>Ga0209491_10000125_pt1 | contig 137297 bp, 113 predicted proteins | sample BON02_FD_187213 | JGI IMG/M metagenome (GOLD analysis project Ga0209491, IMG submission 187213) | Freshwater microbial communities from Lake Bonney liftoff mats and glacier meltwater in Antarctica - BON-02 (SPAdes) (version 2) | ecosystem: Environmental > Aquatic > Freshwater > Ice > Glacier... | reverse complement strand
GTTTAATGCCAAAATTAAGCTTTTTAGGGCTAATCTTAGGGGTGTTAAAGATACCAAGTTCTTCTTGTTTAGACTAGAAAAACTCTTTGCCTAATTAATTGAAATCCCCATAAAAATACGTTGACCCCACATTTGTGGCTAGTCAAAGTTTAGTTCTCCGCATCAACATTTACTCATAATTTATTTATTTTCAAAGGCATTCGTGAGCCCTACGGGGTTGTGGTGAAAATTGCCAAATCTTGTAGCTGAGAACCGTTCTTTCGCCTCACGTTGTACAACGTGAGCGAGACCCCAAAGGATATTTTCATTGCAGATTAGGTTTGGTGTTTACGGTAAGTATGCGTAGCTTATATTTTAGGGGTTTTAAGGGAGTATTTAGGGTAACTTGTAATTGATGCTATTGCATATATTTATACGTTATGCCTAAGCTTAAAACCCACACTTTTAATTTTGGCAGGTTGTTAAAACCCCCTATTTCTTTGGCACTACAGCAGCCTTGGCTGGTTTGGCAAGCAACTCTACTATTTTAGCTTCTAGCGCAGGGCCATGCAGGTTTTTTGCTGCAATGTTCCCCTCTTTATCCACTAAAAAGGTAGCTGGAATGCTGCCTACTTTATAGGTTTTGGCAGCTGCCGAACTCCAAAACTGCAAATCACTTACATGAAACCAGTTGAGCTCACTTGTTTTGATGGTATTTGCCCAACTTAAACTATCTCTATCTAACGAAACGCCATAAATGGCAAAAGGTTGATCTGCAAATTTACTATTGATCGCTTTTAACTCCGGCATAGCACCCATACATGGACGACACCAAGAAGCCCAAAAGTCAATTAAAACCACTTTCCCTTTCATAGAAGACAAGGGTATTACTTTTCCCTGTGGCGATTTCATAACAATATTAGGCGCAGGATAACCAATGGCTGTACCTCTTTCCTGTGCAGCCCATGAAGCCAAAATTTGCGTATAGGCAGATTTGGTATTGTATTTATTGCATTTGTCATAGCCGTCCTTAATTTGTTGGTAGGTAGGCACTTCTAACAAATATTTTAAAGCAAAATAGGGTGCAAAGGAAGGAGCTCCTTCCAGCATTTGCTTTCCAATTGCCACATTTCTCTCCTCTTGTAAATTAACCATATTAACTTGGGCCTGCTGCATCCCCTCTTGTGTGGTTACAGCAGGGTCATAACCCATGGCTTGCATTTGCAATGCATTCAGTTTAAATAAATAACCGCTGTTCATTTCCGTAAGTGCTTTAATTTGTTTGGCAGTTTCAATATTCTCCCCCTCCAACAAATAAGAAATTCCTTGTTCATTGGCACGGATTTTTACTTGCATTTTGCTTTGGTTATTCAATGCTGTTGGAAATCCCATGCGGTCGCCAAATTGCAAATAGCAAATGGCCTCATCAGCAATAATACTTTGCAATTTAAAATTACCCTGTTCATCAGTTCTTGTAGAATCAATTAACGTTAAATTTTCTGGAGTATATTCAAAAATAACAATTAAGTTATTCGGCATATTGGCCAAATTACCCTCCAATAAAAACCCATTTTCCCCTAAATTGAGAGTTTTGCTGTCTTCAACATAATTGGCGCTGCTAAAAAGCGAGCCATACATTTTTTTATATTGTGTTTCTGTACTTTGATGCGCACATGATATCAATGCCAAAGGCAAAATTGCCATCATTGCTTTTATATAAAACCTATTCATTTTCATTTTTTTAATTCTCTAATTTCTTCATTAATTCTTGGTTCACAATTTTGGGGTCAGCCTTACCTTGAGAGCCTCTCATCACTTCTCCAACAAACAATCCCAACAAGTTTGTCTTTCCATTTTTATACTCCAATACCTTTTCGGGATATTTTGCCAAAGTTGTATTGATTAAATCTCCAATAAAATTAACATCCCCGGTCTGAATTACATTCAGGCTTTGCGCTATCTCTAACACCGACTTTGTTTTTTCTGTTGCCAATAAAGGAAAGACGTTTTGAGAAGCCGAAGTGTTGCTTAGCTTTCCTTCATCCACTAAATTTATTAATTCTGCTAATCTTTTTGGTGTAATTGAAAGTTGCTCAATGTTCAAGGCTTGCTCATTCAAATAAGATTTTACAGCACCCATCACCCAATTGGCAGCCGCTTTATAATTGCTAGTATGTTCTGTTATTTCCAAATAGTATTCTGCAGTTTTTTTATCATCAGATATCAACTGAACATCATATTTAGCCAAACCCATTTTTGAGGAAAGTATTTCCTCCACCTCTTTGGGCAACATGGGCATTTTTGCTTTTATCGTTTGTTTCCAGTCATCGGTAATTAGCAAGGGCGGTAAATCTGGCTCTGGAAAATATCGATAATCCTTTACCAACTCTTTGGTACGCATATTAAAAGTGCTTCCATCCAAGGGATTAAAACCACGTGTTTCACTTTCAAAACTTTCACCTGCTTCTAACATGTCTGCTTGCCTTTGTGCCTCATAAGCAATGGCTCTTTTTACATTGCTCATAGAATTCATGTTCTTAACTTCAACCTTTGTGCCAAAAGTATCGCTGCCAACCAGCCTAATAGACACATTTGCGTCACATCTTAAACTACCCTCTTCCATGTTACCATCACAAATACCCAAATAGCGCACCAATTTTCTAATTTCGTTGATAAATTGAAATGCCTCTTCCGGGCTTCTTATTTCAGGCTCCGTAACTATTTCCACCAAGGGCACGCCTGCTCTGTTATAATCTACCAAGGTATCTTCTAAATCTTGGTCATGCAAACTTTTACCACTGTCCTCTTCCATGTGAATACGGGTTAAATTGATATTTTTTACCGTTCCATTTTCTAAATTGACAGGAACAAAGCCACCGTTGCAAATGGGCGTATCATCTTGACTGATTTGATATCCTTTGGGTAAATCGGCATAGAAATAATTCTTTCTAGCATATTGGTTTTCTTTTCTAATATCACAATTCAATGCCAAGCCTAGCATTACTGCATACTCAACAGCTTTAATGTTGTGAACTGGCAAGGTGCCTGGATGTCCCAAAGTGATTGGGCTAACTTGGGTATTGGGCAGCATTCCGAAAGTAGTATCATCGCCACAAAAGGCTTTTGACAAGGTTTGCAATTGCGCGTGAATTTCTAATCCTACCACCAATTCATATTTTCCTGATAACATGCTGAATTTTCTTAAATATTTAGTCTCCGATTTTCTCGGATAAGGTACAAAAATACAAAATAATTTTTGAAATGTTTTCTAAAGCAAAGACAAGATATTTTCCTCTCCCACCTTCAGCGCAGCATCAATTCCCAACTTATCTTTACCTCCAGCAGTGGCATAAAAAGGTTGTCCACCACCACCACCCTGGATATATTTGGCAGTTTCTTTAATAATTTGACCGCAATTAACAGTCCTTTCCTTTAAAACAACATCCCCACAAAAGGCACTCAACATGGGTTTATCATTGCTTAAACTTGCCACCAAACCAACAGCTTTAGGCTTTTGATTTTTAAGAGAAAATAAAATATTCTTCAGCTCATCGTTGGAAATTTCACCCGCATTGAAAACCAGGTATTCATAATCTCCTTTTGACTTAAACGCACTTTCCATGTTTTTTCTAATCTCACCCGCTTGTTGCTTTTCAAAAGCGGCCAGTTTAGCTTCCAAATCTGCTAACAACTGTTTATTTTTTTCAATGGCATCAACGGCATTTTTAGGATTATTTAAAGCCCATAAAACTTCATTTAACTGTTGCTCCTTTTCTTCAAGATAATGCAAAGCGGCCAGTCCTGCTTTTGCCTCAATTCTTCTAATGCCCGCGGCAGAAGCCGTTTCGGTAGTAATTTTAAATAAACCAATATTTGCGGTATTTTGCACATGCGTTCCACCACAAAGTTCCGATGAAAAACCATTTTCAAAGGTAATAACCCTCACCTTATCCGCATATTTTTCTCCAAACAAAGCCATTGCTCCCCTTTTTTTGGCTTCCGCAAAAGGTACATTCCGTTCTTCTTGCAAGGGGATAGCATCTTGTATTTTTTGGTTGACCAGCTCAGTCACTTTTTGTAATTCATCTTCGGTCATTTTGGCAAAATGTGAGAAATCAAAACGCAAAATTCCATCATTAACCAAACTGCCCTTTTGCGCTACATGGTTGCCTAAAACATTTTGCAAAGCAGCATGCATTAAATGGGTTGCACTGTGATGTACCTCAATGTTATTTCTTCTTTTTGGATTTACTTTGGCAACCAGCTGTTGTTTTAGATTGTCAGGGATTTGTTTTGCAATGTGCAAATGCAGTTGCTGTTCTTTAATGGTATCCAAAACATCAATAGCAGTGCCATCCTCAAAAACTAAGACTCCTGTATCTCCAACCTGACCCCCACTTTCACCATAAAAAGGCGTTTTATCCAAAACTATTTGGTATAATGTTTCGTCCTTTTGATTGACTTCTCGGTATCTTAAAATCTGTGCATTCGGCTGTTCCAAAACATCATATCCCACAAAAATAGCGTCCCCTTCATTAACCAATACCCAATCACCCATCTCTTTTTTACCATCCTTTCTTGAGCGCTCCTTTTGTAATTGCAAATGTCTTTCAAATTCCGCAATATCGACCTCAAAACCTTCATCTTGGGCAATCAATTGAGTCAAGTCAATAGGAAAACCAAAGGTGTCCAACAATTCAAAAGCTGTTTTGCCATCAACCTGTTTGGTTTTGGCATTCTCAAAATAAGTTTTTAAAATCTCTAAACCTTTAGAAAGGGTTTGCAAAAATGATTTTTCTTCTTCTTCAATAACTTTGGCTATAAAATCTTGTTGCGTTTCAATGTCTTTAAAAACCGTTTTAAATTGCTCAATAATTACTGGTACCAATTGAAACAAAAAGGGCTTTTTTAAATCTAAAAAACTGAATCCAAAGCGCACTGCTCTTCTTAAAATTCTTCGCACCACATACCCTGCACCTGTATTAGAAGGCAACTGACCATCTGCAATGGTGAAAGTGATAGCCCTGACGTGATCTGCAATAACCCTAAATGCTATATCCGCTTTCCCATCCGTTTGACCGTATTTTAAACCGCTGATTTTTTCTATTTTATTTAATATTGGCGTAAATAAATCCGTATCATAATTGCTAGTTTTATGTTGCATTACCCTTACCAAACGCTCCAAACCCATTCCTGTATCCACATGTTGGGCTGGTAGATTGTGCAATTTTCCATCAGTTGTTCTGTTAAACTGAATAAAAACATTGTTCCAAATTTCAATAACCTCTGCATGATCTTGGTTCACTAATGTTGCACCATCTACAGATTTTCTTTCCGCATCATTCCTGGCATCATAATGTATTTCTGTACAAGGACCACAAGGGCCAGTATCACCCATTTCCCAAAAATTATCTTTTTTATTGCCTTTTATGATATGGCTTTTGGGCACAAACTGCTCCCATAGACTTTGACTCTCTTGGTCAAAAGGAATATTTTCTTGCTCATTTCCTTCAAAAACAGTTACATAAAGTCGGTCTTTATCAATTTTTAACACATCGGTCAAAAACTCCCAACTCCAAGCAATGGCCTCTTTCTTAAAATAATCACCAAAACTCCAATTCCCCAGCATTTCAAACATGGTGTGATGATAATGATCTACCCCTACCTCTTCTAAATCATTGTGTTTTCCAGATACCCGCAAGCACTTTTGCGTATTGGCAATGCGAGAAAAATTAGGTTTTCTATCACCAACAAAAATGTCTTTAAACTGATTCATGCCCGCATTGGTAAACATCAATGTAGGGTCTTCTTTGATTACGATGGGTGCGGATTCTGCAATCTGGTGTGATTTACTTTTGAAAAAGTCAAAAAATGACTGTCTTATATCGTTGGCTTTCATCAATTTATCTTTTGGGGTTAGGGATTTATTGTATTTTATACTTTTTATTACTATTTTCGCATTCTTCTTTAAACAAAACGTGTTTTTAAATAGTAATTGCAAAAGTAGTTGACTATTCCATTTCAAACCAAAAAGAATGGATACTATTTTTAAAAATGTTTCGTTTATTAAATTGAATCATTAAAATATGAAAAAGGCAAAGTATTTTTTCGACCATAAAACACTCAGCTATAAAAAAGCTGGCCGCAGCACCGGTTCTCTTATTCTAAAATCTATTGGCTTCCTAAGCTTAAGCATCATATTGGGTTTCTTTATGTCTCTTGTATTTTTTAGATTTTTAGACTCCCCTAAAGAGAATCTATTAAGACAAGAAAATAAGGAATATAAAAACCAGTTGGCAATAATGGGTAAAGAAATGAGCCAATTGTCTGTTGAATTTAAGGAATTATCAGAAAGAGATAAAGATATCTATCGCTCAATTTATGATGCTGAGCCTATTTCTGATGAAGAAAGAATTGCAGGAACAGGGGGTACAGAAAATTATAGTTATTTAAAAAATTTATCAGATGCTGACCTAGCCATTTCCATCCGCAAAAAAATGGATGCTTTACAACGTCAATTTGCCGTTCAGAAAAAGTCTTATAATCAGTTAGCCAAATTGGCCAACAATAGAGAAAAATTTTTAGCTGCTGTACCAGCCATACAACCCGTATCCAATAAGACATTAACGCGTATTGCCAGTGGCTTTGGATACCGAATTGACCCTTTTTACAGAACGCCAAAATTGCATGCAGGTATTGATTTTACTGCACCTACTGGATCCGCTATATATGCCACCGCAGATGGTGTTATACAAAGCGTAGAAAGAAAAGCTTGGGGTTATGGTTTGCACATTATCATCAATCACGGTTATGGCTATACCACACTTTACGGACACATGAGTAAAACGAAGGTTAAAGCTGGTCAGAAAGTGGTTAGAGGAGAGCAAATTGGCTATGTAGGCAGTACTGGTAAATCCACAGGATCGCATTTACATTACGAAGTAAAAAAGGATGGCGAACACCAAAATCCTGCATTTTATTTCTTCAATGATTTGACTGATGCGGAATATGAATTGATGTTGAAAAGAGCTTCTGCACCTAATCAATCTTTTGACTAATTGGAAACAACTGATAAATTATTTTACAAAATTGGAGAGGTAGCTGCACAGCTAGGTATTTCTGCAAGTACCTTGCGCTTTTGGGAAAAAGAAATCCCTGCTCTGAAACCCAGAACCAATGCAAAAGGAGACCGTCAATATACCCGAGAGGACATTGAAAAATTACAAAAAATCAAATTTTTGGTAAAAGATAATGGTCATACGGTGGCAGGAGCAAAGAAAAAACTTAAAAATAGCACTACCAAAGTAGAAGCGCAAGCTGAGATTGCTGAAAAATTATTGAACCTAAAATCATTTTTAGAAGAAGTAAGAGATCAGATAAGTTAGGTTTTTTTTGTAACAGATTATCAAGAGGTCATGACCTTTTATCTTTTTGGAAGAATAAAATACTATTTACATTTTTTATTAAATGCAACATTGTTGCATTTAATAAAAATCTGATTACATTTGCATCAAAATATATAAAATGAAAACATTATTTACATCTCCCAAATTCGCTTTAAAAACAGCAACAACATTAATTTTTTGCTCACTTCTTATGAATGCTTGTCGTAAGGAAAAACCAGAACCTCCCAATGAAGAGGAAGTTATTACTACTTTAATTTATACTCTCACGGATACTGCCACACAAAAAAAATACGAATTTAAATTTACTGACATAGACGGTGATGGTGGAATGTCTCCTATCATTAAATTTGACACCTTACCAAAAAATAGTGTATTCAATGCTACAATTATTTTACTTAATGAACAGAACAACCCTGCTGAAAATATAACAAAGGAAATAGAAGCAGAGCAAGAGGATCATCAATTTTTTTACAGTTCTAATTCCACTTCACTAACTTTCGAATATTCTGATAAGGATAAAAACGGAAATCCTATTGGACTTACTACTCTAGTAAAAACCAAAGATATTTTTAATGGTAATTTAACTGTTACTCTAAAACATGAACCAGACAAAAATGCCAACGGAGTTAAAAATGGTGACAAAACCAATGCAGGTGGACAAACAGATATTGAAGTTACTTTTCCTTTAAGTATTAAATAATGTCAGTCGAATTGGCGGTCAGCAGTATTTTGTTAAAAGCAAATTTAAAAATAACCAATACTCGAAAAACAATTATTAATACCATTCTTAGCCATAATGGAGCAATCTCATATAGTAAGATTCAAGAAGAATTAAATTTAGATAGGGTTACATTATACCGTACCTTAAATGCCTTTTTGCACAATGGTATTATTCATAAAGCTTACCAAGACGAAAATCAAATATACTTTGCTATCTGCGGCAACGACTGCAACTCCCGTAAACATGAGCATAATCATGCTCATTTGGTTTGTAACCGTTGCAAGTCTATAACATGCCAGCCTTTGAATAAACCAGTAAACATAGTTTTGCCATCTTTCCATGTGGAAGAAATCTCCATTACTATTAATGGGATTTGTTCCGCTTGTAAAACCTAAAAAAAACGAGAGGCCATATTTATGCAAGATAATTTATGAGCCTTCTATAGATAAGTTATAAAATATTTCCAAAAATTATTGGGCATTCCTATAAAGTTTTCAAATAATTAGTCCTTATATTTGTTTTGTGAATAAAAGTGTTCAAGTTGTATTATTTTTATTGCTTTCATTGTGGCAAATACCTACTATGGCACAATTTCAAGGAGCTACCAACAGAGGGTTGGGCATTTTAGGCACCGCGCACAACAATCTTTTTTCTAGTAACATCAACCCTGCTATCAGTGCGCAAATAGATTCTAACCAAATTGGGCTGTCGTTCCAAAAAACTGGATTTACAGGAAGGGCTTTAGAAGCAGGACTACAAGCAAAATTTTCTGTAAAAAATATTGCCATGCATGCTGGACTAAACAACTTTGGAAATGCTTATTACAATTTTTCAAAAATAAATTATGGCATTTCCATCATGCTTGCCCCCAATCAATCATTGGGCGTGGGCGTAAATTATTTTTCGCAATACAACTATTTAGAAGGTAATAGTAACGGAATAACGGTAAATGCAGGATACTTACTCCAGCTAAATTCAGCCATAAAACTAGGTGTAGCTTTCCATCAAATTGCCAATGTTAGCAACAGCAATCTTAAAAACTATGCCAACACCATCGCCAACCATGGAAGTTTGGGTTTAGAAATTGTGGCTCAGAAAGAGTTGGTTTTTTACCCCGAAGTAGTGGTTTACCAAACCAATAAACCCCGTTTGGCATTTGGCGCAAAATATCAAAAAGAAAAATATGCCTTGCTCTGTGGTATTGCCAACTATGAAGGAATTTTTAATGCTGGAGTGCAAATACCCATAAAAAATATAAGTTTGACCTTGAGTTACGGTTTTTATGAGCGTTTAGGAAGTTTGGTAAGCGGTAATTTGATTTATGTATGGTAAGGCAATTTACTACACTCTGCCTTTTTTTATACTTGGCTAATTCCCTATTTGGACAAGCAGAAACTGAAAAATTAGACCTGATTATGGAACGCTATGCAGAGTTTGCCGGCAATAGCACAGATTATCTAGATTTATACGACCAAATATCAACTTACACCAAACGTCCCATCAATTTAAACTCTGCCAGTTTTGAAGAATTAAGTAGTTTCCTGTTAATTGGTCAACAAAAGGCATTGGATTTAGTGAACTACCGCAAACAGTATGGCAAATTTTTAAGCATTTATGAACTACAAGCCATCCCCTCTTTTAGCCTTGAATACATTAAAATGCTTTTGCCATTTGTTAGTATAACAGCCCAAGGCAAATTTAACTTAAAAGAAACCTTTAAAGATGCGGGAAATCAATTAATGATTTTGGGGCAATACAATGACATTGGTTATATGCAACCCAAAAACCCTACAGACTCCAACAGAATTTTAGGTGATGGAGTGAGAACTTTGGTGCGCTATCGTTTTTATGAACCGGGCAAATTGAGCATAGGATTTACAGCTGAAAAAGATGCGGGCGAACTTTGGCCGACCTCTAAAAATGGATTAAAAGCTGGTTACTTATCCGCTCACGCTTTTTTTAAACCCCAAGCCAAGTTTTTAAATGCTATAGCCATTGGAGACTATCAAGTTAATTTTGGGCAAGGGTTAACTTTTAGTAGCGGACTTAGTTTTGGTAAATCTGCTTTGGTACTCAATACATTTAGACCAACAGAAGGCATTAGACCCTACCGCTCTGTTAATGAAAACCAATTTTTACGCGGAATTGCAGGACAATTTAACCTTACCACCAAAACAAAATTAACCCTATTTGCCAGTGCCAATAAAGACAATGTTACGGTTTCTAACGGAATGGCAGGTAGTTTGGATAATTTTGGATATACACGCACTCTACGAGATATTTCACGCAAAAACAATCAACAAATTAGTATTTTGGGGCTGAACATCAATCAAAGAATTGGTAGCTTTAATGTGGGTTTTACCAGTGCCTACCAACACTTTAGTATTCCGTTTGCACCCAAAACAGACCCCTATGCCCAGTTTAGATTTGCTGGAAATGAATTACTCAATACAGGAATAGATTATAAAGGGACGTTCAAAAATATATTGTTTTATGGCGAAGTTTCCGTTAATGACCTTTCCAAAAAACCTGCTATGACGCACGGTGCACTCATCTCCCTTTCAAAAAGATGGAGTGCCAATTTTGTTTATAGAGATTTTCCTGCAACTTATAAAACTTTATACAGCACTGCTTGGTCTGAGCAAAGCACCCCAAACAATGAGCGTGCCTTGTATGCTGCCTTGCAATATGAATGGTACAGAAAATGGACCGTAAGTGCTTTTGCAGATATCATTCAGTTTCCATGGTTGCGTTTTAGAGACAATGCTCCCGGTTTTCAACATGATTATTTTATTGAAGCAAAACAGTTTTTTAACAAATACAGCATCCATTATTTAAGGGTTAGGAATACTATATTTACGAACAACACCAGCGAATACAGCACCATCAAAAAACAACAAACCAATTATCGTTGGAATATTAGATACCACTTTGAAAATGATAGACCGGGACAAATTGCAACAGCTTTTCGTGCAGAAATCGTACAGTTAAAAAATTTAGAAAAAAGTGTTTTGGGTACAATGTTTTTTGCAGATTTGGGGTATAAAAGCAAATCGGGAAAGATTAAGTTGGTAGGGAGGTATGTAATTTTTAACACGCCTGATTATGATAGCCGAATTTATGCTTATGAAAATGATGTCCTGTACGCCTTTAGCATTCCTGCATATTATGGAATTGGCAACAGGTTTTATGCCGTATTAACTACTAGACTTGCAAGACGGTTAACTTTTTGGGCAAAAGTAACTTTAGAGAATAATACAAGAAAAAAAGAATTAGATCAGTTAAATTTCAGCCCTTTAGGAAGAATACAAATTAGCTATACTTGGTAACAAAGAACAATGACAAAATTAAGCGTAAATATTAATAAAATAGCCACCTTGCGCAATGCTCGAGGACATAACACTCCCGATGTAATTGAATGGGCAAAAAAAATTATACAATTGGGTGCAGATGGTATTACCGTACATCCCCGACCAGATGAGCGACACATTAGAAAAACTGATGTTTACGCACTAAAAAAAGAAGTGGATACGGAGTTAAATATTGAAGGTTATCCAAGTGATGAATTTTGCAAAATGGTCTTGGACATAAAACCACACCAAGTTACTTTGGTGCCTGATAATCCACACCAAATAACCAGTGATCATGGATGGGATACTCTTAAAAACCAAGATTTTCTTAAAGCAATAATCCCGCAATTTACCAAGGCTGGCATTCAGGTTAGTTTATTCTTAGACCCCGACCCAAGCCTGGTAGAAAGTGCAAAAAGCACAGGAGCAGACTGCATTGAGCTATATACCGAAGCTTATGCCAGTGGTTACCATCAAAACAGAAATAATGCCATTGATTTATACAAAAAAACAGCTCACTTAGCAAAGAACATGGGATTAAAAATAAACGCAGGGCATGATTTAGGTTTAAACAATACAGGCTTTCTCATTTCAGAAATACCCTATATCAATGAGGTTTCAATTGGGCATGCTTTGATTTGCGATGCGTTGATAATGGGAATGGAAGAAACCGTTAAAAACTACCTGAAAGTAATTAACCAAAAATACTAACTAATGCTAAAACTTTTTCCTTTTCTGCTTTTAGTATTTATCGCAAACTTGGCACAGGCATGGGGGTTTTATGCCCACAAGGAAATTAACAGGTTGGCCGTTTATACCTTGCCTCCACCTTTGATTGCTTTGTATAAAAAGAACATCAAATATATTTCTGACCATGCAGTAGATGCTGATAGCAGAAGATACATGATAAAGGAAGAAGCTTGTCGTCATTATTTAGATGGAGACCGTTATGAAAAAATACTCCCTTTTGACACACTGCCAAAAAATTGGTTCAAAGCTGTAGAAATTTATGGAGAGGACAGTCTTAATGCCCACGGTATAGTGCCTTGGCACGTATATTTCACCTATAGAAAATTGATAAAAGCGTTTGAGAACAAAGATGCCTCCTACATTTTAAAATTATCCGCAGATTTGGGGCATTATGTGGGTGATTTGCACGTTCCGCTGCACACTACTAGCAATTATAACGGGCAGCAAACCGGTCAAGAAGGCATCCATGCACTTTGGGAAAGCAGGCTGCCACCCATGTTTGACACAGGATATGATTTTTTTGTGGGCAAAGCGCAGTTTTTTGAAAAACCGATGGACTCTATTTGGAAAGTTTTTGAAAGAAGTCACTTTTTGGTAGATAGTGTTTTGATGATGGAAAAATTAGCGAGTTCATTTTTTACACCTGAACAAAAATACACCTATTTAAAAACTAATTATGGCGTTAAAAAAGATTACTCCGAGGCTTTTAGCAAAAAATACAATGCGCTGATGCAAGGGATGGTAGAAGAAAGAATGACCAAAGCAATTTTATTTTTAGGATGCCTTTGGTATAGTGCTTGGTTAGAAGCGGGTCAGCCCAATTTTGATGACTTCCCAACAATGCCAACTGAAGACGAAAATACACCTCAAGAATCCCCAAATAAAGAAATGATAGGCAGAAAAGAGGAATAAAGATGATTAAATGTGTATAAATTAACAATTTTGTGCAAATAGAATGGATAAAATTTTATAGTCTTGCAGTAGTATTTGTGGTAATAGAATTGTGTTGAATAACTTTTAGTACAAAAGCATTGAAAACATTGATAAAATTAGCCAAAATACACAACCAAAAAACTGATTGATATATGAAATTTATAGTTCCATCGCAAGATTTATTAGAAAGACTGTTATTAGTGAATGGCGCAGTTGTCTCAAAACCTGTGTTGCCCATTTTAGAAAACTTTCTATTTGTAATTGAAAACGAAAAATTAACCATTACTTCTACTGATTTAGAAACCAGCATGACCACTTTTATGGATGTGCAGTCTAAAGATAATATTGCTGTAGCAGTACCTTCAAAATTGGTTATTGAAATGTTGCGTTCATTGCCTTCTCAACCCATCACTTTTACGATAGATAGTGCAAATTATAGCATTGAGCTAAGTACCACTTCTGGACGTTATAAATTGGCAGGTCAAAGTGCTGATGATTATCCTAAAATTCAGGATATTGAGTCAACAGGAAGCTTTACCATCCCTTCAAAAATACTTTCTAGGGCTATTTCTAAAACCCTGTTTGCAACCAGTACGGATGATTTACGTCAGAATTTAACGGGTGTTTATGTAGAGTTATTTGGAGACAGTGTAAACTTTGTTGCCACGGATGCCAACAGACTTGTAAAATACTCTCGTTCTGATGTTAAACCAGGAATCGAATCTAACTTTATTATTCCTAAAAAGGCTTTGAACTTATTAAAATCTGCTTTGCCTAATACGGATGAAGAAATAGGTATCTCTTTTAACAATTCTAATGTAGCTTTCAGCATTTCTAACCTTAATCTTATTTGTAGGTTGATTGAAGAAAGGTATCCAGATTATGCTGCTGTTATTCCTAAAGATAACGACCAAAACCTTACCATAGAGCGTTCTTCGATGCTTAATACTACCCGTAGGATTTCTATTTTCTCTAACAAAACTACGCACCAAATTAGGTTAGCCGTTTCTGGTAGTGAGCTCAATGTTTCTGCTGAGGATTTAGAATTGGCAAATGAAGCACAAGAGCGTTTGGATTGTGAGTTTGATGGTGCAGATCTTGAAATTGGCTTTAACAGTAAATTTCTAATAGACATGTTAAGTAATTTTGATACGGACCAAGTAGTGTTAAAACTAAGCGCACCAAACCGTGCAGGAATAATGGTTCCCGCAGACAATGAGGAAAATGAACAAATAGAAATGTTGATTATGCCTATGATGCTGAATAACTAAAATAGTCTGTAATTCTAAAATATAAAGATGAAACCTTGGTAGGTTTCATCTTTTTTTATTCCTTTACAAATTTAGTGGTTAAAACTCCATTATTGGTAAATACCCTTAGAATGTAAGCACCTGTTTGCAGCTGCTTTACTTCCAAAGATTTGCTTTCGTTATAGATATTACTTTTATCAATAACTGTTTTACCCAGCAAATCCATAACAAGTATATGCTCAATTTGGTTGGAGCCAGATAAACAATTAATCTGTAAATTTTCATTGGTTGGGTTAGGATAAACTTGAATATCTCTTGCGGTTAAAGCGCTTAAACTATTGGTTCTCCAAACAATATTTTGCTCAAAACTATCTGAACCACACTTATTGGTAGCCACCAATTTGATGGTATAATTTCCTCGTGTATTTATTTGATAATTTCTATCGGTGCTTATCAAAACATTGTTAGCATACCATTTATAAGTAGCAGGGTAGGCAGACCTATTTTTGAGTGCTAAATAATTATTTGCCGTATCCATTAAAAAATTAACATGGGGGCTGCACTTAAATATCAAAAGCGTTATATCATTGTTAGTTTTTGCACCATAGGCAAAAACCTTAGGCTCAAAATTCACATTGTTACTGCTGAAGGAGGCTTGAATTAAAATAGAAGCATAGGTGTTTTTGTCGTCTGAAAAAAGTGTTGGACTTCCAGACCGACCATTTACCCATATACCGGAAAGTAAAACACTGTTTAAAGCACCATCAAAAGTATAGTTTGCCATAAAGTAATTATCCTTTTTACTGCTAACATCCATATAATCTGACAGACTTTCTGTTTCCGTTAATTTTTGATGTCCAAAAATTCTACCAATTAAATTGAGGTTGCCAAACTGATCTGTGGCTATATCTGTTCCATCTATGCTATCCGTTACAATTCCTTTCTTAAAGAGAATCTGACTATTACTAATCTCCCAAAAACTCAAAAATTGAACATATTCGCTGCCAAGTGCACTCCCTTGTGATGAACGTGTAACGCAAACTGCAAACTTATTTTGGTAATTGATAGTTTTAAAGTATCCAGAAAGACCCTTGTAACTCGGTTTTGGTTTATAAACTGCATTGTCTAATATATCCCCTGTTTGCGTAGAAATAAGCAATACATGCACACCTGTATCCATGGAAATGGGTGTGTTACTTTCATAATTAAAAGTGAACTTTTTAATCAAATGAAACGTCAATACCGCATTGGAGTCATTAATTACTTTTAAGGACTTTTGATGTGGGAAAGACGCACCACGTACAACATCAATAGAAAAACTTTTAACCCAAACCAAAGCATTGGCATAATCCAATTTAGCGATAAATCCTTTATTGCCGTCATTCTGGCTTATTACCAACTGACCATCTATCCATAAACTATCTGTATATTGCCCATACACATAAGTATTTCCCAATTTGTCTGTCTCCACCTCAAAAATAAAGTTGGTATTGTAAGGGTCTTTAAACCTAAGAGAATACTGATAGTCTATTGCTTTATTATAAATCAACAATGCACTGTAATATCTCGGGTTAAAAATGGCACTGCCTAAATTATTGATTTCTTTTGGATTAGTATCAATCTGAACCGTGTCGGAGGTAGAATTGTATGGATAAAAGAGGTTCTTATTGGTATTATTAACAACTCCTATCCCCATAAAATCAAAACTGCCATTATCAAAGGCTTTTATTTGACTATGTTTAACATATTTCATATCATTATCCCATTTAACAACAAAAAAATCTTTCTCTAAAAAGGGGATATTGGCAACTTTACCAGAACGGCTAATATTATTGGTAACAGAGGGGTCAGGGTCAATATCAATTCTATACCCAATATTTCCGTTTAAAACAATTCCATCTCCAGTATTTTTAATATCGATGATGGTGCCATAATCATTACTCCATGAATTATTAGAAAGTCTGTAAAAGTCCTTAATCCATTGAAGGTTTTGGGCAGAAAGTATTTGAAATGAAATAAATAGGCAAAAGGTAAAAATTATTTTCATGGTTGTAATCGATTAAACAAGTACAAACATAAAAAAAAAAAAAATGGGATTTACAAGAAAAATTGAATTTAATTTTACAAAACCATTAAACTCCTCTGCTTATTAAAACTGACAGCACAAGCACACCCAATTATCTCTTTCAAATTGTTGTACCTGTTTTAAACCCAATGCTGTTATTTTCTCCATCAATACTGGTATATCTTGAGAATAAAAACCGCTGATTATCAAATTTCCGGTTGGCTTTAATTTCTGAATATAAGCCTCCAAATCGCGCAATAAAATATTGCGGTTTATGTTGGCAACAATAACATCAAAGCATGTTTCTTGAGCAATATGATAGGCATCTCCTAACATTACATCAATTTTTTCATGCACTTGATTGATGTGTACATTCTCAATACTATTTTCCACAGACCAATCATCATTATCTATCGCCAAAGCATAAGCGGCTTTGCTTTTAACTGCAAAAATCGCCAGAATACCTGTGCCAGTGCCCATATCCAAACAACGCTTATTCTCCAAATCCAGTTCATTCAGCATTTTTATGGCTAAATAGGTGGTGGCATGATGCCCTGTGCCAAAACTCATTTTGGGGTTAATAATAATTTCTTGAATTTCTCCGTTCAACGCAGGATGAAAATCAGCCCGAATATGACAAATATTTTCAATGGTAATGGGATTAAAATTGCTCTCCCACAGTTTATTCCAATTCTCTTTTTTAACAATGGCTTGCAGTGGTTGATTATCCACCAATTTAAAATTGACAAGTTGCTCAATTTGAGCCTCAATCTCTTCTGCACTTAAAAGATCTTCAGCAATATATGCCTGCAATTTTTCTTTTTCTTGTACGGTTTCAAAACCCAAATCGTTCAATAAACTTGCAGCAATTTCTCCATTTTCTTCAATGGACTCTTTTACGGTAAATATTAATTCAATATACATAGTTATACCGCAACTGGTGCTTTAATAGCTGGGTGCGGATTGTAGTTTTCTAAAGTAAAGTCTTCAAACACAAAATCATCAATGTTTTTAACGGATGGGTTGATACGCAAAGTAGGATATGCCATAGCGGTTCTGCTCAATTGTTCATTTACTTGATCAAAATGATTTGTGTAAATGTGGGCATCACCAAGTGTATGCACAAAATCACCCAATTTAAGATTGCAAACCTGCGCAACCATCATGGTTAGCAAAGCATAAGAAGCAATATTAAAAGGTACACCCAAAAACATATCAGCACTTCTTTGATACAACTGACAACTTAGTTTGCCATCTGCTACATAAAACTGAAAGAATGAATGACAAGGCATCAATGCCATTTGGTCTAACTCAGCCACATTCCATGCAGAAACGATAATCCTTCTTGAATCAGGGTTGGTTTTTAAGGTTTCTATTACTTGTGCTAATTGGTCAATGGTTTTTCCATCTCTAGCGGGCCAACTTCTCCATTGTTTTCCATATACTGGCCCTAAATTACCGTCTTTGTCTGCCCACTCATCCCAAATTTTTACGCCATTTTCTTTTAAATAAGCAATATTGGTTTCACCCTTAATAAACCAAAGTAACTCATGGATAATAGACTTTAAATGTACTTTTTTGGTGGTAATCAATGGAAATCCTTCATTGAGATTGAAGCGCAATTGTGCACCAAATATACTCACAGTTCCAGTACCTGTACGGTCGCTTTTAGGATTTCCGTTTTTAAGAATGTATGCCAATAATTCCTCGTATTGTTTCATAACGATAATGTGATGCAAAGGTATGTTTTAAAGAATACAGCAACCTTACACTTTCCAAAAACAATGTCCACATATTGTTAGAGGGGTGGATGGGTCAAATACGAAACTAGAACTTAGCCTCAAAAAAAATATAGTCAAAAAATCCGGTTACTTTAGAACGGTAACCATACCATTGATTCTTTTCCTATCATGGTTTTGGAAAACCACATTCAGCATAAAGGTATAACTACCTGACATAACTGGCTGACCTTGATAGCTGCCATCCCATTTTTGGGTGGGGTCTTTGGTTTCAAATATTTTTTCTCCCCAACGATTAAAAATCGCAAAATAAAAATCTTTTACGGGTGCTAAATACTCTGGTCCAAAAAAGTCATTCAGCCCATCCGCATTGGGTGTAAAAGATTGTGCCATATAAACCCTTGAAGGTGATTCCACGATCACTGATTTAGTAATACTGTCTGCACAACCAGCATTATTTACAACACGCAATTTTATTTGTTGTGTGCCCACCTGCTTAAAATTATAGGTAATTAACTTCTCGTTAAATACCTTGTTATCTATCGTCCAGTTATATCCAGTTGCATTTAGGCTACTATCCTTAAAGGTGTAAGGAATGGCTCCAGTACTTGGCTCCAATGACCAATAATTAAAATCTGCTATCGGTTTATCATAAACATACACAACCTTGGTTTCAGAAGTGTCTGCACAACCATCAGCGGTTTTAATGATCACAAAAACATCATAAGCTGTTTCAGCAGTTTGATACTTGTGTTTAGCAGGGTTTTGTTTACTCATATTTCCATCTCCCAAATTCCATGTATAGTCTAGGTTAGGAATTCCGTTCGGTAAAACTGTAGCATATAGCTGAATGGGATCTCCTATACAAACTGAATCATTTGCAAAATCTACCTCCGGTTGTTCAAAAATTTCCACTTTATAAGTAGCCGTATCCCTACAATTATTGGCATCTTGGGTATACACTTTTATCACATCCTTTTTTGCGCTGTTATAACTGTATTGATAGGTATTGCCACTGCTTACATTGTTTAAATCAACAACCCAATTGTATAAATAAGTAGGCGCAGTGCCATTAGTATTGGCTTGAAAAGAAAATTGATTGTTTTTAAGACATTGTAAATCCAACGTATTGTTTACGATGGTGGTTTTAGGATTAGCAACTACATGCAGATTGATGTAAGCAGAATCCATACATTTCTCATCATTGGTGGTTATCGCCATAACCTGATAATCATTTACCGTCAGCAATTTTTTAATGGTTTGGGTTTTATCTGCCCATAAGTTCCATGTATAATTAACAATATTTGGACCTGCATTTTTAACAATATTCAAATCAAAATACGCATTGCTAGCGCACAACAAAGTATCATTTACTTGAATGGCAATCGTACTTTTTGCACCCACTTTTACCGTTGCGGAAGCCGTATCTGCACAGTATAACCCATTATAAACAATAACTTTGGCTGTATATGTACCTGAACTACTGAATGTTTTTTGAGTAACTTCAGTCAAGGCACTATCCCCATCACTAAATAACCATTTGAATGTTGGATTGCCAAAACTTTGAATAATTCCATTAGAAAAACTAAACTGATTGCCCGTAACACAAAGCAAGGTATCATTAACAACCACCTTGCTCTTCGGATTTCTCAAAACATCAACAGTTCTCTCAAATGTATCTCTACACCCAATGAGCGGGTCTAGTACTTTTAAACTGATTATAAACTTTCCTGTATCCGTATAATTGATAGTGCCAGGATTTTTTAGTGTTCCTGTCGTTCCATTGCCAAAACTCCAATCAAAACGAGTATTGGCAGGGCCAATGGTTGTGTTATTGAGTGTTACATAATTATTGACTAAACACAAAGAAGCGTCTGTAATGTCAAATCCAGCGATAGGGTCCTGATAAACATTGATATTTTTCTTAATGGTATCTTCGCAACCCTTGCCAGTGCTGAAAACATAGGTGAGTTTATAGGCTCCAGTATTGGCATATATTTTTGTAGGGTTCGACATTCCAGAATCTACAGTTCCATCACCCCAAATCCATTTGTAGTATTTATTGGTTGCGCCTTTGGCATCAGAATTATCATGAAAAGTTGAGTAATTTTTATTCAAACACTCACTAAAACTGTCTTTTACTACACCAACAATGGGATTTTGAAACACGCGCAAATCTTTTCTAAATGTGTCTGTACATCCTGTTTTTATGTAACCAGCAACCATGGCCATTTTATAGGTTCCTGTATCCGCATAAGTTTTTGGAGGAGGTTGTGCCAAGCCCGTTCCTGTACCATCACCCCACTGCCATGAGTAATATAGATTTTGCCCGTTGGTTTGGGTTAAGTTATTAAACTGAAAACTGTTTTTAGTTATACAAACCATACTGTCCACAAGCTTTGCAATGGGTTTCGGAGCAGGAAAAATGGTAAAAAATTTCTTTGCGGAAGTATCCACACAACCACCAGTACTTTCCGCTCTTAACCGCATCCAAAATGTGCCCGTATCTTTATAATCCCTAAATGGAGAACCATTTTGAGAAGAATCTAAAAAGCCATCACTGTATTCCCAAACATAGCGTTTCATTTTACCAATAACGATGTAACTGGTATTGTAGCCTGCAATGAGGCCTCTGTCTACACAACTATCTTTGGTAATCAATCTAAAATTGGCAACCGGTGCATCATCTACGACTACCCGTTGCTCCAAACTATCTATGCACCCTTTGTTGGTATAAATTTTTAGTTTAATGTCATAAAAATTGGCTCGTGGAGATTTTATGGTATCATTTTTATTGGTGCTAAAAATTTCAAAATCAGCATACCACTCCCATTTATTAATCACATCATTGGTAACTTTACTACTGTCAATCACAATCATTGGATACCCCGGGCAGAATCTTTCCATGGCATAAGAAAAATTAACATGCACCTTGTCATTCATGGTAATATTGCATGAATCACTAATGGTGCAGCCTGTAAACTTATTAGTCCCCACAACACTGTATTTACCTGTATTTTTAACGGTCAGAACATTATTGGTATCGCCAGTATTCCATAAAAAATTATACGCTTCCTTTCCTGGTAAAACAATATTGAAACTATCTGCACACACAATTTTATCATAAAAAGGAATGAAATCTTTGGGTGTGGTGTCAATAATATTGGTTAATTGCTGTGTACTATCCCAACCAAGTGATGCGCTATAACCATGCAACCTGATATTATAATTTCCAGCCATAGGAAAATATTTGGTGGGCGATTTATTGGTATCAACAGAGCCATCTGGAAAAAACCATTTATAGTTGGATAAAGTATCAGGTTTGGGTGTAAACTTGGCAATTATCCCAGAATCGCAATTAGGGATAATCTCTACTTCAAAACTCAATTGTAAGTTTCTAAGCGATGCCCCGGCAAAATAAGCGTAGCTTTCATAACCACCCATTCCATAAACATAGCCAATAAATCCATCATCACAATCGATGGTATGACTTCCGGGCGAAACAGCAGCAGAATAAAAATAATAATCCCCACAATATACTTGATTAAAATCAGTAGAAGGCACTTTTACCCCATCCAAATAAAACCGTTGAATGCCAGTTTTTGGCAACAAAATATTGATATAATGCGTTTTAATAATCGTGGTATTAGCCGTAGAAATAATCCCAGATTTAATAGTTTGCTCTAATGGAACAACATATACTATTGCAGGGTCTCCAGTAGAAATAGCATGGCAACCTATCATAATCTGCGTAATAATTACAGGATTGTTTGTACTGATGCAAATACTGCTATCCTTTCCCATTTTTTCAACATACTGCTCACCAATATCTATGGTATCGACAGGCGTTCCATTGCGCTCAATAATCGTGTTGTTTTTGGTGCTCATAATGTTATAGCGATAACCATTGCCTGCTCCAAAAAATGGGGTTAAAACAAAATTTTTACCATAAACGGTAGTGGGCAAAACTACCTCAAACAAATGATCGCAAGCCCCGCAATCTATATTGATACAATCATTTCCTTGATAAACACTTACTTTTTTATCAGTACTGATAACTTTAACGGTTGAACCCACAAGGTTTTCAATTCCTGCATTTCTAACAATAAACACATCGCCCTTGTGCAATGTTTTGGTGAAACTTTGGTTTGCCAATCTACCACTAGAAATATTAGAAGTTGGAGTAATTTCTATAATGGTATTGGAATCATGCACAACAATTGAAAACACATTAGCTATTTTGCTGCTTTTGGTATACGGATTAATGATAAAGTTTGCTTGATTGGGAATTGATGAAGTGGGTAAAACACAGGTGGCATCTGTTGTATAAGATGCTGCGCTGATGGCGTAAACAATTACCTCTTTATCGGCAACTATATGAATACCCCATTTTGTCAGGGTATCGGTATTTTTAACTTTATAACTGGTCGGAATATAAATTTTTCTTAATTCATTCACCACTAAGGTAAGGGAAGTAGAAAAAGTGGAAGCTGGCATATCAACGGTAACGTTTGCACCTGTTGGTGCTGCTACAATTACAAACATAGAATCTGGGAAAATATTGTTTAAAAAATTTACGCAAAAGTCCGTACCCTTGGTGGTTTGCGCATTAACCCAAATAGTAGAAAATAACAATACTAAAAGGGTAAATATTCTTTTCAAATTTTGAATGGCGAAGTTAAGGTATTATTTAGACTTACACAAATGCCCAAAGGTTGCCTTGCAACAACAAAAAAACCTCAATGCGCTTAAATAATAATCACCTTGCCGATTTGGCAATTTATCCTAATTTTATACCTCCATCTTCCTATTGTTCTTGACTTACTAAAAAAATGAATCTCAACTCTCAATAAGCACTATCAATTGCACGCAGTTATTTTTACCACTAAAATAGATGAGTAAAAGGCGTCTTAGCGGTCTGGCATGAAAATAAAGAATCTCTCGCTCCCGAGGGTTCTCGAGATAAAACCCGTTAAGTGGAAATTAAGACGCTAATTTTCGACCATTTATTTGAAGTCAGGTTTTCCAACCTGACATAGTGAAATGTATTTACAGGATAATTGCCTTACCAATTTGGCAATCCAAACAGCGTTTGTGCTGGCAAAAATATTTATTCAATCCAAGTACTCCTTGACTATCAGATGCAGTGCCAGTCACAAAACCAATATTTTGGTATGCTTTAACAATTCTGTTTTTCTCTGCTGGCAAAGATTCTAACATGGACAATGCCCTGTCCAACATGCTTTGGTTTTCTGTAAATTTGCCATAGGCAAACAAAAACGGAACAATGGTATTGATCACAATTAAATGCTGACTAGACACTCCCAATTTTTCATTTTTAAGTGTTTTACTTTCTAATCCAAACCTAAAATGAGTTTGCCAATAACTGCCGTTTTTAAGGTTAATTAATTTCAAAATATCGGTTACCTTTTTACATTCCAGTATTTTAGAAAACAAATGACTTGATTGATGCACCAACATTGCCAATTGCGCCAATCTAACCGTGGGGAAATTGGCAGGGCGAGTTTTAACAAATTTCCATTGAATGAGTTTTGCCGCAGGCAGCTTATACTTATGTTTCAAAAATTGATATTGCATTGACAAATCATGTTCGTAGCTATCTTTTGAATCTGCCTTAAGCAATTGAGCCTGACCAAAAAATAAGGCTTCCAACATTAATAAATCCTCTTTATGTTTGGCTAAAATTGGCAATTCAATACTTTGGGCAACCGCCAACATATTGTCACCATTTGCCTTGAAACCAAAATTTTCTGCAAGGGAATGATAAAACACCGTATTCCAATCTCCATTGGTGGTTTTAACCGCATTTAAAATCAATTCGCTTTTCCGCTCCAACCGCTCTACCATGGCCCTATCCACCATATTGCTAATAACAATGGGTTCAACAGTGGCTATCACATTTTGGCAAGGAATAGCCAAGGAATTGTACATCAAAGTCCGATAATTTTCTAGCTGCGCTGGATTGATGTATTGCTTTAACTCTAAAACGGGCATTTTGGTTCCATCTGCATAGATAATTTCTTCATCATGCTCATACACCACATGTAAAATTACATTGCTGTAGTTTTTATCTGCCTGATGTTTGTGCCTATTCCAATCTGACGAAAGAATATGCACCTCCACATGTCCTGCCCAAGTTTTATCACCAATACTCAGTATGGCTTCTTTAAAATCTGGCCCTGCAAAACGATTTAACTCTCCGGTATTTTTAATAACAATTGGCTGCAAACCTGTTGTAAACATTGGTTTTGGCATAAACCTAGCCATGCTCCATACATATTGCAACAAATCTTCTTTCATCCCTTACTCAAAATAGGCTTTCATTGCTGCCACCATATTTTTTGCTTCATTGCCCGCTTGTTCAGCAAAATCCTTATCGCTTGATTTGTATATAATTCCTCTTGATGAGTTAATCAATAAACCTGCATCATGCTTGATAAAAGCTGCATCACAAACTTCTTTTACAGAACCGCCTTGTGCCCCAACTCCAGGTACCAAAAAGAAATGATTTGGAAACTTTTCACGGATGCTTTTTAACTGTGCAGGATGGGTTGCTCCTGTAACAAACATCAACCTATCATGATGCGCTATTTTCGAAACAAACTCCATGGTATGCTCATACACAAACTGACCGTTTTCTAATTTTTCTGCTTGCAAATTTTCACTCCCTTTGTTAGAGGTTAAACCCAAGCAGATTACCCATTTATTTTCGTATTCAAAAAAGGGAGCAATGCTGTCATCACCCATATAGGGTGCAACGGTAATGGCATCAAAACTCAGGGTTTCAAAAAAGGCTTTGGCATACATTTTTGAGGTATTACCAATGTCGCCCCTTTTTGCATCGGCTATGGTAAAACACGTTTTTGGAATGACTGCCAATGTTTCTTCCATCACCTGCCAACCCATAGCGCCATATTGCTCATAAAAGGCGGTGTTTATTTTATAAGCCACAGCATAATCCGAAGTTGCATTGATTATTGCTCTATTGAAGGTAATCAATGCCTCCTTTAAAGGCATGGTTTGTAAATGTGCAGGAAGTTTATAAAAATCTGTATCCAAGCCAACACATAATACTGATTTTTTACTTTGTATTTGCTCGATTAGTTGTTCTTTATTCATCAATGCTGGCAAAGTTAAGTTTTAGGTTTTAAATTTAATGAATAAATTTTATCTTGACGGATAAAGCTTGCGAAAGTATAGGCTATTTCCTAAATTGATGTACTGGATTAAATTTGCACGCTGCTAACCTAATAAATTATTTGAAATTTATTTATAAATTTCAAATAATTTATTCTGCCCCATCAATTTTTGCCCTGTCTACTGCTTTTTCAGCTATTTTATTCCCTATTGCCAAGCCTACTTCTATATCAGAACGATAGTGGATAGCACCAATTAATCTACTTTCACTTCCTTGATTTGCAAGGGCTATATATTTTCCCGAATTTTTTGGTAGGAGATGTATTAATACATTGCTAGCACTGCCGTCAAAAGTGCTATGACCACTAGTATATGAAGGAAAATTGGGCATGCCAGCCAAAGTTTTTATTTCGGCATTTATTTGAGATGGCCTTGCATTAAAATAATAATACTTGGTTTCCCAGCAACAAATAACCGCTTGAAACATTGCTAAATTAAGCAAAGCATAATTTCTAGCCCAACGAGGTTCACTATACCTTTCTTTTACAAAGTCATTGGCAGCAATGGCATTCCATTGTCCTGGTGGTGTATAGGTGCCAATCCCACTCTCCCAATAGCGCACTATGCGCATATTTTCTACTGTTGCATTTTTACTGTATTTTAGGACCTCATCTAATTCTTTAGTATGCTGCGCAGAGCCCACTATTGGCGGTGGTCCTGGTCTGGCATTTACCACCTCTAAACTATCCAGTAAGAATCCTTTTACTTGGCCAAATAAAGGCAATAAACCTGGCCTACTAGGGCTTTCTAGACTCTGCCATGGAACATCACCTCTTGCTATGGCATTTTGTTTAAACTGGGCTAAAACACTTGCATTTCCTATTGCTCCACCTGCCTTGTCTGTTCTGGCCCTTGAGATAAATTTACCTGCCACATCTTTGCCTAATTGAAATCCTGCTGCTAAATCACTGCTTGTATTCCCACCCACAAGTAACCTGTAATCCATAGATTGAGTGGCCATGTCTTGCAAATATGCCTGCTCTGTTGGAAACATCATGGATAAAATAGCCAATGAAGCGCCTGCAATTACTGCATCCTCACTTGGGTAACAATAGCCTTGAGTGACTTTTATCAACTCTTCTATCGTATTATTGCTTACCTTAGGATTTGGTCTTTGAAATAAAGATTTATAATAATATGCTGCTATAAGCGCATCATATTGCGCAGCAGTAAGATAAGCATAGGCCCTTGCTGCATAAGGTGGGTTTGAAAAAGGGAAGGTTGGATATGCAAATGGGTTAGCAGGGTTTGGTATTGGATATGTTCCATCAGGATTTTGATAAGGTGGAAGATTATACTTGGCTACCAATTCTCTTGCAATTTCGTTCCATCTTAATACTGAACCGCTGCTCCAGTATTTTATTATTTTCTCGTCTTTTTTACTCTTTTTATTCTGCCTGCTTTTAATGGCCTGAGTCTCTAAAATATAGTTTGGATTATTTGTAAGCATTGGCACAGGTATGCTAAATTCTGTGGGTGAAGTTAAAAGTATTGGCAACCATGTACCAGCATTGGTATCTGCATTTATAGGGTTTAATGCTTCATGGTTTATAAAAGTAAAGTTATCTTCTTTTTTGCAGGCATTGAATATAAATAGAAGCGCAAGTAAAATGAAGTATTGTTTTTTTTGCATGATCTTATTGCTTTAATGAGGTTTGAAAAAATACGCCCAAATTAATCATGGTAGCTTGACCCACATTTCTGCCATGCAGCGTAGTAGCTATATTTCCGATTAAACTAAAACTTTCAGATTGGGGCAACTGGTATTTAAAATTTACACCGGTGCGCCAAAAATTCATGGCATTGCTTAAAAAAGGCATGTCATTTTTTCTGATATCAAAACCGCCCAATGTTTTTTGCTGATCAATGATGATTTCTACATAACGGTCAGCATTTTTTCTATAACCAATTTTAAAATTATTAACCCAAATATTTGGCATCACTACCTCGGTGCCATATACTAAATGGGTCGTAAAATAGGCATCTCTGTCTATAGTAACATTAGTCCTAAGAATCAAGGCAGAAGCTGCAGTTATATAAAAATTATTTTTTTGTCCGTCTATAATTATTCTGCCATGGGCAGTTTTAGCACCCAAACCGATGGCTAAAGGCAAATAATCAGCAATGTATTTATGACTAGGCGTGCTAATACCTGCTGTGGCCAATAAACTCCATTCTATTTGCTTGATTGTTTTATCTTTAATTTTTTGTTTTACCAACACGCTAAGGTCTTGCAGGCCGTTCATTCCTATCATTGTGCCTTGGGTAGCTTTATTGCTCATGTATGGCAACATGGCTATTATATTTGTGTTTCTGCGTAGTCCATAATTGGCCATTAAAGTAACTTGGTTACTAATTACATTTCCAAAATTTCCATTTGTACGTTTAAAATCTCCTTCCCAATAATTTTTCCAATTGCTTTTTCCAAAAATTAACCCACTACAAAGGTTGTGTTTTGACATCATCAACCCATCTATATCGGTTTGAGCATCAAGTTTTTGAAACCCTTGGGTAAAAAACGCCAGGATTATAAAAAGTGAATGTATTTTCATATTTAGAACGCAAAAATAATTTATTTAATGAAAAATTAATGAGAAAATATTTTAGTGGCAAAAAAACTGTTTTTTAGAAAAATAGATGCTCTTTTCTATTGGCTTTAAGCAAGCTGATTTTGCCATTTTGTTGTACCAATAAGCACAAATAAGTATTGTTATGCGGAAAACTTTCCATTTTTGAAAGAGGTAAATTTAACAATGGTTCTTATCCGCAAATATTTCCAAATGCCAACTTCAAAATTACACTATCTCACAATTTCCACTTGTTCACGTATAATGGGTTCTCCATATTGCTGTATCATAAAGATGTAAGTCCCAATTGCCCACTGGCTTGTATTGATGCTCAAGGCTTGTTCTCCTTGTATCGTAAAAAACTGCACGGCTTTTCCAGAAATATCATAAATCCAAATCTTTGCCTCTTTTGGTTGGTTGCTTAACCCAAGTTTTACCACATCCTGAGCAGGGTTAGGGTAAATATTAATCCCCTTATTTTTCACCACTGCAATACCGTTCAAGTTATTGAAACTATCAAAATTGCATGTTGGGTCAACAGGTTTATCGTTTAGTTTTATCAATACGCTGTCCCATTTAACCAATTCGTTATGCCCAATGCAAATTGCTACAACACCATGCTGCTCTGGCACAGAAAACAAATCTCCGGGATTCCATGCGGTCATCGCTTCACCAAAACCCTCTATGTAAATCATCCGTCTTCCTGTTGCTTCTTTTTCAGAATGGCAATAAAAATGGCGGTAAGTTTTATTATTTAACAGTACTTTATTTCTTATCGAATCTATAATGTAGGGAGTGTGATGAACGGTATCTTTGCCTAATTGCGAATTATAAACTATGGTATCTCCCTCTTTTTTATCATAGTCAAAAATTAAATACGAATTTTGTAGGTAAACCTTTTTACCGATGGCTATATACGCTTGTCCAACATGTGATGTAAACCAAATACTATCTGCATTTTGCCGTGTAATTATGGTTGTAAATGTTTTGTAATCTCTAGAAGTATGATGATACAATGTTAAATAATGGGTGGAGTCATACACCATGGCTTGTGCATTGCTTGTGTTGGAGATTCCTATTAAGGCACTGATGATTAATAGTAATTTAATGCTTTTCATAGTCTTAATCTTTGGTTAATTACTTCAAAGATAACAAAAATTAGATATATCAATTTTTGTTGTGTTTCCTTGAGGTCAGTCCCATCCCTACACATCGAGATATTGGGAAGGGATTCCAACATGACATTTATAATGGGTAGTTGCAAGGCTCTTCCATAGAATTGGAACAACCCTTCCATCCATTGCGTCCCGATATAAATTAATCGGGAGGAGCGCGGCAATCTCAGGAATTTTAGATTATTCCAAGAATGAGATTGCTTCGTTCCTCTCAAATACGCTTCGCTTTGAGGGATTACTCACCCTGCGTGAGTATTTTCACCTCTCAGCCATAAAATTTTACCTCTGCACGTCTTCTCCAAAAAATTTATTGAAAAAAATGAATTATTATTGCCCCTTGATTAAACTAGGCTCATAAAGCAATTGTTTTATAATTATAATTGAATGAAAAAAATACTCTTTTTATTTTTCTTGGTCTATAATTTATTGTGTCAGGCACAAATAGAACAAAAAAAATGGAATTTATCTGGAAACTTTCAAACCAAATCTCAGTTTTTTGATAGGGATGATGCTATTGGAGCCAACACGATTGTATATCGCAAGCAAAAATCTTCTAATGAGAGTTGGCTCTTCACCAAACTAAACTATGGTGATTGGAACTTTATTGTGCGTTATGATTTGTTCAACAACTCACCATTGCTTAATCCACAAGGCTCTTATAGCAATCAAGGCATAGGGTTTTTTCAGATTAACAAGGACATTGAAAGCTTAAATATAAGTGCAGGATATTTTTACGACCAGTTTGGCAGTGGCACTATTTTTAGATCTTATGAAGACAGAAATATTGGTATAGACTATGCTGTAAAAGGCGTTAGGGTTAAATACAATCACAAAAATAAATATTTTTTCAAGGCTTTTACAGGCCAACAAAAAGGAAATATTAACGACCGTTTTGGCGTTTATCCTGAGCGCATACAAGGAGCCAATGCAGAAGGAGATTATAAGGCCCTAAAAGGGAAACTAAGAATTTTGCCAGGTTTGGGTGTTGTCAACAGAACCTTAGATGAAACAACCATGAACACGGTTGCAGCAGAGATAAATTCGTATATCCCCTCTGAACGTTTTGACAACCCTAAATATAATACTTTTGCCTACACGGGCTATGTGAGTTTAGTTTATGGCAATTTCACCCTATTTGGCGAGTACAGTGGTAAAACCTTGGATATGATTAGAGATTTATCTACCACACTAAAAAACTCTCCGGGCGATGTTTATTATGGAACAATTTCGTATGGGAAATATGGTTTAGGAAAGAAAAAAGATATGTCTTTGGGTGCCAATTTGCAGTACAAAAAAATTGATAAATTTGATTTTAGAATTAATCCTTACGCCAATCAATTGGATGGATTTTTAAGTTATTTGCCTTCCATTACCCGTGCCAATAGCTACAGACTTTTAGCGCGATATACCTCTGTTGTGCAAACTTTAGGAGATGAGGCAATTCAAGGGGATGTTTCATTGGGGCTGAATAAAAAAACAAAGCTTAATTTTAACTATTCTCATGTCAACAGCCTTAGTTTTAATGGCGATAGTGCTGGCAAACCCGTTAAACTTTTTGAAGAATTTTATGTTCAAATAGAACATATTTTTAGCAAAAAATTAAAAGGTAAATTGGGAGTACAAAGAATATTTTATAACCAAGAACGTTATGAAATAAAACCACATGTTGCCAATGTTCAAACCATCACCCCCTTTGGAGAAATAACGTGGAAATATACCCGCAAAAAATCACTGCGTTTTGAATGGCAATACTTGGATACAAAACAAGATTTAGGGGGTTTCATCAATGCTGTGCTAGAATGGAATATTGCACCAAAATATAGTTTTTCAATAACGGATATGGTCAATCATAAGCCGGAACGCTATTTGGGTTCTCCTATTCCCAACAGGGTAATTCACTACCCAACAATTTTTGCTAGTTACACGCACCAATCAACGGTTTTAACATTGGCTTATATCAAACAAGTGCAAGGGGTTAATTGCACTGGAGGGATTTGCCGTGTGGAACCTGCCTTTAGTGGCGTTAGAGCAACCATGAGTACAAATTTTTAAATAAAATGAAATTATCATTACAATTAAAATCCTTAACTTTGAAGTCCATGCTAGGAATTATAAAATCACACTTAACCTTCTTTTTTATATTGGCGGTAATGCTTTGTGCAGCCGGTTGTGAGGAAGAACCACCTTTTATAGATTTGAGCAAACCTGCCCAAAAGCTACAGGATACCAATTATATTGTTACCCCTATTCCTGCTGCCCAAGAAAAACGAGTATTGTTAGAAGATATCAGTGGTGTTAAATGCGTTAATTGCCCTGATGCCGCTACAAAAGCAGATGAACTAAAAATATTGCATGGAGAAAAATTGGTGGTGGTTACGCTCATGCCAGACAAAGCTTTGCTTGCCAATTTTACCGACCCAGACCCAGATTATGCTCAAGTTAGCAATCCGCAAGTTACGCAGTTGTTAAACTCTTTAAATCCACCTTCTGCCATGCCTTTGGGTATGATTAACAGAACCAATAATGGCAATGGATTGATGGTGGTTTATCAACGTTGGCCCGGTGATGTTCAAACAGAATTGAGTAAAACCAATACGGTTAATATTGACATTGAAACTTCTTTTGACAATGCTACTAGAAAATTGTTGGTTACGGCAACAATTACCTACACCGAAACACCAACAGATTTGGACCAAAGCATGAGTATTATTTTAACAGAAAGCAATATTATTGGTAAGCAAAAGAAAACAAGTGGCGATGATTACAACTATGAGTTTAAACATGTTGCTAGAAACTTTGCAACCAATCCGCTGGGAGACCCACTGCCAAAAAACTTAGAAAAAGGCAGACAAATAAAAAGGCAATATGCCATTGATGTTTTACCTAATTGGGACATAGCACATTGTGAGGTAGTGCTGTTGGTACATTCATCTGCTAACAAAGTGGTGTATCACGTTGCGGAGAAAAAAGCCATTTAATTAAAAGAACCATTTGGATTGGAAAAGTGCTATAAACGGCTTTCAGCAATACCTGCAATTAGAAAAAGGACTTTCTGACAACAGCATTAAAGCATACATCCGGGATACCAAAAAACTCAGCAATTTTCTACAAACAGCGCAATCAACTACACCTGAAAACGTGGTATATGAAGATTTAAGCAATTTTGTAAGCCACCTCAGTAAAATGAAGCTATCCCCTTATTCAAGAGCTAGAATTGTATCGGGCGTACGGGCATTTTTTAACTACCTAATTCTAGAAAAAATAATTACCCAAAACCCTGCAGATCTTTTAGAATCACCCAGGCTTGGGAGAAAACTACCCGATTTTTTAAGTGTAGAGGAGATAGATACTATGATTTTGGTTATTGACCAAAGCCTTGCCAATGGCCATCGCAATAAAACCATTTTGGAGGTTTTATACAGCTGTGGTTTAAGGGTATCAGAACTGATTAATTTAGAAATTTTTGATGTTTTTCATGATGACCATTTGGTAAAAGTTACTGGAAAAGGCAACAAACAACGCCTAGTACCCATTGATAACCATAGTTTGAAATTAATAAAAATGTATGTCAACACGGAACGTGAGCATACCAAGCCCAAAAAAGGAGAAGAATCCATATTATTTCTCAATCGTTTTGGCAAACGCTTGAGCCGTGTTTATATTTTTAAGCTCATTAAAACCTTGGCTTTAAAAGCCGGTATTAAAAAGAATATCAGTCCGCACACTTTTAGACACAGCTTTGCAACCCATTTGGTTGAAAATGGTGCTGACTTGCGCTCAGTACAAGAAATGCTAGGGCATGAAAGCATTACCACCACCGAAATTTATACGCATTTGCAGCAAAAATCTTTAAGAGATGCTATTCTTCAATTTCACCCAAGGAATAAGAAGAAAAATTGAGCAGTATTTTATAAAATCAAACCTAAAAGCTAGGTAATAAAAAAGGGATTCTTGCCTACAAGAATCCCTTTTGACAAACTTTAAATTGCCTAGTCATAAATTTAGCATTAGCAGCTATTAATAACCAGCAGCAAGAGCTATAATAACTGAACCAAGAACACCCAATAATACTGCCGTTACACCTGCTGATGCTGTAGAACCTTTCTTTTTAGGTTGGTTTTTTTTATCCCCATTCACATTTTTTAATTGATTACTAGTTTTTACTGGCACATAGCCCACTGGAATGCTGTCTATTCTTGTCCAAGTTTTAAAAGTGGTATAGAATGCAGGATAACCATCTACCGTGCAAGTAATTTGGCTACCAACAACAGAAATATCATACAATGGATGGATTAAAAAATCACATTTTCCATTGGTTATCGCATTGCCTGTAGCAATTTCTTTGGCCAAGTCTATGTAATAAACAGACCTGCCCGCTTTATAAATCCCAGTGTAAGTTCCAGAAACTTTTGTTGTTTCCACCCGATATTCGGCAATTTTTGACACTTGCTGAATTCCTCCTTTATTTATGGATTGAGAATCAGAAGATTTAAGCCTAAAACTGGTAGAACAAGATGACAAGGCTGTGATAACGGTGATAATTAGTAGTGTTTTTTTCATACTTCAAATTAACTTGATGAACATTTAAGGTTCATACCCGAATTCAGGTATTTATTTTTTGCAATGGCCAATACTAATGGTTTCGATTCCCTAATTCCGCAGTTTTAATGCAAAATGGGTAGTTGAAGCAATGGGTTTAAAATTGAGGAAACAAAAAAGACTATAACATGTTCTAAAAGCCACCTTGCTAAAAAAAACAATTCAGCTATCTTTGCCCACCCATAACCATGACAAATTTTATAGAGGAACTAAAATGGCGAGGCATGATACACGACATGATGCCTGGAACAGAGGAGCAATTTGCCAAAGAAATGACTTCTGCCTATATTGGTTTTGACCCCACTGGAGATTCTTTGCATATCGGTAGTTTAGTTCAGATTATGATATTGGTTCATCTGCAAAAAGCGGGTCATAAACCCTATGCTTTGGTGGGTGGTGCCACAGGCATGGTGGGTGACCCTTCTGGCAAGAGCAAAGAAAGAAATTTGTTGGATTTGGAAACCCTCAATCATAACCTAAAGTGCATTCAAACGCAGCTAGAACAGTTTTTAGATTTTAAATCAAAAACCAATGCTGCGGAGGTAGTCAACAACTATGATTGGTTTAAGGATTTTAACTTTTTGGATTTTATAAGAGATGTCGGCAAACATATTTCCGTAAACTATATGATGGCAAAGGATTCAGTAAAGTCTAGACTTTCAACAGGAATGTCGTTTACGGAGTTTAGTTATCAATTGGTGCAAGGCTATGATTTTTATTGGCTTTGGGAACATAAAAATTGTAAAGTTCAATTGGGTGGCAGTGATCAATGGGGGAATATTGTAACCGGTACCGAATTGATTAGAAGAAAAGGCGGAGGCGAAGCATTTGCTTGCACCACCCCTTTAATAAAAAAAGCAGATGGCACTAAATTTGGCAAAACCGAAAGTGGCAATGTTTGGTTGGATGCTGAAAAAACTTCACCATACCAATTTTACCAATATTGGATAAATGCATCGGATGAAGATGCTGAAAATTATATCAAAATTTTTACTTTAAAAACAAAAGAAGAAATTGAAAGTATCATTAAAGAACATAATTTAGCACCACACTTGCGGCAATTGCAAACTGCTTTGGCAGAAGACATCACCATTCGGGTGCATGGAGAAGAGGCTTTGAACGATGCACAACAAGCCAGTAAAATTTTGTTTGGAAAATCTAGTTTAGAAGATTTATTGACCGTTAAACCCGCTTCCCTAGAGTCTGCATTTGACAAAGATAATACCTTTGAAATAGCGATGAGCAAAATTGAAATAGGCATGCCTGTTTTAGATTTAGTAGCGGCTGAAACCAATATATTTCCCAGCAAAGGCGAAGCAAAACGTATGATTAAGGGTAACGGATTGAGCATTAAAAAAGAAAAAGTTACAGATGATAATGCTTTGATTACAGCCGAATACCTTATCCATAACAAATACCTTTTTGTGCAAAGGGGAAAGAACTTTTATCTCATTAAAACCATTTAAATGAAACAGAAATTTAAAACCATTGACCCCAAGGAGGTAAGTATTCCAGAATTGCATCATGCTTTGTTGGGTGCTATTGGACCCAGACCTATTTGTTTTGCAAGTACAGTAGATAAAGACGGCAACCGCAACTTGGCTCCCTTTAGTTTTTTCAATGTTTTTAGTGCAAGTCCACCTATTGTTGTTTTTTCACCTGCCAGAAGTGGAAGAACTGGGGCAACCAAAAACACTTTTGACAATGTAAATGAAGTGGCAGAGGTGGTTATCAATGTTGTAAATTATGACATGGTGCATCAAGTAAGTTTGGCGAGCAGTCCTTATGCAAAGGGAGTAGATGAGTTTATAAAAGCTGGTTTTACTCCTATGGCATCGGATATGGTAAAACCATATCGTGTGGCAGAAAGTCCAGTGCAGCTAGAGTGCAAGGTTAATCAAGTAATACGATTAGGCGAAAATGGTGGCGCTGGAAATTTAGTAATCGCAGAAGTGCTAAAAATGCATATCAATGAAGAGTTTTTGATGGAAAATGGACATATTGACCAGCAAAAAATAGATTTAGTGGCAAGAATGGGAGGTAATTGGTATTGTAGAGCCCATGGAGAGGCTTTGTTTGAAATTGCAAAACCCATAACCACTTTAGGAATTGGCGTTGATAGTTTGCCAAAGCACATTGTAACAACTTCATTGTTGAATGGAAACCATTTGGGCATGTTGGGGAACGTTGAACAAGAGCCAACCACCGAAGAAATAGAAGCAGCAGAAAAAGGGTTGGCGACTCTTGAAAAACGAATTGAAAAGGCTATAAACCTTATGCAAGATGGTAAAATGCCGCAAGCCTTGGCAACAATATGGAATCCATAATTTGACAGCAAATATTACCATAGAAAAACTTAAAAAAGGCGATATAAAAACGATTGCCAAAACGCTGACCGTTGTTGAAAATAATATGCCGGAGGCTCAAATACTTTTGTCTAACCTTCCATTTGCAAAAAATGTTCCCATTATCGGTATAACAGGGCCCCCCGGTGCTGGCAAAAGCAGTTTGGTCAATGCTTGCATAAAAGAACTATTGGTTCAAAATAAGAAAATTGCAGTTTTGGCGGTAGACCCTTCATCACCCTTTAATTTTGGCTCCCTTTTGGGCGACCGTGTACGCATGCAATCTCATTTTGACAATGAAAATGTTTTTATAAGAAGCGTAGCATCAAGAGGTCATTTGGGTGGGCTTTCTACCCGTATTTATGAAATGGTGGATGTCCTAAAAAATGCCAACTTTGATTATATTTTTATTGAAACCGTGGGGGTTGGACAAAGCGAGGTAGAAATTGCCGGCATTGCAGATATTACGGTTGTAACATTGGTGCCAGAAGCTGGAGATGATGTACAAGCCATGAAAAGCGGTATTATGGAAATTGCAGATTTGTTTGTGGTCAACAAAGCGGATAGAGAAGGCGCAGAAACATTTGCCAATACCCTTAAAAAATTATTGCACCAAAAGGAAAAAGAAATACCGGTGCTTTTAACCGTTGCAAGTAGTTATGTGGGGATAGATGCTTTGTTGAAAGCCATTGGCAGTTTAAACCAAAAACAACAGCAAAGCGATATGAAAATTCATTTGTTGGCCCACAGGGCGTGGAATTTACTTTCTGCACGGTTGATGGAAAAATATGATTACCAAACGCTATTTAATGACCTTAAATCAGAAGCCATAAAAGACAATTTTAACTTATACAAATTCATACAACAGCAATAGATGATAGCAATAATTAGCGGTTCCGCCCGCATCAATTCCAATACTTTACGCGTTGCCAAAGGCTTACAAACCGTTTTAAAAGACAAAAACCTTAAAAGCACCATTGTTAATTTTGAGGGATATGATGTGCCCAACTTTAACCAAAAATTTGACCCCAACAACTTATCCGCTTGGCAATCCAATTTGGTAGAAACGGTGAGCCAAGCCACTTTGGTTTTTGTATTGAGTCCTGAGTATAATTGGTTTCCCAGTGCAGAGTTGATGCAATTTGCAAACCGTTTTGGAAGCAAAAATTTTGAGGCAATTTGGGATGGAAAAACATTCGCCATGTTAGGGGTTTCAAATGGTTTTGGTGGGCGTTTGCCCGCCATGCACTTGAGTAATATTTACAACAAAATTATTAGCTTTTTGGATCTGAACAGTGTGGTGCACAGTAAAATACAAGAAGTACACAACGTAGCGGAAATTATGGATGTAGATGGCAATTTACAGCATAACGAACGGTTTAATACAGGTTTTTTGAGGTTTGTAGATTCTGCGCTTATTGCAGCAAAACTGAAGGGTTGAGGGTAGTTCTCGTCTCCGCTCTCCGCACGAAGTGACGCTAGTATTTAGATTGTGAGTAGTCCGAAAGTTCGTTTAGAAGTATATTGGAAGATGTAAGTTCGTTAGTTTGAGTTTTGATGCAAGTTAGAGGGTATAAGTCTGTCAGTCCCGATGACCATCGGGAGAACGGAGACGAGAACAAGGACACTCCAACAAGAAGTCATGCCCCCTTTTATCCTTGAAAAAAAATAAACATCAGCAATATTCAGAAAAATATTTGCATATTTGCAGCTACATGAAGTATTGGCTAGTAAAATCTGAACCATTCAAGTACCCTTGGGAACAATTGGTTAAAGATAAAGAAACTTTTTGGGACGGAGTTAGAAACTATCAGGCAAGAAACAACCTAAAACTGATGGAAAAAGGAGAACCTTGTCTTTTTTATCATAGCAATGAGGGTAAAGAAATTGTAGGCATTGCGGAGGTAAGCAAAGCCTTTTTTCAAGACCCCACAATAGATGACGACCGTTGGGTAGCCGTGAATATAAAACCCATAAAGCCCTTTAAAAAACCAGTAAACTTGGCAGCCATCAAAGCCAATCCAGAGTTGCAAAACATGGGTTTGGTAAGACAAGGCAGACTGAGTGTAATAGAACTAACCAAAGCAGAATTTGATACCCTTTTAACAATGGGCGAAACAAAATAAGTGCATGACAAAGCCTAAAATAATTCTCAATAAAATTCAATTAGATTTAACCATCAAAAGGCTGATGTTTGAAATAATTGAAAATTACAGCAATATTAGCGAATTGGCTATTATAGGATTACAGCCACGAGGAGTTGAATTCTCTAGAAGGCTTAAAGCATTACTTGAGGCAGAGTTTGGCAAAGGAAAAATACTTTATGGCGAGCTGGACATTACGTTTTACAGAGATGATTTTAGACGTGGGAAAGATTTATTAATCCCCAGCAAACTGGATATAGATTTTGATATTGAAGACAGAAAAATTTTATTAGTGGATGATGTGCTATATACTGGAAGAACAATTCGCGCTGCTTTAGATGCTTTGGCAGACTTTGGCAGACCAGCAAAAGTGGAGTTAATGACCTTAATTGACAGACGCTACAATAGAGAATTGCCCATTGAGGCAGATTATGTTGGTCAAACTGTAGATACACGCATTACAGGTTTAAAAGTTAAAGTAGATTGGGACGAAAGTGATTCAAAAGTTTGGTTAATAGAAGATAAAAAATGAGTTCATTAAGCACAAAGCATTTACTCGGAATAAAAGATATTACTGTTGACGATATCAATGCGATATTTACCACTGCAGATAATTTTAAGGAGGTTTTAAACAGACCTATTAAAAAAGTCCCTTCTCTAAGGGATATTACCATTGTCAATTTATTTTTCGAAAACTCAACCAGAACCAGAATATCATTTGAACTGGCAGAAAAAAGATTGAGCGCTGATGTACTTAATTTCTCCTCCTCATCTTCTTCCGTTAGCAAAGGCGAAACCTTGATTGATACGGTCAATAACATTTTGGCAATGAAAGTAGATATGGTTGTAATGCGACATCCTGCTCCAGGTGCTGCTATGTTTTTATCAAAACACATCGATTCTCAGATTATCAATGCGGGGGATGGAACACACGAACACCCTACTCAAGCTTTGTTAGATGCCTATACAATCCGTGAAAAGGTGGGCAAAATTAAAGGTAAAAAAATTGCCATCATCGGAGATATCTTACACTCAAGGGTGGCATTATCTAATATATTTTGTTTGAAAAAACTAGGAGCAGAAGTAATGGTTTGTGGTCCAAAAACATTAATTCCACGACATATTGCAGATTTGGGTGTTGAAGTTTCTCATAATCTGGATGAAACCTTGGCTTGGTGCGATGTTGCCAATATGCTACGCATTCAGTTGGAACGACAAGAAATTAGCTACTTTCCTAGTTTAACGGATTATCAAATGCAATTTGGATTAACCAAAAAGAGGCTGGAAAAAGCAAAAAAAGAAATAATCATTATGCACCCAGGTCCTATCAATAGAGGAGTTGAAATCTCAAGCGACATTGCCGATAGCCAACAAGCCGTTATCCTGAATCAAGTAGAAAATGGTGTAGCAACCAGAATGGCAGTTTTGTATTTATTGGCTGATAGAAAATAAAGTTTCATTTGGCGGAATGAAGGTATTGTAACGTAAAATGTCGTTTTTGGGATTCAAAGAAAAGTAAAAATAATATAAAAAAGAATGTACGATTTTATTGAAGGAAAGGTTGAAAAAATAAAACCCGCTTTTGTGGTTATCAATGCTGCTGGGTTGGGTTACATGATAAACATATCCCTTGCAACCTATGACTTGGTTAAAAAGACAAACCCCCTAAGACTTTGGATACATCAAATTATAAAAGAGGACAGTCATTCTCTTTATGGGTTTGCCACTGAGGATGAGCGACAATTATTTGGACAACTAATTAGTGTAAGTGGTATAGGTGCAAATACTGCACGCCTCATATTGTCATCTTTAAAGGCAAATGATTTAATGACGGCAATAATTAACGGCAATACTCCGTTAATAAGTTCTATAAAAGGCATTGGCCCCAAAACGGCTCAAAGAATGATTTTAGAATTACGCGATAAGGTAGGTAAAATAAATATGACTGACAGCTATGGTGATGTTTCGGGTGCTGGAAGTATTGTTTCAGAGTGCCTTCAAGCTCTTATTGCCTTAGGTTTCAATAAACCAACCGCAGAGAAAGCAGTACAGAAATGTATGAGCAATGACAGCTTGGATAACAGCACCGTTGAATTATTAATTAAAAATTCACTAAAACTTTTATAACTTTGCAAATTAACCTAAAAATTAAATTATTGAAAAAAGCCTTACTTAAAAAATAAATTAAAATTTCTTTTGGCTAAATTGACTTTCAGCAATTCGGGAAAAATACAATCGTGGTTTTCCTTTTTTGTACTTTTGGGTATAATGAGTAGTGTATTTTCTTTATCTTCAAAAAAGAATAGAGCAGGTATGTTTTCTATTTTGTTGCCAGAATTAACCTTAATGGCTACACCTCCTGACTCTACCAAGCCAGATAGCAGCAAACCCAATTTACAATATCCTATTTCATCAGATAAACCTGATTATAAAAATAATATTGACCTTGACCCACCTTCAAACATTAAGGAAGAGGTTAAGTTTAATCCAACTACAAGACGCTATGATGTTTATAAAACCATTGGCGACAGAAGCGTTTTTATGGGTAAAAGTTATTCTTTAACAGAATATTTAAAACTTACTGAAAAAGAACAAAGAACCGATTACTATCAAGACCGTTCTAAAGCCGATGATAATGTAGGAGGATTTGGAAAAAGAGGAAGTAACAAGCCAAGTTTATTGAATGCCCCTGCTGCCTTGGACAAACTTTTTGGTGCTGGAGTAATTGATATTCAATACAGCGGCATGGCCGAAATGAATATTGGGGGCTCCTGGAATACCGTTAGAAATCCTCAATTACCCACCGCACAGCAAAAACCACCTGGTCAGTTGGTGTTTGTACCAAAAATGCAAATGAATGTGAGAGGCTCTGTTGGAAAATACATCAACATGGGTATTAATTATAATACCGAGGCCACTTTTGAATTTGAAAATCAGACAAAACTTAGCTGGCAAGGAAAAGAAGATGATATCATCAAAGGTATTGAAGTAGGCAATGTTAGTTTACCCTTGAACGGCAGTTTAATTAGAGGCGGTAACAGCCTTTTTGGGGTTAAAACTTCGCTACAATTTGGAAGGTTGAGCACCTCCATTATTTTTACACAAAGCAAAGGCCAAACAACAGAAACAGAGGTTTCTGGAGGAGCTCAAGTAAATAAGTTTAACATCCAAGCAGATAATTATGATCAAAACAGGCATTATTTTTTAGCACAGGAGTTTAGAAATAATTATGATGCAGCTTTGCAAACATTGCCTGTTATTAGCTCTTCTTTCTTCATAAACTATATTGAAGTTTGGGTAACCAACACACAAGGAAATGTAAACAACTCCAGGGATATTATGTCTTTTATGGATTTGGGTGAAAATCAACCTGATAACCCTAATTTAACAATCCCGGGGACAGGTGTTTTTCCTAGCAATAGCAACAATAGTATTATCAACCTGATCAACAATGAAACAGGGGTAAGAAATGCTTCAAGTGCTGTTGATGTAATGAGTACAAAATATCCCTATTTGCAGCAAGGTCTAGATTGGGATTACTTGAGTAATGCAAGATTATTAACGGAAAGTGAATATACGGTTCATCCAACATTGGGTTATATCTCGCTATCATCCGCACTAAACAATACAGAAATTTTAGCCGTTTCTTATGAATATACCAACAATGGTAGAACCTATAAAGTTGGAGAGTTTTCGAGAGATTTTGGTTCAGATACAGGAACAGGTGCTAATAGCAAACCAGCAGTATTATTTACCAAAATGCTGAAAGGCACCACCATCAGAACACGTTTACCTATGTGGGATTTGATGATGAAAAACATCTATTCACTCAATTCTTATAACCTTAATTTACAAGATTTTAAGCTCAATGTAATCTATGCAGATGACCCTTCTGGCGCGGATTTAAACTACTTGCCAGTGGACAATGTGCCAGGAGTTACTGGATTGCCCTTAATTACTGTACTCAACCTAGACAGGCTTAATAGGCAGCAAGAAGCCAAGCCCGATGGAGTTTTTGATATGTTTGATGGAATTACGCTTAATCAGCAAAAGGCATTAATAATTTTCCCTGTGATAGAGCCCTTTGGCAGTCACTTAAAAGGCAAATTGAATACCACAGCCTTGGATGAAAAATATGCCTTTCAAGCATTGTATGACTCTACAAAATGGCTGGCACAGCAGGATGTATCTCATAACAAGTTTTTTTTAAGAGGAACATATACGGGTAGTTCTAGTTCTGAGATAATGATTGGAGCATTTAATATCCCCAAAGGTGCCGTAACGGTTACCAGCAATGGGTTAAAACTTACAGAAGGCACGGATTATATAGTGGATTACAATATTGGTAAAGTTACCATTATCAATCAGGGAATATTGTCAAGTGGCTCTACCATTAAAGTAAGTGCAGAAAACAGTGCCTTATTTAACTTACAACAAAAAACTTTATTAGGGGGTAGGTTTGATTATAAAGTCAATAATAAACTGATTTTGGGGAGTACCATTATGCACATGTATGAGCGCCCGTTGACCCCAAAAACTAATATAGGTGACGAACCCTTGTTGAATACCATAATTGGTTTTGATGGAGCTTATAATTCGGAAAGTAGATTTTTGACCAAATTGGTAGATAAAATCCCTTTTATAGAAACCAAAGAAAAAAGCTCATTTTTATTTCAAGGTGAGTATGCCAAATTGATAGCGCATGAGCCCAAATCTATTCAAAACAATGGAAAAACAGCTCAAAGAGGGATAAGTTTGATAGATGACTTTGAAGCTAGTGAAACGCAATATGACTTAAAGGCTATCCAAAATTGGCGTTTTGCAAGTTTACCCCAAAAGCAACCAGACTTGTTTCCAGAATGGAGTGCCACGGCATCTGCTCAAGACAGGGTTAAATGGCATAACTACAACTCTCGCTTAGCATTTTACTCCTTAGACCCCGTATTTTTTAGAGATGATAGAAACACCCCAAAGCATTTAACGGTTGAAGATAAATCAAACCACTATGCAAGGCAAGTAATTATTGATCAGGTATTTCCCAATAGAAATATCCAACAAGGGATGCCCAATATCATTCCTACTTTAGACTTGGCATTTTACCCATCAGAAAGAGCCTCCTACAACTACAATTCAAGTGCCTCCGATCTTAACAGTGATGGAACATTTATTAACCCTAAAAGAACTTGGGGTGGGATGATGCGCAGGATAGAAACCAATGATTTTGAGGCTGCAAACATTGCCTATATTGAATTTTGGGTGATGGACCCCTTCCTATACACCGCCAATAACAAAGGCCAATTATACATTAACTTAGGAGAAATTTCAGAAGATCAATTACCAGATAAACGCAAGAGTTATGAAAATGGCTATGCTGCTGATGGAGACAATACTGGCAGAGTTGAACAAACTGCTCTGGCAAACGTGCCCATCGTAACAACACTGAATAACTTTTTTGACAACAGCCCTGGAGCAAGAAATAATCAAGATTTGGGAATAGATGGTATGACGGATGACCAAGAAAAAGTTTTTTGGGAACAAGAATATCTTAATAAAATTGCCACAAATTTTGGTGTAAACAGTGTTTTTTATCAGCAAGCAACTGCAGATCCAGCTAATGACAATTACATTTACTACAACGACCCTGCATATAGCAACTCAGAAACAGGAATTGTAAACAGGTATAAAAGATACAACATGCAACAGGGCAACAGCACCGATGCACAATTGGCAGATGGTACTGCCATGTCTGCAACAATTACGCCTGATGATGAAGATATTAACCGAGATTTTACCATGAATCAGGTGGAAGATTATTTTCAATACAAAGTAGATTTTGACCCTGCAAAAATGGTTATTGGAGAAAACTTTATTACCGATAAAGTAACCAGACCGGCAGCCTTGCAAAACGGAAAAACAGAAGACGTAAGTTGGTATCAATTTAAAATACCCGTAAGAGAGTATCAAAAAAAGGTGGGTAATATTGATGATTTTAAGAGTATCCGTTTTATGCGTATGTTCTTAAAAGGTTTTGATAGTGCTATTGTTTGTCGTTTTGCTGCGCTGCAATTGGTGAGAACAGATTGGAGAATTTATGATTTTAGCCTTAATAAACCGGGCCCTGTTATACCAGTTGACCCCAACGATAAAACAGTTGTTTTGGTTAATACCGTAAACATAGAAAACAATGCCAATAGAAAACCTGTTCCTTATGTCTTGCCTCCTTCATTAACCAGAGAGATTGACCCAACTCAACCCGGTGCTGTTCAACAAAATGAGCAATCATTATCTTTAAAAGTGTGTAATTTACAACCGGGCGATGCCAAGGCTGTATTTAGAACCACCAACTTTGACATGAGAAACTACAAAGAGTTGCAAATGTTTATTCATGGCGAGGGAGAGGATATTAAAAATGGCGATCTAACAGCATTTATTCGTTTTGGAACTGATTTGCAAAGCAATTATTACGAGTATGAAATTCCGTTGATGATTACACCAACTGGCGCTGTTCAACCTATTGAGGTTTGGCCAGAAGGAAATAATCTAGAACTGGTTTTTGCAGAATTGTTCAAAGCAAAAGAAGATCGTTTGGTGGGTAATGCCGCCTTGAATAAACCTTTTACAAGGGTAACTGATAATGGTGGAACGATAACCCTGCTGGGACTTCCAGATTTAAGCAACGTACGTGTTATCATGTTGGGTGTACGCAACAAATCAGACCGTGCTTTGTGTCCAGAAGTGTGGTTTAATGAGTTAAGATTGGCTGGACACAACAATCAGGATGGTTGGGCTGCTGTGGGTAGAATGCAAGCACAACTGGCTGACTTTGGAACGGTAAATGTTACTGGAAGTATTAGCACCATTGGTTTTGGTGCGGTTGATAAAAAATTGAACCAAAGAAATTTGGATGAAACTATTCAATACAATATTGCCTCCAATTTTGAACTGGGCAAATTTTTCCCTCAAGCTACCGGTATCAGTATTCCGATGTTTGTAGGTTACACAGAGTCATTTATCACGCCTAAATACAATCCTTTCAATCCAGATGTTGAGCTAAAATCTTTGTATAACATTTTGCCAAAAGAGCAGTCGGACAGTTTAAGGAAAATGACCCAAACCTATGCCAGCAATTACAGCATCAACTTTACCAACGTAAAAAAGAATAGAATGGGCAGTAAAAAGGCCTATCCCTGGGACATAGAAAACTTTATGCTGAGTTATGCTTTTTCCAGAGCTCAAAATAGAAGCCCTACCATAGCTGAAAACTTTATTGAAACATACAAAGGCTCAATTCAGTATTTGTATTCGCCCACCGCCAAACCTTGGACTCCTTTTTCAAAAATGATTAAGGGAAATAAATTCAAAGTACTGAAAGAGTTTTCTTTAAGCTATATACCACAAACCGTAAATGTGAGGATAGAGGCAGACAGAAGGTATAGCGAATTGCTGAACCGAAGCAATGATTTGTTTAAAAGTGTTACCCCTAGATTGTTTGACAAAAACTTTACCATGAATAGGTTTTATGCCCTCAATTGGCAGTTGATGAAATCTTTAAGCCTGAATTATAAGGCAGATGTAATGGCACGTATTGAAGAGCCGTATGGCAAATTGGACAACAAAGAAAAAAGAGATTCTGTAAAAGATCAGTTCTATAATTTTGGTAAAATGACCCGTTTTAACCAAGAAACACAATTAACTTATAACGTACCTTTAGATAAAATAAAACCATTAGATTGGATGACTATAACAACACGCTATGGTGCAACATTTACTTGGGATCAAGCACCGCCAGCCACTGCCTTTATTGGTAACACTATTGGCAACAGTGCAGATAAGTCTTTGACAGGAAATTTGAACATGATTAAATTGTACAACAAGTCAAAGGCATTGCGCAGTATCAACCAAGGTAGACCGCCAGTTAAAAAGAAAAAGGTAGAAGAAAAAAAGAGTGATGGAAAGGATGGTGAAGATAAAAAAGAAGATAAAAAGAAAGATGAGCTAAACTCATTTCATTATTTTTTAAGGGGTGTGATGATGGTAAGGAATATCAATTTTAGTTATACCAAAAGAGATGCGATGATTTTGCCAGGCTTCAATAGAAATGTAGATTTTGTTGGAAACAACTTTAATTGGAATACGCCCGGCTTGCCGTTTGCCTTTGGAGAACAAGACCCCAATAAACGGTTTGATTTGGCTGATGCAGGTTTTTTAAGTGATGACAAGCGCTTAATTACACCATTTACTATTACCTCTTCCAATACCATCAATGTGCGTTCTACCATTGAACCGATCAAAGACTTTAGAATTGATTTAACTTTTGAGCAAACTTATGCCGAAAATACGGTAGGCCAATTTAAATATGATACCTCAGAAGGCTTTAATAATTTTAGAGATTTGAGTACCAACAAGACGGGGACTTTTTCTAGCACCTATATTTTTACAAAAACAGCTTTTGAAAAAGCAGGCAATGCAAAAAATAGTTACGAAAGTAAGAGCTTTACAGAATTTCAAAATAATAAATTTACCATTGCCCAGCGTTTGCAAAATCAAGATGAGCGGGTAAAAGGACGTGGAACAGATTCGGTTGGTTTTTATCCTGTTGGTTATTCCAGAAATAGTCAGTCTATGTATTATGTCAATTTCTTTGCGACCTATGCAGGAAAGGATGTAAATACCGTAAAACTCTCGCCCTTCTTAAATATCCCCCTACCCGCTTGGAATATCAATTACACGGGCTTAAGCAAGATTAAAGCAGTAAAAAATATATTTACTAATTTGTCTTTGACCCATGCATACAATGGAAGATATACCATTGCTGGCTACACTGGTGTAAATGCAGTTTTCAAATCAGACACCTTTGCTGCAGGACAAAGTTTAGACCCAGAGCTGCAAATTTCTGGTATTAGCATTAGCGAAAGGTTTGCACCATTAATTGGAGTAAATTTTTCAACTAAAAGCGGATTTACCGGCAGGGTAAATTACAACAAGTCTCGAACGTTAATTTTGAATCCAAGAGGAAATAACATCAACGAAAACAAAACGTCTGAATTTGTTATTTCTGGCGGTTATAGAAAAACAGGATTGTTATTGCCGATTAAAAGCAAAGGAAGAAAAATTTATTTACCCAATGATTTTAACTTTAATGTGGACGTTTCTATCATGACTAGTTTTATTGTGTTGAGAGATATAGAAAAGGGCATTAACACCCCACAAGGCGGACAAACAATGATTTCCATAAAACCGAATATTCAATACAAATTAAGCAGCTCTTTCAACATGAATATTTATTATGATAGAAGGGTTAATAAACCAGTGGTTTTAGGTTCTTTCCCTACGGCATTGACCAATTTAGGCGTTAGGCTACAATATACTTTTAACTAGTAATGGAAAGCATTTTTAAAAATATAAAAGCCCTCGTTTTTGATTGTGATGGGGTAATGACCAATGGAACCGCCATGATGACCGAGCAAGGCGAGGCCCTTAGAAGTTTCAATATTAAGGATGGATATGCCCTACAGCATGCCGTAAAACAAGGAATTGTAGTAGCCATCATTTCTGGTGGTAGTGGTGAGGGAATGCGACATCGTTTTACCAATTTAGGGGTAAAGGATATTTATTTAGGCTTGGCGCATAAAATGGATACGTTCAATGATTTATGTAAAAAATATGATTTAATGCCTGAACAGGTTTTATACATGGGAGATGACATGCCTGATATACCTATTTTACAGCTGTGCGGATTGCCTTGTTGCCCAAAAGATGCCGCTAGCGAGGTATTGGAGGTTTGCCAGTTTATCAGTACAAAAAATGGTGGTGAGGGTGCTGTAAGAGAGGTGATTGAGCAGGTAATGAAAACCCAAAATGTTTGGGTAAATAATGATTCGCATCATTTTTAAGTAATCTTTGAAAGATGATTACAACTTTATTGACTTTAAAGGTGTCTAACTATGATAGGAAATTAAAAATCCTTTAGTGCCAACTTTGTGTAAAATTTAATATGTTTTTGCATGAAAAAGGGTTAAATTATTATTAGAACATTATCTTTGCATGATGCTTGGTTTAAAACCATATAGTTGGATTATTTGTTTATACCTGTTTTTTATGGGTGTTTCTGTCTATGGTCAAGAACCAACAGTGCAGATAAGTAATTTAGCTGTTAGCAATATTACTTGCAACTCTGCATTGCTGCAATGGTCAAACGGAGATGGCGACAGAAGAATTGTGATTATAAGAGAGGCTTTGGCAACCAACCAATCTCCTGTGGATGGACAAAACTATTTTTCTAGTGCTGTGTATGGCAGCGGTGAGCATTTGGGGAGCAACAATTATGTTGTTTTTTTAGGCCCTGTTTCTTTAATCAATGTTACGGGGTTAAAAAACAATACCACCTATTACATTTCAGCCTTTGAGTATAACAACAATGCAGGTACACCAAATTATCTTACTACCGCTCCTGCAACCTTAAGTTTTACAACCTATGGCATTACCTTAGATTATACCATTAAAAGTTTAGATTCTTGTTGGTATAATAGTAACCATGAGCTTACTAACAAAAGTACAACCAACATTCCTTCACCTGGTTATCAATGGAATTTCGGAGACGGAACAACAAGTACCACCAATTCTCCGACAAAAAAATATGCCAATGGTGGACAGTACAATGTTTATCTCACCATTTTTCCTAATTATGGCTGCAAGGATACCTTGTTTAAAAAGATAACAGTAATTCCAAAACCTGTTTTAGATATTGGCATTCAATTAAAGGATACGGCACAATGTTTAAAAGGAAATAGCTTCTCAATTAAAAATAATACCACTTTTGCAAGTATTACTGGCTTAGGATTGGTTAGAACATGGGCATTTGGAGATAATACTTTTGACAATACCTTTCAACCTAAAAAGACGTATGACACCGCTCGCAAATACGTCATTAAAAATTATTTAGAAATGACCTTTAACAACGTAAAAACAGGTTGTAAGGACACTGGTGAAATTAATGTGGAGGTTTACCCAAACCCAAGCGGAAACTTGGTGGTGAGCGATTCTGTAAACTGTATTGGTAAAAATGCCATTACTTTCGAAAATACAACCCCCAATACCTCCACTTATGATTGGGACTTTGGTGACGGTAAAACTGCATCAGGAGCAAAAGTTACCCATAGTTTCTCAAGCCCAGGAACGTACAAAGTAATTCATACTGCCCAATCTATTTTTGGTTGTCAATCTAAAGATACCATTAAGATTATAGCCAAAACCCGTTTAAACTCCTACTTTGCACCCATTAATCCACTGATTTGTCAGAGCAATACTCCTATTGTTTTAAATCCTGATGATTTGAATGGTATGTTTAAGGGAAATAACGTAGTTTCAAACCAATATGTCCCACAAAATATTGGTTTGGATACCATAATACATTTAGTGCCAGACGCATTTTGCCCTGATACATTTGAGCGCTATGTAGAGGTAATAGCTTCACCAAAACCAAACTTAGGCAAAGATCAAAATTTATGTAATAGCCCCTCTGTTGTCTTACAAGAAACCATACCAGGCACTTATACTTGGAGCGATGGTAGCACAGCTAACACTTTGGATGTAACCCAAACTAGGATATATTGGATTGAAGTTTCTGATGGTACTTGCATAGGCAGAGACAGCATTTATGTTTACTTTGGCATACCACCAGTGTTACCTGTGGTTAATGATACTTTTATCTGCAAAAACTCTTTGCTAAAATATAAATTTTCTAACTTCGACACCAAATATCAGTGGAATGACGGTACTCGGGATTCTTTTAAAACTATAACCAGTGGTGGCCTTTATACCATCACTGCTACTAACCCCTGTGGCAGCACATCTGCCACTTTTAATATTACCCAGTTATCAGATGATTGCAATGTAATTATACCTTCTGCATTTTCTCCAAATGGGGACGGAAGAAATGATATTTTCAAACCAGTATTGCTATCAGAAGATATTATTATTACTAAATTTTTAATTTTTAACAATTACGGAACAATTATTTTTCAGAGCAATGGTGAAAATATTTCTTGGGACGGTAAATACATGGGAAAATTGGTTCCAAGCAATCAAAACTATTACTATTTATTGTATTACACCCTTCCTATCAAAGAAAACAATCAAAAAGGGCAATTGAAAGGAAGTGTTTTCCTGATTAATTAATTTTAGCACCAAAGCCTTTTTTCTGAAATCAACCTGCATGTTTGGAATTTTATGCTGAAATTAACCTAATTTTGGACTGAAATTTCTATGAGTCCATCCATGAAAAAAAAGAATAAAACAAGACGAAGGTCGCGCAACAAGGCATTAAAAGCGGCTAACACCAACGGCTTTATCAAATCCAGCACACTTATCAAATACAATTTAGCAGAGGCCCAAATAGTTCCTTTAGTAAACATAGAAGGCATACAACTAGATGCTGGAACTGGTGAAATACAATGGTTGAATTGTATTGGCAATGAAAACTTTACCATTTATAAAAAAGTCATTAATCAAAACTCATTGGATGACTTTTTAACGGTTTTATTGGATACTGCTTCTCAAAGAAACAAATTGGTTGAGTTAGACAATTGTTTCTTTTTTTCCTTGCAATCTGTCAATGAATCTAGTCTGAATAACATACAATTAGAAACCATAAATTTTGTTGTATCACCCCATTTTGTTTGGAGTATACAAGAGTTTACTGGAGATCCATTTGATAATATTAGGCAACGCATTATTGAAAACCAAGGCATCGTACGCAGTAAAAAATGTGATTATTTGGTATTTATTATTGTTGAGGCTGTGATTGATAATTATTTTAGTGCTTATGAAGAACTCGCTGCGAGTTTAGATTTATTAATCAATCAAAAGCTCAATGGCAGGGATAGCAATGTATTAAAAGCATTGGAAAACAAGCGCAAAGTATTTTTTCAAATTAAAAAGGCAGCTGCTGGTTTAAAGGAGTCTGTTTCACATATCAACACCTTAGATTTAGCAATTTTTGATGAATTTAATGATAAATACTTTTTTGAGTTAAAAGAGCAAAGCAGTTCATTGATTGACAGTATTGATAATGAATTGCAACGCATTGAAAGTGCCATGAATTTGTTTTTTAGTTTGCAGAATAGCAGACTGAATGAGATTATGAAAACTTTGACGATTATTACTGTGGTATTTATCCCCTTGTCTTTTGTAACAGGTTTTTATGGGATGAATTTTGAGAGTATGCCCGGATTAAAATCGCATAATGGCTTTTACATAACCATCAGCACAATGTTTTCCTTGGTTTTGCTAATTTTATATTATTTCAAGAGAAGGAATTGGTTTTAGAAAATTAGTGCCATTCAGTTTTGTATTAATAATACATTTTTATTTAAACAAAATTGTTTTCTAAAATAGAGCCATTAATCCTTCACATTTCGTAATTTTAGAGAAAAGCAAATTCATTCACACTGTTGAGCAGTTAACGGCTTAATAATTTTTACCAAAACCCTGCAGAATCGAAAAACTCCTAAATAATTCCTTATTATTAAGGATATTTGCACTTTGAACTTTTTATCACACTATCATTTTGATCAGAAACAAGAAAGCAACCCTATGTATCATTTGGGCTTAGTTTTTCCAGATTTTTTGAAAACTTTTACCGAACAAAGATTTAAACCTTCAAGCAATAGTTCTGCAAACAGCAGCCTGATGGAAGGAGCCAAACAGCACTTGGTTAGAGATGCACATTTTCACAATCACGCTTTTTTCCATGAAAATTGTAAAACAATTTCACAAATAATCAATAATAGCGCAGCCAAAAATATCCCTAAAACGTTTTTTTTGGCCCATATTATTTTAGAAATTGCCTTAGATCGAGTGCTAATGGATCAGAATATTGGCAGGTTAGATAACTTTTATAAAGAACTTGAAAATATTGACCGGACAGTGCTTAACAAGCATTTTCAAGAGAATCAATTGAATAATTATGAATTATTTATACAAAAATTGGATAATTTTACGTTAAGCAGATGGATGTATAAGTATTTAGATGATGAGAATTTTTCATATTCCCTAAATAGGGTTTACTTTCGCATCGGTTATAACCAACAATGGAACAAAGAACAAAACGAAGCCTTGATACAGGCATTGCCAATTATCTTATTCGAGGTAAAAATGGCATTGCCTTCTTACTTGGGTTAATTTTAACTGGTGCTCTGCAACCGGTATCTGCCCAAAATGTGCGTAAATACAGCAACGATTTTTTAACAATTGGTGTTGGTGCTAAGGCATTTGCCATGTCTGGTGCAGTCGTTTCATTAACAGATGATGTGACTGCTGGCTATTGGAATCCTGCAAAATTGGTAAATGTAAAAGACAACCTACAAGCCACTTTTATGCATGCTGCTTATTTTGGAGGTATAGCCAACTACGATTATGGCGCAGTGGCATTTGGCGGTAAAGAGAACGCTGGATACGGCCTTTCTTTCATCAGAATGGGTGTCGATGGCATCTTAAACACGATCAATTTGATAGAAAATGGTGAAATTAATTACAGCAGAGTTAGTTCTTTTAGTGCAGTTGATTTTGCCTTGACAGGTTCCATGGGACAGAAAATACATTTAAGAGGATATAAAAATTTAGATATGGCATGGGGTACCAATGCTAAAATTATACGCAGACGTGGTGGAGAGTTTGCAAAAGCCTGGGGCTTTGGTTTGGATGCAAGTTTTTATGTAAAGAATACCAAAAATGGTTGGGGCTATGCTGCCACTTTGTATGATGCCACTTCCACTTTCACAGGTTGGCGGTTTGATATGGATGCTTTATCAGTTGGCGGGAATAAGGATTATGCACGTGAGGTATTTGCGGTTACAGGAAATGAGATTCCTGTAAATTCGCTTGAGATAACTTTGCCTAGATTGTTAACAGGTGTTTCTAAAACCATTACCAAAGAAAATTTAACCCTATCGCTAGAAACAGACTTAGAGATAACCTTTGATGGCAGACGCAATACCCTAATCAAAACTGGCGTATTTAGCATAGGTCCAAGAACAGGTTTTGAAGCTAGTTATAGCTTTAATGAAGATACAAAAGTAGCATTAAGAGGTGGGGTGGGCAATTATCAAAGAATATTAAATGCCAAAGGAGATAAAAATAGACTTTACCTTTTGCCAAGTGCAGGGGTTGGTATACAGTTAAAATCTTTTAGTTTGGATTATGCTATTGCCAACTTTGCAGGTGGCGGAACAGTGCTTTATAGCAACGTATTTTCAATTCGATTTAATTTGAATAATCAAGAACCAGCAAAAAAATAAAGGCGTAAATTCCCAATAAAAAAAAAGATTTCATTAAAAATTACCCGATAGCTAATTTTTAATTCTACATTTGCCGTCCTCAAAAAATGAAAATATCACACATTGTAGCGATAGCTTCAAACAATGCCATAGGAAAGGATAACCAATTGTTATGGCACTTACCAAAAGATATGGAATGGTTTAAAAAAACAACCATTACCAATCCAGTAATCATGGGTAGACTGACCATGAGTGCCTTAAAAAAACCATTGCCCAATAGAAGAAACATTGTTTTATCTAGCAATCCCAATATTATTTTACCAGGTTTTGAATGGGCTAAAACAGTAGAACAAGCCATTGCTATGGCAACCAAAACAGTAAAAGAAGAAATTTTTATTATCGGTGGCGGTAAGGTTTATGAAGCTACTAAAGATTTAGCTAACAAACTCTACATTACTGAAGTGGACGCATCTTTTGAGAATGCAGATACTTTTTATCCTGAAGTTAACATGCCTGAATGGGAGCTAATTTTTGACGAGAAACACGAAAAGGACGAAAAACACAAGTATGATTTTACTTTTAAGGTTTACGACAAAAAAGTTATTGAAAAGGTAAAATAAAAAAAAGCCCAGTTGGCGAAATTGGTAGACGCGCCACCTTGAGGGGGTGGTGTCCGCAAGGATGTGCTAGTTCGAATCTAGTACTGGGCACAAAACCAAAATCCTGATTATTACTTCCTTTCTTTCTACAATAATTAATCTCATTGGATTTTTAGATCTTATCAAGGTAAAATTACAATCTTACTTTCCTATATTTGCATCTCACGTAGCATTACGTGAGCATACAAACGAGTTGTTTTGCTGTATCAATTGATTGAAATATTAAATGCTTAAAAAAGAAAAAATTATCATAGTGGGAGGCGGCTTGGCAGGATCTCTTTTTGCGGTTTGTTTGGCAAAAAAGGGGTTTCAGGTGGAAGTATTTGAAAGAAGAGCTGATATGAGGCGCAAAGAAGTGGATGCTGGCAGAAGCATAAACTTAGCACTTTCTACTAGGGGTTTGGTGGCTTTAGAAAAAGTAGGACTAGACAAACAGGTACTATCGGAAGCAATTCCTATGAACGGAAGGATGATGCACAGCAAAGAAGGCAAATTAACCTATCAACCTTATGGCAACGATGGCCAATATATCAATTCGGTTTCCAGAGCAGGTTTAAATATGCAGCTTTTAAGTTTGGCCGATGAAAATGATCATGTGCAATTATATTTTGAGCATCGATGTATTGATGCCGACCTAGAAAAAGGAACCATTACTTTTGCGCAACCAGACGGTACAACTATTTCCAAAAAGGCAGATTATATTTTTGCTACAGATGGTGCATATTCTGCCATCCGCTTGCAAATGCAAATGACCCAACGTTTTGATTACAGTCAAGTTTATGAAAATTATGGGTACAAGGAGTTAGAAATAACGCCAAAGGATGGCAACCAATTTGCAATGGAAAAAAACGCATTGCATATTTGGCCTAGGGGCAATTTTATGATGATAGCTTTGCCAAACCCTGATTCCTCTTATACCTGCACCCTATTTATGCCTTATGAGGGAACAAATAGTTTTGAAAGCATAAAGACAGAAACTGAGGTAAAAAGTTTCTTTGAAAGCAATTTTAAAGATGCCTTGGATATGATGCCCAATTTGACCGAAGACTTTGCTAAAAACCCCATTGGTAGTTTGGTAACCATTCGCTGCAACCCATGGACCAGGGGTAATTTTGTGCTAATGGGTGATAGTGCCCATGCCGTAGTTCCGTTTTATGGCCAAGGGATGAATTGTGCATTTGAAGATGCTGCTGTTTTGGATGGTTTGATTGACCAACACTACCCTAACTGGCAAAAAATATTATCTGAATACGAAAATGAACGCATTGAAAATGCCAATGCCATAGCAGACCTCGCTATTAAAAATTTTAAAGAAATGAGAGATTTAGTGGGTCAGCCTGAATTTTTAGAAAAAAAACGCATTGAACATGATTTAAGTGAGTTTTTTCCGGATAGTTTTAAAAGCCAATATGAACTGGTCACTTTTACCACCAAGCCCTACAAATATGCACAAAATATGGGTACTGTAAATGATGGCATCATTCAGCAGATTATAGAAGAAGGATTGTCCAATGAAATTGGTAATCCAGCAAAGCGCATTGAAATTTTAAATATTTTAAAAGGAGCTAAACCTACTCATTAGTCCTCATCATCATAATCCTCTTGAGGCTTATCCTTGTCATCCTCCTGCTCATCATCTTGGTCATCTTGGTCATCATCGAAATCTGCGCTATCTAGCTCAATGTCATCATACTTTTCTTCGTAAGCCTCTTTTACCTCTTCTTTCAACATTCCGTCATCATCATAATCATCATCATCCTCAATTATATCTTGCGCTTCTGAGATTGTCATCCTTACCAAATAATATTTGTCTTCTGCCTCAAAGGGTAAAGCAGAAACATTTTTGCCCTCAGCATTTTTAAAAGTGATGAGTTCAGTCTCAAAACCTCCTACATAATATAGTTTAATTTGCTCCTGAATAGCAGCATCTAACTTATCATAATCTTTGACAACTCTTGGTTTATTCATTGCAAATTGGTAGTAATTAAATTGCACGCAATATAATAGTTATTTAAGAAAATCACATTTTTGCAGAAATAAAATTAAAAAAAATCCAGGAAGAGTAAAGTTCATTCATTTTGATTAGCGTCTTAAGTAATATGAATTTTTACGTTTTCTTTTTTGCAAAAAGCATTTCCTACTCTATATTGCGAAAATAATTACAGAATATTTTTAGCGCAACTGCATGACTTTTAACTCTATAGATTTTGCCCTTTTTCTACCTATAATATTCGCACTTTATTGGTTTGTATTTAACAAAAACTTAAGCCTACAAAACATGCTTATTGTTGTGAGCAGCTATGTTTTTTATGGCTGGTGGGATTATCGATTTTTAATACTTATTTTTTTTAGCACCCTAGTAGATTTCTCTATTGGATTGGCCTTAACCAACACTGAGAAAACAAAAAATCGTAAAATTTTATTGTGGACTAGTCTTGCTATTAACCTTTGTTTACTAGGATTTTTTAAATATTACAATTTTTTTATTGATAATTTTATTACAGCTTTTTCATTTATAGGTCATCCTATAGGTGCTCAATCTCTAAATATAATCTTACCTGTTGGAATCAGCTTTTATACCTTTCAAACTATGAGCTATACTATTGACATTTATAAAAGAAAAATTGAGGCAACAAAAGACCCAATCGCTTTTGCAGCATTTGTTAGCTTTTTTCCACAATTAGTTGCTGGTCCTATTGAAAGAGCTAGTAATTTGCTGCCACAGTTTTATAAATTTAGAAAATTTGAAAGTTCTAAGGCAGTGGATGGTTTACGTCAAATACTTTGGGGTCTATTTAAAAAGGTGGTTGTAGCAGATACCTGTGCAGGATATGTAAATTCTATTTTTGCCGATTATACCCATCATACTGGAAGTACACTCATTGTAGGAGCAGTTTTATTTTCATTTCAGATATATGGTGATTTTTCTGGTTATTCGGACATTGCTATAGGCACTTCCCGTCTTTTTGGTTTTAATCTAAAACAAAACTTTGCGTTTCCCTATTTCTCTAGGGATATAGCTGAATTTTGGCGCAGGTGGCACATCTCCCTTTCAACATGGTTTAGAGACTATGTATATTTTCCACTTGGGGGCAGCAGAGTTGGTAAATGGCTGAATATTAGAAACATATTTATCATTTTTATTGTTAGTGGTTTTTGGCATGGTGCTAACTGGACATTTATCATCTGGGGTGCCATAAATGCAATATACTTTCTCCCTTTACTTTTGAATAATAAAAATAGAAAACATTTAGAAGTTTCTAGCCAAGGTAAATTTCTACCCAGTTTAAGAGAGTTTATGATGATGTTAGTTACATTTGGCTTTGTTGTCCTTGCTTGGGTATTTTTTAGATCTGCCAATATTTATCACGCATTCCATTATTTAAATTTATTATTTTCTAAATCACTTTTTACAATTCCAACAATAAGACCGTCAATACTATTAATTTTTATTGGTGTCATGATGGCAACTGAATGGTTTGCCAGAGAAGGAAAACATGGCTTAGAAAATATACATATATACCTCAGCATTTTCCCGCGCTATCTGTTTTATTTGTTTTTGACTTTCTGTATTCTCTTTTACCAAAACTTTCATGGTGCTAAAGATTTTATCTATTTCCAATTCTAAAAAATGGCAATTAAAAAATTTATCATTCGGTTTTTTGTATTTTTATTGCTTGTCGTGGCTATAAGTTATCCTATTTCATTTTATATTTCAACTCATTTCCATACTTTTAACAAACAAAGTTGGATTCTTAAATTAGAAAACAATACTTATGATTATGCAATAATTGGATCATCTAGGGCTACCAATATGATTGATGTTAACATTATTGATAGTATTTGTAATAGCGAGGGTATTAATTTGGGTACATCAGGGAGCAGCTATGTTGAAAATTATCTGATTCTAAACCATTTTTTAGAAACCAATACTATCAGAAAATTATTACTAAACATTGATGAATTTAGTTTGAATGCTGGCGAGAGTGTGAGGGGTTATTCCTTTCATTATTATGAATTTTTGCCTCTATTTAGCAAGGTCCAATACAAAAAAATATATAAAGATAATATGCCCAAATGGAAATACTATTTATGGGACATACTGCCTATTTCCAAGTATATTGAATACAATAATAACTTCAACCTAAGCAGCCAAGACTACGGCCTCTTAAATCAAAATAAGGGTAGTGAATTAAGAAATGATAAGTTGGAAATGAACGAATTAGCCTACAAAAAAAGGCATACAATTATTAACACAAAAGATGTAAAATACTTGAACTTAATTCTTAAATTGTGCAGTGATAAAAAAATTGAAGTCATATTTATAACCACTCCAATATTCTCTAAAACCAAACAAGAAAATAGCAATAATGCCCATCAATATATTGATAGCCTGGCTAAGTCACAGCACATTTCATGGTATACTTTTAATGATGTTTTTGACTATACCAATAAAATTTATTTCAAAAATGAAACCCATACCAATATTGAGGGCTCAAAACTATATTCAAAAGCACTTGCAACACAATTAATCCCTCAATTGAAGAAATAAAATATTATTTACTCTCCTACATTAAAACCCCATTCATGGTTTTAATTTTTTCTGGCAAATTCTTTTCCCCCAACATTTCCTTTAAGTCTATTTCTATGGTTCGGCAAAGGGATAACATTGGAATATCATTACCCAGTCCTTCAAATGGATTTTCTGAATAATCTCCAATCAGCTCCATCACTAAAAAAACCCAACCCACAATTACTGTAAATGGAATTGAAAGCCAAGCACCCCATTCCCCCAACTCATGAAATTCTGTAACCAAACCAAAAGGAAGTAGAAAAATAAATAGTCCGATAAAAATGAAACTAAAACTTCCGTACTGTCTTGGCAAAGGAAATTTTTTGATACGCTCCGCTTGCCCTTGATGCACATACATATCATTCAGTAACTTTTGCAGCTCCATGTGCCTAAAATCATCTGTAAGGTTTTGTTTTCTAAATGCTTTGAGTTCTTGAGATTGCAGGTCAATTATCTGAGTGGCAGTATTTTGATAATTGATGAGTTCTTCCAACTCTGGTTCGCACAAAAATTCTTTTAATTCAATTTGGGTAATATCATCAGCATATAATCCAATACCAAAAACTTTTTGCCGAGCCAATGTAGCCTTTTTAATGTGTCTGTTTTGATTGATGTGCTCCCAGTCTGTTGGTATAAGCAACTGACTTCTTAGTGCATACAGCCAAGCAATATGTCTATAAATTAGCTTTTTGTGTATTTCATATAGCACGTTTTCTGATAAAGGATTTTCTGCAAACTGATTTGAAATGTAGGCCCTAACATTGCTACCCCACATGCGACTACTGTTTACTATAGCACCCCAAATTTTTCTAGCCTCCCAAAGTCTATCATAAGCACTGTTATTTTTAAAACCCACATAAAAGGCAACAGCAGTGCCTACCAAAGAAACAGGCAGCCATGGCACTTTAAACGCGGTAATTTCAAAATAATGAAGTAGTTCTACGAAGCAAGTTGCCAAAGTGGCCCATGCGGTTAACCAAATAATATGCTTACCAGTAAACTCCCAAAGGCCTTCTAATGTAAAATTTTTTCTTACGTACATTGATTTTTAAACTTTTACTCTATTCCACCCAAATTATAAATCTCTTGTATGCCTTTCAGCATTTTTTTGAAATCCAAATTTAAATCAATCAATTCACCTGATTTTACATCAAAAACCCACCCATGCACAGTTGGCTTCTTCTTTGCCAAATATGATTTTTGAACCACTGCGGTTTTTATCACATTAAGACATTGCTCTTCTACATTTAATTCTACTAAACGGTTATATTTTTCATCCTCATTTTCAATCGCATTCAATTCATCCTTATGGGTTCTGTATACATCTCTGATATTACGCAACCATGGATTAAGAATGCCCATGTCTGTTGGTTGCATAGCAGCTTTTACACCACCACAAAAATAATGTCCGCAAACCACAATATGCTCTACTTCTAGATACTTTACGGCATATTCTATTACGCTCATCACATTTAAATCAATATTGCTGATAACATTGGCAATATTGCGATGCACAAAAACTTCTCCTGGTTTTACCCCCATCAATTCTTCTGCCGTTGCCCTGCTATCACTGCATCCAATATACAAAAAAGCAGGCGTTTGTCCTTGGGACAATTTCTCAAAAAAATCTTTGTCCGTAGCTTTCTTTTCCTTAATCCACTTTTTATTATTTTCAAAAACCTCTTCGTAGCTAATCATTTTACAATAATAAGGAATAATTACTTTTTAAGATTGAAACTCGGTAAAATTTATTTGGTTTACCCTAATGCTGTAAAGGCAAAAGGTTATTTGATAAGACAACTTGATGCCCAATCACTCAAAGAGTCTACTACTCTGTTGTTTCAGCGACAATTTTTATAGTATTTAAGCAAATCTAATATATTTTTAGGTGATGATTGTTTTCAAAAAATGATACTTTTGTAAAATGTCTATATCCATTTATCACAACCCAAGATGCAGTAAAAGCAGAGCCGCTTTGGCATTGTTAGCCTCCAAAACCCAAGACTACACGGTGTTAGATTACCTTAAAAACCCTATTACCGCAGCAGAGTTAACAGACTTACTGCAAAAGCTAAACATGAAACCAGTTGATTTATTACGGAAAAATGAAGCCGTTTATAAAGATTTAATTAAAGGAAAAAACTTAACAGACCGGCAACTGATAGAAACCATGGTGGCACAGCCCAAGTTAATTGAAAGGCCTATCATTGTCAATGGTGCAAAGGCTGTTATAGGCAGACCTGCAGAAAAGTTATTGGAAGTGCTTTGAGAGGGATTGCACGACTTGACAAAAACTTATCAGGTTAATAATGCAAAAGCCCTATTTTTAAGATAAATACCCGTTGGCATAATTTGGGTTTAAAGATAGTAAAGCAATTATCCGCTACCAACCACCACCGGCTCCACCACCTCCAAAGCTTCCACCACCTCCAAAACCACCCCAACTTCCGCCTCCAGAGCTGCCTCCTCCAAAACCACCACCTCCGCCAAGTCGTCCCGTAGGAAACCAATAAGGGCCTGTGCTATTATAACCACCGCTGCCATTGTTATTTTTTGAAAATAAAATTGCCAAAACAACAATTATCAAAACAACAATCAAGGCAATAGGAAATGATTTTTTATCGGGAATATCATTAACAAACTCACCAGAAAGCGCCAAAATTATTTGGTCTATTCCTTCATTAATCCCTTGGTAATAATTACCCTCTTTAAAAGATGGGGTAATGTAATTTCTAATAATGCTGCCTGCCATTCCATCTGTTAAAGCTCCTTCTGTATGTCTTGAAGTGAGGATGTACATCAAACGATCTTCTTTGGCTATGTATAAAATAATACCATTGTCTTTTCCCTCAGTTCCTACTTTGTAGTCAACGGCAAAGTCCATAGCGCGGTCAAAGCGATCTCTGCCATTTAGGTTAGTCTCCGTTATAACTGCTATTTGTGTTGCAGTAGAATCAAAATAATTGGTCAGTTTTGTTGCTAGTTCTTCTCTTTCTGCAGCAGAAAGCAAGTTGCCAAAATCATTGACATAGCCAATACTTTTGGGCACCTCCTTGCGCTCTACAGCCCACAAACTTAGGGTTGATAGCAAACAAAAGAATAAAAAACTATATTTGATAACTGATTTCATCATCCAGTTCATTGCTATCCGTATCAGGATTAAAAGGAAAGTATTTTTTTAGTTCGTTGCCAATTCTATTAATGCCTTGGCTAGTGCCTTCTGCAAAACGATTGGCAGTAAAAAATTTACTCATTTCTGTTGATAAATCCTCCCAAAATACCTGTCCCACTTTGGCATGAATTCCCTCATCACCCATTACCAGAAAATGCTTGCTGCCCACATTCAAATAAATGAGCACTCCATTTTTTTCTTTGGTATTGATCATGCCTAAGGCTTTAAATACTTGTAAAGCCCTTTCTTTCAAATTTTCCTCTGGCTGCTCTTCTACATGCACCCTAATTTCACCAGAGGTTTTAAATTCAGCCAATTTAATAGCTTCAATAATACTCTTCTCTTCCTCTTTGGTGAAGATTTTGTTTGTTGATGGAAATATTTTCAAGGCTTAAAAACTTATATCAGGTCTTTTATCGGAACCGGCTTGACTTTCAAACTGCTCTTTTTGTCCAAAACCGAACATTCTAGCAAATAAATTACCCGGAAATGTGCGCACTTTTTTGTTGTAATCCGTAACCACTGCATTGTAATCATCACGCACCACAGAAATTCTATTCTCGGTACCAGAAACTTCATCCTGCAATTTCAAAAATGCTTCTGTAGCCGTTATTTGAGGATAAGCCTCTATTTGTATTTTAAGGTTTAACGCTGCGCTTTGAGCCTGTGCCAAATACTTATCCAACTCTGCTGGAGAACTTGCCTGACCCATTCCTTCTTTTGCCTCGGTAATGCCTGCCCTAGCCTTAGTTACTCCAATTAATATTTCTTTTTCATTGTTGGCTGCACCTCTCACAACATCCACTTGGCTACCAATAACATCTGCCCTTCTTTGATATTGTGTTTGCACACCACTCCATGCTTTTTTTACATCCTCATCGGCTGTAACCAGCTTGTTGTACTTACCACCCAAATAGCTGCCCACTAGCAGCAATAGACCGACAATAATCAATAATGGCACTAAAACTTTTTTCATGTTTTTCTTTTTAAATTTTAAGCATCAAAGATAATTATTTTGGGTATTACACAAAATATTCATCGATAAAAAGAATTGTGGGGAGGAGAAAAGAACACTTTGTGTTTTTTTCACTGAGAAAGCAATACCTGTTTTAATTTTAGTTTAAGCATCTGATTAAGTTATTGGGAGCAAATATAGCGTAAACTTCCATTGTGGTATCGTTTATTTCCATTGTGGTATCGTTTACTTCCGTTGTGGTATCGTTCACTGCCATTGTGGTATCGTTTACTTCCATTGTGGTATCGTTTACTTCCATTTCGGTATCGTTTACTTCCATTGTGGTATAGTTCACTTCCATTTCGGTATCGTTTACTTCCGTTGTGGTATCGTTTACTTCCATTTTGGTATCGTTCACGGCAAAAAACAAATAATTACTGTGTCGTACGCTAGGGTTTTTGTGTCGTACGATAGGTTTTTAACTACTTACGTTGATGCGGAAGCATCGAACAGCGTATTTTTAGTAACGTACATTAGCAAAATGATAAATTACAGTAGCATTATTACAATCAACGGTAGGTTTTTGATATCGTACGCTGGGTTTTCAACAATGTACCTTGATGCGGAAGCATCAAACAGCATGTTTTTTGCAACGTACCTTAGCGAAATGGCAAAATACAACAGGTTTATTGAAATGAACGGTTGTTGCTGCGCAAAAACAATTGAGTTTTAAGGTTTTAAAGGTGGTTTTTAGGGGTACTAGGATTTTGGAGGGGAATGGGGAAAATTTTTTACCCGAGCGCTTGGCGTTTATGGTTCTAGCCTAATTGCAAAAGGCTTTTAGTATTTCATTTCAATAATATAAGCAGGCTGCATATTATATTGATTATCCCTTACATCATTGCGACCTTTATAAACCGCTGGAATAAAATATCCTTGTTTATCAACAAATCTGTCTTGATATGAAAAATAGAACCATCCATGGCTTTTTAAGGGAACTGTGCCAATGAGGGTAGCCCACCTTGTATTTCTATAGTAGGCATCATCTCCAAATGAGTATAATTGGAAACCAATAAAATGAAAAGTATCTGAAAGAATAATATTATATGCTGTTAAATCTAAATCATACCAACTATTATTTGAACCTAACTTGATAGTTATGAAACTATCTTCTAACAAATTTTTTGAATAATCCGGGATATGATTTACTCCACCCTTATCTGAATAAATTATTAATTTTAAAATCAAAGAGTCCTCTGGACATGTATGGAAACCTTCTAAACATTCAGAATAAAAAACAGAAATTTTTTCCAGTTTTGCATTGGCTGGATGCTCATACCCCATAAACATTTCTCCGCCACGACTTAAAAAGTCTCTACCAAATTTCCGCTTTCTGTTATTGCGTAGTTCTTCATTTATAGTAAAAACTTTTGCTCGGTTAGTTAGTTTTATGGATGATACGAGATGTATCTTGGGTTCTAGTACAACAACATTTATTTTGTCTTTTTGCAAGGTAAAACGTTTTTGTTCGTACTGAAATACTTGAATGCAAAATGAATCTGCAGCAAGCCAATTATAATCCCTTATATCAATAGTGTCTTTTGTAAAATAGATAAAACTATTAAGGGTAAGATTAATAATCTTACCCTTAATAATTGGTTTGCCTTCCTTGTCCTCTATTTTGATTATTTGCGCACCAAGCCCTTTTGGCAAATAACAGATTAAAACAAAAGCAAAAAAAAGAATGTGTTTATATTTTTTGGAATGTCTTAGTAATATTTCCATTGCTAGTTACTATTTCTGCAAAATATGTTCCATTTGTTAAAGTAGTTTATGGTAAAATGAAAAAATATTTGGTTGGTGCTCAAGCACCAACCAAAGAAGAAGAAAGTTTATCTATCTTTTCTTACTCAATTGGTATCTTGCTCCTGTAACAAAAAGATAACCAGAATTGGTGTTGTTCACTTTTAAAACATTTGGCAAATCAGTAACAGGGTGTGTAGCGGTTTCATAATTATATGTAATACCCATACTTTCTACCATTGCTGTACCATAAAGAGCGCTTATTTGTGTAAATAATTGTACCTTTTTATGGAATTGAAACAAATATTCAAAGCCAAATTTAAATTGACTAGTTAATGTTTGGGTTGAGTTGGTATTCAGTCTATATTTAATATCTACGGCTTCTCCCTCTTGCCAAGTATTCCCAGTTTTAGTTTGAAAGCCTAATGAATCTAAATAGTAAACGTCTTTTTCAATAATTTTTGCAGCATAAGGTCTATAACAAAGATTAACCCCAAAATGATAGCAAACTGTGCTTTTTTTAACCTTAAACAATTGTTTTTTGACAATTACTGACACATTGAAGCAATTTTGACTTATCGTTAAATAATTTTTATAGTTATTTTTATAATCCTTTGGCGAAACACTTGGGTTTTCTCTGGTCAGTACATCAAAAATTACTACCGTATTACTTCTATTCAAATCTACTTCCAGACCCCACTTTGGCTTGAAATACACTAAATTTATCCCGTAGCCGCCAACAGATGTCCAGGAATTAAAGTCCGAAACTAAAGTTGCTAATCCAAAATAGTAATTAAATTGAGAAGCTGTATTGTAAACATATTTTCTCTGATAATCTAAGCCGATGTGAAAAGTAGAATTGCGTGGTAAAGAATCACTTTTCCCATAAACATCAGTAATTAAGAATGTGAAAATTGTTACAATTAAATATCTCATCTATAAATTTGAAATTTATTGAAATTAGACCCAGCATTTATGTTACAATTAATTTTTATTGAACCCATATTATTTTATTTAGTAATCCATTACATAACGGAATTATTATTATTTTATTTGAACGTTATGAAACCTAACAATTAGCAAAATATGCTCTTAACTTAATGACATTGGACTTGTGATACTTGTAAATGACACAAGTCTCAGTGGTAAAAAAAGCAGTAGCACGGGTTCCACTTTGGGGTCTTCACCTCACGTTGTACAACGTGAGCGAGACCCCAAATACAGCGCTATCACAAGCCTTTGGACTTATGTGGTTCCTAAAAAAATACTACAACAATTGCCCACCTAAAAATGGGCAATCATAAAAATAATTCATGCTTTCAAAAGGAACAACATCTTTTTCATAACCCAAATTGATAGACATATCCACCACTTTGGCATTGTCTCCTAAGTTTAAAACAATATCTTCTGACTTAAATTGACTAGGATGCTCATATCCTGCGGCATGTGCCATGGCCAAAACCTCTTTTCTTAAATTGATGGCATAGTTGGCAAACCGCACTGATTTAGTAGGAACATCAATGCCTTTAGTCAACCATTTATTTTGTGTAGCAACACCCGTTGGGCAAGTGTTGTTATGGCATTTTTGCGCTTGAATACAGCCAATAGAAATCATGGCTTCTCTGGCCACATATACAATATCAACCCCCATGGCAAACGCCTTGATTACCTGAGCCGGCAAACCCAATCTACCGGCACCAATAAAAACAATCCTAGAAGTTAAGCCCTTGGATTGAAACAATTTGTATATTTCTCTAAAACCATAAAAAAATGGCAGCGAAACATGATCTGCAAAATCTGGAGGTGCGGCACCCGTTCCGCCTTCACCCCCATCAATGGCAATAAAATCTGGCCCTTTGTTGGTTTCTAGCATCATATCCGTCAGCTCATACCACATTTCCATTTTTCCTACAGCAGATTTTATACCCACTGGCAACCCAGTTCTTTCTGCAATTTGCTCAATCAAAGCCAACAATTCTTTTACATCTCCAAAGGCACTGTGAAAAGCAGGAGAAATAACATCAAAGCCCATGGGAACATTCCGTATTCTTGAAATTTCTTCACTAATTTTTGCTGCAGGTAAAACACCACCTTTACCCGGTTTGGCACCCTGAGATAATTTTATTTCAATGGCCCTAATATTGGGATGGTTTTCTACCAATTTTTCTAAATTGTCCAAAGAGAACTTGCCATCGGCATCTCTTACTCCAAAATAAGCCGTTCCAAATTGAAAAACCACATCTGCACCGGTATTGTGATAGGGAGAATATCCACCCTCGCCAGTATTATGAAAACATCCGGATAAATGCGCTCCTTTGTTTAATGACTCCACCGCGGGGCCACTTAAACTACCAAAACTCATGGCAGAAATATTGACAATGGAACGGGGTCTATATTTTCGCTTTCTACCATTGTGTTCACCCATAATTTTTGCACAAGGAGCAAAATCTGGATGTGATACATTGATGTGCGCAGTACCAATATTTAATGCCAGCATGGCTGGTTTTATAAAATGATAATTGGAGGCATAAAAATCTTGATCACTCCCAAAACCTTGGTAATTATTTTCCTTTTTGGATGAAGCATAAATCCAAGTCCTTTCACTTCTATTAAAGGGCAATTCCTCTCTATTATTGGCAATAAAGTACTGCCTAATTTCTGGTCCAATTTTTTCAAGCCAATAGCGAATATGCCCTACAACTGGGAAATTGTGCGAAATGGTGTGTTTCTTATTAAAAAAAATGTCTCTTATTGTTACTATCACCAAAAAAATGATGACCCATAACCACCAACTCATCGAACCTAAAAAATTTAAAAATGTCATATTTATTTTATTTTAAAATGATGATGAAAAAGAGCTACAAATCTACTTTTAATTGTATCCATTTCCAATGCCTTTCCTAACTCTTGTTGCAATGAGGTAACCTGTTTGTCTGCAATACCACAAGGAACAATGTGGTTAAAATAACTCAAATCTGTATTGATATTAAAAGCCAAGCCATGCATGGTAAAGTGGCGACTGCACTTTATACCAATAGCGGCTATTTTTCTTTCTCTTGATGTCCCCAAATCTAACCAAATACCCGTTTTTCCGTCCACTCTGCTTGCACTGATTTGATATTCTTTTAACAAATCTATCACCACTTGTTCTAAGGCAAAAACATAGTCTTTCACGCCCATTTTATATTGCATTAAATCTAGCAAAGGATAAACTACCAACTGCCCGGGCCCGTGATAAGTAATGTCTCCGCCCCTATCAATATTAAAAACTTGGGCACCAATGGTTTCAAGAAAATCAGGGTTAATGAGTAAATTGTTACTATCCCCACTTTTTCCTAAAGTATAAACGTGCGAATGCTCCAAAAGCAACAACTCTTGTTGGGTTTCCAATTGCTGTTTCCTGTTTTCCAAAGCATTGTCCAGCCATTGTTGCTGATAATCCCAAGTGGATTGATAATCAGCAATTCCTAAATCTTTTATTATAACTGTATTGGTTTCCAATTCTCTTTTCGTTTTCATAAATTATTTAATTAGACCGTTGCGAATTCTTTCCCTTTGACTTCGATACTTAATTTTAAACTCAGTCTGACTGGAAAAGAATAGGCTATTTAACTTTTCATGTTATCAAAGAACTATTTACTCTTTACTAACAACTTTCTACTAATCACTAATTACTCTATACTAAACACGAACAACTAAAAACTACTTATTTCCTAGTGTTTACATTGAGCGTATTCGAAGTGATTACTTTCTTCACCCATAAACTTGGCAATATAAACAGAGAAATAAGCAATGCTATTTTGCCCAAATAATCTCCTAAAATAACATACAAAGTTTTTCCTTTTCTATAATAAACTGTTGCAGATATAGCGTCTCTAGTCCAAAACTTAGTTTCTTGTGATATATTTCCTTTAGGGTCAATAATTGCAGAAATACCTGTATTTCCACTTCTTGCAATCCATTTTCTTGTTTCAATAGCGCGCAATGCACCATATTGCAACAGTTGTTTATGACCATAAGTTTGCCCCCACCAACCATCATTGCTAATGGTAGCAATAAGTTCTGAACCCTCATTTACAAATTTACCTGTCCACGCACCATGTATGCTTTCATAACAAATATTGGGCGCTATTACATGTTGACTTTGGGTATGAAAATTTACCACCTTATAATCCCTGCCCAAGCTACCACTGGTGCCACCCAATGCAATGGCGTATTTACCCAAAAAAGCAAAAACTGCTGGATAGGGCATAATTTCTGTTCCTGGTACCAATTTTGTTTTGTGATAAAACGGCTGCAAACCTCTACTATCCATATAAATAGCCGTGTTATAAGAATCGTAAAAATAACCTTTGGCATCCATATATTCTCTGGCAGTAGGAGTTTCTCTTTGATCATATTCAACAATCGTTTCGCAACCTGCCAAAACAGCTGATGACGGATGTGCCTTTATAAAGTTTTGTAAAGCAACCATCTTTTCATTTTGCATGGCATAGTCTTCAGTAATATAATCAACCAGGGCTGTTTCGGGCAAAATAAATAGTGTTGCACCTTGGGCTGCCAATTTATTCATTTGCCCTAGCATGGTATCTAACTGCACCATTGGAGGAATGCTAAATTTTTCTTCATGTGGTTCAAAATTAGGTTGAACGATGCCCACTTTTACCGCATCACCATTTTTATAATCAATGGCAAAATACATGAGCAATGATATGGCAGCAGGTAAAACAATCCCAGTTAAGGGCGCCATTATTTTTAATTTACCTCGATACCACTGAAAAAACAGAATATTGACCAACAATATCCAAATACTTCCTCCTGCTGTTCCTGTAAACTCATAAAACTGAGCAAAAGGTCTTGCAGCAGCCAATGCATTGCCCAATGTCAACCAAGGCCAAGATAAATCCCAAACGTGATGAATATATTCAAATGCCAAATAATAACAGGCAAAAAGCAATAAGGCCTTTTGTGGACTTACTAATTTTTTAGAATAACGGTATAACAGCCAAGGGATTGTTTGCAAGAAACTGTTGGCAATAACCATAAAAATTGCACCACCCAAACTTGCTTTATAAACCCACCAAGTTACAATTAAATTCCAAATAAAATGAGCCAAATAAAGCCAACCAAGGAAATAAATAGTTTTTTGTTGACTTGTTTTTTCTTCTAAAATAAACAGGGGAAGCAAACCCAAAAAAAGCACAAAAAAAGTAGGCAAAGGTGGCCATCCCAAGCTCATTATCAATCCAGAAAGGACTGCTAATTGCCAATTTTTTAAACCTTTTAATCGTGATAAAACCATGGTCATTTTTTATGGATTAATCCGCCAAGTACTAAAACATACTCGCCTTTTATTGTGGCCGTTTTAAAATGCTCAATCGCCTCAACCAGTGAACCAATATAAGTGGTGTGGTGCATTTTAGAAATCTCTCTTGAATAGGAAAAAGGTCTGTCTCCGAGTGCCTCTAATAACTCAGAAGCTAATTTGGCAACCCGATGAGGACTCTCATAAATTATAACCGTCTTCTGCTCTTCGCCCAATTGTTTTATTTTAGTTTGACGACCCTTTTTTGTGGGCAAAAAACCATAAAAACTAAAGGTATCTGCTGGCAGGCCACTTTGTACCAAAGCAGGCACAAAAGCAGTGGCCCCTGGCAAACATTCTACCAAAATATTTTCTTTTAACGCGGCCCTAACCAATAAAAAACCAGGGTCAGATATAGCAGGCGTGCCAGCATCACTTACCAAAGCTATGTTTTTGCCTGCAGTTAATTGTTCAACGATATAATCTGTTTTTTGATGCTCATTGTGCATGTGATAAGATTGCAGCCTAGTTGTAATTTCAAAATGCTTCAACAGAAACTGAGCAGTTCTGGTGTCTTCAGCCAAAATTAAATCCATCTCTTTCAAAATTCTAATGGCTCTTAAAGTCATGTCTTCTAAATTGCCAATGGGTGTGGGAACAATATATAATTTACCACTTGTTATCACTTAAGTGTTTCAGTTACATCAAACCCTAAACTATATTTAACCGTAAAAATTAACAATGACCAAAATACAACACTGGTAATATGAAAAATTAAAATTCGTCTTTTTGTTGAACCCAAACTAATGGATAAAGCGACACCAATGGGAATACTTAGAATTAAAGGAGTAAGCAAAGCAATTCCAAACAATCCTCCTTTTTGCTTCAATTTAATCATAAACCTGCGCCAACCATTAAATTTAACTTTTATATTGCGTGTTTCTCTTTCTATAAATTTTGCCAATAGACGAAATCCAAACAAGTAAAAAACTACACCAAATACCCCACCACCTATGGTGAGGGACAAGGCAAATAGAATGGAAAAGTTAGTGGTCAATGCCATACTTACCCCAAATAAGAACTTGGTAGAACTCAATAAAAAAATTAAAATTGCTTTTGAAAGGTGCATGGTAGGCAAAGGTAGTTTTTAATCAATTGATGATACCATAAAATACGCTGTAGTGGTATAAAAATTCCTTAAAAATGGAATTTTTCCCAACATTGAGTTTACCAACCTTGGTTTAAACCCAAATTTCCATTGGTAATTGGGGTTGATAAAATACAGTTTTTTCAAATCAATTTTTAACCCTGCATTTTCCAAGCAACCCTCAAAACGCTCAATACTGATACCCGTTTCTTTAATTTCCATAAAGGCTTCAATTTTTTCATTAGGCTCTCCCATTAACTTTAAAAATGAAGGGTACAAAAAACCTGGTAAAAGATGGGTATAAGGTATTAAGCCAGCCTTTTTTTTCTCCATCATTTGCTGATGCCCACCAAACGGCATATACCAAGGCGGAAAAGCAAAAAATATAACCCCATTTGGTTTTAACATCAACCTCATAAAACTAATCAATTTCTGCTGATCATGAATATGTTCAATGGTGTCTTTTAAAATAATTACATCAAAAGCAGCCCTGTATTCTGATTCCCTGTTATAAATATTATCTGCAATTAGTTTTACTTGTTCTTTATAAGGTGTTTCTGCAAAAAACTGAATGCCTGCCTCAATTTTAGGGACATCCATATCCACACCCACACATTGACAACCTAATTCTGCAAAACATAAAAGGTTACCTCCTTCTCCACAACCAATTTCCATAACTTTGGTTTGACTGTTTAAATCAATTTTTGTTAAAATATCGGGTATAATAAAAGCTTTGGTACTTTCATACTGAAATTTAAAGTACGTGTTGCTAGAATGGTGGTAATCAAACATAGAACGGCAAAAATAAGTTGTTAAGCTTTAAAGTGCATTACAAACCAATTAAATTTTTAATGGCAACAAATTATAAATTTTGAACATCACGATGCTTTCATTTACTTTGCATCTTCACAAGAAAAATAAAAATGACAAAACCATCGCATCTAAAACTCATTGAAAAAAGAGCCGAATCTTTATTAGGTGGTGGCGAAAAACGCATCGCTTCACAACATGGTAAGGGGAAATTAACGGCAAGAGAAAGAATTGCTTTGTTGGTGGATGAAGGCACTTTCTGCGAAATTGGCGCTTTCGTTATGCACCGTAGTTCAGATTTTGGCATGGAAAATCAGAAAATTTTGGGTGACGGTGTCGTAACAGGATATGCAAAAGTAAATGGCAGATTGATCTATTTATTTTCACAAGATTTTACCGTTTTTGGCGGTTCTTTATCTGAAACCCATGCTGAAAAAATATGTAAAATAATGGATTTGGCCATGAAAAATGGCGCACCAGTTATTGGGCTAAATGATAGTGGTGGTGCGCGGATCCAAGAAGGTGTGGTATCTTTGGGTGGCTATGCTGATATATTTTACAAAAACACCTTGGCTAGTGGTGTAGTTCCTCAAATATCTGCCATCATGGGACCCTGTGCTGGAGGTGCGGTATACTCCCCTGCAATTACAGATTTTATTATGATGGTGGAACATACCAGTTATATGTTTGTTACAGGTCCTAACGTGGTCAAAACAGTGACCAATGAGGAAGTCAGTTCTGAAGATTTAGGCGGTGCTTCCGTTCATTCTACCAAAAGTGGAGTTGCCCATTTTGCCGTTGCAAATGAGGTAGAGGCGATGGTTCATCTAAAAAAATTATTGTCTTATATCCCACAAAATTGCCAGGAAAAAACACCTCATCTGCCTTATCACCCCACCAATGAAAACAGACCGGCATTGGATAATATTATTCCAGAAAACCCCAATCAACCTTATGATATTAGAGAAGTAATTGACGGGGTAATTGATGATGAAACTTTCTTTGAAGTGCATAAAAATTTTGCCGAGAATATTGTAGTCGGTTTTGGGCGATTAGCAGGAAGAAGTATTGGGATTATTGCCAATCAACCTGCTTATTTGGCCGGAGTTTTAGATGTTCATTCTTCACAAAAAGGAGCTCGTTTTGTGCGCTTTTGTGATTCCTTTAATATTCCCCTTTTAGTACTAGAAGATGTTCCTGGTTTTTTGCCTGGAACAGATCAAGAATGGAATGCCATTATCACCAATGGCGCTAAATTATTATACGCATTTTGCGAAGCCACAGTGCCTAGAATAACCGTAATAACTAGAAAAGCCTACGGTGGTGCTTATGATGTAATGAACAGTAAACACATTGGCGCTGATATGAATTTTGCTTGGCCCAGTGCAGAAATTGCTGTGATGGGAGCAAAAGGAGCAGCAGAAATTATTTTTAAAAATGAAATCAATCAGGCGGATGATAAAAATGCAGCATGGCAGGAAAAAGAACAAGAATATGGCAATCTGTTTGCCAACCCTTATAGAGCAGCCGAAAGAGGCTTTGTGGATGATGTAATAATCCCGTCAGAAACAAGAGAAAAATTGATAAAAGCATTTGAAATGCTTGAAAATAAAGTAGCCAATCTCCCTAAAAAGAAACATGGAAATATACCACTGTAAGTGTTTAGTTGCTAGTGTTTAGTGCTTAGTTGTAAATTGTTAATGCCTTCACGATTTACATCGTGATAACGTTGATCGTCACGTCAAAAAACATAGGCCATAATCCATTGGTTAATATATTACTTGTATTTTTATCAAAAAATTTATAGCTCAACATTAATCATTAAACCATATTGGGAATTTTGGGTGCGTATGCTGATTTTAAAGCGTCCATCAAATCATAGTGAGGTTGCCTATTTTTGTATCTACTTAAAACTATTTATGAAACTGCACACCAAAAGTTTATTGCTCCTTACCCTATTGGTAGTGAGCTCCTTTTGGAATTTAAATGCTCAAGTTGCAGATTTTAAAGCTAACAATTTTTCGGGTTGTGCTCCATTAAGTGTTTCTGCAACTGATTTAAGCACAGGAAGTCCTGTTAAATGGCTTTGGGATTTTGGCAATGGCAACACCTCTATTTTACAAAACCCTGGTTTTTTATTAAGTACTCCAGGCAAATACACTGTTAGTCTTCAAATTTGGGATGCTGCTAACAATACCTCCTCAAAATCATATCAGTTTCAGGTTTTCAAAAACCCAACCGCAAATTTTTCTGGTGCTCCTCAAACTATTTGTCAGGGTAGCAGCGTCAGTTTTTCAGATTTATCCACTCCCGGTGATGGCACTATCAACAAATGGGCCTGGGATATGGGAAATGGCAATGTTAAAACCACAAAGAACCCCTCTCAAGTATATTCTACTCCTGGAAAATTTAGAGTAACCTTAGCTGTAACGGATGCCAACGGATGCAAAGACAATAAAACTATTGCTGATTACGTTGTGGTGAATGAAAACCCAGTGGCAGACCTTAAACCTAACCTTGTGTTTTCATGCCAAACACCACAACAAGTAAATTTTACCTCTACCATTACCAAAGGAAAAAGTGCTTTTAATTATGCGTGGAATTTTGGCGATGGAAATACTGGAACTGGCGCAAGCCCATCAAATACATATGCAAGCAACGGCAATTATACGGTAAGTCTTACAGTTACAGATGCCAATGGCTGCAAAGGCTCTGTTACAAAGCAAAACGCTGTGAATATTAGCCCGATTATAGCCAATTTCGCGCTTAACAATAACACAAAAATATGTGGCCCATCGAGTGTACAGTTTTTAAATACAACTTCACCTAACAATGGTCTTTTATCTTATGCTTGGGATTTTGGTGATGGTGAAACTTCCGTTCTGCAAGAACCTGCACATTTTTACAAAGCTACTGGCACGTATGATGTTAAACTAAAAGCTAGTGTTGGAGGATGTAAGGATGAAATTATTAAGATTGGATATGTTGAAATTCTAGAAAAACCCTTGGCAAAAGCCATCATTACTGATACGTTTTTCTGCCTACCTGGGAGCGGTAATTACCGAACTGATAATTTTACGCATACGCTTTATGAATGGACAATTGCCGATGTTGACAATGTTAGAAAAATTACTTACAATGATCCTGTAGGGAAGTTTAACATTTCTACAAAAGGGGTTTACACCAGCTCCCTTACCGTTACAGGGAGTAATGGCTGTAAAAATACAATTAAAGGACCCAATATTTATTATGATGTTCCTATTGCCCAATTAAACCCAATTGGCGATACAGCGGGTTGTGCGCCTTTTCCATTCTCGTTTTCTGATGGATCCACCTCAATATTGCCAATGACCAATTATTGGTGGAATTGGGGAGATAAAAACAATAAAGGTAGCAGCGATTCTGCACCAAAAAACCCTCAAAACCAATATACTTATAACGATACCGGAATGTATACTATTACCTATATTGTTACCAACCTTGCTGGCTGTAAAGATACAACCACCCAAGTTGTTATGGCTGGGCTAAAAATTAAGCCAAAAGACTTTGATGTTTCTCCTAAAATAGCCTGTCCTATGCAAAACGTATCAGGTATAGACAAAACAGGAAAATTACCAGTAAATCCACACAGTAAAAAATGGAATATTGGAAACGATGCTAGTTATAACGAACCACCTAACTTTTACACCGCCACTAGGGATACTGGCTATCATGACGTTACACTTTTCTATTATCATTATGGTTGTGAGGACAGTTTAACGATTCCTAAATTGCTTTACATTAAGCCATTAGTTGCTTTTATTAGTATTAACGACACTTTTAAATGTGCCGTTAATACCCCTGTTGTCCCAAAGTTACAACTCTTTAACCATACTACTTTTACAGTTTTCTATCCCGACAAAACTAGCACCAAAGATACAGTAATACCATTTTTGTTACGTCCGGGTGATAACACATTCATTTTAATCGCAAAGAATGACACGATGCCTTGTACATTAGCAGATACTGCTATTATTATAGGGCCAGTTCCACTTAATGCTTCTACGAAATATACGCAAAGCAATCCTTGTGTTCCCTTAACCATAAATATGGAAGGATCCTGTAACTATTTAAGCTACTTGGACAAAATTGAATGGCGCGTAAATGGTGTTTTGGTCCATTCGGTAAAAAAACCACAACAAGGAAACATATCAGAATTTAATTACAATTACCAAATATTAGAGCCAGGCACCTACAAAATGGAGCAACTCTATATCAACCTAGCGGGTTGCATTTATCACGCTACAGATAAAACCTATACTGTCAGTGGCCCTAAAGCAAAGCCCTATTTAAAACAACAAGACTCCTGTTTCCCGATGAGACTAGATGTGGAAGACAGCTTATTTAACGCAACAGACGGTTACAAGAGATATTGGGTAGCAGGTGTAGATACCATTTTGCAGACCAGCGCCAAACAATCCATTAGTGCAGAAGCTTTACAATTTGACCAAGGCTCTTACTTTATCACTTACTTTGTGGATGATGGAACCAGTTGCAAATACAACAAACGTCATTACATAAAAATAAATGGTAGCACTGTGCCCACTATAACAGCGGATAAATCTTACACCTGCAGTTATCCTAGTTATAGATTTTCTGTTGTTAGTTTTGATTTAGACCCATCCACGATTGAATGGTATTTTGATGGTGTTTTCAGCAAAAAAGGTACGCGTATTAACAATTATCAGTTTACCTCTGTTGGACCACACAGTTGCAAGGTAATTTTTATGGGTAACAACGGTTGCAGATATGCCGCTGAGAAAATTGTGGATGTTGACACCCCTATTTTAGCAGCATTTTTTACTGCGGATAAAACGGCAGGAACCTGTCCGCCTTTAAATGCTCAATTCTTTAACCAATCAAAATATAAAACATTCACCACCAACAATTTTTTATGGACATTTGGAGACGGAAGTACCTCTGATTTAATGAATCCTTCAAAAATATTTGTTCTGCCCGGTGACTATTCTGTTAAGCTTAAAATTGTAGACGGAGAGGGCTGCATGGACTCTTTAGAACTCAAAGATTTCATTAAAATTAAGGGTCCTACGGGTACTTTTAGTTTTCCTAGGAGTAGAGCTTGTGTGCCGGTGAATGTGGATTTTAAACTAACCCAAACCAATGCCGTAAAGTTCAAATGGGATTTGGCAGATGGCACGTTAGACAGCACCCGTAAAAACCCTAATCACACCTATACAAGACCTGGACAATACATTCATTTGGTTATTTTAGCCGACTCTTTTGGTTGTGAATACGCCATGCCAGTTTATGACACCATTTATGCCTATCCTCACCCAACGGCTAGCATTAAGTCTGATTTCTTATGTGAGAAAAACCCAATTGCGCTAGAAGTAAACTCTACCCCAAATTATGGTACTTCGCTCCTTTATTTATGGAACTTTCCTGATGGAACAACCAGTACAGACAAAAACCCTCAGTATAACCCTAAAACATCAGGTGTCAATAATATTCAGCTTATTGTAACCAATGAACCCGGCTGTAAAGACACCGTTAACAAAAACTTAGATGTTCCCTTGTTAAAAGCTAAGTATGCAGACCATAAAACATACAGCTGCATTGGCGACACCATGCATTTAAACGCAGCCGTATTGCACGACAACCCTTTGGTTGACTACTTTTGGACGGTTAAAAATAATAACTATTTCACCAAGAATATTGTAATAAATTTAGATAAAATAGGCAGGTTTGATATTCTTTTGGCGGTTGAAGATAACTTGGGTTGCAGAGATACCCTTTTTGAAAAAGATGGCTTGCTGATTGGTGACACCATCCCTCCTTCCGTATTGCCTATGTATTATGTTTCTGTTTTGGATGACCAAACTGTGGAGTTGAAATACGCCATGGCAAGGAATATAGATTTTTATAAATATGTTATTTATAACCCTGACAATAATCCTGCTAATATCTGGAGAACAATAAATAAGGCTGAGGATACCATGGTATCCATAAATTGGTTAAATACCTTAAGACAATCTTATTGTTTCAAACTATCCAATATGAATGGATGTGAAAAAGAAAAACCATTAGATTCGCTTATTAAACATTGTACCATCGAAGTTTCTGGAAAGCCCGGAAAAAACTTCTCTGAACTAAAATGGAATGCCTATACTGGGTGGAAAGTAGGTTTATACGAAATTTACAGAGATTTTGCAGATGGACTGCAAGGCTTTACAATTGTTGGAAGTGTGTCTGGCGATTCTTTACATTTTATTGATTCTACCATCCATTGCTATACCAATCATGCCTATAGAATTAAGGCGTATGAGCAAAATGGGAATCAACAGGTTTCTTGGAGTGATACCTGCCATGTAAAACCTGTTTGGGAAAATACGGTATTACCCACAAAAAACTGGCGTGCCACCGTTGAAAATGACCAATTTGTGCATTTAGAATGGGAGGAAGCACCGCAAGGCAAAGTACCAGTGAAAGACTATATTGTCTATAAATTCAACGATAAGAATTCAGATTATCAAGCAAATTCTTCAACTTTTACGGATTTATTCTTTAAAGATTTCGCCACTAAAGTTAATAACCAGTCCTATATCTATAAGGTAAAAGTAAGAGATACTTGTAACGATGTTTCTATTGCCACCATGCAATCAAAAAGCATACTATTAAAGGCCAACTTTGACCTAGAAAAAAGAAGACCTGTACTCAACTGGAACTCCTATGACTTTTGGGAAGAGGGTATAGACCAATACCAATTACAACGTTTGCAAACGGATGGCAGTTTCACTACAATTGCCACCTTAAAAAATACGGATAGTACTTTTACAGACCACAACATCCCTATAAATTGTACTCCACAATACACTTATCGGGTTATGGCGCTTAGAAACCAACCGGATTCAGGTACTTGGCACGTAGAGAGTATATCAAACCACGCCAAAGTATTGCCCGTTTCTACCCTATTTATTCCCAATGCCTTTACCCCAAACAAAAATGAATTGAATGAAACATTTGGCCCCATTGGCACATTTATAAATGATTATCAATTTATGATATACAATCGTTGGGGAGAGAAAATTTTTGATACGCAAGAATGTATGAAACCTTGGGATGCCATCTATAATGGGCAAGAAGTGCCAGAAGGAGTTTATGTGTATGTATTGTATGCCAAAGGACTGGATGGTAAATTTTATAATCTTAAAGGCAATGTTACCCTTTTAAGATAACTAAATAACATTGCACACCACCAATTACACCAACGCTTTTATTGCCATTGCAGAAGACTGCCCGCTTTCTTTTGGCGAAATTCCACCTTTGAAAGGAGATAAAAAACCCATTGCCAACTATCAGTTTGATAAAATTTATACCAATCCTTATCAATACACTTCTGATGAGATAATTTTTGATATTTTTTGCATTAGAAATGAAATATCGCTTTCAGAATATAAGACCGAGCGAGAAAAGTTTTTTTAAAAAGGACAGCCCTGTTTAAGAACATCACCCCTGGCAAAAAGATACGGATGGCGAATCCATTTTGATACCAATAGCAGAGTTGCTATTTATAATAGCGAGAGCGACCAATACAAAACCTTGTTACAAGACAAAACACTGGAGCAGGTGAAAGCCATGAAATAGAAAAGGTAAGATTGGGTGGGTGTGTAGATATTTCGCTCCTACGGAGCTCAGAAAACCCGTTAATAATTCATTTCTACGAATGTATTGCTCCCATGGAGCAAAATTCTATGATGATATTTTTCATAAAACTTATATTTCAACGAAGGAAAAATATAAGCCCTTCAATTAATCTAACCAACTGCTCTTAAAGAATATTTGATGAGAACAAAAATAATTAGACATTCAAAATTTTAATCAATTGCTCCCTAGTAGCAATATATTTGTAACAAAACAAAAGCGAAATAGCAGCTCAGCTCCGTAGGAGCGAAACCTTGCCCTAGATCATAATAAATTTAAGGTTACAAAAAAAGTATCCTACATTCGTAGTCCAACTTTTATATGCTATGGCAAATACTTACACTCAATTATTGGTTCAATTTGTTTTTGCAGTTAAACATCGTAAATCAAAAGTACATGCTAACATACGGATACCCCTAGAAAAATATATAACAGGAATAGTGCAAAATAAGAATCATAAAATGCTAGCAATCTATTGTATGCCAGACCATTGCCATATATTAATTGGCTTAAATCCCGACCAATCTATTGCAGATATAATTCGGGATATAAAATCAAACTCCTCTAAATGGCTAAACCAACAGAATGCTTTGAACTCAAAATTTAATTGGCAAGAGGGTTATGGGGCATTTTCCTATGCCAAAAGCCAATTAGATGTGGTGATAAAGTACATATTAAATCAAGCCGAGCATCATCACACACAAACTTTCAAAGAAGAATACATTGAATTTCTTGAAAAATTTAATGTGGAATATGACAACCAATATCTTTTTGATTGGCTGGAATAATGTTAAAACATTTCGCTCCTATGGAGCTAAGAACCCTTTAAATAATTAATTCTACAAAGATATTGCTACTCTGGAGCAATAAAAATCATTTCCAAAATTGCCTCGCGCACAATTTGAAAGACAATTATAGTCCCTTTCAAATAAAAAACATTACCGTCCAAGCTTTAAATCATTTCAAATAATTTCTCTCATAGAATTTTTATTGCATAAAAATAGTTTTAGTTTAACTTGCGTCAATTAAGAAAATCTCTGAATGCCAATGCGTAACATCATTCATTTTTCCTTGTTCTTTGTTGTTTTGCTTTTATGCAGATATAAGCTGCAAGCGCAAGACCCTTTTCATTTTATATTGGGCGAAGATGCCCTTGCTGGAATAGAAATTTATGATATTATAGAAGACCATAACAAAAACTACTGGATAGCCTCTGACAACGGAATTATAAAATACGATGGCTATGAATTTAAAAAAATACCCTCCAACGGCTTAATGGGCAATTCTGTTTTTGAACTGAAGGAAAATCAAAATCAGCTTTTTTGCAAAAATTTAAGTGGGCAAATTATTCAAATAAAAAATGATACTGCCGCAGTATTTTTTCAAATACCAGACAGTTTAATGACGACAGATTTTAACTATGTATTTGATGAAAATGGAACACTTTGCATTTTAAGCAATTGCTTCTTTAAAGTGCTATCCAATAAAAAAGTTAAAATAATACTAGCTGCAGCAGAATCCAAATCTTCTTTCTACCTATCTCTTAAATTGGCTGATGGTCGCATTATTATGCAAAAACCGGGTGCGTCCTATATTTACGTTTATAAAAACAACCAACTAACCAAGGAAAATATTGGTTATGATATAGACCGCTATTATTACCATCCATTTATTTTAAAGGGCAAAATTAGCTTTTGGAATAGAGAAACAAACCAAGTATTAACAAAAACAGATGAGGGATACAAAATAGTTCCACCAAACCAATATACTAAGGGCACAGAACTTGGCGGCAGATTGTATGCTGATTTATACTCTATTTGGCTAATCAGTCCTAAAAATGGCGTTAAGGTTCTGAATCACAACCTTATGCCCTTGCTTCAATTTGAAAATATTTTCTCGTCAACTTTTATTTCTTGTATTTATAAGGACAAGGAAGGCAACTATCTTTTAGGTACCTTCGGTTCAGGGATTATAGTTATTTCAAATCCCACATCACTCCAACTAAAACTACCAAAACCTTCACTCAAAATAAACAAAATAACCAGCAATGGGTTAGATAAATTATATGTAGGCACGCAAAGTGGTGAGGTGTATAGCGTCAATAATCAGAACCAATTCTATTTAGAAAACCAAAGTGTCGAGGGCAATGTTCGTTTTTTAAAATACATCCATGACAAAAAAAAACTGGTACTCAATGGCGCAATACTAGATTTAAGTAGAACTTCAATATACAATTCTGTTGCCGCTATTTCTGGCTCTGTAAAAGATATTGAAAATATTGGCAACGGTCTTTATATAGTTTCTCTCAATATTGGTTTAAAAGTAATACAGTTTTCATCAAATGGTATTAATGATTCAACCGCACACTACTGTCAAAATTTTACAGAAAGAGCCTATTGTGCCAACTACAACCCCCAAACTAAAATGATTTATGCAGGCACTGTAAAAGGCTTAAAAATTGGAAATGTCAATGACGCTAAGTATTTCACCTTAAATAACAAACCACTAACATGCAATGATATAAAATGGGTAAACAATAAAATGTTTGTCACTACACAAGAAAATGGAATATTGGTTTTTGAAAATGATAAATTGATAAAAAATATTACAACGAAGGATGGGTTGGTTTCTAATCATACCAAGCAATTGAAACAATACAAAAATCGCTTGTACTTATCAATGAATAATGCCTTTCAAATTTTAAATACAAATGGTGACGTAGTTTATACTTTAAATAAGGCAGATGGCATTTCAATTCATAAAATAATTGATTTTGAAATAACGAATGATGTTTTATGGATTGCTACTCAAAATGACTTGCAACCCATTAATATTACTGCCTTAAGCAGCAAAACTTTTGTTCCAGAAATTACTATTGAATCCACTGAAGTAAATGAAAAAGCAATAAACAGAAAACATAAACCTTCATATTTCAATTACAAAACCAAGCAAGTTACATTTAAACTATCTTCAAAATCTTTAAAAAACAAAGAAGATATTAGCTATAAATATAGGCTAAAGGGATATGAAGATAAATGGCACAAAAACCTCTATGAGGACAATGTTATTACCTATAAATCGTTACCTGCGGGAACTTATACATTTATGGTTAAAGCCCTTTGCGGCAACAAACAAAGTAAAGTATTAACTTATACTTTTACCATAAACAAACCCTTTTGGGAAACATGGTGGTTTTACACGCTAATTGGGGTTTTATTAATGTTAACCATCTGGCTTATTTATAAAAATCAGTTGAAAAAACAGCTAAAAGAAACCAAATTAAAAAACGAATTGATGACCACTAAACTGACGGCTATCAAATCTCAAATGAACCCTCATTTTATTTTTAACTCTCTCAACTCCATACAAGATTTAGTTTTAAAGCAAGATGCGAACAATGCCTATGATTATATCAGTAAATTTGCTATGCTGATTCGCAAAATTTTGCACCACTCCGATTTAGATTTTGTTGATTTTGAAGAGGAATTAAAAATAATTGAATTGTATGTAGAACTAGAGAAACTGCGTTTTAAAAAGGATTTTAACTTTAAAATTAGCACCAAAAATATTGATGACATAGAAATACCGCCCATGTTGATACAACCTTATGTAGAAAATGCCATTAAACACGGTTTAATGCATAAAAAAGGTGCAAAACAACTTGATATTACTTTTAAACTAGAGGCTGAAACCGTTATTTGCGAAATAAGTGACAATGGAATTGGCAGGAATCAATCTAAAATGATTAACGAGAGGCAAAGAAAAACCCACCAAAGTTTTACATTAAAATCCATGGACCATCGCTTTGCATTGCTAAAAGAAAATCATCTAGGAGAATTGGGTGCTATTTTTACCGATTTACAAACCAATAATGGAGAAGGGATTGGAACAAAAGTAACTTTAACCATCCCTTGCAACAGAAAATTTTAAGCCCAAACTGCCATTGCTAAACAATATGTACCATTACTCAAAACCAGTTGCAATTATCTTTGTCTTATTAGCATATTTGCCACATGTCTGATAAGATAGATGTAATTATTGTGGATGATGAGGAAAGTGCTCGGAATATTTTGAGTAATCTTATTCAGCGTTTTCACCCACAATTTAATGTGGTTGCAACTTGCGAGGATTTGCCCCAAGCCGTAGCCAAAATTGAAAAGCATCAACCACAGGTTGTTTTTTTAGATATAGAGATGCCCAATTATGCGGGTTATGAGATTACTAATTTTTTTGACACTATAAACTTTGAAATTATTTTTGTAACGGCCTATGACAGCTATGCTATCAAAGCTTTTGAAGTAGCTGCCTTTGATTATTTATTGAAACCTATTGAAGTATCACGTTTGGCTATAACCATGGAAAGACTTGCCAAAAAAACGCTGACGAAACACGATGCTATCAATTATCAAGTACTACAAGAAAGTCTAAATGATTCAGGAGGTATTCACAAAATGATTGTGAATTATTTGGGCAATCAAAAAATAATAGATTTAAAAGATATTGTTGCTCTAGAGGCAAGTGAGGCATACACATTGATAAAAGATGCTGACAACAATACCTATACCATGAGTAAAAACCTAAAGCACTTTGAAACCTTGTTAGAAAATAACTCGGAGTTTGTTCGTGTCCATAAATCTTGGATAATAAATACCCAGCACATAGAAAAATACTCCCACACTGAAATGTTAATTTATCTCAAAAATGATATTGTAGCTAAACTTTCCAGATACAAAAAAAATGATTTTGAGGCTGCGATAGAAAGTTAAATTTTAGCTTTAGTGTGTTTTTAATATCTTGAGCTATTTTTATTTAATGTTTAAGAATTTAAAATATACAATATTTAATTATAATCTTTATTTAAATGGTACTTTTTACAAACTCAATTTTAATACTTGGCCACCTCCAAAAATAAATATGCTTTGACCATCGGTTAATGGGGCTTGTACTGGAAAGGCACTTGTTGCATTTGAAACAGTATATTCTATTGTTTTTTCTTTATTAAATGCGATATCATAAATGGTATTTTCAAATTTGTTATTATTATATTTACAATAGTAAATCTTACTTTCTGTAGCCAAATTAAATGGCTTTATTGCTTGTGCACTACTCCAATTGGCTCCCCAATTTGTGCTTTCTTCAAAAACATAGCTGGGATTGCCCAACGGGTCTGTATTATATGACAAGTTTAAGTACCCCTCATTTGTAAAAGATAAAGGTCCTGTGCCAGACTGTTCTCTAATTGCACCACTTAAAGGTGTCCAATCTTTTCCGTTAATGCTGCTTGACATTTGAAACTTGTGCTTATCAATAGAAAAGCCCGTACCTCCTAAGTAATACTTAAAAGGGGCGCTCTGCATTCCATAAAACATCCCTCCTACTTGTCTGATATAATTTATTGCATGGCCGGCAGTTTTACTAAAACTATTACCACCATCCGTACTTATCAATCCACTATCTGGTCCATTAATAATGATGGTATTATTATCTGCAAATAGGTAATTATAATTGCCTGATATCCCTTTTTGATATTCTGCTATGCCTTTACTAATGGGTGCTTTATAAAGATAATTGCTTAAAGAGTTTAATGTTGGACGTAATAAATAGTAAATTGAATTATTGGCAATAGCGCCACTTATAATTGTTCCTTGTTTTGCAGTATACCCATCAAGATTAAAACTCGTTTTGTTTATCGTAGCCCTTAATCCATCTAAACCGTTGGATATATAAGCGTTTAGCGCGCCAGCAGAAAAACTAGTTTCCTCCCTTTTTTCAATATTTCCATCCAAACATTTATACCAAGAGGCCGTTTGAACATAACTGGCAAGCTCAATAAATATTTCTCCTGTATTACAAACACTCATCGCTTTAGGATTTTCATAATAGTCATTTAAACCAGTAGGAAAAATTGTATATTGAGTGGTATTTGTTTTTAAATTAACCAAAGCACATCCTTTTGTATCTGCAAAAGCTAAATAATCTGCCCCACTGTATTTTATTCTCAATGGCTTATTTCCTTGTACACTTCTAATTTGAGCTAAATCTACATTAATAGCAGTTGTTGTAACAATTTTAGTGGTATAGTTAATAATATTTAGCTCTTTTTTTGCTACATTAAACAATGCTATTCCATCTTGGCTAACACCTACAATTTGACCCAAGATATTGGCTGTGGCATGAAGCGTATCCCATTTTGTAGCACTAATCTGCCTGTAATATAACACGCTGGGAGTGCTTTGACTATTGCTACTTGCATAACAATAAAGGGTATTGTCATGTCCTAAATAATAGCTGTTATAAAAGCCTGGCAAATTTAAATTTTCCTGATTATTGGTATTTAAATTCCATAATTCATAATTATTACGCGATTTTTCACGCAGCAAATAGCCATTATTGTTAATTGATAATTCAGTATAATTACTCGCCTCTATAGTTGTGTTTTTCCAAGTGGTAGAATTATTTATTTTAACTTGAGCACTTGCTCCATCAGGATTAATATAAATATAATTGCCATTTGGGCTAATGGCGGAGCCTACTATTGCAATAAAGTTAGGTGCTTCTGCAATAATCGATATATTTCCATTTTGAGGGGTTTCTGGATCTATGTTTTTATTTTTTTTCTCTTTTTTACAAGCACTGAATACAATTACGATTAAAAAGCATAACAGGGTTACTAAATTTTTCATAGAGCAAAATTACGCTATTATAGCATGCTGCGGAATACGATATTATACGTATTTTAAATTTATTGAAATAAAAACTAAAAAAGCCCAATTACATTGATGCAATTGGGCTTGATTGATTTGCTGCCATAGAAACAGCTATATTCAATTTCTTATTTTTGAGCTTTAATAGTATAAACTAACTCCAATCCATATTTTCTATCAACGTTAGAAGTATCTCTCATTAATCCTGTAACTTTAAATTTAGGAGATGTTCCTTTAAGAAAATCTAACAGGTTTTTATCAGATTTTACATTCAAATCTAAATTTCTTGCCCCGTTTGGTGCAGTATTTTCCTTAGAAAGTATTTCTGTTTTAGCACCATCCGTTCCAGTAACAGCAATATTTATAGTTGCAATACCATCACAATCTTGATCTATTCCTTTTAATTGAGCGCTTTTAATGGTAATGGATTTAATGTTATCTAAACTAACACCATTTTCTTTAGCAAGTTGTTCTAAATCCACATAACCATCGCAATCATTATCTATACCACAGCAATATTTTGCAGGAACAATGAAAGTTCCAGATGAAACGGTTTTAGAAAATGATAAGTCTTCAAGCTTGTCGCAAGCAAATAGTGTGAAGGCCGCTAAGCCAATAATTAATAAATTTTTCATATTTTTAGATTTTTAATGATTAGTTAACCCTTAATACAACTCAAAGAGGGTTTACCCCCAAAAAATAATTGAAAAATAATTAATTCTAAAATGTCAGGTTGCAAAATTTGACGGTAAAAAATACATAGAAATTTATAACAGATGGGGTGAGAAAATTTTTGAAGGAGATAATCAGTTATGTGTTGGGTGTTATAAAAATGTTATTTGTCAAAAAGGGGTTTATTTATAACTCATTTGGGCTTATGAGTGCGGAGGCATAAAGGCTTATAACGGATTTGCAACATCGCCAATTGAACTAATTATTAAAAGAGCTTGATGTATTGAAACTTTATCCTGGACATACAACAAACTGCGTTTTAACCCAAAACTTAAACATTTCATGTAAATAATGCAATATTAATAATTAAAATTAGTCAAAATATTTGTTAAATCATTTATTTTGTTTAGTTTTGCAGTTACAATCTTAAACTTTATGAAACTAATATTTACTTTTGCTTTAATTATTGCAACTTCTGCATTAGGAGCTCAGACCCTTTGCCCAGGTGGTGGACTTGATTTTTCCAGTTCGGTAACCTTTCAACCCTCATGGATTTCTGGTTGCACAACTGGAACATCATGCAATGGTGCTACTAATTTTGATAACAGAACAAGCTGTGAGCCCACAGCCGCAATTGACCCATGTGCACCTGTGCCAACTGGAGTTCCAATTTCTGATTGTGGTTCAGATCTTTGGTATGATTTTATTGCACTTGATACAGCAGTTTATATAAGTGTTATAAAAAACGTCTCGTTTATGGCTTCTATTCAAGCTTTTTCCACTTCAACAGGTATATGTTCAAATTTAACACAAATTGGGATTGCACATTCCGTTAATCCAAGTGGGCCTGTGGGTTTAAATCTTGGTGGTTTAACCATTGGTCAAAAATATTATTTTAGAGTTTTTGGTGTTGCTAAACCAGCTTCACAGAGAACAGGATTATTTTGTTTTTGTGGCAGTACCGGATTTACCGCTTCAACTTTGCCCATTGACTTGGTATACTTTGAAGCCTCAAATATTACTGAATCAGCAATAGAACTAAAATGGGGCATTAAGAACGAACAAAATTTTAGCCATTTTGAAATAGAAAGAAGACTTGACAGCGATTTGGAAGCTAATTTTAAAATGCTCCGTATTGTCTATACCAATTTTGGAAGTGATTATCAGTATACAGATCTTTTTGAAAATTTACCACAAGGTGTAGATTACCGCCTAAAACTAGTAGACTTAAATGGTGAAGTTTCCTATTCTGAGATAGCAACTTTCATTCCTTCACTCTCAAAAAGTTTTAAAGTATTAAAATTAACCCAGTCTCAAATTAATATTAATTCAACAAAAGATTTAAAATTAACACTATTTTCAGTGGATGGCAGATTACTAGAATCACTAGATATTAAAAAAGGTACCAATGCCATAGAAATTAGTTTAAACAAAGGAATTTATTTTGCAATGAGCAACAACAAATTTATTGAAAAACTAATTCTAGAATAGTAAAACTTAGATTATTTTTTTTTACTGAACGTCCTAATGTCCTAGATAGATAATTTGAATCAAATCCAATTTCCGCAAAAAACAGAAAATAAACCATTCTTATTAACAGGTTTACTATTGGGGCAAAGCAATAATAATTCAGGATTTCGAAGAATTATTATTTCAAAAATCCATTTATGCTGTATGTACCTCTGCATATTTGTAAATCGCCATCAATAAAAATAAATTTGGTTCATATTCAGATTAAAATTAATTTTGACATATTACATGAAATCTATAAAAACAATTTTTAGCCTACTATTTATTTTAAGTTTAGTTTCTTTGTCCAGCTGTAAGAAAGATAAAAAAACTGAGGAATCTAACACTTCCAACGCAAAAATGGAGTTAATAAAAGATGGAGTTAAGCACAATATTACCAGCTTCAATAACTCTTTAATGAATGAAACTCAAAACGGACATTCTGGAAGAAGAATGGACTTGCGCTGTAATGTAGATGGAGGAACCTTCGTACTTTCTTTAAGTAACTGGGATTGGCAAAATCCTCCTGCAAATGGTGTGCTGATTAAATCTTATGACACTGATGAGTCTGGCACTAACACGAAGTGTAAAGATGTTAGCGGAGATCAATTGTGTGATGGGGGATTAGGAACCTATTTAGTAGGCTCGACAAATTATTACTCAACAGGAGATAATGATAGTGCGGGTGTCATAACAATCACTAAAAATGATACCCAAAACAAAACGGTATCTGGAAGTTTTGAGTTTGCGGCTACAGATATATTTACTAAGGCAGACATCAAGTTTAGTGGTACTTTTTCTGATTTGAATTATAAAACGAATTAGATATTTCTTTTTATCAGCTCCACGTTTAAGGCTTTTTACACAATTGTATTTATTTAGTGATGTGTATTTATTTTTAATTGAATATGCGGCTGCCGCTTCCATAAATTCTAAAAAAAAAAGAGTTAAAGGATTTAAAGCAAAACAAATTAGTTTAAATTATTTTCTACTTCTAATTTCCAAACGCCACTTACCCTAGGAATACTAACCCATGATACGTACCTTATTGAATAGCCAATATTCGTATAAGACCCGTCCCTTGTGTATTTTGAACTAACCTTTAAAACAATTGTCTTGGAGTTATGATTAAGATAACCCCGTAATTGATAAGTGCCACAGCAGGTATGTACATTTCCATTTTCCTTATGTTCACTTATTAACGCTAAATAGTAATTGTCAAAATCAAAGCCAGTTATGCTAAAGTTTGGTTGAATCTTTCTAATAGTTAAATTACAAGTCATAGAATCTTTGAAATATTGAATACCTAAAGTATCCATCTTTCTTTTTAACTCACTAAAAACATATTCACTTCTTAAATCTATAATTTTTGTTAAATCTCCCATTAAACCAGGATAAACAGTAATCTCATGAATGCCATCTTCATTATGACCTTCTGGCACAAAATTGTTTATTTTTTCGTTGCATGAAATCAAGAAAAAAATAATATTCAATATATATAACCTTGATTTATTCATTTTTAGTTTTTCTAAATTGGTAAACATATCCCACAAAAGTTAAAGGATTATGAAGCAATGTATATTCTCTACCTCTTAATTCATGTCTTATAAATACACCTGAACCCTTATTAAAATTATACTGTATGTGCAATAAGAAGCGTATTTCAACATTATCACGCTGAACTTTATTTAGGAGTATTTCTTTTAAATATGAGCTATTGGTTTCTAATGCACTACGGTAAAAAGTTGGCCCTAATTTAAAACCCATTCCTAACCTCAAGTTTTTTAATTTTTCTCCTAATGAGGGTAAAAAATCAATTCCAACATTTAAACCATACCTTTTGCTTTTATAAGTATAATCATTTCTCTCAAAAAAGGTGTACTTAAATTTTTTATAGGTAAAAACCCCATCAGTTGACAAAAACAAGTTTTGCTTAGGATTCAAGGGTAGCTTAGCACCTATTGTTAAATAATTAGTATTATTTAAACCTACTCCTCCATTCATTAAAAACTGTATTTTTTGACCTTTTAATGGACATATAATCAGCACAAAACAAAACAAAAATATGCATCTCATTTTATGTAATACAAACAAACTAACCCTTACCCCCAAAATAAAACTAGTTTTTTTTTAATTTAGAGTCCCGTTTATCACTTGAATCCAGCAATTTATAAATTTAAGTCGTGATAGATTTGTATCCATCGTTCTTCATTCTCCTAATAAAATGAACAATAACAACAGTCAACACCCCCAATAAACCTATTACAATCCACCAACCTATATTACTATTATTGCTTAAAGCAGATTGAATAGAAGAATAGCACTCCACTATAAACATTAACATAGACAAAAAATTTACCCAAACCATTAATTTTATGGCAAGGGTATATTGAAAGTAGGCATTCTCCTCTGTAATACACACCACATAATTAAAGTGATGAGGGATTTTTTTGACAATAAGCATAAGAATATATAGAAGTACACCAATAATTGGAACAACTAGTTCAATTCCCTTACCAGCAGTTTTACCTCCATTTATAAGAACATGTTCTGGCAATTGATTCCAATAATATATTGGAATAGCTATTAAAACCATGACACTAATGAAAGAGACTCCCTCCATAAATTTATAGGCAAATGGTAATGGCATTTGCAATTTTGGAGAGTTCATAATTTTTGTCATATTGGATCAATGATTTTATTAGAGCAAATATATCCCAAAAAAACCGGGTCGATAATAAATTCCAATAAGATATTTTTCATTTCACCAATAAACACGGCATTTCAATAAGTATTTTATTTTTTAAAATAATTAAGAAATGGTTTGCAAAATACCAAAAGCAATTTTACTTTTGCACTCCCGAAAACATTCCTCAATAGCTCAGCTGGTTAGAGCGAGTGACTGTTAATCACTAGGTCCCTGGTTCGAGCCCAGGTTGGGGAGCAAAAAAAACGTCTGCACAAGTAGACGTTTTTTTTTGCTCAAATTTGGCAAGAAGCCTGTCCCGATTGATGCGCAGCAAACATTGAGAAGCATAGGCTGCCAAGATAAAAGCTTTGGTCTTCTGGGTCTCGCCTAGGCAAAGATGCTGCAATGGGATACATACCCACCATAAGGCCAAGAATTATTTCTACATTGATAAAACCTAAATTAATGGCCTTTAGGGCAACTTATCAACTATGATATTGATGTAACTGAAACTTAAGTTTATTAAGTTCAGTACAATCTTGTTAAAAGCAAAAAAATGTATCGTTCTTGATAATTAGTCAATACTACTAAAATTATCCAAACCTTCAATATTTTTAATATTCTGAAAATGCTCTGAACTGTATGACATAACAAGCGTACCCTTTATGTCATCATCATTTTTTCCTACACCTTCAATTGCAAATAGACAATTGGCATCCCTAGGGTCATTCATACCTTCAAACCTGTAGGTAGCAACAATTTTCAATTCATCAGTTTTATAAATCTTACCTTCTTCAACTCCTTTTATACCATCAACAGTACTTATAAATTGCTCCTTATAACCAAATCTATTTAGAGCGGTAATGGCTTCAGATAGGGTTTCGTATTGTCTAACCTCTTCATTTTTATTGGTATCCATAATTGTAATTATTATATATTTCTTAAGACTTAAAAAAGTTAAGTCTTTATTAACTCACTCAACAAATTAAAAACAATTTTGCTTTTATAATTATTCTTAATCCCCACCTTTCATCAATTCGCTTAAAGGGTGCAACTGATCTTTCTTATCAAAAAGCAACTTTAAAATTGCTACCAAAGGTATGGAAACAACCATACCAATTAAACCCCAAATAGTACCTCCCATAAGTAATGCAATGATTACCACTAAGGGATTAACACCTATTTGATTTCCCATAATTTTAGGCGTAATGATATTTCCTTCCAAAAACTGGATAAAAACATAAAGTAACAGTACTGCAATTGGATAAAAAACACCATCCTTGGTGGCAAATGCTATAAGAATTGCCAAACCACCTCCTAGAAAATTACCTAAATATGGAATAACAGCCAACACCGCTGATGAAACACCAATAACAATGGCAAACTGAATGCCCAAAATTAAAAGTCCAATGGTATTAAGCGTAGCTAATATTAATGTTACAAATAATAAACCTAAAATATATTTGCGCACCAATGTCTTTATTTCGTTTACAGAGTTTTTCCATTCTTGGGTGTCACTGTCATTGTGTTTAGAAGCCGATATAATAAAATCGGCAATATTTCTTTTGTATAATAAAATTAGAAACGTAAAAACTGGTAACAAAAGCATAAACGAAATTGTACCTGTTACCGAATTCCAAACTGTGCCCGCATATTGATTTCCACTAGATTTTAATTTAACAATGACATCATTAGCATACTCTAACAATTTATCCTTTTCAATCCCTGTAATATCAGAAATGTAAACAGTAGTTTTACTAATCCCTGCTTCAATTTTATTGTCAAAAGCTGGCATTTGCTCAATCATTGCATAATACCGGTTACCAATAACACCTACTATAGCACTTATAAATGAAAAAAACAGCACAAAGGCTATCAAAACAGCCAAAATTCTAGGAAATTTTCTTTTTTCTAAAAAATTTTCAATAGGACTAATAAGTATTGCAATAAAAAGCGCTAAAAGCAATGGTGCAAATAAAAACTTGCCAACTTTAAGTATAAAAATAATCATTAATACGCTTGCAAGAATATAAAACGCCCTTTTCACTAAGATTATTTTAATATTTTTTTAACCAATCTTTTTAACAAAAAAGCCCCTAAAACTCCAACAACCTCCCTATTCAGCCATGCTGGAGGTGGCAAATTAGAAAAAGGTATTATTGATATAACCTCTCGTTCATCAGACAATAATTGCCCTTTAATTAACAGTTTGCGCAACTGTAATTCCTTTGCATTCCTAACCTTAGTCTTTGGTAAACTCATCATATAAGTACTCAATAAATAAGTTTTTCAAGGGTTTTGTTATCATACTCCTGCGGAAAATAATAATGACAAGTGATATACAGAAAATTACAGCTAAAAAAATAGTAATTCCCAATAAATAATTATCCATTAAATAACCTAAAAAAATTGCTAGCAACAACAAGGCAGTTACACCACACATCATCATAATGGAGACCAAAACACATAAACCAATTAGCTTGGACATAACGCTGGCAGTCTTGCCAATTATGTCAAGTTTAACCAACTCCAATCTAGCCTCGAAATAATTTTTTACTCTGTCGAACATGGCTTTGTAATTTTATGTTTTTATCTTAATTTAAATTTATTTTTTCGCTTGAGCCTTTGCAGCTGAAACTACTTTTTTACCTTTTGAAGATAAATCATCAATATAACTTTCAAGGTCCTCTAAATACTCATTTATTTTCTCAACTTCTTCTGTTGTTGCAAAAGAAACGGATTTAATCAAATCCTCTTTCATGTCTTTTAAGCGATCTAATAAATCACCTGTTTTGTTACTAATCATCTTTCTAGTTTCCTCTCCAGATTGGGGTGCAAGCAATAAACCTAAGGCTCCACCTATTGCTAAACCTGCAATTAATCCCATCGCTGTATCTTGTATTTTACTCATAATTTTAATTTTTAAAACCAATACAATGCCAACACCTAACAATCTTAAATACAAATACTTAAGTTAAATACCAAATATTGACTGTGTAACATTTCCTCAAATATACGCAAATTATTCTCAACCGCCTATTATTTTTCATTTTTTTTGAAGTCAATTTCTACATTATTTGTGTTAAAAATAGCCTCTTACAATTCAAAAAAAAGTACCTTTGCGCCATGTTTGGCAAATGGTGGTGGAAATTTTTAGGTGTGGCAATTATGTTATATGCCATTACCAAAGGTTTGACATCTAATATCCCTGATGTAAGTATTGTAGAACAAAGCATTAGAAATCTTTATTACCATGTTCCCATGTGGTTTGTAATGATTATTTTTATGTTTATTTCCTCGGTTTATTCTATCCTTTATTTAAGAAATGAAAAATTGACAAATGATAGAAAAGCACAGGCTTTTACAGAAATAGGTATATTATTGGGCATTTGTGGTTCAATTACAGGAGCCATTTGGGCTAGAGCAACATGGGGCAGTTTTTGGCCCAATGACCCTAAATTAAACGGTGTGGCGGTAGGCATGTTAATTTACTTTTCCCTACTGGTTCTAAGAGGAGCTATTACCGATGAAAGACAGCGCGCTAAAATTGGTGGAATTTACAATATTTTTGTGTTCCCAATTTTTTTGGCATTTATCTATGTTATGCCCAAATTAGTAGATGTAAGTTTACACCCAGGAAGTGGCGATACAGTTCAGTTTACCATGTATAACAATAGCCTTAATGCAGATATGCGCATGGTGTTTTATCCTGCAATTATTGGATGGGGTTTGCTATTTTTATGGGTAGTGAATTTGAGATATAGAGTTTTAACAATTATTGGTAGAAAACAAGAACAACTTTTAAAATAAAAACATGAGTTTTGATGAATTAATAAGGGATGGAAATAAATACTACGCAACCATTGCAGTAGTTTGTACAATTTTTGTTTTAATAGTGTTATACCTTGTTTGGTTAGACATTAAAATCAAAAAAATAGAGGATAAAAATAAATAATAAAATGAAAACCATTTATATCGTAATTATAGCTTTTTTGGGCGTAGGTGTTGCCGTTGTTGCATCGCTATATGGCAATACTAGCAAATATATCACCTTTGATACCGCTAAACACCTTGCAAAAGAGTATCCTAATAAAGAGTTTCATGTTGTGGGTACTTTAAATAAAGAAATGCCCATGGAATATAATCCTATGCAAGATGCCAATAAATTTGAGTTCTATATGAATGATACTTTGGGCAACGTTTCTAAAGTTATTTATAGAAATAGCAAACCACAAGATATTGAAAAAACCGAACGGATTGTATTAATTGGGTCCTATCAAAACGACCATTTTGAGGCCACTCAAATTTTGAGTAAATGTCCATCAAAATATAACGACCAACCCACAAACCTTTAACAAAACATGCAGGAAACCATAACCTTTTTAGGCGAACATTTATGGATTGGTAATTTAGGACATTTGTTTGTAGTGCTTGCCACACTTTCTGCCTTGGGCTCTTCAATTTTCTATTTTTTAACCGATAGAAATCCGGCCTTTTTAAATTTTTCAAGAACGCTTTTAAAAGTTCATATTTTTTCCGTTTTAGGGATTATTGTTACCCTGTTTGCAATAATTTACAACCATTGGTTTGAGTATCAATATGCCTGGCAACACAGTAGTTCAGACCTACCTTGGTATTACATGATTAGTTGCTTCTGGGAAGGTCAAGAAGGAAGTTTTCTGTTATGGATGTTTTGGCATTGCATGCTTTGTCTTATTCTTTTAAGAAAAGCAAGGGAGTGGGAAGCTCCGGTTTTGGCCGTAGTTACTTTAGTACAATTTGCTTTGGGTGGAATGCTCTTGGGAATTCATTTCCATATCGGAGAAACTTTGATATCTTTAGGTTCAAGTCCTTTTGAATTATTACGCACAAAAAATCCTACCTTATTACAAATTCCTATCTTACAGCAAATGGGCAAAGCCAACTATTTGCATGCCATACAAGATGGTAAAGGCCTTAACCCCTTGCTTCAAAACTATTGGATGGTCATTCATCCACCTACTTTGTTCTCTGGATTTGCTTGTACTGTTATCCCATTTGCTTATGCTATTGCTGGTTTATGGAAAAATAAAACCAAAGAGTGGATTACCCCTGCTCTACCCTACGTAATTATTACCGTTATGGTTTTAGGTACGGGTATTATTATGGGTGGATATTGGGCTTATGAGTCTTTAAGTTTTGGTGGTTTTTGGGCATGGGATCCTGTAGAAAATGCCTCATTAATGCCATGGGTAATTATGGTTGTAACCCTGCACATGCTGCTGATTAGCAAAGCGCGAGGAACGTATGTAGGCTTATCTATTTTCCTTGCCATCACTTCTTTTATCATGGTTTTATATGCCACTTTTTTAACCCGTAGTGGCATTCTTGGAGATACTTCGGTTCATGCATTTGTGAGCGAGGGGCTAAATGGTCAGCTTCTATTTTTCTTATTTCTTTTTATGGCGATTGGTTATGGCTTATACCTTGTCAAAACTATACAAAACAAAATAAACCCTGGAGTTAGCAGCAATGAAAAAATTAGCAGCAGAGAGTTTTGGATGTTTATTGGCTCATTGGTTTTGGTTCTTTCATTAGTACATATTATTGGTGCCACGTCTATACCTGTTTATAACAAAATATTGGGTACTAATATTGCCCCACACACTGACCCTATTGCCTATTACAACACTTGGCAAACTCCTTTTGCCTTGGTCATTTTATTGATAATGGCTGGTACACAGTTTCTGCGCTACAGAGAAACACCCTCAAAGGTGTGGGGAAAACCCATAGTTCTTTCTTTAATTATTGCCGTGGTGGTTAGCTTAGGATTGTCTTTTGCCTTTGATATTAGAGGAATACTTTACTGGTTTTTTCTTTTTGCCTCCGTATATGCCATTACGGCAAATGTTTTGTATATTTTTCATGGACTAAAAGGCAAATTTAGCCTTGCAGGTGCTTCTATTGCACACACGGGATTTGCCATTATGCTTATGGGCGTTTTGGTTTCATCAGTAAACAAACACGTTATTTCTTACAACAATACGGGCAGCAATTATATGCGCGAGGATGCTGAAAATAACAGCGATAAAATGAAAGCCATTTCATTTAACAGAGAAAATATTCTATTGCAAAAAAATGAACCTGTTATCATTGCCAGTTATACTGCTACCTATATTGGCGACACTTTTATAAGCCCCAATAAATATTATCGAGTGCGCTATCAAAAATTTGACAAAGAAACAAAGACGTTAAAAGATGAATTTGTTTTGGAACCAAGTGCACAGTTTAATGAAAAAATGGGTGGACTTATTAGCAGTCCAGATACAAGGCACTATTTGAGCAAAGATATTTTTACACACGTAAACCATGAATCTGGGTTGGATAAAGAGCAAGAATGGCGAGATCCATTAATTCATAATGTAAAGGAGGGAGACACTTTTACCACAGTTGATGCATTGCATAAATTGGTATTGTTAGGGGTGGGAAAAGAAGCCTCAGAAGATGGCAAACTGGTAGCTATCAAACCTAAACTTTCTTTAACCACCATTTCCGGAAACCAAATAATTAGCCCAAGTCTTATTTTAGATTTAGAAAAAATTCAAACCACCGGAAACTATGATGAAAGCACAGAAATAGAACCTGTTGTGTTAAATGAAGATGGTTTAAAAATTGAATTAACCAGGATTATATTGGCGGATGATGTGAAGGATGTGCAACTAGTTTTTAAAACCATGCAACGAGCACCGAAAGTAGATTATATTATTCTAAAAGCCATTGTTTTTCCTTGGATAAACTTGGTATGGCTAGGTACTTTGGTCATGTTTTTCGGATTTATGACAGCCATTGTAAGGCGTGTGAAGGAATACAACCTTACCAAAATATGAAGACCGATGTAATCATTGTTGGTTGGGGCACTGCCGCCCATTTTTTTGCACACAAAATAGAAAATTCACTGTCCTTTCAGGTTGTTGGCATTGCTAACAGAAATCATGCTGATACCACTCCATTTACATCCATTGAAATGGATAAAATAACACCAAATTTTGAGGGTATTATTCTATTGTGTGTTAATGATGATAACATAGCGCAAGTCGCCCAAAGTTTACACCAACCCAGCGCTATTGTAGCTCATGTCGCTGGCTCAGTAAGTTTAAGTGCATTGGATGGCTGCAAAAATGCGGGGGTGTTCTACCCCTTACAAACCCTATCGGATAAAGGTGCAACACAGTTTCCGATCCTCATAGAATCTAAAGATGAAACAATTGTAAATCGACTAGAAGAACTAGCAACAGCTTGTGACCTCGTACCTTATTCTATGTCTAGCGATGAGAGGCTAAAGTTACATTTGGCAGCCGTAATGACCAATAATTTTACCCACCATTTGCTTTCCAGTATCAAAGAATATTTGAGTGAGCATAAATTAGATGCTACATTGCTTGAAGCTCTTTTACAGAAAACCGTTGGCCTTTTTACGATCGGTAAAAATGGTTTTGACCTACAAACTGGTCCTGCCAAACGCAATGATATGAACACAATTGACAAACATATGCAGATGCTGGAAGAAAACCCAGAACTGAAAGAACTTTATCAGTTTTATACCCTTGCGATCCAAAGAAAAAACTTAGAGTAGCTTCATTTCAAAAAACACTAAAACCGAAAAAGTGAAGTTAATCATCACTGAAACTTTACCCAATTTCTAAAACTTTCTTTCAAAACCTTTAGGCATTTGAGACAAAAAACCGAAATTGCACCAAAATTCTACAAGACATGAAAAAAGCATACGTATTTCCCGGTCAAGGTGCACAATTTGTGGGCATGGGACAAGATTTATATAACAACCACCCTCAAAGTAAAGCATTGTTTGAAAAAGCCAATGAAATATTGGGCTTTAGAATAACTGACGAAATGTTTAACGGTACAGCAGAAGGACTAAAAGAAACCCGTGTAACGCAACCTGCTATTTTTTTGCACAGTGTCATTGGTGCTTTGAGCATGGGCGACAGCTTTAAACCAGACATGGTAGCAGGGCACAGTTTAGGTGAATTTTCTGCCTTAGTTGCAACTGGAGCAATGAGTTTTGAAGATGGTTTAATATTGGTCAGTAAACGAGCATTGGCCATGCAAGCCGCCTGTGAAAAGACACCTTCCACCATGGCAGCTGTTTTGGCATTAGAAGATAAAGTGGTTGAAGATATTTGCGCAAAAATTGATGGCATTGTTGTAGCTGCAAATTATAATTGCCCTGGGCAACTGGTTATTTCAGGAGAAATAAATGCAGTAAACGAAGCCTGTGAAAAATTAAAGGAAGTGGGTGCCAGACGTGCATTGGTGCTACCTGTTGGTGGCGCTTTTCACAGTCCACTTATGGAACCTGCTAGAGCAGAATTGGAAGCTGCCATCAATAATACTGTGATAAAAGCTCCCATTTGTCCAATCTACCAAAATGTAAATGCGCAGGCTGTTTCTGAACCAGAAACCATCAAAAGGAATTTAATTGCTCAATTAACTGCACCCGTAAAATGGACACAAACTATTCAAAATATGGCAGCTGATGGTGCTACGCATTATATAGAAGTAGGACCAGGAAAAGTATTACAGGGATTAATTAAAAAAATACACGAAGAGGCAGAAGTTTCTTCTGGTTTGGTTTAAGATTTAATTTTTTACAAATTTTGCTTGATAAACCTGACCATTAATCTCTGTTAGCTTTATAAAATAAATACCACTTGTAAGTTGGGTCATGTCAAGTTGATTGCTTTTTATTAACGCTGTTTCCATCACCAAGGTTCCTAAAGCATCAAACAGATATACCGTTCCTGTTTTTTCAGCATTAAACTGCAATACCTTGTTTACAGGATTCGGGAAAATAGTAAATTTATTACTCGCATTACCACTTACAATTGCCGAATTGTTGCTTAAATTGGTTGATGCCACTTGTAACATTTTTTTAGTGGTTGGGTTTTGCAACATAGCTATTGAGCTCATTTCATCATATTTCCAACCGACATCCAAAGTTTGAGCACCTCTTAATACCACAGAATCACCATTGGCTGGAGCAACAATCGTTTGCGAAATCATAATTTTCCTAAGAACATGATGATGCACTTTTTCTCCGTTGGGAGAAGTATAAACTAAAGAATCTTGCACCAAAGGAACGTATAAACTCAGGTTAGTTTCGTTATGTGTCCCTAATGCTTTAACAGTTACAAAAGTAATAATAGAATCATTTCCTTTTAGGGTTTGAACTATTTCTATTTTAAAAGGGGTAGTTTTATTTTTAAACGTATCAAACAAAGTGTTGTTCGTAAATCCGCCCATTGGAGATACTACAGAACCATTAATTACTATTCTAGGTGTTCCTCCATATATCCCATAATACTTGGTTCGCGCATCATTTTCAACAGGATTGAATTGCGCTAAAACACATTGACTATAGGGACTGGTTGGATGCACAGCAATATGTAATACATTCGGATTTTTTGACAAATTGTTAAATAATCCAGGATTTTGAGAAGCACAAATTGAACATACCGTATTGGTAAAATGCTCAACAATAATATTTTGTTCCACTTGTGCTAAAAGGCTTCCTCCGAATATTATTAAAGAAAAAGTTAGTAATTTTAGTTTCATGATGGTTGATTTTAATAATCAAAGAAAGATTAAATAATTTGTATTAACCTCATGTGTAAGATTTTATGATATTTAAAAGACTTTAATCTAACCCTTCAAAATAATTGATTATTTTTTCTGCTCTAGTTTGACCAACCACAGCAGCAATGGTTTCCTTTGATTGTTCTCTAATTTTTTTAACGGATTTAAACTTAGTTAGCAACGCATTAATTGCTGTAGGACCAATGCCCTTAATCTCATCTAAAACAGTATCAAAACTGGCTTTATTTCTCCTTTTTCTATGAGCTGTTATTCCAAATCTGTGGGCTTCGTCCCTTAGTTGCTGCAATATTTTAAGCGTTTCAGATTTTTTATCAATGTATAAGGGTAAGGGGTCATTGGGATAGTACAACTCCTCCAAGCGTTTGGCAATTCCAATAATAGCCACTTTTCCATATAAGTCTAACTTTTTTAAGGCAGCAACAGAACTGCTCAACTGACCCTTTCCTCCGTCCACAACAATCAACTGAGGTAAGGGTTGTTTTTCTTCTAACATGCGGGTATATCTTCTGGTTATTACCTCTGCCATTGTTGCAAAATCATCAGGGCCCACTACGGTTTTTACATTAAAAATTCGATAATCTTTTTTACTAGGTCTTCCGTTTCTGAAAACTACACAGGCAGAAACTGGAAAAGTGCCCTGAAAATTACTGTTGTCAAATCCCTCTATATGGTATGGTTTTTCGGTCAATCTCAAATCCTTTTGCATCTGCTCCATTAAGCGGTCAATTCTTAAATCTGGGTTCAATTTCTCATATTGACCTAATTTTTCCCGCTTATAATAAATGGCATTTTTTAAAGACAGGTCTAATAATTTCTTTTTATCCGCTGCCTTTGGAATCGTTAAGGCAAAACGTGTTTCGTCAATATCTAAAGCATAAGGAACAATCAGGTTTTTATTGGGTGCTCCATATTTATTGTGAATGTCGCCAATAGCTAACAACAATATTTCTTCCTTTGTTTCGTCTAATTTGCTGCGCAATTCTATATTTCTGGTTTGAACAATGATGCCATTACTAACCCTTAAAAAATTTACAAAAGCATAATTATTTTCTTGCACCATGTTAAAAACGTCCACATTGCCCACGGTATGACTTACAATGGTTGATTTTGCTTGGTAGTTTTGCAAACTTTCCAACTTTGTTTTATACACCTGCGCTTGTTCAAATTTCAAAGCATCCGCTGCCGTTTTCATCTGAATTTTAAGGTGCTGAGCCACTTCACTTAAATTGCCCTTTAGCAAATGCCTTATGCTTTCAATCGACTCATTATAAGCCTCCTCTGACTGAAACCCTTCGCATGGACCCAAACAATTTCCAATTTGATATTCCAAACATACCTTAAATTTTTTCGCCTGAATATTTTTTTCGCTCAAAAGCAGGTTGCAATTTCTAATGGGATACAATTTTTTAATCAACTCTAAAACTGTGTACATTACCTTTACGGAACCAAAAGGCCCAAAATATTCTGATCCATCATTGACAGGGTTCCGCATAGCAAAGATCTTTGGAAAACGCTCATTGGTTATTTTAATCAATGGGTACGTTTTATCATCTTTGAGATTGATATTGTATTTGGGCTGATACTCCTTGATTAAACTATTTTCTAACAATAGCGCATCAAATTCCGTATCAACAACCGTGTAGGTTATGCTCTCAATTTGCCCGACTAAAATGATGGTCTTGCGATTATCGTGATTTTTGGTAAAATAAGACCGCACCCGCTTTTTTAAATCCTTAGCCTTGCCCACATAAATAATGCGCATATCCTTGTCATGGTATTTGTAAATACCCGGTGTATTGGGGATTATGGTAATTTGCTCTTTTAAATGTGGTTTGATCACAAGACTGCAAAATTAAGCCCTTTTTTCATCCTTAAAAAGGTGAATTAGGTTCTTTACTGACTTTCTTGTAAATCATGTTATCAATAAAGTTGGGAAAAAACTTAGCCAGCAAAACCACCAACTTTCCTTCCGTAGTCATAATTACCTCTTTCTTTCTTTTTTCTATCCCGTTCAGCACCTGCTGCGCCACCTCCATGGCACTCATCAATTTGTCCTCTTTTAAAGGAGATTCGTTCTGTGCAGAACCATCCGCGGTCAATGCTTTATTTCTGATATTGCTCTCGGTATATCCCGGGCAAGCTATCATTACGTGCAAATTATTCTTTCTATTTTCCAGTCGCAATGACTGTAAAAAACCATGCATTGCAAACTTGCTGGCGGAATACCCTGTGCGCCCCGGCAAACCGCGATAACCTGCAATACTGCTAATGCCTACAACACTGCCACCGCTTTCAATTAAATGTTTTAGCGCATGGCGTGTACAATAAACCGTTCCCATAAAATTAACCTGCATTAGTTGCTCTATAACGCTCATATCCGTCTCTGCAAAGACAGAACGCATACTTATTCCTGCATTGTTAATTAACAAGTCTATCCTACCCCAAGACTTTATGACGCTGTCCATCAAAAAACTACAATATTTTTCTTCACTGACATCACATTTAAAAACCTCACTAACGCCTCCTTTTAATTGAATAATAGCTTGAGTTTCTTCTAGGGCCGCAACATCTCTTGCCGCCAATGCAATACGATAACCCTTTTGAGCCAACAAAATAGATAAAGCTTTTCCTATTCCACTAGAAGCACCCGTTACAATCGCTACTTTTTCCATTTAACCGAACAACCGATAGATTCAATGTAAGGAAAATCAACATCAACACCATCCAAGGCATCTTCAATTGCATCCTCCAAATATACCTGGGTTACCATGCTAGGTGCATCCCAATTATCATCAATTGCTCCTTGATACATCAATTCTCTTTTAGAATTAAAAACAAATGCCTCAGGTGTTCTTTTAGCGCCTAGTTTATGTGCTACTTTTTGAGTTTCATCATGCAAATAAGGAAAAGGCAGTTTTAGTTGTTTTGCCAACACTTTCATGTTCTCAAAATTATCTTGTGGATATTGCTCTGCATCATTTGGATTGATAGCAATCATCGCTAAACTATCATCTTCATAACGTGCGAATAATTTAATCAACCTTGCCCAATAAGCTTGCGCATAGGGACAATGATTGCAAGATACTATGATTACCAAAGCATATTTATCTGCAAAATCAAAATTGGTAACCGTGTTACCATTTGTATCTTTTAAAGAAAAATTAAATAATTTTTGACCAGTTTCCATAAACAGATTATTATTTTTGCAAACCTAAGCATATATTTACAATTTTAACAAAAGCTTTAGTTCAATATGGCCATACAAATTATAAAAATTGACAGCAATAATGAAAATGAATTTATTGCGTTGCCTTATAGCATTTACAAAAATGACCCTGAGTTTATTCCTCACATTGAAGAAGATATCAGAAATGTCTTTAACCCAGAGAAAAATAAATATTTAGAAAAAGGTGAAGCAAAACGATGGATTGCTGTTCAAGATAATGAAGTGTTGGGAAGAATTGCTGCGGCTTATAAATTTAAAGAAAAAGAAGGACGTATTGGATTTTTTGAATCAATAGATAGCCAATCGGTGGCAGATTTACTTTTTAAAACAGCCGAAGCCTATTTAAAAGAAAGTGGAATTGAAAAAATTGAAGCACCCGTAAATTTTGGTAGTCGTGATAGTTATTGGGGTTTGATGATTTCAGGATTTAAAAGACCAAGTTATAGAGAAAACTACAATCCACCGTATTATCGCAATTTAATATTGAATGCTGGCTACCGTGAAGAATTTTTGCAGGTAACATCAGAAATTAGCCCCAAAACCTTTAACATTGAACGATTTAGCAAACTGTCTAACAGAGTACTCAATAACCCAGACTATGAGTTTAAACATATAGACTACAGCCAAACAGAAAAATTTGCTAAGGACTTTGTTCACATATACAACAAGGCTTGGGAAGCGCATGATTTTTATGTTCCGCTTACCCTAGACGAGTTGATGCGCGACTTAAAGCAAATGAAACCCATAGCCAAACAAGAATTTAACTGGTTTGCTTATGCCAATGGAGAACCTGCAGCATTTTATATCAACGTATTGGATATTAATCAGGTCTTCAGGCATGTCAATGGCAAACTAAATTGGATTGGAAAGCTTAAATTTCTATGGTACAAAAGCAAAATTGACCGTGTTAGGGCCATTGTATTTGGTGTAATTCCGGAGTATCAGAACAAAGGTTTAGAAACTGGAATGATTATGAAAATGTATGAAGAGGTCATTAAGCACCCGCAATTTAAGAGCTCAGAATTGGCTTGGATAGGTGATTTTAACCCTAAAATGCACAGCTTATTCAATAGTTTGGGGGCGGTTACTTCTAAGGAGCATTTAACATTTATAAAAGAAATATAAAATTGCACTTGCATAGCTCAAAATTAGTTTTACCTTTGCACCTCATTAAAGAAAATACGTTCTTTTTTTGATGAAGAAAGATTCCTTAGCTCAGTTGGTAGAGCACGTCCCTTTTAAGGATGGGGTCCTGGGTTCGAGCCCCAGAGGGATCACTTTTTTTTACCCCTATTTCTAATAAATACATCATTTTCGGGGTGTAGCGCAGCCCGGTAGCGCACTCGTCTGGGGGGCGAGGGGTCGTCAGTTCAAATCTGGCCACCCCGACTAAACAAATTTTATAATTTCTTTTGGGTTGACTAAAACAGTTTAGTTCTAAGGAATGAGGCAAAAAAAATCTTGTACCCATTAACAATAATACAAGCTAAAAAGTAGTATGTCTTAGAATTTAACCCTAAAACCCTATATAAAGTCTCAGATTTAATCTGCGTCCTGTAAGATAATTCGGGACACCATAAAAGTTATTGGCATAATCTTTAAAAATATTATAAGAAATTATATTGTTGTTTGCCAATAAATTAAAAACATCAATGGAAACAAATGCTGTTTCTATATTCTTAAATAATTTATGTTTTGATTCCATGCCCGGCATAATCAATAATTTTTGAAAGCCAATATCCACGCGTTGGTAAGCAGGAATTCTATTGAAGGTTTTTGCGTACCGGTTACTTTCTAAAAAATAGAAGGGCAAACCTGTAACAAAAGTATACATCATAGACATTCTGTAGGTCTTGTTGCTGGGCAAATCATCCTGAAAAAACAAACTGCTTACTACCCTAGCATCCGTTGGTCTGCGTTGCCAATCTGTAGTTTTTATTACTCCTCCTTCTTCATACGTAAATTTCTCTTTGGTAGTCAACAAAGACAGATTAAACCATGATTCTAAATTTTTGATAAACTCGCCATAAATCCTGTTGTCAAAACCAGCGGCATACCCTTTACCATTATTAGTTGCAAAATAACGAATACGCACATTATCAATAGCATAAGGAATAATGTTGTCCAAGTGCTTGTAATATAAATCTCCAGTGTATTTGAATTTTCTACCCCACACTTTGAAATAATACTCTACACCGGCAGTGAAGTGAATGCTTTTTTGAGGATTGATATTAACATTGAGTTCTCCTTGCAAATTACGCATCTCTCGGTAAAATGCTGGTTGAAAGTAATATCCAGCGTTAACATTAACCTGTAATTTTTTTCTTAAACTATCTGGCTTGTCCTTATTTCTTTGTGCAAAAGGATTGAACGTAAACCTTGCCCTTGGGCTAAAAAATAATTTTTCTCCTAAGGTGCGATAAGTGCCTCTAACTCCAATATTTACAACCCCTTCCAGCTTTTTTAACACAGGAATAATTTTTTGGACTGAACCAGAAATTTGTTGATTGATGAGGATTGCCTTGGTTTTTAAATAGCTGCTAATGCTCAAGGTATCATCATTTAAAGGACTTGGAGCAATATTAATTTCAGCTGAGTCATTAAATTTCCATTCTAAAATACGGTCGTCAAAATGCTCTTGTTTATAATTTAATTTCCACTCCGTGCGGATTTTACTAACTCTATTTCTGTGTTTACCAATAAGCGTTGTGCTGCTGACATAACTTTCCAAATCATTTCTGGCATGGTTTATAAAATACCCCTGACCAATGGTTTGAGACCGTTGCCCAAAATTATCGGAGCCCAAATTGTTGTCCAATTCACCCAAATCATACGCACCCCGAACGGTGTAATATTCGTTTTCTAAAGAATTATATAGGCTATTGATCAGCTTTATTTCGTTTTCAGCATCAATTTTATAGGTAATGGAAAGTGCATTGGTGGCATTGGTATAGTTCATTTGCTCTAAACCCGCATAATTTACCGTTAATTCCAATGCCCTAGAAATGGTGCCAAAACGAGTTTTTTGCTGCACTGGCACAAAAGAAAATTGATTGACCCCCAAATTGCCCAAATATTCAATCTGCCATTTGTGATTGGGTGTGAAAGTTAACAAACTTTGAAAATCATAAAAGACAGGTTTGTATTGCCCAGATACATCTAAAGTATTTAATATATAATTGTTAGAACGATATCGCGCTCCAAAAACATAGGTAAATTTTTTATGGGGCTTATCAGCAACAAATAAATTGACACCCAAAAGCCCCGCGCTTATAGAACCCCTAAAACTATCAGGTTTTAAATACTTTACATCCAATACACTGCTGAGTTTATCTCCATAAGAAGCCTCAAAACCCCCTGGATAAAACGCAATATTGCTAATCATATCAGTGTTAATAAACCCCAAACCTTCCTGCTGACCTGTTCTAACCAACTGCGGTCTAAAAATTTCAATATCATTTACATAAACCAAATTTTCATCATAATTACCTCCTCTCACATTGTATTGAGAGGTAAGTTCTGATGATGAGAAAACACCTGACATTAACTTAATAATGTCAGAGCTATTGCCAATGCCGGGCAAAAACTTGAGGTTAATTTTATTAAAATCTGAATTACCACTGGCAGATGAAAGTTTGATGGCATCAATTGTTCCAGATTTAGCTTCTAAATAAACTGCTTGGGTATCTGTTGAATTATCATAAACATTAAAACCTTTCCATGTCAAATAAAAACTATCCAACATTTGACAAGTTCTGTGCCTTCCGGGCAACAAGTTTACAAAAACCTTTCCTTCGGGGTTACTAAAATAGGCAACAGAATCAACACTAATTTTTATGTTAGAAACGGGGTTTAAATCATTGTCCACTACGTTAATCACCACAACGGATTGCGCATTTGCTTCCATCTTGAAAAAATAGAAACATAAAAGTACAACAAATATTTTAATCAGATGGCTCAGACAGTTGTATAGTTCAGCACTGGTTCGGACAATTTATTAATCATTTGCGCAGGATTTTCTGCACTAAACACGGCATTTCCTGCCACTAACACATCCGCACCACAAGCCAATAACTTTTCATAGTTGCCTATATTTACACCACCATCTACCTCAATGGCAGTGCTAGATCCTCTTTTATAAATCAACTCTTTTAATTGCTCTATCTTTTGGTAGGTATTTTCTATAAAACTCTGTCCGCCAAAACCAGGATTAACACTCATCATACACACCACATCGGTCTCAGAAATAATGTCTTCAAGCACACTAATTGGGGTATGAGGGTTTATGGCAACCCCTGTTTTCATATCCAAGTTTCTGATACCGTCCAAAGTACGATGCAAATGATTGCAAGCCTCATAGTGCACACTCAAAATATTGGCACCCGCACGTTTAAATTCTTCTAAATATTTGTCAGGGTTTACGATCATCAAATGCACGTCCAATGGTTTGGTTGACACTTTTTTTATTTGCTTAACGATGTTCATTCCAAAAGAAATATTGGGCACAAAAACGCCATCCATTATGTCTACGTGTAGCCAACCTGCTTGGCTATCGTTAACCATTTTTATATCTTTTTCTAATGCCAAAAAGTTGGCTGAAAGTATGCTAGGTGCTATTATATGACTCATTTTTAGTGTATTATTATATCTTTTACAAAATGTTGAGAATACTGTTTATTAACCCTTTCAACGATTTTTTCTTTGTGAAATTGTAGTTCATTTTTTAAAACTGATGAATTAATGACAATGTGCAATACGCCTTGGGCAACCCAAATTCTTTCGGTTCTGTTGGCAATTACATCTCCCACCACCTTAGACCAGCTTTCTTTTATACTTGCCTCTGCCAGTTTGCTTTTATTTTTGCTTCTTTTCATAAAAGCCTCTAACACTGCTTTGATATGTGTGGTTCCCTCAGACATCTGCTACAAAGGTATTATTTTTATGCTTGTTTTTAAATCAAATACATGTTTTTCCAATCTATCTTTATGCGTATCGGAAATAAATATCTGTCCAAAATGGTCTTCACTTACCATGTCTATTAAATGTTGCGCCCGCTCCTCATCAATTTTTTCAAAAATATCATCCAACAATAAAATAGGTTTTTTATGGGTTTGATGGTTCAAATAATCAAATTGTGCAATTTTTAATGCAATCAGAAAAGATTTTATTTGCCCTTGAGAAGCAAATTGTTTAATGGGTTCTCCATCTAATGTAAAAATTAAATCGTCTTTGTGTATGCCTTGTGTTGTGCGCGCAGCAGCCATATCCTTTTTTAAATTTTCTTGCAACTGTTCCTGCAAACTCGCGGCTTGGTTATCATTATCATAACTAAACCCAATGGCATCAGCCGCATTAGACATACGCATATAGGCTTTTTCAAAAAATGGCTGAAATGCTGCTATAAAGCTTTTTCTGGCTTCATAGATATAAGTGGCGGGTGCAATTAATTTATGGGTATAACCCTCTAGCAAAGATGTGTCGCTTATGCCCTTTTCACTCATTTGCTTTAACAACTTGTTTCTAGCATCCAGTATTTTTTTATAAGCGGATAAACTAGCAATATACTTTGCATCTGTTTGACACAAAATTAAATCCATAAAACGCCTGCGTTCCTCGCTTCCATCATAAATTAAAGCAATATCCGTGGGGGTAACCATCACAACAGGGAATTGTCCAATATGGTCTATCAACCGTTTATGGGTTTTCTTATTTTTTTTAATGGTTTTCTTTTTCTGAATATCAAACGATACCAAAATATCATCTATCACATCGTTTTCTTGCTCAAAAACACCCCTTACAGACAATGAATTTTCACCTTTTGTGATGACTTTACTGTCCGTATTGGTGAAATAACTTTTGCCATTACACAGGTAATGTATCGCATCCAAAATATTGGTTTTACCCACGCCATTGCTGCCATAAATGGCATTGATACCTTCTGTAAATTCAAAGCTTTTTTGAACGTGATTTTTAAATTGGTATAACCATAAATTCTTTAAGTACATGATATTTGTTATGTGATAAGAAAAAAACTATTTTTGCAGTCCTTTTGACAACCATGGCAAAAATACAATTTGATAAACAAACTTACCTCACTTGGCACGAAAGTATGCTAATGATTCGTAAATTTGAGGAAAAATGTGCACAATTATATGGGCAACAAAAAATTAAAGGCTTTTGCCATTTATACATTGGTCAAGAAGCAGTAATTGCCGGTACCATGAGTGCCATTACCAAAGATGATAGTATGATTACTGCTTACCGAGACCATGGGCACGCATTGGCTTGTGGCATAACACCAGAAAGTGTTATGGCAGAGTTGTATGGAAAAATTACGGGATGTACTAAAGGAAAAGGTGGCAGCATGCACCTGTTCAGCAAAGAGCATAATTTTTATGGGGGTCATGGTATTGTGGGCGGTCAGGTTCCATTAGGAGCAGGTATTGCATTTGCAGAGCAATACAAAGGCACAAAAAATGTCAATATTTGTTACATGGGAGACGGGGCTGTAAGGCAAGGTGCTGTGCACGAAACGTTTAACATGGCTATGCTTTGGAAATTACCTGTTGTTTTTGTTATTGAAAACAATGGTTACGCCATGGGAACCAGTGTAGAGAGAACCACCAATATGCTAGAGTTACACAAAATTGGTTTATCCTATGATATGCCAAGTGAAAGTGTGGATGGCATGAAATGTGAAAATGTTCATACCGCTATGCAAAAAGCCGTTGACCAAGCGAGAAAAGGCAAGGGTCCAACGTTGTTAGAAATTAAAACATATCGATACAGAGGTCATTCTATGAGTGATCCTGCAACCTATAGAACCAAGGAAGAATTGGGAAAATACAAGAATATTGACCCCATTGAAACCACTAAACAGAGCATTTTAAAAAATAAATTTGCCAATGAAGCTTATTTTGAAAAACTGGAAGAAAAGATTGAAGAAAAGATTGCAGCAGCCGTAAAATTTGCTGAAGAATCTGCTTATCCAGATCCCTCTGAGTTATACACCGATGTGTATGAGGAGGCCTACCCTTTTATCATAGAATAAATATAATTACATTTAAAAATAAACATGTCATCAGAACAACAACAAGAAGTGGTGCAACGCACAGATGTATTCAGTAAAATACAGGCTTGGTTTGAGAATAATCAAAAAATGGTTACTTACATTATCGGTGCTATCGCTGCGGTAATTGTACTTTATTGGGCATACAATAAATATTACCAAGAACCCCGACAAATTGAGGCAGCCAATGAACTTTTTCCTTTAGAAAAAGCATTTGGGCAAGACAGTATGGACGTAGTTTTAAAAGGAATTAACGGAGGTATGAGTGCCCCAAACATTGCCGATGAGTACAGTGGAACAAAAGCTGGAAACATTGCGGCATACATGTCTGGTGTTGCGTTTTTTACCAAAGGAGAATACGATAAAGCCATTGACTATTTACAAGTATTTAAAGCTTCTGACGCACTTTTAGGGCCTAATAAAATTGGCTTAATTGGCGATTGTTATGCAGCCAAAAAAGAATTAGAAAAAGCAGCAAATTACTTTAACAAAGCAGGTAGAAAAAATGTGAACAACCTTACTACGCCACATTGGCTTTTTAAAGCAGGTGCGGCTTATGAAAAATTAGGTGAATGGGATGATGCGATTAGTGCCTATGAGTTTATCAAGGAAAATTGCAAAGACGCTCCCAATGCTACTCAAATTGACAAATACATTAGCTATGCACAAGCTAGAGGCGGAGATTTAACCGAAAAATAAAACACTGTTGCTATTATGTCAACAGAACTAAAAAACCTTTCTACTTTTGACCACAAGCTATTGCCTAGCGTTGCTAGCAAACGCTTTGGTATTGTATGCAGCGAATGGAATGAAACCATTACCAACGCTTTGCTTGACGGTGCCTATACAACACTGATAGATATTGGTGTAAATAAACAAGACATCATTGTGCAACATGTACCCGGTGCTTTTGAGTTGCCTTTGGGTGCTCAAAGAATGGCAAAAGATTCTACTATTGATGCTGTAATCTGCTTGGGCTGTGTGGTGCAGGGAGATACCAAACACTTTGATTTTATCTGTGATGCTGCGGCACATGGCATCATGAATGTTGGTTTAAAGTATGATAAACCCGTTATTTTTGGTGTTTTAACCACCAATACCCAACAACAAGCCATAGACCGCACAGGCGGAAAGCATGGCAATAAAGGAGTGGAAGCTGCTATTACGGCTATAAAAATGCTGAGCTAGTTTTTGGTGGTTAATGATTAGTTTTTAGCTTTACTTACTAATTTTATAATCAATGCCCATATGAAGATAGGAGCCAATATTATTAAATGTATAAGTAGTTCTAGGAACTCTTACATCAAAACTTCCTGCAATGCCTGCAACAATTCCTGTCTTGGGTGTTAAATGTATATATACATCAAGCTTGATACCGTGATGAAGTTTATTTATCAATCTACCATTTTCTTTAAAAATTCCAAATTGTTGTGCTATTTCACCAACTCCTTCTGTTCTGCTAAAAATATTGTAACCCACATAATAACCAAGTGCGGGACGGATTCTCCTAAAATTATATTTTAGTCCAAATTGAAAAGTTAAAGAAGCTTGATTAATAAGTGTTCTATTATCTGAAGAACCCCACTTTCTTGCAGTATTACCTGTTCTTACAATTGAATCAGAATAAGGAAACGAATCAAAATCAAATGTCTCTTCAAATCGATCATATTGAAAATCTAATACAGTCCAATATGAGAGCCTGTTGTTTTTAATTTTCTTGATTGTTGATGAGTATCTAAGACCAATAATAAATCCTAAATTCTTTTTACCATCCACTTAATAGGACTGAGACAAACTATCATTGTTTTCATCCACCAATATAACATCAGAACTTTTAAAAGAAGCTCTCAAAAATAATGCACTTGTACTATCTTTAAATTTTAGTGCATGGCTTTGTTTAGCACAACTAGCCATTGCTAAAAATAATATAATGAATTTTAAGTTAAATTTCATTTGACCGTACTAACGGTTTCAAAAGTATTTTATTGTCTTTAATTGGAAAAAAACATACCCTACGAAGGTGTTTTTTTCCTTCTTATCAAGTTGGCGTTCCGCCACCTACCTGCCAAATTTTATAGACTAACCCTAAATTAAAAAACAAATATAGGGATTTTATCAAAATAACTTTAAAATCCTATTTTTTTACCGCCTGTATCGTAACCAACTTTTCTAAAGTTAAAAAACTTTAGAAAAGTTTATACCATTGCTTAGGTTGCCAAAGTTTGGTATATTTGTACAAAGTTTAGCAAAATGGAAAAAGATACAGCTATTTTAATCGGAGATTATTTTGAAAAATTTATCAGTAAAGAAGTAAAGTCGGGTAAATACAATTCTGCAAGTGAAGTTATCCGTTCAGCATTACGGTTGCTAGAACGAGAGGAGAACAAGGAGAAGGAATTAATAAAAGCACTAAAAATTGGTGAACAAAGTGGATTTATTGATAATTTCGACCCAAAGCAGCATTTGAAAGAATTCCACCGCCAAAACTTATGAGTAGCAATAAATATCGAATAAGCAAACAGGCAATCGATGATATTAATAACATTTGGAAATACTCTTTACATAAATGGTCTAAAGAAAAAATTATAGAGTAGCAAAAGTAAAATCACACTTATTGTTTTATAGAAAAGTAAATGATGAAATTGTGGAAATAGTAAGAGTTCTGCACCAAAGAATGGATATCAAAAAACACTTAAAATAGATTACTAGCCAATATTCGAAAATGCATTTTTTTTCTGGTTTAGCTCCGCCACCAAGCTACTAAAACTTTATCCTAGCTCGATAATTTCTTGTCTTCAGTCTTCTAACTCCCAACCCTACATCATCCCCAACGCTCCTGAAATTTCCATGAGCCAGGCTATGCCCACATGTACCAACAAACCACCTTTGATACTGTTGGTGTGATAACTGATAATACCCAATAAACAGCCTCCAAAAAAAGAACTGATGCACTCGCCCATCGGTTTGCTAAAATGGATGCTTACATAAAATACTGCCATCGGCAATATGGCATCCTTGCCCAAAATATTAACCAATGCCATGACCAAAAAACCCCTAAAAAATAATTCAATTCCTAAAAAATTAAGCCCATAAGCCAACTCATACAACACATATTCCACCATTCCCAAGGCTTCATAATTAGGTTTCATAACAGATTTTAACCGTGGGTACATCGATTGAAAACCTTCCGTTTGTCCAGCCAAAAGAATGGGTACAAGCATTATCAATAACATGATCCAATAGGGTTTTATTTGATGATTTTTAAAATCAAATCCATACCATTTGATATTTTTTCTGTCTTTTATTAACCAAATTATAAGACTAAAAAGGAGTACCACAAATACCTGAGTTACCCAATAAGAGGTCTTGGCATAAAATTGTAAAATGTTCCACTCAGAACTGCTGTAATTCAGGGCATCATACACATCATAAACAGAAGTAAAAGCAAAAACCATGGGTGCAGTAATCAAAATCACCCATAACCATATGGACTTCAACGCTTGGAGCTTTTTTTCATTGATGACCACAAAAATCATGGGAATGGCATAAGCTAAAAAGAAAACTAACCATTGGCGTAGAAAGGAGAGTTTGCTGTTGCTCACATAAACCCAATCGTCTTGAATATTGTAGGTATAATTGAAATAAATACCAATGGAAGCCCAAAGCATACAAAACAATATACTGGTTAAAGCCGTTTGGGTAATAAAGGTTTTAACTTGGTATACAATGGTTTTCAAGCCACAAATATAAGCCCGGATAATTTTAAAACTCTCTGTCCGGTTTTCCTCGGTAGCTATTCCTGTTTCAATAGGGGTGGGCTTAAGCCCACCCCTATTGAAACAGGCTTTTCCGCCCTGTCTTATAATTCTTTGGAGTCAAGTTTTGCAACCTTTCCTCACTGTCTTGTATCATCACATGACAGTTTTTCTTGGAGTCGGTTTTTCCAACCCGACACAATGGAACACTAAATTTAATAGGGCTTAGGTCAGTTGACTCCTGCTAATGTTGCGCGGTAAAAACAGCATCGCAGGGAGGAAGCATATAAAATCGTTCTCAAAATTGACGAGTAAAGGGCGTCTTTGCGGCTCCCGATGTACATCGGGAGCCGCAAAGACGCAAAACGCTTATAATTACTTTTAATTGCTGTCAGACCCAACTTATTGAAGTCGGGTTTTCCAACCCGACTCAATACCGTTTTGGTAAAGTCAGGTTGGAAAACCTGACTTTAAGACACCAAAATTTATTAACACCCTTTTACTGCTCATAAATAATTCCTATTTTCGTACCCATGCCAAATTTCTCTCATCTCCACGTCCATACACAGTTTAGTCTTTTAGATGGTGCAGCCGACATCAAAAAACTGATGCAAAAAGCCAAAAAAGATGAAATGAAAGCCATCGCCATTACAGATCATGGAAATATGTTTGGCGCTTTTAGATTTGTTGCAGAAGCCAATAACCACGGCATAAAACCCATTGTTGGCTGTGAATTTTATGTGGTAGATGACCGCTTTCAACAGCAGTTTACCAAAGAGAAAAAGGATAAAAGATACCATCAGCTTTTATTGGCTAAAAATGATAAAGGCTATCAAAATTTATCCAAACTTTGCTCTTTGGGCTACAAAGAAGGATTGTACTCCAAATGGCCGAGAATAGATAAGGAATTGTTGCTAAAATACCATGAGGGACTGATTGCAACAACCTGCTGTTTAGGTGCAGAAGTGCCACAAGCCATTTTGCGAGACGGAGAAGAAAAAGCGGAAGCAATTTTTAAATGGTGGTTCGACCTTTTTGGCGAAGATTATTATATTGAACTGCAAAGACACAGTTTGCCCGACCAAGAAAAAGTGAATGTCGTATTGTTAAAGTTTGCTAAAAAATACAATGTTAAAATCATTGCCAGCAATGATTCACATTATGTGGAACAGGAAGATGCGAATGCGCATGACTTGCTATTATGTATCAATACCGCTGACATACAACAAACTCCTAAAGCCACGGACGAAGAGTCAGGAAAAGGATATCGTTTTGGGTTTCCCAATGATGAGTTTTATTTTAAAACTCAAGCGGAAATGAGCAAACTCTTCCATGATTTGCCAGATGCCATTGCAAACACGGAAGAAATTGTAGATAAAATAGATCATCTCAATCTTAAAAAAGATTTGCTTTTACCTGCCTTTCCTATTCCCAAAGAATTTGCGGATGCAGATGAATATTTAAAGCACCTCACTTTTGTCGGGGCAAAAAATCGTTATAGAGAAATGACTCCCGAATTGGAGGAAAGGCTCAATTTTGAGTTGTTTACCATTAAATCCATGGGATTTCCGGGCTACTTTTTAATTGTAGCCGATTTTATAAAAGCAGGTCGCGATTTGGGTGTTTATGTAGGTCCAGGAAGGGGATCTGCAGCAGGTTCTGCCGTGGCATATTGCATTGGCATCACCAATATCGATCCTTTAAAATATGGTTTGCTGTTTGAACGTTTTTTAAATCCAGATAGAAAATCAATGCCGGATATTGATACCGACTTTGATGACAACGGAAGACAAAAAGTATTGGATTATGTAATTGACAAATATGGCTACAACCAAGTGGCGCAAGTAGTTACGTATGGTACCATGGCATCCAAATCTAGTATAAAGGATGTTGCACGTGCCATGAACCTACCGTTGAATGAAGCAGTGGCGCTCACAAAATTGGTTCCAGACAAACCTGGAAGTCCTAATTTGTCCGAGTTAATTCATGGCGATGAAAAAGCTGTAAAAGCAAAATTAAATGCAGATGATTATGCCAATGTTATTAAGTTGAGGAGCATTGCAGGTGGAACAAACCTAGAAGCAAATACCTTGAGAGAGGCCGTAAAACTTGAAGGTTCTGTTAGAAATACGGGCATTCATGCATGCGCGGTAATCATTGCCCCCAGTGATTTGACCGATCACATTCCTTTGAGTACTTCTAAAAATTCAAACTTTTGGGTTACACAATATGATGGCAATGTTATTGAAGACAGTGGTTTGTTAAAAATGGATTTTTTAGGGTTAAAAACCTTGACCATTTTAAAGAATACCGTTAACCTCATCAAACAACTTCACCACGTAGAAATTGTGTTGGATGAAATACCTTTGGATGATGCCCTTACTTTTGAACTTTTTCAAAAAGGAGAAACCGTTAGTATTTTTCAATATGAAAGTGAGGGAATGCAGAAAGTTTTAAGGGATTTGAAACCTGACAAATTTGAAGATTTAATTGCTGTAAATGCACTTTACAGACCTGGCCCCATGGATTATATTCCTTTGTTTGTAGATAGAAAACATGGAAGAAAAGAGTTACTATTTGATTTTCCAGAATTGGAAGAAATATTATCTGAAACTTATGGTGTAACAGTTTATCAAGAACAGGTTATGCGGGCTTCTCAAATTTTGGCCGGCTTTAGCAGAGGAGATGCCGATGGATTGAGAAAAGCCATGGGTAAAAAGAAAATTGCGGAACTAGAAAAACTGGCTGACCAATTTTTTGAAGGAGCGGAAAAAAATGGCTTTGATAAAAAAGTTTGCGAAAAAATATGGAAAGATTGGCAGGCGTTTGCAGAGTATGCCTTTAACAAAAGCCATGCAACCTGCTATGCCTATTTGGCCTTTCAAACTGCTTATTTAAAAGCGCATTATCCAGCAGAGTTTATGGCAGCTGTGCTTAACAATGCGGGCAACATAGAAAGTATTGCATTTTTTATGGAAGAGTGTAAGCGCATGGGACTAACTGTTTTGGGGCCTGATTTGAATGAGAGTTTTGCTGATTTTGCGGTAAACGACAACGGAGAAATCCGCTTTGGAATGGGTTCTATAAAAGGCGCGGGCGAAAAAGCTATTGAAACCATTATTGATGAACGCAATGCTAACGGCAAATACAAAAACATTTTTGATTTGTGTACCCGTGTAAGTTTAAAAGCGGTTACCAAAAAGGTGTTAGAGGCATTGGCCAAAGGTGGTGCTTTAGATTTTGATAAAAACTATCACCGTGCCCAATACTTTAAAACTGCTACAGGAGACGTAACAACCGGCAATGATTTAGCCATTAAATATGGCATTGCTCAACAAGCCAATGATGCTAACAGCCAAGGCAGTTTGTTTGGTGATAGCAAAGGTGCAAGTTTAAAACCGCCACAACTACCTGATATTGAACGTATGGGAATGATTGAAGAATTGCGCATTGAAAAAGAAGTGGTGGGTATGTATATTTCAGGTCACCCATTGGATTTATATGCCTTTGAACATGAAAAGTTAACCAATACTGCCTGTATTGAGTTGGCAGATACCCTACCATTTATTGGGCAAGAAGTAAAAATTGCAGGTATTTTAACAGCTGTTGAGCATAAAATAAGCCAAGCGGGTTCGCCTTGGGGCAAATTTGTATTGGAGGATTATGAAGGCTCATACCAATTTAATTTATACAAAGATGAGTATGCAAAATATAGCAGTCAGTTGGTAAAAGATGCCTTTGTGCTGATGCAAATAGAGTTTTATAACTGGAACAGAAACAAAGAAGAACCCGTCAGGGTAGGTTCTAAAATTAAAAAAGTAGAACCGCTAGAAGATGCCATGAAAAACAACATCAGAAGTGTACATGCCAAACTAAATTGGACTATGTTGGACAATGAAAAAGCTGATAGTTTAATCACCTTGGTGGAGCAGAACTTGGGTGATGTGCCTTTTTACTTTACCCTGTATGATTATGATGAGGGTGGAGAGGTGGACATGGGAAATGAAACCTTAAAAGTAAAACCCAGTATCCAACTTGCTCAAAAATTTGAAGCGTTGGATTGTAGTTTTCATGTGAATTTTAGTTAGTAAAGTTGAGAATAAATATAATTAAGATTCATTCAAAAAATTATAACAAGAGGCAGCTAAAATAGCTAACCCTCCCTTAAAACTTCCTCCCTTTCCACTCTGTTTTAAAAGGCAGCAAAAAGAAAAGCAAGGTGGTTATAGTTACCGTATAGAGGTACGGCTCATACAAAAATAAATAGAGCGCGTGTTTGGGAATGGACAATTTCAGTTTTTTGAGATTGAGCAAGATGTAGGTATTCTGCAACAGAAATTTAATACCAATGATACCCAAAGTTATTTTTGGAAGGATAAAAAGTGCTATCAAAGTAAGGGGATAGTAGAGTGCAAAAACTGCAAATAAAAACCACCAATTAGAGGGCAATTCTCTAGCACCCAAAAGCCATCTTTTGCGCTGATGCAACAGGTTTTGAATACCAATAATAGGATTTGACAATGCCAAAACCTTTGTATTACAAATATTTTTTGCAGTCCAGCCTAGTGCCGTAACTTTTTGGTAAATTTTATAATCTTCGGTTATGGAAAAAGGAATATTTTCATAACCTCCCGTTTGCCAATAAGCCTTAGCCCTGATAGACATATTGTTTCCAATGGCAGTAGTTTTTACGCCCGCACGGTAAAAGGTTTCTACCAAGCACATAAAATAAATCCAGTCTACAGACTGCAACATACCCCACAAGCCTTTGCCTTCAATGTAGGTTGTGCCACTAACAATACCGATGTCTTCACTGTCATAATTGGCAATCAGGGTTTTTGCCCATGTGGATGGAACAGCAATATCTGCATCTGTAATTAAATAAAATTTGCCTTGGGCATGGTGGGCTATTTCTGCTAAAACCGCAGCCTTTGCCATGGTTTGTGGATATTTTCCTTCAATCTCAACTAATCGAATCGCAAATTGGGGATGTGCTGTTATAAAGTTGAGAACTAAATTCCTCGTTTGATCTTCCGAACGGTCATTACCCACAATAATTTCTAAATGAGGATAATCTAAGGCTATCAATGCTTTTAAACAACGCTCAATATTATGCTCCTCATTGCGCGCAGCCAATAGCACCGAAACCAATGGCCAGTTCTCACTTTGGATTGGGGCTTTACGTTGTTTAAAAACCCAAAACAAATGCCACAAAGCAATGCCTAAATAAAGCAGCGGAACAATCAATAAAATATAAATGTAGGGCATTGCGCTATGATGTAGTTTTATTGCTTTACAATGTCCGTAGTTTCTGAAAAAACCAATTTTTCATGTGGAATTACAATGCTATTAAAGCCTTTTAACTTTAAATACTCCAAGTATGCAGGCAAGAGCAATTTAAGGTTTTCAAAAGATTTTTGGCTGTCATGAAAAACTACAATGTTTCCCTTTTTGGTATAGTCACACAGGGCTTTCAAACTCTTATCAATATCCAAATCCTTATGAAAATCGCCCGATAACTGATTCCACATAATGATTTTAAATGATTTGTTCAATTGCTTTACCTGACTGCGTTTTATTCTGCCATAAGGGGGTCTAAATAAATTGGTTTGGGTGTATTTTTGGCATAATTTAACATTGTCAACATAAGCTTGGGGGCTGTTGCTATATCCTGATAAATGATGCGAAGTATGGTTACCCAAAGCATGTCCTTCTTGTCGCATTCTTTGTAAAATAGCTGGATTTTTTTCTGCATTTTGACCCACCATAAAAAAAGTAGCTTTGGCATTATACTGCGCTAGTAAATCTAATACCCATGGGGTAATGGAGGAATCCGGGCCATCGTCAAACGTCAGGTAAATTTGATTGGCTGGGGTATTTTCAATTTCCCACACCAATTTACCGAAAAGCTTATTAAAAAATTGGGGTATGATAAAGGGGAAAAGTCTCACTGCTTTTTAAAAATCCAAACCAATTGATAAATAATTAATCCCTGCACCAAACTTATTGTTTTTATAGCCCCATGCCCTTTCAAATTTAAACAAATAACCAAAAACATAAGCTCTAACCCCCACCCCTGTTCCAACTAGCCAAGGATTACCCGGACTAGTTACCGTAACCACATAATTGGGCAAAGTATAGGTTTTGGTGTTTAATGGAGAAGGAGAGTTGTAAGGGTTAATACCGTTCCAAGCACCCCCCATATCCACAAATGTAGAGAGTGTAAATGTTTTGTAAAACTGATTATAAAGGGGCGCCTTATAAAAATGAGAGATGATGGGGAAACGCAATTCAGAACTTAGAACCGTAGTGGTATAACCATAACTTATATTTCTGGGATAACCTCTTAAATTGGGTGCCAATGCTAAAAAAGTATAGCTAGGGTCTCTAGCAAAAGGCAGCGTTTGATTATATTTTGGATTAATCCAAGTTTCTATACCACCTAAATAATAAATGGTTTTAAAATTTCCTGGAGAAGTAGAGCCTGCAAAACGGGTTGCCCACATCAATTCTCCCACCACCGGAACATTCCTACGGATATCAAACCCCAAATTTATCATGCTGCCCTTAAAGTTGGCAAATTGATAATACTCACCATAAACTTTAGAACGAATTCCAAAATTCCTGTTAATACTTCTGTCAATGCTATTGTCAAATACCCATTCAAACGTGATAATTGCCATTTTTCTATCTATGGTCGGTCTTAAAATTGCCTCAGAATTATCCAAACCCGGTACAATTCTATCTTGTTTTGCCCTTAAAGAAACACGCACTCTGCTGCGCTCAGAAAATGGGTAACTAGCACCTACCCAAACTTCGCCTTGATTAAAAATTGACTGATTATTCAAAAATCCATATATCTTTTTTCTTTGTAAAACACCTGCATCAAAATCTACTTTAAACTGCAAAGCTTTAAAATCTAAGCGGTAATCATGCCCTTCAAATAAACCATGAAAACGAACCCCACCTTTGATAATGTAATTGCGAAAAATATCAGCTGCCTCTGCCTCTATATTGAAACTAAAAAACGGCACTTTCATGGCTTGCGAGTCCATTTCTATAGGATAATAAGGGTAACCTAAGTTTGAATTGTCAGTTTGTGTAACCAAATAATTCATATAGAATGACGTGCGCACTTTTTCCCCTTGACCATCAGAGGTTGGCAAAATAGGTGCTTTCATGGCGCGATTTAACTCATAATCTACCACAGGAAAATTGCTAATAAAATAAGGAGGCACTTTTGGGAAAATTACGGAGTCTTTTTTAAGCGTATCTTGACCTAAACTATCATTGGGCTTCAAAGATTTTTTGGTTTTTCCTTTGCTATTAAAGGGCTCGTAACCAATGGGATTATTTGAACGATAAGCAGTATTTTTAGGATCTAAGTTTTTAGACTCTTCAATAACATCTTCCGCCAAATCTGATAAATAAATATAATACCTATCATTGTTTAAAATCAACTCGGCCAATTGCTGCTTTTCTTGAGCAATATCCTGATACAGTATATTTCGTTTATAATTGGATACAAAAACAAAACTGCCCATCGAGTCGTAAGGAGTAACCACTGCATTTACAATACCCGTTTCATCGGTTAGGCATGTTATAAGTCCTTTGCCATAATAAAGTGGAGCGTAGTAATTGGCCCCAAATTTTGGTTTACCCAAAGCTTGTATTTGTCCTGTTTTGCTGTAACTAAAGATGGTGGTAGGATAATTAGAAACATTTAAAATATTATCCTTATCCATGGCCAGCGTGGGCCTTTTGGAGGCAAATAATAAAGTTCCATCTGGCATAAAAGAGGGATTGATGTCTAAGTAATAATCATCAGTTATTTTAGACAACTTGGAAGTTTTTAAGTCTACATAAAACAAATCTGATTGCCCAAAGCTAAAAGCACTTAACACCACAGAATCACCATAAGGAGAATAACAAAAATCTCTCACGCCATCATGTTTTCCTATATCAAAAAACTTAAATTTACCATTGATGATATTAATTTCTTTTAGTTGATCCTGGTTGTCTTTGTAGGTTATAATTCCTAGTTTTCGGCTGTCTGGATTCCACGCAATCAAAGGATAGTAATTATCTGAAGTAATGGTTTCGCTTTTATACCCACTTTTTTGAAGCAGTTTGGTTGATTTATTCTTAACATTGTAAAGCCACACTTTTACCAAACCACTGTTATTGGTAACAATAGCCATGTATTTACCATTGGGACTAACGGTAAAACGGGTATGTTTGTACTTGGCAATTTTATCTGGAGAATTTTCTGTCCCTCTTGGTACATTTCCCAATCTATTTTCTTGGGCATATTTGTTATAATACCAACTGCGCCAATTTTGCAAAATTCTTGCCATGCCCAATCCTGTTGAACGGATTAAAGCACCTTCAGCACTGTGTTCATACTGTGTCCAAAAAATAATGTTAGAAACCGCTTCTGCACCATTTTCTTGTCCTAAATAATACCATATACTTTTTCCTGCCAATATCTCATCCTCACGAGAAAGCGTATTAAAATTTTGAAAACTTTTGCTTTCAATTTTATCCCGCATCTCATCATCATCATCCACATTCCAAGACTCACCAATATAATGCAGCAAACCTTTGTAATACCAGTCTGGCAATGAAAAAAGCACATTGGTTCTCACTTTCTCTTGTAAGGTTCCTCCATAAAACAGATCCGTTAAAATAGCATTGCCAATAGCCATTCTCACTTGCTTTTTCAAATGGTTATAATCGCCATCAAAATAAACTGGAAAAATATTTTGCCGAATGTTGCTAAAACCCGCTGGGTTGATAGGCGTATTGGTTAAATCCATATTGCTTTGCCTATACTCGTTGATATTGTTAAAAACAATAATATACAAAGGCTCGCTCAAAGTAGCTCCTATTAAACGCTCAACACTAATGGTTTCGCTTAAGGCAATTGCCAGTGCATTATTTGCTACTACCTCTCCATTGTCATGGTAATAAATTGTAACCAATGCATTGCCCGTAGTTTGCCATTTAAAATTATTAGAACCAACCCTGTTTCTACCAAAACTAGTGTACATGCCTTGTGCAAAGCTTTGCTTAACCAAGGAGCCACTTAACACAAAAAGACAAACATAAATAATGCCCCTAAACACGGTTACGAATATAAGGCGAAAAATACTTTCTAAGCTCAATTTGTTGTAATATTGTGGCACAATCACAAGATAAATAAGATATGACAAAAGCAAACCACTACATTGAATTAGAAAATAAACATGGCGCATTTAATTATAAACCCCTTCCGGTGGTTTTAAAAAAAGGTCTTGGAGTTCATGTTTGGGATGTTGATGACAACAAATATTTAGACTTTCTGTCAGCATACAGTGCGTTAAACCAAGGGCATTGCCATCCAAAAATAATCAAAGCACTCACAGACCAAGCGCAAATACTTACCTTAACATCAAGAGCCTTTTACAATGATGTTTTAGGCGAGTTTGAAGAATATATGTGTAACTATTTTGGTTACGACCGTGTTTTACCAATGAATACTGGAGTTGAAGCTGGAGAAACCGCTATTAAACTTGCAAGAAGATGGGGATATGATGTAAAAAGAATCCCTGCCAACAAAGCAAGGATAATATTTGCTGAAAATAACTTTTGGGGCAGAACCATAGCGGCAATAAGTATCTCTAGTGATGAGGATAGCTATGGTGGATTTGGCCCCTATGTTCCAGGGTTCTCCAATGTTCCATATAATGATTTAGATGCACTAGAAAAAGAATTAAAAGATTCTAATGTAGCTGCATTTATGGTAGAACCTATACAGGGAGAAGCGGGTGTGGTAGTACCTGATGAAGGATATTTGACTAAAGTTGCGGCACTTTGTAAACAATACAATGTTCTTTTCATTGCAGATGAGGTACAAACAGGAATTGGCAGAACCGGTAGATTATTGGCTTGTGACTATGAAAATGTAAAACCAGATATTTTAGTATTGGGAAAAGCGCTTTCAGGAGGTGTAATGCCTGTTTCTGCAGTTTTATCTTCCAATGAAATTATGCTAACCATTAAACCTGGGCAACATGGATCCACTTTTGGAGGAAATCCATTAGGGTGTAAGGTTGCAGTAGCTGCACTAGAAGTAATAAAAGAGGAGAAGCTTTCCGAAAACGCCTATGCAATGGGAATTAAGTTTAGGGATGGCCTAAAAGCGATGGATTTGCCTATGATGACCACCATACGCGGAAAAGGCTTAATGAATGGTGTTGTTATCGAACCTTTTAATGGGCACATGGCTTATGATGTTTGTCTTAAATTGAAAGAAAACGGATTGCTTGCTAAACAAACGCATGATCATATCATCCGTTTTGCACCACCGTTAACGATTAATGAAGCACAGTTAAACGAAGCGCTTAGCATTATTGAGAAGACGTTTAGGGAGATGATGTAGGGATTAATGCCGTAATGTGAAAACACATGACAGGGCTGAAACAAGTTTCCCCCTAAATATTAACCCCCAAACTAACAAAAAAGGCCCTGCCATCTGAAGGCAAAATTCCTGGACCAGGATAGCCGGTAGCTCTTCTTGTAAAGTACTGCGTATTTAATAAATTATTGACTGAAAAACCTAGTTTAAACTTTTTAAACTCATACTTTGTGGTGGCGTCCCACACTTGGTAGGATGGAATTAGTCCATCTATTCCTGTAGGAGTTTGAAGGGTGTTGGTAGCCTCCGTAAACTGCTGGCTTGTGTAGGAATATTGGGTTGAAATGTGCCATTTTTTATAGGCATAAGTCAAGCCTGACCTAACAATCATACTGGGTACCAATTCTACTTTTTTCCCCATAAAAGCTGGTTCGTTGCTATTGATATACCGTGCATCTACCAATGAGGTATTGACAAACCAATTAAGTTCATGTTTTTTGCTAATATGGAGCAGCTCAAATACATTGGTTTCAGCAAACAACTCTAAACCTTTATTGAGGGATTGAGCAATATTTGTACGGTATCTATAGGTAATAAACGATTGGGTATCTGCCCTTAAAACGGACCCTATTCTATTGTTATAGGCCAATAAAAATGCACTAAAATCATATTTAATTTTGCCTTTCCAAATACCCCTTACCCCTGCATCTGCTGTAAAGCCTTTTTCATCCGCTAAATTGGGGTCAACTCTAACACTAGGGTTCACCACGCGCAAATCATTAAAATTTACCGCCCTATAATTTTGCGACCAAGTAGCAAAAAATTCTTGCTCCTTGCGCTTGTAACTCAAACCCAAACCAGCAAGAACAAAATACCTTTTAGACTCCTTTTGCTCTTCTATTCGCTCATCAAACACAATATTTCCCGCCAAATCCTTAGCAATATTTCTGTAATACCCATTGGCTGCGGTAGTAATGTGCTCAAAACGCAATCCAGGAATAAGACTTAAATTCCGATTTAAGTAAATGATGTTTTCATTAAAAATAGCAATATTTTGACTCGGCAAATCATAATCAGATCCCTCTAGATTATTGGGTTGATTATAATCAAAGTTAGCATCACGCCCATTACTTCCTTCTCCTTGTTTCCTTTCTGTTTGCCCCTTGTAATACCTCGCCCCAACTAAGAATACCGCATCTTTTTTAAATATTTGTCCTCTGTTCATGTACCGCAATTCCGATCCAAAATTGGTGTATTTATCCTTTAGTAAATCCCTGTTCATTAAGGCATCCTGTCTATTGACTGGTTGTAAATTCCCCAATGCAAAACGGCTTCCTATCAAACCGAAATTACGCAGATTGAGCTTAGCCTTTTTTGTCAAGGCATAATCAGCAGAAAGCGAGAATATATTCCAATTTACTTTAAACCAATTTCTATCTCGAAAAGACTGCCTGGCATCTTGTTTAAATTGAGCATCTGTAAGCCCCCCAGGCTGCTTTGCTAAATAATTCATTCTGGTATAGGTGGCATTTACTTTAAACTTTTTAGAAATTTGATACTCAACGCTGTTGTAATAAGTTTGAGCATCCAGATTGGCATTTTTCCGCCACCCATCCGCATGCTTGTATTGATAAAAACTAAAGTAATTTAGCTTTTTAAGAGTACCTCCAATACTGGTTGTCGTATTAAAAAATCCATAAGAGCCCAAAGTCTGATTGGTTTGTAACTCAATCTTTTTTGTAAGACTGCCGGACCTTAGCTTAAAATTAAGCATCCCGCCAAACTGAGTGCCATATTGAAGGGAGGCTGCCCCTCTCACAATTTGAATTTGCTCTACCATTTCTGCTGGCGGTGTATAATAACTTTCTGGATATCCTAAAGCGTCAGCGCTGATATCAAAACCATTTTGGCGTGTATTAAAATTAGAGACCCTACTCGGGCTTAATCCCCTGCCACCTATTCCTAACTGAAGACCAGAACCATCATTTTCCCATATATTTAATCCCGGTACTTTCCCATAAATCTGTCTCGCAGTATTGGCAGAAGTGTTGACCGTTAAGCTATCTAATATAATTAACTCGCTTTTTTTACTGGCATAAATGCCCATATCATCTACCCCATTTAAAAACGAACTGTTTTCACTTCCCCCATTAATTTTTACTTTAAGCAGTGTTTTAGCTCGCTTGTCATCAGTTATTTTAACCAAATTTACTATATAAAGCAATTGATTTGAATCTATTGTAAGGTTAATTGAAAAATAATTATCCTTTGTAATTCGTAAATTTTTTAGGTTTCGGCTTACTTTAATTTCACCCATTTTATTGGTTAATCCATTAAAGTTATTTGATTGGACATTGGCCTTTTCTATTGGGGCAAGACTTAAGGAATCAACTACTTTAATAGTAATATTTTGGCCATACATTGTACTAACAAGACCAAGCAGCATGAACAATATAAAGCTAATCTTAATTTTCATTTTTCTCAAAAGCTAAGATTAAATTGGGGTTGTCTTGTATTTGGGCTATTTCTAACAGATTAACGGTACTGTCCAAAAACAACCTGCTTCCACTGCCATTGAGGGAAACATAACTTTCAACATGCACGGCAATGTTATTCATTCCTTTTTGCTCAAAGTCACTTTGAATGTGGTGTGCAAAATCAATAATCATATCTGGCTGCGTAGACATCATTTTTTCTTGATTTTTGGTTAGGTAGGATCTATTATCAATTTCTATTTCCCTTCCAGTTGCTTTATCCCTGACATAAAAAAATGCTGTGCCCGCTTTCTCCATAAGCATCACTCGCCATGAAAATCTGTATCCCAACTCTGTCCAAAACAGTTTACCTGGGTACAACACATAGCGAAATGGCAAAGCAACCTGAATCAAAAAATACAAGGCTAAAATGCCCAAGGTAATTTTGCTCCTAATTGGTATACTTAAGGCATTTGTCATGACCTCATTTCCTGCTTTTTGCTTTGAGAAAAAATTAAAAATTCGGATGTGAAAATCGGCAGAAAAGAAAATCAAGGAACTTCCGATCATAATAAATGGGAACATCCCTATCGGAAACAATAACCAAGTAGTGATGTGAAAAAATATCACAAACGCAAAAGCTAAGTTCCTTGTTTTACGATTTATCAGTAAAAAAACAATCCCCAAATCATACAAAGCACCACCCCAGCTAAAAATGTAAGCGGTAATAGGTTTATCCATTAACCCACCAATTATTGGTATATAGGTGTTTGCAGAAAGCCAAATTTTAAGAGGCATTGCGTTAAATAACCAATCATCATTGAGCTTGGCCAAACCCGCAAAAATATAAACTACCGCTAGTTGAACTTTTATGGTGTCTATGGTCCATTTAGGAACTGACATTTTCTCACGTTTACCTTTCCGCATTGCATCCATAGAAAAACCTTTATGGGCTGGTAAAAAAATAAGCAGAAAAACCATTAGGCTAACTAAGTAATAATGGTTTAAGTAGTTTGTTTTGTCCAGTAATTCTGCGTAGGTAAAAAGTAAAAAAGCAGCAATGGTTGCTGCACGGTAAAATAAACCTAAGGCTATTAAAAGAAATGATATTGCTATCCCAACGAATAAGCTATAGGTGCCATAATACCCAAGAGGTTTAACCCACTCAAAATATTGATATTTAAAAAAATAGCTTGGCTGAATATATAAACTGGATACCCAACCATTGGCGATAAACCGCACCATGGCTAAAAACATAATTGCTCCAAAAACTATCCTAAACATAGCCAAAGGTGCAATATGCACTTGGCGTTTAAAATATGGAGTTTTCAAATTCATTGATACTAGTCCCCATCATTATCTTGGTAGGTAATTAGAACACCTAAGGCAGACGACAAGTCAGTTTTTAACAATACGACCTGCTTTTGTATTTCAGCATAAGCACCATTTACTAAAGATTGCTGATTAACTACTGCTTTTGAAAGAGGCTCTGGCACTAAAGCCATTGCTGACTTAACTTTTTCAAACTGTGCTTTTATCGCGTCTGCCAATAATTGACCGTTATAATTTGTTTTCAAAAACAACAAATAATCATCAAAGCCTTCTCTATCTATTCCATCTTTCCCAATCCCAAAGTAGAGGTTTTGAATTGCCAATTGATGTTCCCTGGCCAATTCTGTAGAAAAGCCCCCATAGTATGCCTCCACTTTTTCTGGCAATGGATTTCCCAAGGTCTTCTTGCCTAATGGAATACCGATTTGAAAGTTTTTAAGGAATTCCCAATCATAATTAAGTTGATTAACCAACATCCCTAATGAACTGCCAACGCTATTCCCAACATTATTAGCAAACTCGTTTTTATAACTTTGGCTCCATTGACTGTAAACCGAATTTGCATTGTTGTCAATTTCTGTAACGATATCCAATAGATATTTTTGGTAATTGGCACTTAAACTTCCCGTATTAAAAAATGACACAATCTCATTTTCTGTTTTTGAAGAACCATAAATCAAAAAATCAATGGATGGAAATCCTTTGGAAGCGATGTTTGCAGCAATGGCTAAATTGTAATTACCAGATTCAATATTTTTATGAATATTGGAGGTATCTGTAGGAAAGGTGTTGGTGTTTGCACTCAAAGAAATTTCTTGTGCTGGCCCAAATTCAAAGGCAGCAACATACTGCCAAGTGATAAAAGCCTCCTTATGGCGCTCTTTTAGTTTGGTTAAATTATCAATTGTTGGTTTAGCATTAAAGGTTATAGTTGCTGATTTTAATGCGTTTGTTTTTAACGAATAGGCTTCATAATAAGGTACAATAAGGTTGTTCACAAAGTTACTTAGCATGACCTTTCTATCAAAATCATCCGTTCCTTCAGTTTTGGGTTTATCCTTGCCACAGGCAAACAAAATAAGGCAAGCGACTGCAAAACTGAAAATAGCAAATGGTACAAATTTATTATGCATCGTTGACATTACAGGATAGTTTTAACCGCATCAAAACCATAAATAGTGCTTAATACATCTCTGGCTTTATCCAAATTTGCAGTGGTTACATTGTATAAGTTATCTCCAATATACCCCTTAACTTCTGTGATTTGAGCAGCACTTATTTTCTTATTGAGGTTATAGTTTAATGATTGAATAAATCCTAAAGTCTCAGAAAGGGTGTGATTTCTTAATGCATCATCCGCAAAATTTGCTTTTGCTCTGTTTATGTAATGAATAGCAGTTGCTGCAACAACTTTTTCCCAAGTTTCACTAACTACTTTTTTAGCCTCATCTCTAGTAGCATTGTCTTTGTTAGTGATGGCTGCTCTTCCTTTGATCAAGGCATCCATCATGGTTTTATTAATTCCTAAAACAGCATCATTTGTATTACAGTATTTACCCCAGTAACCCACATTGTTATTGGTCGGAAAATCTTTAGGAACCGAAAAGTATCCAAATGCCTCATCCCAATTATGTTCCATCTCCGTCCCCTTTCCTTGGGTAACAGTAGTATTATCCTTTGTTGCGATATTTTCTAAATAATAAGAAACCGCTTGGTAATAAAACACTGCGCCCATAATGCCTTTCTCGGTCAATTCTGCGTAATCAATGCCATTGCCAGAACAAAGGTATTGCTTACCCGTTGAACTAGTTACCACCCCAGCAATGCCATTAGAGCCAACAGTTTTAGACTGGCTCGCCAAAGCAATACTATCAAAATAGCTTTCCATTAAAGTTTGGTCTGTGGTAAATGTTTTATCTTTTAATTGTTTGCCGCTAGTGTTTAAATCTGCCACGCCAAAAGGACTTCCACTGTTGGCATACATGTTTTTAATTTTAGCCGCGTCCAACACTGTGCCTAGTATACTTCCTGTTTCTAGGTATTTTATAATTGCATCCAACATAGCAATTCTTGTTAATTGACCTGAATAATCTACATTTTCAAAATTATAAGTTACGGGAACAGTATATTTTCGATCATTCGTTTTTATACCCTCAATTTCAGGATCTTTTTTGCAAGAAAAAAGGATTATGCAACAAATAATTATCAGGGATATTTTGTTAAAAATTAGTGGCAGTTTCATATTTTTCATATTTCTTATTTTTATTTAGACTGATTATAAATTAGGTGCAATAATAGGCAAGTTTAGAAACATTCCAAATAAAAAACTTGGGAAATATTACAATGACTATACTAAGACCCAATATAACACATTTAATACTTTTATTCTACAAGAATTTTTTCTAAACTACAAAGTAAAACTTCAAATATAATAAAACCAGTAAGGCTCAGTTTCAAGCTCGCAACAAACTGTGAAACAATAAAAAGCATTATAAAAGTGAAAAATACCTATACTATAGTTAACATTGCAATATGTCTAATAAAGCAATAACCTGCCCCAATTGTGGTGAACAAATTGATGTTGACACCTTGCTAATTCATCAAACCGAAGAGCGTTTGAAAAAAGAAATGCAAGCACAAATGGCGGTAAAATTTGAAGATATTCAGAAACAAAAAGCTGCCTTGGCAGAAGAAGTGCGTAAAATGGATGACTATAAGGCCAAGGAAAAAGAATTATTTAACGACCGCTTGGATAAAGAGCTTAAAAAAAGTTTGGAGTTAAAAAGCCTAGAAATTCAATCAAAAATTGAAAAAGAGCTGGGTGAAAAATCAGAAAACCAAATAAAGTTTTTAAACGAAACCTTAGAAAAAGAAAAGGTTAAAAATAAAGAATTGAGCACTGCTCAATTGGATTTAATGAAGTTACAACAAAAATTAAGTGAAAGAGAAGAGCAATTTGCCATTGAAAAAGAAAAAGCACTGCTTACAGCCAAGGAAGATATTGAGCGGAATACAAAAAACAAAGAGCGAGAAAAATTTGAACTGAGAGAAAAGGAATTTCTAAAACAACTAGAAGACCAAAAGAAATTGGTTGCTGAAATGAAACGCAAGCAAGAGCAAGGCAGCATGCAGTTGCAAGGAGAGGTTCAGGAGTTGGCTATAGAAGAATTTTTAATGCAATCCTTTGTTTATGATGATATTATTGAAATAAAAAAAGGTGCTAGAGGGGGCGATTGTATTCATGTTGTAAAAAGTAACTTTGGCGGCATTTGCGGTAAAATATATTATGAAAGTAAGCGTACCAAAGACTTTCAGCCCAGTTGGATAGAAAAATTTAAAGATGATTTAAGACAGCATCAAGGTGATATTGGGGTGATTGTAACCCAAACCATGCCCAAAGATATGGATAGATTTGGACTGCGAGAAGGTATTTGGATTTGCACTTATGACGATTTCAAAGGGCTTTGTTTTGCACTGAGAGAAAGCATTTTGCGTGTTGCAGAAGTACAAAAAGGGCAGGAAAACAAAGGTGATAAAATGAGTTTGCTCTACGACTATTTTACCAGCCAAACTTTTAAAGATACTTTTATGGGTATGATGGAAGTGTATGACACCATGCGTAGAGATTTGGATAAGGAAAAAAGTGCAATGGGCAGAATTTGGAAAATGCGTGAATCACAAATAGACCGCTTTTTAACCAATGCCAATAATTTGTATGGCAGTATAAAAGGTATTGCAGGTAATAGCATAGATTTACCCAATCCAGCAGATACATTGGGTTTGCCAGAATAGTTGAGCCATAACCCTTCGAGCGTTTTAAACGCTCGAAGGGTTTGAATAAATATTGATTTCCGTCAATCTACTGACGCAATTCTATTAAATACCGTCAGCAGCAGTAATCTTTTCCAAAGTTTTTAACTTTGGAAAAGATTAGATATTTTTGCAGCAATGCAACCAGAGATATACTTTACACAAATATCTAACCTTTCTGAAGCACGTTTTGCAACCTCGGTTATGGCAAAAGGAATTGGCTTTTGCATAGAAAAAGCTCACCCCGACTATGTTTCGCCCACCATATTAAGCAGTTTCCAAGAATGGCTCGTGGGTAGCGACTGGATTGCTCACATTTCGGAAGAGCCTGCCAAAGAAATCAAAGAAATTATTGAATACTTTAATTTTAACTTTATTTTGCACAACAACAAAATATACAAATACCCTCAAGGTGGTGCAGTTTTAAGTGATTCAAATTTAGTAACGGAACTAACCCCTTTAGTCAGCGCAGAAGACTTTAAAAATGCAGTGACAAATCAAACCAATCCCGTGTTACTATTTGGCAGCAAAGAAGAAGAAGTGGGGATGGCTAGCATGGATAAATGGCTGGATTATTTTGAGGCCATTGATATTTTATAGACAAAACAATGATGGAATTTTCACAAGAATGGGCACAAGCAAAAGATGCCAGCGACAGTTTAAAAGCTTTTAAAGAAGCGTTTTACTTTCCGCAACACCATGGTAAACCGGTTGTTTACCTTACCGGAAATTCCTTGGGTCTACAGGCTAAACAAACCAAAACCTATATACAAGAAGAGCTAGACGCATGGAAAAATTTAGGTGTCGATGGGCATTTTGAAGGCAAAAGACCTTGGATGCATTACCACAAATTTTTTAGTGAAAAAATAGCCAAAATTGTTGGAGCAAAACCGCAAGAGGTGGTGGTGATGAACAACCTTACGGTAAACCTACATTTACTATTTGCCTCCTTTTACAGACCTACTAAAGAGCGTTTTAAAATTATTATGGAGGGCGGTGCTTTTCCAAGTGATATGTATGCCGTTGAATCTCAAGTAAAACACCACGGCTTTGACCCTAAAACGGCAATTATCGAAGTTACTCCAAGGGCAGGAGAAAACCATTTAAGAGATGAAGATATTATTGCTACCATTAAAGAACATGGCTCAGAAACCGCTTTGGTATTTTTTAGCGGAGTGCAATACTTCACAGGTCAAGTTTTTGACATGGAAAACATTGCCAAAACTGCGCATGAAGTAGGTGCTTTTGCTGGCTTTGATTTAGCTCATGCCGCTGGAAACATAAAATTAGACCTACACGATTGGAATGCAGATTTTGCAGCATGGTGCAGTTATAAGTATTTAAACTCTGGACCTGGTGGGGTTTCAGGCATTTTTGTGCATGAAACGCATGGCAACAATCCAGATACACCGCGTTTTGCAGGTTGGTGGGGATACAAAGAAGAAGATCGTTTTCAGATGAAAAAAGGATTTGTACCAGAACCGGGTGCTGCAGGTTGGCAGTTGAGCAATGCCCCTGTATTTTCTATGATTCCTCATTTGGCCTCCTTAGATTTATTTGAAAAAGCCGGCATGGACAATCTGATTGCCAAGCAAAAAGAAATTACGGCCTATTTGGAGTTTGTTTTACAAGAAACTGCCCCACAGTTACAAATAATTACCCCAAAAAACAGAGGTAGCCAATTGAGTATTTTAACCAATAAAAATGGCAAAAAACTATTTGATTATTTAACGGCAAATGGAGTAATTGCAGATTGGCGCGAACCTCATTTGTCTGAAACAGAGTTTGGCGTGATACGCATGGCACCTGTGCCTATTTATACTTCTTTTGAAGATATATGGCGGTTGGGGGAGATTCTTGTTAATTATAAATGATGAATTATGAAAGGACCTAAGGAAGAAATACAGACTTATTTGATTGAGCTTTTAGAAAATGAACGTTTTGAGGAGGCTTGTATGGTAAGAGATTTAACACAATTGTAAATTATTAAAACTTAAGTTAGAGTTTAACCAGATAGTCCCCTCGATCTATCGGTAGATTTAGCGAAGCGTTCTACCGATTATTAATAGAATAGAGTCTTAGACTCATCTTAGTAAACACTAACAATTAGAGAAACCCTTAGTTCAAATTCCTTTTTAGTTGTCCTTTCTGTAAGCTATTTTCGCACCTTTAATTTTTCAATTCATTTGTCAGCAATCATTCAAACTTATCGCAGTAAACTAAGCACTTACCAATCTCAATTGGAAAAGGTAAATAAGCAGCTAAACCTAATTGTAACCGTTCGCTTGGTGCTAGCTGCCATCATAGTTTTATTTATATATCTCTATTTTAAACAGGATTATGGCGTTTATATCTTATTAGGATTGGCAGGGCTAATTGGGTTTATCTATCTCATAAAACTGCATAGCAAGCATAATTTCAATAAAAAAAGATTAGATGCCCTAGTACGTGTTAATCAAGAAGAGATTGATTTTCTTGCAGAAGAAAAATTACCCTTTGATATGGGCTTAAATTACCTTGAACCCAATCATTTTTACGCGCATGACTTAGATATTTTTGGCCCGAAATCCTTATATCAAAACCTCAACAGAACACATTTAAAATCCGGTGCAGACCAATTAAGTGAATACCTTTTAAACTTGCCTACATCACAAGAAATACGAAACAGACAAAATGCAATTAATGAGCTGGGTGAAAAATTAGATTGGCGACAACAATACAGTGCTTCCTGTATTACAACCGAAGAGAAAGAAGAAACCCTAGCCTCCCTTCTAAACTGGGCAAAGAAAGATTTAACTAAGCCTAGCAATACAATTAGAATGGCTGCTTTTGTGCTACCAATTGCCTTATTTGTTAGTATTGCACTTAATTACTTTTTGCCAGATGCTATTTTCGGTAGTTTTATAAAACCCCTAATTATTTCCAACTTGTTGGTCGCATTTAGTCAGGCAAAATATATTAAAAATGAGCTCATTCATTCTGCCAGTATTAAAAATACATTAAAGAGTTACAGCTTATTGATTGAGCAAATTGAGCAAGAAACGTTTGAAAGTGAAAAGTTAACATTGCTTCAAGCAGACCTGATACAAGAAAAAGAAAAAGTAAGCCATTCTATAAAAAAACTGGCTAAAATTTATGCTGGATTAGAGAATATTAATAATCCTTTTGGTGCAGCTTTGCTAAATGCCTTTATACTTTATCATGTGCATGCTTTTTATAAGTTAAAGGTTTGGAAAAAGCAAAACGCTCATAAAATATCAGTGTGGATGGACGTTTTAGGTGAATTTGAAGCCCTTAATTCACTTGCAAACCTTAGCTATAACAATCCCAATTTTGTTTTTCCTCAATTAAATGCAGAAGAAAAACTTGAATTTAAGGAACTGGGTCATCCACTTATAAATGCAATGGGGCGGATTGCAAATGATATAAACTACAACGGATTTAAGTTTATAATCCTAACCGGATCCAACATGTCGGGCAAAAGCACATTTCTGCGTAGCTTAGGAATAAACATGGTATTGGTGCAAGCAGGCGCTCCTGTTTGCGCTAGCGAAGCAAACGTTCACCCAATGCCCATTTTAGTTTCTATGCGCGTTAGCGACTCTTTAGGCGAAGGGGAGTCTTTCTTTTTTGCTGAAGTAAAAAGATTGAAACAAATTATGGTGGCCGCCCAAAAAGAAACCAGTTATGTATTGTTAGATGAAATTTTGCGTGGCACCAATTCCGATGACAAACGCACCGGAACGGTAGAAGTAATTAAATCCATTTTAGCCAAAAACGCTTATGGCGCTATAGCTACCCATGATTTAAAAGTGTGCGACACCACTTCAGAATATCCTATGCAACTCACTAACAAATGCTTTGAAGTAGAAATTGAAAACAACGAATTGGTTTTTGACTACAAACTGATAGAAGGGGTTTGCAAAAACAAAAGTGCAACCTTTTTAATGAAAAAGATGGGGGTAATTTAGAGAGGTAAAACTAAATACTGCTGCCCTAAAAACTTTCAGGTTAAAGCCTAACGCTTTTTTACCAAATTTATCTTTCTGTCATTAACCTCTAGATTTTTTAATTTTTTCCAATCTTCATTAATAAGTGCTTCTTTTTTGGCTCTGCTCCACCCTTTTACTTGCTTTTCAAAAGCAATTGCTTGTAGTGGATCATAAAAACTACTGTAATACATCAACTCTACTGGCAACCTACACGGGTTATAGCTTTCAGGATTTGGCTTATTTTGGGTCAACGTATTTTTATGGGGATTTCAATTAATTAGGCAAAGAGTTTTTCTAGTCTAAACAAGAAGAACTTGGTATCTTTAACACCCCTAAGATTAGCCCTAAAAAGCTTAATTTTGGCATTAAAC
>Ga0209491_10000124_pt1 | contig 138087 bp, 117 predicted proteins | sample BON02_FD_187213 | JGI IMG/M metagenome (GOLD analysis project Ga0209491, IMG submission 187213) | Freshwater microbial communities from Lake Bonney liftoff mats and glacier meltwater in Antarctica - BON-02 (SPAdes) (version 2) | ecosystem: Environmental > Aquatic > Freshwater > Ice > Glacier... | reverse complement strand
CTCATTTCCGTTTCAATCGATAGGTGTAAAATTAATAAGATTGTAAACGTAAAATAGGGTTAAAAATATGTGTAAATTTAAGACAGGATTAAGGTAACAAAGTGTAAACTTTTTTTAGGACGAGACAGGTTGCCATTCGTAGCCGCTTGTTGAGTTGGCATTGGGCGTGCCGCCTGTTGCTTGCAATTGCAAGGTTGCGCCTTGGCAAAGGGTGGTGTCTTTTGGAGTTTGGACGGTGAAAGGGGAGCAGGGGGTTGTGTAGGCAAGGTAGAGTTGGTGAATAGAGTTTGTTTTATTTGTAGCGCCTCCAAAAGTTTGATAGTCAAACTGAATGTCAAAATTAGATGAATTTGAAATATAACTTTCAATTGATGCCAAGGCATCAACTCCTTGCATAGTGGTATTCGCGGTATCATCAGCCAAGCCATATAGAACGCCATTTTCATAATAAAACTCACCGCGAACGCCAGTGCATTGCGGCTCTCCAAGACCATCGCCTCCAACCAAACCCAAAGTATTACCGTTAACACTTACCCATGAACCATCCCACAAAATGTTGCATATATTTGTTGAGTTAAAGGCAAAACCAATTGAATTCAAAATGTTTGCGGGTAGACTCATGTTATATACTTGGGTTTGTTGACAGTCCTGTTCATTTAAAATAATTTTAGCACCAATTGCGAGCATTGACAAATCTTCATAGGTAACAAGTAAATAATAGCTCTCAAAAAAACCAGTAACTGCTGAAGGGTCTTGATCTTGAGCAGGAATTACAGTATAAATATTTTGTAACGGGTTGACATAAGAGGTCATATCAAATACAATAAAAGAATAATCGAAAACGAATGTTGGAACTACTTCTATTTCATAGGATAAACTCGAATTATCGTTCCAATCTAATTGAAACGTACTTCCGTTGAATTGGAATGAACTATTGTTCAGTGTAGTCGCATTTGATTTTTTTAAAGTCGAAACAAACAAGTATGCTTTCAAAATATTACTTCCTGGGCTGATATTAACTTTAATGTCAAATGGATCAGGAAATCCTGCGGGATTATATCCTCCTCCCGTAACGCCTCCTTTAAAAAAATCTTCATAATAAACCTGTTGTCCATTCAATGCATTAAATGAGCATAAAATAAAGAGTGTCAAAACAATTTTTTTTAGCACTGAATCAGATATATTAATTTCGTTCAACTTCTAGTTTCTTTCGTGATTCCAATTCTGTTCTTAAATAATTTATCTCATTCTCACACCTGTTCAATAGCTTTTCTTTCGCAATTTATCACCAATTGTTTACCGCACAAGCTGAAAAAATCCTTGATAATCCGTTTTCTTTCCATCCAACTGCTCAAAAACAATTTTCAAAAAATAAACACCATCCAAGGCATCCGAACCTTTCCATAAAACCTGTGGAATGCCTTGCTTCATTTCGCCTGCTCCATTTTTAATCAAATTTTCCCAACGGTTGACGATGGAAAATTCAAACGTAACATCTTGGTTGGCCGTTATTGTGTACAACTCGTTAATTCCATCGCCATTGGGTGAAAAAACATTTGGAATTTGCACCACCAAACTATCAAAGGCCAAAATTTGGATGGAAAACGTATCTGCGCAAAGCGTATCGTATTGCCAAGCAACTAAGGAAATGTTGAAAATACCTGCTGTATCAAAAACCTGAAAAGGCAATGAATTTACTTGGTTTACGCCGTTTATTGACCAACTATAATCTGTGGCATTGGCAGAAGTATTGTTGAAATTGACAAACAAAGGCGTAGCACCCACGATTGGGTTGGCTGTAAATTGGGCTTGTGTGTTGTTTTGCGAAGGAACAAAAACAGTGGTATCTGCACTTGCGCAACCGTTGCCATCTGTGTAAAAGAAAGTATGAAAACCTGAACTTAAATTGCTGAAATTTCCTGTTGCTTGGGTATTTCCGCCAACTTCGTTCCAAGAATTTACAATTGTTCCAGCAGGAACACTTACTGTTGCAGTTCCTGTTGCCGCGCCACAAATACTTGCCGTTGCCACTGCATTTGGCGCAGCTTTGGGTTGGCGCACATTTATTTTTAAGGGCCGAACCACAGAGCAACTGTCTGTATTCCAAACCCGAACGGTATAAAACATGCTACTATCTGCCGTGAAAACCGGGTTGGGACAATCGGTGCAACTCAAACCAGTTGCTGGTGACCATTCGTAACCGCTCATGCTATGGCTGTTGGGCGAGCCGCCTGTTGCTTGCAGTTGTAGGGTTGCTCCTTGGCAAAGGGTGGTGTCTTTTGGGGTTTGGACGGTGAAGGTGGAGCAGGTGGTGGTGTAGGCGAGAGTAACAGCCATTATTGGGTTGGATAAAACTCCATTTGGACTTCACAAATTTTGATAATTGAAATCCAAATCAAGGTTCATATCATAATTAGTAACATAAGACTGAATGTTTGCAAGAGCGTCTGAACCTGCCATGAATGGATCAGGCGTATCATCGTCTAGACCATAAAGTGTTGAATTCTGATAGTAAAAATCTCCTCTCACACCTGAACATGTTGGCGGACTATTTGCATCATTTCCGCCAATTAAACCAATAGGAGTAGAATTTACGCTTACATATGACCCATCTTGAATCGTATCACAAAAGTGTCTGCCAACGACCGCACAACCAACCTGGTTTATTGTATTTATTGGCAATAAATTTGTTAAACTATAACTGATATGGTCGCTTACATTTTGATTGTTTAAAACAATTTCTACCGCTGTTAAGGGTAAAAATGGGTTTTCATAAATGATAATTATACTGTACTGTATATACAGTTGTGGATAGAAACCCTGTACAGGAGCGTCTAACGTGTAATTTGTGATATTTGGATCAATATAATTTGTTAAATCTATAACATATATGCTTGACACAGGGGGTGTGTACCACATTGATAAAAATCCGCTTGTTACAATGGACTGTGAATCTAGGAAGTGAGCAATTCCGTTAATCGTAATACTCATGTCTTCAGGAGTACCGTCTGCACCGGTAATTAAAAAGGCTTTTTTTACAGTGCTCCCTGGCTCAACGAAAAGACTGAAATTTAATGGGTTATCTCCTGTCCCTGCAAGGTTAACCCCAGAGGAAGTAATACCTCCTTTAACAATATCTTGAAAAAAGACAACTTGTGCATTGGAAATAGATGATAAAAAAATAACGATAAAAAGGTAATTTCGCATTCATTTTTATGTTTTTGCTTTCAATAATTCTTTTAAAAAATCATTTTCTGACCAACAGCATCAGCAATGAAAAAAGAGAAAAAAAGTATGAAGACCGGTTTAATCATTTTTTGAAAATATCAAAAAGACCTTTTAAATAGTCAATTTCGGTTTGTTGTCTTTCGATAATTACATCGTATAGTTGATTCATCTTTTCTGTGCCATTTTCATTCTATGTACCATCGCCTATTTGACATCTTTCTATAAATAGCCAAACATATAATTGGCGACATCTTGTAAATTAAGTGGTTTAAGCACAACCAAGTTAGTACAATTTTTGAGACTCAAGCAAGGGCTATAAATCTATTGATTAAAGCATCAATGTTGTTTAGTTATGTGTTTTCTTGAATTCTTTTAAAAAAAGATTTAAATCAAATTATTTAGACCAACTTGGTTCGTCGGATTTCTTCCTCAGCGCTCCTTTCAACAATTGGCTATAAAAAACTTAATGCAACTTAGTGGTTCAAAAGGTTCGCTCTGCTTTGGTGAAAAATTATCCTACTATTTTTTGAAACATGAAAATAATTAAAATATTAAGGCTCTTGGAGCTGCACATTCGAGAAAATTTAGTGCCGTAAACGTCTGCATGAAGTCGTTCTATTTTCAGTTTAATAAAACGGATTCCTTCTTAAATATCATTCTAAACCAGTGCATTCAAAAAATCTTCATTTCCCAGTGCTACGAAGCCAGCAATCCTCAAATTAAAAACCAACCAAGAAAACATTTTCAAATTCGCCGTTAAACATTACTTTTGCAACGCATACACAAAAAGCATGAAAAGAACACGTATTATCGAAATATTAGACCCGACATTAATCGGCACAGAAGCTTGTGCCAAAGGATGGGTACGCGCTTTTAGAAGTAACCGTTTTGTACAAATCAACGATGGTTCGACCATTAAAAATTTACAAGCTGTTATTGACTTCGAAAATTTCGATGAAGCGACCTTGAAAAAGATTACAACTGGTGCTGCGGTTAGCGTAACTGGAAAATTGGTTGAATCACAAGGTGCTGGACAAGCACTAGAAATGGCGGTTGAAACATTGGTTATTATTGGTGAAGCTAATCCAGACGAAGTTAGTAAAACGGTTATGCAGCCGAAAAAGCACTCACTAGAATATTTGCGTGAACAAGCCCATTTGCGTTTCAGAACAAATACCTTTGGCGCAGTTTTTAGAATCCGTCACGCTGTAGCTTTTGCTATTCATAACTATTTCAACGATAGAGGTTATTTTTACCTACACACGCCAATTATCACGGGTTCAGATGCCGAAGGAGCTGGAGAAATGTTCCGCGTTTCGAATTTAGATCCTGAAAATTTACCTTTAAATGACGAAGGAAAAATCGATTACAAACAAGACTTTTTTGGCAAACCGGTGAACTTAACGGTTTCTGGTCAGTTGGAAGCTGAATTAGCAGCAACTGCATTGGGCCAAGTGTATACCTTTGGACCAACTTTCCGAGCAGAAAACTCAAATACTTCTCGACATTTAGCTGAATTCTGGATGATAGAACCTGAAGTTGCTTTCAATGATTTAACCGACAACATGAACTTGACAGAAGATTTCTTGAAATACATTTGTCAGTATGTTATGGACAATTGCGGAGATGATTTGCAGTTTTTACACGATCGTGACGCAACCGAACAAACTCAAAAACCACAAAACGAAAGAAACGAATTGGGCTTAATTGACCGCTTGAAATTTGTCGTTGGCAATGAATTTAAACGTTTGACCTACACCGAAGCGATTGAAGTATTGCAAAACTCTTCTCATTACAAAAAGAAAAAATTCAAATACGATGTTTCTTGGGGAATAGATTTACAAAGTGAACACGAACGATATTTGGTTGAAAAGGAATTCAAATGTCCCGTTATATTAAGCGACTACCCGAAAGAAATCAAAGCTTTCTACATGCGTCAAAACGACGACAACAAAACCGTTGCCGCGATGGACGTATTGTTCCCTGGAATTGGTGAAATTGTTGGTGGATCTCAGCGAGAAGAGCGAATGGATGTTTTGAAACAAAAATGTGCAGACTTTGGCATTCACGAGGAAGAATTATGGTGGTATATGGATACACGTAAATTTGGAACCGTTCCACATGCAGGATTCGGTTTAGGCTTCGAGCGAATGATTATGTTCGTTACCGGAATGACGAATATAAAAGATGTAATTCCTTTCCCGAGAACGCCACAAAACGCAGAATTTTAATTTTTTAAGACCAAAATTTCCATATTTTTCGTAATTTAACTTCATCAATTTCCAATATGGCTCTTAAACAACAGTTCCAACAGAGATTAGATCAACGTCTATCGCCTCAGCAAATTCAATTGATGAAGTTGCTGCAAGTTCCGACTATGGAATTGGATCAACGGATCAAGCAGGAAATCGAAGAAAACCCTGCATTGGAAGAGGGAGCAGAAGAAATAAACGAAGACGACAGAGACGACGATTACGAGGACCAAGAAAAAGAAAAGCAAGAAAACGACGACGACAACTTTGATATTTCCGATTATCTCGACGATGATAGTCCAGACTACAAAACTTCGGCATCCAATCACAGCAAAGATGATGAAGAAAGAGTTATTCCTCTTTCCTCTGGAAAATCATTTCAAGAAAGACTAACAGAGCAGCTTCATCTTTTGCATCTAAACGACAAAGAATTCATGATTGCTGATATGATAATTGGCAACTTGGACGAATCCGGTTACTTAAACCGTGAGTTGGACGCTTTAGTCGATGATTTAGCTTTTTCGGCAAATGTAGAATCGACGGAAGAGGAGATACATAAAATCTTGCGGCTAATTCAAGAATTAGATCCCGCGGGAGTTGGCGCTCGAAATTTGAAAGAATGTTTATTGATTCAGATTGAAAGAAAGCAGGACGGCGACATTACGAAGTATACGGCAAAAAAAATCTTAGAAAATTATTTCGAAGAATTTACCAAAAAACATTACGATAAGATTCAGGCCAAATTAGAAATTGGTGATGAAGATTTGAAGGAGGCAATTGGTGAAATCATAAGATTGAATCCGAAGCCAGGCGGTTCGATGAAAGAGGCTTCGAAAAATATGCAACAGATAATTCCTGATTTTATGATCACCGAATTTGAGGGCAAACTTGATCTTTCCTTAAATAGTCGAAATGCGCCTGATTTGAAAGTCTCGAGAGGTTATGAGCAAATGCTTAGAACCTATTCTGAAGGGGCGAAAACTTCGAAAACAGAAAAGGAAGCACTTACATTTGTGAAACAAAAACTGGACGGCGCAAAATGGTTTATTGATGCAATCAAACAACGTCAAAACACCCTGTTGGGAACAATGACCGCTATCATGAATTACCAAAGAGGGTTTTTCTTGTCCGGTGACGAAACCAACATGAAACCGATGATATTAAAAGATATTGCTGAAATAGTGCATCTTGATATCAGCACCATTTCTCGCGTTGCCAACAGCAAGTTCGTTCAAACCAATTATGGTATTTATTCACTAAAATATTTCTTCTCAGAATCACTTTCTACCGACAGCGGCGAGGAAGTTTCGACTCGAGAAGTAAAAAAAATTCTATCTGAAGCTATTCATGCTGAGGAAAAGAAAAAACCATTGACCGACGAGAAGTTAACCACACTATTAAAAGAAAAAGGCTACAACATTGCGCGACGGACAGTTGCGAAATACCGCGAACAACTTAACATTCCTGTGGCACGTTTACGCAAAGAATTATAAATCATGAAACTTATCGCACAAATTATTTCTTGGGTATTCTTGCCTCTTTTCATGCCAATTTATGCCCTGTTGATTCTGATGTTTATTCCCTCTAGAGAGGATTTTCTAATCAACGACAACTCCCTTTATTTTTTACCTTATCAAAATAAAATCGCTATTTTAATTATCTATTTTATTTTCAGCATCTTGGCTCCAGGTTTGACATTGTTGGCTCTCAAAAGTCGCGGTGTTGTTTCAACAATAGATATAGACGACAGAAAAGAACGCTTGATTCCTTTGCTTATCACTGCCTTGTATTGCTTGATACTTTACTTGTTTTTTATCTTCAAAGCTTCAAACACTTATATGCCCAAGTATATATTCGCACTTCCTTTGGCTGGCTTCATTACAATTGGTTTATTCGCTTGGATAAATATATACACTAAAATAAGTCTTCATGCTTGCGGAGCTGGAATACTTACCGGTTTAATTTTCGCTTATTGTGCAAATTCAATATTCTTTAATTTCAACCTTTTAATGATTGCTATTTTCGTTACAGGTTTCGTGCTTTCCGCTCGAATGTATTTGAACAAACATACTCTGCATCAAGTTCTTTACGGCTTTGCCGGAAGTGCATTAATCGTTTTTTTTATCAATTTCTTTTATCCCTCAGGCTATTGAAAATTATTAAAAAAATGGCATAGTTTGTGAACAGTCTATAAAAAATCTATACTAAAATGAAAAAACGCACTATCGCTTTAATGGCCTTTATCCTAACCGTTGTTTCAGCATGTGGATTAATTAATCAAGAAAATAAAGGCCAAGGTTTTAACTTGTATAGCGTTCAACAAGACAAAGAGTTAGGCGCAAAAGTAAGCCAAGAAGTAGATGGAAATCCAACAAAATATCCTCTTTTGGATTCGGCAAAAAACGTTCAAGCTTACCAAATGATTTACCGTGTTCGCGACAAAATTTTAAATTCTGGAGCAGTAACGCACAAAGATGATTTTCAATGGAGATTAAGAATAATTAATGACGACAGTACTTTAAATGCTTTTTGCACGCCAGGAGGTTATATTTATATCTACACGGGAATTCTAAAATTTCTAGATAATGAAGCGCAATTAGCTGGTGTTATGGGACATGAAATTGCGCATGCAGACAAACGTCACTCGACCCGTCAAATGACTCAAATGTTTGGAATAAGCGTTATTTTAGAAATACTAGCAGGCAACAGAGCGATGTTAAAAGATGTCACGGCAGCCCTTATCGGTTTGAGATACTCGAGAGAACACGAAACTGAAGCAGACCAATATTCCGTAGAATATCTTTGTCCAACCGACTATGACGCAGCTGGCGGTGGTGGATTCTTTCAGAAAATCGAAGAAATGGGAGGCTCAAAACAACCTGAGTTTTTAAGTACGCATCCTAACCCAGGAAAAAGAATCGAACATTTTGACAACGCCAAATTAACGCTTGGTTGCACAGGCTCGAACGACAATAAAAATGAATACAGACGTATCGTTTCAACCTTGAAATAATAAAAGTAGAAATATTATATCGAAGGGAGACGAATGCTTCGCTATTTTATTTCGCCGTTTCCGCTATTCTTTTTGCCATTTTCACGAATTCAATGAAATCTTTTGGTTGATCAATGTTTTTTATTTCAACTGGCTTTCCATCCGCTTTATCTTTCAGATATTGGTCATAGGTCAAATAAGGAATTCTCTTATGTCCTAGCCGCACGAAAACTAATTTTTTACTTGGAATAGTTGCAACATATTGTCCTAAAATTCCACGACAGTAATAAATATCATCCTCGCCATCGTTATACGTCCAAATGTGTAGGCCATAATATATGTTTTCTATACCATGAGAAGTTATAGGCGCTTTGTTTGTTAACATATCTTTTACGAAATTTTCACTTATTATTTGTTGACCATTCCAATTTCCGTAATTCGCAATTAATCGACCTATTTTCCCGAAATCTTGCGCTGTTGCGTATAGACAACAGAATGCCTTTGCTGCGCCGTTTTCACTGTCTAAACTCCAAAATGCATCACTCTGTGTGCCTAATTTAAGCCAAAGCTTTTCTTGTGCATATTGCCAGATTTTCATTCCTGTTGCTCTCTCGACAATAAAACTCAACAATTGAGAATTTCCACTCTGATAATTAAATTTTTTTCCTGGTGGATCAATTCCTTTTTGCCGCGTCACTAAACCATATAAATCTGTGCCGTAATAAGATTCAGCATTTGAAGACAAAGGATTTTTACCGCTTTCTTCCCAATCTAATCCAGAAGCCATTTGCAGCAAATGACGAATCGTTATAGTTTTTTTATCATCTGATTTAAAAGCCGGAATAAAATCACCAACGGGTTCATCCAACGATTTTATTTTCTTTTCATCGATGGCAATACCCACTAATAAAGCAACAACTGTTTTTGCGGTAGAAAAAGCGTTTGAAACTGTGCCTATTTGATGTTGCTCCCAATATTTTTCAAAAAGCAACTCATCACCTTTAAAAACCAAAAAAGCAGTCGACTTGGTTTCTTGGTGAAGTTTTGCTTCACTGTAACTTAAAGTATATTGATTGTATTTGGCATTTTTAAGCCATTTAAACGGCTTTTCTGATTTTTTAATCGTGGCATAAGGAAACACATCTAAATCATAAATATCTGGACCAGATTTACCAAGTAAATAAGTGTTTGAAACTCCTTTGTAGAGATAAGTTCGTCCTGACAAAAGGATAAATAAATTGACGAGGATAACAATTGCAAATAAAAAAACGAAGAAGCCTTTGAGTAGCTTTTTCACTGAATGAACAATCTTTTCTACCATGTCAGGCGTATTCGTAATCGAACTGTTGCGCTAGTTTTTCTTTGAGTATGGTCTGAACCTTTTCCATATCGACTGGTGCACCCAATTCTTTTTCCATGGAAGTTACGGCTTTGTCATCAATTCCACAAGGAACAATAAATTTAAAATAGTCTAAATTGCTGTTCACATTAAAACCTATTCCGTGCATCGTTACCCATCTGGAGGACTTTACACCCATTGCACAAATCTTTCTTGGATTTGGTCCTTCAAAATCTATCCAAACGCCTGTTAGTCCTTCCACTCTTCCGCCAACAATTCCAAATTCACGTATAACCAGAATGACGGCCTCCTCTAAAAAACGCATGTATTTATGAATATCTGAAAAAAAGTACTCCAAATCAAAGATTGGATAAGCTATGAGTTGCCCAGGACCGTGATACGTGATATCACCGCCGCGGTTAATCTTATAATATTTCGCCTGATTATCTTCCAAGCCTTTCTCATTGAGTAAAAGGTGACTTTCTTTGCCACTTTTACCTAAAGTAAAAACATGTGGGTGTTCACAAAACAGCAGATAATTCTTTGTTGCTAAGGGTGTTTCCGTTTTGCGATTTTCAATTTTTCTATTAACGGTTTCTGAAAAAAGCTTTTCCTGATAATCCCACGCTTCTTGGTAATCAATCGTTCCTAAATTTTCGAAGCGCACTATTGGTTTCATGCATTATAATTTAGCAAGTTCATCCTTCAAATAATCGATTATTACAATTTCAACAGCATCAACATTGCGTATATCAGCACTATACCACGATGCCCAATCAATGACATTTATTAGATATAGAGATTTTTCAATTATATTATTTCCTTTAGCTACAACCGTATGAACACGATCTGTTTTCGTTGCAATTTGTTTAAAAGTAATATCGGCTCGTCTTCGGTTTCTTTCAATTAAATCGCCATTATCAAAGAATACAGCCGCAAATCTATTGTCGCCACCACCCCAACCAACGAGCTCATTGTGATTCATTTCTGGAATTACATTTACCCAACCCAACATTTTTGAGTTTTCGTTGAACTGTTGTTTTGCTCGAATTGCGATTCCTTCATATTCTGAAACAGCATAAAAAATAGGCACTCTTCCAGAAGTTGCTTCGGCCAATTTTTTAGCCTCTTCTCGAATTGTTTTTTCCTCAGCAAGAATTAATTTTCTGCCGTTTTCTAAATAGTCTAGGTTATGTGTTTTCACCATACCAAGACTAGTGAAAATTTTCACCAATTGTACAAGTGAGAAGGCTAGAGCTGATCTTGGCGGGTTTCCACCTGGAACAAGCACACAATCCATTTCATTCGTCTTACAAAATTGAGCAAGTTTGCCGCCAGAAGTTACCCCGATGATATAAGCACCTTTTTTGTGCGCCTCTTCCGTGCTCATTATTGTTTCTTCCGTATTTCCAGAATAAGAAGAAGCGATAACTAAGGTATTTTTATTTACGAAATTCGGTACAGAATAATTTTGGCAAAGGGTTACAGGAACCGTCAATTCAGCTTCCAACCATTGCGATACGATTTTACCACCAATCCCTGATCCGCCCATACCACAAATTAATATATTGTGTATCTCTCTATCAGGTTTACGATATGACATGTCACTAGCTATCTTTAATCCCTCCTGTATGTTAGAGGGAAAAGCCTCTATTAATTGCATCATTTCCATTCTATACTTTAATTATTGTTTAAATACTCACCTATGATAAAAATGCAAATTTAAAAAAATTTATTCCGTTTTATAAGTTGACTCACCTCAAAATGAACCTTTCCATAAGCTTCATTCCCTTTCAATGAATCAAGGTGAAATTGAAATTTAGTTCCCCGTTCCATCCAAATACCATTGTTTTCTTGATTTTTCACCAGTTTCGGTCTATTTTCGCTAGAAGAAAATATATAATAATTTTCTTTCTGATTGAAGTTCAATATTGGCGAACCCAAAAATCTATATTTATCCTTTTCTTGGGTTAAAATACCTTTTTTTATGATCTTCTGCATAAAGATAGGACCTTTATTGTTCATTGAAACCGCCACGGAAAAACCTGGAACATAGACATCACGAATTTTTTCTACTTCACTTATTTCAAAGTTATCATCCAGTTCAGATTCAATATATGTTTCTGTAATCTTCTGTTTTCCGCCTTGCCGAAAAGACAAATCACCATCCCAAGCAGCTAAAAAATCACTAAGTGGAAAACTTATTTTTTTACTCAACCTTGCCATCAATCGATAAAGTGGATCTTCTGGATGTTTTCGAAATTCATTAATTTGAAGATGGAGATTCAAAAATCTATTGGCGTAATAGTTCGACTCCAAGGCCAAACCACCCTTTTTCTGTGAAAAATTGAGGGACTTAGAACATTGGATGTAGGATAACATCGTAAAACTTGAAGAATCGCTATTGTGAGCAAAAACCGCCTTTTCTACGCCGAACTTTTTCAATCCTTTGGAATTGGAATAGAGGACAAGATTCTCACGTCTAAATTTTTTCAAACTTAAAAAATCTTTCCAAATCGGTTCAATTTCATTGCGTTGTGCGTGCAAAACATGAAAAAATCGTCTTCCAAATTGGTCGCCCTTATAGATAAATAAATAGTTTTTCCCAAAATTGATGTAAATATTATCTTTGGGCCAATACTGGACTTTCTCATTGTACACGAGCGTATCGCTGCCTACTTTAAGTTTTTGAAGGCGAAGTAAACCTGGTGCTATTTTACTACTGTCTGTAACGTGAATTAAAGCTCCCCAATTACCCGTTTCATCTGCGAAAACATAAACGGGGCGCTGGAAATTGAGTCCATAACTCTTCGCTTGACCCAATAAAAATTCTTGAGAAAAAAAATCTCTGAATGGCACTTTATTGTAATGCAACATTCCCGAGGTTTCTCTGGCTACATCAAGTACATTTACGCGAATTAAAAAATCCGCTTTAGGCAAGCGATCCACGAGCAACGGTTGCTCACTTTTTCCAGTCCAATAATGCCGGATAAACAAAAAGCTTGCAAGTAAAACAGCTAAAAAGAATATTAATGAGATTTTTTTGTACATGATAGCGAGAAGCCTTTCTGCCTTATTTCATAATGATATACAAGCTGTTAACCAAATCTAAAACATATTGTCCCGGATTATCATATGTTCCGTTAAAATCGTATTTCAAATTAAAATTTGTTGTCGTTGTCGTTGTTTTTGAAGATGTTAAGGTCATCATTCCTGTTTTGCCGCGCATTGAATTCAGCAATTGATTTTGTTCTATTGTAAATAGCTCTCTCGGCAAATTCGAAATTGTCTTTGACCAATCAATTTGTCCATAAACAAAACCTGACTTTTTCGTGAGCTTCACTTGTTTTCTGCTAATTCTTTCTGATCCAAAACCGGCTGTATGGTTGACTGCGAGATCTTCATCATTTGTCATAATAAACAATCCGTTTCTGTTGATTATGTACAAAGGCACAGAGTTTAAAATCGCATTATCAAACCTCCAATATTTGCCCATATTTGTAAATTCCGAAGTCATCTTTGCCAATTGTTCAAGTACTATGTTTGGGATATCATTTCTCTTTGTGGAAAAACCCAATGTAAAAATCGGCATGTCTTCCTCTGCTTCCACTTCGGTTTCCGTATAATTAAAATCTTCATCATATGTATAATCAATGCGACGAACCACAACTTTTTTCACACCATTAAAAGTGCCGAACATACTTCCTCGATAGGTGTTAAAGAGCGCCTCTTTATCTACAAAAGCATTGAGAAGTTCTATTGTTAGGACCGAGCTAGTGACACTCGTATTTTTTTCATCCCGCAACATTGGCATTACTATTTCATACGCTTTTTCATACGCTTGATACAAATCAACGTTGTATGTAAAATATGCTGAATTGTCTTTGTGAATGTACTTGGTTACTTTTTTATCAAATTTCGAATCGTTCAAAGCTGTATAAATAGAGCCCAAAGCTTCGCCGTAATTCGCCGTCATTTTTGCTTCGATAGAAGTTTCATTTAAAATAAAATCACCCATTATCTTATTTCCGGTATACAATTCTTTTATTTCATCATGCAGGGAAGGTAGAATAGTTTGTAAATAGCTAAAACGCTGGCTTTTTGTCAAATTTCGTGAATTATCCAAGTAGAAAACACCTTCAGAAGTGTGCGTTAAGAGTGCGGCTAATTCTTTGTCCTCTTTTTTTAAGTTTTTATTGTTGACGATAAGCTCAACAAAGATGTTATTCAAGTATTCCTGTTGCATAGTTGCATAAACTGAATCTCGTAGCTCGTTGTAATTTTTAGAGGCGACATCTTCGTCATAGACGTAATCCACACCTTCTTCTATTTCTTCTATTTCATCCTCTACATTGAAAATTCCCTCTTCAGAAGGACCTTCCTCTTCATCCCAACTTTCTTGAAAATAACCTTCATCTTCTGCAGAAATAGTTTCTTCTTCGCCTTGATCGTAATCGCCGTAATAATCGTAGGGTATAAACTCATTTCCACGGCTATACCAAGTAGAATCAGCTATTTCACCGACTAAACGCGGCAGAGGATCTACGCGAATTAAAATCCCAACATTGCCACGAACTAATAAGTGATTAAAATAGCTCGAGTAATATTTAACATTTTCCAACGGAGATATCCGCTCATCAAAATCATCAAAAACAGTAAATAGTTGATTCAAATCTTTAATTCCAAAAGTAAAACCCGCTACTTCATATTCGTCTCCGCGACCATAGAATATGTTTAACTTTTGATCAAAGTCTATTCCCGATTCTTTTAACGATTTACCAGAGGTTGAGCCATCAAAAAGCTCTTGTTCCAGTTCCCCCATGAATTCATACTTCACCAAATCATCTAAAGAGACTTTTTGTAAAAGACTGATGTTATTTAAACTGAAAACAATGGCAGCATCCAAAGGGATGAAGTCTTCTGAATTCTGAGAATATACGCCACTTATTGATAAGCTCAATGCGACAAACAAACAAATTAATTTCATTCTAAAAGATACTTGGGAAAAGATGAAAAATGTCTTTATGGTTTCAAAGGACTAAGGTATATGGTATTTTCCAATAAATTAAGGTTTTGGTTCAAAGAATATACGTTTGTCTTCAGCATAACCGCTTGATTATTTTTAGCGATTTGTGCATTTACATTCGAACATTCTTTAACTTGACGGTTAAAACGAGAGATACAAATATAATTCCCTTGTTTCAAAAGGCTTATTTCTTCCGGCTTTAACTCTTTTGTTTTTTTAATGGTGAAATCAGGCACGGACCGAATGAAACTGTCACCCGTCCAAGTCAACCAATCTGTATTGTCACCCATCACATTTGAATTTTCATTCAGTTCCTCTTCTAAAGTGGATGTAATTGCATCTTGCAAAAGACGCACAGATTTAAAATCGCAGGCTAATTTTATGATGTAATTCTCCATATCACAGTCCACCTTAACATTTAAAATTCCATTTTTCTGTTCAAAAACAGAAACAAAATGATTAATTCGACCTATTATTTCGTCGCGTGAAGGTATTTTTTTACCCTCCAAACTGTCCAAAGCTAAAACAGAGTTAATCTTCACTTTAGATGCGCTCAAGTTCACATGGTATTTAAATGTTCCCGAACCATCAGTATTCATTGTAATATCATCAATGATTTCTATACATGAACTCAGCATAAAAATAAGAACCAAACAAGAGAAAATCATTTTCATAGATCAAAATTAATGAAAATAAGTTCGCAAAAATAGTACCGTGAATTATTGTATTATCATTTCCCTACAACCTCGTTTCCAAAGGAAGTCGTTATATTTGCAAAAAACTTACAGGCATGGATAAATTTTCTACAAACAAAGCTCCTAAACCCGTTGGGTTGTATCCACACGCAAGAAAAGCTGGGAATTTACTATTTCTCTCTGGTGTTGGTCCACGGACGGCAGGAACTGATGTAAATGATTCTGGTGTTCCCGGGTTAAAATTAGACCACAACGGAAACTTTCTTGAATTCGATTTTGAAGCGCAATGTAGAAGCGTATTCGATAATGTCCGAATTATTTTAGAAGAATCCGGGTCAAGTTGGGATAAACTTATCGATGTAACCGTCTTTTTAGTAAATATGAAAAGAGATTTTGTGGTTTACAATAAAATTTATGCCGAGTATTTCAAAGACAATTTACCTTGTCGAACAACGGTTGAAATCAATTCGCTACCCACACCGATAGCGATTGAATTAAAATGTATTGCAACTTTATAAAAAATAAAAAATGATTCGATTTATTATTCGCTGCGCTATTGCGTTAGCATCAATTTTCTTTACCGTTTACCTTTTTGCCACTGGATATTGGGGTTGGGGAATAGTTATGATCTTGCTTACTGCCATTATTAGTTTGAGCTTTTTCAGAAATGAAAACATGATTTTAGGATTAAACCAAATGCGTTTAGGAAACACTGATAAGGCAAAGTACTACATGAACAAGATTACACACCCTCAGTTTATGCCGCGCAAACAACATGCTTATGTTGTATTTCTTCAAGCTGTTTTAAATACCCAAGAATTAGGCTTCGCAAAAAGTGAAACTCTTTTGCGGAAAGCACTTGCTTTGGGCTTAAGAACGGGGCAAGACAATGCCGTTGCGCGCATGCATCTATCTGGTATTTGTGCACAAACGGGCAGAAAGTCTGAGGCCGTTTCTCTTTTGGCTGAAGCAAAGAAATTAGATGCAACTGGTGCAATGCGTGAGCAAATCACTATGATGCAAAAACAACTGCAAATAGCTCCTTCCAAAAATCAAATGCGTATGGCGCAAATGACAGGTGGGCGCAAGAAAACTCCTAGATCTAGATAATTTGAAAACAGAAAATCCTAAAATCTTCGTCAATTTTTGCGACAATTACGAATTGTTGGATGCTGGTGGCAGTCAGAAATTAGAACGTTGGGGCGATATTATTACTATTCGACCCGATCGCCAAGCCTACTTTAAATCAGAAATCCCCTTCACCGAATGGGAGAAACAAGCGCATTGGAAATTCGTGGAAAAATCGAATCTGAAAGGTGCTTGGAAAAATTTAAACCCAGAAAAGAAAATATGGGACTTCAAAACGCTTGATTTGGTTGTTCAATTAGAATTAACGCGGTACAAACATATTGGCTTATTTCCTGAACAAAACATCAATTGGGAGTTTATTTCTAAAAATCTCCATGCCAAAGACCGATTCCTGAATCTATTTGCCTACACAGGTGCATCTTCACTCGTCGCGCGTAAAGTTGGTGCTGAAGTTTTGCATGTAGACTCTGTAAAGCAATCGATTTCTTGGGCAAAAAAGAATATGGAATTATCCGGATTATCAGATGTAAAATGGGTTTTAGAAGACGCGCTGAAATTTGTACAACGAGAAGAAAAACGAGGTAATTCATATGATATGATTCAAATGGATCCTCCAGCCTGGGGCATAGGTGCGAAGGGGGAAAAATGGAAGCTAGAGGATAAAATTCAAGCATTGATTCAAACTACTTTTTCTATTTTAGAACCAAAAGGTTGGTTAATTCTAAACACATACAGTCCTAGCCAAAAATTAAGCGATACTCGAAAATTAGTAGAGAAAATTTTTGGGAAAAGTGCCGAAGTCTGCTCTGAACTTTGGATGAAATCAAAAACCGACAAAGAAATTTATTACGGAGATATTATTCGAATACGAAAGAAGTAGTTATCTGTTAATCCAATGGATTGGGTTCAAACTTTGAACCCCCGTTCCCGAAACCAAATGTACTTCAAAGTGGAGAACAGATACTGCATAATCTGACTTCACGAACAAAGATCCTATGCTCTCTTTCGTGCTTATTTTATCTCCAACTTTCACGTAGGTATTCTGAAGATTTGAATAAACTGTTCGGTAATTACCGTGCTTAATAATTACCACTTTCCCTGCTCCAGGAATACTTAGAACACTGGTCACTTCTCCTTCAAAAACTGCTCGGATTTCAGAAAATTTGGGCGCAGAGATATCTATTCCATTGTTATTGGTAAACACATTTTCGAATGTGGGATGTGCATTTTTGCCGTAGTTCTCCGTAACTGTACCTTTTTCTACTGGCCAAGGTAATTTCCCCTTATTTGTAACAAAACTTTTGCTCAATAGTTCCGACTCAGTGGTCGTTTTAAATACAATATCACTTTTTGGTGTTACAGCTTCTGGTGCTGTTTTCGTTCCCGTATTTACTTTTTTCTTCTCAGCAACAGCCGCTTTTGCAGCAGCTTCAGCAGCCGCTTTTTCCCTTATTGCTTCTTCTTTTCTTCGTTTCTCTTCGGCAAGTGCTATTTCTCTTCGAATTGCAGCCGCTATTTCATTGCTTATGGTTTGTTTCCTTTTTTCATCAGCTCTCAATTCAAGCAACAATCTATCCTCTTCTTTTTTGAATTCCTGATAGACCTTTTCTTGTTTTATCTTATCGACGATCATACTTTCTTTTTCCTTTTTCTTTTCTTTAAGAATAAGGACTTTTTCACTTTTCTGTTCTTTGACCTCATAAATTTCCCGCGCTATCAGACCTTGGTGCTGCCGGATTATTACGAATTGCTTTTTTTGTAAATCTGCTATTTTTTCTAGGTATTTATTGCGTTTTATGGCTTCAAAATAAGATTCAGAAGAAAAAATAAACATCAATTTACCAAACTTATTTCGATGCTTGTAGGCGTAGATGACCAACTTTTTATATTGCGATTTTAATATGGCTAATTTGTTTAACAAATCTCTGATTTGCTGATCTTTCTGCTCAAGGATATAGTCCGCATTGCGAACTTGCTTATCGAAGTTTTGAACAAGTTCTTCTCTAAACCGAACTTGGTTATCGATAAGCTTCAATTCAGTGAGTGAGGCCTCAGAGTTACTTTTGGTTTTGTCCAATAACAATTTGGTAGTCGCGATTTTCCGAAGAAGAATTTCTTGATCCTTTTTGAGTTTTTCTGCGGAAGTCTGCCCCAGTGAAAGTCCACTAAACAGTAAAAAAACAAGTAAAAGAAAATTATTCACAATCTTCATAGCCTTTCGGAACAATAAAATATAAAGGTTGAGGTATGTTGACCTCTACTTTCTCATACGAAAGAGTAATCAAAAGGTTATTCCTGGCAGTAAAAACTTTTATAACTACTTTTTCGGGCACGTTCATGCCTCCTATGAATTGGCGAGAAATGTAGTCTACATAAATACTTGCCGTATCACTTGGACTTAGTATTTCCATGCCTTTCAATTGCTTCATATCATTGGTGAGAAAATACTTTATGGCCACGTCATTGTCTTGGCGATCCAGGCGATTCATTTTTTTTGTTTTTCGCTTCCTATGAGAAGAGATCGTATATTGATAGGGATCATGAATTTGAAAATGCTTCTGGATTGTATCGTAATCCAAGGGAACTCCAAGTAGTAATTCTTCTATATTTTTCAAACTAAAATCAACCCCAAAATTATCTTTGATAAATTGCATATCAGCTCTGGACACACATTTATCGCGTTTATTGACAACCGTTAAACTATCTGGGGTAATCAATGCATTGACAACTGGAATTGAAGCGTAGGTAATTATTGCGTTTATGGCCGTATCTATATTCATCCGCAAAGAAGTTTTAAATGAAATGCTGCGGGTTGTATCGCTAAACTTCGTTGCTATTTTAGAATAGAAGAAGGTGGGACGCACGCGTGAAAGACTGTCCATCGATTCGAGTAAAACACTTGTTTTCACTCTTTTAACCTTTACCATATCCGTCTCTGTCAGTTTCTTGGCACAAGACGTTAATGCGAAAGAGGTAATAAGAAATAGTCTAAAAAATAGGCTCATAATATCTAATATTCTCAATTTTTTTCTCTAAATTTTTGTTTTTAGAACCGTTTTTTTTAGCTAAGTTCCAATATTTCAATGCCTCCTCAGTCTTTTTGAGTTGTATAGATGCATCGCCCATGTGATCTAGCAAAAGCGCGTCTTCTGCATCCAAAAGATATGCTTGTTCATAATAATTCATGGCATCTTGAAAATCTGCTTTCCTAAATAGAATTAAACCATAAGTATCTAAGAATTGTGGTTGATTTGGGGATCTTTCATTCGCCTTCTTTATCAATCCCTCTGCTTTTATTAAATCAATATTTTCACTTGCTAATCGATAGGCATAATTATTTAACAAAAGAGAACTGTTCGGATCTTTTTCTAATGCTTTTACATAATTATTGTTCCCCTTATCAATGTCTTTCTTTCCAAAATATGCTTCTGCCATTTGCCCGTAAAATTCGCCCGACAAAGCTTTATCATTTATTACATATTCTTTACCAATTTCAAGGTTTACGAGCGCATCGTCGAATTTTTTAAGCTGAATATTCCCCACTGCATTTAGCAAATAGAATGAAGGACTAGTAGGAAAAAACTTTATAGCTTCTTGACTATCTGAAGCGAGTTCTTCAAATTTAAGTGATTGGTATTCCATTATAAGTACTTGGTTCCAAAGAGAATATGCTCCTTTCTCAAATTCTAAAGCTTTGCGATAACTTACCAGTGCTTCTTCATCCCGCTTCAATTCTAGCAAATAATCCCCTCGTACCGAATGAGCCTTAGCTGATTCCGGATTTTCAAGCACGAACAATTCAGCTAATTCTATTGCTCTTGGATCAATTGCCGCCTTTGGATTTTGAAGAGAAATCAAAACTTTCATTTTTGTGTCAAGATCGACTCCTTTGCCCTGAAAAGCTTTTTTCAAGGATAAGTAATAGTTGTCTTTGTCTCCTTTTCCACGATAAATATCAGCTATAAAAAGATGTATTCTCCCATTTTCAGGATCTACTTTTACTAAATCTTCGAGCGTACTTAATGCTTTATCTTCTTGTTTCGTTTGAAAATAATAGTCAACTAAAGTAGACAATAGTTGAGGGTTTTCAGGATGCTGAATCCTTGCTTTATTCAGTTCCTCCAATCCTTTTTCATCTTGTTTAAGTTTTAGGTATAACTGGAATTTTTGAATTGAAATCTCGGGAACAACACCAATTTGGTCTTCTGTTTTGTTTAACTGATTAATCGCTTCTTGTGTTCTGCCCGCGCGCACCAAACATTCTGCAAACGGATACAGGACTTCCGGATCGCGAGGCTGAGCTTTCACTAATTTTTCAAAAGCAACTATAGCCTCGTTATATTGTTCTTTTTCAACATAATAATAAGCCAGTTCACTTGTGTAATGCAAATTATTAGGATCTAATTTAGCCGCTTTTTTAATCGCCTCCCCGGATTTCATAGAGTTGCCTTGCACGAGGTATAATTCAGAAAGTGCGTAATACACGGCGTCATCGTTTTGCTTCATCGACAGGCACGCTTCAAAACTTTGAATGGCTTCTAAAGTTTGACCTTTTGATTTGAGCCTAACACCTTCATGAAATTTTTCAATGTAGGCGTAGTTCGCTTTCGAAAAACCTTGCTCACTTGGTATTTCTGTGTGCCTTTTTGAGCCACAGGCTACTAGAAATGAACCGACTATAATAAATATTATGAAATTGCTTTTTATCATTTAGTTTATAACTGAAAAATCACCAAGACTTATATCGTTAGTTTTACCTTTATAAATCGCTTTAGCGCCAATCATGGAGTTTTCTAAGTTGGCATTTGAAATTGACGTATCGTTTTGAATGATTGTATTTTTTACAATGGAATTATCAACTTTCGTGCCTTTGCCAAGAGAAACATGCGGACCAACTATAGAGTTCGAAATTTCAACGTTTTCTCCAATGAAGCAAGGTTGAATTACGACTGAATTCTTTATTATTGCACTTTGCGCCTGCGTTAACTTTCCCGCTTCTTTATCAAATTCTAAAACCCGTTGATTGGCATAAACCGTAACTTCTTTATTGCCACAATCTAACCATTCATCAACTTTACCTGGTTTAAATTTGACACCTTTTTCGGTCAATCTCCTCAAAGCATCTGGCAATTGATATTCCCCACTTTTAATAACCCGATTGTCTATTAAATAATTTATCTCTGTTAAAAGATCTTCCCCTTTTTTGAAATAATAAATACCTATCATCGCCAAATCAGAAACGAAAGTTTGAGGTTTTTCCACGAAATCAATAATTTCTCCTGCAACATTCATTTTCACAACTCCGAATGCACTCGGGTCATCAATTTGACTTACATATAGAATTCCTTCGTCGGCAGTATCAATCTTAAAACTAGCTTTAAATAAAGTATCGGCAAATGCAACAGTTACGGGTCCACTCAACAATTCTTTGGCACAAAGCACAGCATGCGCCGTTCCTAGTGGTTCCGTTTGGTAGTGAATTGATCCTTTTGCGCCCAATTGAGCGGCCACCTCCAACAATTCTTTTTCAACTTCTGCACCGAAATCGCCAATAACGAATCCAATTTCATCAATTTTCTCTGGACAACTAGCAGCTATATCTTCCACTAAACGGTGAACAATCGGTTTTCCGCCAACCGGCACTAATGGTTTCGGCACAGTTAAAGTATGTGGACGAAGGCGGCTTCCACGTCCGGCCATAGGGATGATTAATTTCATTCGACTAAATTATTTTATTCCCGTGCTGCCGAATCCTCCGACGCCACGTTCAGTTTCACTTAAAATTTCTGCACTTACCCATTCGGCTTGTTCAACTCGGGCAAAAACCAATTGGGCAATTCGCTCACCGTTTTCCAAGATAACAGTTTCGTTTGACAAATTGATAAGAATTATGCCAACTTCTCCACGATAATCGGCGTCAATTGTTCCTGGCGAATTTAAAACAGTCAATCCTTTCTTCAATGCTAACCCGCTTCTTGGTCGAACTTGACATTCGAAACCTACTGGAATCTCCAGAAACAAACCTGTTTTTATCAAAGCGCGCTCCATGGGATTTAGAGCAATATTTTCAGGTAAATTTGCGCGAACATCTAAACCTGCACTCGCATTGGTTTCGTATGCTGGCAATGCATGCTGAGAAGAATTGATAACCTTAACTTTCATTCAATTGTTTTGGTGCGCAAAAATAAGAAATAATGTGGGCAATCTTTTGTTAATAGATTTGAAATCCTTCCATTAACATCTCCTTCAATAAAATTATACTGTTTTAACTTTTGCCGCTGGCCTCTCCATTAGGTAAACAATTCCAATATAAAGCACCAGCAAAATATTCCTTGCGCCATAGAAGAAAAACTTATTGTCAAAAGCGACTCGTTTCCCGATAAAGAAGAAAAGGATGGCTAACCCGAGATAGAGGAAAAACTTGCGAAGGTTATACTTAATTGAGTAGTATTTTCGGGACAACAAATAAGAAGCGACCATTTGTGTGGCATAGACAATTAGCGTTGCCCAAGCACTTGCCGTAAATCCATAAATTGGTATAAAAACAACATTAACGACAATTGTTAAAATTGCTCCACCAATAGCAATAAAGGCTCCGAATTTAGTTTGACCAGAAAGCTTGTACCAGATACTTTGGTTGTAATAAATACCCAAAAAAACATTTGCCAAAAGTAAAATAGGCACAACATGTAAACCAACATGATATGCTTCGTTTTGGATAAATCCTTTGAAAAAATCTATGTTCAAACTTACCAATAGGAAAATCGCACAAACTGCCGCAACAAAATAATTCATGATATTCCGATACTGTTTATCACGATCGAGATCCTTACTTCGTGCAAAAAAGAAGGGTTCGGCCGCATAGCGATAGGCTTGTAAAAATATCGTTACCAGCATCGCCAATTTGTAGCATGCACTATATATTCCGACTTGTTCATGGGCCATTTGCAATGATTCAACTGTCCCTTGATAAAGAATATGTTTTAAAAGAATTCTATCGATAGTTTCGTTTATGATTCCTGCAAAACCCGCTATCATAAGCGGAAATGAGTAATACACCAACTCCTTAACAAAATCCAATTGGATTTTAAATTGAATTCCTAAGAAATCTTTATATAGGGCAATTGGTTTTATGAGTGATGAAATCAGGTTTGCCACAAGAATAAAAATCACCCCTTCTGCCGGCTCTTCTGGATTAAACAGAACTAGCATAAAAAAGAGATTGAGTCCAATATTAAAACCTATGCTCGTCATCTGAATCGCAGCAAATTTCAAAGCTTTCTCTTCGGCCCGCAGTTTCGCTAAGGGCAAAGCTGATATTGCGTCAATTATAACAATTACCCCTAACAATATGATATATTCAGGATGTTCGCTGAATAACATAGCATTAGCTATCGGTTGAAAAAAGAGCAGAAGAAGGATTGCGAAAGTTCCATTCACTGCTAAAACACTCAGAAAACTACTTCTAAAAACTTCCGCTTTGTCGTCCCGTTTCTGAAGGAAATGAAAATAAGCTGTTTCCATTCCAAAGGTCAACGTTACGATTAAAAACGCCACCCAGGCATACAATTCAGAAACAACTCCGTACTCCGCTGGATTAACAAAAACACTGGTGTACAAAGGAACCAACAAGAAATTCAGGAATCGTCCAACTATACTTGGCAAACCGTAAATGGCCGTTTGGCCTAAGAGCTTCTTGAGGGGATTTGACACTATCCTCTAAAATTAGGTTTACGTTTTTCTAGAAACGCTGTTGTTCCTTCTTTAAAATCAGCTGTACCAAAACATTTTCCAAATTCTTCGATTTCCACTTCGAAACCATTTGTTCCTTCTTTAAAATTTGCGTTAACCGCGTTTATTGCCGATGCAACAGCTGTTTTTGAATTGTTTAATATTTTTCCGACTATCTTTTCACAAGCCTCAATTAGCTCATTTTGTTCAACTACTGCATTCACTAGACCCCATTTGAGTGCTTCTTCAGCTCCCATCATTCCAGCAGTAAAAACCATTTCGTTTGCCTTCCCTCGACCGACTAATTGCGCCAATCTTTGCGTTCCACCATAACCTGGAATTACACCTAATGAAACTTCTGGCAATCCCATTTTCGCATTCGAACTGGCAACGCGGATATGCGAACACATGGCCAATTCCAATCCACCGCCAAGTGCAAATCCATTTACAGCAGCGATAACAGGGATTGACATTTTTTCTACGAAGTCAAATAAAATATTTTGACCATTTTGAGCCAATTTCCCACCTTCAGAAACTGAAAAATCAGCAAACTCTTTAATATCTGCACCAGCCACAAATGCTTTTTCTCCAGAACCTGTTAAAATAACGGCGCCCATTTTTGGATCTGCATCTGCAGCAGTCAAAGCTTTGTTTAACTCTTCAATTGTCTCCTTGTTTAAGGCATTCAATTGGTTCGGTCGATTTATCGTTATTATTTGGTATTTATCTTTTTGATCTACAAGAATGTTGTTGTACATGAGTATATTAATTTAAAACAAAAATAAGATTTTTCTACTCTTCTATTTACATATTGAATAGCTATTCGAATTGGAGCAAGATTATTGAAGAATCCAATAACACATATTCCGGTATTTTTTCACCCCATTGCCATTGTACACAAAAAATGGAGTACCCCGATTTTTTCAAGTCTTCTATCTCTTTTTTAGACGGAATACTTGAAATTGCTTTTGTTCCATTGACAAATTGCCAAGAAACACCGCCATGACCTCTCAAATCACTATTTATTACTAGTTTTTTCGAATCATCCAATTTGTTCTTTTCAAAAAACTCCCATTGTGCCTTCATGACATCAGAAATAATCTTGTTTTCTGAATTCGGGACAAAACCATAATTGTCTGGTATTTCTGAGGGCTTCAACGAAACAAATAACCCAACAATGAAAAGATTTAAATAGAGAAATTTTTTAAGTGCTGACTGCTTTATTTTTTCCAACATAAAAGCCACTGGGAAAATCATCAAAACAATTATAAAAGGGAAAACGGGTGAAATAAATGATCCCATTTTTGTTGCCGCAATTGAAAAGAAAATATATACTAGAGCAACAGAGAATGCCATAAAACTCCACATCAAACTATTCCTTCGTTTAGAAAACAAAAAAGCAATAAAAGAAAAAATCAGCAATAAAATAATCAACCAATTCTTAAAAAATAGGTTTTCCGCATTTTGAAAATGGAAATCCCAATCGCCCGGATGTCCCTCAATAACCTCAAAAAAATGGCGTCCGTTGTATTCCATTTCGTATTTTGCCTCTTTCGGGAAACGAATGAATATATAGATTTGCCAGGGAATAGTAATCAGCAGAGAAATGCCCAGTGCTTTGAAAAATGACTTTAAATCAACCTGCTTTTTCTTTAAAAAATTGGCGGCCAACCAAAGTCCCCAAGGTGCAAAAATCAACAATCCAACCAACCATTTTGTCAAAATAGCGCATCCAACAAAAATGCCAATCCACTTCGCCCATTTTTTATCTTCTGAATTGCACATTTTAAACCAAGCCCAAAAGGACAACAGGACGTATATCATAAAAACGGAATCATTATGATCCGTTCCAATTCTGCCAGAAAGTAAACCTAAAGGAAAAGCCGAAACGGAAAAAAGCAATGCTGCGAGAAGACCAAAATTTCTATTTAACATCATTTTTCCAATATCAAAAATCGCTAGTGTACCAGCAACATGCAATAATACCGATGGTAATCTTACCGCATAAACAGAAGCTCCAAGCAATTTTATAGAAAGAGCTATTTGGTATAGGAAAAATGGCTGCTTGTGCAGCCAAGTGTTAGCGTTTGACCAATCTTTTGATTGCCAAATTGCTGGGTTTATATCTATCAATATTGGTTGAAAAGGATTCATGGATAAATTCTTCCCAACCAGTGCGTGGAATTGCTCATCCCAACGATACAAAAATGGCGTAAAAAGAGCAAAAGCAGATGCCAAAGAAAAGACCGATAATCCTAAAGCCCAAATAAAAAGTTTATGCTTTTTCCAAAAAAAAAATAGTGTTAAGGCAACAAGAACAACCCAGACTAATAAAAATACGCGCGCCGTATTGGGGATATTTGTCCAGCTTTCTGTCATTAACGTTTTTGCAGGCGTTTATAGAGTTTAATCAACAACATTAATCCAATTGCCACAAGAAAAAATGACAATGTTGCCTTCCACCAAGGTAAGCGCCCTTGCACTTCGACCAAAAAGGTTATCGCAACCAAACAAAGCGTCGCCAACTCGTTCCACATTCGCAATTGAGTCGACTTCCATTTGAAAACTCCTTTCGCCAATTCATACATCTTTTTTTGACTAATGAAATGATAAATTAAAAGCAGAGCAACAAAAGCCAACTTAATGTGCATCCAAGGTTGTTGAAGTAGAACTGGATTGACAACTAACATCCACGTCCCAAAAAATACCGTTAAAACCATGGCCGGTGTTGTAATAATCCACCACAGCTTTTTTTCCATAATCTGAAATTGATCACTCAATACTTTTTTAGCGCCTTCTTCTTTTTCTTGCGCTTCCGTATGGTAAATAAATAAACGAGGCATATAGAAAAGGCCTGCGAACCAACTCACAACAAAAATGATATGAAGAGATTTAATGATGTCGTACATGGTGTAAAATTACGAATTAGGAATGGTTCAATTAACAATTTAAAAATTCGCAATTCGTTGGCTAGTTTTTAAAGTTCAAGGTTAGCGTGAGGCGATGGACAAAGAGTGATCTTAAAACAGGAGTTGCATTAACGTTAATTAAACCATAGCTATAACGAATCTCTGGTAGAAAATGGAAAATTTCAAAATCTTTGTCGAAGCCTAATCCAATATCAATGGATGCATTGGTATTTCCGCTGCTATACATCAACGTTGATTTCGTTCTGTCAAGTAAGGGAATCATCAAACTTGGTCCGACAAAAATATACGGCCGATTCGTTTTTTTTCCCAGGGCATAATTCGCTTGTAATCGAACATCAATGTTTTGCGGATAGATTTTATACTTTTGCGCGACATCATCCCCGAAAATTAAATTAATAGCAGTGTTACTAAAGGAAAGTCCCAATTTGGTTACAACTGTGAAGTTTTTGGTTAAATCGTAATCGGTGAGAATTCCAAAACCGCCACCAAATGTTGGCTTCAAAGCCACCTCATTTCCCGTCTTTACCTCCATAAAGGATCGATTACCTTCAAAGAAGAAACCGTAACCCAACTTTTTGACTTTTGTTTCCTGTGAAAAAGAAAAATACGATACAACGCTAATTATTGTAATTAACAAAAAACTCTTCATACCAAAATTGATTATGGTTCGTTCAGTAAAACGTACTTTCTTTTATTTTATTACCTGGCTTCAATTATTTAACAGAAATCTATTTGAAATTCCTAATTAAATAGAACGATCAATTCAGCTTACTACGAAAATGATATGCAAAGATTTTATTATATCGTATTCCATTTTGTAGAATTACTAATCTTCGAATTATTAGAGGTGCAAGAATTACTTTCGGTTTGGAAAAATCGTTTAACTTAGATACTAGAAAAAATCACTTGAAATGAATTATAAACTGAAATTATTTCTTTTTTCATTTTTAACAATGTCTTTTGTTTAGGCACAACAACTGAATATAGGAGTTGTCGGTGCTGGATCGATTTCAGATTATTATTCAAATACCTATACTGCTGGACTTGCTGCCGAATATCGACCTCAAAATTCGTTCCTCAGTTTTAATACAGAATTAAATGTGCTTTTCTCAAAAGGGTTTACCACATTTTCTCAACCCATCTATTTGAAAATACAACTTGGGGATAAATTCAAATTCGGTGGATCCTTTGGTGGATTTTATCGCGTTTCTCAAAGTTGGGGACTTTTAGCGGGCGTAAATCTTGATTATTGCTTAAACGAAAAATACATCCTTTTTACAAAATTCGATTATTATCGTGAAAACTATTGGGAAATTGTTTATTCTCACTGGGGAACAAGTGATAAAATTATTGGAACGAATAATTCATTCTGGATCAATTTAGGAGTAAAAAGGGCGCTCTACTTTAAAAAATAATTCGCAATATCCTATTCAAATAAATTCAATAAATCATCATTGCTCAAGGATTTTACAACAGAAGTATCTGTTCTTACCAAATCATCTGCGAGTTCTTTTTTGGATTCCTGCATCTGCATGATTTTTTCTTCTAAGGTGTTTGGACAAATTAATCGCACAGCAACAACGTTTTTCTTTTGACCAATTCTATAACAACGGTCGATAGCCTGATTTTCAACGGCAGGATTCCACCAAGGATCAACGATATAAACGTAATCTGCTTCCGTTAAATTCAGACCTGTTCCTCCTGCCTTCAAACTAATTAAGAAAACACGAACCTCATCGTCATTTTGAAAACGATGAACGATTTCCTCACGATTTCTAGATTTCCCCGTTAAATATTCGTGAGAAATTTCCGCTTTGTCGAGTTCCTTTCGAATTAAATCGAGCATGGAAACGAACTGAGAGAAAATCAAAATTTTATGTTGCTTGTGCCGACTTTGAACTTCTTTCATTAACACTTCCATTTTCGCCGATTCATGTCCATAATCCACATCTTCGGGAAGTAGTTTTGGCGAATTACAAATCTGTCTAAGTTTCGTTAAACCTTGAAGCAACAAAATACTTTTATTAGAATCGTGTTCAACCGTATCACGACTTAACAAAGATTCTCGAATGTCATTTTTGTATGAATCGTAAACTTTTCGTTGCTCCTCGCCCATTTCGCAAAAAAGTACCATTTCTGTTTTTTCCGGCAATTCTTTTGCGACTTGTTTTTTGGTTCTGCGCAATAAAAATGGATTGATTTTATTCTGTAATTCCTTTGCTCTTGCTGTGTCTTTAAATTTATCAATTGGAACAGAATATTCGTCTCGGAAACGACTCTGCGAACCAAATAATCCCGGAATGGCGAATGAAAATTGAGCAAATAAATCGAAAGTATTGTTTTCAATTGGCGTTCCAGTCAAAACGATTCTGTTTCTGGCGTTTAGCAATCTTGCCGCTTTGTAGCGCATCGAATCTGGATTTTTTATGGCTTGCGATTCGTCCAAGAAAATATAATCGAAATCGAATTTTTTCAGTTTGCTCACGTCTGAAAGTAAAGTTCCGTAAGTCGTTAAAATGACATCATAATTCTTGAAACTTTCGATGTTTTTCGTTCGTTTCGTTCCGTAATTGTTCAACATTTTCAATGAAGGCGCGAACTTTTCTATTTCTCTATTCCAGTTGAAAAGCAAGGAAGTTGGCACGACAACCAAATGTGTTTTATCGTCCTTTTGTTCTTTCAAAGAAAGTATAAAAGCAATGATTTGAATGGTTTTACCCAAACCCATATCATCTGCCAAGCAACCGCCGAAATTAAATTCATCCAAAAAATGCAACCAATTCAAACCTTCGTGCTGATAACCGCGTAAAATTCCGTTCAGATTTTTCGGAATTTCAACACTTTTTACGTTCTGGAAGCTACTGATTTTCAGTTTTAAACTATCAATTTCATTTAAAATATCCGTATCAATATTTTCTTCTTCGAAAAGTTCATTAATTAGTGAATAATTGATTTTCGAAATCCGAATTTTACCTTCCACCATATCGCCCGAGCGGAAATATTTACTGAATTTTTCTATCCATTCTTCGGGAAGCAGGCCATGAGTTCCATCACCAAGCGTGACATAATTACTTTTATTTCGAATGGCTTTTTGAACTTGTTGTAAAGTTGCTGTTTGCTCGTCAAATTTAATTTTCGCCGAAGTTTCAAACCAATCTAATCCGCTGGAAACTCCAATATTCACCGATATTTTCGAAGGATTCCAATTGTTATTTTTCAATTCTTTGAAGCCAAGAACTTCTACGCCCAATCGTTTCCATTCGTCAAAAGCAGCAATGAACCAGCCTTCGTTGTAGAAATTTTTCTTGTGGATATAAAAATGATCAAAGCCGGTCAATTGCTCTTCAAAACTTTCGTGCTGGCGAATGAGCATTCCAATGAAACGATCCTCTTCCTTTGTATCTCTGTCGATTGTAAACCATTCGCCTATTTCATCTATTCCCGATAATTGTTTCATACTCAAGACTGGAACTTCCATCTGTCCGTAACGAATAGCTGGCGTAATTAGAATATAATTCTCAGATTCAGTAAGATATATTGTTTTTGTCGGCTCTTTCTTTTCAAGGAAAGTCGCGCGTTGTTTTTTTGTCGCGTCTTTTTTGAAAGCATAATTTACCTGAACTCTATCCTCCAGATTAGAAAGATACTTGTCGCTAAATTCTTCAAAACGTTCTTTTGGAATTAATAAACGAAAGCGATGCTCCTTGAAAAAACGATACAACTTGTATTTGTGGTCATGATCAAGGATATAAACCTTTTTTTCAAATTCAATTAAAAATCTGCAATTCAACTTCAGTTGTTGGAAAGGAATTTTTCTGTCGTTCAAATTTAAAAAAGGAAGAATTTCAAAGAAATCATCCTTTTGTTTTACGTCCATCGTAACATATGCTGTTAAAGCGAATTTCAAATCAATTTCTCTTATATTTCGGGCATTTGGTGTTCCTGAAATATCTTCATCCGTTAAATAGAATTTAATTCCCAAAGGGTTTTTTACGACCCCACGCAAAACTTTCAATTGAGAAAAATCATCTTTGTCACCAGCCATCGTTCCTTTGAAGTAGATCAGCGCACTTAAAAATTTCAAAACGTCTGGATTATCAGAATTTTGTATTTCTACCGACGGACTGATTGTTCGAAATGGATTTTTAGGTTTTCCCGAAGTTGTGAGATCAGCTTCAAAATAAGTCAAATCAATTTCTTCTCGGTATTGATTCTCAGAAAAAGCCACACCTCGAAGCTTATTTTTCGACTTTCGGATGATTTCTTTTTCATCGAATTTATTGTTGTCCGGCAGTAAAAACTTCTCTATTTTCTCTCTTCCTTTTTCATCAAAGCGAGGAATTTCTTTCATTTTTAATTCAACAGAAATGGCGCTTCGATTTGTTTTCAATTCAAAATAATCATCCAGATTAGGCAAATGAGCTAAGCCATATTGTTCCGCAGATCGCTTGAAAGCCAAATGCCTTTTTTCGTAGGAAAAATACAGTTTGATACTATCAGTTTCAACAATTTTAGCAAGCGCTGTAGCCTGATGCAAGCAAATTTCATCTTTGGGATTGTTACAATCACAAGTCAAAATAAGTTGTTTATCTACTTCTTGAACGGCTATAAAAACAGCATGTTCTTCCTGAAATGCAGTCGTTACGAAAAACGTAGCTGCGTTGATTTCTATTCCTTTTAAATAACAACCTTGTGCATGTTGAAATTGTCGTGGGTGACGTCCAGAATGTTCCGCTATAAAATCGATATCCAATTCGCTGAAATCAAAATCTTTAACGATTAAAATCTCCACTTCATCGTTGGATTCTTTATCTAATACGGTTGATATGCGTTTGCTAACTTTTTTACTCATTTCATTTCAGGTGGACTTGCAAAGATGGGAATTATTAAGGAATGGGAAGACTCAAAATTTACTTTAACAAGGTTTTCCTTATCTATTCTATTAAATTTAATAGCTGGATAAGCTATCTGCTATTTTACGAACAGAGTATTGATTCAAACAGATGGGTTTAGATGCGTAATTTCCGCAAAAATTCAATAGATTTACCGATAATGAATGCATTAAAGAACTTAATTGAAGCAGAAAAGAAGGCGAAAATTCTTTTCGACGAAATAGAAAAACGACAATTGGTTGTAGAAGGGAAAACGGAATTAGAGCTTAATTCCGAAGTTTTTGAATTGGCTTTTGAATTGTTCAATATCCGAAAATTTTGGCACAAACGAATTGTTCGTTCAGGAAAAAACACCTTGCTTCCCTACAAGGAAAATCCACAAGTTCTTAAGCTTAAAAAAGACGATATTTTATTTTTTGATTTTGGTCCGGTTTTCGATGATTGGGAAGCAGATGTTGGGAAGACCTATGTTCTCGGCGACAATCCCAAAAAGTTAAAATTGAAAAAGGATGTCGAACTTGCTTGGTATGAAGGAAAAGCTTTTTTCGATGCCAACAAAAATGATTTGACTGGCGCTGATTTTTACGAATACACAAAAAAAATAGCCCTAAAATACGGATGGGAATATGGAAACCACCACTGTGGACATTTGATCGGCAACTTCCCGCACGAACTCATTTTAGGCGACGAAGAAAACAACTACATTCACCCAAACAATGACATCCGAATGACTGACTTGGATGTTCTAGGGAATCCCCGCCATTGGATTTATGAAATCCATTTTGTGGATTTAGAAATGGAAATAGGTGGATTCTTTGAGCAGTTGATGGGATGATTTGGATAAACTGATATTGGAGGCGTTTTTCATATGATGTGATTCTTTTTTTAAGCAAAACAAGCTTATAATCTTTATTATTTCAGTTTTATTTATTGTGGATTCACATAAGTTCATCTATCGTAATTTCGGTATCTAGTTTAGAATAGCCTTTATATAAAATTATAAGTGTATTTGTATGATTAAAAATGAAGTTAAATACAGCTTTATACTCAATAGTTGTAATTATTCTGTCGTCGCTCAAGAGGAGATTCGAAATCTAGATTCTAGCTGTATTTAAGCAATAAAATATTTAGATAAATACAATTCTAAAAACTATCTAGTTTATTAAACATGCTGCACTCTAACTATTTTTTTCAGTATGAAACTAAAACTTAATTCCTTATCTTTGCAGGCTCAAAAATAGATTGAAAATGGAATTGTCCAGTTTAGAAGTACAAAGAAGAGAATCGCTTGATAAATTGCGTGATCTTGGCATAGAACCTTATCCTGCAGCACTGTATGAAGTTGCGGATTTTGCGAAAGAAATAAAAAAATCATTTATAGAGGGTAAGAAGGTCACGATAGCTGGGCGAATGATGTCGCAACGTGTGATGGGAAAAGCTTCTTTTGCTGAAATTCAAGACTCAACTGGACGTATTCAAACCTATTTTAACCGCGACGAAATTTGTCCGGGAGAAGATAAAACTTTATACAACGACGTTTTCAAAAAATTACTCGATTTGGGTGATTTCATTGGAATCAAAGGTTATTTATTCAAAACTCAAGTTGGTGAAATTTCTGTTCACGTAGAAGAATTTACTTTGTTGAGTAAAGCATTGAAACCACTTCCAATGGCAAAAACGGATGCTGACGGAAAAATTCATGATGCTTTTACTGACCCTGAATTGCGTTACCGTCAGCGTTATGTTGATTTAATTGTAAATTCTCATGTAAAAGAAACCTTTATCCGTCGTTCGAAAGCAATGAATGCGATGCGTTCATTCTTTAACGAAAAAGGGTACATGGAAGTGGAAACGCCAATTTTGCAACCGATTCCAGGTGGAGCAGCTGCTCGCCCGTTTATGACGCACCACAACGCATTGGATATGCCGTTGTATTTAAGAATTGCCAACGAATTGTATCTGAAAAGATTAATCGTTGGCGGATTTGACGGTGTTTATGAGTTTGCGAAAGATTTCCGCAACGAAGGAATGGACAGAACGCACAACCCTGAATTCACCGTAATGGAAATTTATGTGGCGTACAAAGACTATTTCTGGATGATGGAATTCACAGAAAAAATGTTGGAACACGTGGCGATGGAAGTTTGCGGGACAACTGAAGTTCAAGTTGGTGAAAATAAAATCTCCTTGAAAGCGCCATACAAACGCGTTACAATGCGCCAATCGATTATTGATTTCACTGGATTTGATATCGAAGGAAAAACAGAACAAGAATTGCATGCAGCTTGCAAAAGCATGGGAATAACTACCGACCCAAGTATGGGGAAAGGTAAATTGATTGACGAAATGTTCGGTGAAAAATGTGAAGGAAACTACATTCAGCCAACATTCATCACAGATTATCCTATTGATATGTCGCCATTGTGCAAAAAACACAGAGACAATCCAGAATACACGGAGCGTTTTGAGTTAATGGTGAATGGAAAAGAAATCGCGAATGCTTATTCGGAGTTAAATGATCCTATTGACCAGCGCGAGCGTTTCGAAGCGCAAATGGCACTTGCGGAAAAAGGCGATGACGAAGCGATGTTTATCGATCAAGATTTCTTGCGTGCTTTGGAATACGGAATGCCGCCAACATCAGGAATGGGAATAGGCATTGACCGTTTGGTGATGTTGTTGACCAATAATTCTTCCATTCAAGAAGTCTTGTTCTTCCCACAGATGCGACCAGAAGTTTTTGGAACAAAAAAAGGACCTGAGTTAACAGATAACGAAAAAATTATCCAAGGAATCCTTGAAAAATCAGGAAGAATTGATTTGAACGCACTAAAAACGGAGACAGGTTTGAGCGGAAAACAATGGGATGTTGCGATGAAAGGTTTAGCGAAAAACGGAGTGACCAAAGTAGAAAAAACGGAGGAAGGTTTGTTTGTGGAGATGGCATAAGCTTCAGTTCCGTTTAGTCCGTGTTTCCATTTAAAGTGAATTGTCTTATTCGCTCCAATTGACATTAGGAGATCGCAAGCTCAGAGTTTTCTGGAGCCAACAATTAAATCTCAACGGCAATTAAGCAAACATCATCTGTTTGTTCAATTTCAAATCCTTTCCAGTTACTGAGAAACTTTTCCAAGTTTTCTCCTTGATCAACGATCGACAAATCACTTGTTTCTTCCAATCTTTCGCGCAATAATCTGGGTTTCATTTTTTTGCCGGATGGCCCTCCAAATTGATCTACATAACCATCACTTGTCAGGAAAATTCGATCTCCTTTTTCTAAGAAAATAGTTTGGTAGCCGAAAGAGTAGTTTTCATCGTGGGAACCAATCACGTGTTTGTCACCTTTGTATTCGATTACTTCGCCTTTTCTTAATAAATAGAGCCCATTTTTAGCTCCTGAGAAAAATAAACGACCACTTTCTTCATGGTAGGCGCAAACAGCAATATCCATTCCATCCCGAATTTGAACCTCGCTCCTGCTTGAATTAAATAATTCACTAATTTCTTTATTGAGATAATTCAAAATATCGCCAGTATTCTTGACATCCGGATGATTATTTGTCGCCATTAAAGTTCGAAGTCCTAGCACACTTATAATTGCTCCAGGAACGCCGTGACCCGTACAATCTCCAACAGAAAAAATTGTACACTTTAAATCTTTTCCGCTTTCATCTTTTAAAACAGATTCACCCAACCAATAAAAATCTCCACTTACAATATCTTTGGGTTGAAAAAGGACAAAAGCGTCTTTAAATTTACTTTTAAAAATGTCTACTGACGGTATTATTGCATTTTGAATTCGCTTCGAATAGTTAATAGAATCTATAATTTCCTTGTTTTTCTCTTCTACCAATTCTTTCTGCTGAATTACTTCTTTTGTTCGATCTCTAACTTGAATTTCCAACTCTTCGTTTTGCCTACTCTTCATTTCATTTATTTCCTGAAGGCTTGAAAATGCTTCTTCTTTAAACATGTTAAACCGATCTACAACAGCTAATGAAAGAAGAATTACTTCTACCGCCGAACCAATTTGCAAGCTATAATCTGTAAAGAAATTACTAGGAGCCAGACCAAAGTTTCTCAGTATAAAGGCAAAAACAGCCAAGATTAGGGCAATAAACGCTACAAAGAAAAATCGAGCAGGTTTGAAATTTCTTCTAACCAATATAAACGCCGCAGGTAGTATCAAAGCATTTAGAATGAGCGTTAGGCCGTTGACCGATAAAATTGAAATCCGATAAAACCAGTCGAAAGGAAGCAATGAAAAAATTAAGTTAATACTTAACAAAAGCAAAAAGCCATTAAACACACGATGAAACTTGGGTAGATTGGATTTTGTTCGAAGAAACGACTGGACAAACAACACTAAAAACAATACTGAAAATGTCGCTAAAAAAGGCAACGAGTGATTCGCCACAAATGGATTATGCGGCCATAAATACTCGCTTCCGTATCCGCCTAAAGCCAACTGTAAAAAAATTAGACCTAAAAGATAAAGCAGATAAAACAAATTAGCTCTTTCTTTGATTACCAAGAAAATGAACAAGTTGAGGATAAAAACAAATAGCACGATACCGTAATAAATGCCCAAAATATATTGTTCCACATAATCTCTTCTGTGTAATTCTTTTTCACTAAACAATGAAATTGGAATATAAAGCTGGTCGCCATTGTTGTCGATTTTAAAAAGAAGTTCCTTCTTGCCCTTTATTGCATATTGAAAAAATCGATGGTTGCGCGATCTAGATGAAAAGGCAAAATTGTCACCCGATTTAGAAATCATTTGGTAGCCCAAGTTCGTTTTTTCGAACAACAGAATTGCATCCAAGTTGGGGTTTTTTAATTCTAAAACCAATGGTTCTAAAGAGGAAAAATCCAGCTTAATTTTCAGCCAAACAACTCCGTTGTAAAAGCCAAAATTTGGGGTTGCTTTTTCATAAGCCTTAAAGCTAGCGTGCGGAATATTATCTATTGAGTAAGAGCGTTTCTCGTCAATAAAATAAGAAATATCCTCGCCTTGTAGTTTTATCTCTCCAAAATTGACAGGTAACTCATTGGCTCGACAATGACTCGTTAAGAGCAATAAACACAAAATTTTTAGATACTTCACTATTTTTTAAAATGTATAACTGGACGTTTATAATCGGGTTTCTTTTCGAAATTTACGTGTACTTTTCCGATTTGGATTAAATTGTCAAAATAAATTGTCAAAATAGTTTTATTCTACTTATTTTTTCTCGAATAAAGTATGTATTTTCGTTTAAATTCAATTCAATTCAACACTATGAAAAAGATCATCTAACTAACTTTTCTATTTCTTTTGTTATCATCTTGCGTAGCTTACCAAACGGGAAATTTAACTTCAACAAGCGCTGGCTCCAAATTTATTTATGAAGATGTTGCCATAGGAACGGCAAAAGCAGACCGAATTTGGGGTTTGGGAGGAATTAGAAAAGATGCCTTGGTTGCAGAAGCAAAACGTCAACTCATGACCGCTCGTCCTCTTGCGCAAAGCGAAGAATATATCAATTTTACCATCGATTTTAAACGTTCGTTTATTTTAATCTTGGATAGATCGAAAGTAACGTTGACGGCAGATGTAATTCGACTTACAGCCAATGAGCCCAAAGAATGCTACTTACCACTTTATTTGAACAAGATGTTTCTAGTAAATTTGCAAGATGATCTTTTTAAGATTGGCGATTACATTATGACTGAAGGACATTTGACTGGGCAAATATTAGCAATCAATAAAAACCAAAAGGCAACAGTTTCTCTGAAAAACAAGCGAGGTGAGATAATCACAAGGCGAAAACACTTACGAGAACTATACAACAGAGCAACAGTTTTCAAAGGGTTAAAAGCTGGTGATAATTTTGCGGTTACAAATATGGGGGAAATTACTAATTGTATAATTGTTGGTCTTGGCAAACAACAAATTTTGTTATTGACACCTAAAGGTCAATATGTTAAGCTTGATTACCCAAAATAAACCAATATGAAAAAGATTTACTATTACTTTCAATGCTACTGTCATCTTGCGTGGCCTACCAAATGGGAACTACGACACCTTCAACAGCTGGCGAAAAAGTTATTTATACCGATTTTGCTGTCGGCACCGCCCAATCTAATCGTATTTTCGGTTTGGGAGGAATGCGAAAAGATGCATTAATATTGGAGGCCAGACGACAAATGGTAACAGCAAGACCACTTCTAGACGATGAAGAGTATGAGCATATTACAACCGATATTAAACATTCGTTTATCCTGATGGTTTATCGAACGAAAGTAACTATGTCCGCTGATGTTGTAAAACATGTTCCAGATACAAAAGGTATTCGATACACAGAACGATACAAGGAGAAAGTATTTCAAAATTCGGCAAAGGACAGTACGTTTCATGTTGGACAATCTATAGTTACATCGTTGGGAGTCCAAGGGGTAATTCTTAAAAACCTAAACAGTACACAAAGTCTTATTCAAACAAAGAATGCATACGGTGAAATAATCACAAGGATAATTAGTCACAAGAAATTATTTAGTATTGAGGGAGAATGGAAGGGATATTCACTTGGCGAAAGTATCGTGATAAAACCAGAAATTGATCTAGAACCTATCCATGGTACAATAATAGGAATTGGCAAAGAGAGGTTATTGGTAAAAGATGCTTTGGGAGAATTTAATAGTCTTAAGCTTAAATCTATTGAGATATTGAAAAATAACTGATTCCGACCTATTTGAGATTTTATTATTAAGCATTTTTGGAGAACGAATTAATTTTCAAAATCCTTCTCACTAAAAATAAATTTGGTATTCACATTAGTTTGAATGAGGGCGAAAGTCTTTAAATGAGCTAATTATATTACTTCAAAAGAATTGAAATAAAGAAAGAAAAGTTGAGTTTTGCACACAATTAATTAACCTTTCTTCATTCTTTTGTAAAAAATGTTGAGTTATTCAAAAAATTAGTTTACATTTGTTTAAATATTTTAAAAAATTACAATGAATAAAGGCACAGTAAAATTCTTCAACGAAACAAAAGGATTTGGTTTCATCACAGAAGACGGCGCAAACAAAGATCACTTTGTACACGTATCAGGATTAATCGACGAAGTACGCGAAGGTGACGTTGTTGAGTTTGAATTAGAAGAAGGTAAAAAAGGCTTGAACGCAGTAAACGTTAAAGTTATCTAATATACTTTTAAGAATTTCAAAATTTAAAAGCCCGTTTGTTCAACAAGCGGGCTTTTTTTTGTAGAATAAAATTAGTTCAGTACATTTTAAGAAATTACCACCTTCGAGAAGAATTAATGCTTTAAAGAATGAAGAATGTTTTTGATAAAGAGATTGCAAACGATTTAATCTACCGCTTAAACAACTTATCTCCTGAATCACGAAGTAAATGGGGAAAAATGAATCCAGCCCAAATGCTCGCTCATTGCAACATTACTTATGAAATGATTTACGATAATTCTCTAGCACAAGCCAAAGGGATAAAAAAATTACTTTTGAATTGGTTTGTAAAACCAACTGTTGTAAATGAGAAATCCTATAAAAAAAATAGTATGACGGCTCCAATTTTTAAAATTATAGATGAAAAAATTTTCGAAACGCAAAAACAAAATCTCACAGATTTTATTGAAAAAACGCAACAATTAGGGGAAAAAGAATTTGAAGGTAAAGAATCAAACTCTTTTTGGAAACTTTATATAAACCAGTGGAATAAGATATTCTTCAAACATTTTGGTCATCATTTAAATCAGTTTGGCATATGAACTTCTTAAGGTGAATCGGACATCTCTTATTTTAGTTTTACTTGCACTTATTTTCGGATTATTTTGGAATGAGCTAAACATTCGATCCTTAAAAACAGTATCACAAACTCTTTCAATAGGAAAAACAGTAATGACAGCTGATGACGCTAGCTATCTCGTTCCAGCAGAAAATTATCTTAAAGGAAAAGGTTTTCGAAACAATTTAGAGGGTCGCTTTTCAAATTACATGCGTCCACCGGGGTATTCATTCTTCTATTTGTCTTTCCGTTTTTGGCTGCCACAAAAAGAAGCTATTTACGGCTTGAAATTTTTTCAACTTCTACTTTTCGGCCTTTCTGTTTCTTGTTTATTTTCTATTTTTCTTTTTTTTGATATCGGCTCGAAACTTGCAGCTGTAATCGTCGGTTTATACGCTATCTCAGGAATCAGTATTGGCTTTTTATATTATACATTAACAGAAGCCATTACACCGTCTTTTCTGATCTTTCTGATCTACTTCCTCGTATTGGCCAAAAACAAAACCTGTAAAAAGGAAAAGAGAAATTACTACTTGCTTTCCTTTTTGGTTTTTGGATTTCTCTTTATTACAAGACCCGTTTTGGGCATATTTGCATTACCCATTCTTTTTTTTATTCTTTACGAGCAACTTTACGCTTTAAAAACCAAATTTATTTATCTATTCGCTTTCTTTATTCTTGGGTTTTTGCCCATGACTATTTGGCAAATTCGATCTGCGAATATTGCTGGAGAAATAATTGGCTTACACCCTATTTATTCGGTTGAAAATACGCAGACTCCTTATCGGCCTATTCACCAACAATTTTGGGAATTTGCAAAATCTTGGGGTGAAAACGGCGATAATTTCCACACCTATACGGATAAATTTTGGTTGGCGAACTACAGCAATTCAATTGATAAAGCGTCAGTTGAAAATATTATAAAGCAACTCCCAAACCAAATAAAAAATCAATTTCAAGAGGAAAGAATAGACTTGGCATTTACCCTTTATGCCAAAGCAATTGTGGAACAAAAAGAATTTGACAAAACGGGCAAGTCCATTCCGAAAAACAACTTCTCAACGGAAAATAAGGCAATCACGGCATTTAAATCATTGACAAGTGAGTACCGATTGAATAATTTTTGGAAATACAATTTATTTGTTCCCCTGAAAGTATTTAACAATCTCATTTTTCATTCGAATTTATCATTGTATATTTTTCAAAAGACATTCAGGGGAAACCCGTTCATGGAACTTAGCCGATTCCTTTGTTTCCTAATTCATTCACTTGCGTTTCTTCTTTTCCCTTTCGTCCTGCTCCATCGGGAAATTTCAGCAGAAAAGAAATCCATCTTTTTAGCATTAATATTGTCCATTCTTTATCTCATATATTTTCAAAGAGGCATTGAGGAGAGATATACATTGCCATTTCTACCTATCGCTTTGTTAGCCTTGGCGCTAATTATTCAAAAGCTTTTAAAGAAAGTTAGCATTGAATAAATTCGGTGCTGCTCAACATTCGTTATCTTTGTAGGAAGTAATAAACCAATGAGCGAAGAACAATTAACAAGAATCAATAAATATTTAAGCGAAGTAGGTTTTTGTTCAAGACGTGCGGCCGATAAATTAGTCGAACAAGGAAGAGTAACCATTAACGGCATAGTTCCCGAGGTTGGAACCAAAGTTGCTTCTGGTGATGATGTCCGTGTAGACGACAAACCATTGGTCAAATCAGACGAAAAACCTGTTTATATTGCATTTAATAAACCCGTTGGCATAGTTTGTACAACGGACATCAGTTTGGAAAAAAACAATATTATTGATTACATAAACTATCCTAAACGAATTTTCCCTATTGGCCGTTTAGATAAACCAAGTGAAGGGCTGATTTTTCTTACGAACGATGGGGACATTGTAAATAAAATACTTCGCGCCCGAAACCACCACGAAAAAGAATATTTAGTCTCTGTTAATAGACCAATAACGCGAATTTTCTTAGAAGAAATGGCAAACGGAGTCCCAATTTTAGATACAGTTACTCGCCCCTGTGTAATTGAACAAAAAGGTCGTTTTGAATTTAAGATTATTTTAACGCAAGGTTTAAATCGTCAAATACGTAGAATGTGCGAATATTTAGGCTACGAAGTACTCGCATTACAGCGAACTAGAATTATGAATATTCACCTAGACGTTCCCGTTGGAGAATACCGAGATTTGACAGCGGCAGAGTTGGCCGAAATAAATAGAATGACAGAAGCTTCGACAAAAATTCATTTTTCAGCGGATTACGACGAAGAATAAGATATGAGCATAAAAAAAAAGATAGTACAGATTAGTTCTAGTCTATTTCCAAGCGCATTTTCAAATTTTGCTTACAAGAAACTTACGACTCCACAAAGTCACAAGCTAAAGCAAAATGACATTGTAAATCTAGATTCTTCAACAAAAAGTAGGTTTAACTTTAAGTCTGCTGAAATACAAGTTTACCAATGGATAAAAGGGGACAATCCGCCCGTTCTTTTGGTTCACGGCTGGGAAGGTCAAGCCGGTAATTTTTCAAGTATTATTAGCCGCTTATTAGCCGAAAACCTATCTGTTGTAACTTTTGATGGGCCGTCTCACGGGCTTAGCAGCAAAAATAGTGGCACCAGTCTTTTTGAATTTGCAGAAGTTGTAGGAGTAATACTCGAAAAATACGGCGTTAAAAGCGTTATTAGTCACAGTTTTGGGGGAGTTGCAACCATGTATTCTTTAGCGCAAAACCCATCTTTGGCCATTGATAAATATATTTTACTTACTACGCCGAATAAATTCCTTGACCGCATAGAAACAGTAGCTGAAGAAGTTGGCATTTCAAAACGGGTGAAAGAGAGGTTAATTAATCGTTTAGAAAGCGAATTAAAAATGGATCTTTCTAAAATTTCTGTAGCTGATTTATCAAGAAATGTAAACGTTAAAAGTGCCTTAATCCTCCATGATGAATTGGATAAAGTTATAAGCATCAATGAATCAAAAGCAGTTAACGATGTTTGGTCTATGTGTAATTTAGAAATTATACACGACACTGGACATTTTAAAATTTTAAACGCCGAGCTTGTTCACAATAGGATAATTTCATTTCTACAAGCTTAAATCTCCACTCCTACAAGACACATATCATCCGTTTGCTCTAAACTTCCTTTCCATTGATTAAAATATTCATAGTAAATAGATTTTTGCTCACACATTGGTTTTTTATGATTTTCGAGTATCAACTGCTTTAACTTTGCCGGTTTCATCTTCTTATGAAGTTCTCCCCCAAATTGATCTGTATAACCATCCGTATACATATAAATTCTATCGCCTTTTATAAGTTGTATTTCGATTTGAGAAAATGATTTATGAATGGTGGAACTACCAATTTCCTGTTTATCTCCTTTGTAATGTACTATTTCCCCATTTCTCACCAAGAACATGCTATTTTTAGCTGCCGAAAACTCTAATATATTTTTTCTCAGATTGAATACACCAATAGCGCAGTCCATACCGTCTCGAATATGAACATCTTCTTCACCGCTTTGAAATAATTTGACAAATTCATGGTGCAAATAATCTAGTGTAGTACTTGCACTATAAACGCCCTTATACGACAACGAGCTATTTAAAATACGCAGACCCAAGACACTAATTAAAGCTCCAGGCACGCCATGTCCAGTACAATCGCCGACGCAAATCAGCTGTAACTTATCTTTATTTCCCTTATTTCCATAATCGACATCTGCTCGCCAATAAAAATCCCCACTTACAATATCTTTCGCCTGCGTTAGTACAAATCCATCTATAAATCCTTCTATAAATTCAGATTCTTTTGGAATTATTATTTCTTGAATACTGCGCGCATAACTGAGAGATGAAAGAATTTTCTCGTTCTGCTCTTGAATTTCCAATTTATTTTGAACGACTTCATTTACTCGAATTTCAATTTCTTGAGCTAATTCAATACTCTCCGTATCTTTCATCGTATTGATTTTTATTAACGTATTGGTCGCTTTTTCTTTCATGCTTTTCAATTGCTGTATTACAGCGAGCGTTAACAATACAACTTCACCCGCTATTCCAATTTGTAAACTTGACGATGTTATTGCATTACTTGGTATCCAACCAAAATTATGAAAAACAAATATCCAAAGCGACAAAGACAAAACACTCATCGACCAAAAGAAAAAGCTCGCAGGCTTAAAGCCTCTTTTAATGGCGCTATATGCTACTGGAAATAACGGAATACTTGCTAAAACAAGCAACAGATTGAACATGATAGACGCGATATGATACGCCTGTTTCGACGGCAGAATTGCCAGAATACCAGTTGAAACCAATAAAAAAACTACAAATGTGTAGTACTTATGGAGTTGAGGTGAATACTTTTTAGTTTTTAAAAAATAGCGTGCAAAAAGCACTAAAAATAAAGTCGCTAAAACACCCGTCAATGGAAGTGACCGATTTGATAAAAAGATTGAGTCTTGCCAAAAATATTGTTTCCCAAATCCACTATTGTTGATCTGAGCGACGACCATTACAATCAAATAGCACAGATAGTAAAACGTCCTTTTTTTCTTGAGCATTATATAAATTGTGCATGTTAAGAAAAAAATAAATAAAAGCAAGCCAAAGTATAAACCCCAGTAAAATTGAAGTTTGTAATCCCTTTCAACAACGGCCTGTTCACTTAATATCTCAATAGGGACTATACATTTATTCCCTAAATTATTAACTTGTAAAATAATCTCAATAGGAATTTGAATTTCAATTTGAAAAAAACGATGTTTAATTTTTCTTTCAGAATAGGAGAAAACGTCTCCAACTTGATCTATGAGTTCATACCCGTTCAAGGTTTTTCCAAAAACTTTAACATTATCTAAATTTGGATTTTTTAACTCAAGGAGTATTTTCCTCTTTTGTTTTGAGTTGACTTTAAACCTCAACCAAACAACACCGTCATAAAATCCAAAATTAGGAGAACTTTTAAGGGACTTTTTAAAATTAGTTAGCGGTAAATCGTCAATAGTATATTGTCTGTTCTTGTCCATTAAAACCTCTACATTACGGCCAAAAAATTTAAAATTCTCCCGATTTCGAGGCATGTCTATGCACGAAGCAGCTAAAGATGGAAAAATCAATATAAACATCAATATAAACCTGGACAAAAATATTTTTTGATCAATAATTTTTAACATATTTGACTTATATTTTAACTTACGTGCTTTCATTTAAAACTGAATACCGATTATACAAAAATCGTCTAACTGACCATTTAGTTTAACCATTTCTTCATATTTACTCAGATAAATTATTTTCTGCTCTTCAATAGATAAATTGGCGTATTCTCTGAAGATATCTATCAAATCACTGTCTATTATTTCGTCATTAAATTTAAGTTGTTTCCTGTAACCATCTGTACCCATATAAATAATGTCATTTTGTGCAAGCTGTATATTATTGGTTTGAAAGTTCGTATTTGATTCTCCTTTCCCCAAAAATTTATTATCACCGCTGTACTCAGTGACAATACTATTTTTCCGGATAAATAATCTACCTGCGGCACCTGCAAATTGGACGGAGTTTTCAATTTGATCTATCACACAGACGGTACAATAAATCCCCTTTACATTTTCTTTATTTTCCTCGAGTTTTGGGAAAAGTTTATTAAACTCCATATTTACCTCATCCAAAAGTTTTCCTGGTGAAGTGACACTTTTCTTAAAAATTAACGCTTGAATTACGCGCAGAGCTAAAACACTTAATAGAGCTCCCGGAACACCATGTGTATTTGTGTCACCAACAATTACCAGAGTTTTCTCAACAACTTGACCATTTTTATTGCTGTCCTTTATTTTGCAGGACCAATAAAAATCTCCGCTCACAATTTCTTTTGGGCGGAAACTCAGAAACCCATTTTTAAAGTTTTGTAGGAAAACTTTTTCCTTTGGAATCAGTGCAACTTGTATTCTATTTGCATAATTGATGGATGAAATTATTTCTCGATTCACCCGCTCAAGCTCCTCTTTCTGCCCTATTATTTCTGATGTTCTGAATGTTACCTGCGCCTCTAGTTTTGAAATTTGTTCTTCTTTTAACCTACTTATTTCTTCTAAATTTTCATTTGCTTTATCCTTGAATATTTTGTACCCATCCAAAACAGCAAAAGTTAAAAACACCGCCTGAAACAATACACCAAATTGAATATTGATGTTATCAATAATGAAAGATGTTATAGCTCCAAAATAATAAAGCGCTGAAATTGAAACTCCAATGAATAAACCGAGGAAAGAAATAAGAACCAACCGTGATGATTTAATTCGATTTCGGGCTGCATCTGTAACAATAGATGTAAAAGTCACAACTAATGTCAAGATAATTATATTAGTCGATGAGTATATATAAACATTTAAGGGCCCATTATTGATAAAACTTAAGCCTAAATTGGTCAATATTATCAGCGACGAAACTATTAAAATAAGATAAATGCGAGGTGATTCTTTTTTAATTTTTAAATAACCCATCATGAAACGGATAATTAAGAGAAGTGAAATAGCCGCCGTCCAAGGTAATATTCTATTCTGCAAATAAGGACTATTACCCCAGAGCCATTCATATCCATAGCCCGTGAGACTTAACTCAAAAAGCAACATGGCAAGAAGAAAAATGATTAAGATTAAATTGTTTTTACCTTTTAAAAGGATAAACATGAAAAGGTTGAAAAGCAATACAATACCAAGAATACCAAAATACATTCCAGCTATTACCTGCCACTTATAATCTCTTTTTTTTATCTGACTAGGGCTGAAAAGATTCATTTTTAAGGAGAGGTGGTCTCCGTTATTCTCGATTCGCAGTAAGTATTCGCCTTTCGATTTTATCAAAAATTGTGGAAACCGATGCTTTATACTGCGCTCAGAAAATTTTATAATATCGCCAACCCTTCCTTGAAAAACCCATTTCGTGCCCTCTCTTTTATAAAGGCAAATATCATCAATCACCGGATTTTTTAATTCTAAAATTTGCGTTGATTCGAGCAGCGTGTCAAGGGTGAACTTAACCCAAAACCGACCACTATAAAATCCAAAATTCAAATTCTTTTTTGCTGGTTTTTGAAAAATTACTTGATCAATCTTATTTAAAGTTTGTTTTTTTTTAGAATCAAAATAAACAGTAACATTTGCACTGGTGAAATGAACGTTACCTTTAATAAATACATTATTTGCTGAAAAACTTGTAGCTGGTAGAAGGCTTATCAGAATACTGAAAACAATTTTTTTCATTAACTCGCTAAAAATAGGACAAATAGATAATTTAATGCCGTGAATTTCTATAAATATATTCTTTTTTAAGAGAAAATTAGGAACGACAAGCAATAATATTGCGTCGATCACCTTTGTAAACCTGAATCTTCATTACTTTTGCAGACATAATTAATTGTTGAAGAATGCGTGAAGAATTACTTGGACCAAAAGTTGAAAATGTAGCCGTAGCTGTTGTTGAAGAAATAGGAGAGAACAACGAAAAAATCTACAACGTCTATCTCGCAAATTTCCGCGACGACATCATGGAAGGAATCATCGTCACCAGCCAAGGATATGGCCAAAATGCGAACACAAGCGAGAAAATTTCAACTTCCACATTGCGTCATTGCATCGAAGTAATGCTTCCCAATGAAGTTGCAAAAATTGAACCTATAATGCCCGAAGTATTTGGTTTGTCAAATGAATATTGGGTTAGCTTTTGGGTAAATGACGTAATGTTTGATAAAAAATTCGTGTTTTTAGCTGAAACTATTCTACCTCAAAACATAAAATTTATTCCTCGGTTAAAATCGAACGGGATTATTATCCAATAAGTTCATCTAATTTGTCAAGATCCTCAAGTTTCGAGATGGGAAATACCCATTCCGTTAATTCTTTCTCTTTCAACATTATCTGAGCTCCTCCAGCAAAAATTGGCAAACCGCCAGACTCTTTTTTCATTTTCTTAAAATAGTCCACACAAAAGTTATCCCCGACAGCACCAATACAAGAGGTGAGCAAAGCAACAGGAGAGAGTTGATGAACAGAATCAATAACAGCCTGATATGGCATGCTTTGCCCGAGATACATCGAATAAATACCTTTATTCCTTAAAATGAAATGATAAAATAACAAACTCAATTCATGCCATTCGCTTTCAGGTAAAAACAATAAAACTTTTGGCGAACTTTTATCTGGCAAAGGTAAGCTGTCAGTTATCGATATAAGTTTTTGACGTATCAAATGCGTAATAAAATGCTCTTGTCCCGGTTGAATTGCCCCTGTTATCCAAAGAATTCCAATTCTCTGCAAAAAATTTGCAAGATGAACTGAAAATGTCTTCTCCACCCCGAATAATTCAAACAAATGATCTATTGTACTCAAAAACAAGTGTTCATCCAACTGCATTAAAGCTAATAACAAGTTTTCATGATAAATATCATCTCCGTCTGTTATCCTTAGATCGCCAACTTTTTTTGTTTTTTCAGCAGTATTCATTTCAGCAATTCTGGATATTTTTACACCATTTTTGTTTAGAATTGCAACATTCAATAACTCTACTAAATCATCATCTGAATAATTCCTAATTTTTGTTTCGGTTCTTGCTGGACGCGGAATGCCATATCGCTTCTCCCAAATGCGAAGCGTGTGTGCCTTAATGCCTGTTAAAATTTCAATATCCTTAATTCTGTAATCTCCCATGTGTAAATTTGATATCGATAATGCATTTGGGCGCTATTTAACGCAGATTTAGATTAATTGATTTATCTTTGTCCTAAAGGATACAATGATTTAATATTAAAACAAGTAGTTTTTTTACAACGTATGAAGAGGAGAATTTGTTTTGTCTTTGGTTTATTTTTTATTGGTATGTTACTGTTTTCAGGATGTAAAAGTAATGAAAATAACGACGACCAAGACTTGGATATGAGTAACAATTACGACGCCTTTCAAACCTTTGATTTACGTGCTTTTGGTATAAATGCAAACATAAAGTTGCCAGATGAAACGGCAAATATTGGCGCAGCAATGAAACCTGAAGTTTTACATGAAGAAGATGGCTTTAAGTGGAATATTATTGTTGGACCAAATTTTAATGTTCACATTGAAGATTGGGGAGCAAACAAAGGATTAGTTGCCGATAAAAAAAAGCAAAATAAGGCGCTTAACGTATACGATATTACGTATTTAGTTGATCAGCCTAATTTTATTGTTTACAAGCTCGTGTTGAGAGTAAAAGGCGATAAAAATGCTGCGAAAAACGTTGGCATTCCTCACGAGTCATTCCATGTTTTTGCAGAGAAAGAAATCGATGGGATTACCTACGAATTCCGCAGTCCGGACGATGGTTATGAAAAAGTAATTATTGAACTCCTTGCCAAATCTATACGGTCAGTTGGTCCTAACAAATAGTTTCTTCAGTTAATTCTTTTTTACTTTCGCTACTTTATTGGTAAATTTGCACTCACAAAAATTGCCATGGAAATCAATAGAGAAAATATCCTGAATGTTCTAGGGAAAATAATTGAACCCGATCTCAAAAAAGATATAGTTAGTTTAAATTTCGTCGAAAACATTTCTTTCGAAGGAAAAAAAATTGAATTGACTGTGCACGTTTCGAACCCTGCTTTGCATGCTAGAAAACGAATGCAAGAAGCGATTGAATTTAACCTAAAAAGAAATTTTGGAGAGGATGTCTATGTGAAATCAGAGGTTAAAGGAGTTTCTGCTGAAGCACAAAAAGCACACCGCAAAATTTTACCTGACGTAAAAAATATTGTGGCAATCGCTTCAGGAAAAGGAGGAGTTGGGAAATCTACCATTACCGCAAATATTGCTGGTGGATTAGTTAAATTAGGTTACAAAGTTGGTATCGTTGATGCTGATATATATGGCCCTTCTATTCCTACTATGTTTGATGTTGTTAAAGAACGACCAACAATGATCGACGTGGATGGAACACCAAAAATTGCTCCGGTAATGGCCTACGGTATTTCTATTCTCTCTATTGGTTTTTTCACAGAAGCAGATAATGCAGTTGTTTGGAGAGGTCCAATGGCATCAAAAGCATTGACACAATTGTTTACGGATGCGCACTGGGGTGAATTGGATTATTTGTTAATAGATCTTCCTCCAGGCACAGGCGATATTCATCTTTCATTGGTGCAAACTGTTCCTTTAGACGGTGCCGTTATTGTGAGTACTCCGCAAGAAGTAGCGCTCGCAGACGCTCGCAGAGGCGTGAACATGTTCCGTATGGAAAGCTTAAAGGTTCCAATCGTAGGTATTGTTGAAAACATGTCTTGGTTCACACCTGCCGAATTACCGGATAATAAATACTACTTATTCGGCCGCGACGGCGCCAAGAACTTAGCTTCAGGCATGGAAGTCCCTTTTTTAGGACATATTCCCTTGGTACAAAGTGTTCGTGAAGCCGGAGACGCTGGTTGGCCTGCTGTATTTCAAGAAAACAGCGCTGTTGGCGCAGCCTTTGATGAATTAGTTCGTACATTTGTAGAAAATGTGAAAGTGCTGAAATCCAAGACAATATAAAAAAATATAATATGAGCCTAAATAAACCAGCTTTGACCATAAGAATTAATGAAGCGCTCGCTTCTCTTCGTCCTTTTTTTGAGGCCGACGGTGGAGATATGGAATTGGTAGATATAACCGATGAAGGTATTGCTCGTGTAAAATTGTTGGGTGCTTGCCATGATTGCTCCATGAGCTTGATGACGCTGAAAGCCGGAGTAGAAGAAGCTGTTAAACGAGTTGCGCCTGAAATTATTCGCGTTGAACAATTCGAAGAATAAGGATATTATAGCTTTGTTTACAACTAAAAGGACGATATACTCGTTATAATTTAAATAACAATGTTATGCTCAAAAAATTACTTTTTATTTGTCTATTTGTAGGCTCTTCTCTTAATTCATTTTCACAAACAGTAAATTCGAATTATGTTGATGGAGCAATTTACTTGAAATTAAACGATACGACGAATGCAACATTAGACCTTGCAGCAGCAAGTTTTCCTGCGCTCTCCAATCTTTTCGCAGTGCATTCTGTCACCCAAGTTGAACAACCTTTCAAAAACATAAATATTGGACTTAGCCAAACGTATCGCTTGCTTTTTTCTCAAATTACAACAGTAAATGCCTTCATTAACGGATTACAACAAATCACTTACATCGATTATGCTGAAGGCGTTCCATTGTTTTATACGAGTCAAGTCCCAAATGACCTTCAAGCCAACCAATGGTATTTATCAAAAATAAATGCTCCACAAGCTTGGGATTTATCAGTTGGCAATAACGCCGTGAAAATTGCCATAGTTGATAACGCCGTTTCAACGGTGCATGAGGATTTAACTGCGTCTATTGCTATCAATTCTGGAGAAATACCTAACAATGGCCTTGACGATGATTTTAACGGCTACACAGATGACTACAAAGGCTATGACGTAGCAAATGGCGATAGTGATGTTAATCCTCCTTCGTCCGCAGGGACGAACAGTCCATGGGTTCACGGAACACATTGTGCTGGTATCGCTTCAGCATCAACAAACAACGGGATTGGCATGGCCGGCATTGGTTATAATTGCTCTATTATTCCCGTTAAATGCACGCCAAACTCATCCGCAGGAAATACACTTTCCGCAGCTTATGAAGGAGTCGCTTATGCCATGAATGCCGGAGCCAATGTAATCAGCATGTCTTTTGGTAGTTCCGGATCTAGTTTAACGGGTCAAAATATTATTAACGCCGCGTATGCTCAAGGAATTACTTTATTGGCAGCTGCGGGCAATGACAATTCAACAGCTCAATTTTATCCTGCAGCTTATCCACAAGTCATCTCGGTAGGGGCAACAGATGTTTCTGACCAAAAGGCAAGTTTCTCAAATTATGGAACAACCATAGATGTAATGGCGCCTGGCGTCGGGATTTACAGCACATTTAGCGGAGCAACAAATGCCTACGGTTCACTTTCGGGTACTTCTATGGCCTGCCCGTTAACGGCAGGTTTGTGTGGGCTTATTGTATCTCAGGATATAAATCGCACACCAATGCAAGTGAAAAACATACTCGTTTCAGGTTGCGAAAATATTGATTTAATGAATGCAAACTACGCAGGACAAATGGGTGCTGGACGCATTGATGCTTACAAATCATTGCTTGGCGACTTTCTGCATCTTGAATCAAAAGAAAACAATGAGATTCGAATCTACCCCAATCCTTTTCAGCAGGAGATAAATTTAAAAACCGAGTTGAACAGCTTAATAAACGTTTACTCGGCTAGTGGGAAAAATATAGAAAATAGAATTTCTGATGGCGAGATGTTGCAAATAGGTTTGAATTATTTGCCTGGTATATATTATGTTTTGGTTGTTAATGGAGAAACGAGTGAATCTTTTAAAATAGTCAAATTATAAATACTTTTCGAGCACATTCCAAACCTGAGCTGCCGCTTGATCCCATGAAAATAGTTTTCCTCTTTCCAAACTTTTTTGAGACAAATTCTTTCTTAAACTTTCATTGTTTGCCATCTCTCTCAATGCATTTTCTATTGATTTTTCATCCATCGGATCACAATACAAGGCAGCTTCAGCTGCCACTTCGGGAAGAGATGTTAAGTTTCCTGAAACAATAGGTACACCACATTTCATCGCCTCTGCCAATGGAATCCCGAATCCTTCAAAATACGGAACATAGGCAAGTGCTCCCGCCGCAGCCATAATTCCTGTCAGATCTTCAAGCGTCAATCGACCGGTAAAATGGATTTTTTTCATTGACGTAGTTGACATCTCAACTTTAAATCCCTTATTTTTCCAAAGATTCTCCCCCACTATTACCAAATAAAAAGCATTTTCCTTTTCTGATGCAGCGTAGAGATTGTAGGCATTAATCAGTCGGACTAAATTCTTCCTCGGATGCAGAGCCCCAACAAATAGAAAATAAGGTTTCCTGTTTGAAATTTTCTCTTGGATGTATTGTTTTTTCGCTTTTGCAATCGGCACAAACAAATCGGAAGCTCCATTCCAGATTACATGAATTTTCGACTCAGGGATTGCATACTTTTGAGCAATATCTGCTTTTGAATACTGTGAAGCTGTAATGATTTCACTGGCTTTTGCTGCAAATTTCGGAAAGAAATAGCGTAAATACTTTCTCGCGGCAAAAGGAATATCTTTCGGGTAATACTCAAAATTTATATCGTGGATAGTTGCAATTTGGGGTATTTTTGTTTGAAGAGACAGATAGCCATCTGGTGAAAAAAAGAGATCTATTTTGTGTTTTTTCAATGCCTTCGTTACTGACCATTCAAACCAAATATAAAATAAAATTGGGTGACGCGCAGGCGGTGAAAGGACAAGAGGTGTAACATTTTTAGCAAACACCCATTTTTCATCGAAAGGTCGATCAAAAAAAAAGAAAAATTCATGTTCAGGGTGATTTACCACCAATCGTTTGCAGATTTCATAGGTATACCAGCCGAAACCTTCCATTTTCCCATTCAAAAGGAAACGTGTATTGATGGCAATACGCATTACAAATTATTTATGTAATTCGTTCTTTTCTCTTCGCCAATGGTGGTATTATCACCATGTCCAGAGAGTACCTCAGTATCTTCAGGTAACTTAAACATTATCTCAAAAATTGATTTTTTCAATACTTCCATAGATCCGCCCGGCAAGTCAGTTCTTCCAAAACTACCTTTAAACAAAACATCGCCATTCACAACCAGTTTTTCTTTGGCCAAATAATATACGACATGTCCAGGACAATGACCGGGAGTATGAAATACTTTCATTTCCATTTCACCAAACTTAAGTGTCTCCCCACCTTTCAAGATATGGGTAGGATCGGGAGAAACCTTATAGTTTCCCATTCCATAAACGTGCGCATAATTTTCAACCGATTTCAAAATAGGAAAATCAGCTTCGTGCAAATAATAAGGAACTTTATAATTCTTCAATACAAATTGATTTCCCAATACATGATCGACGTGCGCGTGTGTGTTTAACAACGCTATAACATTCAGCTTGTTATTCTCGATATAAACTTGGAGCTCTAACTCTTCTTCCCGCTCATAACAACCAGGATCGACGATAACAGCATTTTTCTTGTCGTCAGATAAAATATAAGTGTTCTCTTGAAATGGATTAAAAGTAAATTTTTCAATATGCATATTTATGGGATTGACTGAACACAAAATTAACAGGAATTTACAAAATTCTTTTCTTGGTATGATTTTAGGGGGCTGTTATCATTATATTTGTAAAAACTTTTTGATATGAAGAAATTATTTTTCGCCTTTTTAGGAGTATTCATTTTAGCCAGTTGTGCGATGAAAGTGCCATTGACGAAACTAATACAAACTGAATATAATTTGACAACCGACAACATCGCAAGCGAAAAGATTCAGTTTTATGTTTCCTCTGAAATAATTTTAGAGAGATCTACGCAACAAGGATCATCAACTACTACAAGTGATGGAACTTTAGTAACGAGCTCATCTAAAATTTCTGACCGAATAATTATTTTACCCAAAACGAAATGTGTTATGGATAAAGTAGGTGACAAAGGAGCTTTTCTTATCCGTTTCGAAACAGGTCCTGGAAAAACGCTAACATTTATGACCCGCCCAAATATGGATTCTGGCAAATACTATTTTGTTGCTGATTGGCAACAAGGAAAGGGAGGGAAAGTAAATTACGGAAATAAAGACGAATACTTCGCCACTGCCACGAGTGGGAATGCTTACTTATTGGTGAAGATTAAAAAATCACAAAAAAACAAACGCAAAGACCGAGTGGTCAAAGGAATGAGAATATAAATGAGAAGCCATCGCAAAACGATGGCTTTTTTGATTCCATTAACTAAATTTGAATTATTTGTTACCATGAGTTTAATTCTTAATCGCGAATTGAGTTGGTTGTCTTTTAATGAAAGAGTCCTTCAAGAAGCTATGGACACAAGTGTGCCGCTGGTAGAACGAATACGTTTTTTAGGTATTTACTCGAGCAATCTTGATGAGTTTTTTCGTGTACGTGTTGCCACTGTGCGACGAATGAAGGCCATAGACAAAGAAAAAATTGGGGGGTTTAATGGAACGCCAGAAGACTTACTTGAAGAGATAAGAAGAATCGTTCTGGTTCAACAAAAATCATTTGAATGGGCCTATAAAAAAATACTTATCGATTTTACGAAACACAATGTTTTTCATATAACGCAAAGAGATTTAAACCCTGCACAAGAGATTGAGCTTCGCGCTTTTTATGAAGAAAAGCTGAGGCACGCCATCGTTCCTTTGATACTCGATAAGAAAACACCTTTTCCAAGGTTAAAGGATTATCAAATCTATTTGGCGGTTAAAATGATTTATACCACAGCAAAAAAGGTGCGTTATACCCTCGTTCAGATTCCTTCTCAATTTTCACGATTCTATCAACTCAAAGATGGTGAAAAACAACAAATAATCTTAATCGATGATATCATTCGATTAAACCTTCGCGCCATTTTTTCAATTTTTAATTTTGATGAGATTGAGGCGCATACTTTTAAATTCACAAGAGACGCTGAACTTGATTTAGATGATGATTTATCCGAATCATTCATTGAAAAAATAGAAAAAAGTGTAAAGAATAGGAAAAAAGGAGAACCACTGCGTTTTGTTTATGACCAGCAGATGCCGGAAGATATGTTGGAATATTTACTAGATGGTTTGAATTTGAAGCAAGGTGTAAATACAATTCCTGGCGGCAGATACCATAATTTCAAAGATTTCAGCAAGTTCCCAGACTTTAACAATAAATCATTCGTATATCCAGCCATGCCGCCACTTATTCACCCTTTGCTAGAAGGTCAAAGAAGTGTATTCAAAGCAATACTGGAACAAGATGTCTTGTTGCATTTTCCCTATCATAAATTCACCTACGTAGTGGATTTAATTAGTGAAGCTGCAATAGACCCAAAAGTCGTTTCTATCAAAATCAATCTCTATCGTGTCGCAGAAGATTCGCAAGTAATGAATGCTTTAATGAACGCTGTCAGCAATGGAAAACAAGTGACTGTCGTCTTTGAATTGCAAGCGCGTTTTGATGAAGAAAATAACTTAAACTGGTCAGAAAGGTTAAAAGAAAACGGTGCAGATGTCTATTATGGTTTACCTCAGCGCAAAATCCATTCTAAACTTCTTCATATTAAGCGAATTACGGGTAAAAAAACGCAAATCGTAAGTTATGTTGGTACTGGTAATTTTCACGAAGGAACAGCAAAAATATATAGTGATCTAGCTTTACTTACATCAAATAAAAAAATCACAAATGAAGTCGGAAAGGTTTTTGAACTCATAGAAACGGGAAACGAAAGTTACCCATTTGAAGAATTAATCGTTTCGCCTTTCAATTCTCGTGAAAAAATTTTAAATCTTATCGACAACGAAATAAAGTTTGCAAAAAATGGGAATGATGGTTTTATTAAAATTAAAATCAACAATCTTGTCGACAACGTCATGATAGAAAAACTTTACAAAGCGAGTCAAGCCGGTGTTAAAATTGAAATGATTGTTCGCGGTATATGCACCCTTGTTCCTAGTGCTCCAAAAATAAGCGAAAATATTAAAGTCATCAGTATTGTTGATCGATATTTGGAACATACTCGATTTATGATCTTCGGAAACAATAAAGCCCCTTTGTACTTCATTTCCAGCGCAGACTGGATGGAGCGAAATTTGAATAGTAGAATTGAAGTTACTACGCCTATCTACGATGATTTATTGAAGAAAGAAATTGATATCATTTTCAACTATCAATGGAAAGGGAATGTAAAAGTTCGTATTTTAGATAAAAACATGAAAAATTGTTACCGTCGTAAAAATGGTAAGAAACCTTTCCGAGCTCAGTTTGAATTATACCAACGCTATTCGAAAAAAACCAAAGATGTCTATTGAACTATAATTCAAAATCCTTCCACTTTTATTTCAAGATCCAAAGACCCATCGTAATAAAAACTAACCTCTTCAAAGCTAGGAGCAGACATATAACCACGAATATTTTTACTAAATCCGTATGGTTCTTGGGGAATCCCGAAGAAATTTTTGTCTAATTTGTCGTTGTCATTTATGTCGTGACAAACCCCAATTGCATAGGTGCCTTTGGCTAAGTCTTTTATTAGTATGCTGGCATTATTGTTTTTTATGCGTATCTCATAACCTTTGAACTCTCTGCCAACCTTAGGAAAACCACCATCATTTTTATAAACTCCTACCATGATTTTGCCCTTGCTCGTTTTGATACCCACAATTTTAACATGAAGGCCCTCATCCAGAGGAGTATTAAGAAAAGTAATCCAGATTAGAAATTTTATGAAAAATGTGCTATATAGCATATCGTTATTGTTTTTCTTCAATTCTAAACCCTTGTAGATCTAATTCCTTTTGTTTTACATTCGTATTGACTCTATTGTCGCTTTTATGTTTATACCAAAAATACAAACCTGTTAAAATCAATGCATACATTGTAAACTTTAACCAATATTTGGCAGGAATTTTCTGCGGTTCAAATTTTCGTAGATCAATTTTTAGCTTTTCGCCCATGCTCTAAAATTACAGCAATTTATTATACCTTTGAAAACGAATGAGCGACAAAAAATATATTTTAGTGACAGGTGGGGCTGGGTTCATTGGATCTCATACGGCTGTATCACTTTGCCAACAAGGCTTTGAACCCATTATCGTCGACGACCTAAGAAATGCGAAACCTTTCATTCTCGACAATTTAGAAAGTATTTTAGGCAAGTCCATTTTACACTTTTCGATAGACTGTTGTAACGAAAGTGCACTAGAAAACGTTTTTTCAAAATATAAAATACTTGGAATTATTCATTTTGCTGCCTACAAGGCTGTCGATGAAAGTAGGAGAGAGCCAATAAAATATTACATCAATAATCTAACTAGTTTGCTGACTGTATTGAGTTTAGCAGAAAAATTTAATGTGAATAATATCATCTTTTCTTCTTCTTGTACCGTTTACGGCGAGCCAAAGAATACAATAGTTGTTGACGAAAATTCAGGGATTCAAGTGGCAACCACGCCCTACGGAGAAACAAAAATTATTGGAGAAAAAATACTTTTCGATTGCCAAAAAGCAAATAATGATTTAAAAATAACCGCTCTTCGTTATTTCAATCCAATTGGTGCCCACAAAAGCGCACTTATTGGAGAATTACCCATTGGCAGACCAGCAAATTTGTTGCCTTATATTACCCAAACTGGTATTGGTAAATTAGAAGAACTTACAGTATACGGAAACGATTATAACACGGAAGACGGCTCCTGTATTCGCGATTATATTCATATCGAAGATCTCGCTGACGCCCATGTGAGAGCATTGCAAAATTCTATCAAATCAAAATCTGGTTTTATGGAAAAAATAAACGTCGGTACGGGCAAAGGAACCAGTGTTCTTGAATTAATAAAAGTTTTTGAAAAAGTAAGTGGTCAAAAATTAAATTATAAAATTGGGCCCAGAAGAACGGGAGATGTTCCGGCTATTTATGCGAATGCAGCACGAGCAAAGCAAGTTTTAAATTGGACAGCAACACGCACCTTAGAAGAGTCTGTACTTTCGGCTTGGAAATGGGAACAATACAACGCAACACTATGAAATTATTTATTGGAACAATTCTACTTTTCTCGTCACTCACCAGTTTCGGTCAATACGATAGTAAAGGAGAAAATGAAGTTTCAAGATTTCGTCCGGGAACAATGTGGTTCTTCACAGGAATGCGGCCAGCTAAAATTGAGAAGACGAGAAAATACGATAGACTTATTTTCGATGTCTTATATAATGATTGGACAGGCGATTTAAAACCCTTCAATGTTAAATCAACATCAATAGGTTTTGGAGCCAGTTTAATGTTTGATGTGCCACTTACAAAAGGAAATACAGTTGCATTTGGATGGGGATTAAACTACAACAGAACACATATTACGCACGATAATACTTTTTTTACAGATCTTGCAAATACTTGGACGAAGTGCGCTGAAAGTCCTGTAAATGTTAAGAGTTCACTTAACTATAACCAATTTTCCATTCCTTTGGAGTTGCGTTTTAGAAAGGAAAATTGGCGCCATTTTAAAATACACATTGGAGGAAAGATAGGTTACATAACTGGTTTAAACGAAAACACACTCTTAAAAGACGAAACAGGTAAAACCAAAATCAAAGATTATCACTTCCCCGATGTTAATAATTTGCAATATTCAGCGCATGTAAGAGTTGGGCTAAGAAATTTTGCCCTCTTTGGTGAATACAACTTTGCTCCGCTTTTTTCAAATTCAGCAAGTACGCAGTTGAACGTTTTACGAGTAGGCTTAAGTTTTTCTTTATTTTAAGTTATGGATTGGATAGATACGCATGCTCATTTATACACAAAAGAATTCGATTCAGACAGAAACGAAATCATTCAAAATGCCGCAAAAAATGGCGTAAATACCATTCTTTTGCCCAATATCGATGTTTCAACCATTCAACCAATGCTTGATCTTTGCGAAAAGTTCCCCAACCACTGTTTCCCAATGATGGGTTTACACCCTGGAAATGTGCAAGAAAATTGGGAAGAGCAATTAGCGACTATGAAACCTTTTTTTTTCTCCCATAAAATGGTGGCTGTAGGCGAAATAGGAATGGACTTGTATTGGGACAAAACCTTTATAGAAGAGCAAAAATGTGCATTTCGCCAGCAGATAGTTTGGGCAAAAGAAATGAAATTACCGATTGTAATACATGCCCGTGATGCTTTCGATGAAATTTTTGAGATTCTTGATGAAATCATGGACGAAAATCTTTTCGGTGTGTTTCATTGTTTCACCGGAAATCTTGATCAGGCAAAAAAAATAATGTCCTACAAAAAATTCATGCTCGGAATTGGTGGCCTTCTTACCTATAAGAAGGCCACGTTGGACGAAGTATTGAAGAAGGTGCCATTAGATTATTTGATACTAGAAACAGATGCGCCTTACCTCCCTCCTGTTCCATTCAGAGGCAAACGCAATGAAAGTTCTTATTTGCTTCATACCGCTGAGAAATTAGCTGATGTTCATGGTGTGAAATTATCCGAATTGGCAGAAATAACTACGCGAAATGCGAAACAGATGTTCAATTTATAACCTTTTAATCAAAGAGATGCACCTTTAAATAAAGAGTACATCTTAAAATAATAACTTTGTCAAATCCTCGTTAATATTGATGACTGCAAGACCAAACATATTGTTGATATACACAGGCGGTACAATCGGCATGATTAAAGATAACGAAACAGGAGAATTAAAATCCTTCAACTTTGATCATCTCGACCAACATGTGCCGGAATTAGGTCGCTTACAGATTCAACTAAGTAGTATTAGTTTTCCTCAGGCGATTGATTCATCCGAAATGAATCCTACACATTGGGCTAGCATCGCAAAAACGATCTTTGACAATTACGAACGCTACGACGGATTCGTTGTATTACACGGCTCAGATACAATGGCTTACACTGCTTCTGCTCTAAGCTTTATGTTGGAAAATTTGACCAAACCCGTTATTCTTACTGGCAGTCAATTGCCAATAGGAACCATTCGCACAGACGGGAAAGAAAATTTAATCACATCAATAGAAATTGCAGCTGCAAAAAATGAAACTGGCGAAAGTCGCATTCAAGAAGTTGCCGTATATTTTGAATATTCCCTTTACAGAGGAAATAGATGTTCAAAAGTTTCAGCAAATCAATTTGAAGCATTTCAGTCACCTAATTTCCAAGAATTAGCAGTTGCTGGGGTTGAAATTAATTATCGAGCGCCTGTTTATCCAAAACCATTAGAAGAATTTAAAATTTCTGTTGATTTTGACACAAGGGTTGCTTTACTGAAAATTTTTCCTGGAATGAATAGCGCACATTATGCTAGTTTATTTGACAACGACAATGTTCGCGCCATACTATTAGAAACATATGGTTCTGGAAATGCCTCAAGCGATGCTCATTTTCAAAATCAAATTCAAAATTTCATTTCAGCAGGAGGAATCGTGTTAAATGTTACCCAATGCTCCTCTGGAAGTGTGCAACAAGGCAAATACCAAACCAGCACATTTTTTCAAAAAGTTGGCGTTATTACTGGGAAAGATATGACCACAGAGGCTGCGCTGGCCAAAATGATGTATCTATTAGGCAATGAAAAATCCAAAGAGAAAATTGAAAGTAGTTTACAGCAAAATTTAAGGGGAGAACTTTCAATATGAAGAAATTGTAAATTCTTTTCAGTAAAATGAAAATTCCTTAAAGGAAAAGTAAATATTTAGTACTTTAGCCAACCGAAAAAGGCTCTTACGCAAAGTTATAAACGAAAAAGCGGAAGAAAAAATTTGAAAAAGGAGAGGTGTCCGAGTGGTTGAAGGAGCGCGCCTGGAAAGCGTGTATACTGCGAAAGTGGTATCGAGGGTTCGAATCCCTCTCTCTCCGCACTGTGACGAAGATGTCAGAGACCGGCGGAAAAAGGTGTGAAAGACAGGTTTGAGCTTAGCGTAGCGAAAACCTCGAATTTCAAAGTGAATTAAATACTTTTTTCCGCTGAAAACGGATACGAGTTAATTAAATTATAATTCTTATTTGAATTATGGATTCTGAACTTTGTAGCTTATTGATTGTAAAATATTTTTTATTTTTGGCTTATATTTAAACTTTGAAGAATACGATTTAATTAATCTTTTAGAACATGAAAAAAATAATTAGCTCTTTAGCTATTGCCGCTTTTTTAACTTTTGGTTTTTCAACCAACTTAGTAGCCCAGGATTCAACTGTTGCTGCAAAAACAGAAACTTTAGTAGATCAAGCGAAAGCTGGAGATTCTGAAGAAGTAAAAGAAAGTAAAGCAGATCTGCCTGAATTAGACTTTATCCAGACTTTGAAACAAAAGTATATCGAGGGTGATGTATTGTGGATGACACCAGTATTGATTTGCTTGATCATTGGTATCGCACTTTCAATTGAAAGAATTGTTTACTTGAATCTTTCTACAATTAATACTTCTAAGTTCATCAATGAAGTAGAAAGTGCATTAAAATCAGGTGGCGTCGAAAAAGCAAAAGATGTTTGTCGCAATACGCGTGGACCTATTGCATCAATATACTACCAAGGACTAGATCGTTCTGCAGAAGGAATAGAAATGGTTGAAAAATCAGTTGTATCTTACGGTGGTGTTCAAATGGGACAGTTGGAAAAAGGTCTTACTTGGTTGTCTTTGTTTATCGCTTTGGCTCCGATGTTAGGTTTCTTGGGAACGGTAATTGGAATGATCCAAGCCTTCGACAAAATTATTCAAGATGGACAAGTATCTCCAACTACAGTTGCGGGTGGTATTAAAGTAGCCTTGTTAACAACAGTATTCGGTTTGATCGCTGCGATTTTCTTGCAGATTTTTTACAACTATATTACTTCGAAAATTGACAGCTTGGTAAACGAAATGGAAGATTCTTCAATTTCATTAGTTGATATGATGTTGAAACACCAAGTGACGAAAGCATAGTTCTGGGTTAAATATTATTAACATCAAAAAACTATTTAAAATGAATAACAATTTAACAAAATGGACAAACATTCTAAAGGTTGCAATAGCAACATTAGGAATTATTTTGTGCCTTTTCTTGTTTGCTGGTCCAGCTGCGAGCACGGCTACATTGTCGGAAATTGAGAGTTTTAGAGATGGTGGACAAATGTCTGCTGCAATCATGTTCTCGATTATAATATTAGTAACATGTTTGGCTTTGATTTTCTTTTTCTTCTTTAGACAATTAATTTCTAACCCTAAAAAAACAATTTTATCGATCATCGGAATTGTAGTTGGTTTAGTACTTTATTTATTGTTTTACGCCGCAGGCACAAGCGACACAAGCGAAGGATTAGGTTTGACAAAGTCTATTGGCGAAGTTTCACTAGGTACAATTCGCTCTACTACAGCAGGTCTTTACACAGTTTTGTCAGGTTTAGTGATTGCCTTATTAGCTATCATCATAACTCCATTTATTGGAAAATTAAGAAAATAAAATTATGGCAAAGCGAGAAATTCCGGAAATTAATGCAGGCTCCATGGCGGATATCGCCTTCTTGCTTTTAATTTTCTTCTTGGTAACCACAACAATGGACAAAGACCAGGCATATATTCGAAATATTCCTAAGAAAGTTGTAGTTGAAACGCCGCCAATTGACGTTGAGCAGCGAAATGTATTGGCCATAAAGGCAAACAATCAAAATCAATTGATGGTTCGAGGTGAGATTATAGGAGATCCAGATAAAATTTCTGATAAAATCATAGAGTTTTATAACATCAATCGGATAAGCAATAACTTAACCAATGATTTCCCAACTTATACGCACCCAACAAAAAATGAAATCAATATAAACTTAAGAAATTCCGAATTAGAACTGGAATCTTATGAGTTAAGGGATGCAGGAGAAGCATTAATCGATTATGCCAATAGTAAAATTGATGAATGGGATAAAATGAATCGATCCTTGAAATTATATGGCGGTAATGATTTTCCATTGATTAATTCTCAAGCAAATATTCGAATCGAGGTGCAAACCAGAACACAATATAGCTTGTTTGCGAAAATTCAGTCAGAAATTGAACAAGCCATATTTGAATTACGCGATGTTGAAGCAAAACGAATTTTCGGTGAATCTTACGGTGTAATTAAATCGAGATATATAACAGATGAAGAGCCTGATGATAAAGGCAAAATAGAACTGTTAGATATTCTTTACCCCGCTCGTATCATTGAAGTTACTCCTAAAAATTAGAAGAAATTATGTCAAAATTTAAAAAAGATAGTGGCAAAAAACTTCCGGGTGTAAATACATCTTCACTTCCGGATATCGTCTTTATGCTCTTGTTCTTTTTCATGGTTGCCACTACCAGCAAAGAAGTCGACCCAACTGTAGAGGTTGATCAACCAACTGGGACAAAAACAACTGACTTGACCTCTTACAAGCAACGTTCTGAAATTGATTTTATTTATTTGGGAAAGCCAAGAAATACGGCGAGATTAAATGATTTCAAAATGGGTTATGCATTGTCCTTAGATAATGTTGTTCAACCAAATTCAGATGAATTATATACCACAAATGCCGTAGGTCAGTGGAAGAAAGATAAATTTGAAGAGAAAAAAGGACGGGTTAAAGTACCTATTACTGGAGTTATAACATGTATTAAAGCGGACAAAGGTGCGCCTTCAGGATTAATTTTTGATATCCGTAAAGAGTTGCAAAATGTAGAAGGTTTAACTATTGCATACGCAGTTAGAGACAACGGAAACATTTAAAAACAAATTATATACAAATATGAACCCCAAAGCATTTTTTGTTTTGGGGTTTTTTAACTTTCTAAAATATGCTAAATTTCGATGTAGTTAATCCAACAAGAATACTGTTTGGAAAAGATCAATACCAACAATTGCCAACACTCATTTCCTCGTTTACTCCGAAGAAAAAAATAATGATTGCTTTTGGTGGCGGAAGTATTTTTAAAAATGGAATCTACGACAAAGCTACAAACGCTTTGAGCGATTTTGAAATAGTCCAATTCGGCAGTATTGAAGCAAACCCGCAATTTCATACGCTAATGCAAGCAGTGGAGATTTGTCGTAAAGAAGAAATCGATTTTATTTTGGCTGTTGGTGGCGGATCCGTAATTGATGGTGTTAAATTTATTTGTGGTGCTACTAAATATGTTGGTGACCCTTGGGACGTACTTACCCGAAAAGAAGGTTGTGTTTTCAACGAAGCCATTTCTTTCGGTACAGTTTTAACTCTACCCGCTACCGGTTCAGAGGCAAATTCAGGAGCTGTTATTAGTCGTGAAGATTTAAAAGAAAAAAGAACCATGGGCGGACCTTTGTTCTTTCCTAAATTTTCAATTTGTGATCCGACTGCTGTTGCAAGTTTACCCAAACGACAAATCGCTAATGGCATCGTTGATGCTTACATGCATACATTAGAACAATACCTAACTTATCCTTCAGACAATTTATTGCAAGAGCGCGAAGCTGAAGCTGTCTTGAGTACTTTATTGGAAGTTGGTCCCAAAGTATTTGAAGACCCTTCCAACTACAAATGGGCATCCAACTTAATGTGGTCGGCTACCCACGCATTGAACGGAAATTTGCGTTGTGGTGTCCCAACAGATTGGACAACACACATGATCGGTCACGAACTAACAGCTGTTTTTGGAATAGATCATGCTAGAACATTAGCGATTATAGCGCCGAGACTTTATTTTAATCAATTCGAAAACAAAAAGGAAAAACTTTCACAATATGGCCAGCGCGTTCTCGGATTAAGTGGTTCTAAGGACGAAATTGCGCTGAAAGCTATTCAAAAAACCGAAGCCTTCTTTCAAAGTTTAGGTATAGAAACTAAAATTAGCGCCTACACACAAGACTATAAAAATATTGCAGAATTAATTCAAAATAGATTTATAGAAAGAGGTTGGATAAAAATGGGCGAAAGACAAGCAATCGAACCAAAAGACGTCATGGAAATCGTAGAGAAAAGCATTTAAAATCGACATTTTACAAGTCAAAAAAAGATATTGGAATTTTCGGTTTTTTGTCCGTAATTTGTTTAGCTGATTAAAAACGACATCTATTTGAGTCAAACTAAGACTGTAAACTTAAAAAAAATTAGAACATGAAAATTACACTGCTCATTTTAGGAACCTTATTGGGGTTTTCTTTTTCAAGTCATGCACAATCTTCTGACAAAAAATTAGCTGTAGGATTGTACACAGGTATTAGCGACTACCGTGGTGATTTAAATCAACAATGGTTTAATCGTGCTGCTTGGCGAACACAAATAGGAGCGACAATAATGCTGTATGCTAATCCTTTCTTGAATGCTGGTATTGACGTAGGCTACGGACAACACGGATATCAAGTTACAGGGACGGATGGGTATAGAGCCGAAGTTTTAAAAGTAAATTTACAAGGTCGTTTGAAATTCAATAATGGTAAATGGATGAAGGAGGAATCAAAACTTCAACCCTATATTTTTGCGGGATTGGGCATTGCAAATACTTTCGAGGACGCTATGAATACAGACGCCAATATTCCCGGTTTAGATTTCACAGTAAATGCAGGTATTGGAGCTAATTACATGTTCAACGAGCGTATTGGAGTCAATTATAACTTGAATTGGGCCTACACAAGTCACGACAAAAGAGATAATTTTTCTAAAGGAATAAATGACCAGTTCATGATACACTCTTTCGGTGTCGTTCTACCAATTGGTGAAATTATTGATACAGATGGTGATGGCGTTGCAGATAAAAGAGATAAATGTCCAAACACTCCAACAGGAATTTTAGTAGATTTATTCGGTTGTCCCGCTGATAAAGATGGTGATGGTATTGCTGATTACCAAGATCCTTGTCCTGATATTGCTGGTTTACCTTCAATGAAAGGTTGTCCAGATTCAGATGGAGACGGAATCACTGATGCTCTTGACGATTGTCCAAGCCTAAAAGGTTCCGCTTCTGCAAACGGCTGTCCAGATGCTGATGGTGACGGAATCCAAGATTCAGAAGATGATTGTCCTAAAGTGAAAGGTATTGCTTCATTGAATGGTTGTCCAGATTCAGATAGTGATGGCATTACTGATGCTGATGATGATTGCCCCACAATAAAAGGTCTCGCTATATTCAAGGGATGTCCTGATACAGACAAAGATGGTATTCCTGATAATTTTGACAAATGCCCAAAAGTAGCGGGAGTAGCGACTAATGAAGGATGTCCAGAAATCAAAGCGGAAACGCTCAAAGTATTTGACCAAGCATTGAAAGGCATCCAATTCGAAACTTCAAAAGCAATTATCAAAAGTATTTCATTCTCGATATTAGACAATGTCGCGAAGATAATGACTGATAACGCTTCCTATAATTTAGATATTACAGGTCATACTGATTCTCAAGGAGATGACGAAGAAAACATGACATTATCTCAAGAAAGAGCTGCTGCTGTTAAGCAGTATCTAATTGGCAAAGGTATTGTTGGTGCCAGAATGGAATCGTCTGGTGTCGGCGAAACTCAACCAAAAGCGACTAACGAGACATCTGAGGGAAGAACAGAAAATCGTCGAGTAGAATTTAAAGTGCGGTTCTAATTAACTAAAACACTCGTAAAGAAAAAAAATGGGCCTTGCTCATCTCTTTTTTTGTTTTGTATTTTTATAAGAAAAAAAATGAAATACCTGATCGTGGGGCTCGGAAATCCAGGCGAAAAATATAAAGAGACAAGACATAACATCGGTTTTCATGTAGTTGAAAAACTTACGGAAATACTCGCTGGCAGTTTCCGTATAGATAAATTAGCAGATGTAAGCGAGCTTAAATTCAAAGGGCGCCATCTTATTTGTATTAAACCAAGTACCTACATGAACCTTTCTGGAAAATCGGTGAATTACTGGGCGCAACAGCACAAGATTCCTTTGGAAAATATAATCGTTGTAACAGACGATTTAGCCTTGCCGTTTGGTAAACTTAGAATGAAAGGCAAAGGTTCTGATGGCGGTCATAACGGCTTGAAGGATATTCAGGCAACTTTAAATACTACTGAATACACACGCCTCAGATTTGGTGTTGGAAATGAATTTATTAAAGGAGCACAGGTAGATTATGTTCTAGGTGAATGGTCTTCCGAAGAAAGAGAAACATTAGAGACAAGAATAGAAATCGCAACAGAATTCATTAAAAGCTACACGACAATTGGTTTGCAATTAACAATGACCAATTGGAATAATAAGTAGTATTAAACGTTTTCAGTATATTTAGAACTAAATCAGGCAACTAGCACATGAATATCTATTCGAGTAAACAACGTTGGAAAATTGCGCTACTTTTTATTGCGATCTTATTCGTCGGAGTTTCATTACTAGTCTCGAATGGCATCGTTAGCAAAGTTCACGAAAGAGAGAAAGAACGCGCGACACAATGGGCCGACGCGATAAAGAAAAAAGTAGAATTAGTACAATTAACGAATCGCACATTTTCTCAATTAAGGGACAAAGAACGCGAGAAAATGACTCTTTGGATAGATGCGACTAAAGAAGTCTCAAAACCCACTGCATTAGATTTAAATACTGACTTTAGTTTTCCATTTCAAATTATTAACCAAAACAAAAATATTCCCGTAATTCTCGTTGACAACGAAAACCAAGTTTCGGGATATGTAAATCTCGATTTTGATACCACCGCAATCCGCAAGAACTCACCAGAAGCCAGTGCAAAAGAAATTATAAAATATTTCGATGATTCACTTTTTTCATTAACACAACAATGGAGACTACTAAATCCACCTTTTACGATAGAAGTTTATGAAGGCCTGTTCATGACCTATTTTTACGGCGACTCCAAAGCATTGCTGCGTCTTGAAGAAGAACGCGACTCCCTTTTAGCTTCATTCAACCGTGATTTAATTAACAATGAAGGCCTAGTTCCTGTCCTTTTGTACGATGTAACAGGCGACAGCGTGATTGGCAGTAATCTTTTGGCCGAGCAGGTATCAACCAAAAGTGCTATGGAAAAAACGAGAAATAAACTAGGCGCTATAAACCTTCCGATTGAAATATTAGTTGGTGAAAAAGAAGAATTACTTCTCTACTACGACAGTAGCTCTGAATTAAAACAATTAAAATATTTCCCTTATATCCAATTTATTATAATTGGTTTATTCATTTTTATAGGTTATTTGATATTCTCTACTTTTCGAAAAGCAGAACAAAACAAAGTATGGGCTGGAATGGCAAAAGAAACAGCCCATCAATTGGGAACGCCTTTGTCTTCTTTGATGGCTTGGACAGAGTTGTTAGATGAAAACAAAGACAATTTGTCTATTACCACTGAAATGAGGAAAGACATTACTCGCTTGGAAAAAGTTACAGATCGTTTTTCTAAAATTGGCTCGACCTCTAAATTGAACGAGAACGACATATTAACAACTATAGAGAACATTTTAGTGTATTTACGTCCAAGAATATCAAACAAGGTTGAAATCACTTTCAAACAGCCCCAATTCATCGGAGTTCCGCACAATGCTCCACTTTTAGAATGGGTAATTGAAAACATTGTGAAGAATGCGGTTGACGCTATGGAAGCGAAAGGGAAAATCGAAATAAGTATAAGTACAGATCTTCACTTTGCCCATATTGACATTAAAGACAACGGCAAAGGAATTGACAAAAAACAACTTCTCACCGTTTTTCAACCCGGATTTTCAACCAAACAAAGAGGTTGGGGTCTTGGCCTTTCCTTGGTAAAGCGTATCGTAAACGAATACCACAAGGGGCGCGTGTTTGTTTTGTCTTCCGAATTGGGAAAAGGGACTACTTTTCGAATCTCTTTGCACTACAAGCCCTCGTAATCAGGGGCTCGAGCACCTAAGAACATTTTAATTACTCTATCTCCAATGCCAGGAACGCCAACGTGAATGAGATATACTCCGCTTGCGACAGGAATTTCCGCTTCATTTGTCAATTTCCAATCTTGATAAGTAAGACTGCTTGATTTCTTAAAACTCTTTACTAATCGCCCATTTGTCGCATAAATATTTATCTCACATTCCTCAGGCAAATTCACAATTTTCACTCTGTTATCCAACCTACTACTTTCGTATTCTGAATAAGCATAATATGGATTTGGCACAACGTTTATCATCTTTAAAACATCAGCGAGTGTATTTCTATCCGACTTTCTCGGAACCAAATCATTCATAGACCACGAATATTTTGGTTTGCCTCCATTCTCACCAGTTGCTGTGAAGTTTTTATACTCTTTATTTACGCGAACACGAAGGCGAACCTCAGTTTCAAACATTTTATAGTTTGGGGTTCTAAAATAGTAGCCAATCCAAGTTAAACTGTTGTAGAAATTAATTTTGGCAGCGCTATTGTTATTATCAATCATTTCTTTCAATAAATTTTCCAATTCATCGCTGTTTTCTGAATAATATCCCATATCATATTGATTATTCACGCCAGTAATCTCTTTTTGTTTGTGCGAGAAAACGTAAATAGGATGCATTCCTCCTAACAAAGGGTTTCCTGTTTGTCCAGATAAATTTGAACTTGGTTCCCATTTCATGTCAGCGCCTCCATCTTGACCTAAAAATGAATTTTCTCCAAAAGCCATGTTTAAACGAGCTCCCGTTTCAATGTCAATGGCATAACCAGGAAAATAACTCATTCCTTCACTTCCAGCGATAGCATTTCCGTATTTGTCCAAACTCACACTTTTTCTTAAACCGCCCGGTTTTGCTCCATTTATGTTTAAAGTTGCATCACGACCCAATTCGATGACTGGACATTTAGTCCATTTAGAACGGTCATTTGTAATTACAATATCAATGCTCGGAGAGAACGCAATTGCTGCATTATTTCTAGCCGAGCCAGGAGCAGATTCTGGTGACGAAGGATAATTTGGATTGACTTTATAATAAGCAAGTGGCATAAAATCGCAGCTATAACCAACTAGGGAATGAGGCGCCATTGTTCCATTTAAGACTTTCGTCCAGCGCTTATTTGGATCTTTTCCTAGTTCATCTTTGAAACATTGCCCGCTATTGTATTCATTTGGGTCAAATGGATAACTCTGAATTGGATCTGCCGCAAAATTCCCAGACCTAATCCAATTATTGGCAAAGAACCCATCCACATCAGAAATACCAGACAACCATGGTTTTGAGCTATCCGAAAATTGCATAGATGACGCTAATAAATCGGTTGTTTCAGTCGTCAATGGTCCAGTTCCAACTTCCACAAAATAATTGGTTTGATGAATCTGAACAGAAATACCCCATTGCGGTATAAGTTGTTCATTGTCCCTACTTATTAATTGCTCTGATTGGATAGATTCTAATAAATTCCCGCCTTTTGAATCGTAACGATGGATAATCCATTTTGCAGTATCTGCAGCGTTCCCTTGGATAGTTGAGTTGGTTGTATAATCTCTAAATTCGCATTCGAAATACCCGCCGGCAACGTTCAGCGGATCTACGACTTTGATATTAATGGGCCCTTTGTTATTTTGGTATTCTGGTGTAGCCAGATAACCATAATCCAAGATAAACTTTTCCGATTCCGGAGTTAACTCAAGCACTCGTCCGCCATTTCCATGTCCATCCAAACGTGTTATTTTTGGCGTCATGCCATACTCAGCAAATTGGAAAGTCCCTCCTGCTTCAGCCTTCGGACTATGTGGAATTGCCTCAACCATTCTTATCTCTCCTATTGCCGCTTTTCTGCTAGGAAGATACACTTTCTTTTGACCGTCTATATACAAAGGATCGCCCGGAACATAGTCTTTATAGTTGTTGTACGCATAAGCAACTGCCATATAATAATACCGCTTGAAATTGACCAAAGTTCTTGTTCCTTGAGCAAACAAATCTTCAGAAATTTGAAAAGAGTGACGTATTCCTTTGTCTTCTCCGAGAACCTTTTGCACAGGTATGCCGGCTTGAAGCACTTCGTCGAATTCAAAATTCACCAATTTCCCAATTCCATCTTTGATGTCGCACTGAGCAACAACACGTGCTTTGGTTTTGTCCTCTAATTCAGAAGAAGAAACCGTTGCATCAACTAATTGAAATATTTGATATCCCTGAAAACGATAGTTTTTATCGGCAGCAGTATCTTCTGCAACAATAAATGGGTCAAACTCTACATATTCTTCTCTATAATTATTTGAATTAAGCTCATTTGACAAGGTCAATATCAATTCATTTTCTAATTCCTGTATTTCTAATTTAGGGGCATGCGGGGCATCTATTATTCGAAAACAATTCTCAAATAATGCTTGTGCCTTGTCGTCAGCTCTTCTCAACACTTCAACAGATGCGAAAGGATCTCCCTCTAAACTTCTTGCCCATGCAACCCCTACAGTAATATTATTTACGGCACCAGGTCTTAAAATAAACGGACCAGCAGATTGTAAAAAACGTCTGTCATTGGGTGCATTTCCCGCCGTTTGCTCCGTCCAAGGTGACTCAATTATACCTCCTGTGCCCCAGCCTAATGGATCAGTATCACCGGGAAACATAAACGAACAAGGTCTATTTGGATTGGCCGCTGGATCCGAAATATGCCCGCTCCCTCCATAAAGAAATGGCGAACCATCCTTCCAGAATCCGCGTAAATAATTGTAATAATCAGCCGAACTAGTTGGATCGGTTTGATTCTGATTTGCACCGTTTGTCGTATTGCTATAATACAAGAAACGTCTCATTCCAAAACGTTCATTATCTACAATTCCATCTCCAAAACCTATTCCATTTAACGCTTCTCCTTCCTCTATTCCAAAATCGTTGTCTATGCCGTCATCGTCTTGAAATGGACCCTCAAAGAAATCTACTCCAACTGCTGGTGGAGAACTTCCGTATCCTTTATAACCACTTGCGTCAGCATCAAAATTATTTCCGTTGTAGTAATATGCTAAACCTCTATTTACGTCACAACCCACATAATCATCATAAGGATCACCTAATGCGCCGTCCGTAAAAAATCCGAAGAAAGTGTTATAAAGTGTCAAACTTCCTCGATTAATTAACTCGTAATTATAGAAAGTCATATTATTCACCTCATCATTTGTTGCAAAAGAAAAAGCTTGTGCTCGAATCTCCATACCTATAGGGTCTGCTCCTGTTTCAGTGTGAATATTTCCCTTGTCATTCATCACCCACCAATAGTTCAAATCGCCGTAAAGAGAAACTCTTCTGTCAACCTGGCAATCCTTCGTTTTATAGATATCATGCCAAGGATAGTCGCCATCTTCCCAATTGTAATTTCCATCATCGTTTAAGTCATAAAATGGAGCTAAATAGTAATCTTGACCTAGACTCACATCACCATGGGCGGGCCAATTTTTAATAATATCCGGAACTTTATAAGCCGGAAATAGACTTGCCTGTGTATTTGTACCTTCTTGCTGATCGGTTATCCCTGCATCATACCAAGAAACGAAATTTCTTACTTCATCTTGCGTTGAAACAAAGTGCTTATCGTATTCATTACAAACCTGAGAAGTTACTTCAGCACTGGTTTGAATCAAAGGCCCGGTCCAATAGTCTTGACCATTTCTATACCGAAGAGCAGCCAATTTTAATTGACCATTCGCATCCGTTCCACCCAGCCACAATGCTGCTGTAAAAAGGCACATAATACCAGAATTCTTAGGAACCTCGTACAACGAAAAGTTTTGAGGATAGCGGTGCCAAAGGTTGCCCGCAGTATGAACCAACATGCGAACATTATTCATCTCCATAGTCCGAGATGTGTTTGGAGGTGTGCATCCTGCTGCTTTCGGCGGTATGATTTTTTTTCCTTCCGTCCCTGCATAGGGTTGAGAATAAACCTCTAAAGAAATGAAAAATACAAATAAACTGAATAGTAAAGTCTTCATATTGTCGAAAATATATAGACCAAGTTAATAAATATTATTTAATTAACTGAACAAAAAAAACCAAGATTATACCTGTCTAAGTCTCATAATTTCAATATGAAACGTTTAATTAATCGTGTTAAATCTTCAAATTCCGCGAAACTCAATTCGTCATACGTATCAAATATATCGTGGTAATTTTTGTTGGGACCCATCGTATAAATAAAGAAACATGGGACGCCTTTTTCGCTAAAGAAATAATGATCTGAATTTGCTGCGGGGCCTCTAGAATTTACTGTTTTTAAAAGTCCCATCTTTTTATTGATTTTTTTCAGCTTCTTAAACTCTTTGGGAAAAAGAGATGCGTTTACAGCTGTTATGCCATCTTCTCCGCTCCCCATAATATCCAGATTAATTAAAAATTCTATTCTCGAAAGAGGAAAAAGTGGGTGATTGACATAATAGTGAGAACCGATTAAACCCGCTTCTTCGCCTGCAAAACCAACAAATACGAGGTTGTACTTACTTGGATTTTGCTTAAAATCAGTCGCCAATGACAATAAAATTGCGGAACCACTCGCATTGTCGTTTCCACCTGGAAAATAAGTTTCCGCTCCCATTCTCCCTAAATGGTCATAATGTGCAGAAAAGAAAATTGTTTTCTTTGTTTTACGTTTTGCTGGTAAATAGGCTATTACATTTCGCGCCGTGTGATTGGGTATTAATTTATTCGAAATATCAACTGTAATTTTTTGATTCGACCAGAGCGAATCCCGCAATATGATGTAAGGGAAATTCTCTGCTTGCGTGGCAACTGACCACGTAAATTTGAAAGGCGAAAGTTCGATAATCAGAATACTCGAATTCCAAGTTTGCAATTTCTCTTTCACAAGCTTTAGCGAATCACCTTTTAAATTTGACAAATCGGCTACGATTGCATTATTAAAGGTGTCTTTTCGGTTAAGCAATATAAAATCTATATTGTCTGTTTTATATAAGGTCAGTCCATCTAAAAATATAGTCTTCAACTCTCCCTTAGAACTTCCGCTGGCTGGATCAACGATATAATCAACTCCAGGTTTTAGAACTTGACTTCCCAAGACAACCTTCATTGCGCCCGGAAAAGTGTTTACCGGAAATTGAAAAGATTGGAACATTGTTTTATTCCCGGGAATCGGCAGTAAACCAATTTTTATATATTCGTCCGCCAAATATTCAGCTGCCAAACTATCACCACTCGAAACATAACCTCGACCGTGCATATCTGGAGCACACAATGTTTTCGTCCATTCTCGCACTTGATCCAATTGACAAAACCCTAAAGTGGGAAAAAATAAAACTGCGACAATAAATCGTTTAAGCATATTTTCTATACACGTGTAAAACAAACTCTCCAACGGTATCAATTTCCTTTTCCCAGTTCTGTTCGTTTGCTATAGTACCCAAAGCGTTTTTGCATGAGTTCCAGTCCTCTAATTTGTCTATGCTCAAAACAGCAGCAGAAAACTTTTCAGCCTCTCCGCTGAATAGCTCGTTGATGTATAGAATTCTTTCATTCAAACCAAATGATCCTGCTAAACTCATCAACGGTTTTTGAATACCCGTACTATAATCGGCTAAGACTTTAGAAAAATAAGAATCCCATTCTTTGGGTTCGTAATGGATTTGTACTGGAACTACTTCTTTTTCTTCCTTTGGTTCGATATCTTCCCTATTTACTTCTTCTGCTTCGATTTCAGCTGAATCCGAAAAGTCAAGTATCATTTCCGTCGTTTGAATTTTAGGCTCCATTTCAACCGTCTCATATTCTAGAATTTTTTCTTCTTGACTTCCAAAAACATTAAAATCAATAGCTTCTGAAATTACAGATTCCGAAATATTCACTTCCGCCAAATCATCTGTACTATCAGCAATTGAATTTATAGTTTGCCTTTTATTTTCGCCGAAAATCCTCTGTTCAGCTACCTTATAACGTAAGACTAATGCTCTTTCGTATAGTTTGTTTGACAAATCCACTAACTCATCTATTTCACTAGATTCCAAACTATGATTTTCCAATTTTTTATAGATTTCTTCGATTCGCTTCAACAGTTCTTCTCGCTTCATAAAAGGTATATAAAATTATTTTTTTCAACATTCGAAACAAGTTGCTAACTTTTCAATTGTCTTGAGGTACAAAATAACGAATTTTATATCAGAAAATTACGGACTAGCGGTTGCAGTTGTTATTCTCGCGTCACTTTAAGTAAAGTGATTTAAGTTAATTTAGGATTTTAGCATATATGTTTTTAGAACAATTTCCAGATAAAAATCGAACGAATGGTTGGATAGAAGTCATTTGTGGCTCTATGTTTTCGGGTAAAACAGAAGAATTAATTCGTCGTATCCGTCGGGCTGAATTTGCCCAACAAAGCATCCTTTTGTTTAAACCCAAAATTGACAATCGCTACAGTGAAGAGAATGTTGTGAGTCATCAAGGAACAGCCATCGAAGCTAAAGTCATCAAGAATTCTTCTGAAATTCTTGATTTATGGGAAAAAGAAAAAATCGTTGCTGTAGATGAGGCACAATTCTTTGATTCAGAGTTAGCCAATGTTTGTGTGCAACTTGCCAACAAAGGTGCGAGGGTTATTGTTGCGGGGTTGGATATGGATTTTAAGGGCCTGCCCTTTGGTCCTATCCCGTCTATTCTAGCCATGGCAGAATATGTTACGAAAGTTCACGCCATATGCGTATCTTGCGGTAACTTAGCACAATTCTCTCATCGAATTACGTCAGATGAAGAAACCGTGTTATTGGGTTCGCAGAACAACTATGAACCACTTTGCCGAACATGTTTTAATAATATTAAGCATTGAATATAAACTATTTAAGTACTGATATCAAAACCATTTGTTTAGGTTACTTTTTGCAATACAAAAGAACAGAAGTCGTTCAAACAATTGCTTACGATACACGCAAAATTCACCAAGGATCGAAAACCTTATTTGCATGTTTAAAATCAAAAGATAACAATGGACATGGCTATATCGTTGAGGCTTATCAAAAAGGGATACTGGTTTTTCTTGTAGATGAAAACGTAGACTATAAAAAATATCCGAAAGCTACTTTCATTCATGTTAATTCCGTAATCGAAGCCTTACAACTTTGGGCAACTCACCATCGTAATTTGTTTACTATTCCCATAATTGCAATTTCAGGAAGTGCCGGGAAAACGACTATTAAAGAATGGATTTACTACATTCTTTCTGACAAATACAATGTAAGTAGAAGTCCAAAAAGTTTTAATTCACAACTTGGTGTTGCGCTTTCCATTTTTGAAATCAATGAAAACACTGAAATTGCACTAATAGAAGCTGGTATTTCTAAGAAAGGTGAAATGCTAAATTTGGCTGCGATGATAAACCCCACAATCGGAGTTTTTACAAGTTTTGGCATCGCTCACCGCAACAATTTTGAAACAGAAAAAGAGCATTTCATTGAAAAAATGATGCTTTTTAAAAAATGCGAAAAGATATATGCCCCGAAAGATTTACAGCAACTAATTAGAAGTGAAAAATCGTTTGTATTCAGTGAAATTGGTCAATCATTTGAAGAAACGAATAAAAATTTAGTCCGAAAAGTTGTTTCAAGTTTTGCTCTGCCTGCCAAAACTATTGAAAACAAAATGCTCACGCTGCCCAAAATCGCACTTCGTATGGAGAGTTTGGATGGCATTAACAAAAACTTACTTTTATTCGATGCTTTCAATTTGAATTTAGACGGTTTAGAGCAAGCGTTAGGATATCAGCTTTCCATTTCAAAAAAGAAAGACCGTTTTGTTGTTGTCGCCGAGAGTATACTATCAAAAATAGATACGAAGTCATTTGACAAGATCATTAAACGCTTCGCATTAGCGAAATTGACAACAAAAGAAAAAACGCTTTTGGTATTTGGAACAAAAGAGATCTCTGATTTTAATGAAATAAACGATTCTGTTGTCCTATTCAAAGGCGCTCAAACAGAACTACGTCGATTAGCAAGCAAAATGAAAGCGCGTAACCACAGTACTTTTGTTGAGATTAGTTTGCCGGCATTAAAACAGAATCTTTCCGTCTGGAAATCTCGAATTCCAAAAACCTGCAGTTTATTAGCAATGGTGAAGGCCCAATCTTATGGAGCAGAGTTAACAAAAATTTCTGAATTTTTAACCCAACAAGGCATTCGTTATTTAGGTGTCGCTTATGTTGACGAAGGAGTAGAGTTGCGCAAAAGCGGTGTTGAATTACCTATAATTGTAATGAACAGTGATATTTCTACTTGGCAAGATTGTATTCAATACAATTTAGAACCTTCTGTTTACTCCTTTAATCAGATGGAAGCGCTTGTAACAGAATTAATACACGAAGGTATAGAACAATTCCCTATTCACTTGAAGTTTGATACAGGTATGCATAGACTTGGTTTTCAAGTGGATGAATTGACTAAGGTCATTAATTACTTGAAGGCTCAACCAGAAATCAAAGTTAAGACTATTTTCTCTCATCTTGCAGACGCAGACAATACGGATGATGCCAGTTTTACACTGCAACAATTAAAATCATTTCAACATATTACTGAAATAATTCAAAAGGCTCTACCCTATGTTGTTTTGCGCCATATTTTGAACAGCGAAGGCTTAAGTAATTATCCCGAATACAGTTTTGATATGGTTCGATTGGGCATCGGTATGTTTGGAATAAGTAGTAATTCAGAGCTTGAGAAAACATTAGAAAATGTAATTTCATGGAAGAGCACAATTTCGCAAATTAAGGAGATGAAAGTTGGCGATTCCCTTGGATATGGGCGCACTTTTATTGCCGACAAACCAACAACTATTGCGATTATCCCAGTTGGATATGCAGATGGGTTCCAACGCCAATTGAGCAATGGGAAAGGTGGTGTTGTAATTAACGATAATTATTTCCCAACTGTTGGTCGCGTGTGCATGGACATGTTAATGATAGATTGTACAGATGGTAATTTATCCGTTGGAATGGAGGTAGAAATCATAGGGCCAAATCAAACCCTTAAAAGTTTGGCGAAAAAATGCCACACCATACCATATGAAATAATGACAGGACTTTCATTGCGAATGCCCAGAGTGTTTATAGAGGAAGTTGATTGATTTGCGCGAAAATTTAATTCAATCAAAAACACGTTTTTTTGAAAAAAGGTCATTTAAAATTTGCGAAATTTAACGGCCTAGAAGTTTATTCCTAACGATTAAACACCTGTGATAGAGGCCCAATAAACTATTATCTTAATTAAAAAAAGGTGTTTTTAATTTTAATTTGCGGCCATCTATTGTCTTCGTTTCATCAACTTTCATTTTTTTAGGAATACCATAAACAGACCCTTTGACATAACCTGTTAATCGAACCTTAAATTCTTTTCGCAGCGCATATTTCATGGCTTTGAGTAGCATTCCGCCTTCGCCTTGCAATTGAATTTTCGCGCAGTAAATAGCGACGGAATTTCTTTTAATTTTTACTTTCTCAAGTAAAACCGCCTTGCCAAGGTATTCTTCCTCAACATAAATATCTAAAGAAGAGGGTTTTATTTTTATCGCAAAGAAATTGGGGTTTTCGAGTTCCACATCCACGTTAACATGAGCTGTTGTTCCCTCAAAGTTGTCTAAAGAAATTTTTCCGACTGAAACAATCTTTATCTCATCATAATCAATACAAGAACTGAGAACGAAAACCCCTAAAACTAGCCACAAAAAATTAGTTCTCATCTATTTCGACAATTCCGTAAAATACTTATAGAAATAAGGTATCGTTTCAATGCCTTTATAGTAATTGAACAAACCAAAGTGCTCATTTGGCGAGTGAATCGCATCGCTGTCCAGACCAAAGCCCATCAAAACTGTTTTCAATCCCAATTCCTTTTCGAACATAGCTACGATAGGAATACTTCCGCCACTTCTTACTGGAATTGGTTTTTTGCCAAAAGATTCCTCATAGGCCAAAGAAGCAGCTGCATAACCAATTGAATCAATAGGCGTCACAGCTGGCTCTCCTCCGTGATGTGGAGTTACTTTAACTTTTACACTTTTTGGCGCGATACTTTCAAAATGTTTTTGGAATAATTCTGTAATTCTTTTTGGATCTTGATTTGGAACCAAACGCATAGAAATTTTGGCATACGCTTTAGAGGCAATTACCGTCTTAGCACCTTTGCCAATATAACCACCCCAGATTCCGTTTACATCCAAAGTGGGACGAATAGATCCTCTCTCTGGCGTTGAGTATCCTTCTTCACCGTGAACATCAGCAATGTCTATTGATTTATTGTAGGCTTCAACGCTGAACGGTGCTTTTGCCATTTCTGCTCGCTCTTCCTTAGATAATTCAACAACATCATCATAGAAATGTGGAATGGCGACTCTTTCTTTGCCATCATGAAGAGAAGCTATCATTTCCGCTAGAATATTGATCGGATTTGCCACACAACCACCGTAAAGACCTGAATGTAAATCGCGATTAGGACCTGTAACTTCAACTTCAACATAACTTAAACCTCGGAGTCCAGTTGTAATTGAAGGTATATCGTTCGCCAACATTCCAGTATCGGATACCAATATAATATCAGCTGCTAATTTGTCGTGATTCTTTTCAACGAAAAGTCCTAAGTTCACACTTCCAACCTCTTCCTCGCCTTCAATCATGAATTTCACGTTGCAAGGCAATTCATTCGCCTTCATCATCGCTTCGAATGCTTTAAGATGCATGTACATTTGACCTTTATCGTCGCATGCTCCACGAGCAAATATTGCGCCTTCAGGATGTATTGCTGTTTTTTTAATAACTGGTTCAAAAGCTGGACTAGTCCATAATTCCAACGGATCTGCGGGCTGAACGTCGTAATGCCCGTAAACTAAAACAGTAGGTAATGATTTGTCCCAAATTTTATCTCCATAAACAATTGGATAACCATTTGTCTCGCAAATTTCAACATTTTCAGCACCCGCTGAGCGCAATTTATCCGCTACAAATTCAGCTGTTTTCACCACATCTTTTGCAAAACTTGAATCAGCAGAAACCGAAGGGATTTTCAGTAAATCAATTAGTTCTTTTACAAATCTATCTTTGTTATTCTGGATAAAATCCTGTGTGTTTTTCATATTTATGCTACTTTAGTTCAAAGATGAGGATTTTTTAAGAAAAACCGATGAAACAGCACTAAATGCAACTAAATTTTTAGAATTTACGTCATTTTATTAGCCCACCAAAAATAACTATGAAAACAACTAGTATTTTCACCTTTTTATTAATTGCTTTTGGATTCTCAACGACTCATAAAGTCCACTCTCAAATAGCTTATCAAAACACTTTGACTCCTTATCAATTGGTTCAAGACATTCTCATTGGCAGTGGGATTTCAGCATTTAATATTACTTATAATGGTACGGCATCAATCTCCACAAGTGCACAATCCTATTCAGGCGCTAGAAGTTTTACTTCAAGTACTTTTATTTTTCCTGCAGGAGTATACTTACGCACAGGTGGTTCGCCTTCAATAGTTGATGCCGACTTGTCATCTATTGCAAATGGAAGTATTACAAACGGTTCGATTTTAGAATTTGATTTCATTGCAACCGGCGATACCTTGAACTTTGAATACATCTTTGCATCCTCCGAATATACTGGTTACACTTGTTCAGGCTTTAACGATGCTTTCGGCTTTTTTCTTTCGGGGCCCGGCATCAGTGGCAGTTTCACAAACAACGCAGTAAATGTAGCTTTGATTCCAGGAACGACGATTCCAGTTGCAATTAACACGGTCAATTCAGGCACACCCTCAGGAAGTTATCCTGCAGCAACTTGTTCAGCCGCCAACCCAAATTTTGTTGCTAATTCTGTTTATTTTACCACAACTAATGGTGATTTTTCAGGAGAAAGTTATAATGGAAGCACTATAAATTTGTTAGCTGTTTCTAATTTACAATGCGGTGGAACTTATCATATTAAGCTTGGGATATGTAATGTTGCTGATCAAGCTTTGAATTCTGGTGTTTACCTTAAGGCTGAAAGCTTTGTTTCGAATGTTGTGACAATACAGGCGCAAGGATCAATTAATACGGGTTCTTTCACTGATACCATTTTAGCAGAAGGATGTATTTCAACGGAATTGTTATTTATTCGACCATCGTTTTATACAGATAGTTCACAAACTTTTACAGTAACATTAACTGGAACTGCAACCGCAGCCGATTTCACCAGTTTACCTGGGAGTATATTCTTTCCAGTTGGTGTTGATACAGTTGCATACACTCTTACTCCAATTGCAGATGGTATTAGTGAACCGATGGAATGGTTGCAAATAAAAGGATATTCTGTAACCGTTTGTGGTGATACCATTTATGATTCACTCACTGTATATGTAGTCGATCACTATAATTTTACCTATTCTGTGCCGGATACCGTTTTGGCTGTTTGCGTTCCAGACACACCACAAGTTGCTGTAACAAATATTCAAGGTTCATTAGGACCTTTTGAAACAAATTGGTCGTGGGGTGATACCATAAACCCAGCATTTATGCCGAACAATGGTTTTCAACCAGATACAATTTTATATACAATAACCGTGATAGACTTTTGTGGCTGGGCCGTTCAAGACACTGTTATTTTAATTGTCGATTCATTGCCGCCGGCATTTAATGTCACTCCTGGTTACTTTTCGACCTATAATTGCGTAAATGTAGATCAGTTATTTACCGCGACTCTTACGAACCCGACAATCGGACCATACGCTTTTAGTTGGAGCAATGGAACTGCCGGAGCAACAAGTACATTACTAGATAATAATGTTTCTGGTGACACAATAGACTACACCGTTTCTTTGTTGGATGGTTGCGGCACAACAATTACCGATACGGTGACAATAATTACAAATTATAATATTCCTTATTTCATCATTGGTCCAAATGATACGCTTTATTCAAACTGTCCAACACAGAATGTTACTGCAGCAATTAATTTAACTAATTCGACCTTCCCACAATACTCAATTTTGTGGGAAAATGGTGGGACTTTAACGACCAACCAAATAGCAAATAATGGTATTAATGGAGCATCTGAATATCACACGATAACAGTCACCAACGGTTGTGGGATGGTTTGGACAGATTCTGTTCTTGTGATTAACAACTTTACGCAACCTACTTCACAAATAAATCCGAATGACACTTTAACCGTTGATTGCGTGATTGATTCCGCTTTCGCAACTGGCATTATTACAAACAATACAAATGGACCGTACTCTTATATTTGGAGTAACGGCGCAACAACAAGTTCGACTTGGATTCCCGTAGACACTGCCAACGGTACATTTGTACCTTTCAGCGTTACCATTACGGATGGATGTGGTTTTTCTACAACATCAAGTGGCGTGATTTCAGTTCAACAAACTTTGGCAATTGACTCTATGTTCACAACACTGTCTTTAGCTTGTGTTCCCACAGGAAGTGCAACGGCATTTGTTTCAGGGATAAACGATACAATTAATCCAACGAATCAGATGTATTATAACTGGTCAGGGCCGGGGCAAAATGGACTTTATTCAATTGATGCTTCAACGGCGACGAATATTTCTTCAGGATGGTATTACTTCACCGCGACGGATGACGTATGTTCTGTAAACGATAGCATTCTAGTCAATGCACAAAACTCTCCCGTAGCAATTGTGACGGCAAGTCCAAATTCAGGCTATGTTCCACTTTCTGTCACGTTCAGTAATTCTAGCCAAAACACGTCGAGCTACCAATGGAATTTTGGAAATGGACAGATAGCTTCAACAACAAACTTGAACTCTGTAAGTGCAACTTATTTAGATACCGGACTGTATATTGTTCAATTGATTGCGACGCAAGGTTTAAATTGTAGCGATACTACTTATCTTACTATATACGTTTATCCACCTCCAGCTATACCTCCAACATTTCCGCCAGTTTGGAACATCCCAAACGTTTTCTCGCCAAATGGTGATAAATCGAATGACGTGTTCTTCATAGAAACGACAAATGTAGAAACGATACACATGATAATCACTAATCGCTGGGGCAATACCATGCTCGATAGTTCAGGGCCAAATCCAATTTGGAATGGAAATACGAATGCTGGTGCTCCAGCAGAAGACGGTGTATATTTCTATAAAATAAAATTAACTGGAACAGATGGAACCAAAATTGATCTGAATGGCTTCCTTCAAATTGTGCGGTAGAAGTAAAAATGTTCAAACAAAAAAAGGCGTCGAGAGATGCCTTTTTTTGTTTGTTTTAAAGATTTCAAATCCTTTAAACGCTTTTTTTTAAAAATGAACAATAATGCTTAGCAAAAAATTCGAAATAATGACGTGGTCTAAGACTACTAATACAAGAAATCGTTATATGGGTAACGAACCTTAAAAATCGCTTTTACTTTTGCATACAAGACATCTTTAAATTCATCAATATTTTCTTTGTTTGTAGCTGAAATAAAAACGCAATTCTTTTCTTCTAATTTTGCCATCCATGTCTTTTTCATTTCTTCGATAGAAGGTGTAATCATTTTGGCCGTTTCTTCATCTTCTATCTGTTCTGGCTCATATGCATCCATTTTATTGAACACCAGCAAAACTGGCTTTTCTTGGTCGTCAATTTCTGCTAAAGTCTGTTTGACCACACGGTATTGATCGTCAAAATTTGCGTGTGAAATATCGATAATATGTACCAAAAGATCTGCTTCTCGAACCTCATCAAGCGTAGATTTAAACGATTCAACCAATTGATGTGGTAACTTTCGAATGAATCCTACGGTATCCGTTAATAAAAACGGCAAGTTTTGTATAACAACTTTTCGAACCGTAGTGTCTAATGTTGCGAACAATTTGTTTTCAGCAAAAACATCACTTTTACTCAACAAATTCATAATTGTACTCTTTCCAACATTGGTGTAACCTACGAGGGCAACTCGAACCAATTGTCCGCGGTTTCCGCGTTGAACAGCCATCTGTCTATCAATATCTATGAGCTGTTTTTTTAGCACAGAGACTTTCTGTTGAATAACACGTCTATCCGTTTCAATTTCCGTTTCACCGGGACCGCGCATTCCAACTCCTCCTTTTTGTCTGTCCAAGTGTGTCCACAAATTGGTCAAGCGCGGCAATAAGTACTGCAATTGTGCCAATTCCACTTGTGCTCGTGCATGCGATGTTCGAGCGCGACTAGCAAAAATATCGAGGATCAGATTATTTCTATCGAGGATTTTGATTTCAAAAACCTTCTCAATATTTCGCATTTGACTTGGTGAAAGTTCATCATCAAAAATTGCTAATTCAATATCGTTGTTGTCAATGAATTCTTTTATTTCTTCTAATTTACCCTTTCCGATATACGTTCTCGGGTTGGGAAATTGTATTTTCTGTGTAAATCTTTTTACCGCAAGCACACCCGCAGTTAAAGCTAGGAATTCCAGTTCGTCCAAATATTCTTTGCACAATTCTTCTGTCATTCCATTTTGAATCACGCTGATTAATATTCCGCGCTCTTCGCGATAATCGATAACAACATGACTACCTGTTTGTTCCATTATTTTCTAAGTTGTTTTACAAATTCAATCACAGAATCCATTTCAGCTTGTTTACCTATCAATTGAATTTGAGCAGGCATTGCGCCTTGTCCTTCGTTTAAAATATACGTTATTTCGTCGTCTGTCAACTTACTTTTCGACAAATCTTTTGCCCCAGAATTACCCAGTTTTCCATCCATGCCATGACAAGATGAACATTGATTGTAATAAAGTTCTTTACCTGATAAAGCAAGGTCTTCACAATCTACGCAGGTCTTTGGTTCAGATTTACAAGCAGCAAATCCAAAAACAAGAACGATAAAAGGAATAAACTTTAGAACCATGCTCCACCCAAAGCTGTTCGGAATGGCCAAGGAATCATTGCTAAAACAATAATCAAACCGATGGTATAAAAAGTGCGGATTTTCTTGTGTTTGTCGGCAGCTTCAATAGCGTTTTCAGCTTTACGACGACCAACCGTTATGATAACAATGGCCAAAATCATTCCGAGTAAATGCTCCATCCCATAAAAACGCAAGGATGCATCTTTCATAAATCCTGACGCATATTGCACCTTTGGAGAAATAAAATTTAAAACCAATCCAATTATAAGCATGACGTGCAAAGAAATCATGGTAAAAAGATAAATCATTTTATCTTTCTTTTCGTAAACATTCTTGCGTGTAAACGCATTGAAAATAGCGAATATCAATAAGGCTATAATAACCCAACGGAATCCCGAATGTGCGTGTTTTAGTGCTTCGTACATAAAATATATATCTTTCCACAAAGCTAACAAAATTTGTTCTTTTACACCCCTGAATTCATGCAACCATCAATTATCAGAATAAAACTAGAATATACAAGCAACTAAAAACCACAAACCTTTAAGATTGATTGATTTGCGGTTATAAACTATAAACATTACACAACTATTTCGCTAAAATTAGCCTCCTGTCTGAATAGCTGTTGTCTGAAAAAGCACGAACAAAATAAATACCTGATTCTAAATGCGACAAATCAATCATCTTTTCATTTTTTTCTACTATTCTGCTTTCAATTTGTTCTCCAATTGTAGTATAGATTTCAACTCGGTCTATAGTGTTATCGGATTGAATTTGAAATTGTCCATGCGTGGGGTTCGGAAATACTGCAAAGTTCGGAGCCATTTGCAATTCTGAAACACTCAAACCTCCAATAAACGAATTCGTTAAAATAGGTGCTAAATTCGTTCCGCCACCGTTAGTTGTTTTCCATAAACGCCATTCGAAGGTTATCAAATTTTGAGTAACGGCAAAGCCCAAAGTATCGTTCACAAAATCTATGAACATAACTTGTTCATTCATGTTACCATTGAATGCATCTACGTCGTAAAACGTATGCCCACCATCGCAACTGCGCGCATATCTACCATCCAAAACCAAGTGGATGCACGATTCTGTTACTTCTATATCAACTAATGCATAACGTTCTGGAAAATGTATTACACGTTGTTCACCCAAAGGCATTTCGTCAATATTGAGCGATGCGTAGTTCGACGGGGAAACTGAATACCCTTGTTGCTGACCATCTTGAGCAAAGATCATTCTATATGCAACCCCATTCTTAAAACAAGATTGATCTACGTTTCCTTCAGCATAGGGTAAATACTGCATTGAATCTATTGCATTGGTTAAAGGATTAATGGTTAAAATATCTTGATATGTATACAGAATGAAACGGTCATTTAAAACCCCTAGGTGTTCTGCGTTAAGACCATAAACTTTTTGCCATGTTTGCCCATAATCTTGCGTCAAATATTCTCCTTTTTGGTAAAAAAACATACCAGTGCTGTCGTTTAAAAAATGAAGCGAACATTCTTTTAGGGCTCCATTCAAACTGTCGACAACGATACTTACCCAAGTTGAAGAATTGTTAATTAGTGAATTAACAACTTTCATTTGATACCCTGGAGGATTTGTAGTTGAAGGAACATTTACTATAGTTGAAAAATAAACATTTCCTGATTCTGTAACTTTTACATTATTACGTATCATGAATTGATTTGTAAAAAAAGTTGAATCCCATGTCAGCCCATAATCAACACTATAATAAGTCATAATGTCATTAAATGGCCCTCCATTATATTGATCTGTAATAAGAGCTACTTTTCCAGTATTATTTATGTCTATCCCTTTAATATCAAATCCACTAAAATTGCTCGGTATTACCCAAATAGGGCTGAATTGACTCAGCCCTATTGTAGAAATAGTAACAAATAAAAAAGTAAGACTTCTCATCGTTTTAAGATTTTGGAATAACCAATTGAGGTATTCGTCAAAACACTAACAACATAACCCCCTTTTTTTAAATTACTTATGTCAACATTCGTTTCGCTAGAATTGATAGATTGACGCAATACCAACTTCCCATCCATTGAGAAGATTTCTATTTTGATAATATTTTCTTTTGCTCTAATTGTTAGTTCATCATCCGACGGGTTAGGAAATAAAATATAGTTTGATTCCTCTATAAGGTTTTCTGTAGCCAAAACATCGTATAATCCATCAATTGTTAAAAAAGCTCCCCAAGCTGCCTCATTAGTGCCTGATTGATTGATTGGACCATATTGTCTGTAATAATCTGTTGAACCTACTGTTAAATCGTATTCTTCTACATAAAGCCGCTCATTTAATGGCATAGTAGCCGTATTAATGGTCTGTGTATTTCCAGCAAAATAAAAACGATTCACATTGTTTACATTTGTATAATGTGTTTCTGCTGGTCCCTCGCTATAACGACCACGCCCGAAAAATGTAGTATATCTCAAAACATCCGTATTGTCAAAAACTGAAATGTAAGCATCTCGTCCAAGGCTCGAACCTGTGGTATTATTCGTTAGCTCTTGATACCAATTTATCGGATTTGAAGCAGGGAAGGGAATTTTAGTTCCTGATCCAACATTTCCACTGTTACTCATTCCTGAAATAGCAAATTCATTATTGCCTAGAATAGTAATTGAAGGTCTAGTCCAATTAATTCCAAAATCGCTAAAACCATCAAATTCCTCACTGTCACCACTAAAATAACCAGACAAAACAAAATTTAATGGAACATTTTGTTGAGGTATAGTAAATTTAAAATAAATATGGTCAAAAGCACCATAAGTTGCTCGCAACAAACCGTTTCCAAGTATTGGTATATCACCGCTACCATTATTAGTGCAACTGTTACCAGGGTATGCAAATGTAGCTCCTATTCCGTATGTTGTATTGGTCAAAGGGTCAGTTGCCAAATCTGTAATTATATCTTCACATTCCCCACCGTAAAAAGTCGAGTGTGTTAAAACGTCATTGGGATCAAAAATGGCGACAAATCCATCAAATTGAGAACCATTATGCGCATTAAAATTTGAATTTGTTGAAGGTGTAATGCATGTCATGGATTTACTATCGTCAACATAACCTGCAATAATTAAATCTGAAGATTCGTTGGATGCAACACATGTAATTCTGTCGACATTAAAACTTGTCGCCCAATTTAAAACATCAGAAGATGTAAATTTTAAAATTAGCCCTGTTCCAATTGAAATATTTGTTGCTCCTGATTGGGTTAAAAGCTGTGTAGAAGCACTTCTTTCACCTACTATATATACGTTCCCGCTCTTGTTATATATTTCCATAGGAACCTCGTAATCTATATCTCCAAAATAAGTACTATATTGTAGAATGCCGGTTGAATTGAATCTAGCGTAAAAAATATCAAAACAATCATAACAATCTGGATCGCTATTACCATTATTAACTATATCACAACTACTCCCAACCATTGGCAAATCGGTCGAAGAACTTGTTCCAGTCATAACAATTCCGTTATTGGTATACGGTGCAATAGAAGTATCTCTATCCAAAGCTGGTAAATTTGATGCTGTTGAATTATCACCTCCGATAAAAGTGTACCATTGTGGTTCTATGTCTTCGTTGAATTTTACTAAAAAGCCATCACCGCCATCGGTGTATGCTACATTTGGCATAAAGCCGATATTTGCAGCAAAATTTGCATTATTTACTTTGCCTGCATAAAACACATTCCCTAAATCATCCGTTGTTACACTATATAGGGTTGTTGCTCCAGCCTCACCTAAATAAGAACTCCTCTCCAAATTATCTCCAATATCTTTTGAAGCTATTGGATCATCTCCTTGTTTTACGGAAATATAAACATTGTAACTTGGGTCATAATAAGGTACAGCGAAAAATATTCGCCCGTTGCCATCAATGGCATAAGACGATGTCAAAAAACTAACATTATTTAAATTATCTATTTGGTAAACAACGGGTTTGTGAAATTCGTAATTTGATTGATACGAACCAATGTTAACGTTTCCACCTGAAAAATTTAATGATGTTACACTATCAAACTGAATTTTTATCGTGGCTGTGTCTACACCAGGTTGTAAACGAAATAAAGCCCTCAATCCAACTCGATTATGGCTTAGGGTCAAATCTATATCATTATAAAGATCTTCGAAATAGATTTCATTGAACTCACGTACATTTTCTATTCCAGTGCTTGTTAATCCTGTATAAAAATGACGTTTTGCATGCCCTTGGTTATAAGGCGTTGCATTTAGTATTTTATATTCTTGCCCTGGATCATCATAAAATAATAAGTCCAAACGATTTACGTTATATAAAACTCCGACAGAGTCAGCAGAATGTGCGGACACAAAAGACAACCTGTCTCTCAGAACAAAATCGAAAAAATCGGGTTGAGCACTATAATATTCAACACTAGATGCAACGACATCTGGTTGACCAAACACGCCCAATTGACCTAAATTTTCAATGAATGCTCCGTTTTTATTAGATAGTTCATCTTCATAGTTGGCAATTTGGAGTTCAACAAATGGGTATTCGCTGTTTTGAGCAATTCCCATTGAACTAATCAGTCCGAAAGCAAGCGCTAACGCCGAATTTTGAATTTTGAATTTTTCATACTGAAATGATTTTAAATTATACCCAAATTAGCAACATTTGTTTATTCTACCAAAACAAAACTGGTTTTTAACATTTCGGAATTTAACTTTTCAAGTAAAATTCTAGCATTATAAATGGAGTGTCTAAGTTCTAATCTTTGTTAGAAAATCTCTCAACTTATCTAGAATTCGTTAATTTCACGAACGCAATTCAAAAACGCAACAATGAAATTTACCATTGCCCTATTTTTAGGCCTTTCCTTTTGTAGTATTGGTCAAATCACACATCCACAAAATGGTGTCGCACCGACGCCGAATGCTTGTGTAGCTTTAAAAAACGCAACTATTCTAGTTAGCCCAACAGAAACCATTGAAAAAGGTACTATCCTTTTCCGCGATGGAGAAATTATCGAAGTTGGTCGTTTGGTGAATGTTCCCAAAGGAGCAATTGAAATAGATTGTGAAGGAAAAACGATAATTGCTGCTTTTATTGAATTGAATTCAAACCTTGGTTTGCCAGATGTTAAAAGCACAGATCGATCTTTTCGGCCGCAATTAGAAAGTTCAAAAAAAGGAGCGTATTACTGGAACGAAGCGATTCACCCAGAGACAAGAGCAAAATTAGAATATAGCGTCAATGATAAAGGAATAGACGAATTACAAAAAATGGGATTCGGTTATGCTGTTTCACATTTCCAAGACGGCGTTGCTCGTGGAACAGGAACTTTAGTTGCTTTGGGTAAAGAAAGTATTCACAAAAATTTACTTTCTACTGATGCGGCCGCCTATTTTTCTTTTGAAGCAGGAGTTTCGAAACAAACGTATCCTTCCTCGCAAATGGGCAGTATTGCTCTGCTTCGTCAGACTTTTTATGATTTAGAATGGTACAAAAAAAACGACAAAGCACCTTTGGATCTTTCTCTAGAGGCTATGAAAACACAAATGGCTTTGCCCCTTTTCTTCAAAACAGACGACAAATGGGAAATTTTAAGAGCAGATAAAATTGCGAAAGAGTTTGGACTTTCCATGATTTATATTGGTTCTGGAAACGAATATGCCGCTTTAAAAGAAATCAAAAATTCAGATGTTAGTTTGGTTTTACCAATGAATTTTCCGGCAGCTTATGACGTAAACGATCCATACATCAGTCGCCAGATTCCCTTAAGTGATCTAAAACATTGGGAATTGGCGCCAGGAAATCCCAATTTCGTTAACCGGGCAGGTATTCCCTTTTCATTGACAACAGAAGGCTTGAAGTCGCCCGCGGATTTCTGGAAAAATTTGCAAAGTATGATTGAAGCAGGTCTTCCTGCAGAAAAAGCATTAGCAGCGCTTACCACCGAACCTGCAAAAATGTTAAAAATGGAAAGTCAAATTGGAACTTTAGAGAAGGGTAAAAAAGCATGTTTCTCTGTTTACACTGGTAATCCATTCAAAGAAAAATCAGACTTACTGGAAACTTGGATCAATGGAGAAAACACCATTTTTAAATCAGCTGCGTTAGTTGACATTCGAGGAAATTATAATTTATTGATTGATGGAAAATCGTTTCCAATCGTTATTGAGGGATCGGCTGACAAGCCAACTGCTAAAATTGCATACGTTAATACTTCAGCAGAATCGAAAGACAGTATTAAAATCACTCCTTTCATTGAAGCTACTGGAAATGATGTTGTAATACAATTCACAATCAATAATGACGAATGGAAAGGTTCGGTAAATTTAAAAGGGAAATACACTGAAAAATTTGGAGTTTTTGAAGGTGCTGGTCAATTGCCAACTGGTAGCTGGATCAAATGGTCTGGCGTTCGAAATAAAAAATTTAAAGAAAAAACAGACCACAAACTTTACAAAGTTAGAGACCTTGCTCCCAATATCTACCACCCAATTATGGCTTATGGTCGCGTGAGCGATTCTTTGTCGAACAGTCTTGTCATTCAAAATGCCACGCTTTGGACAAACGAAACCGACGGAAAAATCCAAAAAGGAAACATTGTTATTTCCAATGGAAAAATAACTGCTATTGGTCCAAACGCGTCTGGTTCTGGTCGACAAATTGATGGAACGGGCATGCATGTCACACCTGGAATAATAGATGAACATTCCCACATTGCTATTTCAAAAGGAGTAAACGAGGGTGGTCAGGCCATTACAGCTGAAGTTTCTATTGCCGACGTCGTCAATTCAGATGACATCAATATTTACCGCCAACTTTCAGGCGGTGTTACCGCAGCTCAATTGTTACATGGTTCGGCGAATCCAATCGGTGGTCAATCCGCGTTAATTAAATTGAAATGGGGATATAGTCCAGCTCAAATGTTGATTCCAAATGCGCCTAAATTTGTCAAATGTGCTTTGGGTGAAAATGTGAAGCAAGCCAATTGGGGGGATTTCAATACGGTTCGTTTCCCACAAACTAGGATGGGCGTTGAACAAGTTTTCTACGATGGATTCAATCGCGCAAAGGCCTATGAAAAAGAAAAAACCAAAGCAGTTTACCGAACAGATTTAGAACTAGAAGTTTTACTTGAAATTTTAAATTCCAATCGATTTATAACTTGCCACTCCTATGTTCAAAGTGAGGTCAATATGCTTATGCATGTTGCTGATTCCATGGGTTTCAGAATAAACACATTCACACATATTTTGGAAGGCTATAAAGTCGCTGATAAAATGGCGAAGCACGGCGCGGGAGGCTCTACTTTTGCCGATTGGTGGGCGTACAAATTCGAAGTAAAAGACGCAATTCCATACAATGCGCAGATGATGCAAGAACAAGGTGTAGTCGTTGCTATTAATTCGGATGACGCAGAAATGGGACGAAGACTAAATCAAGAAGCGGCAAAAGCAGTGAAATATGGCGGCATGAATGAAATTGATGCATTGAAATTAGTAACGCTGAATCCTGCCAAATTACTTCACCTAGACGATAGAATGGGAAGTTTAAAAGTTGGTAAAGATGGCGATATCGTCCTCTGGTCGGCGCATCCACTTACTGCTGAAGCCAGAGCGGAAATTACAGTTGTCGATGGGCAAATTTTATTCGATAGAGATGCTGCTTTAAAATTGCAACACAGAGATGCCACGGAAAAAGCGCGTATTCTTTCCTTGATGTTAAAAGCAAATGAAGAAGGAGAAAAGAAAGTGCCATTCTTCAAAAAAGGAAATAAATTTTACCACTGCGATACTATTGGTCAAGAAGGAACTGAAAACGAAAATCATCATTAAGCCATGAAATACATTTTACACATAGCAATCTTCTTTGCATTTTCGACTTTTGGTCAGCAAAAGAAAACGATTTTACTTACGAATGCCTATTTACATGTTGGAAACGGTGAAACCATAGAAACAGCTGCCGTGGGAATCAAGAATGGAGAAATCACTTTGGTGAAAAATTCACTGACCTACTCGTATTCGGTGACCGATTGGGACACGATTATTGATTTGAAAGGTCAGCACATGTATCCTGGTTTAGTTGCGCCAAATTCCACTTTAGGTCTAACAGAAATTGATGCCGTTCGCGCAACTCGTGACTATGACGAAGTTGGAACCATGAACCCACACATTCGCGCTTTGATAGCCTACAATGTTGAATCAGAAGTAATAGCAACTGTTCGTAGCAATGGTGTTTTGATTACTCAAATTACGCCTAGAGGTGGAATCATAACTGGAAGTTCATCTGTTATGCACTTGGATGGCTGGAACTGGGAAGATGCGGCTATTTCTATTGATGATGGAATTCATTTGAATTGGCCTTCCTCATTTCCTGGGCGGAGCAAAGCCGTTGATAAAGCAGAAGAGTCCAAACGAAAGGGCGAATATGAAAAGAAAAAACGTGAGATTTATTCTTTTTTCGCAACCGCTAAAGCCTATGCGGAAAAAAATAATCGCGAGCTTCCTGAATTACGCTTGGAAGCAATGAAAGATTGTTTCCATGGAAAAAAACGCGTTTATATTCATGCCAATGAATTACAACAATTATTAGATATCCTAGATTTCACACGCCATTTTGATTTGAAATTTCCTGTAATTATTGGCGGATACGATAGTTATTTAATCTTGCCTCAGTTGCGAGATTCTAAAATTCCAGTGATGTTGCCAAGAATTCATAGTTTACCTGAAAACGAAGATGACCCAATTGACTTACCATACCGTTTACCCGGGATTTTAAGAGAAGCTGAAATACAATTTTGTTTGCAAAACGAAGGCGATATGGAAGCTATGAATGCTAGAAACATTCCATTTTTAGCTGGTCATACAACTGGTTTTGGCTTAAGCCGTGAAGATGCTTTGCGATCCGTTAGCTTGAGCGCATGCGAAATTATGGGTATAGACAAAGACTACGGAACAATTGAAATTGGTAAAAAAGCGACACTTTTTGTTAGTAAAGGAAGTGCCTTTGATATGATGACGAATAATGTAACAATGGCTTTAATGAACGGTATTTGGGTTGATCTTGACGACAGACAGAAGCAACTTTATCGAAAGTACCAGGAGAAATATAAGCAGTAAGCGCGATCTGCTGGACGGTCAATTATTTCGTCATTCTAGGACTCACTCCAAAAAAGCATGACACATTGTTAAATCATCGATCTTCGAATGATAAGGTGAAAAAATCACATAAAAAGTGCCTATTTTGCCCTCTCTCATTTTAAGTATAAACTCAAATTTTGTTAATTGACCATTAACCTTTTAAGTTTCCAAAACTCAGACGCTCTTTTTTTGTTAACTTTGAGAGAGAACATTAATAATTATTAAAAACTAAAATAACATGGCTTTTGAATTACCAAAATTAGGATACGCATACGACGCATTAGAACCGAATATTGATGCGCGCACGATGGAAATCCATTACACGAAACACCACCAAGGATATACAAATAACTTAAATGCTGCAATTGAAGGCACACATATGGCCAATATGAGCATCGAAGAAATCCTGAAAGTTGGTAAAGACAAACCTGCCGTTCGCAACAACAGCGGTGGTTACTACAATCATGAATTATTCTGGTCTATCATGGGGCCAAATGCTGGAGGCGAGCCAACTGGCGCTTTAGCTGATGATATTAAAGCAACATTCGGTTCATTTGAAGCTTTCAAAGACGAATTTGCCAAAGCAGCAGCTACGCGTTTCGGTTCAGGTTGGTCTTGGCTTTGTGTTTGCGAGGGCAAATTATGCGTTTGTTCTACGGCAAACCAAGACAACCCTTTGATGGGCGAAGGTTGCGAAGGAACACCAATTTTAGGACTTGATGTTTGGGAACATGCTTACTATTTGCATTACCAAAACAGACGTCCAGATTATATCAATTCTTTCTTCAATGTAATCAATTGGGACGCAGTTGCCGCAAGATACGCTGCAACAAAATAAAAAATGCTGGCTTTTTACAAGCTTAACGAAAATCCCGGTGAAATCAAATTCACCGGGATTTTTAGTATCATTTAATCAACAATTTCTCTGATTCACTCAATTCCTTAAGATTCAAATCAGAATTGACAGCGTATTCCCACTTGTTTTTTAAAACTGAATTATAAATATCTTGAAGGAATAGAATTAGCTTACTCATAGAACGGCGAAATCATCCAAAAAACGACAACGCCTGTTACAGCTACGTAAAACCAGATTGGCCATGCGTAACGTGTCCATTTTTTGTGTTTAACGAAATTTCCCTGCCATGCCCACAGATAAGTGAACAAAACAATGGGAATAACGATAACGCTCAAGATAATATGGGAAATTAATAAAGGATAATATATACTTCCGTATTCACCTCCGTAGGCAGTTGAGTCACTTGTCATGTGATAAGCGACATATAAGGCCAAAAAAACAATAGACAGCAACAAACTAAAACGCATTAATGCCCTGTGTAAGCGCATGTTCTTTGTTTTAATAGCTATTAGTGCTGCGATTAACAAAACAGCTGTGCAGCCATTTATTGTGGCGTAAACTTGAGGTAAAAAGGACGTATCGAATCCTTCAATTTTAACTCCGAACAAGATTGCGACTACAATAGGTATCGCAACGGAAACAATTTTAATGATACTCTGAGTATTCTTACTATTTGGATCCAATAACGCCATATTCGTGTTTTAAGAGTAATCGTATATCTTTTGCCATTCGGTCAACATCATCTGGTTCTACTCCGATATAAACACCGCGGATATATCCATTTCTGTCAACTAATGTAAAAGCTGGGGCATGAGCATAGCCTCCAGCTGATTCCGGATCTTTACCGGCAAATATTTGAAAATTTTCTATTCCCAATCTGTGTGTTTTTTCTTCGTCTCCTGTAAAGAAGTACCAATTTTTCGCCGTTATTTCATATTTTTTGATGTAGGCACTTAATCGTGAAGGATTGTCCGTCTTTGGGTTAATTGAAAATGACATAAATTGAATTTCGCTCGCCAAATCTGAAAGCTCGTTATTCAAACGTTTCATTTGGGTTGTCATCGTTGGGCAAATCGTTGGGCAAGACGTGAAAAAGAAATCTGAGACCCATATTTTACCTTTCATATCTGAAGAGCGGATGAGAATGGAATCTTGATTCAAATAAGAAAATTCGACCATTTTAGGATAAATAGTATCTACAACTTCTTTTCCGTTAACGGTTTTGTAATCTAAATCGTAATTACCGACAATAGGAAGGGGCGTGTAACTTTCATTACATGCGGTGAATAGAAAACCCACAAGTGCTAATCCTAAAAAGAGACGTATCATTTTTTCTTTTTGCTTGCTTCCTTATCGTATTGTTTGTGTAAAAGAGCTAGATACTCTTTTAATCTCCGAATCATACCTTCAGATGCACCTGATAAAACCATTCTCAAATGATTTTGTTTATCCAGAAGTAAAATTAACTCCTGGAAAGCTTTCCCTCCATAAAATTCTTGCCCTTCTTGCAATAAGGATTTGCCATTGTTTTCTAGATCGTAAACTTGTTTAGCATCTCCTTTTGCGAGTATCCATATACTCGGGTCGTAATCCTCAACTCTATCTTTCAACATAGCCTCAACTTGACTCATATCATCAATTGGATTTCCCTTGCCGTCCGTTACAAAAGAGATAATTCTAGCTTGCTTTTTAATCTTGCGTTTGTTGGCGTAGATATTTTGATAGATCGCTTGATTTAAGTGGAAAAATGAAATAGCACAAGAGTCTGGGCAGGTAGTTTGCAACGTAGTTACCAAGACTATTTCACCTTCAAAATCCTTCTCAGTACGCGTTTTGCCGTTGATATCGGTGAAAGAATATCCATTGCCTTTTCCGTAGTCATCAAGTTCTTTGAATTTGTGTTCACAACCGCGTGTCGCGATAAATATTAATACGGAAGCCGGTCCAAATAAAAGCAAAAACGTTAGTGTCACTTTCATTCGTCCGGCTGTAGTTCTTTTTGCCATTTTAGCTATTCTTGTTTAAACTCCGTACTCTGTGCGCACATTACCAACCGCTGTTCCATCGAAAAGTAAAATAAAGATTAGATAAGCCATGAATAGAACGTATGGAGTGAGTATGATATACTTCAATAATTTTCTTTCATCACCAAGGTGCATAAAAGAGAGAATAATATAGGCTGCCTTTAATAATGTCAGTATTACAAATGTCAATTTTACATATGGCCAGAGAATACTATCTTGCCCGATATTCGCTCCTAAAACTACCTCAACAAAAGTCACAAGTGTAAGAATACCAGTAACTTTCCAAATTTTCTTTCTTAAAACTTTTCCTTCCTCTTCACTGTGGTGAGTATCTAAAGAATATTCTATAACATCATCTCTTTCCATGGTAATACTTTTTATTTAAAAACGTTAAATAAGATAAAAGAAGGTAAATACAAAGACCCAAACTAAATCTACGAAGTGCCAGTATAAGCCAGTTTTCTCAACCATTTCATAATGACCTCTTTTGTGGTAAGTTCCTTTGATAACTCCTAGTAATATGATAATATTGATCATCACACCAGAAAATACGTGGAAACCGTGAAAGCCAGTAATAAAGAAGAAAAACTGCCCATATTGCTGTGGCCCGTATTCATTTTGCTTCAAATTTGCTCCATAAATCACACGATTTTCGTCACCACTATTGATTACTTCGCCGTACATATTGCAAGCTTTATCACCTTGAATAACGTCGCCAACTTTATTTATTTTACCGTCTTTCTTGATAATCAATTTCATATGCTCGTCAGCGGCTTTCGCAACTTTCGCTTTGGATCCATCATGAAGTGTAATAATTCCGTTTTGGATATGACCAGAAACAGCTGCGTGTTGGAACTGGTGCATTAAATCATCCGTGATTACTTCTCCCTTTTTATGGTGTTTCCCGGATTCAATAACTGTAAAGTTTTTCAACTCACCAAAATGACCATTAACAATTGCTTGAGAACCATCTGCCAATTCAACTTTTCCAAATTCTGATCCATGAATAAAGTGACTCCACTCCCACGCCTGAGATCCTACAAAGAAAAATCCTCCAATTATAGTGGCCAATAACCATTTTGTAACTCCTTTTTTATCCATTCTATGGCCAGCTTCAACGGCCAAAACCATAGTTACTGAAGAGACAATTAGAATAAAAGTCATCAGCGCTACATACAGCAAGGGGAAACCGTGACCCAAGAAGGGCATAGAGTTAAAAGTTTCCTCGCCAATCGGCCAAGCGTCTAATGCATCATGCCTTGTAAAACCGTAAGCTACCAACAAACCTCCAAAGGTTAGGGCATCCGAAACTAAGAAAAACCACATCATCAGTTTTCCGTAACTCGTTGAAAAAGGGGACACTTTTCCGTCCCAAAGGTTCATCGCACTAATGTCTTGTGAAGCATGTCCAGCCATCTTGATATTTTTTTGAATGCAAGTTTAATGAATAAAAAGCAAAAACAGCAACAAATACAACCACAATAGACCTAAAAAATGCCAGAAAATTGCACCACTTTTTAAGATGATATGATTCTCCTGCGTAAATCTGCCTGTAAATGAGAATATTGTAACGCGAAACAAGTAAATTAAAGCAACAAAAATATGCAGTAAATGTAAGAAGGTAATAATGTAAAGAAATGAACTTGCAGTATCGGATGTTTCCATCGCCTTCAACTGTAAGTAGCCAGTCAATTTTTTACCTTTGAACATCAAAGTTCTGTTTTTATATTCTAATGCTTTTCCTTTAAAAAAGATATTAAAATCTTTGCCGATTTCTCCCTTAATAAAAAAGTCACCTCGACCATCACGAACGTTTACCGCTAAGTCGCGCAGACGTAATTTGTCGGTAAATACAAGTTCTTCACCATCGCTTTTGTAAAGATTTCCTAAGCTTTCAGTTATCAAGGTGTTTTCGAAGTACAAAACAAACGATTTACCGTAACTTGAAATCGCGAAGGGTTTCTTTTGGTCTAAAACTAAAAACTGAGACATAAACAACTGTAAATCTTTCATTTGCAGATCGGACAAATCTTTACCTTTCCATTTATAATGATTTCCATCAACTTCAATAAAAGCGTCTTTGTATTTAACTTCAAAATAATCGCCGTAGCGACCGTCTGTAACGATAAGGTGATTATTTACCGGATGGATTCCGTTATCTGTTAATTGTCCATATCCTTTAAATTGAAAATAAACAAATAGTAACCCCAGCACCAAAGTCAAGGCCATAAAGGTCTTCAGGGCTTTTGTATTGCCTTTTTCAATACTTTTAATGGCAATAAAGAAAGTCAAACTAGAAAGTCCGATTACAGCGGTACTTGCCCAGAAACCCCATGGCATGTGACTCTTCAGCCAGAACGAATCGCCCATCGTTACCAAATAAGCTGAAGTAAACCCAGCAAACAACATTATTACACTAAAGATCCCGATATAGACGAGATTCTTTCTCATTTTCTCACGCACTTCAGGCGCTAATTGATCTTCGTATTCTTTTTTCATCTTAGTACTTATTTAATATGGAATCATGTATTCAATTTTATCGAACACATAAACAAATTGTATTATTGGTAAATAAACAAACGAAGCGAACATAAGTTTTTTCGCATCCTTATCATCGCAAGTTAAAAATAGCTTATACGAGAGTAAAAAGAACCAAAGTCCCATGCCGCTGACAATAAATAAAGTTGTCATTCCTGTCCAACCCAGCCACCAAGGCATGAGACTAAAAGGTATTAATGCTAGTGAATAAGCTGCGATTTGGAAGGCTGAATTTTTTGATTTTCCATGTTTAGAAGGTAAAAGACTAAATCCACCGGCTCTGTAATCTTCGTCTACAACCCATGCAATAGCCCAAAAATGTGGAAACTGCCAGGTAAATTGAACGAAAAATAAAATTCCTGGAACGAAACCAAATTCACCAGTAGCAGCAACTGCTCCTAACATTGGAGGAATGGCGCCAGGCAAAGCTCCAATAAAAACTGCCCAGTTTGATTTTCGTTTCATTGGTGTGTAAACAAAGACATATAAAATGTAGGCGAGTAAGCCGAGTGAAAATGAAGCCCAATTGAGTAAAGCCAGCATGCTCAACCCTATGGATAAACATAAAGCAACAATAACATAAGCTTCTAGAAGTGACATTGTTTTAGTTGGAAGTGGCCTTTTAGCAGTTCTTTTCATCAAAATATCCAAGTCGCGCTCCCAGATTTGGTTGGACCCATTTGAGGCTGCCGTAACTAACATGCCGCCTATCATAAGAAGAAAAATTTGTTTTAAATCTGAGCCATGATTAAATAAATATCCAGAAAGTGCAGAAACTACAACTAAAAATGACAGTCGAAACTTTGTAAATGAGGCGTATTTTTTGATTTTGCTCGACACGAAAGATGCTTTTTTTTAGACCCTGCAAATTTACTCAATATATTCGCGTTTAGAGAAAAATCAATGCTCGAAATCAGAACATTTTTAAATTAACTTATATTTACTCAAAAAAACTGTCCAATGAGCATTCAGAAGCTTTCTATTTTAATTCCTGCGTACAACGAGGAGAGTACAATTCAAGTCATCTTGGAAAAGGTCAAAGAAGTTGAACTGATGAATGGAATAACAAAAGAAATCGTAATTGTTAACGACTGTTCAAAGGATGCTACGGTAGCCAAAGTAGAAGAATACATTTCAAAAAATCCAGAAATGGACATTCGTTTTTTCTCGCAACCCGTCAATCAAGGTAAAGGCGCGGCAATTAACAGAGCCATTCAAGAATGTACCGGTGATTATTTGATTGTTCAAGATGCTGATTTAGAATATGATCCACAGGAATACAATTTATTACTGAAACCCGTTTTTATGGACAATGCTGACGTCGTTTACGGTTCGCGCTTTGTTGGTCACCACCCACACAGAATTTTGTTTTTCTGGCATTCGATAGGCAATAAATTCTTGACCACTTTATCAAATATTATGACAAATCTAAATTTGTCGGATATGGAGACTTGCTACAAATTGATTAGATCTCCGTTAGCGAAAAAGATCAACATCAAGGAAAATCGTTTTGGAATAGAGCCTGAAATAACGGCTAAGTTGGCGCGAATGAAGGGAATTCGGATCTACGAAGTTGGGATTTCTTATTATGGAAGAACCTACGAAGAAGGTAAAAAAATTGGTTGGAAAGACGGATTCAGAGCAATCTATTGTATTTTCAAATATAAATTCTCGAATTAATTTCGAATTATTGGACAAAAAAATTACGAATTTGGTTATCCCAAATTCGTAATTCTCAATTCGTAATTGACTAATTATATAATCAACATTGCGTCTCCGTAAGAGTAAAAACGATATTTTTCTTTAACAGCCGTCTTGTATGCTTCCATCATCAGGTTATGTCCGCAGAAAGCTGAAATCATCATCAACAATGTTGAAAGTGGCGTATGAAAATTTGTAATCATACAATTTGCGATACTGAATTCGTAGGGAGGGAAAATAAATTTATTTGTCCAACCTTCGTAAGTGTTCAATGTTCCATCCGTTGAAACTGCCGTTTCAATTGTACGCATCACTGTTGTTCCAACGGCACAAACGCGTCTTTTTTCTTTAATTCCTTTGTTAACGATTTCTGTGCATTTCTTATCAATCATGGCTTGCTCAGAATCCATTTTGTGTTTTGTCAAATCTTCAACTTCCACCGAACGGAAAGTACCCAAACCAATGTGTAAGGTAACTTCAGCGAAGTTTATGCCTTTCAACTCCAAACGTTTCATCAATTGACGTGAGAAGTGCAAGCCCGCAGTTGGGGCAGCTACAGCACCTTCGTTCTTCGCGAAAATAGTTTGGTAGCGCTCTTCGTCTTCTGGTTCTACTGTTCTCTTTATGTATTTTGGCAGTGGCGTTTCACCAAGCTCCGTAATCTTTTTCTTAAATTCTTCGTATGGTCCATCGAATAAGAAACGCAGCGTTCTTCCGCGAGAAGTCGTATTGTCAATTACCTCAGCCACCAATGAATCATCGTCCCCGAAGTACAACTTATTTCCGATACGTATTTTACGGGCTGGATCAACCAATACATCCCACAATAAACTTTCACGATTTAACTCACGCAATAAGAAAACTTCAATTTTTGCACCTGTTTTCTCTTTGTTTCCGTACATGCGAGCTGGAAAAACTTTGGTATTATTCATAATCATCACATCACCTTCAGAAAAGTAATTGATCAGATCTTTAAATAATTTATGCTCTATTTTTCCTGTGTCCCGATGGATAACCATCAATTTAGCTTCATCTCTATTTTCTGCTGGATATTCAGCAATCAATTCTTCTGGAAGGTCGAAGCTGAACTCGGAAAGTTTCATTTTACTCATGCGTATCTTTATTTAATTGGTGTTTTTTCTTTTTAAAAAAAGATTGCAAAGTTAAATAAAATTATGCTTTGAAATCGACTGCAAATAAATTTTAAATCCTTGAAGCTTACAGCTCTTTGTAATTTTTATACAATTCAACTAAATAAGCTTTGCAATCTTTCTCTGCAACGCGTCTATTTTTAGATGAAATATTTTGATTTAAGTACCCTTTCAAATCGAGGTTATAGCTAAAATCGCCATCGTCATTGAGCCAACCATAACCTCTTGTTACGGTGTGGATTGCGAAGCTTTTTGTTGACGGATTAAGTATGTTTTTACTCCATGGATAACGGGAAATGTCGCCTTTCATTTGTGCCAGTAATGTTCCGACAATATCGTGCTGATTACAAATTGTCTCATTGATATTTCCTTTCCAATCTGGCTTCAAAACTTCGCCAAAAAAGAGCAAGGGAATGTGAAAATACTTACCTTGATTTGGATCGCTTTGGTCAGGTGTTGTGTGTCCATGATCAGCAACTAAAACAAATAATGTGTTTTTGTACCACTTTTCTTTCTTGCATTGCTGCATGAAATTATGAAGAGATTCATCCGCATAAATCATACTGTTCATATATTCTTGCTCAGCGCCTTTGTAGTTCTGGTTTTTTCTTTTCGGGAAATCATATGGTGAATGCGTGCTTCCTGTAAAAGCGCAATGCAAAAACGGTTCTTTTGTAGTGTTCATGTCTTTTCTTAGCAATTTGAACAAATCTTCATCGTAGTAATTCAGTTTTCCTTTTGGAAAATCAGCGGGGAAATCTTTTTCATCTTTCACTGCATCAAAACCGTGATCGGTAAAGAAACTGCCAATATTCCCATATTTTAAGTCTCCACTAAAACGATAAGCACAATAATAGCCCCATTCTTTTAGATCTTCGTTAAATACTGGCAATTCACGATGTTTTTCAGGCTGCATTGACATTGAAATTTCTGGCAACGCAGGATATGCTCCGAAAATGCAGGCGTTTCCAATTTCAGATGTTCCGCCATCCGCGTAACACTTAGAAAACAATAAACCGTCCTTGGTCATTTCATCGAAGTGAGGAGTTACACCGCCATTTCCAGTAATTGATTTCATTGCATTTGCCGACCAACCTTCGAGAACTATAAAAACTAAATTAGGCCGAGTCGTTGTTAAAATTTGGGGAAAAGAATCGTTTTCCGTTGAATACAATTCTGCTGTAATAGCAGCCGCTTTTTTCGCGTCCATTTTAGGAAACACATCATCTAAATTACTGCGATTGTAGAGTAAATAACTCTTCCCAAAATAATAGGTCGAGTTGACGCTTAAATCATTCGCAATACTAGATTTACTATAATAGGCTGCATCAATATTTATTGGTATTGGTTGCAAACCACCGCGACTGAGCAAAATTAAAAAAGGCGTAATCAACACAAAAGATAAGAAGGAAAAACTCTTCGTTTTCCAATTAAATTTGGGTATTTCAAGCAGATGTTGCTTCAAAAAGGTTTTAGATAAAAAGAAAGCAAATACAGCACCTATGGTTGTGTACAACAGAAACCAAAAAACCATGGAACCGCTGGCGGTGCGGCCAACTTCATCTGGATTGGCAAGGTGCATAAAAACGCGCGAGCTCAATTTGTGGTTCCACTCAGGATAAGCATTTATTTCACCGGCATGTATGAACAATACGGCCAAAACTTCTACTGTAAAGACAGAAACGAGCAAAATTTTCGTCAAGCGAAATGGTAAAACTTTCCACAGTGTAAATAACAGAAAAGGGACAATACTCAACATAGCTGCTGCAGTTGTGTCTAATCGGAAAGAGTACAAAAATGATTTTGCAATTTCAAGCCAACCAACGGCATTTACTTTTCCAGCATTGTGCGCAATAAACAAAACTCGCATCACGTCAAAAATTATAATCCAAAAAAGAAGGATTTTTACAATAGGAAGTATATAATTAAGAACTTTTTTCATAGCTACTTGGAGACAAAGTTAACAGATTTCATTCCAAAAATAACATATAGCTCATATCAGTTGTTTATTGCTTTGAAGTGTTGCGTCATTTTATAATAAGATTTGTTCAAGCCTGTCTCATTGTTATTTTGACTCTCGATAAATTTATTTTATTTACCTTATAATTAGCTCTCTATCTTTTTCTCCAAACAAGCAAAATCACAAAACATGAAAACACAATTGTTAACCATCTCTTGTCTCTTCCTTTTGGGATGCATGCCGTTCTTTATTTCCTGTAAGAAAAAAACGAGCGACACTGGAACGTTAACCGCCATTTGTTCAAACACAATTAGTTACAACACTACCATTCAACCCTTAATTGAACAAAATTGCACTACCTCAGGATGTCACAACAGTGCGAATGCGGGAGGCTACAACTTGACGAGTCATGGAAGTGTCAGTGCTAATGCGACGATAATATTAAAAGCAATTCGACATGACGGTAGCGCTAAAGCTATGCCACAAGGAGGTGCTAAATTAGCCACACAATCTGCTGACAATTTCGATTGCTGGATTCAACAAGGAAAATTAAATAATTAATTTTCTACAAACCAACGCAGACAGTCCCATATATTTCAGCTCAATTCTAAAAACTAAAGTTGCTTTAAAAAAGCTTCAGCGTTATCGAGGTGACTATTTTTCTTATCGGCGTCCATTTTATCCCAAAGTCTCACCATCATACTCAGGCGGGGGTTTTTCAAAAAAAACTCCCTGTGTGCGGCTATAAAACGCCAGAAAAGACCATCCCAAGTTTTTTGCCAATTCCCTTTTTTATGATCGCTCATTTTCATTAAATAATTACTGCCACTGAAATAGGGTTTTGTAGACATCACTCCTCCGTCAGCGAATTGGCTCATACCATAGACATTTGGAACCATTACCCAATCGTAAGAATCGATATACATTTCCATGAACCATTTGTATACTTCGTCCGGATCAAACTCACACAAAAGCATAAAATTCCCGAGCACCATTAGGCGTTCAATATGATGGTTGTAACCAGATTCCAACAATTTTTTTATCGCGACATCCACAGGCTCAATTCCTGTCGTCCCGTCATAGAATGATTGCGGTATTTTCCTTTTAAACTTCCAGAAATTAAGTGTTCTTTCCTCTCTTCCTTTGGCGATATAAACACCTCGAATAAATTCTCTCCAACCGATAATCTGGCGCACAAAACCTTCCAATGAATTAAGCGGAATAGCATTCTTCTCAACAAACTTGAAGGTTTCCGAGAGAATTTCTTTCGGCGTCAACAATCCGCAATTCAACATCGGTGTTAGCACGCTGTGGTTCAATGTACTGTGATTTACAACTATAGCATCTTCATAAGCGCCAAAATCAGCAAATCGTTCTGAAAGAAAAAGCATAAGCCTATTTCTTGCTGTCTCAAAATCCGTTGCAAACATTGGGTTATGATTTAGCAATCCAGGATTATCCGCAAATTTTTTTTCGACATACTTCTTTGCCTCCTCCAGCCAATGGTCAGCTTCTAGCGCTGGAAATTCGGGTGGGACTTTATCCTTTGGATATTTTTTTCGGTTATCTTCATCGAAGCTCCACTGGCCGCCAACTGGATTTTCACCATTTTCAAGTAAAATATGCAATCTCTTTCTTTCTGAAATATAGAATTTTGTTTGAAAAAATTTCTTTTTACTTGGTTGGAAGAAAATAGAAAGTTCATCTCTAGAGTTAATCCACATTGGGCTTTCCAAATAGGTGATTTTTAACGTGCTTGCTTTCATCGCGGCTTCGATTCCTCTTTCAATCCAATCATCTGAGGGCTCAAACATTGTTAATTTGTCAAAACCATTTTGAAAGATTTCTGCTACCAAGATTCTAATATCCGATCTGCTGTCCACTGCCTCGATATATTCGACGGTGAATCCTTTATTTTCTAGGTAATCCTGATATTTTTTCATCGTAACTCGATGCAAGAGTAATTTTTGTTTGTGAAACTTAAATTGCTTAAAAAACAAAAATTCTTCAAGTATCAGGATTACAGAATCGCTTGATATTAAGCTGAGATCTTGAAACAATTGATTGGGCAAGACCAGATGAAATTTACTCATTTTTCTATATTTTTATTTTTTCTACATCTTTCACTGCAATATTTTACCTCTTCCCAATTCTTTTCCCATTTCTTACGCCACGAGAAATAAAATCCACAAGTTAGACATTGTTTTACTGGTAAATTTTGCTTTTTCATCCATCTAAAATTCAGGCAATTCTGTGAGTCGAACGTAAGGAAATTGCGCGATTTTTTCCAACGAATAATAGGAGTTCAAACCTGATATCCCGACACTACCTGATTTTTCTAGATTAATATTACCCTCTGTTTCTAAACATTTATCTGGAAGAAAAATATGTTCAATTTCGCCTATAATAAGAATTGTATCGTTCATCGGAATGGGAATCTCCTTAACGAAACGCATTCCCAATTGAACAAAAGCAGACTCCACGAATGGCGCTTGAAACCCTTCTCTATAAACAGATAAAAGTCCACATTTATCAAATTCTGAGATTTCACTTTCAAATTTTGCAGAAGTATAATGTGCATTTTTAACTATGCTCTCGTGCACGTGGTTAATTGTGTAAACACCCGTCTCAAGAATATTTTCGTAAGTATCTCGTGGCACATCTCCAGCCGGTCTTAGAATAAATCCAAAAAGTGCTGGATCGCTACCCAAATGCACAACTGACGAAAAAATGGCCAGGTTTTCATGACCATCATTCGAAACTGTGCCAATCAAATTAGCTGGTTTTATTCCTGTTACGCCGTTAATAATATTGATTCTTTCAACCTTATTCGAATTTCTTATGTCCTCTTTTGTCCAATGCATACTATTTTCTTTTTACTGTAACTCTTTTGGAAGCGCCGTTTCTAGTGTGCACACTTAAAATTCGAATCTTTTCTTTTTTCACCAATTCATTTTCCTTGTGCCCATAGATTTTAAGTTTTGCGGCTCTGGCACTTTCCTCAATATCGACAATTGGTAGTGGATAATCTCTTCCCATAATCACCCCACAAAACTCTTGATCAAGTGCTGTCATTTTCCATGGTTCATGAATAAATACCTCTGGAACGCCCTGCAACTCTGGTACCCATTTTTTTATAAAAACTCCATCCGGATCATGGTCTTTAGATTGTTTAACCGGGTTGTACATTCGAATGGTATTTATTCCAGTTGTTCCTGCCTGCATTTGAAATTGAGGGAAATGGATTCCCGGTTCATAATCTAGAAACTGTTGCGCCAAATGATAAACGCCATTTCTCCAATCTTGATCCAAATTATGACACAAAACAGAAACCAGCATGGCGCGCATTCGGAAGTTAATCCATCCCGTTTCAAGCACGCAGCGCATGTTCGCATCCACAAGTGGAAAACCTGTGTTACCTTCTTTCCATGCTTTTATCCAATCTTCATTTTTTTTCTTTTCCAGCAACTCGTATCCTCGATTTACACAGCTCGTTTCGTATTCACATTCTACCTCAAACTTTTGAATGAAATGGCAATGCCAATGCAGTCGTGTGATTATTCCTTGAAAAGCACGTTTATTTTTATCGTAATTCGGGTGGGTGATTAAAAACTGATAGGCTTGTTTTATTGATATGTTTCCCCACGCCAAGTAAGGAGATAATCTACCGCAACTTTTTCTGCTTTCGCTTGGTTTAGAAATCATGCGACTGTAATTAAAACCTCGACCTTCAGCAAACGATTTTAAATAACGAAATGCATTCAATTCACCCGCTGGCTGAAATTTTTCGTTTAAAATTTCAATTTTATCTTTTAAGTTTTGGGAAATGGGAAATGGGTTATTCGCTACTAAGTTCTCGTGTTTCTTATACTGATTAGCAATAACTGAACTGTGCATTGTTTTAAACCAATCCTTGTCCCAATCTCTCCTGTGGTTTCTACCGCGAATAACACCATCACGCTGAAATTCAATCCATTTTATTTTGTTGCTATTTAACATAGATTTTAGAGACAAATCTCTATTATACGTTAGTTTATTCCCGCTTTCTTGGTAGGAGAAAACAGTCTGCACATCAAACTTACCGCAAAACCAATCAAAAATTTCTACTGCTTCTCCGCATACCATTTCAACAGAAATATTGGTCAATTCCAATCGTTTATTCACGGCCAAAATAGACTGATATTGAAATTGAAGATGGCGCAAAGAAGTATCTGGATAGTCTATGTTAGAAGGTTCAAAAATGAACAGTGCAATGTAAGGTAAGCCATTCATTTCCGCAGCATTAAAACCTGCATGGTCATGCGTTCTTAAATCTCTTTTAAGCCAAACAATATTTATTTTCTGTTTCGTCACTAGAATATTTCCTTTTTAATCTTTTTCCAAAAACCAAAAAATGACGGATAATATCCTGTTACATTACTCAGCCAATCTCTTTCGTCTTTCACCCCTTCGAAATGCTTATTTGTCGGATGCTCCTTATAAATAAAGCTTGCTGTTGGGAACTGATTTTTTAGCTCAAGAAATTCCCCAACATGGATTTGAATATTTTCAATATTTTCGCTTAATCCCACTAAAAATTCCAATGAATTTTCACTTATTGGGTATTTCTCAAAATGAGATGGTTCAAGAATCAAAATACGGTTTATATTTTCTTCTTTTCGCCATTCGGGATCCATGTTGTACCAAGTATATAAAGCAGTTGATTTATTTTCCAATACAACATTTGAAGTTTTAGGTAAAATTGTTTTTAAGTCTAATTTTGAGATATCACTTAGTTCTGTTGGGATTCTCAAATAAGGTAATTCCTCGTAAGATGTATCTAAAAAAGTTCCCTTTTGCTCCTGCTTACAAAAGCGATTTATATTTTCCTGATTCGCGTAGTATTTTTTAGCGCTGTTCGCACCACAAACCCATTGCCAACTTAATGCATTACTTGCCCAATCACCATCTAATAGATGATAATACATCCATTTTGCAGGTGTTTTCCAATGTGCTCCGCCTAAATTAGTAGAGATAGAAGCTATGTACATACGAACATGATTGTGTAAATATCCAGTTTCATAAAATGCTTTTATCGCATAATCAATTGCCAATATACTGGTTTTACCTTCCAAAACTGCGGTAGGCATGTCGAAATGACTTACGTTTGTTTGGGTATTCTTTATGTTTTCATCGATATTTTTTTCTTGCCAAACTCTTTGCCAGTAATCTCTCCAAGCTAGTTCTTGAATAAATTTTTCAATCTGATTCAAATCAAAACCGCGGCTGACGCAATGCTCGAAAATCTGTTTGGTTGAAATAACTCCTCTTGAAATATAGGGTGAAAGATAAGTTACATCACCGGCGATGAAATTTCTATTGGAAATATAAGCTACAGGTCTAATCTGACTTAATCTTTCTTGTATCGTATGAAAATCTGTTGGAAATACGGTGCTCATATATAATTATAGAAACAGAAAAACCTCCATTTTGTTCTGATTTAACTCGAGTGTAGGCATAAAAAAACACTTCCAACTTTAGGGATGAAAGTGTTTTTTTTACTTTAGTAGAATTTCAATTTTAGTATGCTAAAAGGGTGTCACAGATACGGCTTTATCTTCTTCTTCGTGTAATTTTTGAACTAATTCTAAGGCATCAGGCACAACATCACTGCAAATGACAATAAACGAATCCTTTTTTGCATTTTCTACTGCATGCCGAATAGCTTCGCTTTCTTTCGGAATAATCAATACTTCCATATTTGGATCAACAGACTTTATACCTATTCTCATCAAATCTATTAAGCTCTCTTCTGAACGACCTCGTAAATTTTTATCTTGACGAATTATAATTTTATCGAACATTCGGGCTGAAACTTTGCCCAATTCTAAAATATCTTCATCTCTTCTATCTCCAACTCCTGCTATAATTCCAACTTTTTCGGTAGCTTCTACATTTTCCAAGAAATCGGCTATTGCCTCAAATCCCGCTGGATTGTGCGCATAATCCAACATTAAATCGAAATTCCGGAAACGGAACATATTCATTCTTCCTGGCGTTTGTGCTGGGGAAGGAATAAATGTTTCAAGAGCCATTTTAATATCCGCTATTTTAAATCCTTGAATAAAACCAGCCAAAACAGTCGGCAGAACATTTTGAATATTAAATTTTGCTCGACCTCTAAATGTTAGTGGAATATTTACCGCTTTTTCAACTCTCATTTTCCATTCTCCCTTAGAAATCGTAACATATCCATTTTCATAAATAGCAGCCAAACCTCCTTCCTTACAATGACTTATAATTCTTGGGTTATTTTCATCCATAGAGAAATAAGCAACTTTACAATTTAAGTTTTTACGCATTCCATAGACCAAATCATCGTCTGCATTTAAAATTGCATAACCATCTGGCAAAACACTTTCTGCAACTATTGCTTTCACTCTGGCTAAATCTTCAACAGTATTAATGCCTTTCAATCCCAAATGATCTGCGGCAATATTTGTGATTATTGCCACATTGCAATTTCCAAATCCCAGTCCTGAGCGCAACATACCTCCACGTGCAGTTTCCAAAACGGCATAATTCACAGTTGGGTCTTTTAAGACAAATTCAGCACTTCCAGGTCCAGTACAATCGCCTTTTTGTAACATCCTGTTTTGAATATAAATACCGTCTGAGGTAGTAAAACCGACCTTATAGCCCATGTTTTTGACAATATGTGCCATCAATCGAGTTGTAGTTGTTTTTCCATTTGTCCCTGATATGGCAATTATTGGAATTTTAATAGGCGCTCCTGCTGGAAATAACATATCTACAACTGCTCCTGCAACATTTCTTGCCAAACCATGGGTTGGAGCTAAATGCATTCTAAAACCAGGACCAGCGTTAACTTCAATTACTGCCCCTCCATTTTCATCCAGAGGCGTTGTTAAATCAGATGCGATAATATCAATACCACATATGTCTAAACCAATAATTTTTGCAATTCTCTCCGCCATGAAAACATTATAGGGATGAACCATATCGGTAAGATCTTCTGCCGTTCCCCCTGTACTCAAATTTGCTGTTGGTTTTAATAACAGAACTTCATCTTTGGGAACGACAGATTCCAATGTCAGCCCTAATTCTTTCAAAATTACTTCGGTATGATGATCGACTTTTATTGCGGTTAGTACTTTTTCATGACCAAACCCTCTTCTTGGATCTTTATTTACTTCATCGATTAATTCTTGAATTGTTGATTCTCCGTTTCCAACAACGCTTGCTGGCGTTCTCCTAGCAGCAGCAACAAATTTGAAGTCTATCACTAACAGACGAAAGTCGTAACCCGAAATAAATTTCTCTACAATTACTGAACGAGAATGCTCTTGCGCTACTTTGAATGCAACTTTTGCATCTTCTGTGTTGGTAATATTAATAGTTGCGCCCCGCCCGTGATTTCCATTGATTGGTTTCATAACTACGGGATAACCAATTCGCTCGATAGCATCAAACATACCCTCTTCAGAACGCACAATACGTCCGCGAGGTACAGCTATTCCATGATCTTCTAGTATATCTTTTGTATCTTCTTTATCGCAAGCTATCTCAACTGCGATATTTCCTGTCGAACTAGCTACGGTTGCTTGTATTCTTTTTTGATTTGCTCCATAACCCAATTGAACGAGCGAGAAACGATTCAACCGTATCCAGGGAATCCCGCGGCTTGCTGCTTCTTCAACAATAGAACCAGTGCTTGGTCCAAGTCGATTCGCTTCACGAAGTTCACGCATTTCTTGTATGTCGGCTTCCAAATTATATTCTTCACCAGAAATAAGCGATTCAGCGATTCTAACTGCCGAATTAGCCGCAAAAATGCCAACTTTTTCTTCGGTGTAAGCAAAGACAACGCTGTATTCTCCAAGATTACCAGTTCCTCTTGTGCGGCCGAAGCCTGTTTCCATTCCTGCAAGAGTCTGAGTTTCCAATGCAATATGCTCAATAACATGACCCATCCAAGTTCCTTCTTTAACCCTTTGAAAAAATCCACCCGGTTCACCAACGGAACATCGGTGGGTAAACATTGTGGGAAACATATTTTTAAGTCGGTCCTCGAAACCTTCTATTTTGTTGGTCGGTAACTCTTCAAGTTCCTCCAAATCAAGTACCATCACAATAAGCTTGTGTCTTCGGATAGACCAATAGTTAGGACCACGCATGACACGAATTTCGTTTATTTTCATAGAATTAAGATAAATTTAGCACGTCAATATAGCATCAACCCAAACAAGATAAGAATAAGTTCTGTACAAAAAACATTACCTCAATTAAAGCATGTTCACAAAAGCCAAAGATGAACCCTGAATGATGCTTTCATTCTTTTTAGAAGTTGTAATTTTGCTAGCTCAAATAAACAAAGAGAATATGCCAACAGGAAAATTAATATCTATTGGGGGGAATGAATTTAAATTCAAAAATGAGGATGACGAAGTTCTAATCAACCGCCTTGATCAAGATTTCTTTGAGTTGGGTATATTGGAGCGGTTTGTTTCTGAATCTGGCGGTTTAGATGCATATTTAGAAGTAATTACAACTGCATCGAGTATCCCCTTAGAAGTGGGTGAAAGTTATCAGCATGCTTTCAATAAAATCGGCTGTACTAACGTTAATTTCTTGCATATTAGAGACAGAGAGGATGCTTCAAAACCAGAATTCATTTCTCGCGTTGAAAAAGCGAATGGCATCATGTTCACAGGAGGTAATCAATTCAGATTGACAACTATTTTTGGAGGAACAAATTTCTTGACAACTCTTATAAAGAGGTACCAAAAAGATGGTTTAATAATAGCTGGAACTAGCGCTGGCGCAATGGCTATGTCACGAACAATGATATATCAAGGAAGTAGTCCTAGAGCACTTTTAAAAGGTGAAGTAAAGATTACTACTGGATTTGGTTTATTGGACGACGTAATTATTGATTCTCACTTTATAACGCGTGGTCGTTTCGGTCGATTAACACAAGCTGTAGCAAGTAATCCATCTTGCATAGGAATTGGACTAGGAGAAGACACTGGAATAATCGTTACGGATGGTGACAATTTTGAGGTAATTGGTTCTGGATTAGTCTTGATTTTTGATGGACACGAAATTAAACACAACAACATAAGTGATTTGCCAGAGGGAACACCGATTAGCATAGAACATATGATTGTTCACGCATTAGCGAAAGGTGACAAATACCAAATTTCAACGCGCAAATTTAAAGCTGCTATTTGGACTGGTGAACTGGAAGGTTCTAAAGAATAATATCAATAGATCGAAGTAAAGATTTCCTCGCCTTCTTTAAAAAAGCCTCTGTACATACCAGAAGAATTAAACGGCAAAGATATATTGCCTTGTGCGTCAATGGCGACTAATCCGCCTTCACCACCGATTTTTACCAATTTATTTTTTACCACTTTATTACAAGCTGCTTCTAAAGTTAATCCGCCATATTCCATCAAACAGGAAATGTCATAGGCGACAACTGAACGCAGAAAATACTCCCCGTGCCCAGTACATGAGACCGCGCAGGTGTTATTATTAGCATATGTTCCAGATCCTATTATTGCCGTATCACCTATTCGACCAAATCGCTTGTTGGTCATTCCTCCAGTTGAAGTTGCCGCAGCAATATTTCCTTCTTTATCCAAAGCTACAGCGCCCACCGTTCCAATAGGTTTCATTGTTGATGAGCCATGATCCAAAGCCACTTCTGTTGTTCCGACAAGTTCTTGCCATTGATCGTAGCGCTGTTTTGTATAAAAATAATCATCTAATTCTTGGTTGATTCCGATTGAATTGGCAAAATCAATTGCACCTTGTCCCGCTAACAAAACATGCGCCGTTTTTTCGCTCACCTTTCGCGCCAAAGAAATAGGATTGGCGATATTTTTTACGCCAGCAACTGCTCCAGCAGTCAGATCTTTTCCAAACATAATACTAGCATCCAATTCAAAACCACCGTCAGCACAAAAAACTGCACCTTTTCCAGCATTGAATAATGGGCAATTTTCAAGACTGTTTACCGCTAACTCTACTGCATCAAGAGCCGATTTACCCTCAGCTAAAGCTTTTTGACCTGCTTCTAATGCTACCTTTAGTGCATTTTTGTAGTCTGCTTCTTTTTCTGATGTCATTGCCAATTTGTCTATTGTTCCTGCTCCTCCGTGTATAGCTATTGCGTACATTCTGTTTATTTTTTTGTAAAAGTAAGCAGAAAGTTCAAATATTTTATTTGTTTGTTTGACGCAGAATTCGTGCTAAAGTTTCAGATCCCGGGAGATTGATGTCGCTCTAATGAGACTATTGGTGGCTTATTCGTTATTTCTGGTGATAACTCGATTCAATCTTGTGGAAAGTAAACTAAGAAACTAGCGATGAGGATTAATTTCGAATATATCTCAACCATTTTCTGGTAACTTGGAAAAAAACAGTTGTTGTGAAATGCCATTCAATCGATTAATTGATCCTATCTTTCGCAGTATCTCTCCGCAATTTGATTTGAAATCTGGAGCACCTTGGACACTTGTCTGCAGCAATTTGCACAAAATTTAAAAAGCGGCAAGCCGTCCTCTAGTAGCCTCAACGGTGATTTGGTTTTCTTAAAAATATCAAAAGACGTTCAACGTTATTGGTCACCTGAAATGTCCGCTCACTCGAGCCAAAAGCGTATAATGATTTCAGTCGGATAAGCTGTTTAATGGGTAATCGGCTTGGGTAATGTTTGCTTTTATTTACACGGTCATTGGCGTTTCGGCACTATTCGTTGCAATGTTTGGTTTTGCGCAGTACGCTCGAGATTTCGGAAGCGTATAGCTTAGGATAATTCCAAATGGCGCTGTTTTAGTCTCTACCTTTTTTCTTGCTGTTGGCCTCGGTCAAAGTAAAGTTCCTTTGTTGAATTTGACATTATCAAGCAAAATTAATCCAAAGGCTTATTTCTTTGTTTTTTTATTTCGCCTCGTTGTTTTTTAGCTTTCAGTCTTCTGTCTTTCACTCCTTTCGATATTTTTGTAGGTTTCCTTTTTTTCTGAATTTTGAAACATTCTTCGATAAGCTGATAAAACTTCTCGCGCGCAACTTGTTTGTTTCTTAACTGACTCCTTTCTGTTTGGGACACAATTTGCAAGATTCCATCATTCGTTATTCGTGAATCAAGTTTTCGTTCGATTCGCTCTAGCTGTTCATCCGTAAGAAATTTCGAATTCCGAACATCAAAATCCAGTTCGACTTTCGTAGCTACCTTGTTTACATTTTGTCCACCTGGGCCACCACTTCTCGACACTTTATACGTTACTTCTGTTTCAAGCAAGGAAATATTCGGCTTCATTTAATAAAAATAATACATAGAATTTCAAAAAGAAAATTAAAACTGAAATTATTCCACTTTACTTTTTCTTCGCATGAAGTGTGCGTGTTTTTTACCCGCTACTTTCAATTATTTGGCATCCTAACTTGCTGTAATCAGTCGAATTTCTAACTAAAAAACTGATATTTGTTTGTTTAAATTTTCTAATATTGAATTCCTTTGCAAAAACAACTTAAATTCAATAGATTTACAGAATGCTAATATCCAGAGCATTTCAACAGAAACACTATGAAAAAAAAGCTATTACTTATTATTATTCTATTACTTTCAAGTAATAGTTTTTCCCAAATAAATTGCGCCATTGACGTTACCCCTATGACAGGCACACTTTGTCCCGGAGATTCTATATTCATTTCCGCAACTGCCAATTTAGTGAATACTAATCAAGCATTTAATTTTAATAATTCATCAATTCCATCGGGTTGGTCAACAGCAGGAAGTACTTTCTTCACAGCTCCTTGCGGTGCAAGTCCAAACAATACTGCATATTATTGGGCATCAACAAGCGCTGGTGTTCCAAATATCACAACTGCTGGATTTGATGTAAGTTGTGGCGGATTTATTAATTTCCAAATGATTTACGCCATTCAGGGAGGATCAGCTCCATGCGAGGGCCCAGATCAATACAACGAAGGTGTGAGTTTACAATATTCTTTAAATGGCGGCGCAACTTGGATAAACATTATATACTACGCGCCAAATGGCGCAGTATTAACTTCAAATCCGGGAAGTACAACTCCTGGAGCTTCTGGAAGTACACCATTTACTTCTTGGAGTACTTTTAATGTTCCTATTCCTGCAGCTGCTTTATCTGCAAATACAAAATTCCGTTGGACGCAATCATCAACTTCAGGGTCTTGTTGTGACAATTGGGGATTAGATAATATCATTATCAATTCTGGCGGATTACCGTGTGGCACAAATGCTGTTGTAAACTGGAGTACAGGATTAATGGATACCACTTCTTTCTACATGGTTCCAATTTCAGATACAGCGTTCGTTGCCTACGTTTTTGACACACTAGGAAATTATCAATGCGAGTCGGACACAATCTTTATCAATTTATATAACAACGCCTTTACCTATTCTTTGGTAGATACAGTATCTGTAAATTGCACTTATGGTAGCGCTCCTGTTGCTGTAACAGGGGTTTCTTCTGCAGCTTTATTGCCCGTAAACTATAACTGGTCGACAGGAAGTACTTCCGCTTTTGTAACCTTAGTTGGAAATGGAGTTCCCGATACAATAACCTATTATGTCGATGTTATTGACGCCTGTGGAATTGTTGAATCAGATAGTGTCGTTATGACCATAACCCAGAATTTATATATTGACGCGGGTCCAGACCAAATTATTTGTGAAGGTGAGCAAGCCACGGTAACTGGAAGTAGTACGAACTCAATAAACTGGTCGAATTCTATATCTGATGGTGTGCCATTCAGCATTTTAGCATCACAATATTTTTATGCAAATGTCGCAGATGGCTTGGGATGTTCAGAAATGGATAGTTTGTTGATTACTGTTCTAGACACCAGTAGCGCTGCATTAACTATCACCGCAGTAGATTCATTTATTTTAAACAATCAAGTATATAGCCAATCTGGAACTTACGATCAGATTTTACCAAACCATTTGGGGTGCGACAGTACTATCACTTTATTCTTAAGTATTCTTCAATCTACAGCAAGCAATGACGTTCAAGTTCATTGCGATTCTTATACCTGGATGGATGGCCTAACGTATACAAGTTCAATAAATACGCCAACATGGACAATCCCGAATACCATTGGTGCGGATTCTGTCATAACTTTAAATTTAACGGTACTTTATTCCACAACTGGAATCGATACCATAATCGCCTGCGATAGTTACACTTGGATAGATGGAATTTCATATACCGCGACTAACAATGTCGCCCAGTATACTTTAGTAAATAGTGTGGGTTGTGATTCTGTTGTGACCTTAGATTTAATAATACATTATTCGGATATCACTTCTGAAACATACCCCACTTGTTTTACTTGGGATACCGTTCCGTATATTGCACTTTATTCAAACCAATATGGTTGCGATTCCGTGCATACCATTTATCCTATTCAAATTCCTTATGAATTAAAGCCGCACGCAGATTTCACAATTACACCGAACCCTGCGGAAGTTCTATTTGACCCTGTGACAATAACAAATACATCGCAGACAATAACTTCAACAAGCTGGATTTCTCCATCATTAAATTTCTATTCGAATAATACAAGTCTTGCATTTGAACCATTTACTGAGGATGGTAATTATCCGATTCAACTGATGGTTACAAACAATACCGGTTGCAAGGATTCTCTCACACGAGTTCTCAAAATTTATCAATCTAATCCAATCTATGTTCCAAATTCATTTACTCCTGATGACGATGAATTCAATGGTCTATTTAGACCGATTATTTCACCTGTCGATCAAATTGAAACATACCGATTTACAATTTACAATCGTTATGGAGAAGTCTTTTTCCAATCTTTAGATCCTAACTATGGATGGGACGGAACATTCAGAAACGTACCTGTTCCGCAAGGTGTTTATCTTTGGGAACTGCAAACTAATTTTGCAGACGATCTAGACGTCACAAAAATTCAAGGTCAAGTTAATTTATTGAGATAGTTCAGTCCATTTTAATTTGAGAATACCCTTTTTTTAATCCCAATTTGAAAAACAGCTCTAAATATAATTTAGAGCTGTTTTTGTGTGTTTTATTTTAAAAGCAACATTTCGATGACTGTCTTACTTAAAAACACAGACAAAACCTAGAGCATCCGCCGCAAAGTATTGAATAACCAAAGATGAATTAAATAAAAAAACCAACTCGTTAAAGTTGGTTTTAATTGTGACCCCGACAGGATTCAAACCTGTAACCCTCAGAGCCGAAATCTGATGCGCTATTCAGTTGCGCCACGGAGCCTTTTTTGGTTACTTGGTGCAACTAAATCTCTTTTGATTCAGTTGCGCCACGGAGCCTTTTTTGGTTACTTGGTGCAACTAAATCTCTTTTGATTCAGTTGCGCCACGGAGCCTTTTTTTTTGGTTACTTGGTGCGACTAAATCTCTTCTTGATTCAGTTGCGCCACGGAGCCTTTTTTTTAAGGATTTGATGTAACTAAATCTTTTTTGAAAAGTTGCAACCAAACCTCGTTGTTAGAACAAAAGTAACCATTGCCATCGAAAAAAGACAAATCGGCGTAAGTTTTATTCGTTTTATCTGCAGAATAAAAATAAATTTGAGCTTTTGACGTTAATCCGACAACACAACATGTACCTCGTGAATATTTCAAGACTAGTAAAAAATAATACTTTATCGCTTTTCATCACTTTATTGGTGGTTAATAGTTCGCTCTTCTCGCAATCAGCTATGGGCGAATGGACCTTGCACGTGCCGGCAAGAAAAGCTTTGGGGGTCGTTGCACATGGCAACATCGTATACACGGCTTTTATGAGTGGTGTTTTGGCCTATGATACTGAAGCGAAAGAAAAAACGCTGTTGACGTCTATTAATGCTTTATCAGACATCGAAATTTCAACCATTGGTTACGAACCTACTTCTGGAACAGTGGTGGTGGGTTATAAAAATGGAAATTTAGATTTATTGACAGATAACCGAACGGACAATATTCCCTTCATAAAGTTAGCCCAAATTCAAGGTGTTAAATCAATCAACAAAATCATCGCCTTTGGAGGAAAGTTGTATGTTGCTACTGGCTTTGGGATTGTTGTTGTTGATCCTTTAAAACGCGAGGTAAAAGAAACATATTACCCTACAGCGCAAAATCTATCTGTTAATGATATCACTATTTCTAGCGACACCATTTTTGCGTTAACAGACGACAAATTGATGTGGGCAAAATTATCTAATCCCTCACTGGCCGACTACAATCAGTGGACCGTTGATTCCCGTGTCCCCATTAACATTGAATCTATCTACCAAGATTTGGAGCGCATAAACGGCAAATTATTTGTCTCAAAAAACTATCCTGATTTTGGTGGTGATTCTGTTTTTACCATAATGCCATTTGGAATTACTCCCCTCAATTACCCAGATTTCGGTTTAGAATTGAACTCTCTGACTAATCACAACGGCAAGTTAGCGCTCAATTTAAATGGCGGTATTTTTGTTTACAACGATAATTATGACGGCTTCACCTATGGTGTAAATACCTTTCCGGCAGGAGGGTTCATTAATGCTAATAGCAGCTTGTACCGCAACGGTGAGGTTTTCATTGCCGATAATTACAACGGTTCTGTAAAAGTGAAGACCGACGTTAGTATGGAACTAATTATGTTTGACGGCCCCCCAAAAAACAGCTTCTACTCCATGGACTGGAAAGATGGAAAACTCGGTGTTGCTGGCGGGGGATTAAACGAAAAACTTTACACCTTCAATGGCGCAGGATGTTATTCAATGGAGGACGGAAAATGGACCTTGTATGCTGTTGAAGAAATTCCGGTTTGGGATACGCTAGAGTTTTTTGATTGTTTAGCCGTGAGCATTAACCCAAAAAATACAAATGAAATGGCTGTCAGCACCTATTCAGGAGCTCCTGTTCAAATTGTGACCGGAGACAAAGAAGTTGTCGGAAATTTCAATGCCAATAACTCCCCGATTGAAAACACTGTATTAAACAATGGGTACAGTTTGGTGTCCGATGTTGAATACGATGACGATGGAAATTTATGGGTGCTAAATGGATACGCAACGAAAACTTTAAAAGTTTTGAAAGCTGATAAAGAATGGCTTTCATTTGACCTTGGCGCAAATTCTAAAAACAATTTTACCAACGATATGGTTATTGATTACAATAGCAACATTTGGTTGGCTGTTGAAGGAAAAGGACTTTTTGCTTTCGACTATAACAAAACATTGGATAATCCGCAAGATGATAGAGTACAAAACATTGTGAAAAGCAATCTTACTGAAAATTTACCCTCTAATTCCATTCGTGCTATCGCCGTTGATTTCGACAATGAAATTTGGGTGGGAACAGACAATGGTTTTGCTATAATTTACAATTCTGATAATGTTTTTGAATCGACACAACCCCAATTTTTGCCCCAACGTATAAAATTAGAATTTGAAGGGAACGTAGAATATTTGTTGGGTTCAACCGCTATCAACGACATTGAAATCGACGGCGGAAATAGAAAATGGATGGCAACAGAAAGCGCAGGTGTTTTCTTGCTTTCACCGGATGGACTCACAATTATCGCAAACTACACAGTAGAAAACTCAGGCTTAATTAGCAATACAGTATTCGATTTAGAAATTGATCAAAAAACAGGCGAAGTTTACATGATTACAAACTTAGGTTTAGTGTCCTTGCGGACAGATGCTTCATACGAAGACTTTAATTATGTTGATGTTCGCGTATTTCCTAACCCCGTTCGGCCTGAATTTGAAGGTTTGATTACTATTCAAGGAATACGTTACAATTCTGATGTGAAATTCACAGATATGGCTGGAAACTTAGTTTACAAAACGACTTCCAATGGAGGAACAGCAGTTTGGAATGGCAAAAACTTAAACGGAGAAAAAGTCGCTTCAGGTGTTTATCTTATTTGGACAGCTGCAAATGAAGGAAAAGGCAGAAAAGTGGGTAAAGTGTTGATAATAAATGATTAAATGAAAGAAAATGACCTTGGTATCTTCTTGCAAAGAACCGCTTTTTCGGAATCTAGCGTAATCGTCAGTTACTTCACTCGAAATCACGGTTTTCAAAAATTTGTCTTTCGTGGTGCGAAAAAGAAATCCGCTCATCTTTTTCCGTTGAATATACAAGAATTAGTTTATTACCACCGCCTAGAAAGCGACTTGGGGAATTTAAGTTCTACTGAATCAACGATGGAAGTACAGAACATACCTTTTGACCCTATACGATCGAGTATCGCCTTTTTTTTAGCCGAAGTTCTTCAAAAATGTTTGACACATACTGAAAAAGATGATCATTTATTTTCCTTCCTTCATCAACAAATCGAGATACTAGATAAAAGTGATGATTTGGCTTTATTTCCCTCTAAATTTCTTCTCCTTTTAACCTTTCACTTGGGAATCGAGCCACATGTAATTAACGAAAATAGTAATACTTTCAATCTTGCAGACGGTGAATTCCATCACAGTCACACGGCTGATCTCAATTGTTCGGGAGCAGCTGCCGCTGTCATTTTAGAATTACTTCGAGGGCTTAATCCAACTGTCGGGTATACGCTCCGAAAAGAAGTTTTAAACGCGTTGATCTTGTATTATAAATTCCATGTTGATCATTTTGGGAATTTGAAGACCAAAGATATCATTGAATCCGTTCTCGGAGATTAGTTGTGGCATAAAAAAAGTCATTCCCGCGGAATGACTTTAAAATTGCAAGCTGAGAGCCGTTAATTAAACAATATATTCCATCATCTTCGTGGAACTTTCATAAAGATAGTGGATAAATCTAAAATCTCCATAGAATTTGGCACAAAATTTTTCACTTTAACGTTAACTAGGACAATCAAATCATCCGTTAATATTGGCATTACCACAGCGTCATTCACTAGTTTTTGATCTGCAATGACAAATAATTGATTTCGTGTCGCCTCATCTTGCTCTTTAATTGCTTGATCGAGAATATCATCGAATTCTGCACTTCGGTAATGAAACGTATTGATGGTATTATTTTTTCCAATATTACGACTATAAAAAAGATTTAAGAAATTTTCAGGATGAGCATAATCTGCAATCCATCCTGAGCGCCAAATTTTTGCTTTACCGCTTGCAATTGCCTTATCGCGTTCGTCAATTGTACAAAGTTTTATTGTCAAATTAACCCCAAGATTACGTTTTAATTGTTCGAGTGCGCCCATCACCATTTTATGAGCCGGAGAATTCTGTTTTGCATTTACATATACCTCCAACTCTGGAAAACCACTTCCACCTGGATAACCAGCCTCCGCTAAAAGTTGTTGAGCGATTAACATATCATAAGGTAAAGGATTAACATCGTCATTTGGATAGAAATCCAAAGGGGGAATAAACCCGTGTTCTGCTGGCCAACCTTCGCCGCCCAACCAACTGTTCACCAATTCCGTTCTATTTACGGCCATATTAAATGCTCTACGAACGCGTACGTCACGAAATTCTTTGCTTTCATTAGCGAAACCGATGTAAATAATGCTCATGCTCGGCTCAGACATCACTTTGTGGATGACATTTTCTCCGTTTTGAGCATCAACCAACGATCCAAGAATATTGTCAATTTGATCGACAGGAATATTTAAAACTAGATCTATTTCTTCTTTTCTAAAACTTTCAAATTCTTGCCTTTTTCCCTCTGAATAGGTCATCTCTACTCCATCCAAATAGGGCAATTGGTTCCCAAAACTGTCTTTTTTCCAGTAACTTGAAAACCTTTTTAAAGTGATTCTATCTTTCGTTAATTCATTTAAAACAAACGGCCCTGTGCCAACAGGATTTTGATCTATGGAGCTTCCATACATTTCAATAGCTTCTTTTGCAACCATGGATAAACTATTGTGGGACATTATTTTCTCGAAACCAGAAAAAGCCTCCACCAGTTCAATTTGCAAAGTAGAATCATTGATAATTTTAATTCCATTTACGCCCGCCTTTGTCATTTTTGTTCGCGTACGCTTGTGAAATTTCTTTGCGCCTTTGATTTTGTTCTTCAACAAATAACTTGCTTTATTAATTTCCAAACCTGAACAAGCAAGATCTAAAGAATATTTAACATCTAGGACAGTCAATTTCCGTTTTTCACCATTGAAACAAGGATTATTGTGAAAAAAGACATCATTTCGAATTACAAAAGTGTAGATGGTTCCGCTGTCTGAAACAGAAAAAGACTTTGCAATATTTGGAACCGTACGCATGGTATGCATATCCGTTTTTAAAAGCGTTTCAAACATTTGACAAGTTATGTTTCTAGCGTATGAGTTTGTAGCTGCCAATGGGAAGAGCACATCCACTTTTTCAGGAGATTGAAACTTTAAAATACCACCGTAATACTTGCCTCCTTTGGCCTCTATGATAGTCGCTTCTTGCTCCAAATCATCGCTGCAAGCAGATAAAATCATAAGCAAAAAAAAGAATTTGAAATATTGTTTCATTCTACCCAAAGCGTTGTTTTGCGAAGTTACTAAAAACGAATTGCTCATCAATACCCTAACTTTTCCTTTGTTCGAAACAAAACCTCTTTTGCAATTAACCGAGCTTTCCGAGCTCCTTGCTCAAGCGCTTCATCTATCTCCGATTTGTGCATCATCAAATAATTGTACCGTTCACGAGTAGGTTTAAATCTATCAATTACGACGTCATACAAGGCTTGTTTTGCATGACCGTAACCATAACCCCCAGCAAAATATTTCTCCCTCATTTCAGTAACTTCTGCAGTGCTGGCAAGTAATCGATAAAGGGCAAAAACGTTACACGTATCTGGATTTTTTACTTCTTCTAATTCTTTGCTGTCCGTTTGGATTGACATAATTTGCTTTCGCAAGGCTTTATCATCTAAGAATATATTGATAAAATTATTTCGTGATTTACTCATTTTCTCACCATCTGTTCCAGGAACAATTTTTGTGTTTTCATCTATTACGGCCTCAGGAATAACGAAATTTTCACCCATTTGAAGATTAAATTTCGTTGCAACATCTCTTGTGATTTCTAAATGTTGAGATTGGTCTTTTCCAACTGGAACAAACTCGGCATCGTACAATAAAATATCGGCAGCCATCAATATTGGGTAATTAAACAAAGCGCTATTCACATCTCCCAATCTATCTGCTTTATCCTTGAAACTAGTGGCCAAAGTTAAACGCTGATAAGGGAAAAAGCTCAGCAAATACCACATCAACTCTGTAACTTCCGGGATATCACTTTGACGATAAAAAACAGTTCGGTTTACATCCAATCCACAAGCCAACCATACTGCCGCAGTTGAATAGGTGTTTTCTTTCATCAAATCAGCATCTTTTATTTGCGTCAAAGAGTGTAAATTGGCAATAAACAAGAATGAATCATTTTCTGGTTTCTTTGAAATTTCTATTGCTGGAAGAATTGCGCCTAATAAATTGCCCAAATGTGGTGTTCCTGTACTTTGTATTCCTGTTAATATTCGAGGCATCTTATCTTTTTGTCTAAAATTACAATTTTTCACTTCATTTTTCCTGTTGACATGCTCCCTCAGCTCATTCTATTCCTTATTTTTGTCGAAATGAAATGGATTAAAGCATTGTTTTTCAACCTGTGGAAACTCTATGTTGGGCTAATTTTTAGTCTTACTGCTGTATTACTTTACCCGTTTTTCCTACTTATCCTTGCTTTGCCAAATGGTCGGCTACATTCTTTCAAACTCTTCGTGATTTGGAGTAGAATAATACAAATATTTTGTTTGTATCCATCAAAAAAGAACCAAAACATTTCAAAAGTTGTCGGTCCGATGATAATTTTACCCAATCATACTTCCTATTTAGATATTTTTCTAATGTGTTCTTTATTCCCCGAGAAGCCTTTTTTGTTCATGGGAAAAAGTGAAATTTTGAGTTATCCAATTATTAAAACGTATTTTAAAAAATTGAATATTCCTGTCGATCGCACCAATAAAATAAGAGCCGGGCAAGCCTTTATTAGGGCAAAGCTAGCCCTAGAAGAGGGTTTTTCATTGGTTATATTTCCAGAAGGAGGTATTCCTCATAAAAAAGCACCTGAACTCGGCAATTTCAAGGACGGCGCCTTTTTACTAGCTGAAAAAACAGGAGTTCCTCTGATTCCTATTGCTTTTCTTAATCATCACAAATTATTCTCTGACCCCAACGACTTTTTCGGTTCAGCAGGTCCTGGGGTTTCACACGTATATGTTCATGATCCTGTTTATGTGAAAGTTGGATTCGTTGCCGAAACGCGAAAACTATGCAAGGATTTAATCCAAAGCAGTTTAGACGAGGATGCGAAAAACAAATGAAATCCATTACCTTTGTCACTCAATAGTTTAAAATGAAAATCACAGACGAAGTAGTTGAACACATTGCGCACCTTGCTAGATTAGAGTTTGAAGGAGAGAAAAAAGTTGCCATCAAATCGGATTTGGTGAAAATCATTTCCTTCATGGAGAAACTGCAAGAAGTTGATACCGAAAATATTGAACCATTGATTTTCATGTCAGAGGAAGTAAATGTTCTTCGTGAAGATGTTGCAAAAGTTACTATTACACAAAATCAAGCTCTAAAAAACGCTCCACAAAAAGACTCAGACTATTTTAGAATTCCGAAGGTTTTGGACAACAAATAAAAAAGTTGTAAGTTGCGAGCTATTGCTGCGTAATTTTTAGTTGCAAGTTCTTTGTGCTTAAGATTATTTTTGTGATATTAAATAAACAGGTAAATGGTCCAAAAAAAAACGATATAAATTCTGCGTACTTTCTTCACCTCGGATCAGCAGAAATTTTTATTGTCACTTATTGATGTATTATTAGTGGCAAGACGTTATTTTACACCAAGCACACCAAGAATCCCTCGAGCTAAAACTCCAAACAAGCTATTGTCTTTCGTTCTTCGGGTTGCTTGACGCGCAATGTCCTTCCAAAGTTTTTCGTTTGCAGCTACTTTACCCCTTTCCTCTCGGTCTTGAATTTTGCGCAGACGCTCAATTTCTTTTTGCTTTACAGCCATTCGTTTGGCTTCTGCTTTTTGCAGTTCAGCTAACTCCTTATCCTGATCAGCACTTTTCTTTTCTTGTTGCTCTTCTGAAGCAGCTTTAGCAATTTTCCTCGCTAGAATTTCATAAGCGCTTTCGCGGTCTATTTCTTCGTTGTATTTTTCAGCGATTAAGGACTTTTTTACCAATTCATCCACCTCGTCATCCTCTAAAACATTCATTCTTGTTAAAGGCGCGCGACAAATCGTTACAGCCAAAGGTGTTGGAATTCCTTTTTCGTTCAAAGCACTTACCAAGGCCTCTCCAATACCCATTTGGGTAATAATTTCATCGGTTTTATAAAACGCTGTTATCGGGTAATTCTGTGCAGCTTTTTTAATCGCAGTTCGATCTTTTTCCGTAAAAGCACGTAATGCATGTTGAACTTTCAGTCCCAATTGAGAAAGAATAGCATCTGGGACATCCGTAGGATTTTGTGTGCAAAAAAAGATGCCTACTCCTTTCGAACGAATCAATTTTATGATTACTTCCAACTGATCCATCAAGGCATCCGAAGCTTCGTCGAAAACTAAATGTGCTTCGTCAATGAAAATGCACAATTTCGGCTTTTCTGAATCCCCCTCTTCCGGGAACGTATTGTAAATCTCAGCCATTAAACTCAGCATGAAAGTGGAGAATAATTTTGGTTTTGCTTGAATGTCCATCAAACGAATAATAGAAATAATTCCATTTCCATTTTTATCTAAACGAATTAGGTCTTGTGGATCAAAGGAGCGTTCGCCAAAAAATTGTTGCGCACCTTGTTGCTCCAATTCAATCACTTTTCTCATAATAATACCAACAGTAGCCGAAGAAATGGTTCCGTATTCTTTCTCCATTTCTTCCTTGCCTTCACCCATCAAGTATTGCAAGGTTTTCCGTAAATCTTTTAAATCAATTAGTGGTAATTTGTTGTTATCACAATACATGAAAACCAATGAAACAACAGACGATTGTGTATCATTTAACCCTAAAATTTTCGATAATAAAACTGGCCCAAATTCCGTGACGGTTGCTTTTAATCGCGTTCCTTTTCCGTCGGTCAAAGTCATCAATTCAACGGGCATAGCTTTGGGCTCGTATGGCAAATCTATAGCCGCGTGGCGTTTAGTGATGAAATCATTGGTAGAACCTGAAGCCGCTAATCCACTTAAATCGCCCTTAATATCCATCAAAACACATGGAATTCCTTTTTCAGAAAGTTGTTCCGCAATTACTTGCAACGTTTTTGTTTTCCCCGTTCCCGTTGCGCCTGCAATTAGTCCGTGTCTATTCAAAGTTTTGAGGGGCACTTTTACATGAATTCCGGGAACGCCTTCACCGTCAAATTTTACTCCTCCAAGCGTTATACTATCACCTTTAAAAGTATAGCCCGCTGTTATTTCTTTTTTGAACTGATCAATTTTAGACATAAATATTTTGCGTTAATGCGGTAATCGTTTCGGTTTTCCAAATGGAAGTTCTAAATTAAGATTAGTTTTTTAAACAATCAAGACTAATCCATGCCTTTACAAACAAGTTTCGCGCCGAAATTTCTTACTTTTGCAACGAAAATTTAATTTTATGTTCAGATCACATACGTGCGGCGAATTGCGCAGTTCAGATATCAAAACCGAAGTTACGCTATCCGGCTGGGTGCAAAAATCAAGAGATTTAGGTGGAATGACCTTCGTCGATTTGCGCGACCGTTACGGAATTACGCAATTAACTTTCAACTTGGAAGACAAACCTGAATTGACAGAAGTGGCAAGTAAATTGGGTCGTGAATTCGTGATTCAAGCTACTGGAACCGTGATTGAACGCAGCAGCAAGAACAAAAATATTCCGACGGGTGAAATCGAAATTTTGGTTTCTGAATTAAAAATATTAAACGCAGCCAAAACTCCTCCCTTCACAATAGAAGACGATACGGATGGTGGTGAAGAATTACGTGCACAATACCGTTATTTGGACTTAAGAAGAAAGCCAGTCCAAAACAAATTGATGTTGCGTAACAAAGTAGCTTTGCAAACGCGTTTATATTTGGACGGTGAAGGATTTTGGGATGTGGAAACACCTTACTTAATCAAATCTACGCCAGAAGGAGCGCGTGATTTCGTTGTGCCAAGTCGCATGAACGAAGGTCAATTTTACGCTTTGCCACAATCGCCGCAAACGTTTAAGCAATTGTTGATGGTTTCTGGTTTCGACCGTTACTACCAAATTGTGAAATGTTTCCGTGACGAAGATTTACGTGCCGATCGTCAGCCAGAATTTACACAAATCGACTGCGAAATGGCGTTTGTCGATCAAGAAGATATTTTAAATACGTTTGAGGGATTGATCAAACACCTTTTCAAAACAGTTCGAAACATAGATTTTACGGAAGCTTTCCCAAGAATGCCGTACAGTCAAGCAATGGAAATGTACGGTTCTGATAAACCAGATATTCGTTTCGACATGCGCTTCCATGACATTACAAAATTGACGCAAGGAAAAGATTTCGCCATTTTCGACCAAAGTGAAGCAGTAATTGCTATTGTTGCTCCAGGCGCGGCAGAATATTCTCGCAAACAATTGGACGCTTTGACCGATTGGGTTCGTCGTCCGCAAATTGGCGCCAAAGGAATGGTGTATTGCAAATGCAATTCAGATGGAACATACAAATCTTCGGTAGATAAATTCTATTCGCAAGAAAATTTGCAGGAATGGGCAAAAGCCACCAACGCACAAGACGATGATTTAATTTTGGTTTTAAGCGGCGATTTGGACAAGACACGCAAAATGATGAGCGAATTGCGTTTGCACATGGGTAACGAGCTTGGATTGCGCAACCCGAATGAATTTAAACCACTTTGGGTATACGATTTTCCGCTTTTAGAATGGGACGAAGAAGCCAAGCGTTATCACGCAATGCATCACCCGTTCACGTCTCCGAAACCAGAAGACATGGATTTGATAGACACAGATCCCGGAAAAGTTCGTGCAAATGCCTACGATTTAGCCATGAACGGTGTCGAATTAGGCGGGGGATCTATCCGTATTCACGATAGAAAATTGCAATCGCGCATGTTCGACTTACTAGGCTTTACACCAGAGGAAGCACAAGCTCAATTTGGTTTCTTATTGAATGCCTTCGAATATGGCGCACCTCCACACGGTGGTTTGGCTTTCGGTTTAGACCGTTTGGTTGCAACCATGGGTGGTTCAGAATCTATCCGAGACTACATCGCTTTCCCGAAAAACAATTCTGGCAGAGATGTTATGATTGATGCGCCTTCTCCGTTGGATGATGGGCAGTTGAAAGAGTTGGGAATTAAATTGGGGTGAGCAGAATTTCTCTTTCACTGATTCAATTTTTATACCGTGCGCAAAGTTTGACATGGAGTTGGATTTGAGAGTCGGGGCACAAAACGCGCCGCCACAGGTAGCGGAGAAGCTAAATCTGAGCGAAAGTGTTAAATTAAAAATGTATTTCCTTACCTTCGCCCCCAATGAAAATAACAACCTTTTACGGCAATACGCAAGAAAGCGAGTCTTGGAGCGGGGGAACGACTACCGAGTTGTTTATTTACCCTGATGGCGCGACGAATACGGAACAGAATTTCGATTTTAGAATCAGTACGGCGGATGTGATTTCGGCAACGTCTAACTTCACGGCTTTTCCTGGTTATCATCGCAGGTTGCTAGTTTTGCGCGGCGGAATTGAATTGACGCATAAAGATCAGTATACGAAAATGCTGAACGAATTGGAACAAGATGCGTTTTCTGGCGATTGGGAAACTTCAGCTATTGGTCGGTGCATGGATTTCAATTTAATCTGTTCGCCAAAAGCCAAAGGGAAAATGAAAGCGCACCAATTGGAGAAAGGCGCTCGCGTTGAAATTCAAAGAGACGACTCATTTTTATTTATCTATGCTGTGATTGGGTCTATCGACGTTATAATCGATGAAAAAACGTACTCGCTGGGTTCAACTGATTTTTTAATCATTCGAGAACCCGATAACGTTGAGATTGAGATTTATACGCAAGTTGCTTCTCTTTTTGTTGAGACACGAGTAAATTATTGATTTTCGGAAAATGCATGTATTTTTGAATCCAATACAGAAGAACGCATTTTGAAAAGAAACGTTGAATATTCGAAAATCAGTCTGTTTGGGATAGCCATTTTGGTTCTTTCCCTGTTTTCATTTTCATTTGGCCAAAGCAAACGAACAAACGACTTAAAACTTTCCTTGAATTATCACCGCGGATTCAGTTTACCCGAATATTCATTTATCAATTATATCACCACCGACCCAATTACCTCTCTTTCTTTTCAAATCAGCAAAGAAACCACTGGAAAAAATGAATGGGAACAATTATTCAACTATCCAGAATACGGTTTCTCCTTTTTCTACAGCAACTTAGGTAATGACGATCTAATTGGCAAATCATTTGCCTTAAACTATTTCTTTAGAGTTAATTTTATCAATAGAAAACGTTTTCAGATCTACAATCAAACCGCAATGGGAATCGGTTATTTGACCAAGAAATTCGATTTAGTTGAAAATTATCAGAATGTTGGTATTGGTTCTCACGTTAATGCGCATTTCAATTTACGTTTGGGGGCGAACTTTAAAATCCGCCCAAAAATTGACACGCAATTTGGACTATCATTCGATCATTATTCAAACGCAAACAGCGCCGACCCAAATTTAGGCCTGAACCTCGTGACTGCTTTTGCTGGAATGACATATCGTCTCGGTCACACGAATGAGAAGCAAAAAACTGAATTACCAAAACACCTGAAAAAGAATAATTTTGAAATCGTGCAAAGTTTTGGTGGCAAGCAAACGCGGTCGTTATCTGGCGAATTCTACTACACCTCTTCATTATCTGGCGGCGTAAATCGAGCGTTTTTCCGAGGATTCCATGCTGGCATTGGCGGGGATGTTTTCTACGATCAATCCACGAAAATAGTGATTGAATCACAGGGCGGCACTTTTAAACCATCCGATAACTTTCAAACAGGAATTCACTTTTCCCAAGAGTTTCGCTACAACCGATTTAGTTTAATTCTTCAGGAAGGAATCTATCTTGGCCTAGTAAACAAAGGCATTCGAAAAACGATGTACAACAGGGGAATTGTGCAATTTCGCGTCAACGAACATTTTATCATTCGTGCAGCTATGAAGTCACATTTACACATACTGGATTTTCCAGAAATAGGCATTGGTTACAAATGGTAAAATCAAAATTCATAGTGCTGTTTATGCTTGGACTGCTTATTTTGTCCTGTAAAAAGAATAATCCAAAAACGATTCGAAATGTTGAGTTAGCGACATTTTCTGAAATAGAATTGCTGAGTAATTTTGATGTTTATCTAATCGAAGACAGTACTTTTTCAATTGAAATAGAAGGATTTGAAAAATCTGTCTCTCAAGTTGAATACAGTGTTGAAAATCAAGTTTTCAAGATCGACAATGTCCAGAAATACAAGTTCACACATCCAAAAACGAACAAGATTACCTTGAATATTCATTCCAAACCACTGCGCAAAGTAACAGCGAACGAAACCTGTTATATCCGTACTAAGAATCCAATTACTTCGGATGATTTTGGTTTAATTTTCAAAAGCAAAGCAAATTACGCAGACCTAGAATTGAAAGGAAAAGTTTTCTATTATTGGAACAACTATCCTTGTGGTGGCAAATTGACTTTAAAAGGCACGACTGAACAACTGAAGGTTTGGAATACAGCCATACTTTCAGTTGATGCTAAAAATCTAATTTCCGATTATGCCCTAATCGAAAATAGCTCTAAAGGAATTTGTGAAGTAAATGTAGTTAATAAAATAGAATACAGTTTATTAGGTGAAGGAAATATTGAACTATACGGAGCTCCACTAATCAAAAACCAAATTCTAAAAACAGGAAAAGGCGAGTTAATCATTCACTAAACTTTTTGCAGACGAAATCACAGCGAGAGTTTTGGTATATTTACTTTTAAATGAAAACAGAAAAGTCTTTTTTGCAATTTACTAAACCCGAAATTCCATTAACATTCTTGCTGTTTATAATTTTGACGTTTATAAATTTACTCACGTCTTCAACGGGAGATAGCGGCGACAGCATCAAACATTTCCTCTATTCCAAATACGCATTTGATTATCCAGATTTCTTTTTCCATCATTGGGCGAAACCAGTTTTTGTCTTACTAAGTTCTCCTTTTGCCTATTTTGGATTTAAAGGAATGATTGTTTTCAATTCACTTTGCGCTTCATTTATTGGCTATTTCAGTTACAAGTCGGCTGTTAATTTATCCATCAAGAATCCCGCGATGGTATTTTTGTTTTTGCTTTTCGCTCCTCTCTTTTTCGCTCTTATTTTCTCTGGATTAACCGAATATTTATTTGCGCTCTTTCTAATTGTTGGTGTTTATCTTTTCACGATAAATCGCTTCATTTACGGCCTGATTATTATTTCCTTTCTTCCGCTTATTCGTTCCGAAGGATTAATCATACTGATTGTATTCGCCGGTTATTTGTTCTGGCTGAGAAAATTCAAACTACTTCCGTTTCTATTAGCGGGACAGTTAATTTACTCCATAATTGGAGCTTTCTTCTACAAAGATATTCTGTGGCTGATACATGAAATTCCTTATGCTAGTTTGAAAGAAAGATACGGGAATGGTTCATTATTCGACTTTGTGCATCGTTTGAATTATGTAATCGAAAAACCGATTTATTCCCTCTTTCTAATTGGTGCAGCAGCAACATTGTGGCGATTTTTAAAGAACAGGAAATCAGATAAATCAAGCCTTTTGTTTTTCTTAATTTTAGGTTCATTTGTTGCTGTTTTTGTTGGACACAGCCTATTTTGGTGGAAAGGTATTTTTAATTCCATGGGTTTGCCTCGTGTTCTTTTAGCCGTATATCCTGCAATTGTTCTCTTGGCTTTAGTCGGTACAAACTGCTTACTCGATTGGATAAAACAACCTACAATGAAGCAAGTTGTTTTAGGTGCTATTTGTGCGGTAATCGCTATTTTCCCTTTTACAAATCGCTCACAAGGCGTTGTTTACAATGAACAACTCTTTGAAATCACAACCAATACTATTTTGATAAAAGATATTAAACCTTTTATTGAATCAGCATATCCTAATTATCTCAATATGAAACTATACTATACACATCCTGCTATTAGTTTTGTTTTGAATCAAGATTATTTTGACGGAAAATACCACCAAGAACTTCATGAATTACAAAAAGGCACACTCGATAAAAACACACTTATTATTTGGGATAATAAAATGGCGATTCTCGAATCCAATGTGAAAAAAGCAGATTTAACAAACCGAGGTGATTTGAACGTTCTTGCTACTTTTCGGAGGAACAAAAATGGAGACGTGGTTGAATTTGTGGTTTTTGCCCCGAAGCATTAAATCTTTATTGATTGAAGTTTAGCATAAAAACTTCTTTTTCGGGATCAAAAACGTTGGCAGTTCCTTCTGAAATTCCAAACCTGCATTATTCATCTTCCAATCCTATCAAATCAGTATCTTAGCCAAAAATTATATTCCATGACCAACAATGATGTTTTACGACGACTTCGCTACACTTTTGAATTGAATGACGATAAAGTAATGTCGTCTTTCGCTTCAGGTGGATATGAGGCAACACGAGTAGAGATTTCCGATTGGATGAAAAAGGAGGAGGATGAAGCCTATAAAAATTTAGGAGACAAATACTTGGCAACTTTTTTAAATGGTTTTATAAATCTAAAACGCGGAAAACGCGAAGGTCCTCAACCTGAACCAGAGAAAAAAACAAACAACAACATTATACTTCGCAAACTGAAAATTGCACTAAATCTGCAAGATGAAGACATGTTAGAAATTCTCGATTTGGCCGATTTACGTTTTAGCAAACACGAACTAAGTGCTTTCTTCCGCAAACCAGATCATCGTCATTATAGAGAATGTAAAGATCAAATTATTAGGAATTTCTTGCACGGATTGCAAATCAAGTATAAAGATTCACTCGAAAATTTCGATTAAAATGAAGTGTGTGAACCATCGCAAAAGGCGCCGTTATTGCTGTTCTTGCATCCACACCACGCTACCATTTTCTTTTCCGTAATTTCTTCTATTCTTGGCGTATAATCAGATCCTTTATGTGAACCATCGCAAAAAGGTTGCTTACTTGAATGACCGCAAGCACACCATGCGTATTTTCCCGGTTCAACTTCCATTACAAAAGGAGACTTTTGAGCTATTATCTTGTTCATTTTCGTTTTTTTAATTTGTTTACCAAGGTAACCAATTTTATAAAAGTATCCCTAAATTCAAATAATTACTACTTTCGGTGAAATTCATTCAAAATGACAGAAATAATAGGTTACGTCGGATCTGCACTTTTGCTTTTCTCTATGATGATGAAAAACATGTCTGCCTTGCGTTGGATAAACGTGCTAGGGTGTGTCACTTTCATAATTTACGGATGTCTGTTGGGCTTGGTTCCAGTCATTATTACGAATACTTCTATTTTATTGGTCAATCTTTACTACTTGGTTTTAAAAAAAGCAAAACCCTAAAAAACTCGGGATTAAAAGAGCGAAGCAATTAAAGGATTTTTTTACCACCAAATAATAATCCCTAAATCAGAAAATCCATGGCGTCCCTGCTCCTATTTTACCAAGAATTTTAACCAGAAAACAAGAGAAGCTAAGTTAAAACGCTTCATTTCCTTATATTTGCTTACTTGTAATCGCAATAGAAAAATGAGCCGTCAAAATTTATCCATATACAACAGTCTTACTGGGAAAAAAGAAAAATTCGACCCCATAAACGAAGGTCAAATTGGAATGTATGTTTGTGGACCAACCCTATACAGTGATCCCCACATGGGCAACATGCGCACCTTCATCAATTTCGATTTAATCTACCGTTACCTTTTGGCGATTGACTATCGCGTGAAATATGTTCGGAATATCACTGACGCAGGTCATATCACCAACAGCGCTGGCGACGAGGTCGACAGCATTGGTAAAGCAGCCAAAGCTGAACAAATGCAACCGTTGGAAATCGTTTATAAATACAATACGATATTTCAAGATTTACAACGCACTTATAACATGTTGCCGCCTTCTATCGAGCCCACAGCAACCGGACACATTCAAGAGCAAATTGAAAATATTGAGAAGATTATCGACAATGGCTTTGGATATATAGTCAATGGCTCGGTATATTTTGATACGAAGAAATACAGTGAAACTCATGATTATGGCATTTTAAGCGGCCGTAAAATTGATGAGCTAGTAGAAGAAACACGTAGCCTTAATTCTCAAGACGAAAAACGGTTTTTTGCCGATTTTGCCTTATGGAAAAAAGCGAAATCCGAAGATATGCAAATTTGGCGCTCACCTTGGGGAGATGGCAATCCAGGTTGGCACATAGAATGTACGGCGATGAGTGCAAAATATTTGGGTAAAACATTTGATATTCACGGTGGCGGAATGGACTTGAAATTTCCGCACCACGAAGATGAAATTGCTCAAAGTTGTGCTGCGCTTGGCTGTTCTCCTGCAAACTATTGGATGCACGCCAATATGTTAGAAGTTAACGGTCAGAAAATGAGCAAATCTCTTGGCAATTATTTCTTACCAATGGAAATCGTCAACGGAACCTCTAAATTATTTGAAAAACCATTTTCGGCCAATACCGTTCGATTCTCCATGATGCAAGCGCACTACCGCAGCACAATGGATATTTCAAACGATTCGCTTTTGGCTTCTGAAAAAGGACTAAACAGATTACTTGACGCCTTGAAATTACTTTCCAATTTATCTGTAAGCTCAGCTTCATCCTCTGATGTGAATGGAATGATAGCCTCGTTCTACAAGGCAATGAACGATGATTTCAATACGCCGATTTTGATTGCAAACCTATTTGATGCTGTAAAATATATCAACAGCATTAAAGATGGAAAAGCAACAATTGCTGCAGCAGATTTAAACAGTTTAAAATTGGAAATGAACCGTTTTGTTTTAGATATATTGGGGTTGAAACTTGAAAACTCTTCCACTGACGATCGACTTTCTCCTGTTATGGAACTTGTTCTTGATTTACGACAAAATGCCCGGACCAATAAAGACTGGACGACCTCTGACCAAATTCGCGACGGACTAGCAAAAGCTGGAATTGTTGTAAAAGATGGGAAAGAAGGTACGGAATGGAGATAATTTCCCATTGATTTTTCTTACATTTAGTTTTCAAATTTGCTCGTTATTCTTAAAAAGTATCTATTCAATAATAAGCGTTTGCTGGCATATACTTTTTTGAATACTAACTATTTAACAGAAATAAAATATAAATTAACCGTAGAATTAAACGGATAAATCTACGGTTAAGTTGTGCATAGCGACTTGTTGTGCGCCACTCACAATATAAATGACCGTCTAAAGAAATTTAACGAGATGCAAGTAGATTTTAAACAAACCATATCTTTTCGCAGAGAGTTGCTTGCTAATGCTCTGAAAATGCTCGCGAATTACGGTTGGTATATTTCGGAAAAATTGCAGATGAATCAGCTTACAGATCTTGTTAAGCTTGCACATAATGATGAAGAGGGAGATTTGAACACTTTCTTCCTTGAATGTTACTCGGAACACATCTCAGATAATGTAAACTCCCTTACAATAAGATTTCCAGAGCGTAAAGAGATGTTCGAAGAAGCATTCAAGGCACATAAGAATAAGCTTTATAATGCTTCTACTCTTCTGTGGTTAACACTTTGCGATGGCATTTGCGAAGGGGAATTGTTCAAGTTGAAAGGGAATAAAAGAGCAATTCGGAAGTGTCTGGAGGATAATGATACTCCAGACACATATGCAAAATACCTTGAAGTAATTACAGAAGTAAACGCTATAGACGCCTATACTGGTGATAAAGCGAAATACAAAAGTCAATTAAACCGACATGGAATTGTACACGGTTACGATATCAATTATGGAAATGAAATAAACAGCTTGAAGGCATTTTCACTTTTAGTATTCATAAAGGATATGGTTAACAGGCATAAACGAATGATCTAAAAGGCTAATAACAACTAAGCGTTCGTGTGGCTTGCAAAGCCCAACATGAACGCAGTGTTGACTAAACATTAGGACGGTAATTTTCTCTTTTACTCTGGCTGAATGGTTAGAATATCAATAACCTGTCTTTTTCCAGCAAACTCGAAAGGAATATGCTGTAAATCAGAACCGCATTTACCACAAAAAGGAGGAATATGCTCGATGA
>Ga0209491_10000121_pt1 | contig 138783 bp, 131 predicted proteins | sample BON02_FD_187213 | JGI IMG/M metagenome (GOLD analysis project Ga0209491, IMG submission 187213) | Freshwater microbial communities from Lake Bonney liftoff mats and glacier meltwater in Antarctica - BON-02 (SPAdes) (version 2) | ecosystem: Environmental > Aquatic > Freshwater > Ice > Glacier... | reverse complement strand
TGATTTCCATCGATTTGAGGGGATCCCGCACCAAGGTGGACGGAGAAATGATTCACGCTCTAGGCCGGATCACTACCCTCCGCTTACTTCGGCTGGACAAGTCGCTGCGCACAAAATTGAGCGACGAAACAAAGAAGGTCATCGAACGCGAACTGCGCAAATACACCATCGCATGGCTTTAAAAACTCACTGTCTTGTTCCGTCGGCTAGTGTTCCTTCCGACTGGCCCTGCATTCCCGCGTCGGCGCAGATTCCTAAGAAAAAGACTCATAAAAAAGCAATTATTCATGTTTTTGATCCGTATCTGAACGGTCCCCGATTCTCAAACCAATCCAACAAATGAAAATAAAACGTAATCTTCTCGCATTAGTAGTCCTGTTTGCCGGCTCCCTCACGGTGTCGGCGACCGACACCCTCAAGGTGTTCATCCTGGCCGGTCAGTCAAATATGGTGGGCCATTCCAGGGGCCATACCACTGCTACCTTGTTTAATTCAGACGGTCCTAAAGACAAGGAACTCATCCAATTGGTCTTCAAAAAAGATTCGAAAGCGTCCAAGGCCATGCTGGACGAGCAACTGGCCCGCGCAAGAAAAGGCGATGAACTGAAGAAGACAATAGAGACCATGACAGATGCCGATGCAAAAGCAGCCGCTGAAGCTGAAGTGGAAAAAATCAAAGCGGCAGGTGAGGCTTACAAAAAAGGGATCGAGAATTCCCTGCTTGTCTCTGATCGCGTTTACATCAATTCGATTTCAGATGGCAACCGCAAGGCAGGAAAACTCAGCATCGGTCATGCGGGTCATGGTCCCACCTCAATCGGACCGGAATACAGTTTTGGTCTTTCCATTGCAGAGAAAATTGAGGGTCCCATTTTGCTGATCAAGACCTCATGGGGGGGCAAATCACTAAACTATGATTTTCGCCCGCCTTCAGCCGGCGAATACCAATTGGATGACAAACAAAAGGCTAGTGATAAAGCTGATGAGATCAAAAAGAATGCCGGCCTCAATTACCGCATGATGAATGAAGCCGTTCATCAAGTTCTAGAAAACCTCAAGGACAACCACCCGGCATATGACTCGACAGCGGGTTACGAAATTGCCGGTTTTGTCTGGTTCCAGGGCTATAACGATCAGTTTTCGGACGCCTTTCGCGACAACTATAAGGACATTATGGTCAGTTTTATCAAAGATGTGCGCAAAGAGTACAAAACACCGAAAATGCCCTTCATCATTGGTGTCTTAGGCACGGGTCAGACAAAGGAGAAAGTTGCTGAAAACGCTGTTTCTGTTGGCCAACGTGAAGCAGCCAAAGCTCCGGAATTCAAAGACAACGTCCTGGCGGTTGAGAGTTACACCCAATATGCGCTCGATACCCTCGAGGTTTTCAACAAGGGTTGGGCCAAGCATTTCCTCGAGTGGGACACCGTTGGCAGCGACCACCCATATCACTACCTGGGCAGTGGGAAATTTTTTGTTCGGTTAGGCGACTCTTTCGCAACCTCGATGGCCGAACTGATCGCAAAACAGAAGTAAGAACCATATCAATCATGAAACGATTTGTAATTGCAATACTGCTCCTGGCACTACCCATAGGCGCCTCGGCCAACACCCTGCCAGCCGGTAAGGATACCAAGGACATCATGGTCGGCCTGACGGGGATGTTTGTCGCCCTCAAGGGCGGGGAACTGCAGGTGACGCAGGTCACCCCGGACACCCCGGCGGCAGGCAAACTGGAGATGGGTGACGTGCTGCGGGCGGTCGACGGAAATTCGCTGGAGATTCAGGATCCGCGCCACCCGCTTGGCTTCGCGATTAACGCGGCCGAGGGACGCGACGGCAAGATGAAGTTCTCGATCGAGCGCGGCGGGGCGAAGAAGACGGTCGTGGTCCAACTCGACCCGATCGGCAGCTACGGCACAACTTATCCGGTCGACTGCAAAAAGTCGCAGAAGATCGTGGACGAGACTGCGGCGTTTATCCTGAAGCACGGCGGCCCTACCGGCGTAATCAACGGCGCTCTTGAGGGCTTGTTCCTGCTATCGACCGGCGAGAAAAAATACCTCCCTGCAGTCGAGAAATACGCGCTCGGTCTGGCCGCGAAGGGGCCCGGAACGAGCACCTGGTCAATTGGTTACAGCGGGATTTTCCTGGGCGAATACTATCTCGCCACGGGTGACAAGCGGGTCCTGCCCGCACTCGAGGCCAGGTGCGAGACCCTCGCCGCCGGCCAATATTACGGCGGCTGGGGGCACCATACAAATCGCTGCGGGCCGGGCTATGTCACCGGCGGGTTGCTGCATGCTGCGGGAGACCAAGCCCTGACGACCTTGGTGTTGGCCCGCGAGTGCGGGGTGAAAGTCAATGACAAGACCTATGATGACGCGCTGAGCCTGTTCTTCCGCTACGCCGGTCGGGGCGGCGTGCCCTACGGGGATCATCACCCTGAGTTGTGGTGGTCGTCGAATGGCAAGAACGGTGGCCTGGCCTCGGCCCTGACTCTGCTTCCGGACAAGAAATTTCAAGCGGGCGCCCAGTTATTGGCGTTGTCCGAGACCGACACCTATTTCGGTTGCGAGGGCGGGCATGGCTCGTCCTTCGGCAACCAGACCTGGCGCAACATCGTCGATGCGCTGGTCCCCGAGGAGCACAAGAACTCCTACCGGCGCCACAAGGACCAGATGATCTGGTTCTACGAGTTGTCCCGCATGCCGGGCGGGGGATTCCGGACACCATGGTTCCCCGGGTACGGCACGATTGGCAACGCGCCGCTCTACCAGACCGGCCTGATCGCGATGACCTACACCTCGTACCTCAAGAACTTGCGCATCTGTGGCAAGCCGCGCACCGAATTCAGCGTCGCGCACAAGCCGACCGCGGTCGAGTTGGCCCTGGAGACGGACGACTTCCATCGGGTCGACTTCATCGACGGCGTCGTGATCAAGGAGCAACCGCACGAGATCGCGGCGGTGTTCCAGACCCTCTACAATGAAGACGGCACGATCAAGTCGAGCACGGCCAATGCATCCATCAACGACAAGCGGAAGAAGCAGATGCCGGTCGAGTGGTACGCGAAGTTGATGCGCCACTACTCGCCGACGGTGCGCGACTGGGCCGCCCACGGACTGGGGTTCCAGGGTGGAAAAGCGATCCCGGAAATCAAGAAGGCACTGGCCAGCGACGACGGTCGCCTCCGCGTGGCGGGGCTGGACGCGATCAGTTGCGCGACCGGCTGGGGCATCGGCAAGACGACTTCGAACATCACCCCGGAGATGATCAAGGCGCACTTCCTGCCGCAGATCCTCAAGCCGCTCAAGGATCCCAAGGCGCCGATGTGGGAGAAGCGTCACGCCCTCATGGCGCTGAGTTGCTGTGACGCGGCTGCAATTAAGGATCACCTAAACGTGGTCACGCCGTATCTCGGCGACCGCGAATGGTGGCTGCGTGCCGCGGCGTTTACGGCATTGGATCCGCTGATCCCGGAGACCGAGACGTTCCGCTCCGCCTTGCCCGCGATGCTCGCGAGCTACGATGCCGACAGCAACCTGCCCAGCCGCCGCTGGGGCGCGACGAGCCTGTTCAAGAAGGCCATCGCTGAGAATCCGCAACTCAAGGACGAACTCGTCGCCGGCATGGCCAAGTCGGTCAACGGACTCAAGCTCCGCGAGGGTTTCAAGCAGCCGATCGACCTGAACAACATTTTCGAGACACTGCGCTACATCGACATGCAGAAGCATCCGGAAAACGCGATTGCGTTTCTGCCGGCGATCGAACGCACCTACCCCAGCATGGCTGCGTTGCCGGCGAGCTGGACGATCATCGGGGCTGGCTGGGGAAACATCGGCCTGGCCAAGGCCGCGATGATGCTAAAGGAAGATGGCAAACCGTTCATCGCCAGCATGAAGCGGATCCAGCCGAATCTGGAGGCCCGCTGCGCGAAGAAGGATCATCAGGGTGCCACCCTGCAGAAGGCCCTGGATACGCTCAAGAAGGCCGTTAAGGACTGGGAGGCAGAATTCGGGGAAGTTCGTTAAATCATGAAACAACCGATCCGTGTATTACTGCTGTCTCTCATCTTCTGCTCGCCCGCCTTTGCGATCGAGCCGGAGGTATTGGGTGAATCTACTGCGATTCCCTCTGCGGAAACCGTGCGCGTGCTCAGCTACAATATTCACATGTGGCAGCTCGGGGTCGATAATCTAGCTGCCGTCATCCGCAAATCCGGGGCTGATATCGTCGGTCTGAACGAGGCCTGGGACGAGAAGCGGAACGAGGCGATTGCCAAGCAGCTTGGATACAATACCGTCTTTGGTGGTCGCGCACCGACCGAGAAACATCCGGCGAAAGATCACACGATCAATGGGTTCTATATGCCGCAAGTCCTGCTGACGAAGCACAAGATCATCCGCGCTGAGGTATTCAATGCGATGGCGGCAAAGGATCATGAGCGTTTCGACCCGGAGGTTCCGATCTATCGTGGTGGAACCATGGCACTGCTGGAAACCGCGAAGGGAAACCGCTTGGTGGTATTCGTCCTGCACCTGCACCCGTGGGGTGACGGGAGCAACGAGAAGATGACCTCGATGCGACTTGAAGAGATCGAGGGGATCCAGAAAAAACTCGAACCCTACCGCGATCTGCCGACCCTGATCATCGGCGACTTCAACACCCGTTCGCATTTCGATGTCCGTGGAGGATGGAAGGTGACACCTTACCTGGCCGATCACGGCTACAAGGACCTGTATCGCACGGCGCATCCAGACAAGAAGATCAGTCCGGGATTGACCTGCGGCGACAGCCGGATCGACTACATTTTTTACAACAAACACTTTTCGCCCGTCAGTAGCCAGGTCGTCAAACACGGCGTTTTCGGATCGCAGGGCTACGATCACTCGGATCATCTCGCCGTTTCTGGCGTCTTGGTAATCAAGGGCTCGAGACCAAGTGAGGCCAGTGGCAGCGGGGCAGAAAAGTAATTCTTTAGCAAAAACAGATAACAACAAAAAAAGAAGTAAGAAATATGAAAGAGATGGAAAAAAATGATATTGGCGATGATCACAATGCTGGTCTTGACCGGCGGCGCAATGTCCAAGGACAAGCCGCTGAAGGTTTTCATCCTGGCGGGCCAGTCGAATATGGTGGGGCATTCCAGAGGCCACACCATTGCCACCTTGTTTAATTCAGAAGGACCCAAAGACAAGGAACTCACTCAATTGGTCTTTAAAAAGGATTCGAAGGTGTCCAAGGCCATCTTAGACGAGCAACTAGTCCGCGCCAGAAAAGGCGATGAACTGAAGAAGGGAATCGAGGCCATGACAGATGCAGATGCAGATGCAGATGCAGATGCAAAAGCGGCCGCTGAAGCTGAAGTGGAAAAAATCAAAGCGGCAGGTGAGGCTTACAAAAAAGTAATCACTGATTCCCTGATTGTCTCTGATCGCGTTTACATCAATTCGATTTCAGATGGCAACAAAAAATCAGGCAAACTCAGCATCGGACATGCTGTGTCTGACGACAACTATAATTGAGTTCGACGACAATTAGAAAATGAATTGTTCCACGGCCAAATCGAGAGGTCATCATTCTTTCCCAACACAGCCGATAAGGACCCTCCCTGCGGTTGTGTTGGGAAAGATTGACGACCGGCGAGTGTGTTCCACAGCTGTCGTTGGGGTTCAGTTTTAATTGTCGTTCTACATGCTGGTCATGGCCCCACCTCAATCGGGCCAGAATACAGTTTTGGTCTTTCCATCGCAGAGAAAATTGAGGGTCCCATTTTGCTGATCAAGACCTCATGGGGTGGCAAGTCGCTGAATTATAATTTCCGGCCGCCTTCAGCCGGCGAATACCAATTGGATGACAAACAAAAAGCGAGTGGCAAAGCTGATGAGATCAAAAAGAATGCCAGCCTCAATTACCGCATGATGAATGACGCCGTTCATCAAGTTCTGGACAACCTCAAGGACAATCACCCGGCTTATGATCCGGAAGCGGGATACGAGATCGCCGGTTTTGTCTGGTTCCAGGGCTACAACGATCAGTTTTCGGACGCCTTTCGTGACAACTATAAGGACAATATGGTCAACTTCATCAAAGACGTGCGCAAAGAGTACAAAACACCAAAAATGCCGTTCATTATTGGTGTCTTAGGCACGGGTCAGACAAAGGAGAAAATTGCTGAAAACGCTGTTTCTGTTGGCCAACGTGAAGCAGCCAAAGCTCCGGAATTCAAAGACAACGTCCTGGCGGTTGAGAGTTACACCCAATATGCCCTCGATACCCTCGAGGTTTACAATAAGGGTTGGGCCAAGCATTTCTTGGAGTGGGACACCGTTGGCAGCGACCGCCCATATCACTACCTGGGAAGTGGAAAATTCTTCGTCCGGCTTGGCGACTCCTTCGCAACGTCGATGGCCGAACTGATCGCGAAACAAAAGTAAAAATGATGACCTGCAAACTTAGAATGGTACCTGCCGCAATGATCGCCGCCGTCCTGCTCGTTCAGGCACAGCCGAGCGGTGCAGACACGGTCTATATGATCGGGAACAGCTTTACGCACAATTGCCAGCCGTACAGTGTGCCGGAGCTCGCCAAGCAGCAGTCGAAGAAGTTGACGATAGGCGCACACATAAAATCCGGATCGCCGGTGCATAACATCTGGGGGAACCCCGATAACGGGCGCGAAATCAGCGAGAAATTCGGCAAGTATCGCGAGGCGCTGACGAAGCACCAGTGGGACATCGTGACACTCCAACCGTTCTACAAACGACCGTACGGAGGCCTTCCGCAATCGACCATGCAGACGGACATTGATTCGATTCTCCTGTTCATCAAGCTGACCCGCGAGAACCCCGCAAACAAAAAGACGAAATTCTATCTCTACGCAAGTTGGCCGTTCCTGTGGACAGGCAAGCCGCTGCAAACCGCCTGGAGCACGGCCACCAAGGACGAGCTGACAACCGCCACGTCCCACCAGGGTGACTACTACGAGCATCTCACGACCCGCCTGAGAGCGCTGACCGATGCTGAGATTCACCTGGTTCCGATTCCGGAAGTGATGTGTGCGTTTGATAAGAAGATGCAAGCGGGCAAGGTGCCCGGCATCAGTTCAATCAGCGAGATCATGGGAGACAAGCTGCATCTTGACGCAGGGCTCGGCCATTACCTGGCGGGAGCAACTGTCTATGCGACGCTCTGCAGCGCGAACCCCGCAGGCCTAGTCAAACCAGAGGGCCATTACGACGGAAAGAAAGAGGGCCTATTCACGCCAGAGACACTCAAAGTCCTTCACGAGACGATCTGGCAGGTTGTTTCCAAGAATGCCTACACGGGCGTTTCGACCAAGCCGAAGCGGTAGGTCAGGTGAAACAGACTGGAACTTTATGAATAGAATCAACAAATTGAAAAACGCCACCGGAGGTTTCATGCATTTGCGATGGTTGGGACTGGCTCTCATCCTATGCGTCGTGACCGGCGCGGCCCATGCCAAGCAGGAACAGGAGCTGGAATTCCGCTTCGCCCGCATCCTCAGTGACGGGATGGTTCTCCAACAGGAGAAGCCGAGCAAGATCTGGGGCTGGGCCAAACCTGACACGCAGGTGTCCGTGACCCTGACGCAGGACGCCGCCACCGGAACCGCCGCTGTGGAGGGTGCCGGCGAAGTCTGGGTCTGCGCGGGGCAGAGCAGCATGGGCTGGGGGAATTCCAACCGAAAGGACCCGCGTCGCCGCTTCGTCGGACTTCCCTGGCATGCGCTACGTGGCGTGGCACGACTCGTGGGACAAGCCGCTCGACGATGTCCGCAGCAAGATCCGTTGGCAGGAGTGTTTGCCGGAGACTGCGAAAGGTTTCTCAGCGGTCCCTTATCTTTATGGGATGTTCCTGGACCGTTACCTCAAAGTACCCGTCGGCATCCTTAACGTCGCGCGGGGCGGAACGACGGGCGACACTTGGTTCCTGCGTGAGGAACTCGACGGCCTGCAGCATGTCACGGTGAAAGAAAGTCTCCGTAAATGCCAACGTCGCTCCGATCCGAGACCTTGGGGTGCGCGGGGTGCTCTACTATCAGGGCGAGAACAACGCCTCGTGGCAGGTCCTCCCGCAACCCTACCAAGGCAAGGCCCCCATCGAGGGCTTCATCATCGCCGGGAAGGACCGCCGGTGGTATCCGGCCAAGGCGCAGGAAAGGCGGGTCGACGGCACCTGGACGATCGATGTTTGGAGCGACCTCGTCGACGAACCGGTGGCGGTCCGCTATGGATGGGCCAACAGGCCGACCGGCAACCTCGTCGGGCGCGAGCGCCTCCTTGTCCCGACCTTCCGAACCGACGACTGGCCGATCGTCGAGGGTGTGAGCCACTCGCCGGAAGCAAAGAAGGCCTCCGACGACAAGATCAAGGCGATGCAAGAAGAAGGGGAGAAGTTCGCCCTCGACCGCAAGCTCCGGCAACTGCAGATCGACCTGCCCAAGCTGGAAACTGAACTCTACCGGGGCGACGCCAAGAAGCAGTTAGAGAGCAAACTCGCCCGGATCGAACTCATTCTGGATGAGCTGCAGAAAGATCCGTGGCTTTCGCAAAATTTAGAAAAGGCTTCCCCCACAGCGGTCGAACAGGTCAAGGCCATGCGCAATGCCTTGCGTCGAGATTCGCCACGAGATCACGCACATCAGTGCCAACCAGAATGTTTGCGCCGGGCCAAGGGGGCTGGACATGGCGGGTGGTGATTGAACCCTCTTGATAATCGTTCGAGCTTGTGCTAACGGCATATTTATTGCTACCTAATTGAGGGGCTGGTGCATCGCGATATCAAGCCGTCGAACCTCTTGCTGAAGCGCGTCAGCGGACGTTGGGTGGTGGCGGATTTCGGCGTGGTCCACGACCTGCGCATCGAGCGCGACCTGCGGCTCACCCATACCCTGGAAAGCCCCTTGACGCCCGACTATGCGCCGCCCGAGAGCCAGCAAGGTGGAGCGACGCCCGATGGTGGTTGGGATCAGTATAGTCTGGCGGTCACGCTTTGGGAGACGCTATCGGGGAGCCGTCCGGCGGGCGCGTTCCCGAAGCTGCACACCCTGTGTCGTAAGCGTCTTTAATTCGACCACCTTCCCAGAACCGCCGAATTCGTGTATTTGCGCGGGTCATGTCAAAAATATCAGACCCCGCCCCGCCCGACACTTCCTGTACCGACTTCGGTTTTGCCGAGGTCGATTTCCCCCGAGTCCCCCAGCCACGGCTCGTCGTCCGTTTCGCCGACGGGCTGCAGTTGCTGCTGTGCGATTCCAGTGATCTCGATCTCGCCGCGCAACTCATCGCCACCGTCCGCCTCATCCAACGACGCCAGGTGAAAGGAGCGACCCGATGATCAACTTCGCCAGCGCCGCCCTCAAGGTTTTCCTCGCGGTGAATCCCACCGACATGCGCAAATCATTCAACGGACTCTGCGCCATCGCACACGATCATATCGGCCAGACCCTTGCCCACGAAGCTCTCTTCGTCTTCTGCAACAAACGCCGCAACCGACTCAAAATCCTCTACTACGACAGAACCGGCCTCTGGATTGCTGCCAAACGGCTGGAGAAGGGAACCTTCAGCTGGCCGGCTTCCACCACCGGAGAAAGCAAAATCAGCCTCACCCCGGAGGCACTCCAGCTATTGCTCGATGGTGTCGATCTAAAGGGCGCGCGCATGCGTCCGTGGTATGAACGGGACGACTGAATTTATTTACTAGAAAAATAGTATTTAGAGCCGAAAAAGCTCGCCAAAGGCTCCGCCATCGTTAGCATCAAAAGCAAGCGATGACGGAGCCTTCCTCATATCAGGATCTACTCGAAAAGCACTCCCAGGTGCTTCTTCTGCTCGAAGCCGCGCACCAGGAAATCAAGCGCCAGGCCCAGGTTATCCAAGTCCCTCAGGCACGTATTTACGGCAGCAGTTCCGAACGCCTCGACCCGCTGCAAGACCAGCTCGCCTTTCCCGATGGGCTGCTGGGAAAGGCCGAACCTCCCTCCGCAAAAACATCCGAACAGGAGGAGGGGGACGAAAGCGAAAAGCAAAAAAGAACCCGCCGCACCAAGGCTGAGACCCGCCCCCGGAACATCCCGGTTGTCATCGAGAAAATCATCGAGGCGCAAGAAGTGACCGCAGAACCTGACGCATACCGCCAGATCGGGGAAAGCTACACCGACATCCTCGAAGCCCAGGCCGCACAACTTTTTTACAAGCGCACCATCGTCAAAAAACACGTCCGCATAGACGACCGCAGCGCACCACCGGTCAAGCCGCCGGCACCCACCCCACCGGTCCCCGGCACCATGTTCGGCACCTACCTTGCCAGCCTCATCGTTTGTGAAAAATTTTGCGACAGCCTGCCCTACTATCGCCAGAGCCAGCGCATCGAACGGCTCTTCGACTATGAGATCAGCCGTAGCACCCTCAACGCCACCGCATTTAGCGTAGCCAACCTGCTCACCCCGGTAGTCGGAGCCATCCGCGCCGAGCTTCTCGACTCCGAGGTTTTGCAGATCGATGAATGGAGAGGAACGACATAGACAGGAGCGAACGCGACGTGCCCCGGAGGGGTGCGACCGGCGGGGAGCATCAAACCCCCATCGACTACCTCTCCCCCGGCAAAGGCAGCACCGCCCAAGGCTACCTTTGGGTTTATCGCGCGCCCTCGACGAACACCGTTTACTACGACTGGCAGACCGGACGCAGCTTGGAATGCTTGCTTGAAGTCCTCGGCTACGAACTACGGAAACTTTACGAGCAGATCACTGCAGCGGATCATCCCCTCATCCTTCCCAAGAGTAAACTCGGTGAAGCGCCCACCTACGCTTGTAACCAGCGAGAAAAAATCGAAGCCATCCTCACCGACGGTCGCTACGAGCTGGATACCAACCTCGTGGAGAACGCCATCCGCATCACCAAGCTAGGTGCGAAAAACTATTTGTTCTTCGGCAGTGCCGAGGCCGGGAAACAGAACGCCATCCTCTACACCCTGCTGGAGAACTGCAAAATCCACGGCCTCAAGCCCGAGATCTACCTCAGCGAAACCATCGAAGCGATCAACCGCCTCGGCCCCGACCCCTCGGCAGAAGAGATCGCCGCCCTGCCCCCGGCACGGATCGCGGCCCAACGAAAAACTGTAGCTGAAGCTGAAGCCGAACCAAAAGCCGCATAGACTCCAGCGTCCGCCATCTTCGCACACCGCGCCCAAAATCCAACGAGGACAATTTTAGGACGCTTACCTTTGCGGGTGCAGACGACGTGCCAGTCCGCAGTCCGGTTGCCCCCGCTCCAGTTGTCATAGCGGCACAGGTGGACACCCATGGATACGCCGGTCGCGATTTTCGCCTCACCGACGTCTATGGCGAAGTTGTCCGCGGGATCTTGGCGTAGCCGGGCAGCGCCCGGTTCGATTGCGGAATTGCTAGATTTGAGATCGATTGTGTTTAATCAAACTCCCCTTCGCGGAAGCCAAGGGTTCGGGAATTCTCCGAAACCACCCGGCGGGTGGTCTCGGAGAAACCGGCTTCGTTTTCGACTTCGATTTCGAGAGTCACTTTCGCTTTGGAACCATAGATTGCGGTCAGATGCTGGAGGACTTCATCGACGACCTTTTGGGATGATGAGCTGACCTTAAGAGGGTCGAGTTCGATGCTCCCAAAGAAGCGTGTTTTCTTCTGATCGACGGGAGGGTCGATATCTGGAAGGTCAGGGTCTCCGGGTATTGTCGTGCCTCCATTAACCGGATCCGGAATGGTGTCACCGCCACTTGGTTTGGATGGTTTGACGCTGTCAATTTGTGCCGTGGCAATGTCTGGCTTGATGAGAACGCTTTCGCCCAAGGTGACCATTGCCGGAGGATGGGTGGTGGCGAGTCCTCGATATTGTTCGGCATCCTCGTCATAGGTCTCGGCATAGCCGAAGAACTGACAGAGTAGCGATCCGTCTCCAAAACCGCTCCGGATGGCATCGACAAGAAGATCCTGACTGAGCAAAACCGGCAAATAGAGATAGGTTCCGAAGGCGTTGGCCACGTCACGTGTTGTGATGTGGTTACGCTTTCCCCAGAGGTAACGCTTGAGTTCGCGCTCTAAATTAAAGGCGCTGAACTGCTTATAAATGAGATCTTTCGCTTGAAGGGAGGTGAGGGCCGCCCGAACTTTGTCCCCTTTTCCGGGGCAGTCGACACGATCCCAGCTCAGCACGCTCGAAATTGCGTCTTTGATACGCGGAACAAGAACCTTCGACCATGTGTCACCCAAAACAGTCGTCATCGTGTTTTGGTATTCGGTGACTCTGGACGTCACTTGGCTTTTATCGTGGTTCCCCAGTTCCAGATTTTCTTCATCTTGTTTGATGCTCTTCCAAGCGAGCCACGAGGCCGCAGTGTCCCGGAGACGGCTCAAATGAGTTTCATCTGCTGCCAAGAAAAAGAGGCCGTTCCGGTGGGTTCGGGGCCTTTTGGCCGATTGAAGAATGAGTTCTTCAGCGAGGTTTTCCGCTTTGCAGTTTGTTGAGGTTTTGGATGCCGCAGCCGAGGGCGGTAAGATGATCAACCGGGTTCCAATTTCATCCGGGATGTCGGCAGGGATCCTGGCAAATTGGGTCCCATTCGGGAAAACGGAACGTCCTTCCCATTTCCGAAGGGCCCTGATGATTTCATCGTCGAGATCATCGCTCTCGCGGAAATCCTTGGTGCGGTCTGCTGCAAGTCTCGTGATGCTAGGTTGCAGCGCGAACCATGAGCGCGAGCTATCCCGGTAAAGGTAAGTGGCCTTATCAGCAAGGCGGCGCAGAGCATCGCCGAACTTCTCCGGATTTTCTCCAGGCTGCACACAGGCGAGGAGTAGGTGTTCATTATCGACCCCTCGGTTTGCTCCGTGAGTTGGCGTTGCCGCCATGAAAATCGAGCGGGCGACCCGGCGGCAGGCTGAATATTTTCCAAGTCCCGGATTGTCGTTGTCGATCACCTGGGCAGCGGCGGCCTGTCCATCAATGTCCGAACTAATGACGCTGGCCCAGTTCCCGCCAGAAGGGAGGACCTCGTTAATGATGTTGGTGACCCGGCCACTGTCCAAGGGAACCGAGGCGGGCATAATGAGTAGGTTCTTGTCATCACGTTGCCAGAGTTCGGAAATCACGGCCGCCATGAAGCGGAGGACCCCCCGGGTTTTTTGGAATTTCTCCAAGGTTGACCAAACGGCATCCAGCTTGTCGAAGAGTTCGGGGTGGATCGGGTAGCATGCTTCCAGTTTTCGACGGTATTCCTGCTCTGAAGTATTGGAAGGGAAGTTGCCGCGCTTGGAGGTGTAGAGATCGTAGAAAGACTTCACGACAGCATCACGAGCCGGGTAGTCGATGTGACTGTCAAAAAGTCTGCGCCTCACAATCTCGTAGCCTTCTTCGGTTCGAGTCGGTTGCCAGGGGGTCGCGACTCGCTGAAAAAGGTTGGAGAGTTGAGAAAAAGCCGCTTCTCCCTTTGGTCCGCCCATCTCGATGCGTGAAGCCGGAAGACTGGCGACAACGAGCGCAGTCGGAACGACCTTGGCGGCCTCGGTGAGGGATTGGGCAAAGCCAAAGTTGGATTCAAAGCTTCCCCCGGCTAATCCGTCTTGATCGATGGTTTCCCGAAGGTAAGCGACCCATTCATCCAGGAGAATCAAGCAAGGCCCCGCATCCCGCATGAGTTGCGCGAGGACTTCGGCTCCCGGATTGGTTCCACTCTCATCAGATGTGCGGATTGTTTCGTAGGATTTGGATCCGCCGAGTTGCCAGGCGAGTTCACCCCAGAGAGTGTTCACGGTCGTGCCATCTTCCTTATGGCGGGGCTGGTTGACTCCCAGTTGATGACCCGCGATGACGACACGCTTTGCGATTGGGGCATTTGCGATCTCTGTTTTCTGCAGGAGGGGATCCATGCCAGAAAGAAGAGTCGATTGGGTGTCACTGAAGAGGTGATAAAGGGCGAGGAGGGAGTGAGTCTTTCCGCCACCAAAGTTCGTTTTCAGCTCGATGACCGGACTGCCGCCATTGCCGGTCAGTCTGATCAAGGCTCGCCTCAGAAGATCCTGAAGACCGTCGGTGAGGAAAGTTCGGGCGAAGAAATCGACGGGTTTGCCATACTCCGCTGTGGCTTCACCGACATGCACGGCATGGAGGTCCGCCACAAATTCCGACTCCAGGAAATTTCCCTTGGCGACATCAGAATGGGGGACAATGACTTCCCGCCATGGTTTGAGAGCCGCGAGGGGAGTGCCTTCCATGGTGGCGGCCTTCCGGACATCGATGCGGGCTTCTTCCTGGAACTGCACCCGCATCACGGACTTGGCCATTTCGCGAAGCTTGGTCGCTACCTTCTTCTCATCGATGGCATCGGCCACCCGCGCCAGGTTATCGAGGTCCCGGTAAGTGTCCTCATAGCTGAAGGGCACCTCATGAGCGAAGCGGTTTCGCACGTGATTTGCCTCCTGCACGAGCGAGCGGATATGGCTGCGTTCATGTCGGTCAAATGAGGGAGAAAAAAGTGATCCCCAGAGCTTCATCATCACCCGGAGAAGTCCCTGAATGTCCCAGTGAATCGTGCCATCCACCACACGAAGCTCACTTTCTTCGATGGCCAATGCGACCTCTCTTTTACGGGGTCCTTTGTCCGCTTCCGTGAGGATCTCTTCGACCCAGGGTTGCAGAACAGATTTGAGTTCATCGAGCCCTGAGGAGATGCGTTGTCGGTTTGAAAGTGCCATGGAAGGGTGGGCGGAATTGAAAGGGAAAGAGGGCTATCCGGGTTGCCCTGACCGCAGCATATAGATCATATTCCAAATCCGGTCTGACTCACCCCGTGCGATCACTTGCAGCGGAGTAGAGCCTTCAAAACCCTTATTCGGTTCCTTCAGCCAAGCGAGAACCTCGTTTTTATCCTGATTGAGTTCGGCCAGGGCATCGAAGAGCCTTTTGAGTTCGGTGAATTTCAGTTTTGCAGGCTGGGCCGCTTTCGTGCCACTCCCCCAGCTGACAATGGATCGCGGCGAATACCCGGATAATTCGACCAAAGCATTTTGGTTGAGCCCAAAATCCGTCTTGAGTGCTTGGATGATCGTGGCTGTTTTTGACGATCCTGCTTGGCCAAGCGAAATGGCCTTCTTTGGGTTTTGTGATTTGGTCGTGCTCATGATTTGGCTTCGATTGTTTGTTCTAAAAAAGGTAGCGAGAAATCCGAGGTCACGCAATAAGTAACGCAAATTTGCGTGCTTACTTACCATTCCTTCCCTTGTTTTTGGGGAGTTTGTCGCCCTCGAAAATAAGGGCGGAGCTCCCTTTTTGGAGATTTTCAGGGAAATAAGCCACGTTGGCTCCTCCTTTGTGAGCAAAGGAAGGGATGATGACGCCCTCAGCTCCAGCGGCCATCGCTGATCGTCCGAGGGCTTGGCCGAGAGTTTCGAATCCCTTTCCCTGCAAGGCTTCCCAAACTTCACTGCGGAGTTCTTTCAGAGTGATATTCAGTTTTCGGCGGATTGTCGGGTCTCTCAAATCGAGAACTCGATCCAACTTCAGGCAGATCACAACCAGAATTCGCGGCGTTCGCACCGTAAAGCCGAATCGCTTCGCGTAGGCTCCCGATTCTCTGAGAGTCGTTTCCTCGCTAAGGCTCCCATAAACCACTGGGAAGGTCTTTTTAAAGTTGAGCCGACTTCCTCGTAGGAATGCCCCTCTCCCGCTTAAAATATCCTCCTTACTCGGGTAATCGATAATTTGGAAGCGGGTGAAGTCTCCTTCCCATGGGAGAAACCAGTCATCGGAATGTTCTTCAAGGAGATCTTTTAGCTCTTTGTATCGTGGGTTGGCCTTCATCGCTTACAGGTTCAAATCGGTTTGAGTGGGTTCCTGTTTCTGCGCGGGCAGGTTGCTGGCGAGGTCGGCGTAGATGGTCCAGTTACTGATGAGTTGGTTGTAGGCCTGGGCTTCCTTGCTCCAGCCGTTCTGATCGGAGGTGGTGAAGAGGCGGTAGCAGAGCTGGCGGGCCTCGGCGGCTTGGCTGTTGGGGAGCTGGGCAATGATATTTGCGCAGTCCGTGTCTCCGCTGATCTCGGCGAGACGGACGAGGTGATGAACCACTTCCCAGACTGTGCAATTGGCATCTGTTTTCGGTGACCAGTTCGCAGGAAGTTCTTCAGGCCTAAAGATGCGGACCTTGCCTTTTCCAGACTCAAGAATTCCGGCGGCCACCACGCTATCGACCGAGACATTGATGCCATTGGCGATGGTTTCCGCATCTCCATATCTGCCAACTGAGAAGGCGTTCTGGTCGAACCAGCGGCAGGCAAAGCGAGTCTCGTGATCCATGTCCGAGACCTGGCCATCGAGGTTTCTTGAAAGCTCATGATTGATGAGCTGTAGTGCCTCGGTGACTGTCATTGGCTGACCATCGCCTTTGATGACATTGGCGTGGCGGGAGAAAATGGCAATACCGGGACCGATGGCGGACTGGGGAAGGTCGACAGGAGTGAGATTGGCATGCTGGAGTTCGGCGAGGGCAGAGGGGAGTTCTGTTTCAAGGAGTTCGATGAACTCGCGCTTGGTGATACTTTCAGCATTTTTAGGCCGTTGGCGGCAAACGAGGACGATGGAGGATGCTAGGGCATTCGTCCCTGAACTGATCATGCGGTTTGCTAGTTCAGTGCGCATCGGCCAAGTGCCAACAATCGAAAATCCAGCTTGCATGAGAGCTCCAAGAAAAACTGCCCAACCTGTTGAAACCAGACCTTCATTTTTAATCTCTGCTTGCTTAAACGCGTAATAGATTGCTGCCGGAAATACCGTGCTTGAGTTCTCAGCCCATCGCTCAGCTACGTCAGTCATCCCCTTAAGAAAGAAATTTTCTGCCGCTGTTTTGCTTCCTTGACGATAGGGAGAAGCAATCAGCTCTTCATCTTTTGGAACGAGGATGCCTCTAGTCGCAGCTGGAAAAACAGACCGCAGAGTCTTTCGTAGCCATACATAGAAAAAATCGGAAAGATCAGCATAGCCGATGTTGTCGTAGTAGGGCGGATCAGAGGAGATGACGGTTCCGGGTGCAATCGGTCGTACAGAGGCATTTTGTTGAGTCACGATTCCTGGTGATCCACTTCCTAAACGTTTCAAAACTTTGACTAGAGTTGGTAGCGAGGTGCCAAAATCTCCAGCAGCTCCACCAAAAACGTTGTTCTCTGCATAGTCCCAAAGCATTGGAATGGCCTGCCGACTAAAAAGATTTCTTACCTGAGTTTTAGTGTTTTCCCAACGGTTGAGCGAATTGCAGATATCAGAAAGCCTACTTACTCCGAAAGAAAGATAAAGCGCAACTGCATCGGAGTATGCTTGGGATCCAGTGCCTTGTTGTTCCAAAGGCGTTGAGTCTACGGTCAGTGAAGAGTTGACACAGTGTTTTGTGATTTGCTGACGAGACTCATCAACAAGATCTGAGAACGAAGTGAGAGCGACAAGCTGGCGGTTGGTGAAAATATTACTGTAGAGCGGCATACCGTAGTCGGGCGGAGAGAACCAACGTGGGTTAATTGGCATTGGCTCATCAGGTGTCCATTTTGGTTTTTGTTCTGTTGTGATTCTTGAGTGTAACTCGTTTGAAGGTAAATAAACGCGTTCTCGCTTTCCTTCACAAACGACTGCCATCAATTCTGATTTCATTCTGCCTTCGCGGCCATTCATTTTAACGTGCTTATCGTTGAGCGGAACACTTGATAAAACACAAGTGAAGTTCGCTCCTCGACCGCTTTTTGTTCCATTATCGACTGCTCCTTTTTTCTCCGGCGAAGGGTTTCCAATCCGAATATCGAATCGGTAATCCCCATTTTCTATGATCGGCTCCACATACGCCTCCTTGCCTTTTTTCTTTGAAAGCCAAAAGGATGAGACGAGCGGAACATGTTTCCCATTGAGAGCTGGGTTCGGGCTGGGGACGGTTCTGGCCCAGAGCCAGGCGATGACGGTGAGTTCGTCACCCGATTTGTAGCCTTTGTTGACGAGGTCGGGGCGTTCATCGAGAAGTTCCTTAGTGAGGGTGTAGGGTGGATAGAGGTGCCCAATGCGTTTCTTCGCTTCCTCCCGCATCCAATTTCCGTAGTAGCGAACATCCTCAGCCAGACCCTGTGCTCCTTTCCAGATAGTAGCGGCCTTTTCTTCCTTTGTCTTCTCCTGCCACTCCGGATTGACCGGCGGCATTCCGGCAAACTTCGGTGGGATTTCGATCATGGCCTTGTTGATCAAGACGGCCACGGGATTGAGGTCGGAGGCGTGGGCCTCCATGCCAAGGCGTTGGGCTTCCAGAGGAATGGCACCGCCCCCAGCGAAGGGATCGAGCACTGGTGGCATAGGCGTATCTTCCGGCTTGCCATTGCGGAGGCACTCCCGCAGCCAGGTTTTTTTAATTTCCCGTCTGGCCCGGTTCAGAACTTGCTCATTGGTGGTATTTTCCCAGATGACGAGTTCCTTCACCAGGTCATGAAGGCGCTCGCGCTCTTTCTCGATGAGTCGCTCCTTTAGACGCGGGGAAAGATCTTTTTCCCCTTCCGGCTCCCTGAGAAGCTCCCTTTCCGTGGCCTCCGCCCGGCCCTTGTCCTTGATGAGTTCATCGACGTAGCCGGAGGGATCATCCACCAGCTGACAAAAAAGCACCGACCGAGCCGCCGCCAAAGGCCGTCGTGCCCACCAGAGGTGCAGAGTTGAAGGGTGCCCGTGCCGAATGGACTTCTCCCGGGCACAGGCTTCATTGATCTCCTTCAGTGGAATGGAGACCTCGATGAGTTTTTTGGTGTAGGGCGCGGACATTGGGTAATCAGGAGGATTTTTTCTTGGCGGCGTTTTTTGGAGTGCGGCCCATGTGGTAGGCCCTCCGCTGCTCGATGAGATCGCTGGATGCCGGAGTGAGGAAATCATCCTCGGGGGAGTCGCCGAGATAGACCTCAACTTCGATGGTTTCGGCGACCCGGGGAGTGTCATCTGTCGCAGAAGTGGCAACGATGATGTCGAAGGAACGATTTTCGGTGGGAGTCATTTAGGTGTTTTGATTTGATGCAGAGCTAACTGGGGTATTTTTTGGTGGGGAGATGTTCTCCGATGTGGCCGATGAAGAGTTGTGAACCGACTGGGGTGAAGTAGATACGCTTTCCTTTGGTCAGGTTGAGGTGCCATCCGCAGAAGTGGGTTTCCCCAGCGTTTTGCGAGAAAGTGTAGCGGGATTCGAATTGATCTCGGGTGCCGGAGGTCGTTGGGCGGCAAGGGCGGGCGAAGGCTTTGGCATCGAAGGGGGTAATTCCTGCTGCGGCAACTCTTTCCATGTCATGAAGCCGGGTGACGATGCGGTGGAGGTAGGCACTTTGTTCAAGGAGTTGTTTTTCGACGGAGCTGGACAAGTCGAGATGGGGGAAGAGTTCGGCGCGGCGCTCCCAGAGTTCGGCGGGCGAGGTGAGGGAGCGGAAGCGTGCCGTAAGCCACGGTTGGTGGTGAGTGTAGTGATCGAGAGTGGCGAAGTTTGGGAGGGTTTCTTCTTCGATGAGGATTTCGTCCTCATCATCGAGAGCTTCGATGGTGATGGCGAAGGTGGGAGCTAGCCAGTCGGTGTGATGGAGGCTGACGAGGGCTGAGTCGAGGAGGTAAGCGGCCTCAAAGGCGGCACTTTGTTCCCCGCAGAAAGAGACGCTGCAATCTTCGCGCTTGGCGAGGGCGGTGGTGTCGGAGGGGAGGAGGAAGGGGGCCTTGTCGGCGAGGGTAAGCAGGAAGCCTCTCTCCTCAACTGTGGTAGTCGGGGAGTCCACCCAATTGACAATGGGGAAGTCATCGGCGAGTTCGTGAAGGTAAAACTCCTCGGAGATGCGGAGACCGGGTCCGAATCCGTGGGTGGGGGCTACCCTGAGAACCTGAAGAAATTGGGTCATGCGTTCACCCGCAGAGATTTGATTCGGGGCGAGGGGGCTGGTGGAGCGATCGTTGAAGACGAGATCGGGGGCGCTCATTTTTTGCGGGAGTGGCTGGCTGGGATGAGGAGCTTGCGCAGGGCCTTTTCGCTCTGGTCGAAGAAGCCATCCGGCCAACGGTCGAGGCGTCCGTTTTCATCAATCTGCGGGGAGGTGACGGTGGTGTGATTTGAGTCAGCCTCGATTTGACGTTCGAAGTAATGGAGGGCGACATCTCCTGGCGTGATGAGCTTTTCGTGGACGGCGAGGCGCAGGCCATTGAGGATGTGATCGCTGTGGGTCTCGAGGATGATTTGTAAGTCTGAGGAGGTGGCGAGCGCGAGGAGGCGGCCAATTTGCATCTGACCATGGGGATGGATATGAGCCTCGGGATTTTCGATGAGGAGGAGAGATCCCTGTGGGGCCCCGAGGGCGAGGGTGATGATGGGGAGAAGGTATGAGAGGCCGAAGCCGACATTGGTGGCGCGGTAGCGATTGGTCTCGCCGCGACCGGTTTGGAAGGCGTAGTGGAGGCTGACGCGGTCGAGCGAGGAATGAGATTCGGCGTAGAGTCGGGTGCCGGGGCTGATTTCGCCAAGCCAGGCTTCGACCTGATGGCGGAGCTGTGGACTGCTGGCGTCTGGGTGTCGCACAGCTTCGTTTACGACCTCGTTTTCGCCGTATTCGCTGAGGAACTGGGCGGCATATTCGCCATCGCGCCCGAGTTGGTGGTGGATGCGGACTTGGGAATTGGAGGTCGGGAACGAGGTCTGAGGGCCGGTGCGTTCGGCGCGGAGGTAATGGAGCTTATCGGTGAAAATTCCGTGATCGGTGGGGATGGATAAAGAGGCCTGGTTGGAGTTGACGAATTCGTCGAGTTGCTTGTCGAGGGTGAACTGGAGAGCAAGCGGGCCTGTGGTTTTTCCGAAAGTTAATCCAAAGGTAATTTCTTCAGTTTCGGCTGCTTCCCAGAGGATATCTTGGGGGGTTCCGAGACTGGTCCAAGCACCGTTGCGCACAAGCTGACCGAGGGGTGGCGTGTGTTCCCGGTGGGATTGGTGCATCAGGAGAAGGCTCTGGATACAAGTGGACTTTCCCATGCCATTGAGACCGGCGAGCATGTTGACACTGGTAAGGGAGAGATCGAGATCCCGGATGCACTTGAAGTTGGAGATTTGGAGAGATTCGATCATGGCGTGAGGAAGTTCTGGAAGAGTTCGTTGATCTTATCGAAACGGCGTTGGACCTGGGAGGCTCCGCCGGTTGCTTGCGAGATGGAGCCTCGGAAATCAGGTTCTTTCATGAGTTCAGCGTAGGCCGCCATGAGGGATTCCCGCTGTCTGATGAGATAGGCGGCGTCGTCATCGGTGAGGCGGGCTAATCCGTGGGAGACTGATTCGAAGAGAGCCTTGCTGATGGGATTCATGCGGCTGTTTGGGCCATCATATTTGCGAAAGGCGTATTTTCCGAAGATGGCATTGGCCCGGTCCATGGCGCGATAGAATCGCTGCTCCAAGGCATCGAGCGCTTGGTCGGAGAATTCCTGGGGATCGTCCAACCGAGCCATCGCTCCGTTGATAAAGCTGTCGAGGTCCTTTCCCTTGTATTCATGGGGAGGAGTGAGTTCGAAGGCGAAGAAGCGGCAGATGCATTCACGATCAGCCATTCTTTTGTCTCCAATTTTGCCTTTGGTCGCACGTTGGAAAGGGACGGAGCCCACCATTTTGAGGATGAACTCACGGACCCTGGGGCCATTGATGGCGTTACGAATTTCTTGGGCAGAAAGCGGTAGGCCGCCGGTGTTAATCCTCTTGAAGACATTGAACTTCACTTGCATGGGAGTGCCCGGCTGAATTAGAAAAATGGTGAGTTCAGTCTCAAGGATTCGGCGCTGAAGATTTCGAGGAAGATCGTCAAATGTCTTGCCTTCAAAATCTTCAAGAAATTCGAGACCCCGAAGGCGCAGACTTTGCTCGACAACAAATTTGTTGATCGCAGTGAGTCTTTGAAGTCCATCGACAACAAGCCAGTAGTCCTCGTCGGTCGCATCGACATAGAATGCGGGAAGTGGAATGCGGATGAGGATTGACTCGATGAGTCGGCTCTTTGCTTCGTCGGTCCAGACTTCATTGCGCTGAAAATCGGGCGCGAGGTTGATCTCCCCATGCTCCATTCTCTTCGCGATGATATCGATGGATGGCGTTTTTCGCTCGACTCGGATTTTTTCAGGATCGTAGGGATCTCCGAGAATACCGATGGGATCGATGGTTTCGGTTTCATCGACCCCTTCCGGGATGTCATCGTCGATTTCAGATGGTTTGTTGGCTTGGATAGGCATGGCGTTAAATTGGTTGGGCTGAAGTTAGGGGTAAGGATGTTTGATGAAAAGACCTGAGATTCGGTCTCAAGACTTCGGGGTTCATAAGGTGTTGATCTTAATTTTGAAGGTGGTGGCCTCGAAGGGGATGCCGTCTTCGAAACCTTCTCTGCTGTAAATAGGTTCACCGGCTTTTCCTTGATCAACTGGGACGTAGGCCAGGATCCACTGCTCGGGATTGTTGAGGGCGCAGACGAGTTCGTTTCGGGTGAGAAAGATGGTCTCGGCGGATGGGTGACGGGCTTTCACTTCCAGAAATCGGAGCTGCCCGGTTTCCCCATCACGGGACTCGATATCGTATCCACGGTTCTCGTGTGAAATATCAACGGGCCGATTTCCGAGAGAGATTTCCTTTTCCATCACGGCAGCCATGGCTGCGAGTTCTGAGGTCTTGGTGTCTTTAACAACTGAGGATGATTCTCCCGGAAGGTTTTGGCTAAGAAGCGAAGCGGGAATGATCAAAGCTCCTCCGACCATGACGGGAGGGAGGGCCGTGATTTGCTTTTCCTGTTCGATCTCCTTCATGCGGAGGGAGAGACGGTCGGAGAGTTCTTCGACTCGGCGGTGGGCAATCGTGGAGTTGAGTTTTCCGGGAGATTTTCCGGCCCGCTCTTTGAGTTCAAGGTCAGTGGCCCGGTTGTCCCAATAGGAAATCTCGCGGGTGAGACGGCTGTAAACCTGATCTCGCGTTTTGTTCAGGTAGTGTTCGCGACGGGTGCGGACGTGAGCGAGGTGCTCGGGAACCAACTTTGAGATGGCATAGCGGCGGGCTTGGGATTCCAGGTCGGTGGCCAACCAATCCAATTCGAGGAACTGCTGAAGTTCTTTCTGCTCCTCTTCAGTGGGGCTTTGGTAGTCTAGGTAGGGAGCCGTTCCGGCGTGGCTTGGTTCACTGTTTTGCGAGATCTCTACAAACTGGAGCTTCTGAGAAAGGATGCGCTGATCTTTGCTCCCAGGGCGAAGCTTCCGCCCATCGGCAATATCACTGGAAATGTAGAAAAGAACGCGGGGTTCCTCGGTGCGGTTATGTGGATCGATCAGAATACTACCCTGGCGAAGGAGATCACGATGACCTTCAAGGACGAGATCGATCACTGAATCCAACAACGGATGACCCGGCGCGACCAGGGCCGCAGGTGGTTTTTCATCAACGCGGATCAGTTCTTTGTGAAAGGTGACCCGTTCGTAGCTTTTGAGCACAGGGGCTCCACGGCCGATGACTCGATCCCGCCTCCTAATCTCTGCCGGAACATTCCGAATTTCGTAGCGATTGGCTTCTTTTTGGGAAAGACGGCCACCGTATTTAATGAATGCTGAACGGAAGAAACCCCCGATGTGGTGAGGCTGGAGTTTCAATGTCTGGGCCCGCTCCATATCATCGCAAAGGTCCCGAATATGGGTGTCGTTGAGGCCCTCGTTTCCAAGGGAGCGCTCATCGATCAGCTCCTGAAGATGTTCCTTGCTGAATTCATTCTCGATGGTTTCGTTGAGGTATTCCTTGGCGGATGGATCGTCTGCACGGCGCACGGCATCGATGAGCAGTTCACGGAGGCTTCGTTCCTTAAACAACTCACCGAGGACATCGAAAACAGCTCCATTGAGGGATTCGCATTCTTGCTCGAGCTTTTGAAGAAGGCGTAGAAAAACATCGGCCTCACGAGTCTCTTCAGCGATGAGGTTCCAGAGATAGCATTCCTCGCGCTGTCCAATCCGGTGAATACGACCGAAACGCTGTTCCAGCCGGTTTGGGTTCCAGGGCAAATCGTAGTTCACCATGAGGTGGGCACGTTGGAGGTTAATTCCTTCTCCTGCCGCATCCGTCGCTAGAAATACGAGGACGTCAGGATCATTGGTGAACGATTCCTGAATCGCTCGCCGATGGTCACGGGGTGTTTGCCCGTGAACAGTGACAACCGCCTCATCAGAGCCGTAGTAAGAAGTCAGCTTTTCTTCCAGGTAGCGAAGGGTATCGCGGTGCTCGGTGAAGATGACGAGCTTCCGGCGCTTCCCGGAATCATCTTTAGTGATGCCATCGAGAGCTTCTGAAAGCGCGACCCACTTGGTGTCTTTTCCGCTTCGTAGAACCCCTGCAGCCTGCTTCTCCAGGCCCTTGAGAATTTCAATTTCCGCTTCAAGCTCGGCGATGGTCATAGCTGCTGTCGCGAGATCGACGACGCGCTCTTCAGCATCCTCCATTTCACCCTCTGGGCCGTCTTCCAGGTTATCGATGTCCTCATCAGACAATGTAAGATAGAGAGGGGATTCGACGCGGTAGTCGGCTCCACGCTTGAGAAGTCTCTCTTCACGGACCCGTTTTTCGAGACGTTCCTTTCGACGTTTGAGGCTCTGGAAAATTGCGGCGGGAGAAGATGCCAGACGACGCTGGAGAATGGTCAGGGCAAAGCCGACAGTGCCTTTTCGCCCCTTATCGAGATTGTCCGCCCGGTTAAATTCCTCCCGAACATATTGGGTGACATCGGCATAGAGAGCCGCTTCTTCGCCAGACAGCTGGAAGGGAAGGGTTAAGGCATGCCGCTTCGGGAAAAGAGGCTTCCCGTCCATCGTGACGAGCTTTTCCTTCACCATCCGACGCATCAGGTCGCCAGTGTCCTGAGTGTGCGCAGAATCGCGGATCTTCCCCTCGAATCGATCACCATCCAGAAGCGATAAAAAAAGCTGGAAATCTTGCTCCTTACCATTGTGCGGAGTGGCGGTGAGAAGAACAAACTGCCGGGTATGTTGGGAGAGAAGTTTGCCGAGCTTGAACCGCTTGGTTTGCTTCAGCTCATTGCCAAAGTAAGACGCAGACATCTTGTGCGCCTCATCGACGATCACGAGATCCCAATCGATGGCTTTGAGCTTCTCCTGCACGTCCTCATTTCGCGAGAGCTTGTCGAGACGACAGAGACAAAGGTCGTGCTCCAGAAACCAGTTTCCGGACCGCGAGGATTCCAGCCCATCGGTGGTCATAATATCGAAAGGGAGCGAGAATTTTTGATCAAGCTCGTCTTGCCACTGTTCGACGAGTCCCCCAGGAGTCACGATGAGACATTTGGAAATGTCGCCTCGAATGATCAGCTCCTTGATCAGGAGGCCGGTCATGATGGTCTTCCCGGCTCCAGGGTCATCCGCCAGAAGGAACCGAAGAGGCTGACGGGTCAGCATTACCTCGTAAACCGCCGTGATCTGGTGGGGGAGAGGCTGAATGTTGGAGGTATTGACCGCCACGTAGGGGTCGAAGAGATGGGCCAATTTGATTCGCTGCGCTTCGGAAGCGAGTCGGAAATCCTGAGCGTTTGCGGTGAAGCTCAAGGGGCGCTTTCGTGTTTCGCAGGAGATCTTCCGCTCATCATCGCGGTAGATGAGCCTGGAACTGGTATAGCCGGAACCTGTCTGGTAGGTGATCTCCGCGCAATCACCGAAGAGTTCATGGCTCTTCACCGTGACCAGCTCTCCAGCCTCGATTCCCTCCAATCGATCCCCAACCTTGATCACTTCCAACTTCATGTTGGGAGAATTAGCAGGAAAAATGTGATTGTTAAGTAACTCTGTCATACATACCGTTACTTAAAAGTAACGAATGACGATCCGGCAGCTTCTTTCCAGAGGCTTCTCTCTTGAGAAGCTCAATTCCTTCCTCAGCGTTGCCCAGTCTCCAAGCATCACGGCGGCTGCGGACGGCAACCAAAGCCGCCGAAGCTTGATGAGCAGGCAGATTAGCGAGCTTGAAAAGACTTTAGGGGCAGAGCTTTTCTACCGGGATAAGAAAAAACTGATCCTCACCGAATTCGGTCGAAATTTTGCTCTCGCAACGGTGACCTACTTCAATGAAGTCGAGGATCTTCTGGCTGTTGAAAACAAAGAACAGCGGGTTCTCAGGATCGGTGCCGGGGAGTCATCCCTTGAAGCTTTGGTGTTTCCAAAACTCAAAAATCTCCGAAAGAAATTCCCACAGACCCAGTTTGATTTTGTTTCACGGTCCACGGCAGGCATTTTGGATTCCATACGGTCGGGTGAGCTTGATGCTGGTATCGTTCGGTCTGATATTCGCAAAGCCGGTTTTAAACTCTTCGACTGCGGAACGCTCGATTTCGTCTGCGTCGCGAGAAGAGATTTCCATCGACGGGTTGATTCCTGGAGTCTGGGTCAATTTTTCGCCCGTGCTCCCATCGCCACCATCAGCGGCAAGGGCCAGTTTATCTCGAGCTTCCAGCAAATCTGTCGAGAGATGGAATTGAATCCCCGGATCGAGGCAAAAGCAGGGAGTTTCGGGCAGGTCAGAGACCTCATCGTCGGTGGCTGTCCAGGAGGAATTTTACCCAGGGCGATGGCTGACAAGCTGGACGCTACTGCTTTTATTCAGTTAGAGGAACCAGCTCTCGGTCAACTGGAGAGAAAACTCTCTCTGGTCATTGACGAGCGAGTCGTAAGAGTAAGGGACGGGATGGAGCAAAAATTACAGAGCTTTATCTCAATCATCATGAATCATTGAGGATCCTTCAAGGGTTTCGCAACTTCTTCAGACCACAGACTAAATCAGGCTGACTGAGAAAGGCGCTGAGCTTGCCGAGTTGGTCAGTATTGAACGAATGGAAGAAGGAAAAACCAGAGAATTGAAAGGTTTCTGGCTCCGATCATTTGGTTTCAGAGAAGAGAGCACCTTTATTTGCACGATTCAAGTTGCTGAATTATTGGGCCTTTCGGCGAGAAAGCTTGAACCAGAGTCCGCCAAAAATCAGGGCACCGATCAGGATTACGAGCCACTTCGATGACGGTTCTTTCCAAGAAGATGATTCGTTGCTTTTGAGGTTTCCCGGCCGCGACTGGGGTGTCGCTGTGGGTGCGTGCAGTCCGGGGTGGACTCGGTTTGCGGGGCTCGCGGGGCGCGGAGTTTACGAATTCGAGATATTCAGCGGTGTTATCTTGCATCCGGGGGGGGAGTCGTGGTCTGACCATTCTCGAGCCAGAGCCTCAAATTCTGGGGCGAAGAATTCGTCCCCGGTAATCGTGCTAAAAACTGAATGCACGAGTCCTCGATCTTCAAAGTTCGATGAATCCATATTTTGTCGCATCCTCGCGACAACAAGTTCGGTAATCTCTTGTTCCTCTTTATCCTGTTCTCTGAGACAGACAAGTTGACGGTATTCGTGCCTTCACGTTGCATTCCTATTTTCAAGCTGTTCGGTGGCTCAAAGCGTTTTGGTGAACGGACCAGCCTCCTTCGTCGGGTCATTGTCAGAGCGGGCGGGCTGGCGCGACTCCTGCTTCCATGGCCATTTGACTGCGGCTTCGCCTTGCCCTGCGGGCACTCCTCCGGGGTGTCTATCTCCGCTTCGCTTCGATTCACAACATCTGAAATCCGTCGCCGTGCCTTTTCGGGGTGGTTGCCTTCCCCGAACTCTAGTCGCTCATTCGCGCTGCCGCCGGTCGGGTCCGGCCTCAAGTGGGACCTTTTCGACGTTCTACCCCTATTCCACTTGACCCCCGACCCTCCTCGGCGGCTGTGGTTGTTACGGACTTTGTCCCAAAGTCCATCGCCAACGAAGTCCCGGACCATCGGCCCCACCCGGCAAGGGGAATTTTGGAAGACCAACGTGCCGGGCACCGTGGTCTTCGATATCCCGAACGTTTTTTTGGGGGGGGAGCGGTCAGGCGCTTTGAAGAATCAGGGGAAATTGGAGCTGTGGGATCTTGAAATGGTGGCTTGTCTGACTGGAAGGGTGAGGGGGGAGATCGTTTTCGGTGAGGGGGCGGTGGGTGATGCGTGGTTTGCCTGCGCACCTTCGGAGCTTTCTGAATCGATGGTGCTTGGGACCGCCAGCCCAGGCTGGCGGCTATATGCCTGCGTCCCTTCGGGACTGTGGAGACCATACATGTGCGTCCCTTCGGGACTGTGGAGACCATAAATCAAGGTGCCAGCCAATCTTCAGGGCTTGCACGCACTGTGGTTTTCGATATCCTGAACGTTTGGGGGGAGAAGCGCTCTCGAAATGGTGGCTTGTCTGACTGGAAGGGTGAGGGGGGAGATCGTTTTCGGTGAGGGGGCGGTGGGTGATGCGTGGTTTGCCTGCGCACCTTCGGAGCTTTCTGAATCGATGGTGCTTGGGACCGCCAGCCCAGGCTGGCGGCTAAATGCCTGCGTCCCTTCGGGACTGTGGAGACCATGCGTGTGCGTCCCTTCGGGACTGTGGAAACCATGCGTGTGCGTCCCTTCGGGACTGTGGAAACCATGCGTGTGCGTCCCTTCGGGACTGTCGGGTAAATGCGCGTGAGGTTTTTTTTGGCTCTCCGCATTTCACGTTGTCAGACAATCTGCACACAAATGATCATGGCGAAGGTTCAGTCGAAAAAAGTGCCAGGTTGCAATCTGTGATTCACCCTCCTTGGTCGGCTTTGGATCAAAGCAAGCCGCCTTTTGATAGTGCCGGTCTGCCGCATAAAAATCGAAAGCCTTTCACTCCTTATGCTCCGCGAATGGATCTTCCACCTTTCGTTCCATCACGGAGACCAGCTGCGTATTGAGCGAGGTCAGGTTGATGAGCCTACGTGTTGCGCACCACTTTGGTATCGGGTTGTGTTTCCATGTGCGGTGACAATGCGGGCAGGTCTGTCACGCTTCTTTTGGAGTGCTGCGAATCTCGGTTCCGATTCCTGACTGGGTGAAAATTTCCAGGAGGAGGGTGTGGGGAACGCGGCCGTCGATGAAGTGGACTTTTTCGACTCCGCTTTCGAGGGCTTCGAGGGCGGACTCAATTTTAGGAATCATCCCGCCGGAAATGGTACCGTCGTTGATCAATTCTCGGGCTTGAATGCCGGTGACGGATTCGATCAGGGTGGTCTGGTCCTTGGGGTTGCTCAGGAGGCCGGGGACGTCGGAGAGGTAGACCAGTTTTGCGGGCTTGAGGGCGCAGGCGAGCGCGGCGGCCGCGATATCGGCATTGATGTTGTGGGTTTCCCCGGTCTCTTCGTGTCGACCGAGAGGTGAAATGACGGGGACGATGCCCGCGCTCAGCGCGTAGAGGAGGTCTTCGCAACGACAGTTCGTGACCTGCCCGACGCGTCCAAGGTCGATGGGCTGTCCGTCATGGTCTTTCCCGAAAAGTTGTTTGGCCGAAAAGACCGAGGTGCCGTGAATGGAGGTGGCTTTGCCGCCGAACTCGTTGATGGTTTTGACGAGGTCGCAATTGATTTCTCCGTGCAAGGTGTGATCGACAATCTCGATGGCTGCGGGGGTGGTGACGCGGAGGCCTCCGATGAATTTGGCTTCGAGTCCGGCCTTTTCCATCGCTGCGGAGATCGCTTTTCCTCCTCCGTGGACCACCACGGGTTTGATGCCCGCGAGTTCGAGGAAAACGATGTCGCGCATGACATCGCGAACGAGTTCGGGATTGTCCATGGCGGATCCTCCCATTTTGATGAGGAAGGTCTTTCCGCGAAAGCGTTGCAGGTAGGGGAGGGCCTTGATGAGTACGGAGGCTTTCTGGGCGGCGTTCGTCATGGGGTGGATCATAATCAAGGGGCAGCGCCTTGACCACCGGGAAAGCGGGCTTATCAAGAGGTGATGAAACGTGAGGTCCGTCCGGAGCTGTTGGATTCCCTGCCCGGGGATGATCCGGAAGCCATGCGGAGTCGGCGTGATTTGCGGTTGATCAATTTTTTGATGGGGAATGAGCGGTGGATACTTCGGCAACTCGATGAAGGGTCGATGATTGAGCTGGGAGCGGGGAGCGGGGAGTTGACCCGGCAATTGGCAGGTTTGGGCAACGTGACGGGCTTGGATTTTCAGGAGAAGCCTGGCGACCTCGATTGCGCTTGGAAGGCGGGAGATCTTTTTGAGACCTTTGCCGGGACCGCCGGGGATACGGTGGTGGCGAATTTGGTGCTCCATCATTTTGAAGACGGGCAACTGGGAAAACTGGGAGATCTCGTTCGTTCGCGTCGGCGTTTGGTCGCGGTCGAGCCCTGGAGATCGCGCGCTTCCCTGGGTGAAGGAGCGATGCTCTGGCCCTTTATCAACCGGGTCACCAAGCACGATATGATGGTGAGTATCCGGGCGGGTTTTCAGAAAGGGGAGCTCCGAGAGCTGTTGAAGCTGGGGGCAGGTTGGGAGTGGAAGGAAGAGGTCTCGTTGCTTGGCGGGCTTCGTGTGGTAGCTCGGAGACGATGAAGGGGATCACGATAGCCGGCGGAGGGTTGGCGGGCCTCTCGCTGGGGATTGCGCTTTCGCGGCGCGGGGTGCCGGTGGTGATTCGTGAGGCGGGGAGTTATCCGCGTCATCGGGTCTGCGGAGAATTTGTAAACGGGGTGACCCACGACACCCTCGTGAATCTTGGCATTGATTCTTTATTTCGAGATGCGCTGAGGCACGAAGCAACGCGTTGGTGGATGGGGGGGACCCGGATTTTGGAAGCCCGGCTTCCCAGGCCGGCCTTGGGGATGTCGCGCTGGGAAATGGATGAGCGGTTGCGCGTTGAGTTTGAGCGTTCTGGAGGGGAGCTGAGCACGAATGATCGCGCCCGGCGGGAGCCTGCGGAGGGGCTTGTTTGGACGGCCGGGAGGCGTCTCGACAAGGAGAGTTCCCTGCTGGGGCTGAAGGCACATTTTGAAGGGTTGGAATTAGAGGACTATCTCGAGATGCATATCGGAAATGGGAGTTATATCGGTTTGACTCCGGTGACGGCCGATGGTTCACGGGTAAATGTTTGCGGGCTTTTTCAAAAATATGATCACACGAAAGGTGGCAATCCGATTGTTGAGGCTCTCAGGAAGAGTGGACTTGAAGTCCTGGCGGACCGTCTCGCAGAAGGGCAAATGGACGCGAAGTCGCTGACCGGAATCAGCGGGATTGAGTTGGGCGGGCAGCAGGTGGATGAGGGGCTTTGCGCTCTCGGAGATGCCGAGCGGATGATTCCGCCCTTCACGGGGAACGGGATGTCGATGGCCTTTGAATCGGCTGAGTGTGCCTTGGGGCCCTTGCTGGGATATGCAAATGGGAAGGCAGGGTGGGGACCGACGCGTGCTGAGATTGCGACGGCGCTTGACGGGAGATTTAGAGCAAGAGTCAGGCTGGCTCTTTTGCTGCATCGTTGTCTCGTGACTTCGGGAGGTCGGATCGTTTTGTCGGCAGCAGCCCGTTCTGGAATTCTGCCCTTTTCGTGGCTCCATCGTCGCCTTTCTTAGGAGGGCTTACTTCCCGGTGAGGAGGTAGTAGTGGTAGAGGTAGAATTCCTTGAAGAGAAACTTCGCCCGGGCTTCGGTTGATTCAAATCGTGACGAGGGCGTCCCGGAAGGATAAACGGTGATGTCGAGGTTGCCGGCCATGCGCCGGGCTCTTTTGAGATGCCAGGGGTCACTCACGAGGAGGGCTGTCTCCCAATCTTCGGCAACCATGATTTCCTTGGCTTTTTTAAGGTTTGCGACGGTGCTGAGGGATTCGGTTTCTGCGCGGATTTTATCGCGTGGGACTCCCTGTTTGACGCAGTATTCCAGACCAACTTCGGACTCTGCGAAATCGGCCCCTTTGCCATAACCACCGGTTAAGAGAAGGGAGTCGACGTGACCACTTTTGAAAAGGTCGATGGCGTGGTTGAGTCGTTCGCGGAGAACCGGGGAGGGTTTGTCGTGCCAGGCTGCCGCTCCAAGAACGATTGCGCAATCGGCTGAACGATCGCGATTTAAATACCCCACCCGGTGGATATCCCAAAGCTGGCCACCGGTGTAGGCAGCCAGGATGAGGAGGATAATGAGGAGGATGCGGCGGCGTCGCATGGAGTTTTCGGGGTTGGTCAGCAAGCTAGCCCATGAATCTCAAAGGTGAAGGGCAATTCCATCAACATTTTTGATACTTAAGAAATATCTCTCCGTCGCCTCCCGGAAGGCTCTCGACGAGTCGGTAGTGACGTGCCGAGGGCAGGAAATCTCCGGGAACCCCGGTGATGCCGGGAGCGTCTTTTCCTCCGAAAAGGGTATGGGGAGCCCAGGTGAGGTTGATTTCGTCGATGACATCCAGTTCGAACAGTTTTTGGGTGAGTTGGCCGCCGCCTTCGCAGAGGAGAACGCGGATTTCGGGTTTGTTTCGCAGGGTTTCCAGCCACTCTTCGAGCGACATTCGATGAATCGTTGCCGGGAGATCGGGAAGCCGGGCCTCCTTGCTGGTGATGATGTGGCGAGGTCCGCCTTCCGAGTGGAAGAGGTGGTGACTGGGATCGAGGCGGCCACTTCCGGAGATGACGCAACGCCAGGGCTTTTTGCCGGGAGTGGTGAGTGACATTTGATCGGCTTCGAGCGTTCCCCGTCCTACCAGAATGGCATCCGCTTGGCTTCGGATTTCGTGAAGCCGGTCGAGGTCTGCCTTGGAGGTGAAATGGGCGGGCGATTTGGAGGTCGTTGAGATTTTTCCGTCGGCGGTGAGGGCGAAATTGAGAACGATCTTCAGCGAGCCAGGAATGAAGGGGGTCAGGACTTTGAGCGCCTCCCGGCAAGCCCGGACATTATGGACGCGAAAGATGTGGGTTCCTTGCATCAAGCCATGGGTGAGTAGGGCGATGGTGCCGGGGTCGCGATCGTTGGGATTGGGAAGGTCGAGGACATCTCCGATGACTGTTTTGCGTGAGATCGGAAGGAGGACCGGACAACCGAATGCGATGATGCGGTGAAGCTCTTTGAGAAGGAGGAGGTTGTCGTCCTTTTGCTTCGCAAAATCGAGACCGGGATCGAGAATAATTTGTTGGGCGGAAAGTCCGGCGGCTTGGGCGCTGGCGATTTTTTCTCCGAAGAAGGAGGTCATGGACCCCATGAGATCGGGCCATTGCTGTTGGGTGTGGGCGACCTTGGGTTGACCGACCGAATGCATGATGAGTAGAGCCACGCCGTGTCGGGCACACAGGCGGGCATTGCGGTCATCGGGCAGGGCGGACATGTCGTTGAGGATATCGACTTGGTCGCCGATGATCTGCGCTACGACTTCGGGCCGCCAGGTGTTGACGGATAAAAGCGTGGGGAAGAGTTGTCCGGCATCGGCCGGTTTTTTTTGAAGGCCGGACCAAGCTGTTAGAAAGGACCGGAGACGGCGGACTTCTTCTTCGACCGAGATGGCCTCGCGGTTGGTGCGGGCGGATTCGGCGCCGATGTCTATGATGTCGGCTCCTTCGGCAATAAGCGCCTGGGCTTTTTTGAGAGCCTCGCTTGCGTCGAGGGTGCCGTCGCCCGAGAAGGAGTCGTCGTTGATATTGACGATGCCCATGAGGAGCGGGCGCCGGGGGAAACCAATGTCCCGACGGGGAGTGCTCAGGATCATGGTGCGGTGAGCGATTGCCCGTTGTCCTTCGGAGTGAGTTTCAAGAGGAAGGGGGCGGCGGTGGTGGCCCAGGCTTCGGCGGTTTGATAGCTTGCGGCATCGTCGCCCATGCATTTGTGAAGCATCTCGGTGGCGATGATTCCCGGGTTGAGCGCGACCGCGCCAATGCCCTCCGGGAGTTCTTCGGCTAAGGATTTGGTAAGTCCTTCGATGGCCCACTTGCTGGCGCAGTAGGGGGCAACCCCGGGCGAGGTCGATCTGCCCCAGCCCGAGGAAAGGTTGACGATCGTGCCCTTGGAAGCGGCGAGCATGGAAGGGATGGCGTGGCGCAGAATGTTGGCGACACCGTTGATATTGACCGAGGTGAGTTCGTCAAAGTCCTCTGCCGGGATTTCCCACAGCGGCATGGGGTCGTTGATGATGGCGGCGTTGTTGATGAGGAGGTCGGGAGTCCCTGCGGTGAAGAGCGCTTCGGCGCAAAACTCTCCTGCACTCTGGTTGGACGAAACGTCGGCAGCGAGAAAGAGGCATTTGGGAAACTCATCCCGTAAGTGTTGCAGCGCAATTTCATTGCGCCCGCAGCCCACCACGGTGTGGCCGGCCTTGACGAATTCCGGAACGAGAGCGCGGCCAAGTCCCGAGGTGCAGCCGGTGAGCCAAATAATCATGTGGTGATGTTAAGAGGGTGTTGCGGAAAAGACAAGGGAGCTGGTTTTCACGCCACCCTTGCGATCCGGGCTAAGATTTGATCGAGGCTATCGAAAGTTGTCGAAGCTTGAGAAGACAGGTGTTTGGATCTTCGGTATTCTTCGATGATGATACGGAAATAGAGGTACTATCAAGGCGGATCAGAAGAGGAGATCGTGGGGTTCTTGCGGAGTCTCTTGAGCTTCGGGGGCGTTCTTGTGGGCGACCGGGGGCAAGGGGGTGACGAGCGGAGCGGGCAGGGGGAATTGGCGTTCGAAGATTCCCGGAGCGGTTTCGTTTGCGGTGGCGTAGGCATCTTTGACCATCTCGAGTTTGGCGTCGAGGTTGTCGATGTAGTGCAGAGCGTGGGCTTCGGGGGTGCGGGGGAGGGTGGGTGAGCCGAAGTCGTATTGTCCGTGGTGGGAGGCGATGAGGTGGAGAAGGTGAAGGCGGACGTCTTCGTTGGCGGGTTCGACTTCGCGCCATTTTTCGAGCGGGAGGTCGCGCCAGAGTTTGTTGACGAGTTCCATGCCCAGGGGGATGTGGCCGAGCATTTCGCCGTGTATCAGGTGGAGCTGGTTGAAGCCGGATTCCGGGTAGGTATTTTCCCAAAGTTTTCCGCAGTCGTGGAAAAGGACGCCTGCGATCATGAGGTCGTGGTTGAGGTAGGGATAGACTCCGCAGATGGCATCGGCGGAGCGCATCATTTGGGCGACGTGTTCGACGAGACCACCGCGGCGGGCGTGGTGGTTTCGCCGGGCTGCGGCGGTGCGGCGAAAGCGATCTTCGAACTGGTCGATGAATTCATCGCAGAGGGCTTTGAGGCGCGGGTCGGCGAGCTGCGCGAGAAGGTCGCAGATGTCCTCCCAGTCGGCGTTTTGTTTGGCTCTGATTACGGGGTCACCGGCAAGGAAGTCACGGCGTTCATCGTCGGTGAGTTTGCGGAATTTCCAGGCGCGTCCGTCAATGCCGTATTGGTTTTGGGTCCAGTCGCCCGAGAAGTGCAGCAGGGTTTCGCCGGTGATTTCGGTGGCGACGTTCCATTGGGGATGGTTGTTCCAGATCTTGAGGGTGATGTTGCCGGTGGAGTCAGCAATGGTCCACTCGAGGTAGGGTTTCGCGCCCTTGGTTTCCTTTTGTTTGACGTTTTGGATTTGGCCCCCAAAACCGGCCTCGAGCGGGCTCTCGTTGGTGGTGGAAAGGAGTTCGCTGATGGACATGATTTAACAGAGTCGAATCATGTCTTTCATGGATTGGAACCAAAGGAAAAAAAGCCCTTTTGCGGAATAACGGAAATTTCCGTCTCCGGTGAGGGTGATGATCCCGCAATCGACGTTGTGATCGATTTGTTGTCGCATTTCGTCTTCCACCTTGCGAATGAGCGCGTCGGGGTCGGGCATCAGGAGTTCCTTGGAATCGAGCTTCAGCTTGGCGAGGTGTTTGCGGTGATCTTGAAGGATGAGTTCGAAGCGATTTTTTTCGCAGGGCAGGTGGCACCAATGATTGCCCGGGGCGTGCTTGAGCGTGGGGGAAAAGGGATAATTGGTGGTGTGGATGGCCCGGCCATCGGAGGTTGTTGAGGTCAGGGTGACGAAGGCGAAGGCGATTTGTTCGTGTTCACAGAGGCACACGGCGGCGACGGCTTTGGCTTCGGGATGCCAAAAAAAGCGGAAATATTGTTGCATGCCGGTCCAGTCCCAGCCGCTGTCAATGACGTGATCGAAGTCAGCTTCCTCGATTTCGCTGATGAGCCGGGCGGCGTTGGGGAAGTGGTCTTCAGACGGAGCGTTGACCAATTTGAGGCGGTTGCTGAGAGGGAATCGCAGTCCTCTGATCCTGGTAAGGAGGTCGATCCAGGGAAGGAGGAACCACAAGCCAACTCCGAACACCCCGGCGCAAACGCTGGAACAGAGAAAGTAAAAAGTGAGGAACGAAGCTACGAGAAAGGTGAGGGCTCCGATTTTTCTTAAGGTAATCGTCCGGCACGAGCGGAGGGCGACTCCGACGACGACGCAGGCAAGGACAATAAAAAATTCACGCATAAAAATCAGGATCTATCGGCGCCCGGCAGATCTTTCAACCTTTCTCCAGTTTTGTGAGATTGCCAGTGGATTTCGTCCCTTCTCTTGCGAAAAGGGAAATTTTTCCTATTCTCGAGCAATGGCAATCGAACCATTTGAGGGAATTTGGCCGGAGATTCCGGAGTCTGTTTTTATCGCGGCGAGCGCTGATGTGATTGGGCGGGTGACCCTGGGGGAGGAATCAAGCGTCTGGTATCACGCGACACTTCGCGGCGACATTAACGAGATCACGATCGGCCCGAGGAGCAATGTCCAGGACAATGTCGTCATACATTTGGCTGACGACTACGGCTGTCATGTGGGTGAGTTGGTGACGGTTGGGCACAGTGCCATTTTGCATGCCTGCACTGTCAAAGACGAAGTGCTGATTGGGATGGGGTCTTGCGTGCTGGACGGTGCCGTAATTGGTGAGCGATCGATCATTGGCGCGAATGCCCTGGTGACGGGCGGGACCGTGATTCCACCGGGTTCTTTGGTGTTGGGGAGTCCGGCCAAGGTGGTGAAGACTCTTGACCTGAAGGATCAGCAGGCCATCAAGGGTTGGGCTGAAAAGTATGTCAGGAATTCCAGGAAGTTTAAAGGCAGGTCACTTGAACGCAGCTAATCGACGGGGAGAGCTTCCGGGATATCTTCTTCGACAGGCACGGCCATCGGGATGTCGTCTTCAACGGGGCGGACCAAGATGGCTCGTCCGGGAGCGATGGTGCCATTCTCGTATCCGGGGAGCCGGTCTGCCGCTTTCATGATGTCGGCCCAGATTGGCAGCGCGAGGCTGGCACCGGAGCCGTTTTTAATAATGACCCCGCCATGATCCATGCCGACCCAAACGGCGCAGGTCATGGCGGAAGTGTAGCCGGCATACCAGGCATCATTCGGTCCGTTGGTAGTGCCGGTTTTGCCGCCGGAGGGTTTGTTGAAACCATAGATTGAGCGAACGGCGCGGCCGGTGCCCCGGCGGTTGACTTCCTCAAGGATGCGGGAGACTTCCCACGCGGGGCCGGCCTCGGTGGCGCGGTAGGGGATGGGGCCGTTTTCGAAGAGGATGTTGCCGTCCCGGTCCTTGATGGACTGGATGTAGTAGGGGCGGTAACGGGTTCCGCCGTTGGGGAAAATGGTGAAGGCGCTTGCGACGGCTTCGGGCGTGGCTCCCCATGAGCCGAGGAAGGAAGAAGGGACTCGCTCGATCTTGTCGATGTCGAATCCGGCAGACCGGGCGACGGAGAAGACCCGATCAAATCCGGCTACGTTGGCGACGCGGACTGACGAGGTATTTCGGGAGTCGATGAGCGCTCGGGAGACCGGGATCTCGGCATAGTATTTGCCATCCGAATTCAGGGGGGACCAGTCGCCGGTCACGCCGGGAATTTCACCGGGGCGGATGGGGGCGTCACTGACGGTGTCGTAGGGTTTGACTCCTTTGTCAAAGGCCGCGAGATACATGAAGGGTTTGAAGATGGAACCGACCGGACGCGAGGCTTGCAGGGCTCGGTTGAATTGAGATTCGGTGGCATTGCGACCACCGACCACCGCAAGGACCGCGCCGGTGTTGTTGTCAATCACGACCGCCGCTCCCTGAATGTAGGAAGGGTCGCCTTGGCGATCCCACGAGGCGCGTCTCTGGTGGGGGAAGCCCGGACGTCGTTCGACTTGGGCGAGCCGGCTCTCGACTGATTTTTCGGCGATTTCCTGGATGTTGGGATCGAGAGTGGTCTGGATGATGAGGCCACCGTCACGGATATTTTCTTCTTCGAGGATGCGATCGAGATCGCGGCGGATGGCATCGAGGGCATAGCTACCGGCGAGGAGATTTTTGTTGGCAGTCGCGATTTTTAGCGGCTCGGCGCGGGCTTTCCCGGCTTCGTCTTCGGTGATGAATCCGTTTTCGAGCATCTTGGTGAGGACCCAGTCCCGCTGCACGGTTGCGCTTTCGAGGTCTTTGAAGGGATTGAATCGGTTGGGGGCCCGGATGATGCCGGCGAGGAGGGCGGAGTCGGAGAGCGTGAGTTCTTTGGCGGGCTTATCGAGATAAGTCTTCGAGGCCACTTCGATGCCACGAATGGAACCGCCCCAGAAAATGCGGTTCATATAGTGTTGCAGGATCTCGTCCTTCTCGAATTTTGATTCGATTCGGACGGCGATGAAGGTTTCGAGAATCTTGCGGTGAATGCCGCGAATGAGGCTTTCGCCGGGCTTTTTAAGGACGTAGCTATTGCGGGCGAGCTGCATGCTGATGGTGCCGCCGCCTTCGAGCTTGCCGCGGGTAAGGGCGCGCCAAGCGACCCGGGCAAACGCCCGGAAATCAACGGCGCCATGGCTGCGAAAGCGGGCGTCTTCCTGGGCAATGAGGGCGTTCACGAAGAAAGGCGAAACCTCGTCGTAGTTGACGATGAGGCGGTTTTTGCCGTGGAGGTATCCAATTTCCCGACCCTCGGTATTCTTTAAAATATTGTCGTTGCGATCGAGGATTTCGGTTCGCGCGGGCATGACTTCGACTTCTTTCAGGTCGTAGGTGCAGGCGATGGCGAAGTAGATGACGGAGATAAAGACGCCAAAGATCGCTCCCAGGACCCCCAAGGAAAGTCCCGCGCGGGCCGGCCATTTGAGCCATCCCGGGAGCCCCTTGGTGAGCCAGGCCACGAGTGCGAAGGGGAAAAGGAAAAACGAACGGGCTTGAAAGGGAGATTTTTCCGCGGCGTTCGAGGATTTCTTTTTCTTTGCTGCCTTTTTTTTGGCCGATTTGTCGGATGCCATGGTTGCTGGGGGGACCTTACTTTCCAATGAGCGGAGTCCAAGGCTTCATTTATTCCCAAAGTGATCGATTGAATTTTTTCCAAACAAAGCGACTCTTACCAATCGGTAACCCATTAGGAAATTATGAAAAAACTCATCACAGTTCTCGCAATCGCGTTCTCGGGCGCGTTGTTCGGGGTTCCCATGGTTGAAAGCCTGGGAGATCTCAAAAAAATAGAAGCGCGGGTGAAGGCGGTGGTTGAGACCCGCACGGACTGCACGGTTTCGCTGGTTGCGACGGAGCTGGGGGCCTCTGGAAGCGGGGTTATTGTATCGGCGGACGGATTGATTTTGACCGCCGCCCACGTCGTCGAGGGCAGCCGTGAAATGACGGTGATTTTCCCGAACGGAAGTCAGGCCAAGGCCAAGGTGCTTGGGGCGAACTACAACCGGGACGCCGCAATGGCGAAGTTGGTCGGAGAGGGGCCTTGGCCTTTTGCCGAGGTGGGAGATTCCTCGACCTTGGAAGTCGGTGACTTCGTGGTCGCGATGGGTCATCCCAAGGGCTACGACCCGACCCGCCGCCCTCCGGTGCGATTTGGGCGGATCATGACCAAGGGTGATTTGGAGTTTGTGACCACGGACTGCACCTTGATCGGGGGCGACAGCGGGGGGCCATTGTTTGATCTCGATGGCCGGGTGATCGGGATTCACTCGCATATTGCCCCGGACCGTCAGGTAAATAACCACGCCGGCGTGACCGGATTCAAGAGTTGCTGGGAGAAGATGTTGGCCGGGAAAACCTGGGGGACCCTCGGAGGAAATGGGCGCGATCCCAGCCGCCCTGTCCTGGGGCTCCTGTTGGCGTCCGGCGAAGGAGGGTTGCGGGTGCGGGAGGCCCGTCAAGGAAGCCCGGCATTTGCGGCGGGAATCCGGACCGGCGACCTGGTCGTGGAAATTGCCAACCTGGAAATTTCGGATCCCGATCGATTGGACAATCTTTTCGCTGACTATCAGGCCGGGGAGAAGGTGCCCGTCATTATTTACCGGGATGGAAAAGAAGAAAGAAAAACGGTAACCCTCGGTCGCCTGGGTAAAATTTACGAAACTTATCGACGCTAAAACGATGAAAACATTCCTATTCACAACAAGTCTGCTGACTGCTGCGCTTTCGGCGCAACTCAGGCCCACTCAAATCCCGGTTGCTGACCGGGAGACGACTACCGGGCAATCCGAAGCCATTTTTAAGACACTGCGTGCGATCAATTTCGAAGCAAAAGACGTGGTGTTTCCAATCTATACCGGACGCCAGCGTCTCGCCTATGGAATCTCAATTGGAGAGGACCGCCTTCTCGCAAAGGCGAGCGAGGTCGCGATCAACGCCGCGATGTATACTATCGATTCTGACCGCAAGTCATTGGGGATGACAATTGAAGGAGTCTATCCCGAACACGATCTCGTCGTCTTGAAAGTGCCGGACTTGAAGGCTCCGGCTGCGAAATGGGCGGATGCCTCGCAGCTTGCCGAAGGGACGTTCCTGACAGCCGTCCGTCCGGACGGGGAAGTCCAGGCCATGGGGGTGCTCAGTGTTCAGGAGCGGAGTCTTCGGACAGCCGATCAGGGTTTTCTGGGAATCCAGATGGACCCGCAGGCAGCGGGCAAGGGCGTGAGGGTCGAAGCGGTCGTTCCCGGTTCGGCAGCAGACGGGGCCGGGATTGTCGCGGGCGATGTCATCACGATGATTACGGGTGATGAGGTGAAGGGATTTTTCGAACTCTCAAATCGTTTGCGCCGTCTAAAAAGTGGCGAGACACCAGAAATTCAATTGCTTCGTGGTGAGCAGGAGGTCTCGGTCACTCCGACGCTTCAAGGTCGTGAGATCAGCGAGCGGAGGTCAGGGCAACTCGAGCAGATGGATCGGATGAGCGGCACGCGCAGCCGGGTTCGTGGAAATTTCGCCAACGTGATGCAGTCGGATATGGAGTTGGAAGCCACCGATTCCGGGTTGCCGGTTGTGGATCTCGAAGGTCGCATCGTGGGGATGGTGATTGCCCGCGAGGGACGGATCAGCACCTTGATTCTTCCTGGAGATGATCTCGCGAAGATCATCGAGGAAAAGCCGCAGCCCTTGGCTGAACGGGCTGAACGGGCTGAACGTCGTCCGATGGCGGCGAGGCGCCCCGTGCTCGATCTTCGTCGCGAGCGGATGCAGCGGGAACTTGATGAGATGAGGAGGATGATGCAGCAGCTTCAGGACGAGCTGAATCGCGAGTAGGGTCCGACAGACTGTTAGTTTTTTTTCAAGCCTTCGAAGTCCTTGGGGTTCTCGGAGATCAGGTAAGCGGTGACCTGGGCAATTTCGGTGGGCGAGTAGGTGGCGCCCCAGGGCGGCATGCGCATGCCGGTGGGTTCCATTCCCTTGCTTTCGGTCGGAGTGCCTTCGTTGATGAGTTTGAAGATTTGCATGGGTTTGGCACCATACTTCCATTCTCCGTCGATGAGGGAGAGGCCCAGCTTCTGGGGGGCATCGAGTTCGGGACCGTGGCAGCTGAGGCAGGCCTTGGTGTAGAAATCCTTTCCGCTGGCGACGATGGCAGCATCTGCGGCCCATTCGTTGACCAGGATCGCGTCATCAAGGGTGGCGAGGGTTTTTTCGAGAAGGGTCTTCTTTTGGGACTGGATGAGGGCCATGTCTGCGGTTACGGCCTGCTGATCGGTGCGCACCAGGCTGGTCTGATAGAAGACGACCCAGGCGATGATCCAGAAAAGAATGGCGGCATACAGGGTGAAGAGCCACCAGTTCGGGAGCTTTTGATCGTATTCCTGGATACCATCGTATTCGTGTTCGCGAAGGACGACCTCGCCTTCGGTTTTGGCAAAGTCCCCCCTGCGGATTTCCTTGTCTTGATAGGGTTCTTGTTGGTCCATGCTGGGTGTGGGTTAGCGTGAGTCGGTTTCGTCGTCTTCCAGGGGAAGGTTCGACATTTTTTCGCGGGTGCTTTTCTTCATGCGGATCGAGCGCACGATGGCGACGACGAAAACAGTGAAGGTGACGATGAAGGCGATGACCGGCACGATGGTTGTCCAGTCGTCATAGAGGATGCGTTTGAACATGGTGTTTATTGGAGGGCTTTTGTTTTTTCTTCGAGGTTCGGGCGCCCGTGGCGCCGCTGTTGATCGGGGTCAAGGTGGTCGGGCTGGTCCTTATCGAGTTCCTGTTCGGTATAGGCCCCGAGTTTCTGCATGTAGGCGATGATTGCGATGATCTTGCGCTCGCTGAGATAGTTTCGGAGTTCGTCGCCGGCGAGGTTCGGGTTCCCGGGGAGATAGGCGTCGTTCTTCAGGGTCTCTGCGATGGCTAGGGCCTGTTCACGGGCATTCTGCTCGATCTCGTCCTTGGTCATGGCGGGGAAGGGAACTCCCAGGCGGCGTTGCGCCGCGATCCTTCCGGGGAGGGATTTGAAATCGGTCTTTTCTTCGAAGAACCAGGGATAGGAGGGCATGTTGGAGCCTTCCGAGAGGCTGCGTGGATTCAGGAAGTGGTTGAAGTGCCAGAGGTTGCCGCGCTTCCCGGTGCGGACGTATCCGTCGCCGTCGTTGGCGGGGCCGCCTTCGCGGGCGAGGTCGGGACCGGTGCGTTTGGAACCCCACTGGTGCGGAAAATCATAGATCGATTCGCCGAGGTGGGAGTAGTCGTCGAGGACTCCGTTGCGACCGTATCGCATGACGTCGGGCACCAGGGTCCTGATCATCTGGGAGTGGCAGTTATAACATCCTTCCGAGACATAGATATCGCGTCCGGCGAGTTCCAGCGGAGTATAAAGTTCCTGCAAACGTCCTTCAATGTTCGCGGACCTCTCCACGATGAGGGTGGGGATGATTTGGACCGCACCGCCGATGGCGACGGCGGCGAAGGTGAGGATGGTGAAGGGGATGTAGTTCTCGAGGAGCTGTTCGTGGAAGTCCGACCAGCTCTTGATCTCGCGTTTGAAAGCCCGGACTGCGAGGACGGAAAAGACAATGACCATGGCGAGGGCCGCGACATCCCCTCCGCGCGGGGCGAAGATCCAAAGGATGGTGAAGGTGATCACGATGGCGATGTATTGCAACGCGCGGTGCTTCATCACGGTGGAGGATTTCAGGAAGTCCTTCTTGTTTCGTTCAAGGGGGGTAACCGTTTGGGTGCCGTTGACGGGCGTGCCCGACTTGGCGGTCCGCCAGATGTTGAAGGCGCAGAGGATGAAGCCGATGAGATAGAGAAGGCCGCCGAAACTGCGGAAGTAATACTCCCATCGGATCGCGATCACCGTTTCCAGGAAGTCATACTTCAGTCCGGTGCCCTGATCATTGAGCTGGCTCAGCATGAGGCCCTGGGTGACGCCCGCGGTCCACATTGAAGCGACGTAAAGGAGGATACCCACGAGGGCGATCCAGAAGTGGGCGTTGGCGAGACTCTTCGACCAAAGCTTGGTTTTCCAAAGCCGGGGAGCCATCCAGTAGAACATCCCTGCGGCCATCAGTCCGTTCCACCCGAGGGCGCCGGAGTGGACGTGGCCGATGCCCCAATCGGTGTAGTGGGAGAGTTCGTTGACGGCGCGGATCGAGAGGAGGGGACCTTCGAAAGTGGCCATCCCGTAGAAGGTGATGCCGGCCGCGAAAAATTTGATGACGGGATCGGTCCGGAGTTTCGACCAGGCACCGCGGAGGGTGAGGAGTCCGTTGAGCATGCCGCCCCAGGAGGGAGCCCAGAGCATGAGAGAGAAGAGCATGCCGAGCAATTGCAGCCAGCGGGGGAGGGCGGTGTTGAGAAGGTGGTGTGGGCCGGCCCAGATGTAGATGAAGACGAGCGACCAGAAGTGAATGATGGAAAGCCGGTAGGAATAGACCGGGCGGTTCGCGGCCTTGGGCAGGAAGTAATACATGATGCCGAGAATCGGGGTCGTCAGGAAGAAGGCGACCGCATTGTGACCATACCACCACTGCACCAGGGCATCCTGGAGTCCTCCGAAGATGGGGTAGGAGTGGGTGAGGGAGGTTGGGAGCTGGAGGTTGTTGACGATGTAGAGCATCGCCACCGTCACGATGGTCGCGATGTAGAACCAGAGAGCGACGTAGAGGCTGGGTTCGTTTCGCTTGGCGAGAGTCCAGAAGAAGTTGACCGCGAAGAGCACCCAGATGCCGGCTACCGCGATGTCGAGGGGCCAGATCAGTTCGGCGTATTCCTTCGACTGGGTCAGTCCCAGCGGGAGGGTGATGGCGGCACCGACGATGATGGCCTGCCAGCCCCAGAAGTGGATGCGCGAGAGTTTATCGGAGGCGGTGCGACATTTGCAGAGTCGTTGCGTGGAATAGTAGATGCCCGAAAAGGCCATGTTCCCGACGAAGGCGAAGATGACGGCGTTGGTGTGGAGCGGACGGAGGCGTCCGTAGGTCAGCCAGGAGATCCCTTCGGACTTCACCGCTCCGAAGGTCAGGGATTCCAGGATTTGGCCATTGGCCTGCCACCAGCTGAGCTGGGTGGCGCAAATGACACCAACCAGCATGCCCACGATGCCCCAAACGATGGAGGCGATCATGAAATGGCGGGGTGTTTTATCGTCGTAAGTGATGGTCATTTTATTGGAGAATTGGAGTCGTCTTGGAGAGGGAGAAGGGAGTCGCTTTCGGGTGATGATTTGCGGCGACGGAAGGCTTCGACCGCGAAGCACACGATGAAGATTCCCCCCAGGGTCATGGAGACGAGCAGGGTGAGGGAGAGGGCGTTCATGATGGTTTGTGGGAGTTGTTGTTTTCGCGGGAGGGATCGGGGCGGTCCCCTCCGTTGCAGGCCCAGTCGAAAAAAGCGTTCGCGATCATGGGGATGAGGCTTTCCGGTGGGATGCGCTTGGCATTTATCCAGAGGTGGTGGTTGGTCGATTCCGGCTCTTGGCAGCTGAGGCTGACTTGAAAGACGGTAGGAGAGGCGGAGGTCTGGGCGTGGCACTCTGGGAGTTCGAGGATGACGCCACCCTGTTGCGTGAGATAGCCAATGGCCGAGCCGGGGTCGTCGGCGCAGTCGTGGCCGAGCAGTTGACGGAACTCGGGGTGGGCCTGGAGTTGTTCGAGGCGGTGGTCGGTGACGGGCAGCCAGTGGGGGCTGTTGCTGCTGTCGTCGAACTCGTTGAGGTAGACCGCGAGTGCCATCGCCACGCGGGGCTGGCAGACGGTGCAAGGCGACTGGATCGCGATGGCGTAACTGCTCCGGTCTTTGGAAGGAGAAGAGGTCTTTAGGGAGCGTTGCACGAGCCAGCAACTGAAGGCCTTGTCAACGGGAGGACGCGAATTCATGGGGCGGACCTTAGGTCCACCCCGGCAACGATGCTTCGCACCGGTTGCCAATGACTGCGCATCCATGCGCATTCTTGCGTAAATTTATTTCCCGAAGGTCACGACCACGGGACGGTGGTCGGAGGCCTCAAACCAGTTGGGAGGGTCGGCGATGTAGGACATTTCCCAGTCGATCTCCGGTTTGATGGTCTTGGAGACGAGGACAAAATCGAAGCGAGCATATTGCTGCTGGTAGCTCCAGTAGTGGGTCCAAAGATGGCCACGGGAATCCTTGACGAAGGCATCCTCGAGATAATTGTTAGAATTACTCCGTCCCATCATGATGGCAAGCGGGGGAGTTTTCCGGGTGTCGTTCATGTCGCCGTAGAGGACGATGCGGGCTTCGGGGTTTTTTGCGATGATGGCGTCGCAATGGACCTTGGCGAGCCGGGCCTCGTTGAGGCGGACTTCCGCTTCGTCGAAGCTGTTGGAAGGGCGCTTGGATTTCAGGTGAAGACCGATGAAATGAGTGGGTCCGTTGGGGAGATCGATGGTGACATCGAGAATGCCACGGCGCATAAGGAATTCCTCGTCGTTGATTTGAAAGGAAAGGTCGTCCTGGGAATTGGTGGCCGCGATGGGCAGCGCAGAAAGGAGGCCGAGATGCCGGGTGGTGTCCATGCCGCCGGCATGGTGAGCGTGCGGGAGATCGAGTCCGGCGGCCTTGAGGCGGGATTGGAGATCGGCAAGGTCCTCCTTGGTGCCGATTTCGCAGATTCCCAGGATTTGGGGTTTCTGCTTGATGATAATGTCGATGATGGCGGCGACTTCTTCGTCGGCCTTGGGCCGGGCCTCTTTGACGCCTCCTTTGAGGTAGACGTCCATGGTGAGGTAATTTTTCAGGTTGTAGGCCATGAAGCGGACCGTATCCGGGGTCGAGTCTTCGGTGGGTGCATCGGTGGCTTCAACCGGAGCGGGTTGAGCCGGAGTTTGGGCTGGCCCTGACTTGTCAGGGGCCGCTGTTGATGCCGGTTCCACGGTTTCAGGGGGAGCGTCATCAGGCCTGGCAGGGTCCTCCGGGGCGGGGTTACTTTTGCAAGAAGCACACAGAAAAAACGCTCCGAGAATGACTCGCGGAGCGTTGTTGATAAAGAATTGGGTGAGAGGACTCATGAATCTTTGCCGACCTTGGAGGCTTCGGCGTCTTTGCGGGCCTGCTTGCCCTTGGCTTCCGCGATGTCGATTTCTTCGCCCCCTTTGCGGATTTCGTCTTCGAATTCCTCACGTGCCTTGCGGAATTCACCGACGCTCTTGCCGATGCCCCGGGCGAGCTGGGGAAGTTTTTTTGCTCCAAAGAGTAAAAGGAGAATGAGGAAAATGAGGATCATTTCCTGTGCGCCAAGAGTGCCGAGAAAAGCGAGTGCCGTGTTCATGTTGAAAAGCTAAGTGGGTTTGTTGAGGTAAGCAAGGGATGAAACGGAACATTGAGTTGGGACATTTCAGGAATCTTTGCTTCATTCAGGCTTCCCAAGTCCAGCCGCAGCCCGGGCAGTTTGGTTCTTCGGGGACAGGCCGTCGCCTGATATCGTGAGATTCCATGGAATGTCCCTTGTTGTTTCTCCCGCTCCTGGATGCGAATGTCCTGATCGCCAGCACTGTCGCCCCGGGTCTCTGGACGGGAACCTCCGGGGGGGGAGCCAAACGGGACGATTCTCGATTGATTCCCTCGATGCCCGCCACCCCGACCCCGCCATCGCCCGACGGCTGAGGGAATCGTTGATGGTGATTCAGTGTTCGGCTTGGCCCTGAAGTCTCCGAGCCGAAAACCCCAGGCGATGCCTGTGGCTCCCCTGGATCTCCCCGTTGGGGTTGGCGACCTGGGATCTTCTTAATCTTACCCAAATGATGGGTCTATCGTAAAAGCCCAACCGGGCGGGCGAGGCCTTCAATGGGGATTTGGACGTGGATCGCCGAGGGTGGAGCGTGGAGCGTGGAGCGTGGAGCGTGGAGCGTGGAGCGGGGAGCGGGGAGCGGGGAGCGGGGAGCGGGGAGCGGGGAGCGAGGAGCGAGGAGCGTGGAGCGGGGAGCGTGGAGCGTGGAGCGGGGAGCGTGGAGCGTGGAGCGTGGAGCGTGGAGCGTGGAGCGTGGAGCGTGGAGCGTGGAGCGTGGAGCATGGAGGTGGGAGCGTGGAGTTGGAGGTTGGAGGTTGGAGCGTGGAGTTGGAGGTTGGAGGTTGGAGGTTGGAGGTTGGAGGTTGGAGGTTGGAGGCGATTGTGAGAATTGAATCGTGCGGTTTTTCTTGTGGGGTGATTTTCTTGCGGGGTGAAGTTGCCGGTGCATGAGGTCGAGGAAGAGATTCGCGCTGCGGTGCGGGAGGAGCAGGGGCGGCTTTTGTTGAAGGCTCCGACGGGGTCGGGAAAATCGACGACGGTTCCGGGGATGGTGCGGGCGGAGGTTGAGGGGCGCGTAATTGTGGTGCAGCCGCGTCGGATTGCGGCGCGGCTCTTGGCGGATTTCGTGGCGAGCCAGTTGGGAACGAGGGTTGGGAAGGGCGTGGGCTATGCTATTCGCTTCGAGAGCAAGTTCGGGCCGGAGACGGAAATTCTTTTTGTGACGGACGGGGTCTTGCAGCGCATGTTGCTGGATGATCCAGAGCTGGGCGGGGTGGGAGCGGTGATTTTTGACGAGTTTCACGAGCGGCGTTTGTCGTCGGATCTTTCGCTGGCGCGGGTGATGGATTTGCAGGAATCGGTTCGGCCGGATCTTCGGGTGGTGGTGATGTCGGCGACGCTGGAGGTGGGGGGATTGCAGGAATATCTCGAGCCGTGTGAGTTGGTGGAAGCGGGCGGGCGGCTTTATCCGGTGGAGATTGTCCATCGTGGCGAGCGGCAGGTCACGCGTCGCGGGCCGGTTCGTCAGGAGGGGGTGTGGGATCGGGTGGCGGCGGCGGTGCGGGAGGAAGCGGGGGAGTTGATGGACGGGGATCGTATTTTGGTTTTTTTGCCGGGGATGTATGAGATTCGCAAGTCGCAGACTTTATTGGAGAATGCTTCGTGGCTGAGGGGGTGGGAGATTCTTCCGCTGTATTCGGCCTTGAGTCCGGAGGCGCAGAAGGCGGCGATTCGGGCGGATGGTTCGAAGCGGGTCATTCTCTCGACCAATGTCGCGGAGACTTCGGTGACAATCGAAGGGGTGAAGGTGGTGGTGGATTCGGGCTTGGCGAGGCAGTCGAACTATGATGTTTCGCGCGGGTTTGATTCGTTGGGGATTGAGAAGATTTCGAGAGCGTCGGCGGAGCAGCGGGCGGGGCGGGCGGGGCGAACGGGGCCGGGCAAGTGTGTGCGGTTGTGGAGCGAGAGTGATCACCGGGGGAGGGCGGAATTTGAGACGCCGGAGGTGCGGCGGGTCGATTTGGCGGAGGCCGTTTTGTTTTTGAAACGGCTGGGGGTGAATGACGTCGGGGCTTTTCGTTGGCTGGATCCCCCGGAGGAGGCGCGGCGGAGAGATGCCGAGAATTTATTGAAGGTGTTGGGGGCTTTGGATGGGAGCGGGAAGCTGACGAAGGCGGGGGCGGAGATGGCGAAGTTTCCGATGCATCCGCGCTTGGCGGCTTTAATTTTGAACGGGCGGGAGTGTTTGGGGGAGGTTTTGTTTATTGCGGCGGCGGTGCAGGGTGAGGGTATTTTTAAGCGGGGGGAGCGGGGATCGAAGTGGAGTGATTTTTTGGATGATGAACCGGGGTGGAAGAACGACTTCGCGGCGGAGTGGTTGGCGATGATGACGGCGGTGCGGATGAACTTTTCGCCCCGGGATTGTGACCGGCAGGGAATTCTCGCGCGGGGATCGCGGGAGACGTGGAAGAGTTACCAGCAGTTGCTGAAGATGATGGAGAGACGGGGGGCTAGGATTAAGGAGCCTGATTTCCGGCAGCGGGGAGAGGCGTGCGCGAAGGCGATGTTGGTGGCCTTTGGAGATCGCATCGCGGTGCGACGGGATGCCGGGAGCGTGGTGTGTCACCTGGTGGGCGGGCGTCGTGGAAAACTGCACGCGAAGTCCTCGGTACGCCAGTCGGCCCTCTTTTTGGCGGCGGAGATCATGGAGGTGGAAGGGCGTGAGCGCGCGGTGCAGTTGTCGCGTTGTGTCGCGATTGATGAGGAATGGATCGCGAAAGAGGAGATCCGGGAATCGGGCGGAGTGGTCTTTGATGAGATCGCGCGACGAGTGGTGGCGGTGAAGCAGCGGACTTTTCGAGGGTTGGTGCTGGAGGAGAAGCGCGGTGGCGAGGTCGATCCGGATTTGGCGGGGTGCTTGCTCGGGGAGCGGGTCATTGCGGGGGAGTTGCAATTGAAGAAGTGGGACTCCAAGGTCGAGCGCTGGATTGCCCGTTTGTGTTTTTTGAGCGAGGCGATGCCGGAGTTGGAGATTCCGGGCTTCAAGGATGACGATCGCGAGATGGCGATTGGACAGATCTGTGCCGGGGCGGTGACCTTTAAAGAAGTGAGGGATCGGGATCCGTGGCCGATCTTGCGGGAGTGGCTTTCGGAGCCGCAGAACGTCGCGATGGAATCGTTCGCGCCGGAGAAGATTACCCTAAAGAATGGGGTAGGGACGCGGGTAATGTATGCGGCGGAATCCGAGCCGTGGATTGAGGAAAAGGTTCAGCGACTTTACGGCGTGGAAGAGACGCCGGTGATTGCGAACGGGCACCCGTTGGTGGTGAAGATTTTGGCGCCGAATCAGCGGCCCTGGCAGGTGACCCGTGATTTGCCGGGGTTTTGGGCGCGGGGGTTTGAGCAGATGAAAAAAGATCTGGCCGGGAGGTATCCCAAGCACGATTGGCGATGAATCACGAGAGGTCTCGCTGGATTAGGGGGACACGCCGGGGAGGGACAGGGTGAGTTCGGTGGCACCCTTGGCGTTCGCGGCCGATTTGCGCTGGTAACAGGATTCGCGACTGCGGAGCGGGAATGGAAAAGACAGCCAGAGGGATGGTCCCTTCGTGCCTTTGCGTTGTTACGCTGTTGCGTTGTTACGTTGTTACGCTGTTGCGCCCTCGAGGGGACTCCGTCTTTCTGGGATGACCGCAGAAGGACCTAAAAAAAAGACCCTCGCCATCGAATGAGAGCGTTTGAATTAACGCGCCAATCGACTGGAAGGGCCTCTTGCGAACTTGGATTTCCGTGGAGAGTGCCAAGCCTAGCTGCGGCCGGTGACCGCATGGATGATGAAGAGAATGACTCCGATGACGGCGAGAACATATCCAATGTTCATGGCGAGGCTTCCGAGTCCTCCGAATCCGAGGGCGATGGCGATGAGGGCGATAATGAAAAATGTGACGGCTATTCTTAGCATGGTTTTAGTTGGTGGTCGGTTGTTGTTTTAAGGAGTCAGAATTGACACCAAACCTACAAGCTCATCATCTGCCAAGAGGCCCCCTTTGCGCGTAGACGCCCGTAGAATATAGCTTGGAGCTATGTCGTGGGAGGTCGGTTCAAAGGGCTAAATCGTGCGGAATGCGCGATTTTAAACCCAGGGTGCTGCAATTTGTCTCCCTCGATGGCGGAGGCCACTCTATGAATCAGGGCGATTCCGAGCCGGCTATGGCGTCTCATTGAGCTTCTGAATTTTTTGGCTACTGCGAAGTGCCGATGAGGACTCTTTTCCAATCGTTCCGGAAGTCGGGGTCTTCGGCTGCGAGTTTCTCGGCTTCTTGTTCGGCGAGGTCGGTGAGGCCGACGAGCCAAGTGTAGCAAATAGCGCGGATGAAGCCGTCCTGATTTTCGGGATCGCGGACTTCGGCTTGCGCGGCGACGAGGGTGATGGGATCCAACCGGACCCAGGGAATGAGGGAGCCATCGGAGAGTTTCAGTCCTTCATCGGTCACGCTGGTGGGGACGATGATTTGGCCATCGGTCGTCTTGGCGGTCCAGCCGCTTTTTTTGCCTAAGTCGGCGATGAATTCGGTCGATCGCGTGTAGAGATAGTTCCAGGCCCAGAGAGATTCCACGGGAGCATCCCCGGGCGCGTTGTCGATCATGGCGAAGAGTTCGTTGAATCGCCCCGCCTTGCCGGACTCGACGAGCTGGTCGCTCATTTCATCCCACGAGAGGTTGAAGGAGCCGAGCGGGCGTTCTTGAAATCCCCTGCGGATTCGGGAGAGGTAGGCTTGCCGGGCGCGGATGTTGAAGCGGGCGCGGCCGAGGGTGTTAAGCGCTTTGATGGCGTCGCCCAATTTCTTGATTTGGCTGTTGGCGTCATCCTCGCTTTCGGGCGCGGGGAGATCGACGAATCTCTGGAGGATTTCGCCATCGGCGAGGTAGTCGTCGGCGAGTTCCTGGTAGCGTTGGAACCAGCGGAATTCGTCGGAGAGGGTGAGGTTTCGCACGGTGGCAAAGCCGGGAAGGGAAGCCTCCCATTGACCTTGCTCCCAGAGTTTGAGGCTGAGGGCGAGGGTCCCCATGGCCCCGACGATGTCCTTGGGATTGTCCGGGAATTCCTCGGGGCGTGGAAAGGGGAGGCGGCGGAGCTTCGAGGCGAGGTCGCGGAAGGCCCTCATCATGGGTTCTTTTTCCTCAAGGTCCTTGAGCGTTTGAAAGGTGTTGCCGGCATGTTCGCGACCCTTCCCAGGACGTCCATCGAGATAGGCCGAGACGCTGGCTTCGAGGAGGGCCCAGGCGCGTGAACTCTGGGGGAGCGATTCGTCGCTTGCGAGTTCGGTGAATCGTTCTTCGGCCTTTAAGAATTCTTTTTTGGCAACGAGACTGCGTGCGTGTTTCCAGGCTTTGCCAATGCGGGTGCTCTCGTCCTGTCCTTCGTGGGAGGGAGTGAAGGATTTTGGGGGATCTTCGATGGGTGCGGGACCGGGTTCGGGGTCTTCGGCGAGGGATGCGGGATTCTTTTCCCACGGATTGAGAATGGCGACCGAGGCGGCGGCAGCGGCGAGGAAGGCGAGGATCGCGAATTTGGTGCGAGTTCGATTGCGGCGGCGAATGCGGCCTCCACTGCGATCGGGGGCGGCTTTTCCCGTGCCGGGATTTCGGCTGGCATTTTCGAGGGCTGAGATGACGTCGGCGTAGCTCTGCCATCGATGCTCCGGTTTGAAAGCCATCATGCGGTCGACTGTTTCGCCGGTGGGTTGGCCGACCCAGGGGGCGACTTTGGTCAATCTTGGGATGGTTTGTTTGGCGCGGCGGAGAACGCTGTTGGCGGTCGAGGTGGATTCGAAGGGAGGACGTCCGGCAAGCGCGTGGTAAAGGGTAGCTCCGAAGGCGTAGATGTCGCTGCGGAAGTCCTCGGTTCCGTGCTCCAAGGCTTCGGGGGGGACGTAATAGGGAGTGGCCCAGATTTCTTCGGCCTGGGCGCTGCCGTCCTGGGTGATGAGGGCGAGGCCGAAATCGACGAGCTTGGTATGGCCGTCTTCGTCGATGAGGATATTGCCCGGTTTGACGTCGCGGTGGATCATTCCGGCCTTTTTCGCGGCCTGAAGTCCGAGGGCTACCTGGTGGGCGATGGCGAGGACCTCTTCTTCCGGGAGAGACCCGCGCCTGGACATGGTCCGTTCGAAGCTCTGGCCTTCGAGGAGTTCCATGACGAGATAAAATCGTCCGTAGGCGCGGCCGACGGCGTAGACTTCGACGACGTTGGGGTGGTTCACCTGGGCGGTGAGCCGGGCTTCATTTTCGAAGGCCAGGATGCGGTTTTCGTCGTTGCAGTATTCCTCGTTGAGGACCTTGATGGCGACCTCGCGGTTGAGGACGGTATCCCAGCCAACGAAGATGATGCTCATCCCGCCGACGGCATAGCGGCGGGTGAGTTCATAAGCACCGAATTCGCGTTTGACGCGGGTTTCTGTTTCGCAGTGCGGGCAGATTGCGGCCTCGAAGGGAGCGAAGGTGGTGACGTCCAGAAGTTGTCCGCAACCTTGGCAAGGTTCGTAGGCGGGAGGGGCTTCCGGAGGCTCGGTCACAAAATTCGGGAGAGGAAGTGGTTAACGTCCTTCCAGAAGGCCGCCGAGCATTCCAGCCCCTTCGCCTTGGCGGGGAGCATTCCAGGGAATCGATGATTCATCGGAACCCTTGGGTGGGACGGGGCTTCTCGCCGCAGTCGAGTTGTTGGAACAAGAAGCGAAGACGAGGGAGGTGAGGGCGAGCAGGAACAAGTGCATGGTGGCAAGGTAGTGTTTCCAGCAATCGGAGCAAGGGCATTTCAGCGAAGCGATGCCGGAGTGATCTCAAGGTGGTCGATGAGGCGAACGGGACCGTAGAAGCAAGCGGTCGCGAGGGTGACGGGGGTGGTGACTTTGGAGACGGGTTGGAGGGATTGGGAGTCGATGAGTTCAAGGTAGTCGATTTTGAAACCGGGGAGGGCTTCCTTGAGGAGATGGTGGCGGGCGGCGTTGAGGTAGACGGTAGGAGATTGCTCTCCGTTTTGAGCGAGATCGCGGGCGGCGAGGAGGGCGCGGCGAATTCTGGGGGCGTCGGTGCGGTGTTCGGTGGTGAGCTTTCGGTTGCGGGAGGAGAGGGCGAGTCCATCGGGTTCACGAACGGTGGGGTGGCCGATGATTTCGACGGGGACATCGAGATCGCGCACCATGCGCCGGATGAGGGCGAGTTGCTGGAAGTCCTTGTTTCCGAAGAGGGCGACGTCGGGTTGGAAGAGATTGAAGAGTTTCAGGACGATGGTGAGGACGCCATCGAAGTGACCTGGGCGGGTGGCTCCGCAGAGGTGTCTGGTGAGGAGAGATTCGGTGACGAGAGTGGAGTGATCGGAGGCGTAAAGGTTTGGAATTTGCGGGATGAAGGCGAGATCGACTCCTTCCTTTTCGCAGAGGGCGAGGTCGTCTTCGAGCGGTTGGGGATAATTTCGGAGATCCTCGGGGCGGTCGAATTGGATGGGATTGACGAAAATGGAGACGGCGACCGTTCCGCCGGGGCCGACGTTCCCGCGGGCGGCCCGGACGAGCTGAAGGTGTCCTTCATGCAGGGCTCCCATGGTGGGAACCAGGGCGAGGGGCCGGGGGGAGGTTTGGAGGGACTTGTTGAGAGAGGGGATGTCCGGGAGGCGGGTGATCATTGGAGTGAGTGTCAGGCGCGGGCGCTCGGTCAGCGATGAGATTTTTCAAACTTCCCTTTCCTTTTGCCGCCGCGGGATTGTTGGTGCAGGTTCGCTTTCGCCCAAGAGGTTAAGGATGAGGACAAGGATGACTTGAAATGGGTTTCTTCGATTCTCCTTGCAAGGCCAGTCAAAGACGGTTCGACTTCTGAAGGTGGCCGCGAGGAAATCATTGAACGGATTCATACCATTGCGGTCAAAGCCCAAGAAAGGAAATCCCAAGGTTGACGGGAGGCCCTCAGCATTCATACTGCCTCCAGCAATCAAATTAAATCCATTTACATGAAACGACAAATCTTCGCTGTATTCGCTGGTCTTTTTCTCCTTCAGGGAGCTGCCATGGCCCAGAGGCTTAAAATTGCCACCGTGAGCATGGAAAGGCTTTTCAATGAGTATCAGGAGACCGCTGATGTGCAACGTGAGATCAATATCGAGCGCGCCCGGATTCAGAAAGAGAACAACGTGAAGCTCGCCGATATCCGCGCAATTGATGCCAAATTGCAGGCGATCCGCGAGCAACTCGTCGACCAGGAGATTGGCGAAAAGAAGAAAGCCGAACTCCTGAATGAGTCGAGAGAGCTTTCCCAGGATGGCATTCACAAGGAGCGCGAGCGCACCGAGTATCTCGAGCGCCGGAATGGAGCCCTCAACGAAAAAATGAAGAAGAGGATGCGTGGTATTCTGGAGGATATCAAGCGTGCGGTGAATGATCGGGCCAAGGCTGGAAATTACGACTACATCCTTGACGCTTCTGGAAACAGCAGCCAGGGAATTCCCTTTGTGCTCCATGCGCGTGATACGACGGATCTGACAGACTCCCTCCTCGAGGAGTTGAACGCCGGCTAACACCTCACCGTTCTTTCCTTCGCAGTGTCCCTAAGCTGGCGACAACTCCACGATCTCATCGGGATTCCAGCCGATGGGGAGCGTGATCTTGTTTTGAACGGAGTCGGCTCCTTGAACACGGCCAAGGAGGATGAAATCAGTTTTTTGGGGAGTCCGAGATACCTCAGCCAGCTTGCGACGACTTCAGCCGGAGTGGTCTTGGCCCCTGCGGGAGATTATCCCGCTGCCGAAGGATGCCACTTGATTGAGGTTGAAAACCCCTCTGCGGCATTTTCCAAGCTGATTGACTATTTCCAGCCTGAGGTCATGTCTTTCCGGGCGGGGATTTCTCCTTCTGCGATCCTAGCCGAAGATGCGTCGGTTGATCCCACGGAAGTGAGTGTTGCGGCCGGTGCAATCATCGAAAGCGGGGCGAAAATTGGACGTGGCACCAGGATTGGTGCGGGCTGCGTGATCGGGAGAGGAGTGGAGATTGGCGAGGACTGCCTTCTTCATGCGAATGTCAGCATTCGCGAATTCTGTGTGCTTGGTGACCGGGTAATCCTCCAACCCGGGGTGGTGATTGGGTCGGATGGATACGGCTACGAGTTCGTAGAGGGCCGTCATCGAAAGGTGCCGCAGGTCGGAATTGTGGAAATCGCCCACGATGTCGAAGTCGGTGCTAATTCGACGATTGACCGTGCCCGCTTCGGGAGGACCCTTATTGGAGAGGGGACCAAGATCGATAATCTCGTCCAAATTGCCCACAATGTGGAGATCGGTAAACATTGCTTAATCATTGCCCAAGTCGGAATCGCGGGGAGCACCCGGATTGGAAATTACGTCACGGTGGCTGCTCAGAGTGGAATCGGTGGTCATCTTGAGATTGGCGATCATGTTGTGATCGCCGCCAAGGCGGCTGTTTTAAAGAATCTCCTCAAACCTGGCGCTTACATGGGCGTGCCGGCCCGTCCGATGACCTCGGAACAAAAAAAGATGGCCTTGGTCTCCCGCCTTCCCAAACTCGTGAAGGAAGTCCAAGAGCTAAAAAAGAAGCTGGAGCAACTCTCCTGACAATGACAACTTTTGCCGGGAGACTCGCTTTCCCGGCTGACTCCCACTTCAACATGAAATTTCCGCTCCCTTCCCGCAGTTTTAGAACCCTCATCGCTCTCTTGTTCTCATTCGGACTCGCTCTTTCCAATGCGTCCGCCGAACTCAAGGTCGCGATGGTGGATATGACGACCCTTCTCAACAACTACCACAAGACCAAGTCGGCCGAACTGGAAGACAAGGTGAACCGGGACGCGATCAAGAAAGGGGACGCGGAACGCGCCGCTGCAATGAGCGCCGCCGCTGAGGAGCTGCGCAAACTCGGGGTTGATTTTCGCGACCCCCAGCTCTCTCCCGAAAAGCGCCAGTCCATTGCTGCCGAAGCCAAGGACAAGCAGGAAACCCTTGCGGTCTTGCAAAAGGAGCGCGATGAGTATCTTGAGCGAAGTTCCCGTGCCCTCAGCCAGAAGATGGTCGGAGTGATGGATGAGATTCGCACCGAGGTCATGGCGGCGGTGAACAAATACGCCGAAGGGGTGGAGGTTGATTACGTCTTTGACGAATCCGGCCTCACAACGACGCAGGTTCCTTTTATCGTCTATGTCCGCAACCGGGTTGACATCACCGCAGATGTTCTCAAACTCCTGAATAAGGATGCTCCCGAAGCCTTCACCACTGCGGCTCCGGCCAAAGGTGAGTAATTTTTTTCCGTTAACCAAACTCTGCTAATATGAAATTTTTAAAATCAATCATCGCCCTGGCTTTAGGCTCATTGATCGTGACCTCTGCTTCCGCCCAGGAAGAAAAAGATGACAAGATCGCTACCGTGGACATGCAGAAGCTAGTCGCACAATTTTACAAGACCGCCGAAACCCGTGACTCGTTTAAAATCTACGAAGAGCAGATCAAGGAGCAAAACACGACACGGGTGGAAGCGATCAAGGCGATCGTTGAGGAAGCAAAGAAGCTTCAGGGGCAAGCCGAAGACCCTTCCCTGGGTCGCGAGAAGAAGAATGAGCTTTTTAATGAACTCAATCGTAAGCAACAGGAGGTCCAAGGACTTGACGCGGACCGGACTGCCTGGATTCAGCGTAAGCAGGCCGCTCTGAGCGAGAAGGCCAAAATCGACTTTGGCGAGGTCCGAATGGAGCTCCTGAAGATCGTGCAAAATTACGGAGAGTCTGAGGGCTATGATTATATTTTTGACCGTTCCGGTGCCAGCGGTGCCGGGGTCCCGATTCTTTCCTACACCAAGGATGCGACCGATCTGACGGCGGTTCTCCTTCAGATTATTAACAAGGACGCGCCCGAGGAGGGGGCTGAAGAAGCTCCCGGGTCCGAGTAAGAGGTTTTTAAATCACGAACCCTTCATGCCATTTTCCTTACGGAAGATGGCATTATTTTTGATTATGTCTCCCGGACTTGAATCAAACCCGGGCCAAAAAAAAGACCGCCGGGAGTCGGCGGTCCTTGATCGTTGAATGGAGACGTGAAAAAGCTTCTCTCGCAGGTCAGTTCTAGCGATCGCAGATTTCGCCCTCGTTGAAGAAGCGCTTGAGTTCGGCTTCGGCAGCTTCGACGCTGTCGGAGGCGTGGCAAACGTTGCGCATCTTGGAGTCACCGCTCTTGTCGCCGAGGTCTCCCCGGATGGTGCCTGCAGGTGCGACCACCGAATCGGTAGGTCCCAGAAGGTCACGGACTCGGTTGATGACCTTGTCACCGGCAAGCGCGAGAGCGATGACGGGTGATTCCTGCATGAATCCGCGAACGGAAGGGAAGAAGGGCATCTCCGCGATGTGCGAGTAGTGCTCGGCAAGGATCTCGTCCGAAAGCGACATCATTTTGATTCCGCGGATGGTGAAGCCTTCTGCCTCGTAGCGGGCAAGGACCTGGCCAACGAGGTTCTGCTGGACAGCATCGGGTTTAAAAAGGATCAGGGTGGTTTCTTTAGCCATGTCGGGAAGGGAACTAAACCGCCGGTTGGGTTGTGTCAACAACAGGGATCGTCGTCCCGGCGTCCTCTCCAATTTTCCTTTCCTTCACCTTGATCTCTCGGAGGAACATCTTCACCGGTTTTCTTTTGTGATCCCTGGATTCCAGCTGGTGCGCCGGGTGGTCGCTTGGGACAACATGGGAAGGGGACGAAAATGACCGAACTGTTGACCTCTTTCCAGGACATCCCGTCATTGGCCTTGACGGGGGAGGGTCTCGGTGGGCGTAATCTCTCCGTAAAGAAAGACCTCTCTGAACTTATGCGGCATTCCCTGATCACGAAACACTCAGTAAGACTCCTCGCTCTTGGAGGAGTCCTCTTGACCGGCCCCGCGATGGTGGGGACGGCACAGGCACAAAACTTCCTTCTCGAAGCAGGACAGTTCGACGGCAAGGTCGTCAAAGAAGTCCAGATCCGCTATCGCGGCACCAAGACGGTGAACGAAGCACGGCTCCGCACGCACATGGCGGTGGCTGCGGGGAAGACCTTTTCGCAGACCGTGCTCGATGGCGACACCCGCACCCTTTATAGCAGTGGCTTGGTTGACGACGTGCAATTCTTCGCCGAAAATGTTGAGGGCGGTGTGAAGGTGATTGCCGAAGTGGTGACCCGTCCGCTCATCAGCGGTCTCGGATTTGCCGGGAACTCGACCTTCTCCGACAAGAAACTCGCCAACGAGTCGAAGCTGGGTGTGGGACAGATTTTGAGTGACGAGGAGATCATCAAGGCCCGTAAGAACATCGAGAAACTCTACCTTGGCTACGGGTTCCCTGATGTCGGGGTGACCCACCGTCTTCAGAGCACCGAGCGTCCCGGTTATGCGGACCTTGTCTTCGTGATCGACGAAGGTCAGAAGAGCGAAATTCAGAACATCCTTTTTGAAGGAAACAACACCTTCCGAGATGCCGACCTTCGCAAGGAGATGAGCACCAAGGAAAAAGGTTGGTTCTCGTGGTTTGATAAGTCGGGTCGTATTGACTCGGTCGCTCTCGATGAGGATATCGAGAAGGTGGAGGACTTTTACCGGAGCAAGGGATACTGGCGTGCCAAGGTGGGCACGCCCCGCCGTCAAGAGGGCAAGGGTGACAAGGTGGACCTGATCATCCCCGTGACCGAAGGGCCCAAGTATATCGTGAATTCCGTGAGCTTCCCCAATATCAAGCTCTTCAGCCGTGAAGAGTTGATGCCGGCGATGAGTCTGATTGGCAACATGCCTTATTCTTCCGCGAAGGTGCGTGATGATATCCGCATGATCCGCAGTTACTATGGCTCCCGTGGGTATGCGGACGCGACGGTGGTGCCCGACGTTCGTGAGACCGACGGTTCCAAGGTCAATATTTTCTACCGCATCACGGCAGGCAAAAAGTTCAAGGTGGGCCGCGTGAATATTCAGGGGAACACCAAGAGTCAGGACCGCGTCATCCGCCGGGAGGTGCCGATGCGTCCGGGGGAAAACTTCAACTCGGTGGACCTTGAAACCACGAAACGTCGTCTCGCCAACTTGAACTACTTTGATGACGTCCAGGTCACCAGCGGGGGCAGTTCGCAGTCGGGATACCGCGACGTGAACATTCTCGTCAACGAGAAGAGAACAGGCTCGATCAACTTTGGTCTCGGATTTAGCTCGGTCGATAACATCGTGGGCTTCGTGAATTTCGAGCAGACCAACTTTGATATTCGCAGACCGTTTAACTTCAGCGGTGGTGGTGCCGGCCAGCGTTTCAGCATGAGCCTGCGGGCCGGTGCCGAGCGCAAGGATTTCCGGATTTCCTTCGTCGAGCCATGGTTCCTCGGGCAAAAACTCTCACTGGGAACGGAACTTTTCTACCGTGATCTTCTCTTTCTCAGCGATGAATTTGATCAGACCAATATTGGCGGTGCCGTCTTCCTGCGGAAGCCGGTTGGTCGCAAAGCCTATTTAAAAGGGGAATATCGTCTTGAGTCGATCGACGTGCAGGCGGAGAGCGACACTTCACCGGCCTTTTTGGCAGAAGATGGTGAGTATCTGCGCAGCGCGCTTTCGTTGAATTACGTCTACGATAGTCGTGACAGTAATAAACTTCCTCGAAACGGTCACAAGGTGGATGTCGGGGTCACACTGGCCGGGAGCTTCCTTGGTGGCGATGTCGATGCCTACACCGTTTCCGCGACGGGGACGAAGCATTGGAACCTGATATGGGACACCATCCTGACCGCACGTGGATCGGTAGCGACTGTTGACGAAATCGGAGGTGACGGCACGGTGCCCATCTTCGAGCGTCAGTTTCTGGGAGGCGCGAGAGACCTTCGTGGCTTTGAATTTCGCGATATCGGCCCACGCGATCCGATCACAGAAGAGGTTCTCGGTGGTGGCACCAGCTTCTTTGCCTCGCTTGAACTGACCTTCCCGATCACCGAGCGTGTTCGTGGTGCGGCATTTTACGACACAGGTTTTGTGAATGTTGACTCCTGGGACTTCACCGGAAGCAGCCTGGCAAGTGACGTGGGCCTGGGCCTTCGTCTTGATCTGCCCATTGGCCCTCTTGCAGTTGATTATGCCATCCCCATTCAGACTCCCGATGATGAGTCGGACAACGGTGGCCAGTTCAACTTCTACTTGAATTACCAATTTTAGATCAAGGGACGAAAAATCCTGAAAATTTCAAAGCGCGCTCCGGAAACGAAGTCGCGCTTTTCTCTTGGAGGCAATGAGGGGCGGAGATGACTACTATCGGTTAAGGAATTCCCGAGCTACTTGAGTCCGGCGTGCGGATTTTTCTTCGAAGGGGGACGGTTGAGGGAAATGAGCTTGGGGAGAGGGGTGGTGGCCCTGATCTTCGGTATGCAATGAGAGGGAGGGATATTCTTTTTTTTTAAAATAACGTTTACCTTTTACGTAAACAAAATTAGAAAATTCTCCCGATGGAAGTCGCTTTTAGGACGAACAAGCTCGCCAAGACGGCCGCGAACGACAAGACCCTAGCAAGGTCTTACGGTCCCGGTCTGTGGCAAGAAGTTCGCTCAGCGGCTCCTCGAGTTCGTCAATGCAGGCTGCCTGGAAGACTTGCGACATCTTCCGGGTCCCCGTATTCATGAACTTACGGGGGATCGCAAAGGACAGTTCTCCGCTGACCTCAAGCATCCTCTCCGCCTGATCTTTATCCCATCCGACGATCCTCCCCCCACCCGTGACGACGGTGGCTGGGATTGGCTGAAGATCACCATTATTGAAATCCTAGAAGTCGCCGATACCCATGATTAAGCTTACCTCATTTCCCTTCGTCGTCCCCCCGGGTGAAACGCTCAGCGAGACGCTCGAAGGCCTCGGTATGTCCCAGGTTGAGTGTGCCAAGCGCACCGGCCTTAGCAAGAAGACCATTAACCTGATCATCGCGGGGAAGGAACCGATCACCCAAGAGACTGCTCTGGCCTTTGAAAAAGTCTTCAAAGTGCCGGCTCGTTTTTGGCTGAATTTGGAAACGACCTACCGCGAAAACCTAGCCCGGCTGGAGGAGGAAAAGGGGCTGGAAGAACACGCGGAGTGGGCCCGAGAATTTCCCTATCCAGCGATGGTGAAGCGGGAGCTGGTGCCCAAGACGATCAAAGCCTCTGAGAAGGTCAGGTTTTTGCAGGAATACTTCGCTGTCCGCAACCCGGATCAGTGGGAAAAAGTCTACCGGGCTGAGGGTTTAGCTCTTTCTTATCGGAAGTGCCCGAAAGCGAGCGAGAAGCGAGCCGCTCTTTCAGCTTGGTTGAGAGAGGGCGAAGTCCAAGCTGATGCGGCAGAGGTCGCTCCTTTCAATAAGGCCCTCTTTGTCGAGAATCTTAAGAAAGCACGCGAATTGACCGGGCTCACTCCCGATGAATTCCTCCCAATGCTGAAAGAACTCTGCGCCGAAGCTGGCGTCATCTATTTGCTGGTTCCCGAGTATCCAGGCCTGGGAGTGAGCGGGGTCATGCGATGGTATCGCGGGCGACCGGTGATTCAGCAAACTCTGCGCTTCAAAACCAATGACAGCTTCTGGTTTACCTTTTTTCACGAGGGCCGCCACGTCTTGCAGGTCAAAAAAACGACGGTCTTCCTGGAAGGCGTGAGCGCCGAGCACGGGGACCAGAGGCGAGAAAATGATGCGGATAAGTTCGCCCGTGATCTACTCATCCCGCCGGCGATGTGGGAGCGGTTCAGAGCGGCATGCCCGAAGCCCACTACGGCGCATATCGAAAAGCTTGCCGAGGAGGCAAAGGTTCATCCGGCGATGGTAGTTGGGAGGGTGTTTCGCGAGAAACTTCTGCCATACGGTCATCCGGTGCAGCGTCTCCAGGTGAAATTCACTTGGAGTGAAAACTAAATGGCTCTTCAACTGGGTTGGAACTCTGCGACGAAGCGTTCCTGTGGGGTTGTTTCCGGTCCGCTTCCCTCGGCACAGACCAACTCCATGGCATCATGAAGGTTCAGTCCCAATGCTTTCAGCAGGCAAACGGCAAAGGTTCCGGTGCGACCAATTCCTCCTGCGCAGTGGATGAGGATTCGATTACCGGATCTGACGTGATTCGCGACTTCCTCGACAAATTCTGTGAAGGCCTGCGCATCGGTGGGGATTTCGAAATCAGGCCGAGGTGGTAGATGGGGTCGAAGTCGTTTTGTGCGAGGATGTCCATGATTGTGAACCGGTGAGATTGGTGCGGCCGATATGAGGGAGATCGTCTGGGGTGGGTGAAGTGGCCCGGGTGTTCTCTGCGGATTTGAGGAGGGCTGAGGCTTCGCTTTTTGGATAGAGGGCGGTGTTGATTGTGAGTTTCCCGTCTTTTTTAAGAACGGTGAAAGGGGCGGCGATGAATTCGGGGGTGATTTTCATGTCGATGTTCAAGGAGGCGAATTCGGGAACTTGGTTGAATGCTTCACCGCCACGGATCTGGGCGATATTCATGGTGGGAATTCCTAGGACGGAGTTCTCGAATCGGGAGAATTGGGAGCGGTATGCTTGGAGGTTGGTGATGACGTTTGATAAGTCTTCGATGGATACCTCCCGTTCTCGGGTTGAGACGCGTGTGCGGCGATTCCTTGGCATTGTAGGGTGCACCAGAGGAGCGGCGAGTCGAGCGGAACGGGTTGTTCCTCTCCTCGCTCGAAGGTGGCGACCACGAGGTCATCAGCTGGACCATGAATGTTCCCTGTCCGTCTGTAATCACCGTGTCCTGGACACCGAGACCCCCACTGACCCATGCCCCCAACCTTGCTTTTCGCTATCTCTCCACCCTGGGCGGTTTCGATCACCAGTCGGAAGATTTCAAAAAGCGCGCTGTGGTTTCCCGCAGCGCGCTTTTCTTTTCTCCCGGGGGCGGCGCACTCGCACGAAGGTCGCCGCGTCCCTGGTCGTATTTATCCTCCCAAATTTGTTAGTTGGCCAGAATGTCGATCTTTCTTGGGGCCAGTTCCCGACGCTTGTTGAGCTTCAGAGTCAGGACGCCGTCCTGATAGCGGGCGTTGATGACATTGGCATCGAGGTCCTCGTGGAGCTCGACCTTGAGTTCGTATTTGCGAGCTTCCTGGTCGGGGCTTTCAAAACCTTCGAGGGCGCTGCGTTCACCGGTGATGGTGAGGATGCGGTTTTCGATGTTCACTTGCAGCGAGTCCGTTGGCACTCCCGGCAGGGCGATGGCGAGTTCCAGTCCGGCCTCGGCGGTTCTGGTTTTAAAGCGGGGTCTTTCGGTTGTGAGTTCTGAGTTCATGTCGTTCGTGTTTTAAAGTTGGATTAGCTAATTTCGATGGTTCGGGCACTGGTGTCTTCGGTGGTGACTTTTTTGAAAGTCAGGTCGAGGACTCCGTCGGTCATTTTGGCGATGATGCCCTCTGGGTCGGAGTCATCGGGAAGGGTGTAGGTGCGCTCGAATTCACGGTTCAGGGCTTCCTCGCGTTCGGATTTTGCGGAGACCTTGAGTTCATTTTTCTCCAGAGTGAGGCCAATCTCTTCCTTGGTGAATCCCGGGAGATCGAGTCGAAGTCGGTAAGAGTCGTTTGTTTGGTATCGATAAGCTCCGGGGGCCTTTGCTGCTGGAGCGGGCCCGAAATGTCGAAGGGTTTGGTTGAGGAACTCGTCGAGGTTTCCGAAGAGGTGGTTGGGAATGCGGTTGAGAAGTGTCATGGGTTTTGTTTTTCGTTTTGGTTAACGTGTCTTCCCTATGGCACGAAGCGGGCCAAGCGGCCCCGAGACGGCTAAAACCCAGTATTTACAAGGGTTTTCCAGTTGACGCACGGCGAGTCATAGCTGCTAGATGGCGCAAAATGTCCCGAGGCGAGTCATTTTGTCACACTCTTTTGGCGCAGGTCCCCCGAATAGTTGTGGGGAGCTTGCGAAATGAAGCGGCAGGAGGACCCAGCCCTTCTTTTTAGACCAAGATGTCCGAGATGATCTTGGCGGGTTCCACTCCGGTGAGTTTTTGATCGAGCCCTTGGTATTTGAAGGTGAGCTGATTGTGATCGAGTCCGAGTTGATGGAGGAGGGTCGCGTGCAGGTCGCGGATGTGAACGGGGTCGGTGGTGACGTTGTAGCCGAAATTATCTGTTTCACCGTGGACCAAGCCGCCTTTGACGCCGCCGCCGGCCATCCAGATGGAGAAGGCCCTGGGGTGGTGGTCCCGACCGTAGTTTGTTTCGTCGAGGGTGCCCTGTGAGTAGAGTGTGCGGCCGAATTCGCCGCCCCAGATGACGAGGGTGTCTTCGAGCATGCCGCGCCGTTTGAGGTCCTGCACGAGGGCCCAGCTGGCTTGATCGACGTCCTCACATTGCGGTTTGATGTGAGCCGGCAGGTTGCTGTGTTGGTCCCAACCACGGTGAAAAATTTGCACGAACTGGACGCCGCGTTCCATCATGCGGCGGGCGAGGAGGCAGGAGCTGGCGAAGGAACCCGGGGTTTTGGCCTGCGGGCCATACATTTCGCGGGTTTTTTCGGACTCGGTCGAGAGGTCGCTGAGTTCGGGGACCGAGGCCTGCATGCGGAAAGCCATTTCGTATTGCTGCATGCGGGTCTGGGTTTGGTCGTTGCCAACCAGTTCGAAGCTCTTCTGGTTGAGCTGATTGAGGCTATCGAGCATGTTGCGACGAAGGTCGCGGTCAATGCCGGGGGCATCCTTGATGAAGAGGACGGGGTCGCCTTTGGAGCGGAGGGCAACGCCGGCGTGTTTACCGGGAAGGAAGCCGGGGCCCCAGAGGCGGGACGAGATCGCTTGCACGTTGCCGGGACCGGTGTGTTGGGCGTGGAGGACGACGAAGTTGGGGAGGTCTTCGTTTTGGGATCCCAGGCCGTAGGCGAGCCAGGAACCGAGAGAGGGTTTGCCGTTTTGCTGGCTGCCGGTGTAGCAGAGCTGGTTGGCAGGCTCGTGGTTGATGGCGTCCGTGTGCATCGATTTGATGATGGTGATGTCATCCGCCATCTTCGCGGTGTAGGGGAGGAGTTCCGAGATCCAAGCACCCGATTTCCCGTGCTGCTTGAATTTGAAAATCGAGGGTGCGAGCGGGAATTTGGCCTGCCCGGAGGTCATGCCGGTGAGGCGTTGGCCTTGTTCCTTGAGGTAGGGGCCGAGGTCCTCGGCGAAGTGAGCTTTGAGATCGGGTTTGTAGTCAAAGAGATCGAGTTGGCTGGGTGCCCCGAGCATGGAAAGGTAAATGACGCGTTTGGCTTTGGGCGCGACTTTTTGCAATTCGGCGGGAAGGGCTGAATTGGAGAGACCGCTCAAGGAGCCTGGTAAGAGGGAGGCGAGCGAGGCCATCCCCAGTCCCGTGCCATTTTTGCGGAAGAACTGACGACGGGAGATTGCGGCGTTATAATCGGCGAGTGAGTTCATGGCTTATTTGGTGAGGGTTTCGTCGAGGTTGAAAATTTGGGAAGCGATCAGCGTCCAGGCGGCGAGTTCGGCCGGAGGGAGGGCCGGGTCGGGCGTGCTGGAGCCGACGGTGATGAGCTGTCCGGCGAGTTCGGGCGATTCGGTGTAGCGCTTGAGGTGGTGGTCGAGGGCCTTTTTGACGAGGGCTTGTTCGTCGTTGGCAAAAGTGCGGGACATCAGGGCCTTCGTGATGAGGTCGAGACGCTGGCTGAAGGAGTCACTCGCCTTGAGGGCTCTCGCGGCCAGTTGGCGGGAGGTTTCGATAAATTGAGGATCGTTCAAGGTGACGAAGGCCTGGAGCGGGGTGTTGGTGATCTCGCGGCGGACGCAGAACACTTCGCGGGTCGGAGCATTGAGAATCTCCATGCTCGGCGGTGCGGCGGTGCGTTTCCAGAAGGTGTAGAGGGAGCGCCGGTAAAGATCGTCATCCTCGCCCTGTTTGTAGAAGCGGGTATTGGATTGATCCATCGCCACGGCTTCCCAAATGCCCTCGGGTTGGTAGGGTTTGACCGAGGGGCCTCCGATCCCGGAGGCGAGGAGTCCGCTGGCGGAAAGAGCGAGATCTCGGATTTGTTCCGCTTCGAGGCGGTGGCGCGGCGAGCGCCAGAGGAAGAGGTTGGTGGGATCCTTTTCGCGATTGGCGGAGGTGACTTTGGCGGCTTGTTGATAGGTTGCTGAGTGGGTGATCAACTTCACAATGTGCTGGATGTCCCAGTTGTTCTCCATGAATTCGACGGCGAGGAAATCCAGTAATTCGGGATGGGTGGGGCGTGCTCCCATGATGCCAAAGTCTTCGGTCGTTTCGACAAGGCCGCGTCCGAAGAAGTAATACCAGATGCGGTTCACGGTGACGCGGGCCGTGAGGGGATTGGTGTCAGAGACGAGCCACTCGGCAAGATCCTTGCGGGAGAGTCGGGCGTCTTCGGGCTTCTTGCCAAAGAGTTCGGGAATGGCAGCGAAGACCTTGTCGCGTTCGAGGGAATATTCGCCACGTTCAAGAATGTGGGCGTGGGCCGGTTCCTTTTTTTCCTCCATGATGAGGGTGACGGCTCCATGGCTGCGGAGACGGTCGAGTTCGTCGGTGAGGGGTTTTTTCTCGGCGAGGAGGTCGCGGGTGGGGCCGTCGGCATGATTGAGGTAGTGATCAAAGAGGGCCTCGTTTTGCTTCTCGTCCCGCTTGTCGGCGGGGACCGCGAGGAGCTGGTCGATGGTGGTATTGGTCGCGGTTTGGGCGACTTCCGCAGCGCTGAGAAGGCGGCGATGGAATTGGAATCCGTGGAAGTTTGCGGTGCCCTTGAGCCGCGAATCCGGGTGCCGGGCCCCGAGGCGGGTGGGAACCTCGGTGAGAAGGCTGGCGACCTTGCCGGTGTGGGAGTAGGTGATGGGCACGGATTTGCCTTCGACATAAACGGTGAGCGATTTGCCAGGCTCCGCCTTGCCGTCATAGGTCACCATGATGTGCACCCATTTTTTGTCAGAGAGAGGTGAATTTGTGACGGCCTTGATGGCATTGTCTGGCCAGCGATCAATGATGTGCGAGCCGAGCTTGCCTTTTTCAAGCCAAAGGTCCCAGCCCCGGAAGTCGTTGCCAACATCCATGCGCGAAATGATGGGGCCGCTGGCATCCTTGTTGACGGAGAGATAGCCCCCGAAGGTAATCTGGTCGCGCGCCTCGAATACTCCCACGGTGCCGAGATCGAGATTGAGATCAGTGAGGTTGACGGCTTGGCCGAAGCCCGGGGCATCGGTGGTCTTTCCGTTGAATTCCCACGTTTGAAGGGTGCCGTTGATGACGCCAGCGATCTTGTCGTCCTTCACGATGAAGGGGAGGGACGCTTCCGGGGTCAGGTCGGTTTTGACCGCGCGATTTTCTTCCCGGGCGACGAGCCAGGTTTGAAAATCGGATTGCGCGTCCTTGCGTCGTTGGGCGAGGGCTTGGTCGGTTTGGGAAAGCTCCTCTTGGAGTTCATTCCATCTGGGGCGGTCGGAGGCGCGGGGTGCAAAAATGGTGGGCGGGTGTTCGGCGTTATTCTGGTCCATGGCGGACATGGTGGTGTTGCGGAAGAAGGCGGACATCGCGTAGAAATCCTTTTGCGAAACGGGATCGAACTTGTGGTCATGGCAAGCGGCGCAGGCGGTGGTGAGACCGAGCCAAATTGCGGAAGTGGTGGCCACCCGGTCGGTGGCATAGATCATCTCATATTCCTTGTCGATGGCCCCGCCTTCTCCCGTGGTGGGAAGACAGCGGTTGAAGCCGGTGGCGATTTTTTGTTCAAGGGTGGGATTGGGGAGCAGGTCGCCTGCGATTTGTGCGATCGTAAATTGATCAAAGGGCATGTTTTGGCGGAAGGCCTCGAGAACCCAATCCCGGTAGGGCCAGATGGAGCGGTAGTTGTCGATGTGAATCCCGTGGGTGTCGGCGTAGCGGGCGGCGTCGAGCCAGTGACGACCAAAGTGTTCGGCGTAGGCGTCGGTGGCGAGGAGGCGGTCGACGGCCATTTTGACGGCGGTTGGAAGGTCTCGCGCGGCGCTCTCGCGGAACGAGGCGACTTCGGCCGGAGTCGGCGGGAGGCCGGTAATGTCGAAGGCGAGTCGCCGGATCAGGCGGTCCGCGTCTTCGGGTTTGTTGGGATCGAGCCCAAGTTCCTGATGCTTGCTTGCGATAAAGGCATCGACGGCGTTCCCGCCCCAGGTCTGTGCAGGGACGTCGGGGCGGGTTGGAGAGACAAAGGACCAGTGCTCTTCGTAAACCGCACCTTGCTGGATCCACTTTTCGAGCAGGGCGACTTCGTGGGCTTTAAGCGGTTTTTTGTGAGAGTCCGGAGTGGGCATCACTTCATCGGGATCGGTGGAGGTGATGCGCTTGATCATTTCCGAGGCTCCGGGATCGACCTTGATAATGGGTTGGGGGCCGTCTTCGCGCTCCAAGAAGGCGAACTCCTCGCGATCCAGCCGGAGCGGGTTTGACTTGGGGGTGCGGGTCGATGAGTCCGGACCGTGGCAGTGGTAGCAGTTCTCCGAGAGGATGGGCTGGACGTGTTTGTTGAAGTCGATGGTGTCAGGCAACTCGACCCCATGCAGAGTGAATCCGCTCAGGAGAGCAAAAGGAAAGAGGAGGGAGATGACGGGGAAATTCTTCATGAGTGAGACTGGTTAGCTTACGACGGGAGTGGTTGAGGTCCTACAGATTTTCACCTTTAAAGGCTCCCAGCCGATGACCGCTCCCAAGCAAGCATGGATTTTGAAATCGACAAGGAGTCCCCGGGATAAAGCCGAAGAAATAAATTCCGCGACTTCGGCGGCCGGGACGAGATGGGTGGTGATGTTTTCGCCTGCGACTCCACCTCCTTGAGCGACCTTGACGCAGCGATTTGCGTAAAAAAGGTGGGTTATCTCATTGGTCATCCCGGCCGAGGTCGGGGAACTGATGAGGTGGGTCATTTCCGGTGTTTCGTATCCGCTTTCCTCTAAAAGCTCCCTCCGGGCGCAATCTTCAAGCGATTCTCCGGCGAATTCCGGCTCGTCACCGATGAGACCGGCGCAGATCTCCAGAACCCGCGCTTGCATCGGGCGGCGGTATTGTTCGACAAAAATGACCTCGTTTTGGGCGGTCATGGCAAAGATCCCCACCACTCCGGTTGCGTTGGGGCGGGTGGCATATTCCCAGTCGTCGATCTCCCGAAGCGAGAGATAACGGCCTTCAAAGTGGGAAATCGTCGGGTCAGAGGTGGCATCGGGCATGTTTTAAGGATACTCTCATAAGAATCGATGGCAATTCTCCGTAGAAGAGCCTACCAGAGAACGCGCACATTCATGACCGATGAAGATTTTGACATTCAGGTGAGCTTCCGCCACCGCATCCGTTTTACCCGGGGGGCCTTCTCTCCGGGGAATTCCCTTCTGTCCGGTCTTCTTGAGACCCGGGGACATAGTAAGGCCCTGGTTTTTGTGGAAAACGGCTTGAAGGAATTCTTCCCGCAGTTGGAAGGGCAGATTCAGGATTACTTTTCCGAACTCGCTGGAATCCGTCTTACCGCTGTTGAATGGCTTCCCGGTGCGGAGGCTGCCAAGCGCGACGACCGGGTCTATCAGTCAGCGATGGCAGCGATTGAGCGGCATCATATCGACCGCCATTCCTATCTTCTTGTGATTGGTGGCGGGGCCTTTCTCGATGTCATCGGTTACGCTGCTGCGACGGGGCATCGCGGAGTGCGGCTGGTGAGATTCCCAACGACGACTCTCTCGCAGGACGATAGTGGCGTGGGGGTGAAGAACGGCATCAATGCCTTCGGAAAGAAAAATTTTATTGGGTCCTTTGCGGTTCCATACGCGGTCGTGAATGATTTTGAATTCCTTCACACCCAGCCCGAACCAACGCGCCGTGCCGGACTGATCGAAGCGCTGAAGGTGGCGCTCGTGAAAGACGGGGAATTTTTTGAGTGGATGGAGAGCAACGTGGCCCGGCTTCGGGCGCTTGAAGAATCAGCTCTTGAGGAAGCGGTACAGCGTTCCGCCGTCCTGCACGCCCGCCACATCGCGCTGGGTGGAGATCCCTTTGAATTGGGAAGCAGTCGTCCGCTCGATTACGGGCACTGGGCGGCCCATAAATTGGAGCAGTTGACGGATTTTGAGCTGAGCCATGGCGAGGCTGTTTCGGTGGGGGTGGCCCTCGATACTCTCTATGCGGCCAAAGTCGGTCTGTTGGATCCTGCGGCTGCTTCCCGCATTTTGAGGGTAATCACTGATTTGGATCTTCCGCTTTGGCATGAAGCCCTTGAGCTGCGTGATGCCAAAGGCCGTCGCCGGGTCTTTAATGGCCTCGAAGAATTCCGTGAGCACCTCGGAGGGGAACTGACCGTTCTTCTCCTGAGTGCGCCCGGAAAGGGAGTCGATGCCCACGAAATCGACGAAGCAATCTGGGAACAGTGTGCCGACGAGTTGAAGGAAATGGCTCTCGCGATAGTTTCATGAACCGGGTTGCTGTTCTCAATGTCGTGGGGCTGACCCGCTCGGTCTTGGTAGAAATGCCCCGCCTCAAAAAGTGGGCCGAGGGAAAGGAGTTGAGGAGTTTTCGCCCGGCTTTTCCTGCCGTCACGTGCACCGCGCAGAGCAGTTATCTGACCGGAAAGCCGGTCGGAGAACACGGGATTGTCGGCAACGGGTGGTACGACCGCGAGGCTGCCGAGGTGAAGTTCTGGAAGCAGAGTAATCATCTCGTGAAGGGCGAGAAAGTTTGGGAGGCTGCGGGTGTCGACTGCGCCAAGATGTTTTGGTGGTATAACATGTATTCCTCGGCCGATTTTTCGGCAACGCCACGACCGCTTTACCCGGCGGATGGGCGCAAATTTTTTGATATTCATACCCAGCCGATGGCGATGAGGGAAGAGATGAAGGTGGATCTCGGACCCTTTCCATTTCCGGCTTTCTGGGGTCCCAAGGCGGGGATCGATTCATCGAAGTGGATCGCGGACAGCGCGAGGTGGATTGAGGAAAGGCAAAGCCCGACGCTGAATTTGGTCTACCTGCCGCATCTTGACTACGGTCTTCAAAAGTATGGTCCGGGGGCTCCTGAAATGGAGGCGGAGTATCAGGCCATTGATGAGGTGATCGGTGATCTCATCGAGTTTCTTGAAGGGCGCGGGGTGGAAGTTCTCGTACTGTCGGAATACGGAATTTCCAAAGTCTCGAAGGCCATTCATTTGAACCGGATTTTCCGCGAGAAGGGTTGGATTCAGGTGAAGGACGAGCTGGGACTGGAGACTCTCGACTGCGGAGGCTGTCCGGCCTTTGCGGTGGCGGATCATCAGGTCGCTCACGTTTACGTCAACGATCCCGCGATTGCGCGGGAGGTGCGTGAAGTCGTCTTGGCGGTTGATGGCGTGCAGGAGATCCGCGAAGGCGCCGATCTCTGGGGCGAGGGAACCGGTCGCGAGCGCGGAGGGGACTTTGTCGCGGTCTCCGAAGCCGATGCCTGGTTCACCTACTATTATTGGACCGACGATGCCAAGGCTCCGGACTTCGCCCGCTGCATCGATATTCATCGTAAACCGGGATACGATCCGGTGGAGTTGTTCCTTGATCCAGAAATCAAGTTTCCCATTCTTAAGATTGCGGGGTTTCTCGCGAAGAAGAAGCTCGGCTTCCGGGGTTTGATGGATGTCATCCCGCTTGATGCCTCATTGGTGAAGGGCTCGCACGGTCGCGATGAGGTCCCGGCAGAAGAACAGCCCGTGGCGATAGGAGCGGGGGCCGGGAAGGTGGGAGCGGCGGAGGATGTTTTCGGCTGGCTGAAGGAGCGTTTGCAGCGGTAGAACAAGCGTCCCGCTTGTTTGCGGACGACCGGTGATCCCGGGCGCGGAGGTTGAGGGCGGGGAACACAAGCGGGACGCGTGTGCTACGGTAGAACAAGCGTCCCGCTTGTTTGCGGACGACCGGTGATCCCGGGCGCGGAGGTCGGGGGCGGGGAACGCAAGCGGGACGCGTGTGCTGCGGTAGAACAAGCGTCCCGCTTGTTTGCGGACGACCGGTGATCCCAGGCGCGGAGGTTGGGGGCGGGGAACACAAGCGGGACGCGTGTGCTACGGTAGAACAAGCGTCCCGCTTGTTCGCGGACGACCGGTGATCCCGGGCGCGGAGGTCGGGGGCGGGGAACGCAAGCGGGACGCGTGTGCTGCGTGATTGGCGAATTTGGACAAAGAAACGATGGATTGCATCATTGCCGGGGCAAAGAAGATTCTGCTAGTTTTCGAGTGACGACAGGAGGAATCTTCTGTCACGCTCCGCAACACAATTACAATCGATGTCCGAATATTTCCCAAACATTCCCAAAATCCAGTATGAGGGCCCCGGCTCTGATAATCCCTTCGCGTTTCATCACTATAATCCCGATGAGGTGGTCGCAGGGAAGACGATGCGTAAGCACATGCGTTTTGGTGCCGCCTACTGGCATTGCATGCGCAATCGCCTGGGCGATCCCTTCGGTGAAGGCACCGCGCTCACTCCCTGGGACAGCGGCGAGGAGACGCTCGAGAATGCCTTGGCCCGGGTTCCCGTCTTCTTCGAGTTCCTTGAGAAAATTGACATTGACTACTACTGTTTCCACGACCGGGACATCTCTCCCGAGGGTCGGACTTTGGCTGAAACCCACGAAATCTTCCACAAGGTGGTCGACGAATTTGAGCGTCAGCAGCAAACAACCGGCAAGAAGCTTCTCTGGGGCACCGCATGTCTTTTCGGACACGCCCGGTATGCGCAAGGTGCCTCGACTTCCCCGAGTGCGGATGTCTTTTCCTACGCCGCCAGCCAAGTGAAGAACGCGATCGACGCCACTCACCGTCTCGGTGGGCCGGGATACACCTTTTGGGGGGGGCGCGAGGGATATGCCTCGTTGATCAATACCGACATGAAGCGGGAGGTCGATCACCTTGCCGCCTTCCTGCACATGGCCGTCGATTATGCCAAGAAGATTGGCTACACAGGCCAGTTTTATATCGAGCCCAAGCCGCGTGAGCCATCGACCCACCAGTATGATTCTGATTCGGCAGCCTGCCTGAACTTCCTCCGCGAATACAACCTGCTGGACCACTTCAAGCTGAACCTCGAGACAAACCATGCCACCTTGGCGGGGCACACCATGGAGCATGAGCTTGAGGTTGCCATGAATGCCAACGCACTGGGTTCCATCGACGCCAACCGTGGTGACGAACTCATCGGTTGGGACACCGACCAGTTTCCGACTAACATTTACGGGACCACCAACGTCATGATTCGTCTCCTCAAGATGGGTGGATTCACGACCGGTGGTCTCAATTTTGATGCCAAACGTCGTCGCGAAAGTCACGAACCCGAGGATCTCTTCCACGCACACATCGGTGGCATGGATGCCTTTGCCCGCGGCCTGAAAATCGCAGCAAAGATCATCGAGGACGGTCGCTTCGACGAGTTTGTGAAGACCCGCTATTCATCGTATGATTCCGGAGTGGGTTCCGAGATTGAGTCCGGCAAGGCCACTCTCGAATCGCTCGACCAGTATGCCCGGGGGATCACGCCGCCGCAGCTTGCGAGCGGACGTCAGGAACGGCTTGAGAGTCTTTTCAACGATTACCTTTAAGAACTCGCAAAGAAAACGCGGGAGAAGGAGGAGGGCATCTCCCCTGAAACTTCTCCCGCGCATACCAAGCAACACGGCAACTACCTGATAAGCACTTAATATGCCAATCGTCCTCGGTCTCGACTCCTCCACTCAAAGCCTCTCTGCGGTCATTCTAGATACTGGTTCAGGCCAGATCATTGCCGGGGATTCCGTGAATTTTGGCAAAGATTTACCACACTACGGTCAACCCAGCGGATACGACCCCAGTGGCAAGCGTGGCGAGGTTCACGCTCATCCGCTCATGTGGGTTGACGCTCTGGATCTGCTTCTGACCCGGATGAAAACTGCGGGGGTGGCTTTCGGTCAGATCGAGGCGGTTTCGGGTTCGGGACAGCAACACGGAAGCGTGTATCTGAAGCCTTGCTTTGGAGAAAGGCTGGCGGGATTAAACGCTGCCGAGGCGATCAAAGATCAAATCGCGGGCTGCCTGACCCGACAGGGTTCACCGATCTGGATGGACAGCTCGACCTCGGAGGAATGCACCGAGATTGCCAATGCGGTGGGCGGAAATGAAGTGGTTTGTGCCAAGTCAGGTTCGATCGCGGTGGAACGGTTCACCGGCTCGCAGATTCGCAAATTCTTTAAGACCGAACCCGAAGCCTACCGTTCCACCGGGGTGATTCATTTGGTAAGCTCGTTCTTCGCCTCGATTCTGGCCGGGAAGAATGTCGCGATCGACCACGGTGACGGTGCCGGGATGAATCTTATGAATCTCGCTTCGGGACACTGGGATGCCGACCTACTTGCCGCGACCGCGATCAATCTTGGTGCGAAGCTTCCCCCACTTGCTCCGTCTGGAACCAAGTCGGGCAAAATTTCCTCCTACTTTGTGGAGAAGTATGGCTTTTCCGCCGATTGCGAAACCGTGATCTGGTCGGGAGACAATCCTTGCAGTCTGGTCGGAATGGGCGCGGCTGGTCCCGGTAAGGTCGTAATTAGCCTTGGAACGAGCGACACCTTGTTTGCGGCCATGCCCGAACCGAAGACCGATCCGCAGGGCTTTGGTCATGCTTTCGGAAACCCCATGGGGGGATACATGAGCCTGATTTGCTTCAAAAACGGCTCCCTCGCCAGGGAAGCCGTGAAGAACCAATTCGATCTCGAGTGGTCCGCCTTTGAAAAAGAAGGACTCGCTGCCACTCCCGTTGGAAATGAAGGCTTGATGATGTTGCCCTTCTACGAGCCGGAAATTACACCACGCCTCGATACCGGCGGGCCTGTCTTTTCGAAAGAGGGGGAGTTGAGCGCCGAACAGACGGTGCGGGCGGTCTTGGAGAGTCAGTTCCTGAATATGCGGCTTCATTCGGAATGGCTGGGCGTCGATCCCGAACGGATCTTTATCACGGGGGGGGCGTCTGAAAACGATGGGATTGCCCAAGTGATCGCGAATATCTTCGGTGTTCCGGTTGATCGGCTTGATCTTCCAGGATCGGCTTCGGTCGGAGCCGCGATGCGGGCGGCTCACGGAATCGGTGCAAATCTCGCTGATCTTGAGTCGAAGTTCAGCCAGCCTAAAGAAGGGCGCACGATTGCGCCGGAAGAGGGGGCAAAGGGGATCTACGATGAGATGCTGGGTGAGTTCCGAAAATTTCAAAGCCGCGTCAGTCGGGGAAAATCCGTGTAAGGTGTGCCTAATCCTCTTAAATCTGTGGTCAAAAATCCCATGCATAATTCCGATCTCACCTACCACGTCGTCGGAGCTGCCATGGAAGTTCACCGCGAACTTGGCCCAAGCCTCCGCAAGCTGTTTGAGACTTGCCGCAAACCAACCACTTTATAACCTAGCCACAATCAACCAACCAACATTATGCCAAGACCAGTCACCCTATTCACCGGCCAGTGGGCCGATCTTCCGCTCGCCGAACTCCTGCCCAAGGTCAAAGACATGGGCTACGACGGAGTTGAACTCGCCTGTTGGGGCGACCACTTCGATGTCCAAAAAGCACTCAACGAAGAAGGCTACGTGGAAGGTCGCTGGGAGCTTTTGAAAAAGAATGACCTCTCGTGCTTCGCCATTTCAGCGCACCTTGTGGGACAGGCCATCTGCGATCCCATCGATGAACGGCACGCCGCCATTCTTTCGCCTGCGATCTACGGGGATGGGGACCCTGAAGGGGTCCGTCAACGCGCCGCGCAGGAGATGATCGATACCGGCAAAGCGTGTCGCAAGTTTGTTGACGCCGGTCAGGGTTACATGTCCGGGCGTGAGCAAATCGGCACGGGCGCGGTCGTGAATGGATTTACCGGGTCCAGTATTTGGCACGCTCTTTACGCCTTCCCACCGACCGATCAGGCATATCTTCAGAAGGGCTACGATGATTTTGCGAAACGGTTTGGTCCCATTCTCGATGCTTTTGAAGCGGTCGAGGTCAACTTTGCCCTCGAAGTCCACCCGACCGAAATTGCTTTCGACATTGCCTCGGCACGTCGCGCGATTGAAGCGGTCGGGGGGCACAAGCGATTTGGTTTTAACTACGACCCAAGTCACCTCGGATACCAAGGCGTTGATTACGTTCGCTTCATCCGTGAGTTCTCCGACCGGATTTACCATTGCCACATGAAGGATGTCTGGTGGGGCCACGGTGATGGCACGGTGGGTGTCTTTGGGGGGCACACCGATTTTTGCGATGCCAGCCGTTATTGGGATTTTCGCTCGGTGGGTCGCGGAGACATCGACTTTGAAGAGATCATTGTCGCGCTGAACGACATTCGCTACTCTGGACCGCTCTCGATTGAGTGGGAAGATGGGCGCATGGAGCGATTCCACGGCGCCGCCGAAAGTTGTGCCTTCACCAAGGGGCTTGATTTTCCGCGCAACGAAGGCGGAATGTTCGACTCTGCCTTTGACTCCGAGAACAAGTAATTAAGAATAAAACGATGTCTGTAAAAATTGGAGTGATTGGTGCCGGTGGAATGTTGCGGTATCATCATGCTGGCTTTGTCCAGGGTGGTGGTGAAATTATCGCCGTGGCCGACCCGGCGCCCGGGGCTGCCGCCGCTGCGGCTGAGAAGTATGGCATCCCCAGTATCTACACGAGCGTTGAGGAGATGCTCGAAAGTGCGGTGCTTGATGCGGTGAGTATCATTGTTCCCAACAAGTTCCACGCGCCCTTGGCGATTCAGTGCCTCAAGGCCGGGAAGCATGTTTTCTGCGAAAAGCCGCCCGCATTGAGTGCTGCCGAAGTCGAGGAGATGATCGAAGTTGCCGAGTCCATGGGGAAAACCTTGATGTTCAACTTCAACAACCGGGCCCGTCCCGAGTCCCGCGAAATGATGGCGGCCATCAAGGGGGGGCAGATTGGCTCCATCAACTCGGCCCAGGCCAAGTGGGCCCGCCGGACTGGAATTCCCGGCTTCGGTGGTTGGTTTACCACCAAGGCGCTTTCGGGCGGAGGTCCGGTTGTCGACCTTCTCCATATGGTCGATCTCGCCCTTTATTTCATGGGCTATCCCGAGCCGAAAAACGTTCTTGCCCAGACTTATGATACTTTCATGGGTGATTCCAACTTCAAGGGGCCGTGGGGAATTCCAGACAAGTCTGATGGCGTGACCGACGTCGAAGCGGCCGCCCACGGATTTGTGACCTTCGAAACGGGACAATCACTATTTTTGCAGGTCTCTTGGGCCGAAATGGTCAAGCGTGAAGAGGCTTCCGTGGTGTTTCAAGGGACGAAAGCGGGCGGCAAGGTCGAGCGTCTCTTCGGGACCGATGGTCTTGATGAAACGGCGATCGATTCCTGCGAACTTTATGTGCAGGAGAATGGCGAGTCTGTCAATCGGACCATCGTTGTTGAAGAATGTGAAGACATGGGGCGGATCAGCTCGGCGGCCAATTTCGTGGAAACACTCCTCGGCAAAGCAGAAGCTCTCAACACGCCCCAACAGGCGTTGAAACTGATGAAGATCATTGACGCGCTTTACGAATCCGCGAACTCCGGCAAAGCAGTTTCACTCTAACAGAAACCTATTTTTATGAATCGCAAACTTAGAATGGGCATGGTCGGTGGAGGCCGGGGTGCCTTCATCGGCCAGGTCCACCGCATGGCTGCCAACCTTGATGGAAAGATCGAGCTGGTGGCGGGTGCTTTCTCTTCCAATCCCGAAAAGTCGAGGCTCTCCGGGGAAGATTTCTTCCTCGACCCAGCGCGCGTCTATGGCAGCTACGAAGAGATGGCCAAGGCCGAGGCGGCCCGCGAAGACGGGATCGATTTTGTCTCCATCGTTGTGCAAAATCACCTGCACTACCCCGTTGCGAAAACCTTCCTTGAAGCCGGGATCAATGTGATCTGCGACAAGCCTCTCGCTTTGAGTCTGGAGCAGGGCCGGGAGCTCCGTGATCTTGTTGGGAAGACCGGCCTGATTTTTGCCCTCACTCACAACTACACCGGATACCCCATGGTGAAGGAAGCCCGTCGGATGGTTCAGGATGGCGAGCTGGGTCGGATTCTCAAGATTGTTGCCGAGTATCCCCAGGGATACGCGGTCGGTGAGGTCGAGGGGGAGGGCTCAGGGGCCATTGCCAACTGGCGCGCCGATCCGGAGATGGCCGGTATTTCGAACTGTATCGGTGATATTGGCACGCATGCGCACAATCTCGTGAAATATATTACCGGGTTGGAAGTGGTGGAACTTGCAGCTGAATTGACCGCTTTCATTCCTGGAAGGGAACTGGACGACGACGGGAACTGCCTGGTTCGTTTTGAGCAGGGGGTGAAGGGAATTATTTCCGCCTCCCAGATTTCAAATGGTGACGAGAACAACCTGAACATCCGCGTCTACGGAACCAAGGCATCCCTGCAATGGCACCAGGAGGATCCCAACGACCTGATCATGAAATTCGCCGATGCTCCACGCAAAACATATCGACGTGGCAACGACTACCTCGGTGCGGCGGCCCAGGCGAATTCCCGCACTCCGTTTGCCCACCCCGAAGGGTTCATCGAAGCGTTCGCCAATGTCTACCTTGCCGCTGCCGCTGCCATCGCAGACAAAATCGACGGGAAGCCAGCTCCGGAAAGGGGGTATGACTACCCCACGGTTGATGACGGAGTGGCCGGCATGGCTTTCATCAAGGCCTGTGTAGAATCATCCCAAAACAATGCCGCTTGGACCAAAATGGATCTTTAAGAACGACTCCGAAATCAGTTGAGGCATGACACTTGATCCCGGGACCCGGGACCGTCAGCCGGTGACCGGCACCGTATGTTCGACGTCACCTTGAGTCGTCTTCAATTGAGATTTTTTGAAGCACAGATTTGCACGGATTTCAGATGATTTTACAGAGATTCTATTGAAGGCTGGCCGGGAGCCGCTCATCGAGAAGGCGGTGGAGCTTGCGGAAGACCAAGGCTCCGCAGAAGGCTCCGAGGGTGTCGGCGAACCAATCGCCGGGATCGTTGCCGGTGCGGTTTGCGAAGAACGATTGATGGAACTCGTCCATGAGTCCGATGAGGGAGAGGATGATGGTGACGGTGGGAATGAGTTTCTTCCATGGAAGCCTTTTGCGGAAGTAGAGTGCTGCCGAGAGGAGCCCGCCGCCTCCGAAGAAATAGCCGAAATGGGCCACCTTGTCGGAATGGGGGATGTCGAAGGGGAAGGGAGTCGGCGGGTGAAATTGATCACCGTGGGAAAGAAAGGTCAGAAGGATGAACCAAAGGATAAAACAGGCTCCCCAAAAGCGGGGGCTTTGCTTGAACGAACTCATCGCTTAATCGTTGTCTCCGCTGCGACGCATTTCTTCCTCCATCCGCTCGGCAAGCCATTGCTTCATCATGGACTGATAGTTGAGGAAGCGGGAGCGGGCGATCCGCTTGATGCGTGAGAGCATGCGGGGATCGAAGCGCAGGGTGATGGTGGTGGACTCGCGCGAATCCGGTGAACGGATGGAGCTGTTGATGAGCCTGGGGTTGAGGCTGTTTTGGAGCCAGAACTCGTGTTCCTCTTCGTCGCTTTCGAAGTCGGGGACCTCGTTCCAGTTTGAAATGACATTCATAGGGCAGGGAGATTACTTGAATTCAGCGAGTTTACGGTCGTAGTAAGAGATCTCGTCATCGACCAATTCCCGGGCTGAGACCACGCGGGCTTTTTTGCCATCGGACCAGAAGGCCAAAAAGAGGCCGCGGTTTCCGATGGTTCGTCCGACCAGATAGTAACGCACTTCGCCGTCGGCCCGTTCGGTATCGGGGAGAAGCCGGATCGCAAATGGATCCTCAAAGACCTCTTCGATCTCATGGGGTCTGAACACCTTGGTGTCAAAGGGGGTGTCTGTAAAATCAAGTTCCATGAGTGCGTAGATAAGAGAACCACAGGGTGGCGGATGTGGAAAGACTGGAATGGTTAGACCGCGATCTCTCCGTCGAAAACGAAGTCGGCCGGGCCGGTCAGAGTGACCTTGGTGAAGATCTGGTTTTCGCCGGGTTCGAAACCGATCGAAAGAGTGTCGCCTCCCTGGACAGCGATTTTGATGGGGGAAGGGGCCCCGGTGAGAAGGTGGTGAATGAGGGCGCAGGCTGTGATGCCAGTGCCGCAAGCGAGGGTTTCGCCCTCCACGCCGCGTTCGTAGGTCCGGACGGCGAGGTGATTGGGATCGAGAATCCCCACAAAGTTGGCATTCGTGCCTTTCGGCTGGTAGTGGGAGTGGTAGCGGATGGCGGCACCATTTTTGACAACGTCGAGGTTGGGGAGGTCGGAAACGAAGGACACCGCGTGTGGGACTCCGGTGTTCAAGTTGTGAACGGGAGCGCCGATGGCCTCAATTTCCACCGGGGAGTTCATCTCAAGCCCGAAGGGATCGGACATGTCGATGCACACTTCGTCGCCAATCAGTTGGGCGGTGAGAGTTCCGGCAATGGTTTCGAAGGTCAGGGCGGATCGCACACCGCCGAGAAGACGGTCGGTGTAGCGGCCGAAACAACGGGCTCCGTTGCCGCACATTTCGGCTTCACCGCCATCGGCATTGTAATAGCGGAATTTTACGTCGGCTCCCTTTTCGGCTGGTTCGACGGCGAGGAGTCCATCGGCACCGACGCCACGATGGCGGTCGCAAAGTTTTGCGATCTGCTTGCGCGAAAGATTCTTGTCGAGGGCACGATTGTCGATGACAACGAAATCGTTGCCCGCTCCATTCATTTTGGTGAAGGTGAGTTTCATGGGAGCAAGAGCTTAGACTGAGTGGGTGGCTTCGATGAGCGGGGACACGAAATCCTTGATTTTTTGGGCGACATCGGGTGCCCCGGCGTTCTCCTGGACGGTGCGGACGATTGCCGACCCCACAATAACGCCATCGGCTTGACTTGCAACCATCGCGGCTTGTTCGGGAGTGGTGATGCCAAAGCCCACGCAGATCGGGGTGTCGGTGATCTCGCGAATCGCAGCGACCTGGGCTCCGATGCTTTCGGAGGGTGCCGAATGACCGCCGGTGACGCCGGTGCGCGAAAGGGCGTAGATGAATCCCTGGGAGGATTTGGCGAGGATTTCCTTGCGCGCCTGCGGGGTGGTGGGAGCGACGAGGTGGATGTGGTGGAGGGCCTCGGCGTGGGCAAAGTCGGGGTTGGTGAGGGCTTCCGAGGGCGGGAGATCGAGGAGGAGGATTCCGTCGGCTCCAGCGGCGGCGGCGTCGTTGTGGAAGGCCTCGAAGCCGTAGGCGTAAACGGGATTCAGATAGGTGAAGAGGACGAGGGGCGTTTCGCGGGTTTCCCGGAAGGCGCGAATGAGATCCAGAAGGCGGTGGGTGTTCATGCCGCCCTTGAGGGCGCGGTCGGCAGCGAGCTGGTTCACGATGCCATCGGCCATGGGATCGGAGAAGGGGATGCCCAGCTCGATGATATCGGCTCCCGCGTCAGCGAGCGCGTGGAGGATTTCCAGTGACCGGTCAAAGCAGGGGTCGCCTCCCGCGACGTATGCGACGAAAGCCTTGCGGGATTGCTCCCGAAGGCGGACGAAAGTGGTATCGATGCGATTTGCCATGAACGGGGGGAACTTGGCGATGGACGGCGGGTGAGACAAGTCTATCTTGCGCTCAACGAAAGTTCCCATGCGCGCACGAGTCATCAAGGATTTCCGCTTTGAAGCGGCCCACACCCTACCCAGCCTGCCTGAAGATCATAAATGTCGTCAGATGCATGGTCATAGTTTCAAGGTTGAGATCCACATTGAGGGCGAGGTGAATCCCGAGATTGGCTGGGTTTACGATCATAAATGCATTTCCGAGGCCATGAAGCCACTCATCGATGAGATGGATCATTCCTACCTCAATGACATCGCGGGCCTCGAAAGTCCCACCATTGAGGTGATGGCGGCGTGGTTCTGGCGGAAGCTGGAGAAGGGCCTGCCGGGGCTTTGCGAGATCGTGATTTACGAGACTCCGACGGCGCGGTGTTCGTTTCGGGGAGAGTTTTAGGGATCCTCCCACGGGTTCTTGAAGCGCGAGGAAAGGCCGAAGTCCTCCGGGTTTTGCATGACCTCCTTGGTCGGTGCGGGTTGGCGTCATCGGTTTGCCGGACCGGCTTCCAGAGCAGAGTCAGAGCACCTGACTTCGACGGAAGTGGTTATGATACCTTCTTGTAGGTGAGGCGCAATTTTGTGCCGGGGTAAATTGTTTGGGTTTCGGTCAGTTCGGCGCACAGGTTTTCCAGCGCGGCGTTGTCGCGGGAGGTGCTTTCTCGCGATGCACGCGGGGCCTATGGTGCCGAACTACGAACTATCGTGCCAGACCCCTCAGTGCGGCCGAATTCTCCTCCCCAAATAACGAGGGTGTCATCGAGCATCCCGCGCTCCTTGAGATCGAGGACGAGAGCGGCACTGGCCTAGCAGCCTGTCGGACTTATCCAATCCGGCAAATTCATTTTATAATTTGGTTCAAATCGCACCGACTTCGCTTCGAGTATTCCAATACGCTCAGCTCAGTCATCGCGATTTGCCCTCAAATTCTAAAATGTTTTACTCGAATCGTCTAAGGCCGACAGACTGCTAGTCGACATCCTTGCAGATTAATTTGCTAAAAAACCAGGCCCGGAAGACTGAGTGGCTTTCAACTACGGCACTCCTTTTGCCTTAACCCGTCTTTAACAGCCCTGACCAAGATTCGTTTGTTTCCAGGGGTTTGCGGTGATTTCGAGTTCCTTCGGGCACTACATTTTGATCGTTTTGTTAAATTGTTACCCTTTGGAGGCCCCCGGGATCGGGGAGAGAGACCGAGTTTGGGGTATTATTCTAAAATCCCCCCGCCCTTCAAGCGGGAGGAGAAAGGTCTACATCACTTTGGTCTTGCCGGGGATGGCGCAGGGATAGAGTCCGTCTTCACCGGGCTTCGGTCCGGGATCGGCATCCCAACCATACTTCTCCGGCATAATGGAGACCCCTTGGCCAGAGCGTCGTCATACTTGATCTCTTGACCCGGGTAGGTCGCCACGGAGAGATCGTCGGGGAACTTGTGGGGAGGTAGTCGTCGTCGAGGTCAGCCGGGTCGCCGGGATGGGCGACGAGAAAACCGGCGGGGATGACTTCGCGGGGACTCCAGGATTGTTGGTTGGGGAGTTTGTCTTGCCAGGCGATGGCAAAGTGGTCGGGATCGTTGCCATGTTTGAGGAGGATTTCGATGAAGTGGCGGGAACCTTTGGTGGGGGTGATGTCAGCAGACCGTTGGCCGGCGAATTTATCCCAATCAAGGGGATGGGTCCAAGCGCCGGACTCGGGGTCGCCGTCGGGACCGGGGCCAACGTGGGCGATGAGGCGTTTGTAGAATTTGAAATCGGTGGATGAGAGCCAGAGTTCGCAATGGTCGTCACCGGAGATCCAGAAACGGCAGGTGGCATCGATTTCGGGGACCAGGGGGTGGAGGTGGTTGATGCCAAAGGCCTCTGCGATCTGGGTCTGCCCGGCGCTGCCATTGGTGTAGAGCTGACAGGTTGAACGCCTGTGGAAGCTCACCAAGCGACGTTGTCTGACCAATCGCTACTACCCCGACTTCGGTGCCTTTTGCGGTGCCATTGACAAATGCCTCGAAGATTTATCGGGACCTCTCAAAAAAGAACTCACCAGCCTGATGACCCTCAATTTCCAGTTCTTCAAGAATCACAATTCCTAGTGCGCAGCAGTATAGGGCGTCGGCGACCGGCCATGTCTTGGGTGATGTTCTGGACATCCGAAGACCTTGAGGCCGACCAAGTCATGATGCCAGATCAGGCTGGTGGCGGTGTTTCAGTCGCTTACGTCCCATCATCAACTATCGATCAGACCAACGGAAAATCCCGCAAGGACGCGCGCGCCACGCCGAACACTGCAGGCCAAGAGCTTGTTCACAGGGTGATTTGAGAGTCTGCGAAGAAGGCTTGCCCTTCCTGCCAGCATGAGCTACGGAGCGTCAGACATGAGGAAGCCCATTATTGCCGCCAACTGGAAGCTCAACAAAGGACCATCTGATACCGAAGACTTTATTAAGAGCTTCGAAAGCAGACTATCCGATCTGCCCAAAGGGGTGGATATTGTTATTTCACCTCCTTTCGTTTCCTTGCCCAAGGCGACCGAGTTGCTTGCTCACTCGAAGGTCCGCGTTGCTGCGCAGAACATGAGCGAGAAGGAAAACGGAGCCTACACCGGCGAGGTGAGCGCGCTTATGTTGAAGGAAATTTTTGTGAATTACGTCATTCTCGGTCACTCCGAACGCCGTGCCATTTATGGTGAGAGCGACGCCATGATCAACGCCAAGATTTTGAAGGCACATGAAGTGGAGTTGAAGCCCATCTTCTGCATTGGAGAAACTCTTCAGGAGCGTGAGGATGGGAAATTGGAGGACGTTCTCCGCACCCAGATTACCGAGGGGCTGAAGGACGTGAGCGAAAAGCAGATGCTCGACACGGTCATTGCCTACGAGCCCGTTTGGGCGATTGGAACTGGTGTGACGGCTTCTCCACAGCAAGCTCAGGACGCTCACGAATTTGTGCGCTCGGTGCTGACCGATCTCTATGGCGTCTCTGTTTCTGAAAAGGTGCGTATTCAATACGGCGGATCGGTAAAGGCCGACAATGCCGCCGAGCTTCTCGGGCAGAAGGATATCGATGGCGCTCTTGTCGGAGGGGCCAGCCTTGAGGCCGCCAGTTTTGCCGAGCTCATTAAGAATGGTGTGGTAGAATAATGGCACCATGGAAAGAGCGGTCTTCGGCACACGGACTGGCGAAGTGATTGTCGGATACGGGCCGTTTACCGCATTGGACAAGCCGCCCTTGGGCGGGGTGGCTTTTTACAAAAACGATTTCGCTCTCAGTGAGAAGCGACCTTGGCTGGTTCCGGCCCGGGTGGAAGTTCTCAAGTCGATGCCGGACGAAGCTCCTTTGGAGGTGACGTGGGAGGAGCCGGACCCCTCGGGATTTACGGAGGTTTTTCGAGAAGTTACCGATGCCATCGCCCAGGGGGTGATCGAAAAGTCTGTTCCGGTGGTGACGGTGAAAGGGAAGGGGCGGAATCCGCCGGATGCACTGCTGGCGTCCTTACTTTCCTTGCCGCCCTCGCTTCGGCCCTACGGATGGATCGGGGAGGAAGGGGGATTTTTGGGAGCAACGCCCGAGGTCTTGTTCCGCTACTTTGATGGCCGGATCTATACCATGGCGTTGGCCGGGACGGCCCGGAGCGACGAGAAGATGCTCTTTGCTCTCGATGACAAGGAAATCCGCGAGCACGAGTTCGTGGCGCAGACCCTGATTGCGAAGCTCTCGGATCTCGGAATGGTGATTCGGAAGGAGCGGGGAATTTTGGATCTCGGGAAGTTGATTCACTTTCAAACGCTCATCAAAGTGGAGCTTTATCAATACGAGGAGATCGGGTTTCTCATCCGGCGTCTTCATCCCACCCCGGCTTTGGGACCGCTTCCGAGGACGCCGGAAACGATGGCTCTTTTGCAGGATTGGCGGGAGAGGCTGGCGTGTCCCAAATTCTTCGGTGCTCCTTTTGGTTTTTTGCGCGATGGGGAATTTGAGGCCTTGGTGGCAATTCGGATGATGGCCTGGGAAGGGGACGATTACTTCCTCCCCAGCGGTTGCGGAGTGATTGAGGAATCGCGCTTGGTCAATGAATGGCGGGAACTGGCCCTCAAACGCGAGGCCGTTCGGGAAATTTTTTCAAAGCGGTGATGAATCATTCAATCTTGAGTCGGATCGCGCAAGCACTCGAAGTGCCGGTGCATCTCGCGCTTCACGAGCTTGCCAAGGAGGGGATGGAGGTCGTGGCGATTCGGGAGGAAGGAGAGTGGCGCGATGCTTTTCCTCTTCCGCTTGAAGTTCAATCGGCGGCAGCCGCGGTTGGAGTGTATTTAGATACCAGCACGGTGGCGCGGGTGGAGTTGACGCAATTCCCGGAGGATTTTTGGAATGATGAAACCGAGGTGAAATTTGGGGATGAACTCACCGTGACTTTTCTGGGGAGTGCCGCTCGCAAGTATCTGCGGGTTTACCGGGCGGTCCGGACGGAGTCGGTCGAGCACCTTGGCGGTGAGAATTGGACGCCTGCCGAGCTGGCAAAGGTTGCCAAGTGGCTGAGAGAAGAGCGTCTTTTCGATCGCCGCAGCGGACCGGCCCTCATGGCCATTTTAAGCGCGGGACCAAAGGGAGTTTGAGCCGCGGGTGTCGAGGTGGATGAAGCTGGCGTAGAGGCCCAGTCCGCCCCTGAAGATTCCTTCGTGACGCATCTTTTTGGCTTCTTCCAACGCGTGTTGCGGTGGGCAGTCGTAGACGAGATCGAGCGCGCAATTCTTGGTGTGATAGGAGTGGGAGGCCGAGCCTGGAATGACCCGGTTGTATTCGGGGGAGCGATAGGCCGAGGTGATGAGGAGCATCTTGCGGCCAAGGCGGGCACGGAGTTCATCAGCGATTTTCAGGGTTTTGCCCATCTGCCTCCAAAGCTTCTCGGGGGGCAGGCGATTCTGAACTCCCTGATGACAATTTCGGTGGGCGCGAAGGATTTCAAAGGGCGCAATATATAAGAGATCCAAGGAATGAATAAAGTGGGCATATTGCTCTTCGTGCGGCTTGGTATGGCGCAGATGATGAGGGGTAGTCGATTCCATGGATTCGACAAGAACGTCCGGGGCGGAAGGGAGAGAGGGTGCTGGCCCGGGCACTTGTGCGGGGGACAAAACTGCGGATGTGGGCCGGGAGGGACGACGGAATTGCAAGGACGCGGTGGCGATTGCGGCTGTCAAAGTCGCTCCTCCGGCGAGGAGGTGTCGACGAGAGAGGGGGGAAGTCGCGCAAATTCATTTAAGAAAGATTAACTAATTGAGACTCCTTGTAGAGTCAAAAATTCGGCAGGGTTTGGGGAGATGACTTCCACGATTTATCACCTGGAAATGCGGGACCGCTCGGAGTTCCGTGCCAAGGTCGTTCCCGAAGGGTTTTCGGTCTCGCGGGTGATGCCGCCGGAGCCTTTATTTAACGCCCGGCTTTATCGCGAGGTCGGCGGAGCCTGGCAATGGAGAGACCGGCTTGTGTGGAGCGAGGCGGAATGGCAAAAACATGCGAGGGGTGAGGTTTTGGAGACCTGGCGGGCGGAGCTTAGAGGAGAAGAAGCGGGATACTTCGAACTTGAAGTGCAGGACGGCGGCAATGTGGAGATCCTCTATTTTGGACTCTTGCCTGCGATGATTGGGAAAGGGCTTGGGAGTGTCATGTTGAGCCTGACGATTGAGCGGGCCTGGGAGATTCCGGGGACGAAGCGGGTTTGGGTGCACACGTGCACCGAGGATCACGAGTATGCTCTTACGAATTATCGGAAGCGGGGATTTGAGGTATTTAAGGTCGAGACGGTGTGAGGGGCACGGGAATCTTTACATCCTGCTTCCCTCCGTCAACTTGTGGATCGCATGGCGCAGTTGGACCCCGGAAAGATTAGTGATCCCACCTCGAGCGGGGAAGTGTTGGATGCCTTTCTTGAGTATTTGATCGAGAGCGGGATCGAGCCCTATGATCATCAGGAGGAGGCTATTCTGGAACTTTTTGAGGGAAAGAATGTCATTCTTAATACGCCGACCGGATCGGGGAAGTCGCTGGTGGCGTTGGCGCTTCATTTCCGCGCGATCTGCCAGGGGCGGCGGTCGTTTTACACCGTGCCGATCAAGGCCTTGGCGAACGAAAAGTTTCTTTCGTTGTGTGCGACTTTTGGGCCCGAGAAGGTGGGGATGATTACGGGGGACGCGACCGTGAATGCGGGGGCCCCGGTCATTTGCTGCACTGCGGAAATTTTGGCAAACCTCGCCTTACGGGAGGGATCGCAAGCGCAGGTTGATGAAGTGATCATGGATGAGTTCCACTACTACTCGGATTTCGAGCGGGGCGTGGCCTGGCAGATTCCTTTGCTGGCGATGCCACAGGCGCGCTTTCTGTTGATGTCGGCGACCTTGGGGGAGACTGATTTTTTTCAGAAGGAGATCACGAATCTGACCGGCGCCGAAACAGTGTTGGTGAAGTCGGAAGATCGGCCGGTCCCTTTGGAATTCGAATACAGCACGACGGCGCTGGAGGAGAAAGTTGAGGAGTTGGTGGAGGCGGGGAGGGCTCCGATTTATTTGGTCCACTTTACGCAGTTGGCGTGTGCCCGGAGTGCCCAGAATTTGATGAGCCGGAATTTTTGTTCGAAGGAGGAGAAGGCGGAAATTGCCAAGGTGCTGGAGGGGGCGGATTTCCGGAGTCCTTATGGAGCCGAGATGAAGAAGCTTCTGCGGCATGGCTTGGGGATTCATCATGCAGGATTGCTTCCGAAATACCGGGTTTTGGTTGAGAAGCTGGCGCAGCGTGGGTTGATGAAAGTGATCTGCGGGACGGATACCCTGGGAGTGGGAGTGAATGTGCCGATCAGGACGGTTTTACTGACTCAACTTTATAAATACGGAGGCCAAAGTACGAAGATCCTCGCCGTTCGTGATTTCCGTCAGATTTGCGGACGGGCCGGCCGGCGTGGTTTTGACGACGTGGGATACGTCGTGGCGCAGGCTCCGGAATATGTCATCGATAATCTCAAGGCCGACCAAAAGGCCGCCAGCAAGGGAAAGAAGAGCAAGGCGCAAAAGAAGAGGCCACCCGAGAAGGGCTTTGTGAATTGGGATGAGAAGACTTTTGAAAAGCTTCAATCGGCTTTGCCCGAGAAGCTGGTCTCCAGCTTCAATATTAGGCACGGGATGCTGCTGAACGTTCTCTCGCGGACACATCAGGACGGTTGTGGTGAATTGCGGCGGTTGATTGAGGTGAGCCACGAAACACCGGTGCGGAAGAAGGAACTCCGGAAGCGGGCCTTTGAGCTTTTCCGGGGATTGGTGGAGGGGAAGATCCTGACGATCATTCCGAAGGAAGAGCGAAGGGGGCCGGCGAAGGTGCGCTTGAATGTGGAGTTGCAAGATGACTTCACGATGAATCAGGCCTTGGGGCTTTATCTCATCGAGACCATTCCGAGGTTGGATCGTGATGCTCCGGATGACGTCCTTAATGTCTTGTCATTGATTGAGGCGATTCTGGAGGATCCGACGGCGGTGATTCGGAAGCAGGTCGACAAGATTAAGACGGCCTTGGTGGCGCGGATGAAGGACGAAGGCGTCGAGTATGATGACCGCATGGAAGCGCTTGATGAAGTGGAGCATCCCAAGCCGGGAAAGGATTTCATCTACCATACCTACAACGAATTTGTCCTTGCGAATCCCTGGGCCAAGGAGGCCGGGGTTCGACCGAAGTCGATCGTGCGCGAGATGTTTGAGGATTGGTCCTCCTTTGAGGATTATGTGAAGAACTATGGCTTGCAGCGAAGTGAAGCGGTCTTGCTGCGTCACCTTTCGGAAGTCTACAAGGTGCTGGTGCAAACCGTGCCTCCGGCCTTGAAGACGCCTGATCTTGAAGAGGCCGAATCGTATCTCGAAGGGATGTTACGGAATGTCGATTCCAGTCTGATTGACGAGTGGGGGAAGCTGCGGAATCCCGACGCGGAGGCTGCCGAGCATGTGCCGCAGAAGGAGGTTCCCTTCACGCGAAAGAAGGCGGAATTCCAACGGGCGGTGCGTAGAGCGGTTTTTGACTTTGTGAAGGAACTTTCGAGAGAAGACTACCAAGGAGCTGCCGACCTGGCAGGGGGAACGGCCTTGGAGATCCGTGGAATGATGTCGGGGTATCAGGAAGAGCATGGCTCCATCCGCATGGATCCCGAGGCGCGGAACGCGAAGCATTTGCGCATTGAAGGGGATCGACTGGAGCAGGTGTTGATCGATGAGGAGGGCCTTAATGATTGGAGCGCCGTCTTTGTGGTGGATCGGGCGATGAGCGATGAGGAGAACCGGGTCGTTTTGAAATTCGAGACGGTGGGCCCGTTCTAGCAGTCGGTCGGACTTATCCAATCCGGCAAATTCATTTTTTAATTTGGTTCAAATCGCACCGACTTCGCTTCGAGTATTCCAATACACTCAGCTCAGTCATCGCGATTTGCCCTCAAATTCTAAAATGTTTTACTCGAATCGTCTCAGTCCGACAGACTGCTAGCAGCCTGTCGTCCAAGTTCGACAGACTCTTAGCCGCGGATGGTGCGGACGACTTTTCCATCTTTGGTGACGAAGTTAACGCGCTCGTCGTTGAGCGTTTTGGAGATCGGCAACCTCTTTCCATTATCGACGATGATCCTTGCTGCGAGCCTCCTCTGAGCGGCCAGTTGGGTCGCTTCTTCTGCGGTCAGACCGATGAAAGCGAGGTCCGGGGAGGTGGGGACGACGGCGGGGACCGGAAGGGCCCTGGGGTGGATGGCACCTGAGATTTTGATGGGGACGAGTCGTCCGATGGCGACTTTGTGGGTCCGCGAGCGATTTGCTTTTTCGTTCAGCCAGTAGCCGACGGGTTCGCCTTTCTCGTTGATGGCAAACCACATTTCCCCGGAGCCAACGCCGGTCACGCCGTCCGGACGGGTATCGTTGGCGCGGCGACCGCCGGAGGAATCGACGATTTTGATTTTGACCCGGCCGTCAGGCTCCCGGGTGGGGAATCCGGCGACCATGCAGACGTGTCCGGTATGCAGGCCTTGCTTCAGGATGAGCTTTCTCCAGGCGATGATGTCGCCCGGTTTGGCCTCCATCATTTTAGGGACCTTTTCCCAGCCGGGCTTGGCCCCGTCGTTGCGGCCTGCGGCCATGAAGGTTTCGTAGAAGGTGACGGCGAGAGGCCGGATTTTCCAGGGGGCATTCTCTCCACGAATGGTGAGGTAGGATTCCGGGAAATGATGACGAAGGATGTGGCTGATGAGACCGGAGCAGTTGCAGCGGAAGATTCCTTTGGTGGCATCGACTTCGGTCTTGGACTGGTAATTGGTGTCCTTTAAGCCGACGAGGACTTCATTGACGTGTTTTGCAAAAAGGTGGCTGCGATCGGTTGGTTCCTTGCTCCATCCGGTTGAGATGACAAGCGACTGGACCAGGAGAGCGAGGAGGATTTTCTGGAGCGGTGAAGTGACCATAGGAGCGTGAAGTGAGGAGTTAAAAACCCGGGTGATGAACAGCGGCTCCTGTATTACGCTTAAGAATACCGTAATTGTTTCAGATCGATTGAAAAATATCGTGTCCGGGATCAAGGGTCCCGCCGGACCGGCGGGGGGGCTGCTTTCGGGCAGGCGCAATTGCTGCTGCCGCAGGATTTCTTCTTTCGCTTCAAGAAGAAGAGGATCGCGGTGAGGCCGACGACGGCGAGGGCTGCTGGAGTTTGCCAATCCATCGGGTTAGGAAAAGCCGAGGAGTTTGCCGATTTGGAAGACCGTAAGGGCGGCGAGGTAGGCGAAAAGGCTCATCGCGCCGAGCTGGCCGAGGGCCCATTTCCAGGAGCCGGTTTCACGTTTCACGACCGCCGTGGTCGGAAGACATTGGAGGGCGTAGATGAAGAAGATGATGAGGGAGACGGCGACAAGAGGGGTGAAGACGGCGGAGCCATCGGGTTTTTCGGCGTTGCGGATGCGGTCGCGGAAGTCTTCGACTTCTTCTTCATCGGCGGAGTAGGAAATGGCGAGGGAGGAGTTGAAGACCTCGCGGGCGGCGAAGGAGGCGAGCATGGCGGTTCCCATGCGGGCGTCCCAGCCGAGGGGTTCGACGACGGGTTCGATGATCTTGCCGGCCCGCCCCATGACGGAGTGTTCCTGTTGGACGACGGGGTCTTCCGAGTCGCTTTTGGGGTAGGTGTTGAGGAACCAGAGAAGGATGCTGATTCCGAGAATGAGGGTGCCGGCTTTTTTGAGGAAGGAGAGGGCCCGGCTGGCAACCTGGCGAAAGACGTGCCCCCATTGCGGCATTTGGTAGGGGGGAAGCTCGAGGAGGAACTGGGGAGGGGCGGTCTTGCCGAGGCGGGGTTTGAGGAGCTTGGCTGTCAGGAGGGCGGTGAGGGTGCCGACCGCGTAGATGCCAAACATGACCAGGCTTTGGGCGAAGCTTCCGGCGACGAGAAGGGGGACGAGGAGGACGTAGACGGGGAGACGTGCGGAGCAGGAGGTCCAGGGGAGGATGAGGATGGTGGCGAGCCGTTCCTTGGCGTTCGGAATGGTGCGGGTGGCCATGACGGCAGGGATGGCGCAGGCATAGCCGGAGAGGAGGGGGAGAAAGGATTTTCCGGAAAGGCCGACCCGGCTCATGATGCTGTCCATAAGGTAGGCGGCGCGGGACATGTAGCCGCTGCTTTCGAGCAGGCTGATGAAGAAAAAGAGGAGGACGATTTGAGGAAGAAAGACGAGGACGCCGCCGACGCCGCCTATGACGCCATCGACCAGGAGGTCGCGGAAGTCGCCTTCGCTCATTGAGTTGCGAACCCATTCGCCAAGGGCGCCAATGGAGCCTTCGATCCAATCCATGGGGATGCCGGCGAACTCAAAGATGGACCAGAAGACGGCGAACATGAGCGAGCAGAAGATGGCCCAGCCCTTGATGGGATGGAGGACATGGGCGTCGATGCGGTCGGTCACTTCGAGCGCTGATTCATTGGGGCGTTGGAGACCTGCTTCGACCGCGCGGCGAATGAATTCGAAGCGGGTCTGCTGAATGAAGTTTTCCATCTTGGAGCCGGGTTCGGCGACGTTCATGATCCCGTGGGCGGCGGGATTTGCGTGGCCTTCGTCTTCCGAAAGTCGGGCAGCGAGTTCGATCGCTTTTTCCAACTCGGGAGGGCCGGTCCATGGTCTGCCCGGAGCAGGAGGAAAGGGGAAACGGAGCGAATGCTTGAGAGTGGTGAGGCCCCGTCGGGAGGTGGCGCAGATCGGGACGAAGGGGACGCCGAAGTCTTCGCTGAGCGCGGTGGGATCAATGCGGAGTCCCTGGGCCTCGGCCATGTCGGTCTTGTTAAGGGCGGCCACGACGGGGTAGCCGAGGTCGATGATCTGCAGGAGGAGATAGAGATGGCGCTCGAGGTGGGTGGCATCGAGGACACAGAGAACGAGGTCGGGTCGGGCTTCGCCGGTTTGATCACCGAGGAGAACGTCGCGCGTGACCTCCTCGTCCGGCGAGTTGGGAGTGAGCGAGTAGGCTCCCGGGAGGTCGATGAGTTCGAATTTGTGGCCGTGGGGGGTGAAGAAGGAGCCACTTTTGCGGGTGACTGTCGCGCCGGCGTAGTTACCGACCTTTTGATTTTGGCCCGTCAGTTCGTTGAACAGGGTTGTTTTCCCGGCATTCGGGTTTCCGACCAGGGCAATCCGAATCCGAGCCTCGATGGAAGAGTCGCTCATGACTTGGGCGCGGTTACGCGGGGACGACGCGGATTTGATCGGCAAGGTCTTTGCTCAGGGCGAGGCGGGTGCCACAGACCGTGCAAAGCATGTTGCGACCGTTGGTGAGTTTGCGGACCCGCATTTCTTCGCAGAAGCCAATCTCACGAAGCTGGCGGCAAGCCGGTCCCTCAAGCTGGCGAATCTGAAAATCACAACCAATGGCAGCCTGACTAAGGGTCAGGGCGGAGTCGCGTTCAAGGTCGGTGGCAAAGATAGGCATGGCGGTCTGGTGGTAAGAAAGCTTATTGAGACTGTTTCGCAACAACAAAACGACTCTGCAGGGCAAATTCTTTCAGGAATCGATTTCTTCACACAGTTTCCCGGGCCATCCCTTTGATGGAGGGGTGATTCGGCGGGTACGACAAGATCCGGGCATTCTGACCTACCCATGAATTCGGTGGATTCGAGGGCGTAGACGAGGAAACGAATAGTTTTGGAAAGATTCGCGGCTCGAGAAATTCTTTGAAAGGTCTGGACGAGACGACGGGTCCCCTGGGTCGGATCTCTGGGGAGCAAGCAGCGAAAAGAAGAGTGACAAATCCCGCTCCCTGAGTTTGTCTCAGCCCGTGAACATCTCGTTGGCCCTCTTTCTAGGATTGCGACTCGGACTCTAAAGTCCGAAGTCGCTTTTTATAGTGCTCGTTCTTTGGCCAACATTCAGGAACCGCGTGGTGTGCGGGACCTCATTTCCCCAAGGAGCGGATGCTTTGAGAGAGAGCCCACTTGTTCACAATTCAACCCGTCTCATTAAAAGACCATGAAAACTGAATCCATCCAGAAATACCGTCCCTTCCCGGCAGCGGCTTTGCCCGACCGGACCTGGCCGGACCGCATTATCGACTCAGCCCCGATCTGGTGCTCGGTTGACCTACGCGATGGGAACCAGGCCCTGCCCATTCCCATGAGTGTCGAAGAAAAGCTGGAGATGTTCGACCTACTCGTGGGCGTGGGATTCAAGCAGATTGAGATCGGCTTTCCTTCGGCCAGCGATACCGAGTTCGCCTTCATGCGCCGCCTGATCGAAGAGGATCGGATTCCCGCTGATGTCACCGTGCAGGTGCTGGTGCAGACGCGCCGTCATCTCATCGAGCGGACCTTTGAGGCGATCAAGGGAGCCCGCCGGGCCATCGTGCACATTTACAATTCCACGAGTACCCTGCAGCGTCGCGTCACTTTTGGCGATGCCTCGCGTGAGGAGATCAAGGCGATCGCGGTGACCGGAGCCGAGGTGGTGAAGGGGTTGGTTCCGACCCTTCCCGAGACTGAAATCGTGCTGCAATATTCGCCCGAGAGCTTTTCCGACACCGAGTTGGATTTCGCCTTGGAGTGTTGCGAAGCGGTCATGGATGTCTGGCAGCCGACGCCGGAGAAGAAGATTATTTTGAACCTGCCTGCGACCGTCGAGTGGGCCACGCCCAACGTGCACGCCGATCAGATCGAGTGGATGTGTCGTAACCTGACCCGACGTGATTGCGCCATCGTTTCGCTGCACACTCACAACGACCGGGGGACTGGAGTGGCTGCGACCGAGCTGGGCTTGATGGCCGGAGCCGACCGCGTGGAAGGAACGCTCTTCGGAAATGGCGAGCGCACCGGCAATCTCGATATCGTGATCGTGGCGCTGAATATGAACAGCCACGGGATTGAGACCGGGCTTGATTTTTCCAATCTCTCGCATCTGCGCGAAGTTTACGAGCGGACCACTCGCATGACGGTTCCGGATCGCCAGCCCTACGCTGGCGAGTTGGTCTTTACGGCCTTCTCGGGAAGTCACCAGGACGCGATCAAGAAAGGCCTCGATCGTCGGCGCAAGGAAGAGGGCGCAAAGTGGGGGGTGCCTTACCTCACCATTGACCCGCTTGATATCGGCCGGAGCTACGAGGCAATCGTGCGGATCAACTCGCAATCAGGCAAAGGAGGGGTGGCTTACGTTCTCGATCAAGAGCACGGCTATGATCTTCCCAAGACGATGCACCCACAGGTCGGGAAGCGGATTTATGATCTCGCCGACGAGCGGGGCGAGGAGCTTTCCGCCGATGAGGTGGGAAAAGTTTTCCATGAGCAATTTGTGAACCTCTCCGATCAAATGGAGTTGTTGGATTACGATCTCGATCACCATCCGGAACGTCGGGGTGAGGTCGTTTGCAAGGCCTTGCTCAAGGTTGCAGGCAAAGAGCTGAAGGTCGAAGGGGTGGGGAACGGACCCATTAACGCCCTCGTGCACGCCCTCGAAAAGGAAGGGCTCAAGGACTTCGTTCTCACGGATTACCGTTCACATGCGGTGCGTGGTGGCTCCAGTTCGGACGCAGCCGCATATGTGCAACTTCGTCACAACGACGGTCGGAGTCTCTGGGGTGTCGGCGTGGATCCATCGATCGAGATGGCCGGAGTGAAAGCCCTCGTCTCGGCCTGGAATCTCTTTCGGTAGGAGTCTGTCCAATCAATGATGGTCGCCGGCCTACGAGAGCGCGCCGATCCGTTCGATCATCCAGAAGATGCCGGCGGCGGCGATGAGGAGGCTCCCGATGAATTGAATGCGCTTCTGGTGTGTTTTGAAGGAGCGGATGAGGAGCCAGGCAATGACGAGGAGGGTGACTTGGGCGATCTCGACTCCGATGTTAAAACCGACGAGCGGGAGAATTTGTTTATCCTTGGGGACATTGACCAGAAGGTCTCCGAGGACGCTGGCAAATCCCAGTCCGTGAATGAGGCCGAAACCGAAGACAAGGAGGATGCGCTTGCGCCCCACTTTTTTGAGCCAGAGATTCTCAATGCCAATCCAGGCGATGCTCGCAGCGATGATGATTTCGATGTAGGTCGTGGGGAAATTCAGCCAGCCCATGACGGCGCAGGTCAGGGTGATGGAGTGGGCGAGGGTGAAGAGAAGGGATTGGCCAAGGATGGGGCTGAGCCGGGGGGCGGCGAGGAAGATCCCGATGATAAAGAGGATGTGGTCCAGGCCCTTTGGGATGACGTGGTGAAACCCGGAAAACAGCCAGCTTGAGAGCGGGGAAACGTCGGGGTTTTCGGTGTGGCCGGCGGCATCCTGGGTGAGCAGCGGAACGGATTCTCCGGCGAGGGCGCTGAGTGGCAGGGCGTCCTTGTTCGGGTCCAAGACGACGATCAATTCGGCTTCGAGGTCGTCATTCCAGTGAAGTCGAAGTTCGCCTTCGCCCTGGACGGGAGCCGCTTTGATTTCGATATGAATGAAGGCGATATCATCGAGATCTTCGGGGAGGACGGGGTTCTCGATGGAGAAGCCCGGGTAGTGGAAGATGTGTGGGATTTCTTGACCGTTGAACTTGAAGGTAAGCAAGCGGTTGAGGGTCGCCTCCATCTCGCTGAGATAGACCTTCCATTGGTCGGGAGAGGTCTCGTTCATGAGCGGATAACGCCGCAAGGGATCAACGTCATCGTTGTTTCGGAACTCGGGAAGGAGGTAGGAAACGTCAATATCGCCTTTCAACACCCATTCATCGGGTGAGGCCTGGAACTCGAACTCCATCGCGTCGATCTTGTGGCCGAAGAGAGAGGTTGTGGTCGCAATCACAAAGAACGCGATGGTGAGAAGCAGGCGGTTCATGGCGGGGAAATTAGGGAGGAAGGGATGAATTGCAAGACGATGAAAAGGAGTTGGGGGTCCAGGGAGATCGAAGTGAGGAGGGTGCGAAAAAAGCCCCGGCTTCATTTTGAAGTCCGGGGCTTTTTGGGAAGGTGATCCGTTGGGATTAGCCGAGACGGCACTTGAAGTTGTCGTAGCCGAATTCGCGCACGAGTTCGACGGGGCCGCCGTCGCGCATGATGGCGATGGAGGGAAGAGGGACTCCGTTGAAGGTCGAATTCTTGACCATGGTGTAGTGAGCCATGTCGTGGAAGACGAGTTGGTCGCCGATTTGAAGAGGCTGGTCGAAGGAGTAGTCTCCGATGACATCGCCGCTGAGGCAGGTGGGCCCGCCGAAACGGTAGGTGTATTTCTTCTCGCCGGGTTGGCCGGAGCCTTCGACATCGGGACGGTAGGGCATCTCGAGAACGTCGGGCATGTGGGTGGTGGCGGAGACGTCGAGGACGGCAATTTGCATTCCGTTTTCGACGATGTCGATGACGCTCCCGATGAGGACACCGCCGCCGGAGGAGATGGCTTCGCCGGGCTCGAGGAAGATCTGAAGCTGCGGGTAGCGGGCCTGGATTTCGCGGATGATGCGGATGAGGCGGGGGACGTCGTAGGTGTCGGAAGTGATGAGGTGGCCGCCGCCCATGTTGAGCCACTTCATGCGCTTGAGGTATTTGTCGAACTTGGCGACGACGTGCTCAAGGGTGCGCTCGAGGGCGTCGGATCCTTGCTCGCAAAGAGTGTGGAAGTGGAGTCCGTCGATCCCGTCGAGGTCGTCCTCGGTGAGGAGTTCGGCGAGGACGCCGAAGCGGGAGCCGGGAGCGCAGGGGTTGTAGATTTCTGCGCAGGCTTCGGCATACTCGGGATTAATGCGAAGGCCGGCCGAGATGTGGCGGTCGGCGCAGAGGACCTGCTCGCGGTAGCGTTTCCACTGGGAGACCGAGTTGAAGACGATGTGGTCGGCGATTTTAACCAGTTCGTCCATTTCGGCGGGCTTGTAAGCGGGCGAGAAGACGTGGACATCGCCTCCGAATTCCTCAGCGGCGAGGCGTGCTTCGTAGAGTCCGCTGGCGGTCGTGCCGGCGAGGTAGTTGCGCAGGATGGGGTAGATTGCGGTGCAGGAGAAGGCCTTCTGGGCGAGAAGGATCTTGGCACCGGTTTCGTCCTGGACGTGCTTTAGGATGCTTCCGTTGTGGTGGAACGCGCGTTGATCGAGGACGTAGGAGGGGGTCGCGATTCCGCTTTTGAGGAACGCTGCGGCGATTTCTGGAATGGAGGTGGCCCCTTTGCGGTGGCTTGGAATGGATGCTTTCACGACGAGTGGACGGTGGTTAACAACGGAGGTGGAGTTCATTGAGCTGAATTTGGAATTTGAGGATCTTTTTGAAACGTGGGGGGAAGAGCGCTTCCCCCGTCGGGGTCGGAATGGTGCCTGACGACAAAATGTCGAAAGGAAGTGGCACACGGCACGCGATGAGGTGACGGTGGCTGGGTGTTTCAGAGAGCGCAGTCCGGGCCGGGGCCTTCGCTGCGCTACAGACTCAATTCTTGATCGACTTCAAGGACATGCCACGGGAGGCCCCAGGCATTGAGATCGTCCATGAAGGGATCAGGATCCAGCTGCTCCAGATTCCATACTCCAGGACGCAGCCACGCTCCGGATACGAGTTGACGCGCCCCAATCATGGCAGGCACGCCGGCGGTGTAGCTGATCGCCTGGCTCTTGACCTCGGCATAGCATTCCTGATGATCACAAATGTTGTAGATGAACTTGCTTTCAAGTTCACCGGTCACCTTCGACTTGCCGGTAATGAGGCAGCCGATGCAGGTTTTTCCTTTGGTGAGAGGTCCGAGCGACGCGGGGTCGGGGAGGACTTTCTGAAGGAATTGAAGAGGGGAAATCTCCACGCCGCCAATTTTCATGGGTTCGATGGAGGTCATGCCGACGTTTTCAAGCACGGTGAGGTGGTTGATGTAGTTGTCGGAGAAGGTCATCCAGAAACGGATGCGCTCAAGACCGGGGAGGTTCTTGGCGAGGCTTTCCATTTCTTCGTGGTGAAGAAGATAGATGCGTTTTTTGCCGACCTCGGGGTGGGGGAATTCGAAATCGGTGGAGATTTCGAGCGGCTTGGTTTTGATCCACTTGCCGTTTTCCCAGTAGAGGCCGGGAGCGGTGATTTCCCGGATGTTGATCTCGGGATTGAAATTGGTGGCGAAGGGAAGGCCGTGGTCGCCCGCGTTCGCGTCGAGGATATCGACGGATTTGATTTCGCTGAAGAAGTGCTTCAAGGCGTAGGCGCAGAAGACGTTGGTGACTCCGGGATCAAACCCGGAACCGAGAATGGCGGTGAGGCCGGCTTCCTTGAAGCGGTCCTGGTAGGCCCACTGGTATTTGTATTCGAAGTGCGGATTGTCGAGAGGCTCGTAGTTCGCGGTATCGAGGTAGTGGACTCCGGCTTCGAGGCAGGCGTCCATGAGAGTGAGGTCCTGGTAGGGAAGGGCGATGTTGAGAAGGAAGTCCGCTCCGACTTCTTTCAGGAAGGCGGCGGTCTGGGCGACGTTGTCGGCGTCGATGGCGGCGGTTTTGATCTCCACGCCGGTGGCGGCCTTGATGTCGGCGGCGATGGCGTCGCACTTTGCAAGGGTGCGGCTGGCGAGCCAGATCTGGCCGAAAGTATCAGCATCCTGGGCACATTTCTGTGCCACGACGTTTCCTACGCCGCCTGCACCGATGATGACCGTTGTTCGCATGCCCATTAAGAGGGGCTGACGTTGTTTTTATTCGGGGGAATGTCAAAATTATTGTGCAAAAAATCATCGGAAAAATCGTTGGGCGGATCAGGGATTCTGGCACAAGTTTCTCCTGTGAAGATCGAGATCGAGTATTGCCAGCAATGAAACTACCGCCCGGAAGCCGACCGTGTGTCGGCTGAGATTGAAAAAGCGACGGGGGCAAAGGTCACCCTTGTGGGCGGCGGCGGCGGGATTTTTGAACTCCGTAAGGACGGGGATGTGATCTGGAGAAAAGAACGGAGGGGGCATTTTCCGGCCGAGGGTGAGGCTGCGGAGTTGTTTTAAGGACCTCGATGATGACGACGGGCTTGTCCTGAAAGCTTTCACTATCGTCATTGCGATCACAGCTGACAGAAAGATCGGGGTAGTAAAAGTTCACCGATCCGCCAAAGAGAACTCTGACCTTGGTGTCGCTGATCTGGGGACGGCGGGGTTTGCCGCGAAGTTGCGAACCGAGGGAAACAGCGGAATTCATCGCAATATCGTTGTGGCGGTTTTTGCCACCTGCCATCGCATAGACCCGACCATCGAGATACTCGTGCTTGATCGGGCTTTGACCCATTGACAGACATCCCGTAATCGAGCGGTGTTTTTTGAGATATTTTTGCTGAACTTCATCATGCTCAGGTCCCTGCCGGTTCCTTCAAAGATCCGGGCGTGGCAGAGCTTGTCTGGCCGGAAGGGTGAGGGGCGTAATCGTTTTTTCGGTGAGGGGGCGGTGGGTGATGCGTGGTCTGCCTGCGCACCTTCGGAGCTTCCCGAATCGATGGTGCTTGGGACCGCCAGCCCAGGCTGGCGGCTAAATGCCTGCGTCCCTTCGGGACTGTGGAGACCATGCGTGTGCGTCCCTTCGGGACTGTGGAGACCATGCGATGTGCGTCCCTTTGGGAGACTGTGGAGGCCATGCGTGTGCGTCCCTTCGGGACTGTGGAGTCCATGCGCGTGCATCCCTTTGGGACTGTGGAGAACATGCGTGTGCGTCCCTTTGGGACTGTGGAGACCATGCGATGTGCCCGTAGAAAAATTGATCTCCCCTTACCAGCGTACGCTTGCCAATCTCCAATCCACGATCCAGGATCTGCCTCATGTCATGGCCTTCGACAACGTTGACCTCCGAAGTCCTTTTCGCAAAGTTGCGGTGTTCGAGCATCGCAAACAGATCCACTTGGAAAAGCCGGTGCCAAAGTGGCTGCGACGGATCCTGTGAAATTGCGAAGTTCCGTTGCCCCAACTTGGGCTAAGATTATCTTTCCCAAAATGAGCCACGATGAACCCCACCGACTGCACCGCTCTGGTTGGCTTAGAGCTGCCGTTCTAGGGGCAAATGACGGGATTGTTTCTACCGCATCGCTCATCGTTGGCGTGGCATTCGCCGGTGCAAGTAGCGAGACCATCATCCTGGCCGGCACCGCAGGCTTGGCGGCGGGGGCGATGTCTATGGCCGTGGGAGAATACGTTTCCGTTAAGTCCCAGCAAGACTTGGAGATGGCCGATCTCAAGATGGAGTCCGACGCGTTGGATAACAACCACCAAGCAGAACTCGAAGAGCTTGCGGCTATTTATCGTGCCCGTGGTCTGGACCATGACCTTGCCGAGGAGGTTGCCCATCAGTTGATGGAACACGATGCGCTCGGAGCTCATGCACGTGACGATATCGGGATCATCCTAGAGCTGAGCGCCCGTCCCTACCAAGCCGCCTTTGCATCGGCTGGAATGTTTGCCGCAGGAGCAGCAATCCCTCTGCTCCTGGCGACAATATCTCCAATCAGCGCCATCCCATGGCTCATCCCTGCAGGTGCTGTTGTCACCCTCGCCGCCTTGGGGGCGCTTGCCGCCAGAATAGGAGGCGCTTCACCGCTGAAAGGCGCATGCCGGGTTTCCGTATGGGGCACGGCCGCGATGGGCATTACGGCGCTCGTTGGTAAGCTTTTCGGTGTCTCCGTGTGAAAGTCAGATTTCCCCTTGCCCCACTTCGGGTCCGATGGTTATCTAACAACCTATGAAAAAATATATTACTCTCCCTAGCATCGCGATCATCAGCTTTTTTTCCCTGCATTGCTCCGAGGAGGAAAAGACATCCGAAAAGGGAAAGACATCCGAACACACCGACGGGGTAAGCCCGGGTGCTGAAATGTCGGAGGTGGATATGGTCGAATCGGGCACCTATACCGGCACTGCGGACAAGGTGGATACGGAAGAAATGGAAATCTACGTGAAACTGGATGACGGGAAAATGATCGAACTTTATCTCAAGGAAAGCACGCCAGTGATGAAAGGGACCGAAAAAGTTACCTTCGATGCCCTGAAAGAAGGACAGAAGCTGGAAGTGGAAGTTGAGATGAATCAAAAGGATCGTTCCGCGAAGCACGCTGTTCGCGCCTTTCAATTCCCTTTCCCAAAAGCCTCGTAGCCCGAGATGACGTCGAAGAGTTCTTCGTCGATTCCGCTTTGGCGGATGCGGTGGAAGGAGGTTTGGAGGGTTTCCAGGAGGTCTTTGATGTTCTTCTCGGCGCGTTGCATGGCGGCGAGGCGGCTGGCATTTTCGCTGGCGAGCGATTCGGCACAGGCCCGGAAGAGGGAGATGAAGAGGTATTCGCGAATTAAGGCGCGCAGCGCGGTGGTACCCGTGCCCATGACTTCGGGCAGAAGCTTGGTGGGCCAGGGGACGGCCGCGAGGCGACGTTGCCATTGCGCATCAAGGGGAAGCAAACGCTGGCTGACCGGCTCGTAAAGTGCTCCGGACTTGGGCTGGTTGTGAAAGACGTGGAGTTCAACATACCCGGCGGCGGTGCGGTGGGCTTCGCTTTCAATCTGAATTCGCCCGACCAACGGGGTGATGGCTTGCACGGAGTTTGGGACCGGAAAAAGACCCTGCGGCGTGACCCCGGCATCGGTCAGGCGCCCGTGCACCCGCTCGCCGACCGCCCAGATCGCGGGCTTGCCGGGGAGTGCGGCAAGCTCCTGAATCGCGTGATCGGCAATGACATCGTTGAATTGACCCACCAGTCCTTGATCGGATCCAAAGACGATGGCGCCGATGACGTCGGCCGGAGGGGGACTCGTCGAGTCTGGCGGCATCGCCGCGAGTGGAGTGTTGCGGAGGCTGGCCCCGAGTCCGAGCTTTATGGTGTGATCGTAGTCGGCGAGGGCGCTCACCGATTGCTCGTATTGGCCGATGGCTGAGGCGGCGAGGGCCTTCATCGTGAGTACGACGGATTGGAGATCTCCGGCACTGGTGATTTTTCGGCGCAAGCTGGCGGTGGTGTCGATCATTGTTAGGTTCTGTTAGATATGAGTCCCGAAAATCCAAGGGATGAAGGCGATGAGGACTGCGATCGTGGCGAGGACAAATCCACCGGATAACGGCTTGTTTTTCATTGTTTGTTTTGGGGCTTGGTCGGCTCGATTGGGTGGGGAGATCTGGTCGGACTTTCGTCATGGGAGTCGGGTGTGAAAACGGCGAGTGCCTGACGGGCGACTTTGAGGATGGTTTCACGATCCTCGTCGCTGAGTTTTTGGGAGGTCTCGAAGCGCTCGCGGATCTGCGCGGGAATGTCTGTCGCGGCCTCGTGAACTGCATGTTGGGCATCTTTCATCTTGTCCAGAGGGATGGCGTCGAAGATTCCGGCCGACAGTGAAATCAAGACGGCAATCTGTGCGGGGACGGAGACCGGCGTGGATTCCGGCTGCTTGAGGCACGCCCGGATACGTCGACCGTGTGCGATGCGCTTGCGGTTATCGTCATCGAGGCGGGCCCCGAAACGGGCGAAGGTTTCGAGTTCTTCGAACTGCGCGTAGGCCAGCTTGAGATCGCCGGCCACCGCCCGATAGGGGGCAAGTTGGGCTTTGCCGCCGACCCTTGAGACAGATTTGCCGACATCGACGGCGGGCAACACCCCGAGATCGAAGAGTGAGGGTGAGAGAAAGATTTGGCCGTCGGTGATGGAGATTAGATTGGTGGGAATGTAGGCGGAAATGTTCTGCGCTTCGGTTTCGATAATCGGAAGCGCGGTCAGGGATCCGCCGCCCCGTTCCTCGTTGAGATGAGTGGAGCGTTCGAGAAGGCGCGAGTGGATGTAGAAAATATCACCGGGAAAGGCCTCGCGTCCGGGCGGCCGACGGAGCAGCAGGGAAAGCTCGCGGTAGGCGCGGGCATGGTGGGTGAGGTCGTCATAGACGATCAGGACATCACGTCCGCCCTCCATGAAGTGCTCGGCGATGCTGGTCGCGGCATAGGGTGCAATGTAGGAGAGTCCGGGCGGATCGTTGCCCTCGGCGACCACCACCGCAGTGTATTCCAGCGCATCTTGCTCGCGGAGTCTGGCGACGACTTTGGCCACTGCCGAGGCCCGCTGGCCGATTGCGCAATAGACGCAGAGGACGTCCTTGCCGCGCTGATTCAAAATGGTGTCGAGCGCGATGGCGGTCTTGCCGGTTTGACGATCGCCCAGAATCAGTTCGCGTTGACCGCAGCCGATGGGAATGAGGGCATCGACCACCATCAGCCCGCTTTGCAGCGGAACGGAGACCGGGGCACGATCCATGATGGACGCGGCGGGACGTTCGATGGGAAGGCGTTCGTTGGAGACGACGGGGCCCAGGCCGTCCAAGGGCCGCCCGAGTGGATCAATAACACGTCCGAGCAATCCCTGGCCCACGGCCACGTCCATCACGCGGCCTGTACGCTGCACCTCGTCGCCTGCCTGGAGATGGGCATGGTCGCCGAGGAGAACCACGCCGATCTCGTCTTCGTCTAGATTGAAGGCGATACCATAAACGCTGCCGGGAAACTGGAGGAGTTCGTCAAAACCCGCGCCGGGAAGACCGGAAACCTTGGCAATTCCCGTGGAGACATTGGTGATCGTGCCAACTTCCTTGCGGGAGAGTTGCGGAGCAAAAGACTCGTAAGCCTGACTCATGCCCGCGAAGAGGCGGTCAAAAACACTGCTCAATGCCTCGGGCGCTGCGCTCATGATGGCAGGGCTTCGGGTGATTTTTCAGGCGCCCGCGGTTTTTTTAGAAGCTCGGCGATGCCCTGCTCCAGGGTGTTCAGATAGTCCGCAATGCTCCACGCGACTTTCTGTCCGCTGGCACTGAGTTCGATACCGCTGACGATATCGGGTGCGGTCTCAAACCGCAGGGGGATGTCTGCGGAAAACGTTTCGTTGATCGCGTTCTGTAATGCCGCTTGTTGTTCCGGAGGCAGCTCGAAGGCACTGCGAATGCGCGCTGGCTCAGCGGAGTTTTTGATCGCTTCAGAGAGCTTGTCTTTGTCGGTGCCGTTCAGGGCTCGCACCTGGCCCGCGAACACTTCGCTCACGCGCTGCTCCAGACTGATGCCTCCGAGATCCATCAGCGTCTTTCTCGCAATGGCAAAAATTTCCTCCTGCGCCCGGCGGGAAACTGATTCGTTCAGATTCCGGGCATCGCTCTGGAGCAGTTCCTTCCGTTGGGCGCTGAGCGCGTCAGCGGCTTTCCGTGCTTCCTCGAGCAAGCTCTGACCTTCGGCCTTCGCCTCGTCAGTGGCCTTGCCCAGCATTGCGGCACGCTCTTTATCGAACTCCGCATTCTTTTGCTGGAACTCGTCGTACTGTTTGGCGGCCTCTGCCTTGCGGGTATCCGCGTCTGCAAGTTCTGCCTTGATGCGCTTCTCACGGGCATCAATGGCATGGAGGACCGGTTGATAAAGATAGCGCTTCATCAACCAAACCAGAATGAGGAAGTTCAGCGTTTGTGCGCCGACGGTGAACCAGTCAATGAGCATGGCTTTATTTTACGGCGGCTTCCGCGATGAAGTGATTCCAGAACGGATTGGCGAAGATCAGAATCATTGAGACCACAAAGCAGTAGATGGCGGTGGATTCGATCATGGCGAGACCGACGAACAGGGTGCGCGTGATGGTGGCGGAGGCGTCAGGCTGTTGGGCTAGTGAAGTGAGCGCGGTAGCGACGGCTTTGCCTTCGGCGAAAGCCGGGCCCATGCAGCCGAAGCTGGTGGTCAGTCCCGCCGTGATGATCGAGGCGATTGCAATTAAGGTGGTGTCATCCATGGTATGTAGTGGGGTTGTTCAGGTGAGAGATTTGGCGTTGGCCTTTGATTTTGATTTGTTCATGGCTGCGGCGATGTAAACGGCGGCGAGAATGCTAAAGATGTAGGCTTGCACCATGCCCGTCAGTAGGCCGAGGAGGGTCATGAGGACGGGAAAGAAAAAGGGCGTGATGGTGAGGAGGATGGCGATGATCATCGCGCCGCTCATCATGTTTCCGAAGAGGCGGACCGCGAGTGCCAGGGTGCGCGAGACTTCGCTGATGATGTTGAACGGCAGCATAATAAAGGTCGGCTCCAAATAGGATTTCAAATAGCCACGCAAGCCCTGGTCGGCGATGCCAAACATGGGCACCGCGATCAAGACACAAAGCGCCAGCGCGGCGGTGGTCGAGAGCGATCCCGTCGGTGGTTCATAACCCGGGAGCACCGTCAACAAGGCAGCCGTCGCCACGAATAGAAACAAGGTGCCAAGAAAGCCTAGGTATTTCCCGGGATGCGGCAAGCCCACGTCCTCGATTTGTTTCATCATCGCAGTGACGATGATCTCCAGCAGGTTTTGCCACCGGGAGCGCTTGTGTTCGGTGGTGAGATTACGAGTGATGAGTTTGGCCCCCACCGCGAGCAAGAACATGATGCCCCAGGTAAACACGATGGTGCCGTTGAGTTTGATGAACCCATCCTGCCAGAAAATGATTTCGTCAGGACTAAGACGCATCGCTTTCCTCCTTTTGTTGAGGGCGGGTGAGCCAGGTCACGGCCAGGCGGCCCATGAGAAAGCCCACAAGACAGGCCACGAGGCGCTGCCAATGACCACCCGACACGAAATAAAAGCCAATCATGACCATCGCTATTCGCAGCACCGCGCTGGTGAGAAACAAGATCGCGGGGCGCGGTGATGATACACTTTTTTGGATTGTCCACCACAGCCCGCCGAAGAAGATGGCACCAAGTATGATGCCCGCCGTACTAGCCAGAATCAGGGTGAGTGGATTATTCATCGTCATCCTCCTGTTCTTCACGCATGGCCCTGTCTTCCTTGGCAACCCAATGCCAGGCATTCACACAACCAAACACCAGACCGGCCACCAGCAAGGCCAAGGTCCATGAATGCGAGGCGGGGTGATGACGATCCAACCAAAGACCGAGCGCCGCGCCAAGCAGGGTCGGGACCACGACCGACCAGCCCACCAAGCCCATCATGCCCAATCCAAACCACACCCCGGGGGATGATTTCCGCCGGGCCTTCAGCATCCGCTTCGCTTTGGCTCCGACCTGATCGGCCAGAGAGGTTTCGCGTTTCGCGTTGGAATCTGGTGGTTCGTCAGTCATTTTTGAAAGTTGCAAAACGATTCAGAAATCCGGTCTCCAATTTTGCCATGACCGAACGCGCGCTGCGTTCGCTCTCGTCGAGTGTTGAGAATTCCTCTTCCACCAAATCCCGCAGTTTGGTCAAATCTTTCCCGCCGAGAGCCCGACGCACCGATACCAGGACGTCTGACCCGGATTTGATCAGCACGCCGTCATCGACCGCAACAAAGACCTCGCCGTCCGCTGCCGTTTCATAAAGCAAGATCCCCGGAGCCAGCGCGGCGACGCAGTCCAACCGTTGCCGCAGCAGGCCAAAGGAACCCTGGGGTGTCTCGACAACAATTCGCAGGACCCCGGACTCTTCGGCGAAGATTTGGAAGGGCAATAGGATTTTAAGGTTCATGGATGCTCTCCGGTTCGGTCAGCGGAACAGGGCGGTATTCTGTGGAATCAATCATCGTCATCGTCCTCCGTGTTATTGTTCGAGTGGAGCGAGCAACCCGTCCATGGAATTCCTGCCGTCGAGGCTGGTAAGATGGGTGAAGCATTTGATGAAGAGAGAGGTGCTCATGGTGATTGTTTTTTTGCTTTGGCCTCATCGACCGGCCCGATCATGTAGAGGGCGCTCTCCGGGTAATCCTTGAATTCGTCATTCAAAATGCGTTCGCAGCCGTCCAGAGAGTCCGCGAGACTCACGAGTTTTCCCTGGTGCCCGGTAAATTGCTCGGTGGTGAAAAAGGGCTGGGTGAGAAAGCGTTCCAATCGACGGGCACGGGCCACGACCTTGCGATCATCGGGAGAGAGCTGCTCCAGGCCGAGCATCGCAATGATGTCCTTCAAGTCCGCGTATTGCGCGAGGGTGCTTCGGATCTCCTGGGCAAGCTGGTAATGGCGGTCACCCACGATGCCGGGCGTGGCCATTTTGGAACTCGACTGCAGGGGGTCGATGGCCGGGAAAAGTCCTTCGCTTGCACGTTTTCGCGAGAGCACGATGGAGGCGGAAAGATGCGAGAAGGTATGAACGGCGGCCGGATCGGTAAAGTCGTCCGCTGGCACATAGACAGCCTGAATGGAAGTGATGGCGCCGGTGTGCGTGTTCGCGATGCGTTCCTCCAATCCAGACAACTCTGTGCCCATCGTTGGTTGATAGCCGAGACGTGACGGCATTTGCCCCATGAGGCCCGAGACCTCCATGCCCGCCTGGATAAATCGAAAAATATTATCGATGAGCAACAGGACATCGCGGTGTTCCTCATCGCGGAAATACTCCGCCATGGTGAGCGCCGCATGACCGACACGGAAGCGGCTGCCCGGAGGTTCATTCATCTGCCCGAAGACCATCACCATGTTGGGCAACACCCCGGCTTCTTTCATCTCCCGATGGAGTTCCTCGCCTTCACGACAGCGCTCGCCGATGCCACAGAAGATGCTCACGCCTTCCTGATGACCGATCATGTTGTGAATCATTTCCGTGAGCAGAACGGTTTTACCGACGCCCGCACCACCGAAGAGTCCGGCCTTGCCGCCGCGTTCCAGCGGCACCAGGACATCGATGACCTTGATCCCGGTTTCGAAGATCTCAGACTTCGTGGACCGTGATAGCAGGGGAGGAGGGGCATGATGGACCGAACGCCATTGCACGTCGTCCAGTGGTTTTCCCCGGTCGATGACATTGCCAAAAACATCAAACATCCTTGAGAGCAGTCCTTTTCCCACGGGAGCCATGAGAGGTCCGCCGGTGTCCTTGACCGGCATGCCGCGGGCAAGGCCCTGGGTGGGTGTCAGCGCGATGCAACGGACATGACTGGGATCGCGTTGGGACAGAACCTCGATGATGATTTCGTCTTCCTCTCCGGCGTGCAGCAACGAATGAATGGGCGGCAGCTTTTGATCGAAACGCACATCGACCACGCTTCCGCGCACAGAGACCACGACACCGTGATTTCCGGGGAGGGTTCGACGACCCTGTTTGGTGCGATGAATGGCTGCTTTCATTTGATGGACCGGCCCTTAATGAACGAAGCTAGATTTCTTGGCGAACGGACACCATGGGGTGTTCACCCCATGGTCTGCACCCCATGGTTTGGGACTCTCTGAGGCGGACCCGCAGAAACTGACGTTGGCCAAGCTCCTTCAGGCACGAACGACTGTCTCCCAAGATGGGATCGCGGAAAACCTGTTAATGCCAGGGCGTTGGCTTGGCTGGGCTAATCTTGGCAGGGGGATGCTGTTCTGATTATTTTCAATGATTGCGCGCGGTGATCCCGGTAGTGATCGAAGGCGTCGTTGAGGGAGTCGAACTCTTCGAAGGGGATCACGGCGAGCAGGGCGCTCCTCAACAGAGCAAGGTATTTTGCCCCTCTCGGATTTCTTTTCGGCGCACGGTCCTCCCGCCAATCGGTGGCGTCCCGTTTCCAATGGTTGAGGTTTTCCACACTCCAGTGTCCCCGGACGATCTTAACAAATTCCATCGCGACGGGCCGTCCGTCCTCATGCCGGCAGAGGGTTGGCATGACAAGCCGTCCGTTTTCATTGCGCACGTTGAGCCCGAAGGCTTCGCGCTGGCCTTGGCTGAGGGCGGTGCAGCGTTTCCAGATGGCTTTGACATTCGGGGAACCGACGAGCAGGCCTTGGGAGATGAGGGCGAACGTCGCGATTTTTGAAAAGCGTCTGGAGAAGGGGCTGCGGTGATCGGGGACCTCGTAAAAGGCGTCCGAGAGGCTGCGCAGGTGCTTGCAGGCTGAGGGCGCAACGCGCTCCGGCGACTCCCTCGCAGGTTCCTTTTTGATAGATCTCAGAAAGGGGGGAAGGGCTCGAAAGAAGTTCTTGCGTGTTTTTGAAGCGGATAGACCCAATACTTTTTTGGGCTTTTTTCATCGATATGAAATTCACTCTTGTGTCGTTTGAACCCTTTGCTGAATCCCAGCGGGTTCCAGTTGCGGGCTTGATAGATGGTGCCTTCGTGACGTTGCGGGTCGCTGAGGCTTTGGCTGACCGGATCGAGAGGCGAGCAGATGTGCGTGGAGTTCATGATGCCCGCCTAACCTGCCCGTTTTAGGGGCGAAGTTTACCAAAAATGGAAAAACTCTTTCGCGGGAAGCTTTCAAGGCCCGGCTGAGCAAACGCCCTGGAGTCCGGGGGCGGAGTCCCTCGTTCTCCTTGACTTCGATGCGAGTCTCGGCAAGGTCGGGGTGTTATCGATTCTCCTGACAGTTGAAGGGGGAGGTCATGGAAATGGTTTTGGCGATTCGGGACAGGTGGTCGTGCGGGACTTCCTCGAGAATCATTTTTTTTGGGAAGAGCCACGAACTCAAGGATGAGACCGTTCAGGCTGAAAATTAGAGCCTACTTCCAAGCGAGACGAAGGCCTTGGGTGGCCCAGTAGCGGGTGAGCTTTTCCTGGATGTCCGGGATCTCTTGCTGTGCGACCAGGGTGGGGAGGTTTTTTGTCAAACGGGTGATTTGGAAGAGTTGGTCCAAGTGGGCTTTCATTTTGGCACGCCGTTCGTCTCCGCCGTGAAAGTAGAAATGGGTGAGGAGGAGGGCTGATTTATAGGCGTCCAATGTTTCGAATGGCTCCTTGGTGACGGTCATGCGATGCCATGATCTTGCGTCCATTTCGAGGGTGCTTTTGAGGTTGAGGGCTGAGATTGTTTTTTGACCGGGCGGTGAGTTGCGGGTGAGTCGTCCCCTGATAGATCGATCAAGATTGGTGAAGTCAAATTGACCTTGGAAGGTGTGGGCGGCGGTAAGATACTCGGCGACGCCCTCGGTGAGCCACGGGCGGCTCAAGGAGAGGAATTGATGCATCCCGAGGTGGGTGAGTTCGTGGACGATGAGATCGTAATTGGCTTCAGGAATCAGGCGGGTCTTTTCGGGTTTCGCCCGGAAGTATTCCCACTGGATAATGACGCGTTCGAGTGTGCCATTGTAGTAGCCGGCGGTTCCTTTGGCGCCACCGGCTTTGAGGTAGGCTTCCTCATGTGAGGTGATGACAATGAGGGGCTTTGCGCCGGGTGGCGGCGCATAGAGCGGGAGGGGAAGGCTCTTGAGGACCCAGGCCACGGACTCGGCAGTTTGGGCAAATTTGTTGAGGAGCGGGCGACCGAGGGGTTCGGATGATTCAATCCGGTAGTTGGCGGTGGCGAAGCGATGAAGCTTGTCGGGAGATGCAACGACCTCAACTTTTGGGACAATGGGGGTGTGGAATTTGGGCCAGTCCCGGGCCGGAAGGTGGGCCGAAAGGATGGCGACGAAAATCGCTTTATGAAGGATCGTTCTCATTTAAGGGAACGATTTTGATCTTGCCGCTTCCGGGTGTTTGGAGCTGTGAATTGAGTGTTTCGACAGCGGGTCTGGACGGGGCCTCTTTGCCATCGAGAGCGCTTTTGAGGGCTTCTTCGACGAGTTGGCCGCAATGGATTTTCATGGGAGGGAGCGGACCGAGAGCTCCGGAGAGTTCGTTGGGTTGAAGGGCGCGGGCCTCTTCGGGGGTTTTGCCCTTGAGGAGTTCGGTGGCCATGGAGGCCACGGCGATGGCGGTTTGGCAGCCGAAGGCTTGGAAGGACGCGCGGTCGATGACTTTTTTGCCATCCTTTTCGGTGAACTTCAACCACATGCGGAGCATATCGCCACAGTCGGGGGAGCCTACGGTGCCCACGCTGTCGGCGTCAGGCATCTCGCCGACGTTCTGGGGTTTGGCGAGGGCTTCACGGGCGCGTTCTTCAAAGTGGTCGGACACGGGGGAATGGTAACCCCAAGATGGGGAAAGTCTAGGATTTGGAATCGTGGGCGGGATCGTAGAAGATTTTCACGTCGGCCTTTTTGGTTCCGAGGAGATGCTGGGCGCGGAGGAGGGCGTCGCGGGTGGAGATGTTGGGATTGCTGGGAGCGTAGAAGAAGAGGTTGGTTTCGCCTTCTTCGCGTCGGCAGCCTTTTTGGAGGGTGCGGAGGACGCCCGAGCTTTTGAGGACTTTGTAGACATCGCGGGTGGCACCGGAGATGAGGAGGTGGCATTCCTTGGATCGAACGAAGCGGATGAGTTCGCGGAGAGCCATCACGCTGGTGGCATCGAGATGGCGTGCGTTTTTGAGTCGCAGGATGATGACCTTGAGGTTGGGTTCGGCGACGATTCGTTGGACTTGGGTTTGAAAGAGTTCGGCCGCTCCAAAGAAGAGGGAACCCTCGACGTGGACGATGGAGATGCCGGGGTTGGGACGCTTCTGTTTGCCGTCAAGTTCGCGGAGTTCCCCTTTTTCGGAGATTTCATATTCGACGAGGTAGGGTTTCGAGACTTTGCGAAGGAAGAGGAAGATGGAGAGGGAGACGCCGATGAAAATGGCGATATAAAGCGGGAAGATGAGGGCGCAGAGGAAGGTGAGAAGGAGGACTCCGGCATCTTCGGGGGTGGAGCGGAGGCAGATCCGAATGTTGCGGGCTTTCACCAGGGAGGCGGCGACTCCGACGACCAGTCCGGCGAGGGCGCACTTTGGGATGTAGGATACCGGATTCGGCACAATGAAGGCAAAGAAGAAAATGGCGATGCCGCACATGAGTCCGGCAAAGATCGAGGCCATACCGCTGCGGGCCCCTGATTCGTAGTTGAGGGCGGAGCGGGTGAGCGAGCCGGAGGCAGGCATGGCGGCGGTGAAGGCGCAGGCGATATTGGCCATGCCGACCGACATCATGTCCTGGTTGATTTCGGTCCGGCTTCCGGTTCGGGATGCGAGAGACTTGGCCATGACGGTGTTCTCGAGGGAGGCGAGGAAGGCGATGGCGAAGGCAACCCCTAACAGAGAAGAGACATCGGCGAGCATCCCGGCTTCGGTGGCAACAGGGAGACGAAGCTGCAGGTCGCTGAGCGCGTATGATCCGAAATTGGGAACGGCTGCGGCCCAGGATGGGATCGTGCTGGTGAGCAATGCAGAAATGGCCGCAGAAAGGCCGAGGGAAAGCGCGAAATTTGGCAAGGCCCTAAGCCACTTGGTGAGTGCGAGGTAGGTAAGAAGGGTGGTGAGTCCCAGGAGGGCGGGTTGCCAAAGGTAGGCGCCATGGGCACCGACGAGCTCGCTGAACATTCCGAAGAAATTGCTGGCGGGTTCCACGACCTCACTGACGCCGAGGAGATGTTTCCCTTGGTTGATCATGATGAGAATGGCAGCCCCGGTGATGTATCCGACGAGAACGCTTTGGCTGATGTATTGGACCAGTTCGGCCGCTTTTAGGATGGCACCAATGAGGCAGATGATTCCGACCATCAGGACGAGGAGCGGCATCAGGCCCAGTTTTTCGGACATGGAATGGGTTCCTGCGGCGAAGAAGCTGAAGACCATGAGTGCGGTGGCATTGGTCGGCCCGAGGATGGTGTGTCGTGAGCTGGCAAAGAGCGGAGCGATGATGGCAGCGACGGCCGAGCAGATAATCCCGTAGAGAATGGGGAGTTCGGCAATGGCCGCGTAGGCCATGCCTTGGGGAACGGCAAGAAGGGTCACGTTGACGGCCGCCCGAAGATCGGATTTTCCCTCCGGGAGATTGTAAGACCGGAGCGTGCTGCCCAGAGGGAACAGCCTGAGGGGATTGGTGGAGGCCCATGTTTGAAAGTTTCGATAGGCGGATCGAATCTTTCTCCCCATTGGTCCTTCCATGCTCTGAACCTACGCCCGTTTGGTGGCACGGCGAAAGAGCAAAATCCCCAGCATCACGCAAAGGATGTTCGGAAGCCAAAGCAAGATCTGAGAGAGGGCGAGGTCATTTCCCTGGGTTTCGTCGGCGATCGTGAAAAAGAGGAAGTAGCCCAAAGCGACGACGAGGGAGAGTCCGGCCCCCGAGGAGGTATTTTTCCGGCGGGCGGAGAGGGCGAGGGGAATGCCGATGAAGGCGAAGGCGAGAGGGGCCATCGAGAAGGAATAACGCCTCATGCCCTCGAAGGCGAATTGGTTGAGTTTTTCCTGCGAAAGATCGGGCGGTGGATTGGCGAGAAGTTCCCGGATCTGTTGATTGTCGAGACTGGATGGGCGGAGCTTGCGTTTTTTGGATGCTTCGAGAGGGAGGATCCAGGGTTCGATTTTTTCGATGAAGCCCTGTGGGAGCAGGCCTTCTTTATAGGAGCCCTCGGCATAGGCTCCGGTGAGGCGGAGGTCGATTTGATCGATGCTGGAATCGACCCGCAAGGGGGACACCCGTTTGGCGTAGAGGTAGCCGAGAGGAGGGGCATTGTGGTCCTCGGTATCGATCTGGTAGGCGTGGAAGCCTTGGAGGCTTTTGTCATCGTTCTTGGTCTGGATGTAGATCTGTTGTCCCTTGAGCCGTGATTGCACGACGCCGGGGTCGAGGAGTCTCCAAGGATCGTCTTTAAACGAGTCGTAGAGAAGGGTCTTGAGTTCATTTTTGGAGCGGGGCGAGACGGTGGCATTGATCCAATAGCAGAATGCCGAGAGGCAGAAGCCCAGCAAGAGGACGGGGGCGGCGATCCGATAGAGGCTGAGTCCGGCGCTGCGGAGGGAGTTGATTTCCTGATCTGAGGAAAGGCGTCCAAAGACGAGGAGGACCGCCACGAGGAAGCCCCAGGGAATGGTAAAGACGAGCGATACCGGGAGAAGCTTTGCGATGAAGATGCCAAGGAAGGAGATCTCGACCTTGCGCTGGACGAGGAGGTCGTTGATTTCCTTGAAAATATTTCCGAGGACAAGCACGACGCTCAGAATCAGGACGGCAAAGAGGGCCACCGAAAACACCTGTTTGGTTATATAGCGGTCACTCTTGGTCAGCATTATTTTGAGGGAAACTAGAGGTGGAATACGCGTAGGTCGAGCGGGAAGAGAAGACCGGCCGACTTGGGATGAAAAGAGTTGTGCCTTGCAAAAAGGAAAGTCTGCCCCAGTCAGTGACAGGCCCGATCCCTTCGCGCATACAATTCCTTAATTCCCTCTCAGTTCCTAAGCCGAGAAGAGGCTCGCGGGTAGGGCCTGCCCGATTGTTGAGCGCGAGGCGTAGGCTACGAGCTTCATGAGCGACTCGATCTTGAGCTTCTTCTGAAGCGAGCTGCTATGGGTCTGAATGGTGGAGTGAGAGACGCCAAGGTTGGACGCGATTTCCTTGAGTTCGTTTCCTTGGGCAAGCTGGTGGAAGACTTCCAATTCCCTGCGGGAGAGGCTTGAGATCGCGGTGGGGGTGGCGAGAACGCAGACCCGGGCACCTCCACATGCCGACTCCGGAATGGGAAAGAGTTTGCAGGAGTAACTTTTAGCGACCGGGAATAAATATTCTGACTTTGTTTCCAAGTTCGGCAATCAGCCTAAGATCAGCTGGAACGATCTCAGAAGGCACTTCGGTATTCCAGACACCACGCAATTCAAGGACGTAGCGCCCGAAAAAAAGACTCAGGCCGCAGACTTCACGACTGCCAGCTCGAGGCGGACTGCGGCTCACGGCAGCCACCTTCTTTCCAAGGTGCTGGGCGGTGGCATCTGGTCTCGCCTAACAAAAGACGACCCACGTTCGCTCGATGAACTCGCCTTTGCCCTGACATTTTTCGAAGTGATTGGAGATGCCGGAACCAAGGACAGCATGCTTGGCTATCTCCACTGGAAACGCATCGATTCAGAAGCTCTCGCCGTCATCACGTCAGCCTTGGAGAATAGGCAAGAAGCCATTTTAAAATTCTCGGGAAAGACCAATCTCTCCCACGTGGCCCACCGGAATATCAATACGCATTTGCAAGACGGCCTCGTCTACTCGGACGCTTGTAAAGCGGCTGGATATGATCACACAAAGCGCGACTTCGACTTCGATACAATTGTTAATCCCATCGTCAAATCAGTCGTCCGTGAGACATGCAAACAGGTCGTCCACCTCATTTGCAAACATGGAAAACTTCCCGGAAAAATCGTCGTGGAAATTGGTCGTGACCTTGGGAAGTCCATTCCCGAGAGAGGCGAGATCTCGCGAGGAATAGCAAAGAGAACGAAGAACAAAAACGCAAATCGCCAGAACTTCGCAGAAGCTCTCGAACGTCCAGAATCCGAGATCAGCGGAGAAGATCACCTCCGCTATGAACTTTACAAGTGCCAGTCATCTCTCTGCCCCTACTGCGGCGAATATCTGGGACGTGAAAACGAACTACTGGACACCCGTTTTCAGATCGACCACATCCTGCCCCGCTCCCGCTCGCACGATAACTCTTTTCACAACAAGGTCCTCGTCCATACCCACTGCAATCAAAACAAAGGCAGTCAAACACCGTCCGAGTGGTTCGGACTTGGAACTGAACAATGGCAGAAGTTCTCTGCATGGGTTTCCACTAGCACCATGCCGAGCCTGCGTAAGCAAACCCGTCGCAACCTTCTCAATACGACATTTTCAGATCCAGAACGTGAGTCCCGTTTTCGCGAGAGCCATCTCAATGACACCCGCTACATTTCCAAGCTCATCACAGCATACCTCAACGGGCTTTACATCGCAGTAGGTGAAAGCCCAGGATCCAAGGGTAGCCCACGCCGGGTCTTCGTCCAACCGGGGCCACTTACCTCTCTCGTCCGGCGCTCGTGGGGGCTGGAGGATTTAAAAAAAGACCTCAGTGGACAGCGCATCGGCGATAAGCATCACGCCGTCGATGCTCTCGTCTGCGCCCTTACCGATTGGATCAACCGTGGCTCGCCCGTGGACGAACTCCCAACGGACAACCAAGGGAACACGTTCTCAAAAGTGAAGATGTTTACCAACCTCACGAAGGCGGGTATCCCCAGTAAAAAGACACTCCGTGAGCAACCCCAAGGACTCGTCGCAGGTGGAACGCTCAGCCGCATCGATATTTTCTCAAAGCCAGACAAGCGAGGGAATATCCGCCCAAAACCCTACCAAACAAGACAATGGCGTGGCGCGGCATCCATCTAAGCAAACCCGCCTCCCTGTCAGTCGAGCACCGCGCGCTTCTACTCAGATTCCGGGAGGACGATCAACCCGACTTTCGCCAACCGCTGGAGGATCTGGCCTACCTCATCATCGACACCAACGAAGTCACCCTCAGCGCGCGCCTGCTTTCATCCCTTTCGGCAGCCGGAACACTTGTGGTCGGAGTCGATCCCAAACATTTGCCCAATTGGACCGTTCTTCCGTGGACCCGGTTCTATCGTCAGGGTGACATTCTCGAGCTTCAAATCGCTACTTCTATTCCCCTAAAGAAACGAATTTGGGCGAACATCGTTCGCTCAAAAATCCTTCACCAGAGCCACGTCCTTGATCGATTCGATAAATTAGGTGGCAGTACGCTCCGTCAGATGATCAATCACATCCGGTCCGGCGATGCTGACAACACAGAGGCCCGCGCTGCCCGCCACTATTGGAAGAATCTTTTTGATGTTGCAATTTTCGGTCTACGGAAGAGTTGTTAAAGGCCAGGAAGGGGTCGATAAACACATGAAGCGTGCCCAATCTCACCTCCCCGATCATGGCAGTATCCGCGCCCTCCAAGTCACCGACAAACAATTCGCCCGAATGCGAATTCTCCTCGGAAACCTCGTTCCCGAAGAGCTATCGGGCGGTGAGCAGCTCCTTTTTTTCTAAAGAAAAATCCCGAACTCTCTGTGTACCAGAGAGTTCGGGAGGAGTGAGCCTACCTCTTTGAAATCAGGAGGGCAACCACGGCGCAAGGGCTTCAACTTCATAAATAATTCCGAGAATGAGTCATTTTGAATGACTGCTGGGTAAGGCTTTTCTGCCCGAAGAATTCCCGTTGCCCAAACTGTTGCCAAAAAAGCAGATGCCGTTGAGGAGCGGAAAACCGAAAAGCCGCCTGCCTCACGGGGAAGGCAAGGGGACTCAATGGTAAGGTTCAAAAATTCCGTTGCCCATTTGTTGCCCGAAAGAGGGTCATTTCAGGGTGTTTTTGTGCCTTTTGGTGCCAGATCAAAAAAAAGCGTTCTCATTGCAGGGAACGCTCAAACCCTTGCGGGATAAGGAAGTGGCGGAGAGGGAAGGAATTGAACCCACCAAACCCGGATAGGGTTTCAACGGTTTTGAAGACCGCGGCGACCACCAGGCACACAGCACTCTCCGCCGTGAAAATGGACGAGAATGGGGGAGGCGTCAAATCAATGAGGTGAGAATTCTGATGAAGAGGATTTCTCTCCAAGATCAGCTTGTGCGGAGGTCATGAAAGGCGTGGCCGAGATGGCAAGCGGTCGTTGTGGCGGTGAGCGATTCTAGGGACTCTTTTTGGAGGGCGAATTCCGAGGCCCGACCGGAAAGCCAGGCCCCCAGCGAGGCGGCTTCGATGGTTTCAAGTCCGCGTGCCAACAAGGCGGCAATCACTCCGGTCAAGACATCGCCCTGGCCGCCGGTGGCCATGCCCGGAGTTCCGGTGGTGTTGTAGGCGAGAGGCGATTTGCGAGAGGTGACGATGGTGCGGGCTCCTTTGAAGAGGAGGGTGGCGGGCGATTGGTCGGTGAAGTGACGGGCGATTTGGGCCCGGGTGAGTTGAGGATCGAGGCGGGGGAGAAGTCGTGCCATTTCGCCGGGGTGGGGGGTGATAATCTGGTTGGGGCGGATTGTTGAAAGACTCCCCCGTCGGGCGATCAGGTTGAGCGCGTCGGCATCGATGACCGTGGGACCTTCGAATTGTGAAATGAGCGAGAGGACATCGGTTCCCGCCTTGCCGAGGCCCGGGCCGATCGCGAGGGCGTCGAGCTGTTCGTGGAGAATTTCGAGATAGCTGAGAACGGGCTGGACCATGACCTCGATGGGAACGAGGGGGAGAATGAGAGGGTAGTCTGGTTCTTTGACGAAGAGGGTGATGAGGCCGCCTCCGGCTTTCAAGGCTCCCAGCGAGGAGAGGGCGGCGGCTCCGGCGAGGCCCCGGGATCCGGCGACGATGCCGACGCGGCCAGCTTGGCCTTTATGAAAATCATAGGGCCGATGCAGGCGCTGGATGGGAAGGGTGGCCGGGCAGATGAGATGATCCTGGTCGGTATCAAATTCGCTCAAACCGGGGAGGGTAAGAAAGGCGAGACTGCCGACATGGGAGCTTGCCGTATCGGCGATGAGTCCTTGCTTGGGCAGGCCCAAGGTGCAGGTGAGATCGGCGATCACGGTGTCTTCTTCGCATTGACCAGTGTCGCAGTTGAGGCCCGAGGGAATGTCGATTGCCACGGTGAAGGCACGGCCACTTTGCTGAAGGGCATTCATTGCACGGGCGAGAGTGGCGAGGGGCTCGCGGATGGGGCCCTTGGCTCCAATTCCCAATAGTCCGTCTAACAGAATGACGCCCTTGTTTTCCGGAAGGTGTTGGAGATCATTGAGGAGGATCACCGGGCCCAGCTCCTGCCATTTTTTAACGGGGAGCCCGGTGAAGGTGGCAGGTGGGGCGCAACTGCGAACGGCGACCTGCCATCCTGCTTCCTTGAGGTGACGGAGGGCGACCAGGGCATCTGCTCCGTTATTGCCTTTACCGGTAACTGCGATGGCCAGACGTCCGCCGGGGGAGGGAAATCGTTTGAGGACTTCGCGGGCAATCTTGAGGCCGGCGAGATTCATGAGTTCCTCTGCGACGACCCCTTGAGCAAACAAGGATTCTTCGGCATCGCGCATTTGTTGGGCGGTTACAAACATGACTCAGTTTTCCTCGGTCATGCCAAGTTCGGTGAGGACCTTGGCGAGTTTCTCTTCGAGAGCGGTGACGCGTTCTTGCAAGCTTTCGCTTTCCGGGAGAGGAGTCACGGGGACGTGGTGAAGGGCCTTGTCGAAGCCGGTTTCGCCTCCGAGAAGGTGGCCGTAGGTTTTGACCCTCCGTCCACTGCCGACGGGGAGTTCACGAACGAGAGGGCCGGAAGGGTATTCCATGAAGCCCTCGAGAATTTCTTCGACCTGCTCGACCCTTTCGAAGGGGTGCATGCGTTCGGTTCGCTGTTTGATTTCTCCGGCGGTCTGGACGCTGCGGAGAAGGAGGACTGTCATGACGGCGTTTTCGGCCGAAGTCAGGTCGAGGATTTCGGAGAGTTGGTGCTCATATTTGGGAACGCGGGAGCCCGAGATATGGACCTGCATCAGGATTTCATTTTTTCGAAGTCTTTGAATGGCGGCTTCAATTTCCTCGAGGGGGAGTTTGGTGGTCGGAAAGCGGTTGGAGGATTGATTGCAGGCGGCCTCGATCGCTTTCATGGTCATGGGATAGTAATCCGGGGTCGTCGTTTCTTTTTCGAGGAGGGAACCCAGGACGCGGCTCTCGACAAAATCCAATTGTAGTTCCGGAAAACGCAAGGCTTCGCTCATGGTGAAAGATAGAACGGAAGTGGCTCAAGGGGAAAAAGGAATCTTAGGAAATTACCGAACTGATCCGGCTCAAGCGGGGATCATAGGAAAAGGCCCGTGATTCAAGGATGGCCACTTTGGAGAAGTCGGGATGGAGGGGATTGAGGAGAATGTTGTCTTCTTCCGGAACGAGAACGGAAGGAGCACGGACGGCGGCGGTGCTGGAGGTATGGAGCCATTCGTCACCTTGGTCAGTGGAGTTTTTTCCCGGTGGTTCTTCCTGCCATCCCAGGGTGGTCCAAAGCCGGCCGCCCATAAGAGCGCGTGGAATCTTTACTGTGATCAGAATCCGGGGAATGAGGCGGGTTTCGGGAGTGGTGAGATGGACCAAGAGTTCCAGAGCGGCGAGAGCGCGGCTCCCGGAGAGGTAGACCATGGACGTTCCGGGCGAGTTCCATCGACCTCCGTTGAGGCGGGCTCCTTCGCCGGAGAGGGCTGAATTGGCCCACTTGGGAGCGACGAGGCGGTAGGCGAGGAGTTCGTCGGATGTTTCCTTGGTTTTGGCCTGGGATTTAGAAAATGCCATGGTCAATCCGTCCCAGCAGGTTCTCCACTTCCCGGGCGCCAAACTCGGTATCCGCGTAGCTCAAGGGCGTCTCACCGGCGGTGCCGGGGTTCTCGGTCTTGAGCCAACTCCGTGAGGCTTCCTCGGTGCCGAAGACTCCCAAGGCAATTCCGAAGAGGCGGGTGAAACGAACGAGACGTTCACTTTCTGCTTGTGAAAATGTGCTGTCTTTTTTGCGGCGGTGAAGGGTGGCATTGGATATCCCGAGGTATTTCCCGAGAGCTTCTTCGGGGATTTTGAGGAGATCCTGGAGGGCCGAAAACTCCCGGAACGCGAGGCCTTTCCGAATGCGCTCCACCACGGGGGTCTGGATGGTGGCGCCACGATCTTCAACGGTGCCGCCCGATTCACCACGGCCTGGAGGTAAAAAGAAGTAGCTCAGAGGTTTGTCGAGGTAGTTCATAAGGGAAGATTAGGAGAGGATGGCTTGGGCGTCCAGTCAAAAGGGATAAAAAATAACTACAAATGTAGTAATCAGGGGAGTCTGTTGGGAAGGTGGACGTTCGAGCGGATGGCGATGATTCTGAGCGACGCCGTGATGAGTGTCGTCACCGGAATATTGACCAAGAGATCCATGTCCTTTGGGCGTCCGGCGATGGCACCGGAGACCGCGAAGACGAAGACGCCGAGGTAGAGAAGCGAGGGCATTTGAGACGAAGGACTTCGTCTGGCTATGGAGATTCCGCGATGAAAAAAGCCTGATTCCAAAGCGAAGCTGCGTCGGGCTGCGATTTCGGCTGCGTTGAGAAAGCGTAAGCCTTTCATCTCGCGGGTGAGATAGGCGCGAGCAAACGTCGTTTTTCCGGCCCCGTTTTCCCCGCCGAGGAGGATGAGGATGGGGGCTGACGTTGCTTTGGAAAAGGTAGCCGAAAGCTCTTGCTTTCGGCTCTTGGTTGAGGGCGGGGACGAAAGCAGGAGCTTTCGGCTGCGTTCACGATGAGGCAGATTCGGCGAGTTCCCCGGCGTTCATGTCGTCGCCGGTGTAGCCGTTTTCCTCGGCGTATTTGCGGACGTCGGCGGTGATCTTCATGGAGCAGAAGGTGGGGCCGCACATGGAGCAGAAGTGGGCCGTTTTGGCACCTTCGGCAGGGAGGGTTTCGTCGTGGAAATCGATCGCTCTGGCGGGATCGAGTCCGAGGGCGAATTGGTCGCGCCAGCGGAATTCGAAGCGGGCTTTTGAGATCGCGTTGTCGCGTTCCTGGGCGGCGGGGTGTCCTTTGGCAAGGTCGGCAGCGTGGGCGGCGATTTTATAGGTAATGACCCCTTCGCGGACGTCGTCGCGATTGGGAAGGCCGAGGTGTTCCTTGGGCGTGACGTAGCAGAGCATGGCGCAGCCATACCACCCGATATTGGCGGCTCCGATTCCCGAGGTGATGTGATCGTATCCGGGAGCGATGTCGGTGGTGAGTGGTCCGAGGGTGTAGAAGGGGGCCTCGTGGCACCATTCGATTTGCTTCTGCATATTTTCCTCGATGAGCTGCAGGGGAACGTGGCCGGGGCCTTCGTTCATGACCTGGCAACCTTTGGCCCAGGCGCGGGTGGTGAGTTCGCCCTGGATTTCGAGTTCGGCGAGTTGGGCGTAATCGTTGGCGTCGGCGATGGAGCCGGGTCGGAGTCCGTCGCCGATGGAGAAGGAGACGTCGTAGGCGGCGCAGATGTCGCAGATGTCATCCCAGTGGGTGTAGAGGAAGTTCTCTTGGTTGTGATGGAGGGACCACTTGGCCATGATGGAGCCGCCACGTGAGACGATGCCGGTCATGCGACGGGCGGTGTGCGGGACGAATCGTTTGAGGACGGCGGCGTGGATGGTAAAGTAATCGACGCCTTGTTCGGCTTGTTCGATGAGGGTGTCGCGGAAGAGTTCCCAGGTGAGGCTTTCGATCTGGCCGTTGACTTTTTCGAGGGCCTGGTAAATGGGAACGGTCCCGATGGGGACGGGGGAGTTGCGGATGATCCATTCGCGGGTGGCGTGGATGTTTTTTCCGGTGGAAAGATCCATCACGGTGTCGGCTCCCCACTTGGTGGCCCAGCGCATTTTCTCGACCTCTTCATTGATGGTGGAAGCGACGGCGGAGTTGCCGATGTTGGCGTTGATTTTCACGAGGAAGTTGCGCCCGATGATCATGGGCTCGAGTTCCGGGTGGTTGATATTGGCGGGAATGATGGCGCGGCCGCGGGCGACCTCGGAGCGGACGAATTCGGCGGTGATGAGTCTGGGAATCCCGGCTCCGTAGGATTGACCGGGATGCTGGTGGTTCATGACATTGCGCGAGACCTGCTTGAAGGGATCAATCTCACTCGGGCGGGGCATTTCGTAGCCTTCGGGCGTGGAGTTTTTCTGACGAATGAACTCTTTAATTTGGGGAGAGGCGTCGTCGGGGAGTTCGTCGAGGGTGGGGTAACGATCGTGGATCGTTTTGAACTCCTCGAGGCGACCGTTGTTTTCGCGGATGGCGATGTATTCCATCTCGGGGGTGATGACGCCTTGGCGGGCGTAGTAAAGCTGGGTTACAGGGGTCGGGAGCGCGGACGTCCCGTCCGCGGGTTCCAAAGACGCAGGCGAGAGGCCTGCGCTCCCAAGGCTGAAGCCCCGGGCCCGCAAGGGCTTGCGCTTGAGGCCGGGGTATTCCTTGAGCTTGTTTTTGGCGGCTTTGGATTCGTTGTATTTTTCGGCGTGAGCTTCGGAGAGGTAGCCGTTGTCGATCGCTTTGATTTCGCGGCCTTCGTATTCTTCGACATCCTTGCGGTCGAGAATCCAATCGCGACGGAGGGCGGGGAGGCCTTCGCGCACGTTGCCTTTGAAATCGGGATCGCCCCAAGGGCCAGCGCAATCATAGACGCGGATGGGCGGGTTTTCCTCGATACGACCGTTGTCGTGATCGGTATTGGAAAGGCGGATCTCGCGCATGGGGACTTTGATCTTTGGGTGGATCTTTCCTTCGACGTAAACGCGGGTGGAGTTGGGGAAGATGGTGGGGTCCTTGGCGAGGGCTTCGAGTTCGGCGGAGTTGTCGATATCTTCGACAAAGTTCCCGGTGTAGTCGGAGCGCTGCTTGGAGTTTTCGGGCGTGAGGCCGTTTTCGTCTGAAGAGATCATGGAATTGGAATTGGAATTGGATTTTGGGATGATGGAGTTTTTAAGGCAAAGAAAAAGCCTGTCGGCTCTGATGAAAGCAACGACAGGCGTGAGAAAGATTTTGGTCTGACTCCCGGGGATGAATCCGGTGGTGAGGGTATGATCTCAGGATCTTCGGTTGGCGAAGAAACACCCCTGTCTTTGTGGGTTAGAGCGTGGAGGCGGGGTGGGGGTTTGTCAAGGAGCGGGATGTTGACCGATAGGAGAACGGCAGGACTGAGCTCATTTTCGGACTTCTCGGCGGCAAAGGGCGTGCAGCCTGCACCCTTGGAAAGTTTGTTTGCTCGATATCGACCGAGATTCCACTCGAGAATATTTCATCTTTTTTTAAGGAATGATTCAAGAATAAATAAGTGGTATTTCCTTTTTTTGGGGTCGCTGAAGACTCACCAGCAAAGTATGGCGGAGGTAGACAAGTTTTTCCTTGATGAACGAAGATGCTCTCCAGCGTGTCACCAGTGCCCTTGATCATTTTTGGATTGAGCTGCCATCGTGGGGTTTTGCGGACACCGGGACGCGATTCGGGAAATTTCGGCAGGAAGGTTCTGCCCTTGATTTGAGGGACAAGCTGGCCGACGCCGGAGAAGTCAACAAGCTGACGGGGTGCTGCCCCCAGGTTGCGACGCGCCTTCTCTGGGACTTTGCAGAGGGCGTGACGTCCTTTGAGATCATGGCCCTCGCCAAGAAAAACGGCGTTCAATCGGGTCCGATGAATCCCAACTTGTTCCAGGATCAGGAATATCGCCCCGGCAGTCTTGGCAATGCCGAGGCCGCTGTGCGTGCACAGGCCTCGCAGCATTTGCCGAAGACCAGATCTTCCTCTTGGAATACCAGCCCTTCGAGTCCGCCTTTTACCATCCCGATATCGCCGACCGGGGGATGTTTTTACCTTTACGCGAAAAAGAGGGGTCCGCAGGCCAAGGTGTTGGTTGAAAGCGGGGGATCACCGCAGGCGGTAGATACGTTTAATCATTTCCCTTTGAATCCAACTTTACTACTACCGATCAGATGTCATTTGAACCAACCGACTTCCGCCACGTAAATTACCACTGGGACGATGCTCTTGTGGCCAAGATGAGCCCCGTCGAGCGGCTCGTTTTTCGTTCCAACATTCTCGGTGCCGACCAGCGGATCACCAACACCGGGGGAGGGAACACGTCTTCCAAGGCCATTGAAAAAGATCCTCTTACAAGCGAGGACACCGAAGTTCTCTGGGTGAAGGGGTCGGGTGGTGATCTTCGCACTTCCAAGGTCGAGAACTTTTCCTCGCTCTATCAGGACAAGTTGATCGCGCTGCAGAACATTTACCACAACACCACTCCCAATGGCGTGAAGACCCAGATTGAGGACGACATGGTGGGGATGTATCGCCACACCACGTTCAACCTCAACCCGCGGGCGTCCTCAATCGACACGCCATTGCACTCCTTCATTCCCTACAAGCATGTTGATCACATGCACCCGAATGCCTTCATCTCGATCTGTGCGACGAGGAATTCGGAAGCGATCACCAAGGAAATTTTTGGCGATGAAATCGTTTACACCTCATGGCAGCGTCCGGGTTTTGACCTTGGTCTTTTGTTCCAGGATGTTTGTGAGAAAAACCCCAACGCCAAGGGGATTAACATGGGGCAGCACGGTCTTATCAACTGGGCAAACGAAGACAAGGAGTGTTACGAGTTGACGCTGAGTCTCATCGAGCGGGCCGGTCGCTATATTGAAGAGCGCGACAAGGGGGAGCAAACTTTTGAGGGCCAGAAATACTCCCACCTTTCCGAAGAGAAGAAGAGCGAACTGGTGAGTGACTTGGTTCCCTGGCTTCGTGGCCAGGTCAGCCAGCAGAATCGCTTTATTGCCACGATCGAAAGCACCGGGGCCGTTCTTGAATTCGTGAACAGTAATGCAGCAGCCCGTCTTGCCGAGTTGGGCACTTCCTGTCCGGACCACTTTCTGCGCACTAAGATCAAGCCGTTGTATGTGGATTGGGACCCCCGGAACGAGGGGCTTGATGTTCTCCGCACCAAGCTCTCAGCCGGGCTGGAAAAGTATCGTGCCGATTACGCGGAGTATTACGAGACGAACAAAGAGGTTCACTCGCCCGCGATGCGCGACCCGAATCCCACCGTGATTCTGATTCCTGGAATTGGCATGGTGGCCTTTGGAAAGAACAAGAGTGAGTCCCGGGTGACTGCTGAGTTTTACAACTGTGCGATCTCTGTGATGCGGGGTGCCGAGGCCATCGATGAATACATCGGGCTTCCCCAGAAAGAAGCTTTCGATATCGAATACTGGGCGTTGGAAGAAGCGAAGCTTCAGCGGATGCCGCCCGAGCGTGAATTTGCCCGCAAGGTCGTGGTAGTCATTGGTGCCGGAAGCGGCATTGGCAAGGAGATGGCTCACGTCATGATTGGCGAGGGTGCTCACGTCGTCTGTGCTGACTTGAATGCCGGGCACGCCCAGGCGACTGCCGGGGAGTTGATCGCGAAAGTCGGTCAGGGAATTGGAGTGGCTGGGACGGGAATCTCCGGCTGTGGAAATGCCATTGGCTTAGCTTGTGATGTCACTGACCGCGAGGCGATCAAGGCGATGCTTGCGGAGGTGGTTTATGCCTATGGTGGAATTGATCACATTGCGGTCACGGCTGGTATCTTTGTGCCGCCTGACAAGACCGGTCACATCCCTGACGACAAGTGGGGCCTCACCTTCGGGATCAACGTTGCCGGACCCTACTTCGTCGCTGACGAGGCGGCCAAAATTTGGAACGAGCAGGGGCTTCGCGGAAGCATGGTCGTGACGACCAGTGCCAATGCGGTCGTATCGAAGAAGGGAAGTGTTGCTTATGACACCTCCAAGGCTGCGGCGAACCATCTTCTTCGCGAACTTGCGATCGAGCTTTCTCCTCTCGTTCGGGTGAACGGGGTTGCTCCTGCGACGGTTGTTGCGGGAAGCGGGATGTTTCCGCGTGATCGCGTGATCGCTTCGCTAACGAAGTACGAGATTCCCTTTAACGAGGATGAGGAGACCGGGGAACTGCGCGACAAGCTGGCTCAGTTTTATGCCGACCGGACGCTCACCAAATCTCCGATCACCCCGCGGGACCAGGCTAATGGAATTCTCTTCATGCTCAGCGATGCCTCATCCAAGACCACCGGGCAAATCCTGGCGGTCGATGGGGGCTTGCACGAAGCCTTCCTCCGTTAAGCTCTCATTGTTCCGCCCATGAAAACTGACGTTCTCCTCATCGGCTCCGGCATCATGTCCTCGACTCTCGGGGTCCTGCTCAAGGAGCTGAAGCCCGGCATTTCAATTCAACTTTTTGAAGTCACCGGGAAACCGGCACAAGAGGCGTCGAATGGCTGGAATAACGCGGGGACCGGTCATGCCGGAATCTGCGAGCTTTCCTACACCCCTCACATGGAGGCTGACGGGACGGTGAATGTCTCCAAGGCGATTTCGGTCTTTGAGGACTTTGAATATTCTTTGCAGTTCTGGGCTCATGCCGCCCGCAAGGGGATTATTAACGAGACGCGCGAGTGTCTCAACCCGCTTCCGCACATCTCGTTTGTTCATACCGAGGAGCAGCTTCCGTATCTGAAAGCCCGCTACGCGGGTCTTAAGAAGCATCATTTCTTTGAGCCGATGAAGCACTCAACGGATCGTGAAGAAATTCGTTCGTGGGCACCTTTGCTGGTGGATGGTCGTGATGCAAATCAACCGATTGGAGCGACTTACATGGAGGGCGGGACTGATGTCAATTTCGGCGAAATTTCCCGTAATTTTTGTGAATGGCTCGACGGGCAGGAGAACGGAGAGACCCACTTTGGACATCGCGTCACTGATCTCAAAAAGAAAGGTAAAGCCTGGCTGGTGACCGTTCGTGATGAAAAGACGGGTGCGAAGCGCGAAGTGGAAGCGGGCTTTGTCTTTATTGGCGCAGGCGGAGGTTCGTTGCCTCTCCTTCAGAAAGCCGGGATTCCCGAGGTCAAAGGTTACGGTGGATTTCCGATTGGAGGTCAGTGGATGATCACCCGGAATCCCGGGGTGGTCGTCAAGCATACCGCGAAAGTTTACGGGCAGGCTCTTGGGGCTGCTCCTACGATGGCCGTCCCGCATCTTGATACGCGTGTCATTGATGGTGAGCGTTATCTTCTCTTTGGACCGTTCGCAGCATGGACTGGAAAGTTCCTCCATCGAGGGGGAAGCCATTTGGATCTTCCCCTTTCGATACGACCGGGCAACCTCCTTTCATTGATGCGGGTGGGTCTTCATAATTTGGATCTCGTCAAGTATCTCGTGCAGCAGGGTCTGCAGTCGAAGGCGTCGAGAATGAAGGAGCTTTACAATTTTTATCCCGATGCCCGGGAAGAGGATTGGGAGGTTATTGACGCGGGAATCCGGGTGCAGGCGATCAAGCAGGAACCCGGAGAGGAACCCGGCATCGTGCACTATGGCACCGAGGTTCTGACCAGCGGGGATCGCAGTATTTCCGCTCTCCTGGGAGCTTCGCCCGGGGCCTCGGTTTCGACCCAAGTGATGGTCGAGTGCATTAAGAAGTGTCTTCCGGAAATTTTGGAAGATCCTGAAGGGCAGGTCCGGATGTCGGAAATGATTCCGAACTGGAACGGGGATCTCAAAGGGCCTTCCGCCCGTGATCGTTACCTGGAAATCCATGGGAAGGCCATGGCGGATCTAAACCTGATTTAAGCCATGTCGAACGCTCCCTCTATTTATCTCGCCGTTGATCTTGGCGCCGGCAGTGGCCGGGTGATTGCCGGGATCGTGCAAGATGATCGCTTGTCGCTCGAAGAAATGAACCGCTTCGAGAACAAGCCCTTTGAAAAGGACGGCGGCTTGTTCTGGGATTTTGAAGGCTTGTGGGCCGGGATTTTAGAGGGGTTCAAGCTTTCGGTGGAACGGTTTGGCGCGGAGCCGATCCGGTCGATCGGAGTTGATACCTGGGGCGTGGATTATGGCTTTCTCGATGCCTCGGGGAATCTCATGGCCGGGCCACGGCACTACCGCGATTCCCGAAATACCGAGGCAATGAGGGAGGTGTTTGCCAAAATTCCGGCGGCAGCGATTTTTGAGGAAACCGGGATTCAGTTCATGGAGATTAACACCCTCTATCAGATGGCTGCCGAGGTCGCTGATCCCCGGAGTGTGCTCCTTGGGGCGGATCAGTTTTTGATGATCCCGGATCTCATCAACCAACGACTCACCGGAAAAGCTTTTTGTGAGCGCACCAACGCCAGCACGACCCAACTCTACAATCCGGCCAAGAAGACCTGGTCGAAGACTCTCTTCGAAGGGATCGGGCTTCCTCTGTCGGTGGCCCCGGAGTTGATTGAAGCCGGGGAATCGCTGGGGCCTGTTCTTGAGGCGATCGCGAGTGAGACCGGACTGGGTTGCCATACCCGGGTCGTCACAGTGGGAAGCCATGATACGGCTTCGGCGGTGGCGGCCGTCCCGGCGGTTCCTGACTCCAAATTTGCCTACCTGAGTTCGGGAACCTGGTCACTGTTGGGCGTCGAGATTGACGAACCGGTGATCACCCCTTTGGCGGCGGAATATAATTTCACGAATGAAGTGGGCGTCTGTAACACCATCCGTCTCTTGAAAAATATCAATGGTCTTTGGTTGGTGCAGGAATGTCGTCGGGTCTGGGGCGAAGCAGGGCAGAGTTGGAGTTACCGCGAGTTGGCTGAAATGTCGCGGACAGCCGGGCCCTTCCGTTCGCTGATTGATCCCGACGAAGAGCGTTTCTCGAAAAGGGGGGATATGCCGGGGATGATCCAGGACTATTGTCGTGAAACCTCCCAGCCGATTCCGGAAACTCCCGCACAGATTTTGCGGCTCATCACAGATAGTCTTGCGTTGAAGGTTCGCTTTGTTCTCTCGAGACTCGAAGAGCTTATCGGCTACCAGGTGGATGTCCTTCACATCATTGGTGGCGGCGGGCAGGACGAAAGGTTCAACCAGAGCATTTCGGATAGTATCAACCGACCGGTGATTGTGGGGCCCTGTGAAGCCACGGCGGTTGGAAATCTCATGGTCCAAAAGTTGGCGTGTGGAGCGATGGGGTCGCTCCAGGAAGGGCGGGAATTGATCCGGAAATCTTTCGAGACCAAGCAGTTTGAACCTGTTGATGCCAGCGCTTGGGACGAAGCTTACGCATCTTTTACGAAACTGCTTTAGAGGTTTCACTTCGGAGGTAAAGATTGCTCGTCCTGGTGGCATTTGATACCGAAGCCGTCTGATGCAGAGGGAATTACTCAAGGAGGTGCGCGTGTTCGCGCCGGCCACGGTCGCGAATGTGGCGTGCGGTTACGATGTGCTCGGTTTCGCGATTGACGAACCGGGCGATGAAGTCGTTGCGAGAATGTCATCGGAACCCGGTCTTCGAATCACCAAGATTACTGGTGATGAGGGGAAACTTCCCCTTGAGGCAGAGAAGAATACTGCGGGGGTGGCGGCGCTGGATCTTCTGAAGCACCTGGGAATGCTCGACCTGGGCATCGAGATCGAGATTCACAAAAAGATGCCCTTTGGAAGCGGGCTTGGGTCGAGCGCGGCCAGTGCGGTCGCGGGTGCCTATGCCGTCAACAAGCTCATTGGCGAACCCCTGACCAAGAAGCAGCTTTTGCCATTTGCAATGACGGGTGAGGCCTGTGCCGACGGGGCGTGGCACGCAGACAACGTGGGGCCCTGTCTTCTGGGTGGGATTGTGTTTATTCGCGACAATGAAGAACTGGATATTGCCCAACTCCCGGTCCCCGCCAATCTCTGGGCGGCGGTGGTGCATCCTGATATCGAGATCTTGACCAAAGTAGCGCGGGAAATTCTGCCCAAGGAAATTCCGCTCCATAATGTCACCCAGCAGATTGGCAATCTTGGAGGTTTGATCTGTGGCTTGATCCAAGAGGACTACGGTTTGATTAGCCGCTCGGTGCACGACGTGATTGCCGAGCCCCGGCGTCAGAAATTGATTCCCGAGTTTTATCGGGCCAAACGTGCTGCGATGTCAGCCGGAGCGCTTGGTTTCAGTATTTCGGGTGCGGGTCCCAGTGTGTTTGCGCTGTGCGAAGGTGAGGAATCCGCACGCAAAGTGGGCGCGGCGGTCTCAGATGTTTTCTCCAAGGTAGAGCTTGGGAACCAGATCTACGTCTCCAAGGTGAATCAGCAAGGCGTTAAAGTTCTCTCTTGAAAATTCCATGTCCCAACGATTTCACAGCACCAAAAGTCCGGCCGTTTTTGTTGAGTTGAGGGAGGCTGTTCTCCGCTCACTCCCATCGGACAATGGTCTCTACATGCCCGAGAGGATCGACAAACTGGGAGCCCGATTCTGGGCGGACTGGCGTGGGATGGCTCTTCCTGAATTGGGAGTGCAGGTGGCCCGAGCGGTTTTTCGTGACAGTGTGCCAGCTGAAAAACTTGAAGAGATGGTCCATGAGTCGGCGAATTTTCCGGCTCCCCTCGTCACGGTGAAAGAGCGGCAGTATGTGCTCGAGCTTTTTCATGGCCCGACCCTTGCATTCAAAGACTTTGGGGCCCGTTTTATGGCACGGCTGATGGGCTGGTTGACCCGGAATGATGACGGGATTCTGACCGTTCTCGTCGCGACCAGTGGCGACACCGGCGGCGCGGTGGCGAGTGCCTTCCATGGCGTTCCCGGAACCCGCGTGGTGATTCTTTATCCCAAGGGCAAGGTGAGCGGGCTCCAGGAAAAGCAGCTGACAACTTTAGGCGGAAATATTACCGCGCTCGAGATTGAGGGAACTTTTGATGACTGTCAGCGATTGGTGAAATCGGCTTTTTTGAAGCGCGAGATGTCGGAGGCCATGAATCTCACTTCGGCGAACTCGATTAATATTTCACGTCTTGTTCCGCAGAGTTTTTATTACTTCGATGCGGCCCGTCATCTTCCGGAAGGTGAGAAGCCAACCTTTGTGATTCCGAGTGGCAATTTTGGAAATCTCACCGCCGGACTGCTTGCGGAGAAGATGGGCTTGCCGGTTTCCCATTTCGTGGCGGCGACCAATCGGAACGACGTGGTGCCCGAGTATCTGAAAGTCGGGAAATACCGTCCCCGTCCCAGTGTGGCGACGATTTCCAATGCCATGGACGTGGGGACTCCCAGCAACTTTGCCCGCATGGAGCATCTTTTTGGGAACGAGTGGGAGGGGATGAAGTCGCGCATTTCAGGCTTTGCCTACGACGACGAAGTGACCCGCGAAACGATCCGTCGGATCAAGGCGGAGACCGGTTATACTTTGGAACCCCATGGAGCGGTCGCTTGGCTGGCTGCGGAAGCGTGGCGGAAGGACCATCCGGAAGCTCAAACGATCGTTCTGGAAACGGCCCATCCATCGAAGTTCCTGGATGTCATGGAGGAAGAACTGGGAGTCGGTTCAGTGGAAGTTCCAGAGAGGTTGGCCTGCCTTGCTGATCGCGAGAAAGTGGCAATCCAACTGGGCACTGACGAAGGTGCTTTTCACGAGTGGTTGGGCACGATGGATTCTTAGTCCCTCAAGGAGACTCCAATTCGGAAGAAGTTGGCGTCGAGATTGGACTCGCTAATGTGGAGTCTGAAGCGGTAGTTACCGGGGGATACCGTGACGAGAACGCCATTGTTTGCCGGGCCTGTGAAGCCAGTAAGATCTTCTGATGATTGCAGAGTGAAGTCGAAGCGTTCTACAAATTCAGCTGGGAACTGGAAGTGGAGGTCGTAGGCTGTTGCGATGGGGATCCATTCCAAATAGATGTGAATAGGCATGAGGTGGACGATGGGCGTCGTCAGAGATCCTGAGCGTGGGTCGGCACCGCTGAGATGGTATTGCAGATAGGAGTGTCCGGTGACCGGGTGGGGATCGAAAGGGCCGACAACTCCGAGGTCGCCGAAGAAGACGTTTTCCCAGCCGTCGTCGAGGAGGTTTCCGTTCGTGTCGGTGTCGCTCGCGAGGGGGGTGACGACGCTTTCGATACGGATGAATTCCATTCCGGTGAAGCCAGCGGGAACGGTCACGTCGGTGAAGCCGGTCACTTCGAAAACAGACCCTTGGGCGAGCCCGAGTCCTTGTTCGAGGAGCTGGCGATCGCCGAAGTGATCGACGAGCCAGATCTTGTCTGTCGTTCCTTGGAGAACGTAGTCGTATTGATGAAGGGGCGTGGTTGAAGGACCGATGACGAGAAGCCAGGTATCCGTGGGGCGCTTCGTTCCCGCGACCTGACCGAGCAGGGTGTCGAAGGTGGCTTTAACCGAGGTGATATCGGCCGGCAAGATCGTGCTGTAGGGATCGGCGCGCGGTGGATCACCCGGTGCCGGGTCCACGATTCCGCCAGTCTGAATAATGGAGCGAAAGGCATCGAGCGGAAGGGCCATGAAAGGATTGGTATTGCTGTTGGCGGCATGCAGCGAGGCAATGCTGTTGGCAACGCTTTCGACGGTTGGGTCGGCGGCGCCTTCGAGGAGAGCGAGCAGGGCGGGGAAATCACAACCGGCGTCGATGAGGGCTTGGAACATTTCTTTTGAAAATCCCACCCTTGACGTTTCGCCCCGGCGCTCGGGAAAGAGGGTGAAATTTGCGATGGTGGCGGGGACGCCCAGTTCTGTCTGCAGGCCGGCGTCGAGAGTTTGGAGCGAGCTGAAGAGTGCTTGTTCGGCGAGAGCCGAGACTGCGTTATCGACGGGGTGAAGTTCGGTGATGGCGCTCACGGTGACGTGAGTTCCGTGTGCTGCCTGGGCGGCGGCGATCCATGCGGCGGCGTCAGCCTCGCGATCGACTCCGCCGGGAGAGGTGACGACCGAAGCGACGGGATTGGTGGGGCGCTGCATGACCTTGAGGACTTCGCGTCCGGTGCGGGCGGGATTAAGGACATCGAGCACTCCAAAGGAAGTGGGTGAGGCGAGGGTGATCCAGGCGCGTTCGGAGACCGGGCTTCCCACGGCCATGAAGGCTCCGTCCTGGCCGGCGAGGGCAAGAGGCGTGGTGAGTTCGATCACGTTTTCCTCGGCGACGAGATTGCCGTGCATGTCATAGGCGCGGAGGGTTTCGCCGGGAAAGTCGTCTTCGGTGATTGCTACGGCAAATTCGTTGGCGGGCGAGGCGCCCTGGCCGGAGGCGTTGAAAGCCTGGGCTATGAGTTCAAAGCCTTCGCCGAGGAAAGGCGGGTTTCTTGGATCTTCCGGAGGGGTGTTGCTCAGGGGATCATTTGGGTCGGTTCCGGCGAGGATTTCCTCGAGATCGGACTGAAAGTCACCATCGTGGTCGGCTCCGCTGCCCGGGTCGAGTCCGAGGCTTCGTTCAACATAGTCGGGCACCCCGTCTTGATCGGCATCCAGTGAATTGGGATTTACGGAGGAAAAGGTGAAGGTCCGGCTGATGATGGGGCCGGCGACACCGGTGCTGAGATTCCTGGCGTAGAAGAGCCAGGTGGAAGGGTAGCCGACGGTGATGTTTTCGAAGCTTTGCCACGGGCTTCCGGGGAGGTCCTCCCGGTAGAAGAGTTCGTTGGCTCCGGTGTCATAGAGGGCGGTGACGGTAATGGAGGAATCGTAGTCTCCCGAGGGGGGCGAGATGGTGAGAGAAGGGCTTTGAATCGCGATGTCGGTGTCGAGGGCGGAGATCGAAACCCCTGATTCGTGCTGGCTCGTAATCAAAAAGGTTGCGCCGGGAGGGGTGGTGGGTGCGACGAGTGCGCTGGGGGTGAGGCCTTGCGCGGGGGCGAGGAGATCGGAGAGTTCGATTTGGGCAGGGATCGCGGCGGAAGAGGTTTTGCGGGTCCAGTCGGCCCGGGTTTCGAGCTTGATGATTTCGGCAGCGGGATCGATGAGGGGAGTTCCGTTGAACCAGAACATGGTGGCAAAATTTTGCTGGGGAGGGAGCCAGGCGCCGAGGGATCCGGAGTTGGCTTGGTTCCAGCCGGAGCCGGAGTTGGAAAATCCGCGCCAGGAGGTGGTTTCACGAGAAAGAGCAGGTCCTTCGAGGAGAAGAAAGCCACGGCCGGGAACAGGAATGATGCCGTTGAGTTTATTGGCACCTTGCGGGGTGAAGGTGGCCTGGGTGATGAAATTTTGACCGCCGCTGATGTGTGCGTAAATCGAGGTGTTGCCATCCTGTGAGGTGATGAGAACCCCGTGGGGGGCATTGGCCACTCCTTGGGCGACGGCGGTGATGCTGCCGATTGGGAAAGGGAGGACGTTGGAGGTGAGATGTCCTGCCGGAAATCCGTTGTAGGGAAGGGTGGCGACATTGACCGAAGTGGCACCGGGCTGGTAACGGATGGCACAAAGGCGGGTGTCGTTTCCGCGACAAAGTGAGGCGATCTTTTCGCCCTTGGTGCCTCCGCCGGTGATGAAGGCATACTGAATATTTCCAGGGATTGCGCGGACTTCGTAGAGGTTGTGTTGACCACTAAAAAAAATCGAGGCGAGTCCCAGTCGAGCATTCGTGCTGGTGGGGTCCAAGGTGGGTTGAAGATCGTTGACGGGAACGAAATCGACCAAAGCTCCTTCGGCAACAGGATTTCCCGAGAAAAGACCGGTGTATTTTTGAAGGACTTCGGTAGTGTCTCCATACTTGCTGAGGGTGTGGACGGCGGGTGGATCCGCTGCCAACTGTTTGAGTGGAACTGCGGTGATGGGACCCGGAGTGTTTGGCTGCAGAGTGGTGAGGCCGAAGGTGTTGGTGTTGAGCAGTCGTATGGAATTGGCGGTTGTCGATGAGATGATGACGTGCTCGTTTCCTCCAGAATTTAATCCGGTGTTCAGTCCGGTGACCCCGGGGAGATTAGTTTGGATGGGTCCGGAATCAATCCCGGCGAAAGCCTCGGAAAATTGGATGATCCTAGTTTGACCGGTTTCGGTCTGGACGAGAACGATGGCCTTTCCTCCATCGAGCGGTGCGGTCCACTCGTTGGGCATCTGGACGGAGGGTGCGGCCAAGAGGCCGGCCGAAGTGATGAAGGGAAGGACGGTGAGGAAGCGGGTGAGTGCATTCATGGCCTTAGTGGGAAATGATGTTGGTAGGGATGACCCGGGCGATTTCGCCCCGGACCGTGAAATGAACGATGAGATATTGGTAGTTGGCTCCGCGGGTGACAGGAAGAGTGTCGCGAACCCACATCGTTTTTCCGTCGTAATCCTTCGAAAGCGGGAAGGCCAAAGGGAGCTTAAGGTAGTCGTTGTCAACAGCCGCTGACCCGGCAGTGCTCAACGAGAAGGTCGCGGGGTCTCGCGAGAAGGTGCCTCCAGACGGGACGAAGAAATCATTCGCCGAAGTGTCGTCATATCTCTTGAAGGTAAAGAAGGGGTCGTTGATTCGCCAATCTCCAGTGGCCGGGTCATCGTAGTAAGTGATGCGATCAATCAGAGGCGTGATTTGGACGAGGTTGGGTCGGGCGTTGGGGAATCTGGTGGAGGCCACTTGGTGGCGATAGACCACAAATCGGCGGATGGATGTTGTCCCGGCAGTCGGGGCTCCGTCGGACTGTTTGCGGTAGCGGAAGAGCCAGAAAAGCGGGGAAATACCCTTGGGCACCAGCGTTGAGCCCGGGTTGTTTTCCTGCTCACCTTTTGGCGCGGGGAGAGTTCCCACAAGAATGGCTCCCGAACAACGTTCATTGCGCATGATTTCCGGATTGAGTGCGGTGGCGTAGAAGGGGCCTTCGGCAATGGTGAAAGAGGAGACCTCCTGGGTGATATTGGCACTTCCGGGGAGTGGTCTGGCTGGCCAAGGGACGACGGGTTGTCCAGGTGCTGAAGGTTCAGCGTAGGCGCTGCAGACCATGTTGGAGAAGTCACCCTCGGGTCGGGAGAAGTCCCCTCCGCCATCGGAAATCATGGCTCCGACGGGACGGATGACGTAGTAGTATTTCTTTCCGTAGGGCACCTGCAAATTGACTGCAAATTCAGCCCCAAAATCTCCAAAGCCACTTTCGAGGGAGTGGGTCTGGTAGATGCAGAAGGTGAGTTCGTCGTCTTCAGGGGTGGTGAGGACGGAGTCCGTGCCGGTATCTAACTTCCCGGTGAGTTCCCCTGAAGCGAGAACTGGTTCGCCACCGGTTTCAGAGGCGATCCAGACTTCAAAGCGATCGATTCCGACCGGGTCACAGAACCACGAAAGTTTTACGACTCCCTGGCCTCCAAGGGGAGCAAGGGGTTCGGGGTCGGTGAGGAGCGGGACTCCGAAGTCGTCGTTGACGATGGTTACGCAGCCGATGCGCACGAGTGGTGAACCATTGCCGTGTTCATCAAAGAGTTGGGCAAAGTAGCAAACTTCCACCCCATTGGCGACAACCGGACCACCCTCGGTCCATGGGACCGAGGGTGGAAGAGAATCGCCGGCAGTTTTGAAGACGAGTTGGAGTGGTGAGGAGTGACCAACACGGCGATAGACCCGGACTTCCTTGGTGGAGGGGGTGATGTTGACGAGTCCGTCGATTCCGGTGATGACGCCCCCGGGCCCGACTGGATAGTGCCCGGGAACGAACCCCGGAGGGCCGGAAACCGGGCGGCAAATTTTGCTGACGAAGCCATCGAATTGATACACTTGAAGGTTGCCGATCGCAGAGGAATTTTTTCTGTAATTATCGCTAGCCCAGCCGCTTACGGTGCGGTCATCGAGACGGATTCGAACCCGGATGGTTAATCGGAACTTCCACCCTTAATCCGTCGATAACTCGCTGATTTGCAATTGATTGTGCCTCCATTCCTCAAAACAACTGCTAATTTGTAGCCATGTAAATGTGCATTTAATCGTTGACTTGTAGATCAGATATCGCAGGTTACCAACCATGTATGTGGACACCGTGCCCAACCGCAACTCCCCGCCTGCCCACCTCGTCCGCGAATCCT